>MDTA01139073.1_pt1 | contig 429143 bp, 329 predicted proteins | sample 811151 | NCBI WGS metagenome assembly MDTA01 (sample SAMN05326648, study PRJNA326480) | marine metagenome | isolation source: seawater | place: Indian Ocean: South | collected 2010 | reverse complement strand
CGTTGGATCAAGGAGCGCGTGGCGCCGGACCTTAAGGCCTGGGGCTTCAACTCGATCGGCTGGAACCAGGAGGTCGTGCTGCGCGAGCCCGACTACCACTGGCACTCGCCCAACTGGACACGCGACCACTACAACTGGACGGGGATGCCCTACTTCCACAACCTAGCGTTCCTGGAGGCGCACCGCTGGAAGCTCGGGCGCAAATGGCCGGACGTCTACTCGCGAGACTTTGAGATGTGGTGCGACTACGTCGCTCGCGAAAATTGCGCGGCCCTAGCGGACGATGCGAACCTCATCGGGTACTACTTCACCGATGTGCCGCTGCTGGTCAACAAGTCGGACCGCTACCCCGCGAAGGACACGATTCACGATCCGGAGTTGCTGCAGACGCCGGCCGGTCGCGCCAAGATCGCGAAGGACACGCGCCGATACTATCAAGTGACGTGCGACGCGATCCGGCGGTACGACACAAACCACCTGATCTTTGGCGACCGGTACAACCTCGCCACGCCGATGCCCGAGCCCGTGATTGACACGGCCGCGGAGTTCATTGACGCAATCGGCGTGCAACTGGGGGGCGCGTTGGAAGATACAAGCCCAAAGATGACACGCTGGTCGGAGCGAACCGGGTTGCCGTTCATCGTGGCAGACGCCACGCGCACCAACAAGCGCGATCCGGCCGGGGGTTCGCGTCATGACCCGGAGAAGTACAACTTCCTGCTGAACGCTATGCGCGATAACCGGCATTGCCTGGGCGTCAACCTGTGCGGAGGGTTTGTGCGGAATCGGTCGCGCCAGAAAGGCGTTTACGACGAGCAGGAGAGGCCGGACCAGGAAGCGATCGAGGGGTTTACGAAGACGAATCGGGGCATTCGGGAGTGGTATTTGGGTCTGAAATCGAAGCCGGTCCTGTAGCAATATCAACGTCCTAGAGAGTGTCCAATATCAGGGATCCGAAGAAACAACAAAAGGATTAACAATTGTGACCTCACCACAGCACCGACCGACGTTGAGATCCTCGGAATAAAAGGTCTTGGCCTTCAATCTTTCCGCAGCCGCGATGACGGCGCCATCCCAGAAGGAAACTTGAAACTTCACCGAGTTGCGTATCCCCTCAGTGACGAGGCTGAAGTCGGTCGCTACTAAGGGGAAGGCGTGAAATCGGTCAAGAAACGCCATTACCTCTTTTGGCGGGAGTGGCACTTTCAATATTCGTGTTACGGTTGCATAAAACTCTTGTAGCACTTGTGCCGACAATCCAAAGTCGGTTAATTCGTTCTCAGCTGCTTGCCGTCTAGCTTGCAGAGAGCGTAATGCTCGCCCGTATTGGCCCACCTAAAAAGGTTTGGAGTCCTGGTTTTGACGAACCTTCTCCGTGTTTGTGTACCCGCCATTTTCTTTAACGGGTACAAATGACGGGTACAAACGTCAAGCAGCTAACTTTTACACCTTCTTAAGTCTTTATTAATTAGCGACTTAAATGGTGGGTCGACAGGGACTCGAACCCTGAACCAATTGCTTAAAAGGCAACTGCTCTACCGATTGAGCTATCGACCCGCCCTCGACAAGAGAGAACTTCGCTATTCAGTTGCGTTCGAATCCAAATGCAAGCAGTTTTTTACTGCCTCTATTGTTATTCGAGAAGCAGCTTTAGCCTATTGAAACTCGGGCTTAGGCTGAATTGAATTTAAGCGGCTTTCCAGCAGGTCCAAGAGCTTCGGATTCAAGCCAATCAAATCAGTTTTCAATAGATTCCGGCTCGGACTCCAACCTGCTTTTAGGCATATCTGGTCAATATCCCCCCCAGAACCGGCATGCCTTCCCGAGAATAAGAAGAGATAGCAAATAATAACGTCCTCGATGCCATCCTTTATCGCCCTGCTCAGAGCCGCTTCCAGAGAAGGTTCATTAAAATCGAATTCCTTCCCTTCCCGGCGTTCCATCGAACAGCCGACTACTGATTCAACTCGATTTCCTAAAGCAATCTGAAGTTGGCTCGCGGCGAAATTGCGGCAAGCAGTTACTTCCACGAAGGGACTCCCATGATCTACCAACATGACCCTGTGAACCTTAGGCTCTGCCCCACTTCCATCCAAAAGCCGGAGAACGTTATCTGCCAGAATTTCAGTAAGGAGCGAGTCTTGGTCCGTCATACTAACCAATGGGTCCGCCCATCTTACGATCGGTCCGCCGGTTGCCTTGGACTGCCCTAAACCCATCTTTTTCCCCTTTTTTAAGGCAAACCCCGGCCCAATGAATAAGGGGATGGCGAATATCTCACGGACTCCAGACGAGACAGCTTTTTCAAGATAGGATATCCACAATTGGGCACGAAGGCCTCCCAACTCACTGGCAGGAACTCCGTCGCTGTGTGCGATTGATACCGATTCAACCGATCGTTGGAGACGCTTGGATAGCGACGACGCTAGCGATCTCGCTTCGAGAATTGATTGAGGGTTTAGAGATCCATTATCAACCAAAACGATTCCCGATTTCTTCCCCAAAGCCTTTTCATCCATAAGAAATACCCTTCAACCGTTTATAATTCTTGCCGAACTTAAATTTTACCGAATAGTCAAATGTTTTTGAAGCGTTCAGATCTATGATTTCCACAAAGTCCATCCTATACATCCTTATTATAGCCGTCGCTGTCGGATTCTCCGGCTGCAAGAAGAAACCCCGCCGCCCCAATCCTCTCGATACAGTCATGGGATCCTCAGACACGTCGGGACGCGGTGAAATCTTTGATAGTCTGAGTGATTCGGGCACCTTCGCTCCGGGCGAAACAACGCTTGAATCAGGCCAAGGTAGAGATGGATCCGGTGAACGCGGAATCATATCCGCAATGGTTTATTTCGATTTCGACTCCTCGAGTATCAAAGCGAGTGAGCGATCGAAACTAACTCAAGTCGCAAATTACCTCAGGGACTTTCCTTCGCACAACTTGGTGTTGGAGGGCCATTGCGACTGGCGGGGTACCCCGGAATACAATCTTGGCCTCGGTGATCGCCGTTCTCAAAGCGTTCGCCAATACCTGGAGACCTTGGGAATTTCGCCTGGACGACTTGAAACCCTGTCAAAAGGGGATCTCAATGCGATGGAAGACGCGTTGGCAGCCCAAATGGCCGAAGACCGCCGCGTCGAGTTCCTAGTCGTCCGTTAGGACCGACCGGCAAAATATATTCACGCAAGCCCTCTCTTGAAGCGTGGGCTTTTTCTTTGGTCCTTCCTTCCGAAGCAATCCCACCTGTACGGATTCGTCGCAGGAAAGTGGAAGCAACTATTGTATTCCTGTATCAAAGTGGTATCGTGATGGTGTTTTTGAAAGTAGATTGCCGCCATTTTGCGTCGCAATCTCCTTCCGATCTGTTAAAAATAAAATAGAGAAAACATGAAGAAAGCGGCGCAAAAGGCTCCAGCAAATAAGGCGCCCACTGAAGTAGCTAAAAAAGCTGCCAAAAAAGTGGCAAGAAAAACGGCGGCTCAAAAAGAGAAGCCGGCGAAGAAAAAAGCTAAGAAACCAGCAGCGAGCAAAAGCTCAAAGACTGTAATCGAAGCTAAAATCGACATTGGATTCGGAAACCTCCTCTATATTCGCGGAGACGCCCCGGGCTTATCCTGGAGGAGTGGCGTCCCCATGGATTGCAAGGGGGCTGACTCCTGGTCTGTATCAATGTCTGACACAAACAGTGCTTTTGAATATAAGGTATTGATAAACGATATACATTGGGCTGTTGGGAAAAACAACATCGCTCAGCCTTGCGTGACAAACACGACAGAACCAAGCTTCTAAAATCGAACACTCTCTACTCCCAACGCTCATTGGTTTATTCAGTGAGCGTTTTTTGACCATTCACCTACCAGTCAGCCTTTCCTCTACTTCTAGGATGAAACTCCTCGTGCACGGTACTAACTCGTTCAGCCTCTATCGAAGTGTAGATTTGGGTCGTAGAAATATCCGCATGCCCCAGTAATTCTTGGATCACTCGCAAGTCAGCCCCTCCCGTTAACAGATGGGTCGCGAATGAGTGCCTCAAGCCGTGAGGTTTCACAGGTTTCTCGATCGCTGCTTTGCGGGCGTATTTCTTAACGATGACCCATACCGTCTTTCGAGAAATCGGAACTCCCCGGTTACTTAAAAAGCACCCACTTCCTGTGTTCGGCTTAACCAATCGAGGCCTTCCCTGATCAAGATAGTCGGACACCGCAATTACTGCCTTAAATCCCATTGGAACCACCCGCTCCTTGGCACCCTTGCCAAATACTTTGACCGCTCCACTGGCGATATCGATCTGCTGCAGTTTGGCATCACACAGTTCGCTCACTCGCAGTCCCGAAGAGTAAAGCAGCTCGAGAATCGCCCGATCTCGGAGACCCGCTGGGGTCGTCAAATCCGGTGCATCCAATAACCTTTCTAATTCACTGATTGTCAATGCATCCGGAGCCTTCCGGCGCAATTTTGGGCCATTAACTAGCTCGATGAACGACTTTTCGATTTTCTCTTCCCTCAGCAAGTAGGAAACGAACGTTCGCAGAGCGCTCAATTTGCGGCAAAGACTCGCGCTGGAGTATTCTTGGTCACTCAATGTGTAAACCCAATCAGAAGCGTCTTCCGCTTTTACTTGGCACCACTTTTTCCTTCGATGGAACTTAGAGGCAAAGGAAGCGAATTGCTGAATATCCTGCTGATAGCTAAGGACGGTGTTCTCAGCCAGCCCTTTTTCCAGCGACGCAAACGCTAAATAGGCTTCGATCTCTTCCAGCATGATGAGAGTCACGGGCTTCTCGCCAAAGAGCCTACACCTAATTCAGCAAGTTCCTACTCCGTTACTTAACTAACGGCGGCGACGCGGCCCAAACGAACGTATTGGGGCATTCCTCGATTGAGAGCTGTTCTTTAAGCGATAGGTTATCCGAGCCTTATCCAGGTCGTAGGGGCTCATTTCCATTTTCACCAAGTCCCCCGCGGTTATCTTGATGAAATGCTTCCTCAGTTTACCGGAAATGTGGGCTAGGACTGTATGACCGTTTTCGAGCTCGACCCGAAACATAGTCCCGGGAAGAACCGCTACTATTTTACCTTCTACTTGGATGCCATCGTCTGCCATATACCTCGTTCTAGTCGTCCAAACTGTCTAGGACCTTGCAATAAAAGAGCACGTGTCTTTCATATCCCCTCTATTAGTCAAGATTTTTCACTGATACTACGATCTCTACACACCCTATGGATTACGCCAAGAAAACTGCACCGAACTGCCCTTTTCAGAAGCGTTACCCCTCACAACTGATTCGCGACGACGTCTTTTACATGACTCTCGCATTCAACGAGGCGATCGAAGCATGGAAGTCCAATGAAGTTCCAATCGGAGCAATTGTCGTTTATGAGCAGAGTGTTGTTGGGTCAGGGCACAATCAGGTAGAATCCTCGAACGACCCTACTGCGCATGCTGAAATGATCGCGATTAGCCAAGCTTCCCACTCAATCGGCGACTGGCGTCTCAACAAGACAACCTTGTTTGTAACAAAGGAGCCTTGCCCCATGTGCTCGGGAGCCGCAATCATGGCGAGGCTAGGTCGCGTCGTCTATGCCGTACCTGACCCAAAGATGGGCGGCCTCGGAGGAGCCTTCAACATCAATCAGTATCCAGGAATAAACCACAAAACAACGATTGACATCGGCGTACTGCAAGATGATTGCCTTGAGCTGATTCAAACCTTTTTCCGCTTAAAACGAGAATCAGAAACAAGAACTATTTGACAAAGTATATTCTTTATTTAACTGAAAAGGTTAGATTTACGTCAACAACTGCATAAATATTATGGTATACGAACTCCCGAAACTGGACTACGCTTACGATGCATTAGAGCCACACATCGACGCTTTAACGATGGAAATCCATCATACTAAGCATCATCAGACCTACATCAATAACGTAAATGGGGTACTGGAAGGTCATCCAGATCTAGCAGCCAAGTCAGTTGAAGACTTAATCTCCGATCTGGATTCGGTACCAGAGGGTGTCCGCGGGGCAGTCAGAAACAATGGCGGAGGTCACGCCAATCACAGTCTTTTTTGGAATATAATTGGGCCCAACGGCGGAGGCGACCCCGTTGGAAAGCTGGCGGAAGCAATCAACAGCGACCTAGGTGGACTCGATTCCCTAAAGGCCAACTTTACCAAAGCGGGTCTCACTCGTTTTGGAAGTGGGTGGGCTTGGATTTGCGTACGCGATGGCAAACTCTGCGTTTGCTCAACCCCGAATCAGGATTCACCTCTCATGGATAATGGAATACCAGTTCTAGGGCTCGATGTTTGGGAGCACGCCTACTACCTGAACTACCAAAACCGCCGTCCCGACTACATTTCCGCATTCTGGAATGTAGTGAATTGGGAGACAGCCAACGACAATTATCAGGCGGCAATGGGCTAAGTTGTACGAGGCCAATTAGGTTTTCTCAACGTCGCTATTTGACTGTAGCGGCGTTTTTTTTCGTTCACGTGGTAAGGCACAAACTCAGCCTAAACAATGATCGCGGCGTAAAGCCGTTCCCACGAGATTGATAACAACCGTAGGAGGAGCTTTACGCCGCGACTAACCCAAATAGTATCATTTCGGCCTTAACTAAGATTAATTCCAAGGTAGCGGGCGTTTCGAGGCACCCAATTCTTCTAAGGCTCCAGGCACTCAACCTCCTCTTCATTAAAACGGCAATCATCGTCGATCGTGAAACTCTTGAGCGGATACCGGTATAACTTGTCTTCGAAGTTTCGAAAATGAATGGCGTCATCGTCGATCTTCGTAATGTACTGCGGGTTGATCGGTACTTTACCCCCTCCCCCCGGAGCATCTATGACGAACTGAGGAACGGCATAGCCAGTTGTATGTCCGCGTAGCTTCTTTATAATCTCAAGGCCCTTACATACACTCGCCCTTAAATGGGCACTCCCAGTTATCAAGTCGCACTGGTAAATATAATACGGGCGCACCCGCATCCTCAACAAACGATGTATCAAAGCTTTCATCACATCTGCATCATCATTCACATCCTTCAAAAGAACGGATTGATTCCCCAAAGGAACACCGGCAAAAGACAGTCGCTCACAGGCATCTTTCAGAGCGGCGGTGCACTCCCTAGGATGATTTACATGAATACTCATCCAAATCGGCCCATGTTTTCGAAATACGTCGCACAGCTCCTTAGTGATCCGCTGGGGCATAAATACGGGAATTCGCGAACCGATACGAATAAACTCTATGTGAGGAATCTGCCTGAGTCTTCCCAAAAGATAGTCCAGCTTCCTATCCACCAAGAGCAAAGGGTCTCCACCACTTAAAAGCACGTCCCGCACTTCAGGGTTTGACTCGATGTACTTAAGCCCTTGCTCGAATTCTGGATGAAAGTTATAGTCTTGGGCGTTGCTGACCAAGCGGCTGCGAGTGCAATAGCGGCAATAAGAAGCACAGCGATCGGTTACCAAAAACAGGACTCGATCCGGATACCGATGCACCAAGCCTGGAACTGGTGAGTGCGAATCTTCGCCCACAGGATCGAGCATCTCCTCAGCCGAAACGGACATCTCACCCGAACGGGGAATCAATTGCTTGCGAACAGGGCAGTCGGGATCATCGCGATCAATCAAATTGAAAAAATAGGGAGTGATCGACATCGCCAACTTATCGTTAGCGTGAAGACAACCTTCTCGCTCTTCGTTAGTCAGTTCCATCTTTGCCTCGAGCTCTTCCAGGGAAGTTATGCGATTCCGAAGCTGCCATTTCCAATCGTTCCACTTTTCCTCCGGAACGGCCTCCCAAAGCCCTTGGCCTTCAAACCAATATTTTCTGTCTTCGATGTACGGCATAAGAATATTTGCTTTTGATAACAGACGATTCGAAAACCGTTTCGTCTAAACGGGAATCAAATTCCATAATAATTTGAATTAGGAAGAAAAAGGGATTGGCACATATCAGTAAACTACCTTTTCTAAAAATTCAAAATGAGCGAATCACAAGCGGGTGTACTAGCATTAGAAGACGGAACGATTTTTCAAGGCAAAGCCTTCGGAAGCCATAAGACAGTCGTCGGGGAAGCTGTGTTTAATACGAGCATGACAGGTTATCAGGAAATATTGACCGATCCTTCCTACTTTGGACAGATCGTTGCCATGACCGCTCCAATGATCGGCAACTACGGGGTCAATTTGGAAGACAACGAAGCCTCCAAGCCAATGGTCCAGGGTTTCGTTGTTCGCGAGCTCAGCCCAATCGCTAGCAACTGGCGAAGCACCGATACCTTATCTAATTTTCTAGAGCAAAACAACATTCCCGGTTTGGAGGGTATCGACACGCGTGCCCTTACCAAAAAACTTCGTATTCACGGGTCGATGAAAGCCTGCTTGAGTACTGAGGATATTTCAGACGAGGAGGCCGTCCAGAACGCGAAAGACTGGGTAGGCATCGTTGGCACTGACTATGTTAAAGAGGTAACCTGCTCCACTCCCTACGTCTACTGTCCCTCAGATATAGGCAATTGGCCCTACAACCCTACCGGCTCAACGGTTCGTTCCAGCAAGAGCAAGGATCGAATTTTCCGTATCGCCGCTCTCGACTTCGGAGCAAAGAAATCTATTTTTCGCGAGCTCGCATTTCATGGCTTCGAGGTTCATGTTTTTCCTGCTTCCGCCTCTATTGCGGAAATCAAAGCCATCGATCCAGAAGGGATCTTTCTTTCCAATGGTCCAGGAGATCCTGAGGCGGTGACCTATGCACACCAAACCGTTCGAGAACTCATCCAAGAATTCCCTACGTTCGGGATTTGCCTAGGGCACCAAATCATCACGCACGCCATAGGTGCCAAGACCTTCAAGCTAAAGTTTGGCCATCGCGGGGGTAACCAGCCAATTAAGAACTTCGAGAACGACTGGGTTGCGATAACCGCCCATAATCACGGATTCGCAACATCCGAAGAGGGACTCGAAGAAGCGGGAGCAGAGATCACCGAGGCCAACCTAAACGACAAGACGATCGCCGGTATTCAATTGAAGGACAAACCCGTCTTTTCCGTACAATATCATCCCGAGGCGGGTCCCGGACCGAGCGACGCTAACCCCAATTTCGAGAAATTCTACAAAATGGTCGCCGAAAACTCTGCCGCACCTGCTTAGAGCAACCAGCAATCGGTGTTGCCTAAATTCGATTCAAGTGTTCCTCGAAGCGGGCTGCATCATTGGGAGTGTCAATTCCAATCGATAGCTCATCAGTAAGGGCGACCTTAATATCATAGCCGTTTTCCAAAACGCGAAGTTGCTCAAGCCTCTCTACCTTTTCCAGTTTTCCTTTCGGCAAACTGCAGTAGGTCCGAAGAAAATCCGCACTATACCCGTATAGCCCTAAATGCCGATACGCCGGAGCACTCGCCACCCAGTCATCCTCGAAAATCTCGAATCCATCCCGGTCATACGGAATCACCGCCCTGGAAAAATACAAAGCGTTTTGGGCATTGTCCATGACTACCTTGACCTGGTTGGGATCAAGAAAGTCAGCCCTTGTAGTGAATGGAGTCGCCAGAGTCGCCATAAAAGCACCCTCTTTTAGCAGAGACTCTATTGCTATAATTTGCCCCCTAGTAACTAAAGGTTCATCCCCCTGAACATTGATTAGCCACTCAGCTCCAATCTTCTCGTTTGCTTCAGCTAGACGGTCTGTCCCGCAAGTGTGGTTAGCACGCGTCGTGATAGTTTTATGCCCCGCGTCTCGCAATACTGCTTCCAGTCGCAAGTCATCCACCGCAAAATACCGCGGTATTTCCGGCACTTGGTCTTGCAAACGTTCTGCCACCCACAGAATGAGCGGCTTCCCCTTAATTGGAAAGAGAAGCTTTTCAGGAAAACGAGTGGAGGCAAGACGAGCGGGAGCAATAATCGCTAACATAAACCGCTATAAAAACGGCCCAACGAGATTTGTGAACTCGCAAATTTTTGAATTATCGCTTGTTTTAACAGCCATAACACTATTTGAAGCCCTAAATGGACTCGTCGAACCTCCATCAAGAAGGAAAATCCGTCGAACGAATTCTCTTGGTTCAAAACCAAATGGGAATTCACGCTCGTCCTGCTGCCATGATCGTGCGTGCCGCGAACAAATACGAGAGTGACGTGTTTTTTGAAAAGGATGAAGAACAGGTTAACGGAAAGTCCATTATGGGCCTTATGATGCTCGCTGCAAGCAAGGGATCAAAAATCAAGGCCATCGCCTATGGACAAGACGCAAAACAGGCTTTGGACGATCTCGAGACGCTTTTCGCGTCGAAGTTCGACGAAAAGTAAAGCTTCTGGATCTACCTAGTTGTCCGAAGTTTCAATCGCCTGCGTTTACTCCAAACCGTAAAAGCTGAACGCGTTTTCTGTAGTCACTGCGGCTAGCTCGCTTGGGGTCGACCCAAAAATTACCGCACAGTAATCTGCCGTGTGGCGTAAGTAGGAAGGTTCGTTCGGCTTGCCGCGATGCGGCATCGGAGCCAAATAAGGTGCGTCCGTTTCAATCATCAATCGCCCCAATCCCTGTAGTTTCGCCGCATCCCTGATCGGCTCGGCGTTTTTGAAAGTTATGATTCCAGTGAAGCTTCCAAACGCACCTCGATCCATTAATTGCTTCATTTCTCCAGGCCCTTCCGAAAAACAGTGAAACACAACCCGGGTCCAATCCATACCTGAATCGTCAATCACTTCTACACATTCCCTGAAAGCCCCCCGCGAGTGCACGACTACGGGTACGTTTAGTTTCTTTGAAATTTCCAGCTGAGCCCGAAACGCGTCTAATTGCAGGTTGAAAACCTTTTCAGCCTCCGATTCATCCTTCGAGAGGTGAAACCGATCTAGTCCGATTTCGCCAAGGGCAACGGGTGCCTTCTCCCTTGTCCAGAAATTGGCAATCTTTCGGGAAGCCACTTCCCAACTCCCATTAACCGAACAGGGATGGATTCCAACGGTGTAGTCGATCTTACCCTGATACGACTTTGCGAGCTCCCCGTACAGGTCCCAATCGTCAAAGTCAGTACCCACCGTCACCACACGGTCAACGCCTTCATTCACCGCAGCCTCAAGAACGGTGTCCAGAGTTCCTTTGTGATAAAATCTATCCAGGTGCGTGTGCGTATCTATGATTGAGTTCACCAAAAACCGCTTAAGGGAGAAGACCTGGGTTGCAAAGCTATTCTCAACCTCGCTTCTCCGTCGCGAAACAGATCTATTTTTATCATCGCCAACCAACTACTTTCAAATCTGAATCAAAACTCGAAATGTCTAACGATATAGAAAACGTCCTCATCATTGGCACTGGCTGCTCTGGCCTTACTGCAGCGATTTACACCGCTCGTGCCAACTTAAACCCTCTCGTCCTTGAGGGTTACCTACCCGGTGGCCAACTGACTCAGACCAGTGAGGTGGAGAATTTTCCTGGATTTCCAGACGGGATTGACGGTTTTATGCTGATGGATAATTTGCGTAAGCAAGCGACTCGCTTTGGCACTCGCTTCGAACAAAGCCAAATTGAGTCAATCGACTTTTCCCAATCCGCATATACTCTCAAAACTTCATCCCGTGAGTACAAGGCCCGATCTGTTATCATTGCGACTGGAGCCTCTCCTAGGCTATTGGGAGTACCCGGTGAAAAAGAGATGTTTGGGGGCAGAGGAGTCACCACTTGTGCCACCTGTGATGGAGCCTTTTACCGCAACTTGGATGTAGTAGTCGTTGGGGGTGGCGATACCGCTTGCGAAGAAGCCCTTTTTCTCACTCGATTTTGTAGAAAGATCACCTTGATTCACCGCCGCGACGCACTTCGTGCATCAAAGATCATGGCAGACAGAACTCTCGCCCACGAAAAAATTGAGGTACTCTGGGATACCGTCGTCGAAGAAATCGTCGCTGACAGCACAGGAAACGTTAGTAGCGTTCGCCTAAAGAATCGAGTTTCCAACAAACAATCGGGACTTCCTTGCAAAGGGGTTTTCATCGCCATCGGCCACCTTCCCAATACGGGACCTTTCGCCGATGCCATCAAGGTGGACGAAAACGGCTACTTTGTTCCGGAAACCGGCAGTCAGGTTAAAACCAATATTCCTGGCGTATACGTTTCTGGTGACTGCGCCGACCACGTCTACCGTCAGGCGATCACCGCTGCTGGGATGGGTTGCCAAGCAGCGATTGAAGCCGAGCGCTACTTGGCGGAGTCGGAATAGTTTCTTTTTGATCATAGCTGAAATGCTTGTCGCAAGCCAATCTACTTCCGCCTGATCTACGTGGGCCCCATTGGCTCAGCTCAAGGTTATAAAAATGCCTTCAAACAGAATTGTTCAATTCCCATTTAGAGCAGCCTCTATCTAGAATGATTCCAATTTAATCTTGATATTTAGAATTATTCCATTTTTGATTGGGTTCTGAAATCGATTCTTAGTTATAGCCATCACGTATAGATAAAAATGAACTCAGAAATCACCACAGAGACGCTAAAACGAAAGCTCGCCCAAGCGGGACTTCGATCCACGCGTCAAAGAGAAGTCGTATTTAATGCGATTCTCTCTAAACGAGACCATCCTACCGCAGATGAGATATTCGCCCGAGTCAAAGCAGATATGCCAAGCATATCTCTCGCGACCGTATATAACTGCCTCGACACGCTCGTTCAGTGCCACCTAGTCAAACAGGTTCACCTCGAACGGGAATCGACGCGATTCTGCCCCAATCTATCCGAGCACGCCCATTTCCATGATAACGATACTGGGGAGGTTTTCGACGTTCAGCTAGAACCTGAAATTCTCAATGAGCTTGCCAACCTCTTGCCCGAGAATTTCGAACCCAGCTCGATCGATATCACTTTTCGCGGGAGGAGTGCGACGAAAGTGCAACCCGCCAAAGAAAGCGGTGAACCCTCTCAACTAAATTTATCATGAGAGCATCACTCGAAATAAAGAACCTGAACGTAATGATAGGCGATAAGCAGATCATAAAGGACTTTAGCCTTACTATTCCCAAGAGCGAAGTGCACGCCATCATGGGACCCAACGGTACCGGCAAAAGTACTTTGGCAAAGGCACTAGCCGGCCATCCCGACTACGAAATTACCAGTGGCGACGCCTTGATAGATGGAGAATCGATAATTAATCTGGAAGTGGACGAACGCTCTCGGGCTGGTCTCTTCCTCGCCTTTCAATACCCAATGGAAATACCAGGCGTATCGATCGCCAACTTCATCCGGGCGGCGAGGAATGCACGTCTGCCAGAAGGCGAAGATCTTGATGCTCCAGCATACTACAAGGAGCTCTATGAAAAGATGGATAGGCTTAAGATCGATCGGAAATTCACTTCCCGTTCTATCAACGAAGGATTTTCAGGAGGAGAAAAGAAGCGTTGTGAGATCCTACAGTTAGCCATGCTTAATCCTAAGTACGCAATTTTGGATGAAACGGACTCGGGCTTGGACATTGACGCATTGAAAATTGTCTCCGAGGGAGTAAACGCACTTCGGGGGCCGGAACTAGGTGCTCTCGTCATCACCCACTATCAACGCCTGCTCGACTATATCGTTCCGGACAAGGTCCATGTAATGTATGACGGCCGGATCGTTAAAAGCGGTGACAAGAGTCTCGCCCTAGAGCTCGAAAGCAAAGGTTACGACTGGATCAAGGAAATCGCAGAAAACGCCGCTTAGAAGTCCCAAAACCAGCACCTAAAGAAGATGACAACTGCAACCCACAATATAGAGATAGACCGGGACAAAGGGGATTTCAAATACGCCGAAACTCACAAGTTCGACGCCGGTGTCGGCTTGAACGAGGGAACTGTCGACTACATCAGCGATGTCAAGGGTGAAGACGACTGGATCCGCGATTTTCGCAAACGGGCTCTAAAAGTTTTTCAAGACAAACCAATGCCCACGCATTGGGCCACCAAGGACCTAGAGAATATCGATTTCAACAAGATCCGCTACTACCTCGCAGGCGATCAGCGTGCCAAGAAAAGTTGGGATGACGTTCCAGATGAGGTCAAAGAAACCTTCGAACGGCTTGGCATTCCAGAGAATGAACGAAAATTTCTGGCTGGGGTTGAGGCTCAGTTCGACTCCGAAGCCGCGTATTCAAACATCAAGGAAGCAGTCGCAAAGGATGGGGTAATATTCATGGGCAGTACAGACGGGCTCATGGAGCACCCCGAAATTTTCAAAAAGTGGTTTGGCAAAGTCATACCTACTGCTGACAACAAGTACGCAGCATTGAACAGTGCAGTGTTTTCGGGTGGCTCATTCATATATGTCCCGCCTGGGGTCAAGGTAAGCCACCCTCTGCAGGCTTACTTCCGGATCAATGCAGAAAATTTCGGCCAATTCGAACGAACGCTGATTATCGCCGATGAAGGATCGGAAGTCACCTACATGGAGGGATGTACGGCACCAAAATTCGACACTGCCACGCTCCATAGTGCCGTAGTTGAGCTCGTCGCTATGCCGGGTGCCAAAATCGAATATATAACTGTCCAAAATTGGTCGAGCAATGTATTCAACCTTGTGACAAAACGAGCGATCGCCCATGAGGGCTCAGTCGTAAAATGGATCGATTGCAATATTGGGTCAAGACTGACAATGAAGTATCCAGGGGTGATACTCAAAGGACGCAAAGCCCGAGGAGAAGTTTTAAGTATAGCCTTAGCCAACGATGACCAGCACCAGGATACCGGTGCCAAGATGATCCATGCGGCAGACGACACCACAAGCAATGTGATATCGAAGTCGATAAGCGTGGGCAAGGGACGATCGACCTACCGAGGCCAGGTGCGCATCCCAAAACACTTGAAAGGCTGCAAGAATAACACGGAGTGCGACGCCCTTCTTATCAATTCCGATTCCCGCACGGACACCTATCCAGCAATAACCGTACGGGGTGATCAAAATTATGTGCAGCATGAAGCTTCTGTCAGTAAAGTATCCGCAGAACAAATTTTCTACATGCAGCAACGCGGACTCAGCGAGGCTGATGCGATGAGTTTGAGCGTGAATGGATTCGTTAATGATCTGACCAGACAGTTCCCCATGGAGTATAGCGTTGAGCTAAAACGTTTAATCGAATTGGAAATGGAAGGCTCCGTCGGCTGACTTCCTTCATCGGCTGGATATTTTAACTTATTTATAAATTGCTCAGTGACCTCACTAATAGAAGATCCTTTAATGGAAGCCGAAGCAGGTTTTGACGAATCGATTCGATACGCATTTCAGAATCATATGGATTCCTTGAATACCGTTCCTAAATGGTGGAGAGAGTTCAAGACGAACGCGTTTGATTCCTATGCGAACATGCCGATGCCGAGGCGGAATGACGAGAATTGGCGCTTCGCCAATCGAAACAATCTCAGCCTCGGAAAATTCCAGTTCGACAGAGATACCGTTTCACCCAATGTCTCATCTCTAGTCGAAAAGTCTCGTTTCACTGGAACACAAGCGGGAGGTTTTGTAATTGCAGATAACAAGATTGTGCAGGCAAACCGGGCTCCCAAAGAGCTGACTGACCAAGGGGTTATTTGGTCACCCTTGAGCGAGGCAATCGTCGAGCATAGCGATTTACTTCGAGATTACTTCATGAAACAAGGCATCGATCTTGGCTCGGAAAAGTTCGCCCATATTCATTCCGCGTTCGTGACCAACGGTGTCCTCCTCTATATCCCCAAAGGAATTGAGGTCGAAGCTCCATTTTGTTCCTACAATTGGTCCACTTCGGAAAATGGTTCTATGTTTCCCCACACGCTAGTAATCGCTGAAGCGAACGCAAAAGCTAGTGTCGTCGAAGCCCAACTCTCTGAAGGAGAGCAATCCGTGTTTTCCTGTGGAGTCACTCACCTCTTCGCCGGCGTTGGCTCTGAGCTAAACTACACGCTCATCCAGAACCTAAACGAGAATACACTGGGATTTCAGATCAACTCCAATATCGCCGGTAAGGATTCTACCGTGAGCATGAACAGTATCATTCTCGGGTGCGGGCACTACCGATCGGAAACTCACGGCCAAATCAAAGGATCTGGAGCTCACGTAGATATGAGATCTATGGCGCTGGCCAACGCTGCCCAGGAAATCGACCAGCGAACCCTGCAAACACATTCCGCACCGCACACCACCTCAAATTTACTTTTTAAGAATGCTTTGAAAGAAAACTCAAAGTCGATATTTTCTGGTCTGATCAAAGTCGATGAAGTCGCCCAGCAGACCGATGCCTATCAAACAAATCGAAATCTACTGCTGAGCAACACAGCTGAAGCCAATTCACTGCCTGGGCTCGAGATTGAAGCCAATGATGTAAAATGTAGTCACGGTGCAACGACAAGCGAGATTCAAGAAGAGGAGATTTTCTACATGCTTGCCCGCGGGATACCTAAAGATACCGCTGAAGAGCTAATCTTGTACGGCTTCTTCGAAGAGATCCTGGAAAATATCGTGGATGAAAAACTCTCTGACTGTACCCGTCAGCTGATTCGCAAGAAGTTTGGATCCTAGCTGACAAATCGCTCCCTAATTTCATGATCAAAGACTCCGAAGAACGCAGCCTAACAAGAGAGGTCGAGGCGGTCCAGATTCCCAGTGGTGATCGGATCGAACTACCCGCTTTAACTAAAGTCCATATAACACAGCAACTGGGCGGGAGCTACACAGTGATGACCCCATACGGCTTGGCTCGGATTCAAGGAGCAGACGCGGATGCTCTGGGACCCGATCTGGTGGAGGAGAAGTCCAAGGAAATCGAACAGGAAGCGACTCCCATGAAGACGTTGGGTGAGGGTGGAGAACCGGATGAAGAAGCCATTTGGCAACAACTTAAAAACGTTTACGACCCAGAAATCCCCGTAAACATCGTTGATCTCGGTCTCGTCTACTCTATGAGTGTAGAACCCAACGACAGCGGTCGCCATAGAGTCATCGTTCAAATGACACTCACCGCTCCCGGATGCGGAATGGGACCTGCCATTGCAGAGGATGCAAAAAGCAAAGTAATCCTCGTGCCGGGCGTAGATGAAGCAGAGGTAAATTTGACCTGGGAACCCGCTTGGGATCAAAACATGATAAGCGAAGAAGGCCGCATGATCCTAGGACTTGCATAGGCTCCTTTATTTTGAAAACGGCGTTCCCAAACAGACGGCCGATTATCAAATTCGTGTTTTTTCTCTCGAATATCGTAAGAGCCCTCGTTTCCCTTTGAACTTTCTAAAAATCCTTAATTGTAAAGTACCAACAAAATCGCATACAACTATTTTCTATGGCCGAGAACAAAGACGAAAAGCCTCAAGAGTCTCCAGTCGGATCTACTATCCAAAGGAAATTCCTCAAAGAAAGGAAGATTTTCCTTTGGGGTGAGGTTTCTGACGAATCCGCGAAGGAGATAACGGAAACTCTACTCTATCTGGAGGCCGATGCCCCTGGCGAACCCATTACATTTTACGTTAACACCCCTGGCGGCTCTATCACAGCTGGTATGGCCATATACGATACTATCAAGATGATTTCTTCAGAAGTCTCCGTAATCGTAACCGGCATGGCTGCATCAATGGGATCGATATTGCTGTCAGCTCCCAAGAAAGGGAATCGCTACCTGTATCCACATTCCTACGTAATGATTCATCAGCCCTTAATAGCAGGTCAATTAAGGGGCCCCGCGGTGGATATCCATATCCACGCGCAATACCTCGAACAACTTCGTGTCCGACTCAACAAGATTCTGTCTGATGCCTCTGGTCAACCTCTCGAGAGAATAGAGGAGGATACAGATCGCGACTTCTACATGACTGCTGAAGAAGCAATCAACTATGGTTTGGCTGACAAGATCATCGACGAGGTGTAACCCATCAATTCTCTCGCACTCTCTCCCAGAACCGATCGAAGGCCCGGGGAAAGCTAGCGAAATAACCGTTCCCCTACCATAAGTCCGGTGAACACGGATACTAGACAGCAAAGTAGGCTGGCTAGTGCGTTTAGAAAAGCCAAATTCCAGTTGCCCGATTGGGCCAGCTTTAAGGTTTGTAGACTAAAAGTGGAGAAGGTCGTAAAGCCCCCCATTATTCCGGCCGTCAAAAATAAGGGCATCAAGGAATCACCCCCATAGGGAGCCCTCTCTAATCCAGGCGTCACAAACCCAATCAGAAACGAACCCGTAATATTCACCAATAGGATTGCCAGCGGGAAATCCATGTCCGCCTTGCGTTCTATCCACGCAACCGAAAGGTATCTCAACCCGCCGCCTAGGAAGCTTCCAAGTCCTACTATCAGAGCCGCTTTGATCATTGATCCGAAGAAACAATCCGGCCTGTCATCAAAATCGAAGTCAAGGAATCCGACAATGATTCAGCCAATTTTTGACGGTACACGGGAGTATTGATCAAAGGCGCTTCTTTCACGTGTGATAGAAATCCGCATTCAATCAATAGACCCGGACATTCAAGATCTTTAAGCACTTTAAATCGGGCCTTTTTAATTCCACGATCAACACGTTGCAGATCGACGATCAATCGACTTTGGACCCTGTATCCAAATTCAAAGTTTAATAGATGGGTCTGATTAACCCGGTTGGAAGGTTCACTGGAACCGATTATATCATCATTTGATAACGCCGAATTTTGGGGCGTCAGCAAATAGGTTTCTAAACCCGAAGCTTCTTTATTGAAAGCCGCATTAAAGTGAATACTAACGAATACACCAGCATTCGACCTATTCGCAATTTGAGACCGATCCTCCAAAGGTACAAGTCGGTCGTCGTAGCGAGTCAATACCACCTTGAAACCATTCTCCTCAATCAGCTTTTGCAATCGAAGCGACACATCGAGGTTGAGATCCTTCTCGAGGATGCGCAAGGATCGGTTTAAGGATCCCGGCTCAACTCCCCCATGGCCAGGATCTAAAACAACGGTCTTTGACCTAAGCACAATCTCCGGTGGATCGAGGGCCGGACGCAACGTGTATTCGAAATCTGAATGACTTAAAGCGAAGTTACCTTTTTTTTCCGCGAAGACCTCGTTTAGGTAAACAACCGTACCGTTCAGAATTGCTTGTCGACTTTGCTCCCTCAACTCAAACCTTCGCTTCCCCTTCTCAATCAGCCAGACACCCTCGCCCTTTTCGGTAACCCGAGCACCTAGTTGTCCTGCCTGCTTAAATATCCCCGCGGCCTTCGGATTGGGCTTTTTACTCTTTACGATTGGAACAACTGCCCCGGTCTCAGACACAGTTTCTACTGTCGTCAACTGATTCGGTTCGACTCCTAATTCAGAAGCGAAAGCAGTCTCCCCTGAATCCGCCACCTCCGACTGTGGTGTTCGACAGGACGATAGAAACAGAGCCGCACTCCCCATAAAAACTAGCAAACGCTGGAGTTTGCTTTGCCCAGATCTCATCTTTCCAAAATAGATCCAGCCTTTATCCTAGGAGACCCGATCTTCTACATCGCGCTCTACATCCGTCGCATCATCATCTTCGATGTCTTCATCCTCCTCCTGCTCGGAATCCACAAGATGATGGCTGTGCTTTGGCTTTCTTTTGTTTGCTGGAAGAGGCGTCAGCATGACGTTTATATTTCTGCCAATCAGCCTTGGCTCGTTGTCGGGAGTCGCCATGTGAGCGATGTCCGCTATTGCTCTTCGAATCGTATCAAATCCAATCTCCGTGTGGGCCATTTCCCGACCGCGGAAAGACAGAGTAAGCTTTACTTTGTTTCCCCTGTCTAAGAATTCCTCCGCCCTACGCAATTTCGTCATGAAGTCGTGGACATCCACGCGCGGTCGGAATTTGACTTCTTTCGTTTTGCTAGCGCTTCCCTTCGAGTCCTTAGCCTTCTTTTGTTGCTCGTAGACATATTTGCCAAAATCCATTATCCGACAAACCGGCGGCCTAGCTTGTCCGGCAACTTCAACCAGATCCAAGCCTGCTTCCTGAGCGATCGCCAATGCCTCCTTCGTGTCCATGAGGCCTACTTGGTTCCCATCAGGACCCACTACTCGGATTTTTGGAACGCGAATTCGATGGTTGCGTCTTATATTAGCGAATGGATCCGGCTTTCTTGGCGGCCTCCGTTTACCTCGTGGTCTTGGCATTAACTAGTTTATGATTACTCTTTGTTCGTAACTTTTATGAATGCTTATTCCGCAAAAGATTCCTCATTTCAACACTTTTCCTGACTAGTTCGAGCAAGCTAACTCTTCGATGTTCATCATATACTAAAGCTCTCGCCACAAGAACAACTCGAAGTCGCGTTGGGATTGGAAAACTTAAAACCTCCCGAAATCAATTCATCCGAATAATCCAGGTTAGTGCCTTTGAGATAAAGTGCACTTTTACTATCAACGAGTACCTTGGCATCGCCAAACGGAACTAAAATGTCCCCCTTCCTCGCTTCCGGAACGAATTTCATCTTGTAAGAGAGACCGTTGCAACCACCGCCAGATATGCCAACCCGCAAGAAAGAGGGCTCTTCCTCCCTTTCCAAAAGGGCTTCAACCTTCCTGCACGCGAGTCCGGTCAAATGGATTAGACGCCCGTCACCCAACCGAACCCCCTCAGGCAATTCAATGTCATTCGTTGTTCTCAATGGTTGCTAAATATCGGGCGTTTTCAGGCTCACACAAGCTAAACTTGACCAACTATCAAACTATGCCTACCGACTTGCCAGCTTCCCCGCGAGGTCTATCGCCCTCGAAAAGCTCTCGTGGGACGCTACATCTGACCCCGCAATATCGTACCCGGTTCCATGATCGGGACTCGTGCGAGCGAAAGGCAATCCCAGTGTCACATTAACTGCCGTATCAAATTCTATCGTTTTAAGAGGAGCCAATCCTTGGTCATGGTAAAGGGCTACCACCACATCAAAAGCACCATTAACCGCTCTGTGGAAAATTGTGTCAGCGGGCTGACAGTCACTCAAACCGGGAACGACCTCTCTCAACTGGGTAATGAGCGGGTTGAAAATCGTGCTCTCTTCATTTCCGATATGCCCTTCCTCTCCCGCGTGAGGGTTCAGACCGCAAACACCGATGCGAGGATTTGGAATATCAAGGCGTTTCGCCAAATCGTTAGCCCGATCAATCGCCGTAAATAAGCACGACTCTGTCAGGCGGTCGGGAACTGTCGCCAAAGGAATATGCCAAGTAGCTAAGACCACTTTCAAACGTTCCCCCACAAAGCCCATAGTCGGAGTTCCACCCCAGTGACTGGCAAAAAACTCAGTTTGGCCTGGATGAGAGAACCCCACCTCTAAGCAACGCGCCTTAGAAATCGGTCCCGTTACCACTCCGTCAAATTCGCCAACACTACATCCCCTGGCTGCTCGTTCCATTGCTTCCAATGCAATCTTAGAACCTTCATGTGTGGGTTCACCGGGAACATAATGGGAGCTAGCTAAGCCGACCGCGAGCGAGCCTATTCTGATCTGGGATTCCGACCTTACCTCATCGATCCACTTTTGAGGGCCAATTAATGTAAACTCCGCATCGTGTTTTTTGCGACTAGAGAAGCACTTTCTGACCAGCTCAGGTCCAACCCCGGCTGGATCACCGCAAGTAATCGCTATTCTTGGAATAATCATTAACTAAGTAACACCCTCCTCTGTATATTCTCTGATCTGACAGTTCCTGATACCAGTCGACACAATCACGATTATAAAAAGTATCCATTTAATTATTACTATTTACTTATCTGTAACAACTTCGATTCAGATATCATTATTTCTCCTGATTAGCATTGGATCAACTCAAGTAAGCCAGTTAGATGATATAACGTCGCACATATGTGAATTCAGCCAAAGAAATTCATCTGTGAATCCTTTACTAAATCAAACGTTTTGAGTATACGAACGAACTGTAGTAATTCTGAACCCGGATAGACCTGGCGCGGATCAACGCGGTCGATAATGTCTAACAAGATCGACTTGAACGAGAGAATTCCATCCACTCCTCTTTCTTTCAAAGCATTAACAATCTGTGCTCTATACAACTCCTGGGTGGGAAAAGCCGGAGCGACGAGAATCTTCTTTGGCATGAGGGGTTCCCCTAATTCTGTCCAATTAACAGGCTCAAACCATTTTTCGACTTTTTTGAGTACATTCGCTTCCACGTATTTTAGCATGTCCGCTCCATTCGCAACATTGCCCAAAGCCGCCTTCTCTCCATGCCATCCTTTCACACAAATTATCGCACTCCTGAGATGTCTGAGTTCACTCGAGAAGAGCAAAAACGAAGGATCTCGCTCCCGTTCGATGAATTTCATGTTCCTCGCATAAAGATCGACCCCCTCCCCATGCATCGATCGCTTTGATTGCGAGCGCCCCTTCCGCAACGGTATCGTAACAAAACCGTTCAACTCCAAGTACTCATTGACAATCAACTCATCCATCAACTATCCGCTGTGTTCCGACTAAAGTGACGTAGCAACTCAATCAATACCCCCAACCGTTCGCCAAACTTCCTCAACTTTCTCTACCGGGACATCATCCTTGGTAATCGCTCGCCCAATTGACTCCAATACTACAAATCTCAGCTTTCCAGACCGCACTTTCTTATCATTCTGCATGGCAGAGAAAAGAGCGTCCAATTTCAATGGGCTCTTCAGTTGATCCGGAAGTTGGTGAGTCCTGACCATCTTAACGACCCGATCCACATCACTTTGCTCGAGGTATCCAAAATTAGCGCTTAAGCGGGCAGCAGCGACTAAGCCAACCGCTATCGCCTCACCATGTAAGTATTCCCCATACCCCGCAACGTTCTCGATTGCATGACCGAACGTGTGCCCCAAGTTGAGCAGAGCTCGCCCTCCCGAGCTTTTGATTTCCTTTTCATCCGCATTGACGACATTAGCTTTCGTTTGGCAATTCCGTTCAATGACTAAGCCTAGCCGATGATCCCTAAAGTCGGTCAATGGCTTTCTCTCTAGCATCCCGAAAAGATCCGAGTCTGCCAGCATTCCGTACTTCATGACCTCGGCCACACCTGCACAGAAATCTCTGGAGGGAAGTGATGCCAACAAATCTAAGTCTTCATAGACCGCAATCGGCTGGTGAAATGCACCTACAAGATTCTTACCCGCCGCAATATTAATCCCCGTCTTACCTCCCACCGAGCTATCAACCATCGATAGAAGCGTAGTTGGTATTTGGATAAATTTTATTCCTCGAAGCCACGAAGCGGCGGCAAAACCGGTTAGGTCTCCAATAACACCGCCGCCCACAGCAACGGCCACTCCACCGCGGTCAAGGCCATTCGAGGCAAAAAAATCTAAAACGCGTTCATATTGCACGATGCTCTTGCTCGTTTCTCCACATGGGATTTCGAGGATCGGCAAATCACCCAAAGCCGAATCAAAGAACTGGCGCAAAACCGCCCTAACGGAAGAATCGGTAACGACAGCAACTTTTGAGCCTAATCGAGCCAGCCCTTCAATTTCGCAATTTAGAGCATGTTCAAGTCCTCGTCCAATGTATATCGGATAGGACTCTTTCGAAGTGGAAACCTCGATTTTTGTTGTATCAGAGAAATGGGATTTCAAATTTTGGATAGGTTGCGATCTAGTTAACCGAGACAAGATTCGCAAAACTTGCATCCTTCTCGCCAAGACCTAGTTGCTCAGAATAAGCCAATATTTTCAATTCCTGCGGCAGCGGAGCAAACCCATTTTTCGTTCGATATTGGTTGATGCGTTCACGCATGATTGAATCAAGAAGCACCGGATTGTCCGACAACATCACAAGAGGTTCCGAAACGGTATACATCGAATTGAAAATCGGTCCGCCTACATATTGAAACCGCTGCAGACTCACTATGTTCAGAGCCCAAGTCTCCCGCAGCTCGGGAACTGCCCCCATTTCCGCAACGGCAACAGGCGCCGACGCGGGGCTTCTCAGAAAGCGAGTGGTGTTGCTTGCATTCCACATCGTCGCATTCATAAGAGCTCCATTTACTCCCAAAGTTGGATGGTCTGAGTAGCAAGGTAAGTTAATCCAAAAGTCGACTTCGTGCATCAGCGGCATCGGCAAATAACTTTTGCGCTCGTTTGCGTCGTCACCCCTTTCCCCGATAGCATTCTCATTTTCTATGTTGATCCAGTATTGAGCGGACTTGGCTGGGAGCGGACTGTCATAAAACCATTTGGCATTGTAGTACTCGCCGGAATCAAGTGAGCGTACGAACACCCGGTTAAAATACATCGAGCGCTCACTCAACGGAGGCAAGAATCCGGATTCCCGAAGCATCCGACCATTGAGGCCTAAAATGAATATATCCGAACGGTGATAGCCCCGCTTTATGAGAGACTGTACAACCGCCTCCACAAGAGTCTCCGGCGTGCTTAATCCAGGACCTGACTGGCTGTATACTTTGAGCCCAACCTTTCTCTTCACGCCGGGCGTGAAATCCACCCTTTGTGAACGTTCATAGATACCTAATAAATTCTCGACCGCTTCTGCGTAACTCGACTGTGAGAAGTTTCTCAATTGAAAGTTAAAAACCCGATTAGTTGGTTCCGACTTTTCCTGGAACTCCCCGATCATGTTCTGTCCCCTTACCTGTTTCAGCAACAAAACGCCGAACAAAATCAGCATAAGAATGAACTCACGCCTCAGGACGTATAGAATTTTGTAGGTGTACATTGGCGATATCAGGGCTTATAACAGACAATATAATGGGATAGGGTTGCCAAAAATTTAGAGAATCATCAAGCTTTAGACTGCGTTGCTTGACAGTACTCATCATGAACGCTCGGATTCGCACCTATCGAACCGCACAATTAGTTTGTAAAACGCAATCCTAAAGACCTAAAAACTACCACAAGCCTTAACAGAAACTCAGGACCCTTTCAGCCATCAAGCCCTCTCGCCGTCCTCCCGCTCGCATGCACAAGCCATATTCCATTGCCAAGCGCCTTTCCAATATAGCGATCATCGCAGGCACTCTATTGATCTTGTCTGGATGTGCAAACCGTGAAGAGCGCATCAATCGGGCCCTGAACGAGGCCGATCAAGCAAGACAGAGGAATGAAACTTCAGAAGCCCTCAATATCCTAGGCAAAGCAGCTTTAAAAAACCCCGAAAGCTCTTCCCTACTTGAGGCCTTAGGGCACACACACCTGGAGGACAATGATCTCCAGTCCGCCATTAGTGCTTACTCAAAAGCGATTGAAGTAGATTCACGCCGCGAGCGCCTCTGGGTAAACATCGCCGATCTGAACATTCGTCTGGGAGAAGAGCTGGCAGCAGCTCAGGCGCTCGAAAAGTACCTCGAAGTATTTCCGGAGGATTTTCTCGCTTGGAAGAACTATGCTAAACTGCAGGAAGAGAGCGGCGACCTCAATGCAGCGATTAAGGCGTACCTCGAGTGGAACCGAATTCGGCCTTCTGCAGGGCCTGCACTGAAGCTAGGGTATCTATTTAACAAGATGGGGAATCCGCCTCAAGCCCGATCATGGATCTCCCAAGCGGCGGCTTATGTCAGTGATCCCGGGGCCAAAGACGCCCTCGCTGCTCTGATCGAACTTGAAATCGACTTGCAGCAATACATGCCTGCTTCGACCTGGTTGGAGCAGTATGATTCGCGTTATGGACCGGAAGGTGCAGATCCGAGGATTGTGAGGGCTCGGGATATAATTGGTAAGTGGAGAAAAGCCCAGCAAGACATCGCGGAGGCCGCGGCTGAGATTGAGAGAAAGCGAAAGGAGCTGGAAGATCAGGCTCTCTCGGCTCGGCTACAGGTAGAGGAAGCACGGCGGGAACGAGAAGACTTAATCGCTCAGCAAGCTTTGGTAGGGGGAGCAAACACCAACGACAATCCAACCTTTTTGGCCGCGAATCCGACGCCGAACAATGCCGCCGATAACGATCCTGAAGCTATCAACAATCCAGCACTAGAAGAGAAGCCGCCCGTGGCCCTTGTAGATACGAATGACGATCAACCTCTGTTAATCGTCTCGGATGTGGACTACTTGGAAGCTGCCCGTTCTGCCGTTGACCGGGAGGACTCGATGGAGGCTATTGATCTCTATTGGAGGGCTTTAGGACCTGATTCCGAAAATCCCATCATCTGGTACGAACTCGCAAACGTTTACATAGAGACCAAGAATTGGCTAGATGCCGAAGCCTGTATCCTTGAAGCCAAACGGTGCGACCCAAGGTCACCTATCATCGCAAGTGCCTACTTGACGATCGTTGCTCAAACTAAGGCCCCATCCAAAGCGGTCCGCGAGGCCGAAGCTTTGGTGAACCTCTTTCCCAGGAAGTCCTCCGTTTCACTCGCATACGCCCGCTTGCTGAGAGAAGCCAACGCCCCAAGATCGAGAATCTCCGATGCATACGACAATTTTCTTAGCACAGAGTCTCCCGGAACGGAAGGAATCAAGGAGGCGACCACTTACCTAGGAAGGTAAAATCGAACTGGATCCCTTCCTCCCCACCCATGCCAGCGATTAAGCCGAGCAGCATCCGCGATCTCAAAGATCGGATTGCAATTTTCGATGTAGTTTCCCGTGAGGTAACGCTCAAAAGAGCAGGTTCAAACTACAAGGGACTCAGCCCTTTCACCAACGAGAAGACACCTTCTTTTTTCATCTCGCCAGACAAAGGGATTTACAAGTGCTTTTCCACTGGAAATGCCGGTGACATCATTAGCTTTGTCATGGAAACCGAGCGCCTCAACTTCGTGGAGGCAGTGGAGGAGCTAGCTAAGCGATTCAGCGTTGAACTTGAATACGAGGAATGTGGCAAGCCTCGCGAAGACCGGTCCTTGAGACAGGAACTCTTCGAACTGCACGAATTTATCGCTAACTACTACCATGAAGCTTTCCATGCAGACAACGAAGGCGGAAAGTGGATTCGCAAATATTGGACCCAGACGCGGCAGTTCGAGATCTCCATCGCAGATGAGTTCAAGATCGGATTCGCACCCAAGGGCGGATTGGAGCTTGGCCGTCGCGTAACCAAAGAAGGATTCTCCAAAAAGTCGATCGAAGCCTGCGGAATTTTCTACACGAGACAGGGTATCAATCCAGATACCATGGGATACCGTTTTCGCGGCAGGCTCATGATCCCCATTCGCGATCACCAAGGACGAATTTCCGCCTTTACGGCTAGGCAGCTTGAGCTAACGCCTGATGACGACCCCAGTAGGGAGGCTAAGTACGTCAACTCTCCTGAAACGCCTATTTTCAATAAAGGCTCCCTTCTCTTCAGTATGGACAAAGCACGAATGGAAGTCGATCCCGATACCCCATTCGTCATGGTTGAAGGGCAGCTAGATGCCATTCGTTGCTGGAGCGTCGGGCTAAAAGGTGCCGTGGCACCACAAGGGACTGGAATCACGGAAAATCAGTTGCGACTGATTAAGCGGTACGAGCCTCGAGTTCGATGCCTTCTTGACGGAGACCGGGCGGGACAACAAGCAGCCCTCAGAATGTTGCCGCTCGCTCTCACTCAAAGCGTTGAGGTCACATTCATCTCACTCGACGAGGGGGAAGACCCAGATGACTTACTCCGGAACGGCGGTTCCTCAGCACTAGATGCACTGCTCGAAAGAGAAACCGATGCCATATCCTTTGCCGCCGATTTGATAGCCCCCAGCATCGATTCCCTCACACCTCAAGCGAAGTCCAAAGCTGCCGCCGAGTTATTTCAAATCATTTCCAAGGCGGACTCAGAGACCACACAAATTGAGTTCGTAAAACAGGTAGCCGAAAAGTTGAACATCGATCTTGATGCCGCAATTAGAGACTTCCGTAGGTTTTCAACAAACCCAGCCACCGCCTGGCGACCCAAACAGGCAGAGAAAGGTGTCCAGAGTGAACCAATCACACGTAAAGCCGTCCACACAGTTGAGCGGGACTTATTAGGGCTTTGCTTGAATGAGGAAAAAATCGGGTACCGCATCGCCCAAGTCGTCGATGAGCAATGGATCGACACTAACTCTTTAGAAGGGGAACTGCTCAATCTCGTTTTGAACGCTTTCCTCCACGACATGTGGAATGGAGCCGATTCTCTTAACGATCAGCTTGATAAAACCGAACTAAAGAGCCTAGCAGTCGACCTAATTTTCCAAAAACCCGAGTACGAGAATCCCGAACGACTTGCAGAAGAGGCGATTAAGAGGCTGGTAACCAAATTTGCAGATCAAAAGATTAAGAAGATAAAACTTGAAATTGCCCAAAAACAATCTGAACAAGACACCACTTTAATCTCTCTATTTGACGAAATTGTAAAATTGCAGAAACTTAAGGGGAACCCGCCGCAATTCGAGTAGTCCCATCACCCTTCCTATATTTACGGTAAAACCCACGCCAAAAAAATCTTATGCCACGCAAGAAAAAGAGCGACGCAGAAACCAAGCAAGGATTGTCTAAACATCAAGTTAACGAACGTATTCGCTACTTGATTCGACAGTCCAAAGAACAAGGCTACCTAACTTACAGCGATATCAACACCGCACTTCCAGATGGAGTGGATAGGCAGGATGATATAGATAATATCATATCGATTCTACAGAATTTGGAGATCGACATCCTCGATCCAGATGAAGTCGATTCCTACAAAGCAAAGCAGGAAGAGCAGGAAGAGGCTCAAACCAAAACTAGTCAGCACGACATACTGGACGATCCTGTTCGCATGTATCTTAAGCAGATGGGACAAGTCCCCCTTCTAACGCGAGAACAAGAAGTCGAGATCTCAAAGCGTATCGAAAGCGCTGAAATCAAAGCTCAAGAAGCCCTCTTTTCTGTAGGCATCGCTTCGGATTTCACTCTGAATCTTGCCGAAAAGCTCTACAATCGGGAAGAGCGATTCGATCGAATCGTGATTGATAAGAAAATCGAAAACCGCGAGACCTACTTTCAAACCCTACCTATTCTAATAGAACGATCCCGCAAAACGCACGATCGCATGCTCAAGACTTGGTCTGAACTCCGGGCTGCGGCGGACCCGGAAGATCGAAAGAAAATCCGCTCTAAGTTCAGAAAACAGGAAAATACTCTGAGAGGCAATTTTTCTAAGTTCTTTTTCAAGCTCAAAGTTTTCGAAGAGCATATCGATGACGTGATCAGCAAGGATCTGAGCCGTATCAGCCAAATCAATCGAGACCTGGGTCGCGTCAAAAAGCCAAAAACAGCCAGAGACGCACAGCTTGACCCTCAAAAGTTGAAAGACGAGCTAGAAGATATCCACGACAAGCACCGCATTGATCCCGAAAAATTAGTCCGGTTGATCGGTGATGTTCGCATGCGTCTGAGAGAAGCGCATCAGGCGAAAACGGAGATGGTCGAGGCAAACCTTCGCCTCGTCATTTCAATAGCGAAGAAATATACGAACCGCGGACTTTCTTTCCTCGATCTGATTCAAGAGGGCAATATGGGCCTCATGAAAGCGGTTGAGAAATTCGAGTACCGCCGCGGATACAAGTTTTCGACTTACGCTACGTGGTGGATACGCCAAGCTATTACCCGCTCTATTGCTGACCAAGCTCGCACGATCCGCATCCCGGTTCACATGATTGAAACGCTGAACAAGGTCATGCAGGTTCAAAAACAGCTTTTGCAAGAGTACGGACACGAGCCTACTCCGGAAGAGGTCGCAGAAGAAATGGCCCTTCCAGTAGAGCGTGTTCAGACCATCATGAAGATGGCTCAACAGCCAATCTCACTCCAAAGCCCCGTCGGCGATGGAGATGATACCAATTTCGGTGATTTCATCGAAGATAAGTCAGCGGAGAATCCCTACGATCAAACCGCTTTCAGTCTGCTACGAGAGAAGATCATCGACGTCCTTGATAGCTTGACCGAACGTGAGCGAAGAGTTTTGTCACTGAGATTCGGACTTGTCGACGGCTACAGCCGCACGTTGGAAGAGGTTGGAAAGCAATTTAAGGTTACCCGCGAGCGTATCCGGCAGATAGAAGCGAAAGCACTACGAAAGATGCGTCATCCCACCCGGATTCGACAATTGCACGGATTTTTCGAAAGCGAACAATTCGACGGCCCAAACACTTTTCTCAGCGGCCAGCAGAGTCCAGGCAGCGAAACAGGCACCAAATAAGAATACGGAGCCAAAACACGGATAGTATTGCCAGATTTCGCAAAGCAGTATTGCGAGACACAAACAAAACACACAATCTATAGAAAAATTTATCACGATGTCTTACCCAACACCGAAAGGATTCTAAAATGGAAACAACATATTCAATCGCTTTTTTAACGAATCTTGGCTGGCCCGAGATTGTCGTCATCCTCGTCGTATTTATACTCCTTTTTGGAGCGAAAAAACTACCCGAGCTCGCTCGAGGAGTCGGAAAATCAATCAAGGAATTCAAAAAGGCCACGAGCCATATCGAAGAGGATCTCCGTACTGCGATGGAAGAAGAGCCCGCTCCGAAAAAGCCTATCGAAACTAAGCAACCCACAGAAACGAGCGGAAAAGCGACTTCCGAGAGCTAAGTTTCTGTCTTCAAATTTCTATTACACACTTTCACATGGCCGGCCGACATTACAATCAGTCGGCCGCTTTTTAATTAGTGAGCGACCCCCTTTAAAAACGTTTCCGGCTAGCCTAGCTGACCCTACGGATCCTTTGGGTGTAGCATAAGATGCCCAGAAACCCTCTCATTGCCTAAACAAAGAGACATTTAGCAGCTTTTTACCTTATTCAAAATTGCTTTTGAGTAATGCTCCGTTTAAATCCTTGCTTCAAAACGTCCTTTCGTTGAGCATTTTAGGTATTTATGTTGCGCAAGTTTTTCGGTCTATTTTCTAACGACATCGGTATCGATCTCGGAACAGCCAATACCCTCGTCTACTCAAAAGACAAAGGGATTGTTCTTCGCGAACCAAGTGTTGTCGCCATTCACAGTGGAACCCGAAGAGTTCTCGCAGTGGGTAACGAAGCGAAAAAGATGCTGGGGCGAACCCCCGGCAACATTACCGCAATCCGTCCGATGAAAGACGGTGTTATTGCCGATTTCGATATTACCGAGGCGATGCTCCGTTACTTCATCAAGAAGGTACAAACGGCTAAGATCATTCCTCCCAGAGTCGTAATCGCTATACCATCAGGCATCACTGAAGTCGAAAAACGGGCAGTAAAAGAATCTGCGACGCACGCTGGCGCTCGTGACGTAATGCTTCTGGAAGAACCAATGGCAGCCGCTATTGGTGTTAGATTGCCCGTTGAGGAGCCGGCTGCCAATATGATTGTCGATATCGGTGGCGGTACTACGGAAGTGGCAATTATCTCGCTAGCTGGAGTTGTTTACGCAAAGAGCATACGTGTAGGGGGCGACGAGCTTGATGCGGCGATAATCAGTTACATGAAGAGAGCCTACAATCTACTGATAGGGGAGAGAACCGGTGAGGAAATTAAATTGCGAATCGGATCCGCAGCCGCTTTGGATGAGGAAATGACTCTCGAAGTGAAAGGACGAGACTCAGTAGCCGGTCTTCCCAAGACCATCCAAGTTTCTTCCCAAGAAATCCGGGAAGCCCTACACGATACTGTCAACGCTATCGTAGAGGCCGTTCGTAGCGCCCTAGAGAGGTGCCCCCCAGAGTTGTCGGCAGATCTAGTCGACCGAGGATTTGTCCTTGCGGGCGGTGGAGCTCTCCTTAGAGGGATCGACCGTCTGCTTTGCGATAGAACCGGACTTCCCGTCATCATCGCAGATGATCCCCTTAGCGCGGTCGCAAATGGAACCGGTGCCGTATTGGCAGAATTAAATGCACTGCTACCTTACGTTTCTAGCGATTCCAAAGATTAGAGTGTGCGACTAGAATCACGCGAACGAGCGGTCCATTGGCAAAAAAGCGATTCTTTAGTATAAAGCCTTTTGCGGTCCTTTTTGGAGTAGCAGTTTTTTGGATATTCGTTCCGATAGCGGTTAAGACCACGCTACAATCTGCATTCTACGAGTTTCAGGCTCCCATGAATGCCGGAGCTTCCTACGTGAGGGAGCTTCAAAATTTCTGGGCGGCCCGATTAAAATCAAAAAGCGAACTATACGAAGCAGGCAAGGATCTCGCCCACCTAAATTCCGCCTATCAGCTAGAAGTCCTTGAGAATCAGTCCCTAAAACAGGAGGTAGACCGACTCGAAGCCCTTTTGGGACTGCCCGCAAGACCTGAATACAAATACGAGATAGCTCGCGTCGTGACCCGAGACTTTAACTCTTGGTGGCAACACTTCGAAATCCGTAAAGGTTCTCGTCACGGAATTCCCGTTGGGGCACCTGTTGTTTTCTCTGGAGGTGTAGTGGGTCGCATCCGCCAGGTTCACGAATATACGTCAGCCGTAGAGCTATTGAGCAATAGCCATCTTCGAATGGCGGTTGTAATCGAGGGCGACAACCGACCTATGAGTTTTCGCGGTGCAGGGTTTAAGATATTTCGTTCTCCCATTGGTCTTGCCGAGTACATTCCCAACGATATTTCGGTCTCAGATCCTTCCAATCCACCAAGAATAGTCACCTCTGGAATGGGCGGTATTTTCCCAGCAGGCTTGCATATCGGGTACCTTCAACGACTAAGACCAGGGGCCAGCGGTATGTTTCAAGATGGTGACGTACGTTTGGAAGAACGACTCTCCAATCTCACCGAGGTTGCCGTTTTGATCGCAATTGAGGAAGGTATGGAATGAAGTTTGCACCTCGCAACCGCTGGATCATCGTGGCAATCGCCCATTACATCACGATTTTATTCTTTACCCAGCTCAATTTCTACATCGCTCCATTCGGTATCAGTGTACTGATTACTGGGATGCTAATCTCGTTTAGCTCGCTCACCCTAAACCACCTTCAAGGCAGCTTCTCTCTGATACCCGTCGCCTTTCTAATCGATACAAAAACACCTTTCCCATTTGGGTCCTCACTTCTAACCCTGATCAGTCTTCACTACATTGCCGTCCTTGTCCGATATCAATTCAGCCGCGAATCCGAAGGAGCCAGTCTTGCAACTGCCCTCGCTGCAAACATAGCAATCTATATCGTGTACACCTTTTTGGCAGCCGCTAATTTGGGAACCGAAGGAATTAACGCCTTTCAGATAGCTATAAATCTACTAATAAGTAGTCTAGTTATAGCCCTAATCAACTTGCACTACCAGAGAGCCCTGATTGAAATACTAGGAGTTTCTGGATCAACATCGCCCAAGAGAAGCGTCAGCCTCGATGAATACGGATAACACAAAGAAATACCAGTCACGTCTTTCGATATTCTACGCTATTCTCGGACTACTTCTAGTCATTTTATACAGTGGCCTATTTTTTCGCCAGCTAATCGAGTCCGAATCGCATGCGGCAAAGGAGAAAATCCAAAACCAGCGTCGGATACTAACTCCTGGTCCAAGAGGCTATCTTATGGACAGGGAAGGACGAGTTCTAGTAGCAAACAAGTCTAAGTTCTCGGCCGTCGTTTTTCTTTCAGAGAACCAAGTACAGAAAGCTTTCAGTGATAGCTATCGGGGCATGGTACGAGACTACCGCGAACGAGGAGAAAAAATTAATAGCTATTCAGAGCTCAGAATACTCTCGCGGGCGAGCGTTCTTCAAAGTTACCTCAAGGGCGTCAACGAATTGATCGGCCGTCAAGAAGAAGTGGATGCAACCGCTATCACCCGACACTTAAATGTCAATCCACTACTTCCCTATCCCCTCATCGACAACCTTGCTCCCGAAGAGTTTGCGATCCTTCTCGAATCGCTTCCCGTCGAGTCACCTGTTCAAGTGTACGTATCCAATATGCGCCACTATCCCTACGATAACGCAGCCACGCACGCCCTTGGATACGTAGGATACAGTCCACTAGAGGTTCAAAGCGATATGCCAGGATCAGAACTGAGGACGTTCGCAACAAAAGGCACCTATGGACGCAATGGAATTGAAAAGCGTTTCGACGAGCAACTACAGGGTAAAACTGGCTCTGAAATCTGGGTCGTCGACCCTAGCGGATACCAAGTAGAATCCGTCCAAAGGGAGTATCCCAGAAAAGGCCGAGATATCGAACTGTCCATCGACATTGACCTACAATTAGCTGGCGAAGCCGGATTCGATCTATACGGCGACAAAGGAGCCCTAATCGCCATTGACATAGATAGAATGGAAGTTTTGGCGATGCTAAGCCGACCCGACTACAATCTGAACCAAACCACACCCTTCATATCAAACAAGGTTTTCAAGGAAATCAGCGACAATCAAGCCTGGGAGAACAAGGCCTTGCGCGGCTTATACCCTCCTGGTTCACCTTTTAAGCTAGTAACCGCCATCGCGGGGCTAAAGGCGGGCAAAATAGACGATCATACAATTTTTGAATGCGACGGGTCCCATCGAGTTGGAGGCCGCAACTTCCCCTGTATGGGCCGCCATGGAGAAATCGACTTGCGCACCGCTATCGAGAAAAGCTGCAATGAGTACTTCTATCGGGTTGGGCTTGAAACGGGCGTTGACAATTTGAGTCGGGAAGCCATCTACCTCCGCCTTAACGAACCCACTAACATCGATTTGCCAAACGAAACCCGGGGAATGCTTACGCCTTCTCGAGATTGGAAAAAGACTCGCTTCGGAGAGCCATGGTATCTCGGGGACACTGTAAATATGTCGATCGGACAAGGTGCCTTAATCGTAACACCACTCCAAATGGCCCTGATGGTCGCTTCTGTTGCTAAAAATCAGGTCTATTCCCATCCAAGCATTCTTAAACAATCGCCCGAACAACTCGCCCGGCGCCCTGCCCCAAAACCTTTGGGCCTTCCCGAAAACTTGCATAAGGCGATAATTGATGGCATGGACCGTGCAGTCAGCCCCACCGGCACCGCTCGGTCCGCTATCATCAAAGGAGTCAACATTGGAGGTAAAACAGGCACTGCTCAGATAAACAAAAAAGATGGCAATCTTGAGCTCGCTTGGTTTGTCGGATTTGCGCCGATCGAGGACCCCAAAATAGCGGTGGTCGCCCTAGTAGAAGGACAGGAACTCAATGTGAGCTTTGGCGGCGGCCAATACGCCGCTCCGATGGCTCGCTACGTCTTGGAGGCCTACTTTGACAAGCGTCCCGAGTATGTGAACACTCAGAAAGTTACAACCACCGCCGCCCTTCCTTGAATATAAGACGCTGGTTTGACCACGAGTCTAGGCGACTAAATCTTCGCCGCTTAAAATGCTGCGTAACCGATTCCCGTTTTCCTTTCGCATCGTCAGTCATGTCTCTATGCTCCGTTTCGTACTTCTAACGAACCTAGCTCGCCTTGTGCCGAATCTAATCTTCCCTCATAAATGTGGCTAAGAATAATTCGCGATAGTTCACTACGATTTTACTCCAAAAAAGCAGTGCTCAGATAACCGTAAAGCTCCATCTAATTGCCAAATCGGGCCTTAACGCCACTTAAAATTTCATCAATAATCGATTGGTTTCGAACAACTGAATCGTGAAATTCACTCATGCTAAGTTTCTGATCTCCAATGCCGTGAGCATAGTTGTCAATCATGCACAAAGAAGTGAGCGATATCCCACTTTCTAAGAGCAGATCCGCTTCGTTGCCGAAAGTCATCCCAACCACGTCACAACCCCAGCTCTGAAGGATTCTTACTTCGGCTTTCGTTTCGAATCGTGGCCCACGCGTCTGCACGTAAACTCGATCACATTCGACCCCTTGGGGACATAGTCTCTTTAAATCGTTCAGAAGCCCGTTGTCAATCGCCGGTGCGAATCCGCTAGAGCAATCATCGATAAAAGTCATTGGAGAGAAACTCACGTAGTCCGAGCAAGAAACCAACGTTCCTGGCTTCAAGTTCTCTTTCAATGAACCCACTGAGGTCAATGCTATCACTGCCTCTACACCCAAAGATTTTAGGGCAAATACATATCCTCTATAGTTGCTCCTGTGGGGAGGAAGCGGTTCTGAAAAGCCGTGACGATTCACCACAACGATTCCCTTACCGCGCTTGACGTCAATCGTTCCGTAAGGCGTCTCCACTTGATCCAATTTCCAGTCCTTAAAAACTACCGACCGGTTGATGCTCGTCCCACTGATGATCGCTAAGTTCATAATTTCATATAGAGCTTTCTCCCCATTCAAATCAACAATCAACGCGACTCTTTCGTCAGTAAAAGCTTAGAAATACACCTTCATCCCGTTTTTTCATGAACCACGGTCAAATAGTTACTCAACGGTGACGATTTACTACTCGATTTATCATAATCCGACCAATCCCCGAAACCGTTTCCACTAAAAAGTTGAACCAGGAACAATGCAGAAAGTTCCTCGCTGGCAACCGTTCTTGCTTCTACCGTAGCTTTTGGGAAAACTTTCCCGACAAATAGAAGGAGAAACCCAATCCTCGAGAGTCGCTAGAAAAGTCTACGCAAAGACAGAATTAGCTCCGACCTGCAAGATCCAAGACGCTAGAAACGTCGCCTCTCATTCTAATGGCTGACGTTTTTCTATTGATTTTCAGGAACCCAATCCTAGCTTCTCCGGCTTCGACGGCCTCGTGGTGTAATGGTAGCACTAAGGATTCTGATTCCTTCTGTCGGGGTTCGAATCCCTGCGAGGCTACCAACCCCGCACTACGTCAACGATGCCCGTACCAAAAAACCTAATCTTGTCGCTTTCAGGCCCTCCCAGAATGAGGCTTCCAGAAAAATCAATCCTTGGTCGTTTCAATTTTGCCCTTCCTGCCACTCCCCTGCCATAACCCATATGTAAGGAGCCTTTTTCTCTGTGCAGACTGCCATCTTGAAACGGACTTCAGCCCAGTTTCCTCTGCAGCGGCTTTAATCCAAGATCGCGATGGGCTTGTTTTACCAATGAGAAGGTGCAAGGAGCCACATAAAGGAAAGTTCGGAATTCCGGGTGGATTCGTAAATAGTAGAGAACAGTTGAAAACCGCAATGCTTCGAGAAGTTTAGGAAGAATTCGGAATCCAATTGGATTCATGGAAGTACCTTGGGGGTTGGCCCAACGAATATTCCCACAAGTCTATAGTTTACGCTGTTAGCAATCTCTGCTTTTTGGTTAGGGGTGAAAGCTTTCAGAACATCCAAACATATTCCGATTAAAATGAAGGTCTCTATTGAAAACCCGGATACAATTTTCACTGAATAGCTCGCACTTCCCTCTCAAAAATTTGCCGTCTCTGCGAATCTAAATAACCGCCACAGGAGTTGGTCAACTGTATAAAATTCTACCCCTTAAAATTTCCTCTCGAAACCTCGATGATTCTCCAATCGTCTTTCTCTGCTCGCGAGGGTCTCTGAGTACCAGTCGCAATTATTTGCAAATTCTTGTCAAGAACAGACCAAAACCTGTCTCTACGTTGCTGGTCCAACTCCCCCAGTGCATCATCTGCAAGAGCAACCGGTCTGAATCCAAATCGACTCTGCCAAAACTCTATAATCGCCAACGAAAGTGAAAGCGTTACTGAACGCTGTTGTCCTTCAGACGCAAAGTCATCGGCGGACATCCCGTTTAATGAGATCGAAAAGTCGTCGCGATGTGGACCCTTACCCGTCGACTGTAAGTAGCCATCTCTTTTCCGGTTTTTCTCCAGCAGTTTAAGATAGTCCCCTTCTTCTTCGAGTTCTGCACTTCGACTATACTCCACCGCCAAAGTTTCACCGTCTAATGAAATTTCTCGGTGCACGCCAACGGCATACTCCATCAGAGAATCTAAGATTTCCGTTCGAACCCTACAAATCGTCAATGCCGGCTCGTCCATTTGCGATTCGAAGGCGGATACTACTGCATCAGACTCATTTTGCTTCAGAAGTGCATTCCTCTCCTGCAGGAGCTTTTGAAAGGTCTGCAATGCTCTAAAATAATTGCGATCTACGCCACAGATAAACGCGTCAAAAAAACGCCTTCGATTTCCCGGAGTGCCCCGAGTTAATTGTAAATCATTAGAAGAGAGAATCACTGTCGGAAATTTCCCAACAAAATCTGACAATCGTTTTGTGGGTTCACCATCGATCCAAACTTCTTTTCCAGACTTCTTAATTTTAGCCCTCACCTGAGTCTCGCCCAGGTCTTCATGGTCTAAATCATATACAATTTCCGAATACAGCGCCGAGGGACCTATCACCACCCGATTCTCATGAGTGCGAAAGGGACGCAAAGCGGTCGCCAGTCCAAGAGCCTCCAGCATATTCGTCTTCCCCTGCCCATTCGGGCCATGAAGAAACACACGCGGAGATCCTAGTTTCAACCGGCCGAATTCTATATTCCTATAGTTTCTAACACTGATCCGTTTAAACTGCATTCCTCAATCTGCGTGGTCCCTTATCAGTAAACTTCTAATATCCCAGCATCGGATTTCCGCCTAGAGGCGAAGGATTTGCTGAATTTCGATCCAGCAAGTCGGCACGATAATATTTGTGCCCTTGCAAACCAGCTCGGAAAGGAGCACCGTTCGCCTTCACAAATTCCGTGATTGACTCCAGAATACGAGGATCCTTCCTAACCGACCACTCGGGGTGGAGCCATACCGAACGCTTATCAATTGAATTGCCCAATGTCTCTACCCACTTCCTAACCGAGCCCTCATCTTCAATAATCAGCTTAAACTCATTTGCAATCGCCAGTGACTCAGGCAATGGCGTTGAACGCCATTTAGGGCTCAAGGTTATCCAATCAAACGAACCTCTAATCTGAAACGCGCCCGACGTTTCCAAATGGGATTTCAGCCCTCTCTCCCTCATGGCATCGGTCAATGGCCCCAAATCATGAATTGTCGGTTCTCCTCCCGTAATGACCACCAGATCGCTCTTCACCGCAGCCGCCGCATCCGCGATCATGGCAGCGTCTATCCTGTCTACCTTTTCTGGGACATAATCCGGATGCCAGGTTCCTGCCGAGTCACACCAACGGCAATGAACCGGACAACCGTAAAGACGTACGAAAAAAGCGGATCTTCCCGAATGGTCTCCCTCACCCTGCCATGAGTGAAACGTTTCATGGACCGGATATTCCATCAATCTAATTCCGGAGAATAGGTTGCACTGTTTCGAAAATCCTCTTTAACGGTCACTGAGATTAGAAACGCCCTTCCCCCTGTCATGTCTTGTATCATTGGTTTGGCGACATTGAAAATAAATCTCGCCATCCCTTCACTCGAACATTGCTCCACGACAAGTGACTTGAAGACGCTTATTCCATTTTCGTCCTTTAATTTCATAAAGGTTTCGAGCAGCGGATCGTCTTGGTTGAAGACACATGCATGATCCAAATTTTCCTCCAACCAGGTGCGTAGCTGCTTTAATTTTCCAAAATCTACGACAAATCCGCAATCGTCCAGTTGATTACAGCCAAACGTGAAGGTGAAACTCCAATTATGGCCGTGGATCTTTGCACAATGACCATCGTGCCGATGCTGCCGATGAGCAAAGGGAATTTCCGAGTAAGTCTTTTGGCAGGTGAACATACTGAATATCAAATCGAGAGGTGCCAGTTTTGAGCGACAAGCGCTTCGACGCTAGGTGCACTAGCGGAATAGCTCGTTGGGTCCTGGACACTCGCCAAATAAAAAGCTTCCCTGCGCTCGATGCAAGTACCACATTTTCCACAATGTAAGTCTCCTCCCTTATAGCATGACCAAGTGCTTTCTAAAGGGCTGGCTAAACGATGCCCCTCTGCCACAATCTCACTTTTGGTTGAATTGACGAAAGGACGAAATAATTTTATCTCACTCCAATCGCAGAGTTGAATGGCTTGATCGAGTGCATCGGCAAAACTCTCCCGACAATCAGGGTAGATAGCATGGTCCCCGCTATGTGCGGCGTACGCCACCGCTTCCGCCCCTTTCTTTATTGCCCATGCCGTTGCCAATGAAATCAGTATCATGTTTCGATTAGGAACGACGGTCTGTTTCATTGATACTTCTTCGTAGTGTCCCTCTGGAACGTCCGTACCAGAATCCGTCAAACCACTCGATCCAAATAAGGTCGCAATGCTCCTCAAGTCCACTATTCTATGTTTTATTCTGAGCCTTTCACAAATTTCCTTCGCCACCAGAATCTCTTTGCGATGTTTCTGACCGTAGTCGACGGTCAGGGCTCCTCGTAAATCAATTCCCTGCTCTAACATCCAATACAACATCACAGTTGAATCCATCCCTCCTGAATAGACAGCAATAGCGGTCTCGGGAATTCTGTCTGTTCCTTTAGGCATCGTCGCGGAGATAGACGGAGCCCTTCACCAAGTCAAGCGCGGTCGAGGGAAGCAAGGATAAGGGTAACAAACTTCGCAAAATCGCCTCGCTCTAAGACCAACATTTTGAAAGTTTCGACGATCATCCCGCAAGCTATTTAGTCTAGAGTCACTTCATTGATATCGGACCTTTGCTATACCCAAATTGCCTGCTCATCCACACTTAAAATTAAATTTTAAACGTTGTATTCATTATTTTTTGAATTTGTTTCGAACACACCCTTAAGCAATTCTTGAAATCTTTCAAACTCGTTCAAAATGGGCACTCCTCCCGCTAAATCTAGACATTCTGAACCTATCAATTCCAGAACCAATTCAAGATCGTTCGGACTACAATCAGCTTCGCCTCAGAAACATTGAAAATTAGAAAAAGCCAGCAGTTTCCAGTAATCGACTTTTGTTTCGAATGAAACCGCCACAACCTTTCACAAAAAGAAATCGATTCGATCTCGCAAGATTATCTCTGCACCTACAAGGGCAAGACTTTCCTTTAATGCGATGGAAGCCGGCTCTATTATCCAATACGCTAGGACAAACGTACCGCTCCCCTAGTTGCCTGAATAGAAAAGCTTCTAGAAACTGCGGGCTCGGGTTTCTTGTTAAGATACGACCCTGAACCCTGACCTTTCCGCCCCATTGCCCATTGCGCCTCACTATTCCCGACCGCTTCTCCTATCTCTGCCTTTGATGTCTCCCCGATTACTGTAAACTCAACTTGGCCTTATTCGATCCACTCATGAAGCCAATCCTGAACTCCCCCGCATCATGACAGAACCGTCCTTATGGTCCCTCTTTAGTTGATCAGAATTTTGAAGGGACCCTGACGATTCGCACCCTCTGCCCTTTTCCCGCTCCGGCACTACCCGTTTCCTCCGGAACCGCTATAATGAAAGCTCCTCCCGGCTCCGGTAGCATCGCAAACTTTCCCGGCGTTGAAAAAGTCATCTCTGGCTTGAACCGAATCAAACGGGATGCCTTCCTCCCCCGAGGAACTATCAGCTCACCCTTGTTCGTTGCCAAAAGAACTTTTCCGTCTGGCGTTAGACGCATGCTGCTCAAAGCTGTTAGCTCTCGTACTACGGTCTGAATTTTCATGACGTTGTGAAAGTCGCTGCGAGCAACCTTGAACACCGATCCCTTCGTTGCTCCCTGAATATGATTGGCCACGAAGAAAACCGAGTCTTCAGCACTCTGATAGGAGATATCTCCAGGAATACTGGAAATCTTCATTACCCCCACATCCATAGGACTTTTACCTGTAAACATATCGACCAAACCAATGGTACTAATCCGGTAAATGACTGGCTGTGCCTTAATCCTGTTTTTGAATAGATTCCCGCCAATCCCCGTATCCCCTATGTAAACACTTCCGCTTCTGTCGATCGTGATGCTATTGGGCGAAACTAAGGGATTCTCACCCTTCAATTTGACATCTGAAGCAGGACCTAGATCTACCTTCTTTATAAGCCTGCCAGTAGTTGGGTCATACAAGGAGAGACCGATAAAATCAGCCGAGGCATCCTTGATCATTCTTCCATCCTCCGTTTCTATCAGCGGCGTGCCAGAAACGAGAATGAGCGACCCGGCTGGAGCGACACCTGCCAAATCAACGGGTAGAAAATCAATGTCGGAAGGAGCCGTTAATCCGACGATAAATTGCTTGCTTGCCAGTTTGAAGTCAGGACCTTCAACCACGCTGAACTTAGTTATTGAGCCCGCATCTCGGCGGGCACCCACTTCACCCCTAGATCGGTTGACGACAAAAAGCGAAGTCCCATCTGGAGAAAAAGCGGCCGAAACGGGCCGATCGAAACCCGTTAAGTCCTCAAGTACCACAGGTTTCGCTCCATAGGTGATGCGGATGGTAGAAATAGCTGCAAAAAGGACAAAAAAGCGAATCAAAATTTTCATTATCGAGGGAGGCACTAGTAAATATCAAGACTACAACCTTACAATAGTGTTTGACCGAGTTGTGTCAAAGAAAGCCTGACAGCTTTCGAAAATGAATCGAAAGACAACGATTTCGCTCATGAGTTCAATCTAAAGAAAGTCTTTTCCTCGCAATGGGATCGATTGCAGAGCAAACTTCTTTAATCTCTCCGTTAATTCGCCTGATATCCAGCTAATAAGGCTTGGGGCAGCGGTCCGATGGATCTCTCTCCATTTTGTCAGCCTCCAACTGAAGCTCATCGAGTTCAACTCGAATTTTCTCTCGCACTGCCGCAGAAGCCACAGAATCCCCGTCAAATTTCCTCCGAGCTCTTTTCATTTTTCCCAAAAAATTTCTACAGGGCGTGACCGCTTGGTCGCTTTGCTTAGCATTCAGTCCAGCCAGCTATCACGATTGTTTAAAACTCGGCGATTCAGGGTTTAAATGTAGTGAAATACATATTACATTTTGGTCACTTTCAAAGATGAGTGCAATTGGGCCATCCATTAGCACCTTATATACGCCCTGAGCCAGGCCGCTAACTGAAAGTAAATCGTTTTTGATGGGGATAATTTCCAGCAGAGCCCTAAAACACTTACTCGGATCATCTAAATAATCCAAGAGGCCAGCCCAATTTCCCCCGAGGCCGGCACTACCCAAGGCAGAGACCCAGGGGTGACAGTAGCCTCCAGACCAGCCCGATCGAAATAGTGAAGGACTTCGTTTTCTCCCACTGTCATCCTGTCATCGGTCAACCACTTCAATTCATTCGACTCGCTTCAACTCCACTCTCCGCAAAATACCTTGCCATTTCTACCGCCATTAAAGCCATTCCGTCAGGGTTCGGATTAATCGAGTCTGGTATCATAGTGAAACTTCGGTTTTGCCTTAAGCTGGTAGTAAAGTCATTCATCGACCTCAGCAGATCCAGATACTCCAAATACCGCGTCCAAGGAACATTCCATAGCCATTCTTCATAGAACGCTAGCTTGGTATTGTAATCCTGATAGACGCTTAGTCGCTCGAAGCAAAAATCCGGGTCTTTGTTTCGAATAGTATAATGCCATTGGTCGAACAGGGTCAGCAATAGAATGATCAAACGGGCCTCGATCTCATTCAGGCGGTCCAATACCGTATTCACATCACGCTGGTAGACTGCAAAGTTCTCCCCCTCGAATTCTTGGTACCTTCGGTCGTTCATACCTCACAGCAGGGAAACGTATTGCAGTTGCCACTTTGCCAAGTCCTCATCAAATCGGTCCAACAAGTCGCCCTTTATTCCCGTATTCGCGGAACGTAGCTTCTCATCATGAAATCGAGTATACAGGAAATTCTCCAAGTATTGTTAATAACCGCACTGGTGTGTAATCGAATCTCCTGATCAAACAGTCATCCATCCAGGCTCTAGATTGAATTGTTCTGCTCGATTCACAGATGAAATGACCTCTAATGATAAAAGATATTACTTACCGCCAAGAAACGTCGCAATTCAATATATAATAATGGGTTAGAACTACTCTGATAAGTTCCAATTGCGGCACCAGAATAACCGAGACCAACACGAAATAGCTAACCGACCAAAAATAGACTCGGCCTTCGATCCCTCTTCCTTGGTCAAAAAAATATTGTATCCAATAATTGGTGTCATTTTAATTGAAAATATAATAAGTACCGTCTATCCGTCCAATTGAAGTCTCGGCTAAGCATAGAAAACGTCATATCAGACAAAACGTCTACCACTTTCGCCTATAACTGTTCTCCCTTAATCTGGCACCATAGCTTTTTCAGTGCTTCTGGACTAGCATCTCGGAAATTTAAAAACGGAGCGTGCCGATGCGGTTGATTGGGATCGAATTCAATTCCCCACAACGGAATCGCCGACTGTGGCAGCATTGCATACCTCGCGTCGCTGATGACACCTGGACGGTTGGGATGCCAACTCAGGTAGCCCGCCGAAAAGTGATTGAATCGTTCTAGATCCTGCCGCAGCACCGAGCTCTCCGGAAGTCCTCCCTTCAATCTCTCTAGGTCAACCCCTTTCATGCGCTCACCCTCGTATACAAGAATCTTCCCACTCAAAAGGCTCACTCGGATAGCATCTACTTGGAAGTCCCCCTCAAACTCATAAATCCCTCGCCATACCAATAAATTTCCGATCGAGGGTTTAACGGTAAATCGACTAGCTCTCTCTTCGCCTCGATTTCTTGCAAGTTCGACCAATGCGTTTGTAGCTCTATGACTCTGAAGAGCACCGATAGACAAGTACACAAAAACAAAAGTGCCCCCCATCCACGCCCACTTTCGGCAAGAGCATATCCAACCAATTGCGAGTAGACCGAGTATTGTAACCGTAAATACGGGGTCGACTATCGATATGACACTCCAGGCAATCCGCAGATCTGAAAAGGGCCAAAGTAACTGTGTACCATAACTCGTACAGGCATCTAGGAACCCCGCAGTCGTATATCCCGCTGTAGCAAAAAACAGCAACTCGCGAAACCCTATCAGCCTGCGAAGAAAAATCCACAACAGACCCGCACAGATCAGTCCCCCTAACGGTATAAAAACGAGCGAATGGCTAAAGTGCCGATGGTACTCAACATTCAACAAAGGATCTGATTCGGAACGAATGAATACATCCACATCCGCCAGCATTCCGCCCGCCCAACCTACCGCTACGGCCCATCGATAACGGACTGGCTTGGAAAGCGTCGCAGCTGCAATCGCTCCTAATGCTCCTTGGCTTATAGGGTCCATGTTATTAATCTCTCATCGATTGCGAGTCGAAACTTCTGGATTGCAGATATATTCTCCCTCGACAACTGAAAAAAAAGGAGACCGCTTGCTTTTCTTGGAATAGATCCCATCGAATTCGCTTCTGATCGCACTCTAGATCGATACCGTTCTCTGTATGGGAATAGGCCGATTTGAGCCAAACGATGATGGATTTATCAATGATCACGTCCACAAGGCAGCCGTGAGTATTTCAAAAGCAATCTGCGTGTATTTTGAGGGACATTACGCTAATAGCAACGCAAAGGCAATTCCCGAAGAACACCCTTTGGTGACGATTAGGAATCGCTTGAAAGAACAGAACGAGCAACCCGCTGAGTTCGGCAACATCGTTCACGAACCTAGTCTTTTCAAGATCCACCAACCTTAGAAAAAAGCGAAAACACGCTGGAACATTTAGCTCTGGACCCATAGTCCAAGAAAAGCCATCCAGTATATTCATGATGGCTTCCGACATTGAATTCGCTCACCAACCGAAACTTGCTGGAGCATAAGCCACTCAAAGTAGAAGGATTTCCTTAACTATCTGAATGAAGTCTCCTTAGAGCCTTTAACCGTCTAACCTTTATCGTCTAGATACTTCCAAGCGCCCTTGTAGCGTTTGAATCGCGAGCATTCGTGAAGCTCGAAGGGCTCTCCATTGACAAAGTACTCCGCCACGAAATCCACTTTACCCGCTTTATCCAACTCTCCCCCTCGCATCTTGGCGAGAATGGTAAGAAAGCTCCAATTAGCTTCGTGAATCGTCTTCTGAAGTTCCTCCCTTAGACCTGGGGCTCGCGTGTCTGGATGCGTCGTTTCGACAAGATAGTCCACTTTTCGGAAAAAGTAAGCACTGTAGCGCGAACGCATGAGCTGCTCCGCTGTTTTTGGCTTCTCCTGACCGAAATGGAAAGGTCGGCAACATATCCCGTAGTTGAGCTGACTCTTGCAAGGACAGAGAGAAATTTCTCTCTCAGTCGGAATACGCTCTTTGTTTTCCTCCATAAAGCTTACAGATCCCTGAAAGACGCCTACTATTCAAAGCTATTCTTCCAGCGGCAGACGATAGCATGCCACCTCTAGATGGTTGCGAACCAACAATAGGGATCCCACCAACGCGGGTGGATTCCAGCTTTTTCCTTCCAAGGCTGCAAACGATCCTAAAATCTCTGTTTCTTCTGAATTCGGCTCAAGTAGAATCGCCTCTCCGTTCTCTGCCATCAGTAACAACCAATCATCTCCCAATAATAATTGCCCATGACCATAACGGCCTTGTTTCCAAGTCCTAAGACCGGTTTCCACCTCGATACAGGTTAACATTCCATCGTCCAATCCATACAAATAGCCATCACTTAATACAAAGTTATTGAACTTGGATTTCAGATGAAGGCTCTTCCACAATTCCTTGGCTACATATCCACTTTCAGCTTTCTGGATCTCGAACATCGAAGCACCCGCTCCGTATCCACTCGATATTACAAAACGGTTTTCGGAAATCTGGACGGGGATCGCAACGCGAGGCGTTCCGGTAGATCTTGTCCACGGAAATTCCCACAAAACGCTTCCATCTTCGACGTCATGTCCCACTACACCTCCTTTGTTGAAGATAAGAACCTGATCTTCGCCATCCACTTGGTAGACAACCGGAGAACTCCAGTGGGCTTTGTCGCTTCCTCCTCGCCAAACGAGTTTTCCGGTCAACTTGTCGTACGCCACAAGAGAATGCCCCTCGGAGCCGCCCGCACTCAGAATAACGAGGTTTTTGAAAATCAAAGGAGAGCCGGCCACCCCCCAATCAGGCAACGGCGCGCTATGTTCTTCTAATAAATCGAGTGAATAGACCAGATTACCCGATTCCACTAAACGACATGCAAAAAAGCCAGTCGCCCCAATCGTGTAAACGCGATCCCCATCTATCGTCGGAGTGGCTCGCGGCCCAATTCCTCCTAACGGATTGTCGTATCTGGCCGTGTTTCGCGACTGCCAAGACAACTCCCCCGAGACCAATTCAAAACAGGATACCAACTCCTCCTCGCCATCCTGCTCCTGCGTAATCGCTCTGTTGCCTGAAATCGCAAATCCAGACCAAGCTTCACCTATCGGCTTTCGCCAGAGAAGCTTTGGAGGAAACTCAGACCAGTTCTTCTTCAGCCGGATTCCTGGAATCGAGGCATTCCGATGCGGTCCCAAAAACTGCGGAAATGCGCCATTCGTTTCTCGCATTGGAAGAGTCGCTTCTTCAACTCTAGCCACCGGTGGCTGAGACCATCTCCAGGTGAAGATTGGAACCAAATCCCCCGTAACGCCTCCGTATCTTGCCGTGCTCGCTAATAGCAACAATATCAGGCCAGCGAGTCCCAGAACCTGAAACCGATACTTCGCCCTGAGACCCGAAAACAAGAGTAGCCAAAAGATCGACAGTACGAAGCACACGATCGCCACTCCTGTCATTTTCATGACCATCGCCTGTCGAGCACCGACCTCGCTATCCTGAAGAAGGAGGACGACACAGATCGTTGAAACGCCAAGCACCCAGATCAGAACGAGCGGCCACCAACGTGCTTTCATAATCTCAACTCCTTCATCATGTGGACAACTATTCAAGGATTAGCAACCACCCTCCCCATCTTCTCAGTGGTTGACTCCTTCCACCAACTGACGACGAAGGATGTCCTTGGCGAATGCCGCATAAAGCCATTGCCCATCAGGACTGATGCGGGCGTAGTTGCAGCGCGGACGGTTGTCCGGCGAAGGAACAACGATCAAGGGATGCGCACCTTCCTTCCCTAACCGAGAGGCAATTTGTATTCCCAATGCAGTACCGATCAACAGACGTCCATCCTTAAGTGGCTGCATCCCATCTAGTCGACCCAGCCCATTCGATGGGATCCCCAGCCGATAGGTGGGCGAGCTCTTTCCTTTCAGTTGTCCCAATGAATCGATGGAAAACCCATGAATCGTTCCGGAATTGAACTCCGCGACGAGCAGCGTCTTCTGGTCCAACGAAAGCGAAATCCCATTGGGCATCCACTTCGGATCGGCCGCCTTCGTCAACTCCCTACTTTTCGCATCGATCCGCCATACGTTGTTTTCTCCGGGATCAGTAAAAAAGATAGTTCCGTCTTTCAAAATCGCAATATCGTTTGACGCTGGACCTGTTGCCACCGCTACCTTGCCCCATGTAATAGGGTCCCAAGCATAAATTCGGCTCGCTCCTCGAGAGCAGCCATAGAGTCGCCCATCCGGGCCAAAAGCAATCCCATTCGCCCTGCCGGTATTGTCGTCAATCATGATTCTTTCACCCGTATTGGCATCCACCTTGTACAACAGCGACCGGGGGACATCCGTAAAATAGAAATGCCCCTCCTTGTCCCAAGCCATACCCTCCGCAAACTGATGACCACCAGAAACAAGCTCCCATTCCGAGTCTTCCTGAAATATCAAATCATCCCCTTTTGCGACAGTCAAACCTGCTAAAAATACGCATACCGCTACAGATAATTTAATCCTCATTTCGAAATCCTTGGCACTCTCGACATGAACCGCAACTCGTTAAGGCTTTAATGGGTCATGACCTAAGTGATAATGTTTATCCCCATCGGATAAGAGTTGCGCTCAGAGTATTAACGAAAAAACTCCTCGCCCTCCCGTTCCAAGCCGTCGACTAGGACGTTATTGAAGCCTAAAAGAACCATGATTCGGCCCGTATCATCCAATATATATATTAGTGAGGTTCGGAATCCTCCGCCAATCCTGGCATCGGATGGTAGCTGTAACCTTGTCACCATATGTGTATCGGTACAAACTGGGGCTTCTCCTTAAAGTCATAGGCATTGTAGAATATCTCGTGCTAAAGGGGAGGCTCTCGCGGTTCACATTCGGGGAACGCTCGCATGATTTGGAAGTAAAAGAGATCCCAATGCTGCGTTCCCCAAAATTCATCTACCATCAGGAAACCACCGCTCAATAGGTAGTCTCTAAACCCCGCTATCTCAGCATCGGAAAAATTGACCGACCAGGGTGTAATCAAAAAAGCAAAAGGATAATTCCTCAAATCCCTATCCTTCAATTCAAGCACCACCGGATTCGGGTCGACCTCGATCGATGTCAACTCCTGTAGCCGATACGATATATCCAAATCGGCTTCCGGATAGTCGCCATCCCATCCGTGCCGACCATGCGGAAGATAGCGGATACGCACGAAGGTGAATACGTCCTCTTACAACCCCTCCTCATTCTCCCAAATCGGTAACTCGCTGCGATCCACATACTCGCGACCAACCCCCCTACAATGCTGGGCAAGGACAAACGTGCCCACTAGAACCACGGTCAAAACAGTCACTAACAATAACCGTTTCAATTTGATACACTGAATTAGCTATCCTCACATTCCAAACTCCGGCAAATCACACAGATGCCAAGAGAACTAGCAACTGCAAAATCCTATTGAACCACAGTCTACCTTGTGGGCCTGTAACAGCAAATGGCCAGGGAGTCCTGATATTTTTAACGATCTGAATGATAATTTATTGTTTTACTCACGGTCAAAACGCAGGCTTACGTCGTTGACCCCGAACCTCCCGTACACTAACCTTCGTATTGTTGAAAAAATTTATATACATATACTTACTATCTAACGCTATCAGTCTTTCATTTGCGGGTAAGAGCATCAATTTCAATCGGGACATTCGTCCGATTCTCTCTAACAAGTGCTTCCATTGCCACGGACCCGACCAGGAGGATCGCAAAGAGGAACTTCGGTTAGACATCGCTGAAGGCAAGCTCGGAGCACTCACCCCCAGGGATGGCTACCACATCGTCAAACCGGGTAAACCCGAGGAGAGCGAGCTTTGGTTTCGCATCACTTCCGAATACGAAGACGAGTTTATGCCACCAGCAGACTCGCACAAAGCCCCGCTCACTGAAGACGAAATTGATCGCATCACACAGTGGATCAAAGAAGGTGGCGAGTACCAGGATTTCTGGGCATTCGTGCCACCGCAACGTTACATTCCAGAAAGTGAAGACAAGAGCTATGATAATACTATCGATCAAATTGTAAACGCTTCACTTCGCACGAAAGGATTGCGACTAAATGAGGAAGCGGACAGACGGACTCTGATCAGGCGCTTGTCATTCGATCTCACTGGCCTTCCCCCGACTGTGAGCGAAATCCGGGAATTTCTAGATGACCGCGGCTCTAACGCATATGAAAATCTCGTTGAACGCTTGCTAAACAGCTCTGCTTATGGCGAACACATGACTCGTTATTGGGCAGATTTGGTTCGGCTGGCTGATACAAATGGCATGCACCACGATTTCGATCGCGATTTTTCCACTTATCGTGACTGGTTGATTCGTTCCTTCAATGAAAACCTGCCGTTTGATGATTTCATTAAGTATCAGTTGGCTGGTGATGTATTTAATGATCCAAGTCTGGATCAATTAGTCGCATCTGGATTCAATCGTTTGCACATGATCATCGACAAAGGAACGGCACTTCCCGAGGAGAGCTTGCATAAAAACGTTGTCGATCGCGTCGAAGCCTTCGGTACGACTTTCCTTGGACTGACGGTTCAATGTGCTCAGTGCCACGATCATAAATACGACCCGCTTACCCAAAAGGACTATTACCAGCTCTACGCCTTTTTCAATAACTTTAGTGGTGCGCCCGAAACAGGTGGTGAACCCGAGCGAGGTCTTCAGCCACCATTCATAAATCTTACCACCCCGAAACAGGAAAAACAACTAGCCGACTTCGATGGAAGATTGCAGGCACTTGAATTCGAACTCGGAGCGATAGTGCGGCGCCAAGGATTATCAGATAAATGGCCGAAAGATTTTTCAAAAGTAGCGGTTCCTTGGATTTGGCACGAAGCCTCCCGCCCTTCCCCAAGCGTCGATTTTAGAACCATATTAGAACTGTCTGAAAAACCTGAATACGCCATAGCTCGATTTGTTGGTCTGCCAAAAGCAGTCGGAGCTAAGAGAGGTGCTTTTCAGGGTAACCTTCGTCAATCGAAAGATGGTGCCGCAACCGAAGCGAACGATGTTAAAAATACTGAGGAAACTATTGCGCATATTCCGAAAACGGAGGTATTCGTGAATGGTGTTTCCCTCGGGAATGCACTCACTTTGAAGGATGGAGTGGCAGCGGAATTAAGTGACCTTCTTATATCCGGGGAAAATCTTATTACGGCAAAAACCACCGAGAAATCGGGGTTTGCTTTTATTCTTGAATATGGAACGGGGGTCGACACTCAGTTCTTTACAACAAGTCCCGATTGGAAAGTGAGTATCGATGAGGGATCTTCCTGGGTGGCTGCCACCGAAGTGCATAATCCCAAACACGAGAGTGAGTGGACTAATCGAGTACGTTCGAAAGAAGTATTGGAGGCTCAAAAACGGATCGCCGATTTGAAGGCCAAGCGAACTGCCTTTTACCATACGATTCCTGGCGCGATGATCATGTCAGAAATGACCCCCCCTCGGCAGGCGACGATGTTTATAGGCGGGGCCTACGATGCTCCTGATGTGCCTGTTGAACGTAACACGCCGGCTTTTCTGCCTCCGATGAAAAAGAAAAAAGAAATGTATACCCGCATGGACTTAGCCGAATGGCTTGTCGCCCCCAACCACCCACTGACCAGTCGAGTGGCGGTTAATCGTTTCTGGCAACAAATTTTCGGCGTTGGCTTAGTCAGAACCTCTGAGGACCTTGGGGCGCAAGGGGAGTGGCCCAGCCATCCCGAGTTGCTAGATGAGTTAGCGGTCACCTTTATGGAAACCGGGTGGGACGTTAAAAAACTATTTCGGTCGATTCTACTTTCTAGGACCTACAAGCAAAGTTCTGACGCCGATCCTAAAGCCTACAAAAAAGATCCGGAGAACCGGCAACTGGCACGAGCCTCTCGCTACCGTCTAGATGCGGAGGTGATTCGTGATCAAATCTTGGCGGTGAGCGGCCAGCTCAATAATACCATGTACGGTAAAAGTGTTAGGCCACCCCAGCCACCGGGCTTATGGGAAATGGTGAACATGGTGGCAAATCGGCCTTATGTTCCTGATAGCGATGATAACATCTATCGTCGGAGCCTTTACACTTTTTGGAGACGTGCCATTCCCCCACCGCAAATGACAATCATGAACGCTCCATCGCGGGAATTTTGTTTGCCCAGGCGAGAACGTACGAATACCTCCCTTCAGGCTCTGCTCATGATGAATGAGGAAGAGTACTTCAAAGCGGCCAAGACCTGCGCGAAACAGACGCTTGAGGAAACCGATGGTCTGGAAAGCCGGCTACGCTTAACTTACGAAAAGATTACTTCCCATTTGCCCGCGAAAGACCGTCTCGAACTCATGAAGAAAACCTTCGTGGAGTTTTCTGAAATTTACCAAAATGACGCAGCACTAACCAGGGCCCTTACACCCGAGTTAGATGGCACCGATTTTAGCAAGCGTGTGGAGCTCGCTGCCTGGACGATGATGACTCACAGCCTTCTTAATCTCGAACTCGCCAAAGTAAGACGATAGCCATGGACCAATTCCAGTCATTTTGCGACCAACTCAATCGACGGCAATTTATCAAGCGGGCCTCAGTTGGCTTGGGCGTCGCTGCAATAGGCGGATCGATGACTCCCCTCGTAGCTACCGCTCAGCCAGGTCTGCATCATACGGCCAAGGCAAAGCGGGTTATTTTCCTCTTCATGGCCGGAGCACCTAGTCAGCTTGACCTATTCGATTACAAGCCCGGATTGGAAAAACTGCACGGACAGTCACTTCCACCTGAAATCAGTCGTGGACAACGAGTCACTACAATGACTCGTGGCAAGAAACAAGAAATCTGTGCTTCGATTTTCAAGTTTGCACCACAAGGGGAAAGCGGATTGGTAATGAGCGAGCTTCTACCGCACCTGTCTAAACATGCAGATGATATTTGCATGATCAAATCCACTCATACGGAGGCGATCAATCACGACCCAGCCAAGACATTTTTCTGTACCGGATCTGAGATGCCCGGTAGGGCGAGCATGGGATCGTGGCTTAGTTATGGACTGGGAACCTTAAATCGTGATCTGCCGGATTTTGTGGTTTTGTCGTCCGCCTTTTGGTCTGGAAAGACGAATGTTCAAGCTCTTTACAGCCGCCTTTGGGGCACCGGTTTTCTTCCCGGCAAGCACCAGGGTATTGCGTTCCAATCGGTTGGTGATCCCGTGTTATTTCTTTCGAATCCCAAAGGCGTCGATCGAAAAGCACGCAACAAGATGCTCGATTTTGTTAGCAAAGTCAACGCCGAGCAGCAACTTGTGACCGGAGATCCGGAAATCCAAACATCCATTGCTCAACAGGAAATGGCTTTCCGTATGCAAGCCTCTGTGCCAGAGCTTACCGACCTGAATCAAGAAAGTGAGGAAACGCTCGGCATGTACGGCCCTGAGGTACATCAGTCCGGATCTTTCGCACGCAATTGTTTACTAGCCCGTCGCATGGCGGAGCGGGACGTACGTTTCATTCAACTTTTCCATCGGGGGTGGGATCACCACCGACAGCTTCCTCTGCATTTGCGAGGACAGGCTCGCGATATTGATCAGCCGATATCTGGATTGCTAACTGACCTGAAGCAAAGAGGCTTGCTAAAAGATACTCTGGTCGTGTTTGCCGGTGAATTTGGTCGAACGACCTTTGCACAGAACCTCACACCAGGTGACAGAGGAAACTATGGCCGCGACCATCATCCTCGTTGCTTCACAACTTGGATGGCCGGCGGTGGAATCAAAGGCGGAATCAGCTACGGTCAGACGGATGATTTCTGCTATAACGTCGTCAAAAATCCGGTACATGTCCGCGATCTGCATGCCACCATGTTCCACCAACTAGGTATCGACCACAACAAGCTGGTATTTCCCCACCAAGGTCTCGACCAGAAACTGACCGGCGTAGAAGAGGCTCGTGTCGTCAATGATATTCTCGCATGACTAGTTCTCTGCGAGAGGTACCTTCGCACTGCAAAAACCTGCACATGGTCGCGGCGTAAAGCGGCTCCTTCTAGCAACATTAAAACTAGTCTATCTACGAATGTCCATATGGCAGCAACTCCAGCTCCTATTCTCTATCAATGTGCCAGCACCTGCAATTCCAAAAAAATGGGTGGTTCTTTGGGAAACCGACCCTCATTTATATTCCCTTTTCCCGACAATCTAAAGGAAAAAATCCACTAGAAAAGCCACCAGTTTGTTACCCTTGCTTGGACCCCATTACTTATCAAAAAAAGCAATAAAAGCCTGACCACTAAGCAATCAGCGTCTCGAGTTGACTCAAAACCCGCCAAGCAGATCTAAATCCACTTGGCTAGTCAACGGGAACTCTTACAAATGTGCAGATAAAAACTCTAACTTGACTCAATCCGACTGGCTGAATCAAACTATCAATATGGGTTACGTTTCTCTAGCCCCACGACCGGTTACCGTTTAGAAATGAACCTTCTATTCGCACGCTTTAAAGCTACCATGAATCGTAGAAACAACCCGTTCTTAGTAAGATCCCTTGCCTACATCGCCGTGGTTCAATTCCTTGCCGCCAACGCTGGAGCCAGAACCGTCAGTTTCAACAAGGACATTCGTCCTATTCTATCTGAAAACTGCTACGCTTGCCATGGGCCCGACGCGGAGTCGCGCAAGGCCAACCTCAGACTTGATATCGAAGCCCACGCTTTCCAATCGCATGGCAAGTACGATCCAGCGATTGTTCGCGGAAACCCATACGAGAGCCCCCTCTATCAGCGAATTACCACCTCAGACGAGGATGATAAAATGCCGCCACCAGATTCGCACAAGATTCTCAAAGAATCGGAAATAGAGCTCGTTGCTAAATGGATCGAGGAAGGGGCCAAATGGGAGGGACACTGGGCTTTCGGCCAGCCCGAAAAGCCAGAAGTACCCAATACCACCTGGGGCAACAACGAGATCGACGCTTTTCTACATGAAGCCATGTTAACGAAGGGCCTTGAACCTAACAATAAAGCAGATCGCCCCACCCTCGCTCGACGTTTGTCTCTCGATTTAACAGGTCTTCCCCCAACCCCTGAACTGGTTGAGCAATTCGTGAAAGATAATTCACCCAACGCCTACGAGCGACTCGTGGACCGGTTGCTGGATAGCAATACCTACGGCGAGCACCAAGCTCGTATCTGGCTCGACGCTGCTCGCTACGCAGACACACACGGCCTCCATTTGGACAACTATCGCGAAATATGGCCCTATCGCGACTGGGTCGTAAAAGCATTCAACGAGAACAAGCCTTTCGACCAGTTCACTGTCGAGCAAATCGCGGGCGATTTGCTGCCAAAACCCACCCTCGATCAGCGGCTTGCTACTGGATTTAATCGATGCAACCCCACCACCAGCGAAGGCGGAGCCATCGACGAAGAATACCGAGCGATCTACGCAAAGGACCGCGTGGAGACCACGGCTACTGTTTTTATGGGATTGACCATGGGATGTGCCTCTTGCCACGACCACAAATTTGATCCGATCACCATGACGGATTTTTACCGCTTCTCCGCCTTCTTTAACAATTTTGACGGGCCCATTATGGACGGAAATGTCTATGATACGAGACCCGTTGTGACAATTCCTAAACCTGAACACACCAGTGATTGGATACAGGTTTCCGGTGAGCGAGAAGCATTGAGCGAAGCAGTGAAGAAACTCAAGGAAAGCAAAGCAGCTACGTTAACCGCATGGATAAAAGACGAGGGTCGCGAGTACAAAATATTCACGCCTGACTTCAAACCTTCATTCGAGCTGCTACTCAAAATCGATAATGGAGAGACTGAAAGCGATCCGAAGAAACCAACCCACCCGACATTGGATATTTCGATGGGCGATCAAATCGATCTGGCGCGACAGGGGTTCGAATTTAACCCCGATAGACCGTTCACCATTTCTTGCAATTTGAAACTGCCTGTTGAGGAGGGAGAGAAACAAGGCCGTATTCCTGTAGTGAGACAATTTGATGGTAACCGAGGCTGGCGCCTTGCGGTAGCAAACTCCAACCCCTCATTTCCCAATCGCTATCAGATTACGTTTGATTTGGTTCATTCCCTCAAGGACGGCAATATGATTTCGGCCACTACCAAGGCACAACGCTTCAATCCAAGGGAGTTTAGCAACACCATCATACATGTCACCTATGATGGATCAGGCTCGGTAGCTGGCCTCTCTATACGTACCGAATCTCGCCAGCCGTTCGACTACAGCAAGGTGATCGACAATCTTTCGGGAAGTGCCACAGTAGAAGCTCCACTGCAAATCGGAAACTTCACAACAGGACTGATCGACCCGGGACTAGCTGCCAAGAGCTATAAAACTGGCTATTACGACAAAACCAGTGACGGTCCAAAGACAGGTAGCATAAATTCCCTTAAAGTCTTCGACCGTCCAATATATCCCTTCCAATTTGGAATTGGGGATACCGTGAAAAGGATCAAAGAACGCTTGAGTACTCCCGAGGAACGTCGACGGAGCAGAGATAAAAATCAGATAGAAGAATATTACTTTACAAATTTCGTTCCCGAATACCGGGAGCTCAAGCACAAGCAAGCGATCAATGAAATGGGCTACAACCATATCTACGATCAGGCAACAATCTCGCTTGTCATGGAAGAAAAGGACTCGCCTCCCACCGCAAGGATTCTGGAGAGAGGCGAGTACGACAAACCGGGGAAAGAGGTTTTCGCAGATGTACCTGAATCTCTCGGCGGACTTCCGCCTGATGCGACAAAAAACCGGCTGGGTCTCGCCAACTGGCTCGTTGATCCGCGAAATCCGCTTACCGCTAGAGTAACCGTCAACCGCTTTTGGCAGAACTTCTTCGGTACGGGTATTGTCGCTACATCGGAAGACTTTGGGATTATGGGAGAAAATCCGACTCACCCGGAACTTCTGGATTGGCTGGCCATCCGCTTTCGGGAAGATAACTGGGATGTGAAGTCCTTTTTCAAAACCTTGGTAATGAGTGCCGCTTACCAGCAAGAATCGACGATCACACCAGAGGAACTAGAGATTGATCGCGACAATAGGTACCTTGCGAGAGGACCGAGATACCGGCTGGATGGGGAAATTTTACGTGACAAGGTTCTATTTGTTAGCGGAAGTCTCAATTCTGCCATAGGAGGTCCACCTGTTAAGCCCTACCAGCCCGAGGGGATTTGGAATGCAGTGGCCTATTCCGATAGCAACACCGCCCATTTCTTTCGGGATTCGGGAGGGGCCTTGTATCGAAGAAGCTTGTACACTTTCTGGAAACGTACCGCACCACCTCCCAATATGGTCGTGTTCGACGTACCTTCTCGAGAAAATTGTAATGTTAGGCGCGAGAGAACCAACACACCCTTGCAAGCACTCACCCTCATGAACGATCCTCAGTTCGTCGAAGCCGCCCGACAATTGGCGGAACGCGTATTGACGCATCATGGTGGCTCAGTCGGCGAACGTATTTCTAAAATGTACGCGTACGCATTCGGAAATATGCCTAAAGACAAACACAAAAAAATCCTTGAGCGATCTTACCGAAAATTCCAATCCTCTTTCATTGAAGGAAGATCCGATGCCAAAGCCTTCGTAAAAGTCGGGGACTCAGTTCCTAACTCCGGCCACGATCTTGTAGAACTTGCTTCCTATACCATGGTTGCCAATCAGATAATGAATCTCGATTCCTTTATCACTAAGTACTAGACTCCTAATATGAACCCAATCGACGAATACGTATCCTTTGAAACCCGTCGGCAATTCCTCGGCAAAGCTGCCAAAGGTCTTGGCATCGCCGCGTTGGCTTCCATCGTTGGACCTGGTCTGAATGGCGGTGCCCGTCAAACCCCAGGTTTTGGGCCTGGTGCTCTAGGCATCACTCATTTCCCAGGAAAAGCCAAGCGTGGTATTTATCTTTTCATGTCCGGTGCCCCTTCCCAGCTAGACATGTACGATTACAAGCCGGAGATGCAGTCGATGTTCGATAAAGATCTGCCCGATTCGGTCCGTCGCGGTCAACGCCTTACTACGATGACGTCGGGACAGGCGAGGTTTCCTATAGCTCCAAGCATATTCAACTTTGAACGAGTTGGGAATTCAGGGGCCTGGATCAGTGAGCTTCTACCCTACACCAAAAAGATCGTCGACGATATTGCTATTGTAAAGTCGATATGGACCGACGCGATCAATCACGATCCAGCCATAACCTATATTCAGACAGGCAACCAGATACCTGGCCGACCCAGCCTAGGAGCATGGTTAAGCTACGGACTGGGTAGCTTGAATGATAATCTGCCCACCTTTGTAGTATTGAATTCCACATGGACCGGGCGCAAAACGGCACAGGCACTCTTCTCCCGTTTGTGGGGTGCTGGACCTCTTCCCTCAGAGCATCAAGGGGTAAGCCTGCGGTCCAAGGGTGACCCCGTCCTGTATTTGACTGACCCAAATGGGATCAGCCGTGAGACCCGGCGCGACATGCTCGACGGTGTCAATGAGATCAATGAGGACTTGTATCATGAATTTGGAGATCCTGAAACACATGCTCGCATTTCCCAATATGAGATGGCGTTTCGCATGCAAAGCAGCGTCCCGGACCTCACCGATCTTTCCGACGAACCTGACTATATTTTTGGCTTGTACGGCCCTGACGCAAAAGTTCCGGGTACGTTTGCCTACAATTGTCTCATGGCACGCCGGCTCGCCGAAAAAGGAGTTCGCTTCTCGCAAATATTTCACCGCGGATGGGACCAGCACGGAGCACTGCCGAAAGACTTGCCGAACCAGTGCAAAGACGTCGACCAAGCGAGCTATGCGTTGATCACTGACCTAAAACAACGCGGAATGCTAGATGACACCCTCGTCATCTGGGGGGGCGAGTTCGGCAGAACTCTTTACTGCCAAGGTGCACTCACTAAATCAAACTACGGCAGAGACCACCACCCCAAATGCTACACAAAGTGGATTGCGGGTGCTGGTGTCAAAGGTGGCACTATTTATGGAGAAACGGACGATTTTGGATACAATATCGTCAAAGACCCAGTCCATATTCGTGACCTAAATGCTACGATTTTAAATCGTTTTGGAATCGACCATCAGCAGCTTTCGTTCAAACACCAAGGTCTGGACTTAAGACTGACCGGTGTTGAAGACGCTCGAGTCGTAAATCAAATTCTAGCTTGAAATTAAATTTTCTCTAAAGCTAAACCTCCCTCTAATTCGATTACAGAACCCGCAAGGAGCCCTTGTGCTTAGCAAAGATCGCCATAGACACTACCCGCAATTTTCGAATTAAGCTGTATGATTAGAGAGATTACTTCTTTCTGAGCTTTCGATCGACAGTAGTTGACTAAAGGTGCTTCCCATTGCATCCCAAGAAACGAAGGTTGTCGCAACCGACCGCTTTTACGAATCGCTCCTTACGCCAATCTACATCGATGGCACAAAAAACCCAAAGATGCCACAAGGAATTTCCAACTCAAATTCTTCAATAAGAGACTATACTCAAGAAGGAATAAAACTACTCCTGTAATCGTATTCACTAGTTAAGTACTTATTCGCTTCTTTGTTGTTGGTTATACGCATTTTATTGGCGTTGTATTTGATTCGAGTACCCGCTTGAATCGCAACCAGACCGAGCAAGGCCGTTTCCGTAAAGTCAGCCGCGTAGCTAAAATCCGATCCTGCCTTCTTTCCTGCTTTTATAGAATCGATGAACTCTTTAAAAGGCCCACCCTTAACTCTATCGAGTGTTTTCGGGGGCAAACTGCCACTTGATTTTACTTCTTGAAAGAAACCGTCAGGATAAACTCGAATCGATGAGCTATAGGTATCCGTCCAGATCGTTCCTTTTGTGCCAATGATGAAAGTGCCGTTCGGATTTTTTTGGCGTTTCCTTCCTCTGGAATCTTCATCCACCGCAAAGAAGTCCGCTTCTAATCCTTTAATTTTGCTTACATCAGGAACTCGATCACCATCATACCAGGTAACCTTCGGGGCCCTCTTGCCCTTTCGATCGGCAAAAGTGAAATTGATAGTGGACGCCATCGGGAAGGTTTCTTCATGGCACCCGGAGGCTTTCGCTTCTACTTCCACTGGTATCCCCAGATCTAGCCCAGAGAAGGAGGAGTCCATGATGTGGCAGGCCATATCCCCTACTGCTCCACAACCATAGTCCTTCCAGCCCCGCCAAGCAAACGGGACAATTCTGTCGTCAAAAGACTTCTTCGGTGCCACTCCGAGCCATAGGTCATAGTCCAATGTTGTGGGAACAGTTAGATTTTGACGCTTAATCTCCCCTTGTGGCCAGATCGGGCGGTTAGTCCAATGCAATACCTCAGCGACGTCTCCAATCACCCCAGCTGAGGTCCATTCCTTGATGTAACGGAGCCCTTCGTGGGTGTGACCTTGATTTCCCATTTGCGTAATCACTCCCGCCTTTGCCGCCACCTTCTTCAGTTCTCGTGCTTCCCAAATGGTTCGCACAAGCGGTTTTTCACAATAGACGTTTATTCCCTGCTCCAGTGACCAAAGTGCGACAGGGTAGTGCATGTGATCCGGAATGGCGATCGAAACAGCGTCTAGCTTTCCTGCCATTTTGTCGAACATCTTCCGGTAGTCCTTGAATCGGGGAACTTTGGGGTACTTTTCGTATGAATTCGCTGCTCTTGCGTCGTCCACATCACAAAATGCGACAATGTTCTCCGATTTATAGCCTTCGATGTGCGAAGCTCCACGGCCACCCACTCCTATTTGAGCGATTCTCAACTTTCCATTTGGGGAAGGAGACTTTCCGATGACCCAATTAGGAAGGATCATAAATCCGGTACTGGCGGCGCCACTCTTAACAAATGATCTTCTATTCATATAAATATATTTTTCGGTTAGCGATCAATCTTACTGATTTATATATATTTGTGGCCTATTCGTCTATAATTGGACAGACAAAACATCATAAATCTCCGCAATCCAAGCACACTTAATCGCGATGACTACAGATAGGAATCGGCCTAATCACCCCAAAAAAGATCCTCATTCATAATTTCACCATGCACGTCATGGTGCCGCAATGCAATTCGGGGCTCACCGCTGTCACGATCCACACTCACGCTTAGAAAGCCTCCCTTAATGCGCAGAAACCGATGCTCGTCGGTCCGCAGCTCTTGCTTAAATCCGCCCGCGTGCGTGTCTGACCCCGCCCCGCAAGAATACTCGCGTGCACCCGTCTCACTATCTACCGACACATATTGCCAGTGGCGGTCCCCGTTAAGGATGAACGCGTTCTTTTGCTTCCCCATAAATGCTCGGATCTCATCGCCTTCATACGTGAAGTTCTTGTTGGAATGATTATCCTTTTTTTTCACCCGATCCGGCCCGACTATGGGGTTTGGATTAATCAGGATTCGGAACGCCGCATCAGACTCGGAAAAGGTTTTGTAGAACCATGCTTTCTGAACTTCGCCCCAAATAGTTTTGTTTGGCCCATCCGGAGCTTCGTTACGGCTCCGGTAGTCTCGCCCTTCCATCATCCAAACCTGCAAGTCCTTGCCCCATCGAACGGTCCGATAGGGCTTTTCCCCCATTGGGAAGATCTCATTAAAAATTTCAATTCCCCGATCCCATGTCAGCTCGCCATAAGTGTCTCCAGGTCCGCAGTCATTCTTTAGTAAATCGTGATCATCTTTCATGAAGTACGCAGGAACCTGGCGATAGAACTCTCGAAAGTTTGGCAATCCAAACAGACGATTCCATTTGTAGTAGGCGAGTTCCTCCGTTTTCGCCCAAGGCCCAGGTTTGTCGTAGTACTCTATGTCTCCCGCATTAACGAGAAAATCTGGCTGCACCGTATCCAAGATTGCAGGATAAATATAGTGCCCGTTTACAAGGTCATCCCTCCTCGGGAAGTCATGGCAGGTCACCAACGCAAAGCTTACATTTTCCGCCCTGTCCCGATCGGGAGCAGTCCTAAAAAACCCCATCAACTCCACGCTAGGACGCGTTTTTCCCAATCCTCGGCCCTCTACCTTAAGGTTGTATCGCGTCCAGGGCGAGAGCCCTTCGACATTTACGGCAACACTGTAATTTCGCTTTGCAGTAACAGGCACCCAGTCCAGCGTTATCCGCTTAGATCGATTACGGTTCGGCCAGTAGGAAATGCGAACCTCTCCAGTTGCTCCAATGGCACTGTATTGCATATCGCCCAAGGTCTTTCCCTCCGGGACGGCTTCGTCATCGTTTTGCCAGGTTTCCCCATCAAGTCGATAAGTTTGATCCTTCGTTAAGCGCATCCAGACAATTGCTGAGTTCTGATCCACCTCTCCAATCTTGATTCCATTGGCCATGAAAGGGCCCATAGATGTCTGACCGAACGAAACAACTACGACAACGAAACTTGCAAACAGGGAAATACAGTAAATTTTCATGTTGAGGATGAGGTAAACGAATTAGGGCCTGACGAGTTTCAAGCGACCTTATTGCTCTTCAATTCCCCACCAAGGGCAAACCAATTTTTCCCGTCAGCATCGGAGGCACCCTCGTCTGCAGACGTGATCATGCCACTCCCGCACATACTGAGAAATCAGATCTCTGTCTCATCTCAAAGATCGGATAAACATCACTAGAGATTCTACGTCCTCGTCGCTCAAAATCCCCTTGTAAGAAGGCATACCGGCCTCTTGCCCATCGAAGCCCTCCGTAATAGCCACTGCAGGATCCAAAATCGAATTTCTCAAATACTCTTCGTCCACTCTCACGCTACCACCGCCCTTCAATTTGCGTCGACTTTTATAAGCGCCTAGCCAAGTCGGCCCACTACGGCCTTCCGTAGACCCATCGATCGAGTGACACCCAACACAGCCCATCTGGCTATAGAGCTGCTGTCCTCTAGCAACTGATACAATTTTCTGACTGGTTTTAACGACGCGAGGAACCGATTCAGATGCAAACAACTTCGAAAAGTTAATCGACTCGAATTTATAGTCTTTCAACCGAGTCCGGTTTAGCTCATTTATAGTGAAGTAGAGTGGCTGCCATTCCCCGAACAAGTTGTATTGGACTTCTAACTGCATTGTTTCACGAACATCGGCGATCGCCAGAAATACGGACTTTCGGTCCTTTGAAAGCAATACTGAGTGCACCATCCACTCATCCACTCCGGGTTCTCCATCGCCCCCAAATTGAGGCGAACCGTATTCCTCTGTTCGCACATAATTCCAACTACTCACCTGGTAGTTGGAAGGATCCCTTGCGAGTTCGGGTCCCAATGTCTGTTCGAACGAAAGACGGACACCATCCTTATAAACTTCTACACTACGAGGTAATACACTCTCGTGCGGAAGAACCCTCAATCGACATAAGCCTTCCAGTCTAGGAGCAATAGAATCCCAGATCTGAAATCCGACGAAGTAGGCGCTACCATCCACTGGGTTCATCGCACCTTTCAACAGAGGCGTCTCAAATTCGATCGGCAACTGAGATCCAGCTGTCTGAACAAATCTAGGATCTTCTGGGACATAAATCCTAAATAGGCTCGGTTTCTTGTACTCAATATAAAGTATCGAACCATTGAGGTCGCCCATTCGCTCATCCACTGGCCATATCTGCTCAATTCCCGACTGGGCAACGCGATGTGGAATCCATAGAGCGGGGGACTGAATCTCCGCGTAGTCCTTAAAGGGCGCACCAGGTTGGTAGCCGAGATAACTTCCTTTCCGAACGATATGGAAAGGAGTAGAGGGTACCCAGTTCCCTTGCTGGTCGCTCGCAGTTATAATATCCTTGGTCGGGTGGCCCGAGATATATCCATTGCGGAGTCCATACCCAAAGTATTCCACTTTTCTCCCATCGGCCGAAATCGACATGACCCGGCCGCTATGAACAGATTTCGCCGAGGCCTGTTGACCGCCCTTCACAATAATAAAACTTCCATCAGGTCTCAACGCCAAGCTAAGTGGGTAGTCTCTTGTATCCGCACTTTGATTAAACCGATTACTGAACATTTCATAGAAATCCGTTTCCCCATCGTTGTCATTGTCAACAAGCCGGGTAATTCCTAATCGGCTAAATACAAAAACCTCATCACCCCGTATGCGAATCGATTGCGGCTCATTAAATCCCGCCGCAATTCGCTTCCACTTGATCTGATTGTCCGCACTCCCCAGCCCTGAGATCCGATATACGTCTCCGTCAAAAGTCACTAAAAACGCCTCGCCATCCGAGGAAAAATCAATCGCTACCGGTCGAATGCGACGTTTCCATGGATTAGGATAAGGAAGAATCGCTTCGTCGACGACATAGGAGCCTTGAGGCTCTCCCAATTCTATCCCCGCCACTATAGTATGCGACCATCGAGCGTTCGCTTTCCCCCCTTCTACCAACTCACTTTCTTTGGAAGAAACTAAAAAGACACCAATTTTGCTAAAGTTGTAGCCAACCGATAGCACCTGAGGATTCCCACTCGCCACAAGACGATGGAAAATTCGATTTCCCTCAGGATCAGCTTCCAGATCACTTCCTCGATTAATTACTTTACCGTCGCCTCGTTCCGCCAGGATCAATCGAATCTCTTCACTCAAACCATTGACTTCAATCGTACGCAGAACCACGAGATCACCGTCAATCTCCTTGGCTTGAAATCGCTCCCTAACCTTGCCATCGAAGAGCCGATAGTGCAACACCGCTTGGTTTCCGGCATCTTCCATCCCCAGCCATTCTCCTGTCGTTGGATCCAGCGGACCGCGTCCTAGCTCTTTCGGATCGACCCCTCTTGGTCTTGGATCCTCGAAACTCAACTGACCGGCCTGCCAACCGGGATAAAGCCCGGTTGAAAACACGACCTGACCCAGGGGTTGCGGGAGTTTCGACTGACCAGGCCCCATCTTCCGAAGAGGTACCGGATAGGACAACATTGCCAATCCGTTCGGCGAGAGATAGCCTCCCTGCCATATTCCTGCCACCCTCAGCAACTCTGTATCAAAGCAAACGAATACGTCGTGCTCTAGTGGAATCACGATTGCCCGAGGAATCAAATTGTCATCCGTTCCCGCAGGAGCCACGCCTCGCATGTCCACCGTAGCTTCGATAAACGGAAAGTCCGTATCCAGAAACTTTTTATAGAGCGGCTCTGCATCCCGAGCCACGTACGGAGGTAATGCTAAAGCAACATTGACCCCGCCTAGGATCAAAAGAAGCCCATGAAACGCGCTCTTCACAAATTGCAATGTCATCTCGGTCCTCTCCGATTAATGCTGGAGGCTCCTTTCGATTCCCCAGGAGTCTCTCCTCTAAAAGCACCATTCTGCACGACACGCACCCCAGTTTCCCGATGAAATTCGTCCGTCGAAATATGCTCAGGAATACTGTCCCCGGTTTGCAGCCTCCACTTCTTGAGTATCGCGGCTAATTTCGCTTCAGTTTTCGATAATTTCGAATTTCCCGCTAGATTGTTGAGCTGGTGAGGATCTTTCTTTGTGTCATAGAATTCTACCAACGGCCGTGGTGCGAGAAAAACATCGTTCTGGGCATTATCCAAAGCTTGCTCCTTCAAGGCTCGCTGTAATTCCAGATGCGAGTCTGACCGCACAGAATCAGCCGGTCCCTGCCAGGCTTTCTCAGGACGATCATTGACTATGTACAAATGCGTCTCCGACCGTACACTACGTCCCAACGCCTCATAGTCATGCCAATTGTGTTCTGAAAAAGCGTAATTCCGAATGCGCTTCTCCCGATTGTAGAAAAGTGGCACCAGGCTCACTCCCTGAAAAGTGGCCCCCGCCTTCCCCCCGGCTACTTCAATTGCTGTCGGGGCAAGGTCTATCACGCTGACCAGTCGATCGCTAACACCACCATCGCTGATCCCGTTTGGCCAATGAGCAACCAGTGCCGTCTTCATCCCCGAGTCATGCATGCGAGTCTTAGCTCGCGGAAAAGGCCGCCCGTTGTCTGAGAGCACAAAAATTAGCGTATCGTCCAAAACGCCCTGGGCCTTAAGTTCCCCGACAACCACACCAATGAAATGGTCGAAACGCGTCACTTCATTGTAGTAGGACGCCAGATCTCCCCTTGTCTTATCCGAATCTATGAGAAAAGGAGGTACTACGACCGCTGCAGGGTCGATTTTGGGACCGTAGAGTGCATCGTCCCACTCATTGTCTGCTTCCCAAGCGCGATGGGCATCATTCGAAGCAAACCAGAAGAAAAAGGGCTGGTCGATCGGGCGCTCTTGCGTCACCCTAAGCCAGTTTGCATGCCCCCCTCGGTTCCCTTCGACTCTGCCTGAACTTATATCATCAAAGGGTGGCGTTTCTAGAGGATTCTCCCGCTTCATGTGGTTCTTCCCGGAAAGCGCTGTGTAGTAACCCTTTTCTCTTAATACCTCAGGAAGCCAAGGCAAATGATCCGCAATCGGCAAATGAAGCTCCGCGGCTTTGCCGTTGTTGTGCGGATACCTTCCAGTGACGATGCTGGCACGGCTCGGACTGCAGCTGCTCGCCGTCAAATAGGCATTCGTAAACTGCATCCCATTCGCAGCCAGTCGATCGATGTGGGGCGTCCGTGCCCCCGCGTTCCCGTAGCAACCGTAGTCGTTCCAACTGACATCATCGGAGATGAAAAATATAATGTTGGGAGATTTTCCCAAACCGATTTCCAAAGACAGAGACAGCATTAAGAACATCGGGGCAAAAATTAATCGCTTCATATAGGATACGAGGAAAACCAGTCCCTTTCTTCGTGCAATCTAAATGATCGGTTTGTAATTCAGAGAAATCCCGATTCTACTCACTTATCAGTAGCCTACAAATCCCTCTTTTTAGTTCCTCTATGAAGATCTCTCATTATCGAATAACCCCTATAGCTACAATTGATCCCCCACTCCGTGCCGCATCCGGATTACATGCCCCGTACGCGCTTCGAGTAGTGCTAGAGCTATCCTGCGAAGACGGTCTCACGGGGATCAGTGAAATCCCTTGTACCGAAGGAGTTGTCGATTCTCTAACCCATATTTGCGAAGGACTGCTGGGCAGCGATCCCCTTCAGCTCACCCGTCTTCTGGAACAAGCGAGTAAACGGCTCACGACTCACGACGACTTGCGCGGCGATACTCCATGGGACAATCGGGTTTGGGTTCACTTAAGAAGCGCTCTCGAAGTCGCCTGCCTCGACTACTTAGGTAAACGATTCGAGGTCCGGATGTGTGATTTGCTCGGCGGGGCGGTCCGAGACGAGGTTCCATTCGGTGCCTATCTTTTTTACAAGGAACCGGGCGCCGGTGGAGAACTAAAATTTGGCATGAACGAAAGCGTCAAAGACTGGGCCGCAACCCGACAGCAAGTAGCCAAGACTCCGGATGCCATCGTCAAGCAAGCCCAGTCCATGATCGATACGTTTGGCTTTAAGTCGATCAAACTCAAAGGCGGCGTATTTCCACCGAATGAAGAAGCCGACGCTATGCTGGCTCTGCGGGACGCGTTTGGCCCTAACATTCCCCTCCGACTCGACCCCAACGCGGTCTGGACCGTCGAAACCGGAATTCGCATAGGTAAGAAACTGGATTCAGTTCTTGAATACCTGGAAGACCCGGTTCGCGGCCAGAAAGCAATGGCCAAGGTGGGCAAAGCAATCGATTCCCCGCTAGCCACCAATATGTGCACCACGTCATTTGAGGATTTTCCAAACGCAATTAAGGTCCATTCTGAAGACGTTATTTTGACCGACCACCACTTCTGGGGCGGGCTCAAGCCTTGTATTGAATTATGCCGCATCTGCCAGACCTTTGGTCGGGGAATCTCAATGCATTCAAATAGCCATCTCGGAGTATCGCTGGCCGCTATGGTCCACCTAGGAGCCTGTATCCCTCAACTCGACTATGACTTGGATACACACTACCCGTGGCAGTCCGATGAGATCGTAGAAGGCGGTCGCCTACCCTTCAAAAACGGTGCCATCCAAGTTCCAGATGGTCCAGGATTAGGCGTCACTATCAATCGAGCTGAATTGGACCGGCTTCATCAAAATTACCTCAAATCAGGCCTCTCTTTCCGGAATGACGAAGCCGAAATGCAGAAGATCGAGCCAGGATGGAAGTTTAAAGCAACCCGATGGTAGCTGCAGTCCACCACGTAAAACATTCCCTCAAAACGCACTCCATGAATGAAATTGCCATACGAAAAAGGGCCCTGCAGGGAAGCAAACTCCCGGGATCCTTTCTGAAATCAGAATCAGCGATCCCCGCTGAATTGGCGGGACACTCCGGCCTAGACTGGGACTTGCTCGACATGGAACATGGTTCTGGCTCCTGGGGCATGCTAACCCACCTACTCATCGCCCTAGAGGGCTCCAATACAGCCCCTGCGATCAGGCTAAACTCGAATCAGGCCGACTATTTCAAACGGGCCCTCGATCTAGGCACTCATGGTTTGATGGTGCCGAATGTAAATACCGCCGACGAGGCACGAGCTGCCGCATCCTACTCTCGATATCCTCCGCACGGTACTCGAGGGGTCGCCCTTATGAATAGAGGAGCCCACTATGGGGTAGAATTCAACGAACGACTCGAATCGTCTCATGAGAACAGTCTGATTATTACTCAAATCGAGTCTCCTGCCGTAATTGAAAATGTAGAGGTGATCGCAGCAGTTGAGGGTGTAGACGTACTCTTCGTTCGTCCTATTGATCTTAGTATTTGCATGGGACTCCTCCGACAGTTTGACCATTCGGATTACATTGCCGCCACAGAAAAAGCAGTCGAAGCCGCTAAAAAGCACAACAAAGCTAGCGGTGTTCTCGGTTTCGCTTCTCCAAACCTTGCAAAATTTTGTGCCAAAAGTTTCCCTTTTCTCGCCGTCGGATCCGACGGAGGGATGGTCGCCATAGGAATGAAAGAACTCGTAAAAGCGAATCAAAAGGCGGTTCAATAGCAAGCCCTTCGACCATTTCTCACAAGCACCTATTAAGTGTAATTAATGTCTACCTAAAGATGAGCCCCCGTCCCTATACATCCAGTCTCACCGTCCGCAATACCTGCCCGACTATAGCGGATCAATCTCCCATCACCTTACCAAAGCTGGTACCGGTAATCCAACGGTTCCCAACCGACACCATTAGCGATATTGAGGCTAAAATGCGTGCCCAGCTCCAGCAATTCTCAGGATTGGATTTAAAAGGGAAACGGATCGCCATCACCGCTGGAAGTAGAGGAATCAATGGTTTCATCTCCATTGTTCGCTCACTCGTCTCTCAACTCAAAGAAAAGGGAGCAGAACCGTTTATCGTTCCCGCTATGGGCAGTCACGGAGGGGCAACCGCGGAAGGACAGCTAGCTGTACTTGAGAACTTAGGTATTACCGAAGAATCCGTTAACGCTCCTATCCGTTCATCAATGGATGTTGTGAAACTAGGTGAGATCGAGGAAGAGACTCCCGTTTACTGCGATCGATTGGCTTACGAGTCGGATGGTATTATCGTTTGTAACCGGATCAAGCCGCACACCGCCTTCGCCGCTGAATACGAAAGTGGTCTCCTAAAAATGATGATGATTGGCTTAGGCAAACATATAGGCACGACCGAAGTTCACAAGTTGGGTTTTCATCGCTTCCACAAAGCACTCCCCGATGCGGCTAAAATATTCCTCGAGAAAGCTCCTATCTTATTTGGTGTCGCCATCGTCGATAACGCTGCAAATCAGGTCGCCAGAGTTGAGGCCATTCCTGCAGACCAGATTCTGGATCAAGAGAAAGAGCTTCTAGCCTACTCTAAAACGCTCATCGGGCGAATTTTGCTCTCTGAAATCGACGTCCTCGTGGTCGATGTTATGGGGAAAGACATTAGCGGGGCCGGCATGGACTCCAATGTGACCGGCCGCTCGGCCACCAACGTCCAAAGAGAGTACGCCCCCAATATTGGCCAAATCGTTATTCGTGATTTGAGCAAGGCCACAAAGGGTAACGCCATTGGGATGGGTAATGCCGATATCATTACCTCAAGAGCTGCGGAAAAAATCGACCTTGCCGTTACCTACACCAATGCCCTCACTGCACGCACTCCCGTAGGAGCCAAGGTTCCTTTAATCGCTTCGTCCGATCGCCGAGCGATCGAAATCGCCTGTCGCAATGCGACTAGTAGGCCAGATCAAACCGTGCGCCTAGTCCAAATTTCCAATACAAAAGATATCGAAAAGATTTGGGTTTCAACATCCTATCTTCCTGAGATCGAATGTCGCGAGGACATCATTCTAGACGGTGAACCCCGCCCGATCGAATTCGACGAATCTGGCAACCAAACTTGGCCCACGATCCGCTGAAAGCAGCGAGCGATCTACGACCGCCCCTACAATCTTGAAATCAAAAAGGATCGCGGTGTAAAACCGCTCCTAAGATATGGTTGACGGAGGTTGCGTTGCTGTGATTGGCTCGATCGCAATAGCGTCATTGCTACGCTACACACTATCCACTTTGTCGATTCCTTTTATATTTTCCGAACATACCTGTGGAGTCACTGTCATGCCATTTCGAATGCGGCTCTCAACTGCTTTAATCGCCTTAGCCATCTGCGTACACCTCCCGCTGCTGGGTCAATCGATTCCCGATGGCACTGTTTTTTACACCGAAGGCCCCCGCACGCGCGACGGTATTGGAAAGTACTACATGGGTCGTGAGATCGCTCAGGTCATGGGCCACCAAGGCATTTCATGGCTAGAGCGGGACAATCGCGAGGACGAAGAGGCTCCAAGTAAAGCCATCGCTCTTCTCGACTTAAAGCCGAATGCCGTCATCGCCGACATCGGGGCGGGATCGGGCTACTATAGCTTTCGCATCGCTCAGAAGTATCCCAGCTCGGAAGTACTCGCAGTCGATATCCAGCAGGAGATGCTCAATTACATCACAAGTAAAGCGGCCGCGGAAAAGATCACAAATGTAAAGCCACACCTCGGTAACCTCAAAAGCGTCCAAATGCCACCCGAAACGATCGATGCGGCCTTATTTGTTGATGCCTACCATGAGTTCTCCCAGCCCTACGAAATGATGACATCCATATTCAACGCTTTGCGCCCTGGAGGCATCGTCTACTTATTGGAATACCGAGCTGAAGATCCGAAAGTGCCCATCAAACCGCTGCACAAAATGACTCAAGCTCAGGCTAAGAAAGAGATGAACCTTGTTGGATTCAATTGGGTGAAAACTAAAAACGATCTACCCTGGCAGCATTTTATGATCTTCGAAAAACCTCGATGACTCAACTTCATCGAAGCACATTTGAAACAAGAATTACGGCAGAAGACTCGAGTCTAAGCTTTCGATTCGCAAAGATAAAACAAAAATTACCTCACCGCCAAGGATAGTATTGCTCACAAACTATAGTTCTATCCGCATACCCGTTGTTAAGGTCCAAGGGCGCGTGCGGTAGTACGTTGCATAAAGTGGACTTCCTTCGTAGATTCTGCCGTAAGGCTCGTTGGTGATATTATCCCACTCTACATAAACCCTAGCCTTCTCTTTCAGCTTAAAGCTCACCGAAAGATCGACTCTGCTTTTAGAGCCTAAATACCGATCGCTTTCGGTGTCCTTGCCTACTCTAAAGACTTTATCCTCCTCATTCCAAAATTTCACCTGGGCAAATAGCCTCTCCTTTTCGTAAGTAAAAGAGATATTCATTTCATTGTCCGGCTTCATTGGTAGCGGAAGGACTTCTCCTGGACGCTCCGGATACTGCAATTCAGACTCTTGTTTTATATACTTGGCATTAAGCGAGAATCCCTCCTCTAAAAATGGTAAAATTATAGGCTGACTCCAGGTCATGGATACACCTCTTAGGAACGCACTTGAACCGTTTTCCTGCCTTTCGAGTTCGAATCCATCGTATATGCCGCCGCTTATGATGGTTTCGTTGCTAAAAATGTAATCACTCACCTTCCTATCAAAGAACTCGAATGAAATCAATCCTCCATCCTTTACTTTCATATCGACCGAGAAGTCTAAATTTGCGTAAAGCGTCGGTCGTAAGTTCGGATTGCCCTCCTCAACTTCCTGATCCTCTAATTTCAGCAAGCGGTATGGGACAACGTCAGCATATCGAGGACGATCAATCGTCTCAGTGTAGGATGTAATGAACGTCATATAATTATTCAATCGAAAACGCAAATGGGTATTCGGGAATAAATTATTGTATTGATTGGAGCCAAATGTTGGACTCGTGCCCAGGTATACAATCTCATTGGTATTGCCATCCGAATCTTTGTCCAGTACGTCTTTGCCTACGATAACCTCATTAGAATCAAAGTCGATTGATGTTCTCTCTTGTCGCAGGCCCACAAGAGCCCTCCACTTGCCAACACTGTAATCGCCCATCGCATAAATTGCGTCTAGCTTTTCTTTAACAGAGAAGGTAGATGAATCAGTAATTTCACGAGATCTCCTCTCTTCGTAAGGGAAGCTTTGAAAATTATCCTCAATGAGGCTTTCAATCTTTGTCCTATCTACAGCCGGCCCATACCTGTACCGATCGCTTATAAGACTTATACCATTATTCCTCAATTCCGCATCTGCTAAACTAAGAGGTAGTTCGGATGAAGCACTGAAATAAGCAGTTTCACCAAAAGTATCGTAATCTCTTCGCCTACTCTTAACTCCAAATCGCAGAGATAAATTCTCATTGTCGAAAGCATTCTTTAATCGAACGTTTACTGACCCAATGGCGTCTCTCTCGTCACGGCTTCTGTCGCGAATAGCAAAATCTTCGAGGGCAAATTGGGAAGAATCATCAATGGAGCCACCATTTTCAATCACGATTGAGGGGAACAAATAGCTGTCAAGTTCGTAGACTGCGTCCACATCAGACTTCACGAAATCCACATTGAAATAATCAATTGGTTTGTATTCTTCTAACTGATACACATATTTGACATCCGCCTCCCAATTAACCGACTCCCATTCGGATCCGAAAGTCGTTTCCGCTATTTCAATCTCATTTTCGAATTCATATAACCCTCGCTCAACCTCGAAACCATCTATGATTACCTGATCGGAATTTATGGCCGCATACCTTCCTTCATTGAAGCGGTACTCAAGCTGAGGACGTCTTTCACGGTTCCGATTTATACTATGGCTTCCTTTCCAAAAGAAACGCAGAGACTCACTACCTTTAAAATCCATAGAAGCTGTTATATCCCGATCGCTGTTCCATTCGCGGATGTCATTTAGTTTCAACTCCCTAAGTAGAAGCTTAGATTCGCCATCAACCGTTCTACGAAACCAGTCCTTGTTGATGTACTGATTTCCTTCAGGTTCATTTTCGTAACTAAAAGTCAATCGGCCACCGATAGTCGCTGCCCCGTTCAACGGCCCACCCACCGATATACTGCCCTCATAACCGCCCTCCTCAATGTAGGAGTTGTATTCGCTCTCGAGCATTATTTTTGTCGAAATTTCCTTTTGAGTGTAGGAAGGCCGAGTTTTCAATCGTATGGAACCTCCACGCGAATCAGCATCCTGATCAGGTGTCACCGCTTTCATTACTTCAACTGAAGTAACGTCATCGGCTGAAATACTGTCTAGCGATTGAAGTGAACCCTCACCATCGATAGTTACATTTGAAAAGGTTAAATCCGGCCGTCGCTGAATCGCTTCGCTGATGTTAGAGTCCTCAACAAGCTCAACCTCGTTTTTTTCACTAACAATAAAATCGCTCTCCTCGACGCCCGATGTTAGCTCGCTGGGCTCGTCGATTGCTTTGCCCCATGCTGAGATAGCAGCAAAAGAGAGAGTTGCTATAGCCAAACCACACCGCATATACTGAGATTTCTGTGAGAGATTGTCGCTCATGGTAAAACTGAAGTAGGGAGCACCAAGTTGTCGAACCCTAAGTCGCCGGTGCAAACGCAGCTCATTCTGCTCGCTTCGGGGGTTGAATGCTCCAGCTCTTCTCGCAGCAGATCTGGACATTCATTCAAGCCTAAAAAAACCAACTTTGCAAATAATAGGCATATTATTAAAATCTTAGCAGATGCGGCATTAAGAACCGTTCCTCAAATTCCGCATATCAGGGCTATTATCAATCTATTATGTGCCCATAACACGAATTGAAAAGGGGTCATTTTAGACCTCTTTTATGGTAAAAACTTACGCCTTTGTTCCCATAGCAGTGTTAGGGTTTCTGAAGGGAGGGGCAATCGCTTACAGTTTAATCTACATTCAAATGTAACTCGTTTAAGAAAAGAATGGACGACAATTATCCCAATTTGGCTCAAATGTGAGCAAAATTCAATCGACCACATAAATCAAGCCGAGCCAAGTCTGCTTTGCCAACCAAGATTTCAATTGTATTATACCAACCTCTCTCAGATTGAATGCAGCAGGGAGAAAACTTCCTCATTTACATTTGCCCATAAAATCAAGAACCGTCTTTCCTTTCCAAACCTTCTCTCCAATCTAGGACCTATGAGCGCTGACGCATTCTGTCCCCACGATCCATTTAAACAGGCCCGGGAATCCGAAGGAGTTCTGCCAAACGACTTTGACGGGGAGACCATTCCTATGATTCTTCGTCACAAGGACGTACGAGCAGCGGCGAAAGACTGGAGAACCTTCAGCTCAGATGACCCATTCCATGTTCCCATCCCTCAAGAGGAGTGTGTCCGCAGTGTGCGTCAGTTGCCTATCGAGACCGATCCACCTATACACACGGAGTACCGCAAGATCGTGGAGCCTTTTTTTCGTCGAGCCCTGAAACCTGAGATGATCGAACAGGTCGAGCAACTAATCGGCAACGCCCTTGTAGATGCGGTAGCACGCGACTCGATTGAAATCGTCCGCGACTTCGCCCTCCCCATCCAGTCACGAGCACTAGCGATCCTTCTAAATCTTCCCTCGTCCGAGGCCGAACACTGGATCCGATGGGGAATACACGTCTTTCGCGACCCGAAAACCGGTGAGAAAGGATCGCAGCTAGGCAGCTACATTCAGGAAAATCTTGATCGTGCCGAGAGGGAGCCCAGTGAGGACTTCTTCAGCGCCCTCACCCAAGCCACCTTTCAAGGTCGATCCCTAGCACGAGACGAGATGGAGGGTTTCGCAAACCTCACTTTTGCCGGTGGGCGAGATACCGTCATTAATACCATTACCGGCATTATCGCCTACTTCAGTTACCACATTCAACAGCTCGATTCGATTCGGAAAAAACCAAAGCTCATCCCGAGCGCCGCAGAAGAGTTTGTTCGAGTGATCACTCCCCTGACTCATATCGGACGCAAGTGTCCTTTGGATACAGAGGTCGCAGACTACAAAGTTGCTGCAAACGAACGGATCTCTCTTTGCTGGGCTTCCGCCAATTTCGATGAAACCGTATTCGACTCCCCCGAAGAGGTACGCCTCGATCGCCGACCCAATCCACATATCGCCTACGGAGCCGGCAATCACTTTTGCCTTGGAGCACCCCACGCCCGCCTAATCATCCGCTCCCTTCTCAAGAAACTCTCAGAACACATTTGCGGCGTGGAACTCATCGACTTCGATAAAAACGTCGAACGCGAAGCGCAATACCAACGCAAAGTCGGCTACCAGTCGCTGGTCGTGCGACTAAATTCACGAACGACTAGCCATTAGCCATTTCAACGAAGGGCCGGTGCTTACACCGTTCCGCGTAGTCCGTGTCCAAGCGGTTGTATTACGAAACAAAGCATCTCTAAGGTTTTAAAATGTAGCGGGCGATCTCCAAGCACCCATTGCGTTTTCTATCGGTTGGGCACTCAGAGATAGCCCTCTTCCAAACCAACCTGGCACAGCACAAGCACCGGCCCTACAAGAGGAAACTGGTCCTCACTTCCCTATCAATAACGACCTATCAGCCTTTGTCTCTAGAACGATTTCCAAATCATCTGTACAGTCTCGTAGACCTGTAGTTCAAAAACACCATACCCCACCTCACGCCAAAATGGGCTTTACCACCTGACCATGTACGTCGGTTAAGCGATAGTTGCGACCTTGGAATTTGTAAGTGAACCGTTCGTGATCAATCCCCATCAAATGCATGATCGTGGCCTGAAAGTCGTGCACATGCACTGGATCCTCCACGGCATTAAACCCAAATTCATCTGTGGCTCCATAAACCATCCCTGGCTTTATCCCGCCGCCGGCCATCCAGACGGTGAACCCATACGGATGATGATCTCTTCCCCAGCGAGCGTAGTTCTCAAACTCTCCCTGCAGGAAGGGTGTCCGCCCAAACTCACCTCCCCAAATCACCAAGGTATCATCCAGCATTCCACGGGATTTCAAATCTTTAATCAGGGCAGCACTGGGTTGATCCGTATCCATACATTGGACTTTCAATTGCCGGGTCAAATTATTATGCTGGTCCCAGCCAGCATGCATCAACTGGATGAAACGGGTACCCCGTTCCGCCAGTCTTCTCGCCATTAGACAATTGTAGGCAAAACTCCCCTGACGATGCACATCTGGACCGTACATCGAGAGGGTCGATTCCGATTCGCTAGTAAAGTCCGTGAGTTCGGGAACACTCATTTGCATCTGGTAAGCCATTTCGTATTGAGAGATCCGCGTGGCGATTTCCGGATCACCATAGTCTTTGAGCTTCTCCTCGTTCAGCTTCTCCAGATCATCTAGCATACTACGTCGCAGCTCACGACTGACTCCGTCGGGGTTTGACAAATACAGAACCGGGCTCCCGCTACCACGAAACTTCACGCCTTGATATTTCGTGGGCAAGAAGCCGGAACCCCAATAAAAGTCGTAGAAGATCTGACCACAGGATGCTTCCTTGTCCCGAGAGGTCATTGCCACAAAGGAGGGTAAATCTTCCGCGTCCGAGCCGAGCCCATAGCTAAGCCAGGCTCCCATGCTGGGTCTGCCTGGAATCTCCGCTCCGGAAAGGAAATAATTGATACCAGGAGCATGGTTCACTGATGTCGTGTGCATCGACCGAATAAAACACAAATCGTCTACGATCTCGGACGTATGCGGAAGAAAACTGCCTAAAGTGATACCACTTTTTCCATACTGGGCGAATTCAGTAATATTCGGCAAGAGCAGCTTCTCCTTGGTATCGGTCATGGAGCTAAAGCGCTTGTTCCCCAATACCGAATCGGGAACCGGCTCCCTTTTCAGCTTTGCCAGCATGGGCTTATGATCAAATAAGTCGACATGCGATGGGGCTCCGTTCTGCAGCAAGTAAATGATACGCTTTGCTTTCGGGGCAAAGTGAGGGAGACTTGGGAGGCCAGATGGAGATTGAGAGAATGCTTTCGGATCGAGCAAACTCCCCAAAGCCACCGCGCCTACTCCTTGAGCAGTCTTCCCAAAAAACTCTCTGCGGGTGAACTGTCGTTTCGAATCAATTAACGGATTCATTGTAAGGTAGTGGGCGATCTCCGAGCCCCCACATTAAAACTGTAGTACGTATCCATGAGCGCTCGGAGATCGCCCGTTACCTGGTTCACTTTAATCCTCATCCGTAAATTATACATTCGATCCTCATTCCTTGGTAATTGTCTCATCCAAATTCAGCAGCATTAAACCAACCGTTGCCCAAGAGGCGTGCTCGATCGGGTTCAACTGATTGTTTCGTTTCGACTCGCCCACATTAGCTACTTTGAGAGCAGCATCCGGGTCGTCCGCAAAATGAGAACGATACTTCTCAAGCGCGGCTTTCAGAGTCCGCTGTTCCGTTTCACTTGGATCCCTAGCCGTCGCCATCCGAAAGCCAGTCGCTAACCGCTCGGCGTCACTTCCCTTTAACTCCGTTAGCAATCGTTCCGCAAACCCTCGGGCCGCTTCGGAAAAAGTGACATCGTTAAGAGTGGTTAAGGCATGCAAAGGCGTATTCGTTCGCTTGGCTTTGACTTCACAAACCTGACGTGGAGTCGCATCAAAAAAGAGAGGTGGCCCCACAATACGCCTCCAGAAAGTATACAAACTTCTTCGGTACAGGTCTTCTCCTTGTCCCTGTTCGTACTCAATAAATCCAAAGGACGCTTCCTTCCAAATCCCTTCTGGCTGATAAGGCATCACAGGGGGACCTCCTTGAGTTTCATTCAGGAGACCTCCTAGTGCTAAGGCTTGGTCTCGGATCATCCAGGAAGGCATGCGAAAACGAGGCCCGCGCGCAAGTAGTTCGTTTTGCGGATCACGCTCTCTTAACTCAGGTGTCAATCGAGACGACTGACGGTAAGTCGCACTCGTCACAATCAACTTGTGAAGATCCTTCACATTCCATTTGCTCTCACGAAACTCGACCGCCAGCCAGTCCAACAAGGCTTCATGCAATGGCGGCTTACTCTGAACCCCAAAATTCTCAACCTGTTCCAAAATCCCTCTGCCAAAATACTGCTGCCAAAACCGGTTAACAGTAACTCGGGCAGTGAGGGGATTGTCCTCGGATATCAGCCATTCCGCTAGATCAAGACGATTGAAATCACCCGTCACTTCCTCACCACCATTCAAAGCGGAAGGAAATCCCGTCGTCACTTTTTCTCTCGGCTGGTCGTACAGACCGTTTTCGAGAATGTGAGTATCCCGTTCCACAGTGTCCTCCATGATCATAACGATCGGACGCGAGTTGCTATAGACGTCGAGATCCTTGTATGCGTCGATATAGTTTAGCGTCGCCTCCACATACTTCGGTTCGGTTTCGCCATAAAAGGCTATTATCGCTGCCAAAGGCTCGGGCCTTCGTTCGATGACCGGTTGCTTGAGAATTCCTTGAATAGTTCCGTTCGTAATCGATTTCGCCTTTTCCGACTCGATGGCCAGCGATCCATCTTCCCTAGGGAATAAGGCTCGCTCCACCTCGTCCAAACGGTTCGCTGCGATCCGCTTCGCCTCTTCCAGCTCTTCGACACGCTGCTCGTGAACCTCAGTGGTGAGATCCAGGATTGGAAGGGTATGCGGATTGCGTCCTTTTCCCGTAACCTCAGTCTTGTCAAAAAAAGCCATGAGCTGGTAGTACTCACGCTGGGACACGGGATCGTATTTGTGATCGTGACAACGAGCGCACCCCATGGTCAATCCCATCCAAATCGTGGATACTGTGTCAGTCTGATCAACTAGGTAATCGATTCTGTTCTCCTCAGGCAAACGCCCTCCTTCCCCGTTAATCATGTGGTTTCTCAAAAATGCGGTGGCCAGCTTCTGCTCTATCGTCGGCTGAGGTAGTAAGTCGCCCGCAAGCTGCTCGATGGTGAACTGGTCAAACGGCATATTTGAATTCAGTGCGTCAACCGCCCAATCACGCCAGGGCCACATACCCCGCTCGTCGTCATTCTGATAGCCATTGCTGTCAGCATAACGGGCGGCGTCGAGCCATTCCCATACCATGCGCTCCCCATATCGAGGCGACGCCAATAGACGGTCAACCTGCTTCTCATAGGCATCCGGCGACCGGTCCGAAAGAAACGCTTGGACCTCATCTAAGGTCGGTGAGAGTCCAGTCAGGTCCAACGTGATCCTGCGAATGAGGGTCTCACGATCGGCTTCGGGAGAAGGTGTGAGACCTTTTTCTTTCAATTTGGAAAAAACGAATGCGTCAATCGGGTTCCGCTCCCAATCGGGATCCCTTTCCTTAGGAAGCCTCCCTCGCACCGGTGGAAGGAATGCCCAGTGGGCTTCATACTTAGCACCTTGCTCGACCCATTTTCTAAAAAGCTCCTTTTCCTCGTCTGTCAACCAACGGGGGTGCTCCTCTGGAGGCATGCGTTCCGAATCAGCTTCCGAGAGAATTCTCCAAATCAGCTCGCTCTCTTCTGGATAGCCTGGAACAATCGCTGCGTATCCTCCCAAGTCCTTGGTTGCTCCCTCGATTGAATCTAATCGCAAGTCTGCTTCCCGAGTATTTTTATCGGGTCCATGACATTGGAAACATGTATCCGACATAATGGGACGTATATCATGATTAAAGGAAACCAAGTCATCTGACTCTTTAGCATGGATTAATCCGGAAGGAAGCAGCCCCCAAAGCAACAGAACACTCCAAATCACAGTCCTTTTCACAAACTGGATTTTCTGGATTCGGAGATTCATGGGTAAACGTAAAAACTGACGATGTTGAGCTTGTTGTCCAGAAAAGAAAAAATAGCGACGACTCACCCAAAACATACAATGAAGAGAGTTCTTCTCCTATTCACAATTTACAACTACTCACGCACCTACCGTTCCAGTATCTGCACAGTCTCGCAAGGCAGCCAACAATGAGAACCGTCGTCCAAGATCGCCAAGAGCCATTCTCCTCGCACCTCCAACATAGAAAACTCCATTCCATTGTGCAGAGGATCGGCATATGAAGACAAATAGGAATACCCAGGACCCTTTCGCCCATATACCTCATCCACAATCAAAACGCCTTCATCCAGTCCCGCAATGAAATCCCATCCCAGAAGCAGTCCTTGCATTATCACCGCTCCAAACAGCACGCCTGACAGGGTCAACCAAAATCGACTCCGGTATCGTATCCAAAATAAAGATACACATAGAGATACCAGCCAAAGAAGAGAAAACATTGCCTTTTGCCAACGTATTGGAGTTTTAATCGAAACTCGATGATCCGAAAACGAGTCCAGCCTGAGGGCTCGGGCGGCTTCAAGACTCGTCGCCACTTTCTCATCAAAGGGCATTCTCGTCTGGGCCTGACGGTAACTTGCTATCGAACGGCCTATCTCACCAGCTTTAAACCAAGCGTTGCCGGCATTGTACCAGGACAAACCCGCTCGAACTCCATTCGTCGCACAACTTTCAAACTCGAGAGCAGCGGCAGCGAATTTGGATTCAGTCGTTTCCGATTCCAATCCCTCCTCTGCGGAATCCAGTGCAGCCTTGAAAAGGGCTTCCGCCTGACCCCAATCGGCAGCGCCTAAGTCTCCTGCGGCACAAATGGCGATCACTAGTGTAGCGGATACCAAACCCTTTTGAAAAAGCTCAAATACGCGTTCACCCAATCGCCCTGTTCGCTTTTCCGCTCTAGGCTCACCCTCCCCTGGATCATAGGTTCGAGTTTCGATTTCCCCAATGGTCGACTCAATTTCCTCCACGAGGTCAATATCCCCTTTGGCCGCATTGAGAAGTCTCGCTACATCTTTCGCTGTCAAAGCCGCTTGCCTACGCTCAAAGCAGGCCGCAATCAACGCTCTGAGAGCTTCAACATCGTCTTCTCCTTTAGACCCAGCTCGCTTAAATTTCTCGAAAGCTTCACGACGGACTCGATAGGACTCGTCAGTCGCACGTCGCCGTGCCTCCCGCACCCAAAATGTGAGCCCGTAAAACAGGATAGAGCCAAAGAGCACAAAAGCCCAAATGCCATCGGCCAGCAGATTCACGAGTTTATCCATTACGTCACTCATAATCATCGCTTCATAGTTGTGCCATATTCCTTCGCTGCTGCCGATAACAGAATACTGCGCTCCATGAATTTTTTCCATCGGGAAGTAACTCATGCCATCTCGAGCCGAGATTTCAATGGGCACGGGTCTTGTACTGATTAAGCGATAGTCTCCCTCATTCGGATCGAAGACCTGTATCGCCAAACTAGGAAAGACACTCGACTCAATTGAAAGCGGCCGGGCTCGGGCGACAAACAACCGGCCGTCAGGCTTCCAGACCTCAGTTACCTCCTGACCCACCCAAAAACGGTTTCGCAGCAATGCCTGCCGGCTGAGATCTGATAATTCCAGCATTTCTGAACAGGTATCCGAGTTCACCTCAACCCATACCTCCATAAGCTGGCCGACTTCGGCAGTTGCGGGCTGAACGCTCACCTCGATTGAATCGATACCGAAAAGTCCGCTAAAGGATTCTAACCTTCCTTTGACCGGTAGCGGAAGCACTTCGATTTCAATAGGATTTGAGAACGCGTGCAACTTTTCGTGGGGAAAAGAGCGATCGACGGGCTCAAAGAGAGCGTTATTGAAATAGGCGGCGTAGCGATTGGACTGTGCGTTTTCAACCAAGAGTCGCGAACACAATAGACGTGTCCGCGAAATCTCGAACATCCCCGATTCCTCAAATCTCACGAAGACCGAAAATCTCAATTCACCCAAACTCGGCGGAAACACCTCTTCTTCGCTAATCCTATGGGCGATCGCACGACGGCCTCCGACTGGCAGACCAAACTGCTCTTCCTCCGGAACCACACTTCGCGGAATAACGACTTCAATATTGGAATCGTTAAAGAAACCTGGATACAGATTCAGTTCCCGAACCTGGTTCATTGGCAATTGGCAATGCCATATGAAATCCAACCGCAAAGGCTCTCCCACATAAACCTGTGTTTTCTCTGCCTTGATGATGAAACTCATCGAATCGGAAAGATGAGGTTCACCTACGAGCAATTGGCGCGGGAGGGATCGCAAAACTTCCCCATCCACCTCGACCGCAAGAGGAGGAAAGTCTCGCACCCCAGTTCGCAGTGGCAGGAATCGAACCGACAAAGCGTGGCTGCCACGTTCATCCTCTTCGAGTTTCACCACCTTCGAGTCCAAAAATCGAATCTCATCCGAATACTCAATCGGCTGGAGGATCGGCTCTTCCTTCGCATCTACAAAGAGTAACGCAGTGGAAACCTCATCTACAAACCAGCTGGCTTCCATCATTTGAATACGAGGACCTTCGACCGATTCCAAAACATCTTGGGTTAACGCAACCGGAACCGTGATGACCAAAGCAATATACACAAGAGTACTAAGAATCCTTGTAGCCAACAGAGCACGACGGCCCGGTGTGCCGCAAAAGCCGCTCACAAAACGCGGCCCAGCGGGCAGTCGCCCGTTACCTAACAAGGCTAAAAAAAGCTTCTGAGTTTTACACCCCGCACGCATCATAGGTTTTTTGAAGATAGTAGTCACCAGTCCTTCTCTACTTTTCCCGCATTGGCTTTTGCGCGCTGCTCTTGTCGAAATTGCTGACTACCCATTTCTTCCATGAGCACATCTTCCACTGAAAAGTTGGGAATTGGAAGTGGCTGCATCAGGGAGTCCTCCCGGAATTCTCCTTTCATTGGAAGCGATGAGGCGACGACTTCCCTCGGATCCGCATCCACATACTCCTCCCAATCTTCATCATCCCACTCTCCTTCGCCTTCATCATCTCTATTCGAGGCAAACAGATCTAATATGTCCTGGAGCCGGTCTATCGCTACGGACTGGTGCACCCGAGCTACTGCCCAGTAACGCCATTGGGAAAGCAGTTCTTCCGCCTCTAGTTGCCCTTCCACCGCCTCTCCCATTAGTTCCAATGGACGCTTGAGAATGGTCTCCAACCCCTTCCCGTCACTTTCTTGGGCCACCGAACTGTCCATCGAAAACTCATTTTCTAGCTCAATCATGTAGCGTTCGATTAACTGTCCCTCAGATCGGTGCTGTTTTTGACTTTGCTCAAACTGAACCGCATGGATAGACACGTTTTCCGGCGGTTCTCGAGGATTAGGTGAAACTGCCCTTACATTTCGATCCGCGGACCGTCTCTGAATGTCGATACTTTCCACATTTCGCCTTAACTCTGTCTGACCTGCTGAAAGTGCTTGTATTCTCTCCAGGAGCGCATCAATCTTTTCATCTCGTTCCTGCTCCTTCTTTTCTTCCTCAGCCACCCGCTTTTCTAATACCTCCATCATCACCGCGAGTGAGTCGAGTCGCATACTGACCCTTTTAAACCCCGGTCGGATTCGGGCTGCTTGGAACAAAAGATTCTGGGCGAAAACGGCAGACGATAATGCTTCCCTCGGAGAACTCTCCCCTAATACTTCTGCCTGTCGTAAATTGGCTAGAGCCTGATTAAAAACCGCCGCTGCGAGATTCACGGTGGAATCCCCTTGCGTCTCCATCTGGAAAGCCAGTTCCCCGAACGCGATCCCTGCATCATTGAATTTACCATCTTCCAGCCAGTCCAGCGCTGTTTCGAAACTCACCGACTCTAGCTCTTCTTGCCCACTGGCGGGCTCGCTGACACCAGATCCGCCTAGCAATAGCGCCAAACCTAATGTCCCTTTTCCTCGACTCACCATACCGGAAGCCCAAAGCGACAAAACGAGAGCGATCGGCAAAATCAGAAAAGCGGCCTCCTTATAAACCACATATCCCGCATCGCCATCGGATCGAATCGACTCCTTTTCCTTGGCAAATGTCTCGTAGATCTCCCCCAGGTGAAAGGGCAAAGTCCCCACGTTGGCGAACTCGCCTTCCGGCGTTTTTTGAGCCAGTTCAGCCAACTCGCTATCCTGGAGCTTTGTGTATACGACTTGTCCTTCGTGCTTCAATACAATACTTTCGCCTTCCTCATTTAGTATCGGAATTCTGGATCCCGATACGGAATCTCCAATTCCCACCACGAGCAGGAAAACACCGCTATCCTTCAAGCGCTCCGCAACCTTATCAATTCCCGGACCATGGTCCTCACCATCGGTCAACACAATCAAATCCTGAAATCCTCGCCTCTCCGGATCCAGCACCTGGTCAATCGACTTTTCGATCGCCGAAAGCAGCAGCGTACCACCGAATTCCACACTCCGTGGCTGCACCTGAGAAAGCATGTAGCGGACAAAGTCGTAGTCCGAAGTTAGCGGGCAACCAATAGAGGAACTACCCGCATAGACGACTAAACCAACCTCTTCACCCAAAAATCCATCTAGGCAATCCCGGATCCCTTGCTTGGCTGCTTCCAGTCGTGTGGGATAGGCATCTTGGGCGAGCATGCTTCGCGACACATCCAAAACGAAGACGACATCCCGGCCAGACTGCGATATGGAGAAACGCGTGGGATTGTAACCCAGTCGGGCTAGAGAAAATACGATGAGAACAAAAACCCACATCCAGATCCAATCGCGACGTTCAATCGCAATATCTTCAGACTGACCCAACTTCGCTCTGGCATCGTAGCACTTCTTCTTGGTCCGATTCTGAAGCCACCAAAAGGGCCACACTCCAATGAGTGCGTATAGAAACCAAGGCCATTGAATTACGATCTCCTTCATGAAGCAACCCTCAGCCAAGTGGTTTGCAGTATCATCCGTCCACTCAAAGCTAGAAGCGCCACTGTTAATGGCAGCCAATACCATTCCGATACGATCTCAAAGGAACGCGTTTCGATAATCGAGCGCTCCAACGTATCAATTTCCTCATATATAGATTTTAGAGACTCATAGTTGGTAGCTCGCCTAAAGACTCCACCGGTTTCGTCGCTGATCCGTTTTAGCACTAATTCTGCGGTAGAAACTTCAGATTCGTCAAAGACGATGTCGATGCCTTGGGCCCCACCCTCATATCCGAGGCTAATCGTATAGACGCGGATTCCCCACTGCTTAGCCAGTCCGGCCGCTTCAAGGGGCAAGTGATTCCCAGAGTTATTTTCTCCATCTGTAAGCAGAACCACGATTCGACTCTCGATTTTTGCGAGCTTTCGAGCGGCATTCAACGACTTCAGTTCGTCCAAATTCTCTAATCTGGCACAAGCGAGGGTCAACGCATCCCCATAGGCGGTACCATCTTCATTGGGTCGATCCTGTATCTCTAAATTACCTACAATTTGGGCCAAGGCTTTGTGCCCAAAAGTCAATGGACTGCGCGTATCCGCATACCGGGCAAAACTGATCAGTCCAACCAGATCACTCGAACGCCCTTTCAGGCGTTCCCCATCCCCCAGAATGAACTGCTCCATCAATTCCTTCGCAATCTCCATTCTAGTCTTGCTCCCTCCGCCGGGAAGGTCGATCACCCGATCCATACTACTCGACACATCTACTAATAGTTCAATCGCGATTCCCTCCGCTTCCTCATTCGATTCACTCGATCTGGCTTGCGGTCTCGCCAACGCAATCAGTAGCCCTCCGTAGAAGAGAAGCTCCAACGCGGTAAGCAGCCAAAGGAAGCGAGCGCGTCCCTTATTTAAATTCGCCCATTGTCCAAGTGAGGCAACCGTCAAACCTATGGAGGACGATTTCCGCAATGCGAACCAAACCACTAAAGGGAAAATAAGCAGAACCCATGGGTACGCGAAACTCATCGAAGAAACTCCTTCCGCAAATGGTCTGCTAATTCACTTACGTTTCCGTTTTTTGAGTATAGTATTCGTTCAAAACATTCAATAACTGAAGGCGAGCAGACCAACGAATAGTCACGCAAAAAAAGCTCTATTTCACTCATGGGCATCTTTCCACCCTCTAGCTGATCCAACAAGCCCTCCACAGCTTCATCCAACTGGGAGTTTTCCTCGTCCGCATTTCGATTTAAACGAGAATTTTTCCTTCTCCAAAGGAAAGCACCCAAAGCAATACCGGCTAAAGCAATACCGGCTAAAGCAACCAGAGAGGAGATCCACCTGCTCGCTTCTTTTTTTGCTAAATGATCCACTAACAATTCAGGAGCATTTGAATCGTTCCCAACACCGAATCCTTTTGCGATGACCACAGCCGCTTCTAGGGTAATCAGATTATTTTCAGCATTCGATTCATTCTTCAAACTTCCCCCATCAAGCCCGATACTACCCGATCGAATAATCTGGTATAACACTATCCACCTTTGCTCGTATGGACCGTCCTCAGACTTTCTCACTGGAAACAGCTGGGTCTCGAGATACCGAACCGATCTATGCCGAGGCTCTTGCAGCGTGTACCGTGCATAGGCCACAAACCGGATAGACACCTCTAGCTCAATCAAATCGCCGGGATAGTAATCTCGTTCTCGATCCACTTTAATCGAGACTGATTCTGACCCCAAAACGATCCTTCCCAAATTCGATACAACGAAAAACAGCCCAATCAGAATCTTATTTCTAGTTAACGTATTCAATTTACCCTGTATTCAGCCTCCATTTTTACCGACTACCATTTGTCGCCTCGCTTTGAAGAACTCCGCTAAGACCGAGACGCAATCGTCGCCTACTTTTAGACCAATAAGATCAACCCCGCAATCGAGCATTTGCTCTCTAATCCGGGAGTTCTTGGGATTGGGTTTCCCTACTCCCGTCCCAAAATCAACCACACGCACCTCTCCCGATTCCGCATCCCTCAATCGGGCCAAGCCCAAGTCCGGAGTCTCCAGCTCAAAAGGCTCGATTAAATTGACTGCGATCAAGTCATGCCGAAATCCCGCTGCTTGAAGATCTATTTCGTATTCACTCGCATAGTAATCTGAAACCACAAAGGCTACCGAACGCTTTCTTGCCATATACCCGAAGGCATCTAGAGCCACATCGATACGCGTACCCGTTCCTTTTGGCTCGTACGAGTTAAGGGCATCTAGGATTCGAATACTTTGTTGACGCCCCTTCGCTGGAGAGACTACGAGCTCGACTTGATCTGTAAACAGGATCAGACCGACTCGGTCATTATTGAACAGGGCCGCCAATGTCAAAAGTGCACAAAATTCAGATACCGTTTTTCGTTTTGCCCCATTCCGGTCACTCAACGTAGATGCGGATAGATCGACCAAAAGAAAGAAGAACTGCTCACGTTCTTCCGAGTAGCGTTTTACATGCGGAACTCTGGTGCGAGCCGTCACCTTCCAGTCCATCGCCCGAACATCGTCGCCTTGGACGTAAGGACGAACGTCTTCAAATTCGATTCCCCGTCCTTTGAATACACTGCGGTACTCTCCAGCCAAAACGTGTTCGACCGGGCGGCGACATTTCAACTCGAGCAAATTGAGCCGACTGTCATCGTTAGGACTCATTCCTCAGCAATTGGAACGTTTTCCAGAATCTGAATAATCAAGTCATCCGAACCCAGACCTTCCGCCTCTGCCCGGTAAGAGAGGGCGATTCGGTGCCTCAAAATATCCCCCGCCAAATCCTTGATATCCTGGGGAACCGTGAACTCCCGTTGGTTAAGAAGGGCGTAGCCACGAGCGGCCAATGACAAGTAGATAGTGGCCCGAGGAGAGGCTCCAAATCGGATGTAGCGGCCAATATCGAGTCCATAGCTCTCAGGATTACGCGTGGCATGCACGACACGCAAAATGTAGCGCTCCACTTTCTCATCGATATAAACCTTGTCTAGCAAGGTCCGCATATCGAGGACTTCGTCGAGGTGAATGACAGGATCAACGGAAATCTTCGGAGCGACACGAGCCATACGTCGCATAACCTGATGCTCCTCATTCATACTGGGATAGCCAACCTTAAGCTTAAACATGAACCGGTCGACTTGTGCTTCCGGGAGTGCATAGGTACCCTCTTGCTCGATCGGATTTTGAGTCGCCAGCACCAGAAAGGGATGAGGCAAAGGAAAGGACTCTTTTCCCAAGGTTACTTGCTTTTCCTGCATAGACTCAAGCAGGGCACTCTGCACCTTGGCAGGGGCTCGATTGATTTCGTCAGCTAGTAACAAATTAGCGAATACAGGTCCCTTTTCAGCGGAAAAACTGTGCTCTTTAGGATCGTAGACGAGACTCCCAATTAAATCGCTCGGCAGCAGATCTGGCGTGAACTGGATGCGGCTAAAAGTCGCTTTCATCGAGCGGGCCAAGGTGGTGATGACGAGTGTCTTAGCGACTCCGGGGACTCCTTCGATCAGAACATGCCCATCGCAAAGCAAGGCGAGTAGCAAACGCTCAATCAATGTCTCTTGCCCGACTATCACTTGCGATAAGCAATTGCGTACATTGTCCAGCTTTGCGCAGGAATCCTCGATCAAAGTCTTCATAGATGGATTTTACGAGTACCTAATCATTCGAAAATGAACGGAAAGGTCAACTGTACGAAACCTCCTGCGAAATCTTGTTTACCGATCATTGAGGCCCCAAAACAGGCCGAATCTACATTTAACGACCTCGACGCTGTGCAACAATCGCCGGTGCTCTGCAGTAGAATCGACAAGCGTTTTTGGCTGAAAGAAGAGAGCGTCTAACAGGCCAAAAGCTAAGGACAAATATCCACAGTCAGCCACATTAGTTCGTCCTATTTCGGCTGCTTCAGTTTTCTGCTGTGAGCTTAGTCCAACGGAAAGGCAGCCCTAACTCGCCAATTCATATGCACTGTAGATTGGCACTCCCCTCGGGACACACTCTCCGCAACGGCGATCGATCCACTAACCCAAGATAGTCGCCTTTAATCAAACCGGCCGAACTATTTCTTCCTAGCTGGGAAAGAAGCGTAGAATTCTTCCTCGCTCAACTTTCCATTTCCGTCTATATCATATTTGGCGAAGACTTTCGCTTGGCGGGTAGCTACCTTTTCCTCATTAAACTCCCTATTGTTTTTCTGAGCAGACTTTTTACCCGAAGCCAACTTGACGGCGACATACTCTTTTTTAGTGAGGCTTTTGTCACCATTGGTATCCCCTTCCGCGAATTGCTTTTGCTGGAACTTAGTAGCAGAAAATCCGGTGGCTAAACCGAAGACGAGCGCTGCGAACACAGCGAGTAAGGCATGATTTTTTTTCATATTCTTAATACCGATTGGGCTCCATCGATCCATTCGACAAGAGACAAATCAAAATGAACTCGATTTCGACCAATCTATCAATATAAAAACATTTATTCCGTATAAACGGAATCCTTTGTTCGCTCGCTCAGCAAGACGGATTAAAAGAATCAGCTAAAGGCTAATTCAGGGATACTAATCTCCGAGTAGAAAGGTAGGCGCGATCGCCGACTACACTTAACCGACGGTAGGAGCTATCGACTCGGCAGTCCACGCTAGAAGCTCAACCAACGTGGCGTGGCACGGGAGCAAGCACTAGGGAAAAACCGGCCAGCCCCTCAACACCAAACCTGCTGCTAATCGCTCCATACTACTGATAAGCAGTATCAACCTTCTTAAAACAAACCGCTTGTCTCGGGTTCAAAATGTATTCAATCGGGATCGCCCTTAGCGAACAGGATCTCGCATCGCAAGAGCAGGTTTAAACAACATTTATAGCCTCACCCCAGCATTCAACTACCACTGCTCGTTAATACGGCTCTCGTCGTTGACCGCTGTTTCATAGTAGTAGTGCGAACACGGTATGAAAATGCTCTTCTCCACCTCATCCCCTTGCAAATGGCGGATGAATGACTGGACTGTCCCTTCAGCCATTTTTCTAGGAAATTGCTGAGGCGTGTCGAAGAGCTTCTTCTCGAAAACCCCTTGCTTCCCAGCAGGAGAGGCATCGAAGGCTACGATTGTAATGCGGTCGGTCAGATTCGCCTTAGCTACTGCAGCGTAGGATCCCAAACCAGATGGATCATTGATCGCGAAAATCCCGACTATATCGGGGTGAGCTTGTAAGATGTCCGTGGTTACCGCGAAACCTTCATTTCGATTCCCCTTTCCATTGAGCTCCGTAACGATCTCCAGATTTCCCCCGTTGTTCTTAAGATAGTCCTTGAAACCCTCCACCCGCAGGATGCAAGAAGTCACTTCGGGTAGGCCCACAATAGCAATCTTTCCACGATTCCCGGTGGCCTTCATCATGCTCTTCCCCGCTAATTGCCCTCCTTGGAAATTGTCACTGCCAATGTGGGAAGTCACCATTTCCCCAACTGTTGAATCATCGATCTGGATATCGAAAGTGAAAACGGGAATCCCAGCAGCATGAGCTTTTCGCACTCCTTCCGCCGCCGCCTTCGAGTCTGCAGGATTAAGGAAAATCGCATCGTAGCCCTGGGCTACAAAGTCAGCTAGCTGAGAGTTTTGAGCCGCCCCATCGTTCGCCCCATCCAATGCGACAAGGCTGTATCCATATTTCAACGCCTCATCCTCCATCACATTAGCTATGAGCTTGAAAAAAGGATTGGTCAGGTCCATGCAGGACATTCCAATCTTCCCTTTCTCCGTAACTTGCGATCCCCTTCCTGGCCCGGGGTCAAAGCAGGATACCAGCAAAATCAGAGGGACCAAAGGAAGAAGTGAAAGGAGATTTCGAATATTCATACTAGGGATAAATTAAACTAAATCCATTGATCCGCTTTTGAGAGGATCTGGCAAGCGATTAACCTTCCCGTTCCACTGATTTAAACGAATTCCAGACTCCAACCTTTAAAAGTGAGGTATTATCTCATCGATCCTGCACCAGTTCAAAGGAAGAGTCACAGCTCGATCGCTTTGGTGTAAGTATCGTTCTCTCCGTCTTTGCCTTGGCTCGGAAATCTGGGGTTTGTGGGGCAAATCGCTACCTTCCTCGCAGCAACCGCCGAAACCCTCCATTTTGGCGGGCTTTGTCAAGCAGAACAGCGAGAACTATAATCGCACCGAGTGTAAACATTTGAGCATAACTTTTAATACCGAGCAGGTTCATCCCATTTTGAATCACCGCTATAATGAACGCACCAATCAGAGTGCCAAACATTCTACCCGAACCTCCCGATAGACTCGTTCCCCCTACTACTACGGCAGCGATCACATAGAGCTCGTACATATTGGCCATGTTGGGTGCCGCCGCTCGTACAAGAGAGGCTTGTAGGCACCCTCCTAGTCCAGCGGCCAGTCCACTTACGGTGTAAACGAGCACAATCACCGTTCCCACCGGAACTCCGGTCAAACGTGCTGCTTCCGCATTTCCACCCACTGCGTATATGTAACGTCCATAACGTGTGTGAGACATGAACACGTGGGCGGTTGAGTAAACTAATGCCAAAAGAATTACTGTATTTGGAATCCCCCAAAGCCTACCCTGTGCTAGCCATACAAACGAGTCCGGCACTTGATCAATGGAGAAACCACCCGTCGTCATGAAGGCGAGCCCCCGAGCCATCATCATTATACCCAATGTAACGATAAACGCGGCTACCTTGAATCGTGAAACCAGCCCACCCGCAAACATGCCGATGAGCCCACAACTGATAGTTCCGGCAAAAAACCCAAGAACGACGACCCAGCCCGCAGCTTCAGGGCCACCCATATGCTTTACCACGGTGGCTCCAATCACCGCAGACAACGCAATCAAACTCCCGACGGAAAGATCGATGCCCGCCGTTATAATAACCATCGTCATGCCAATGGCGATGATAGCGATCACCACTATCCGCTCTACAATGGCAAGGAGATTGGACGCTTTAAGGAAATCAGGCCAAAGTTTTTCTCGTGGCACGACTATCTCAAAGGATTCGAAAGCGGGATAGTTTTGGTCGATTTGTTCCAATACAAGCCACTTGGAAGCGTCCCCACCGGTAACAATTCCAGCTAGCCTACCACTCTCAGCGAAAAGCCTATCCAGCGCATCGCGCAGGTCTCTGGGTCCACCCACAACCATTCGGACATTTTCTCTATTTGCAGAAACTACACTCGCATACACGTTCTCCGCCATCGTAGCCGAAGACGTATTTTCCGCACCTACGACGAGCACAACTCCTTCGGTTGGAAACTGATCAAGCACAACCTTCGTGAGCTCCATTTCAGCCGCAATGCCCTCTCCCGGCTGCCGATTCAGGGTCAACACGCTAAACAAGACGCAGAGCCCTATGAGAGCGAGGACCATGCCATATTCGCCCAATCCGAAATTTAAAGTCTTCAATCTCATTGTGCGAGCACCTATTCTCCTAGAGCCAATTCCAACACTTCCTCCTGAGAAGCTCGCTGGGCATCATTAACTTCACCCTGAATACGTCCCTCTTTCATCACGATTATCCGGTCAGACATTCCTATAACTTCGGGAAGTTCGCTGCTTATCAATAGAACCGATTTGCCCCCTTTCACGAGTTGGTTGATCAACAGATAAATTTCGTATTTGGCCCCAACGTCAATACCTCGTGTGGGTTCATCGAAAATAAAAATATCCGCATTACGATGTAACCACTTTGCAATTACAACTTTTTGCTGATTTCCTCCAGAGAGTTCCACTACTTTCCGAGAAGGATTGGATAGCCTGATTTTCAAACTGTTGACATAGCCCTTGAATGCTTCGACTTCCGCACCTTGACTAATGAAGCCGCTTTCTTGGAACTCTTTGAGATTGGGTAGTCCAAAATTTTCGACAGACGAATGAATAAGAATCAAACCCTGCTCTTTCCGATCCTCCGTCAACAAACAGATTCCACGCTTTATAGAATCCCTCGGATTTCCCAAATCAATTTTAGCCCCCTTCAAGAAGATTGATCCTGAATCTGCCGGATCCGCTCCAAACAACAATCGAGCCGTTTCGGTTCTTCCAGACCCCACAAGCCCGGCCAGTCCCAAAACTTCACCCTCATGGAGTTCGAAACTAACATCCTGCACGGCACAACCCCGTGACAGTCCTTCCACTTTCAAGCATACAGGTCCCCGGCCTACTTTTCGCTTCGGGAACTCCTCCTCCATGGGACGACCCACCATCCATTCAATAAGCTGGTTTTTAGATAAATCGGATGTAGCCGATTCACCAACGCTCTTACCATCGCGTAAGACCGTAATTCTATCGGCAATCGCAAAGACTTCCTCCAGCCGGTGGCTGATGTAGATGATCGATATTCCCTCCCGCTTTAAATCCTCGATTATAGCTAAAAGCTTGTCGACCTCTTGCTTGCTGAGCGCCGCGGTCGGCTCATCCATTACAATTATCTGAGCATCTGCCGCTAAAGCCCGCGCAATTTCTACGGTCTGCTGTTCCGCAACCGTTAGATCCCCACATTTCGCTCGCGGATCAATATCCATCCCCAAGCGATAAAATAGCTCGCGAGTCAGATCCTCCTCACGACGGTGGTTGATAAATCCATTTCGCGTCACTTCTTTGCCTAAAAAAAGGTTTTCACTAGAAGTAAGATTTGTGGCTAAATTAAACTCCTGATAGATGATCGCGATTCCGTGCGACTGAGAAATGGATGGCGTGTTGAGTGACACACATTGCCCCCCTACTCTTATTTCTCCAGATTCTGGCAAGTGAACGCCACCGAGCGTTTTTATGAGCGTACTTTTTCCAGCTCCATTCTCCCCAACCAAACCCAATGCCTCCCCCTTTTTCAACTTCAGCGACACTCCTTTCAAAGCCTTTACTCCTGGAAATGCCTTCACGATTTGCTTCATCTCAAGGACGGGTGTTAGAGAATCTACAACATTAGCGGGCATAGCGAAATAAACGAACTCGTCACCGCTATCAGAAATTGCCAAGCAAGAGCAAGCTTTGAGAAAACCCAAGGTAAGGGCTGACGGTCCGGCAGTCCGCGTTAGAAGCTCAACCAACGCGGCATCGTGCCTGCATTAATAGATAGCTCGATCCCCGCGAACGCCACGCCCCAGCTTGGCAAACACTAACGATTGCTACCGTGCTGGGGCTTGGCGGTCCCAGGCAGCCTAACTCCCTACAAAGTCCCGTTGTGGTTAACAATCACTGAGAATGCGTACCGTTTTGCTGTTCCCGACTCTAAGGAAATCAAATAAGACTTTTCCTCGATGTCCATCGGCGAATCCTCCAGATCGTGATGGCTCACCATCGGCTCGATACAGACAAAGGGCATCCCTGGAGGGGACCAGAGATTAACGTTGGGAAAATCACCCAAATCTAGCGTTAGGTATGGTGCTTCCCCTGTCCTCCCGATACTAATCTTTCTCGCTTTCATGTCTTTCTGAAACATTCCCCCATTGGGGATGCGGGAATCGTCCAAAGTAAAAGAGTCTTCGTTATTCAAAAAGGGTACCTCCGCTTTCTGAATCAAACTATCCGTAATTTTACTACGTTTTACCGACAATTTCCTCGAAAAGCTAATCTGATAATCACTCCGATCCCTGCCATCCACAAATGGACAGTTAAATCCCGGGTGACCCCCCGTAGCAAAGTACATGGTTTCACCTCCTTCGTTCTCTATAGCAAACTCGTTGGTTAATCGATTTCCCTTCAATCGGTAAATCACCTTGAAGACAAAATCAAACGGGTATCGCTTATGAGTTTCCTCATTCGATCTAAGTAAAAAAACAACCGACTTACCATCCCGACTTTTCTCAACCTCAAAGTCTGAATAGACCGCCATCCCCATTTTTGGAATCTCGTAGGAATTTCCCTTGTATGTAAAACGGTTGTGTCTGAAACGAACATTTACAGGAAACATCACTGGAGCTCGATTCACCCAATAATCAGGATCCCCTTGCCACATATATTCCGTATCTGATTCCTTGTGACGTATACTCCATAGCTCCGCTCCTTGGGAATTAATCGAAACCCGTAAAGTATCGTTCTCAATCGATACAATCTCGGAACCAAAAGATGTAATTGGAAAAACCGCCACTCCCAACAAAAGCGAAAAAACTGACATTAAACATGACCAACGCTTGCATTGTGCTGCGTTATCTGAATCCACCCAAATAAGCGGTAGAAGGCAAGCACTCGCCCAACGGTGGAAATCATTGCCTATTCCTGTAGGAGCGGCTTTGTGCCGCGATTCTGTTATCATATATCGCCCCGACAAATGGGGGCACTGGCATATGAGTCTTCTCGTAAAAACTTTCATCTCGATATCCCTTGCCTACCTTTCAAAACCCAAATAGTCCATTACCGCTTCGTCGCCAATAAGAGCATCCGACGGGCAAGGACTTAAAGGACAGCCTAAAGCAGATCATCGCTCGGAACCGATTCTAGTTTTCTCAATGATGCAGAACCGCTACCTCAAACGTACAGCTCCGATAGATCACACTGGCTATCCGAGAATCCCGTATCAGTTATATCCATACGATTAAGCATCGTAAAGAGCAAGTTAGACATAGCCACATCATCACCGTCTTTTTCGTAGGTGAGGTACTGGTTGTGTTTGAAGCCCATATTACCGCCACCCGCCAATATAAGTGGATAGTTGTGATTATTGTGCGTGCGACTATTGGAAGTGCCAAACAGTACCGTCGTATTGTCGAGCAAACTACCGTCTCCCTCTGGCGTGTCTGCCATCTTTTGCAGAAAGCGAGCCAGGTTTTCGGCTAAACAGATATTCCAAGTACCCTGGCGGATGAACCCACCCGGCTTGCCCGCTCCGTGAGCGAGCTCGTGCTGACTGCCCAATCCCAACGCCTTGGAGAACTGGTTCGAAGTTTCGCCGTTCATCGCTCCGAGCATATATGTAATGGCTCTTGTCGAATCGGTTCTAAACGCCAAATAAATGAGATCGTACATGGTCTCCATATACTCCAAAGGTGCCTCTTGAGTAACCTCCAGATTGAGCTCAGACGCATCAACCTTTGGCTTGGGAATATCCAGCCACTCCTGACTTCGAACCACCCGCTGTTCTATGTCGCGAACGGAGGTCAAGTACTCGTCATATTTTTCTTGATCTTGCTTGCCCAGCTTGTTGCGCAGGGACTTGGACTGATCCAACACCCGGTCCAGCAAGCTTGTCTCGGTTTCAAGACGCCGTCGTCGTTCAGCGATCGTTCCCCCATCAATTCCGAAGAGACTGTCGAAGATCTGCTGTGGTTTATCCAAGCCGGGGATCGGCTGGCCCGATTGGGTAAAGGAAAGCGTCTTAGAACGCGTCGGCATTCCGATGCCCCCATCGCTGGAGAGTGCTAGCGACGCAAAGCGTGTTTCGTGGCCAATCTTGGTCGCCGCAATTTGATCGAACGAAACCGTGTTTGTGAAATTCGCCCCGCTAAAGTCCGCGCCGGTAAGGAATATATCGCCCGTATCATGCCCGCCAATGTGACGGCCGGTCGGATGCGAAAGCCCGCCAATCATGGTCGTGTACTTACGAAGAGGCTTCAGTGACTGCAGCACCTTCGTGAAACGAAATCCGGATCCTTCTCGAACAGGGAACCATCCCCATTCGCGATCTACGTGATCTTCAGCGGGCACACTGGCACCGTAGGGGAAGTGGATCGCACAGAGTCTTTTGGGCAGTCCCGCTCCCGCTGATTTCCTCGCGTGGGCGGGAGTTCGCATACAGTCTAAGAGAGGCAAGGCCAGGGCGACACCTGTCCCCTTGAGAAAAGTTCTACGATTTATGTGCCATGATTTGTCTGCCATATTAACGCCCTCCTATACCTAACGAGTTAGAAACAGTTCAGATAGTACAATAGATTCGATGAGATAATCCAGCCGATAATCTCGCTCCTCAAATTGGTCGGTCAGATCCTCAACGATGGGCTCATCCGTAAATTCAAGTGTTCTACCTAATCCGTAAGAGGTAAGCTTCACCACAAGGGCTCTCGCAAAATCGCGCCGACGCTGATCTAGGAGGTAGGCTTTGAGCGACTCCGCTCCATCGATCGAGGTACCATCCGGCATCATGTCGAACGCCTTAACTGGGGCAAATGCTTTTTCAGTCCGCGTCCCGCCCTTTTCCTTGGATGTGAGCCGAAGCGATTCCGATCGATATAATCCGGTAGCATCGAATTCCTCCAAGGGTATCCCCCACGGGTCGATCTTCCTATGGCAGCTAATACAGGCAGTCTTGTCACGATGAACGGCCAGTTGCTCCTTCAAAGGCAGTTGAGCGAATCCGGGCGTCTCTGGATCTAGCTCTGGCACGCTAGCAGGAGGGGGTGACGGAGGGTCGTCTAGGATTCGCTCTAGAATCCAGACAGCTCGATTAATGGGATGGGAATCCTCACCTGTGGAATTACCCACCAACATGCTCGCTTGAGTAAGCAAACCGCCACGACGCGAATTCTCAGCAAGAGGCACCCGCGACATTTCCGTGCCCACCACCCCCTCGATCCCATAGTGCTTCGCCAAGCGCTCGTTGAGCATGGTAAAGTCCGAATCGAGGAAATTGAGCGCCGAAACATCGTTACGAAGGATCTCTTCGAAAAACGCTTCGGTTTCCCGCCGCATATCCGCCATCACCCGACTGTTGAATTTCGGATAGAACTCGGGATTGACCGCGACGCGATCTAAGGCCCGCAGATCGAGCCATTGCTCGGTGAATTGGCCAACAAACCGTTCCGAGCGCGGGTCGCCTAACATGCGTTGCACCTCCATCTTTAGGGTTCGGGGCTTGAGGAGTCGGCCGCTTTCGGCCAATTTGAAAAGTGCCTCATCCGGCATCGTGCTCCACAGAAAGTAGGACATTCGCGACGCTACTTCATGGGCCGTCAAAGATCGGGCTCCCCTATTCTCGTCGGTAGGCTCCACTAAATAAAGAAATTGCGGCGAGATAAGCACCATCGCCAAGGACTGCTTAATCGATTCAGTGAACGAACCGTACTGGTTCCGAATGTCCTTGAAAAACTGCAGTGGCTCAGCGACCTCCTCATCAGTTGCCGGTCGCCGATAGGCCCTTCCCATAAAGCGGCGTAACACTTCCTCCGCGTAGGCAACCTCGTCCTTGGGAGCCTCGGTTCCGGCAAAAAGGATTTGCTGGTGATACTCAGGGGGCCAAACAGCATGGTCAGGAGCGACGAATTCCACCCAGTCCACCACAAGCCATGGTTGTTCGGGATCGGGCTTGTTTAACTCGCGCTCCTGATCTCCGAGCCGAAGGTCCAGCACATCTATTTTGTCCGAGCCGTCGTCGTAAACGTTTTGCACGGTAATCATGAGCCCAGGGAAATTGGAGGGCGTTTCCAGAACGCTCTTAAACTGCTCCAGCCGTCCCTTAAACTCATAGACTCCCGGAGATTCCTCCGTCGCCCAAATATCAATATCCTTTCCTACTTGTCCACCTGGAATGTAGGTGTCGGCTCGAAGCCCCATGCGTACTCGCATTCGAGGCGGCCCTTTGCCATCCGGTATTCTTGCATGGGCTTTCACCCGCACCGTGACCGGTCCTTCGGTTGGGTACTCCATCATCCGCGTCATAAACGCATTGCCGGGCTGAATCTTGTTTGTGTGAACCTTCTCGATTTTCGCATTCCAGCGTCGGTCGACGTTGCAGGTGCCAAAGTGGTAGAACCGTTCTGGTTGCATCCCTTCGACTAAAGCAACATCCAATCCCATTCGTGCTGCTTCCAAATAGTACTCCAACTGCATGCCCGACATTCCCATAATCGAACCATCGTTTTGAAACCCTCGCGGCCCTGCAGTTTCCGGAGGCAGATTCTTGGCGTAGTCCAACTCCACACCTAGCAAATCTGAAAGCGTGTTATTGTATTCGTAGCGGGTAAGCCGCCTGATAACCCCCCGCCCTCCAGTCGCTCGCTTGACCTCGGATGCATGCTCGAGACTAGCCGTTATCCAATCGACAATGGTCTGCCGCTCAGTTTCTGTGGGTTGTGGCTCATCCTCCGGCGGCATGTCACCCAGAATCAGGACATCATACATATCGTGCCAAGTTTCCCCGTCGCGACCATTGATAAAATCCCGATTGAGCGTGTCCACGCGCAGATTGTTTTCCTGCTCATCCGGACCGTGGCAGGTCACGCAATATTTCTCCAAAATTGGGGCAACCTCCTTATCGTATGAAAACGAGTTTCCAAATATAGCAGAGCCAGACAGGCCCGATAAAACAGCGGCGATACTGACGTTTCGAAAACTTCGGTTCGATGATAACATGACCACAATCAAGGTAAATCGATCAATAACCTTAAGGACGACATACTCCCCTTTGAAAGAAGTTTTTTCTACCTGCTCAGCAAATGGACATCTCGACATTGTATTAAAACGACTTTTTATTGGCGGATTAAACACAGCTGGAGCTATACCCATTTCCGAATACCTTTTTAGACGGTACTGATCTCCTCACAAAATATTCCAGAAAAATCGCTTTTTGACAGGTCTTCACACCCACTTCGCACCAATTTTCTTTTCACCAAAAATGGTAAAATCTCATGGCTACGAGTTTCCCGAGCCCTCCCAAATTGAAGGCGTCCCCTCACCCTCACTCTTAATATTTCCAGAAAAAATCCGGGCTAACATCAAGCTCATGATCAAACTCGCGGCTGGACCCGAACGACTCAGGCCGCATGTCAAGTCCCACAAAATGGCCGAAGTCGTCGCACTACAGCAGGAACAAGGAGTGCGGAAGTTCAAGTGTGCCACACTAGCAGAAATGCAAATGCTTCTCAACTGCCGGGCCAAAGACATTTTGCTAGCGATGCAGCCGGTTGGCCCGATTACAGAGAGTCTTATCAAGCTGTCGAAGGAGTATCCGGATACGTGCTTCTCCACTCTCGTAGATAATTCTGAAACCCTCAAAACGATCGAGACACTTTGCGATCAATCGGGAGTAAACCTCGGGATCTACCTGGATATAAACTGTGGCATGAATCGCACTGGGATTGTTCCAGGTGAAGCCGCCAAAAAACTCTACCAAAACGTATATCAAAGTAAGTCGGTCGTTCTGGGTGGCCTGCATGTCTATGATGGCCACATTCGCGATTCGAACATTGGCGACCGCACGGAAAATTGCCGACACGCATGGGAGGCCGTTGATGCCTTCATCGATTCACTAGAAAAATCCGCCTTTCCAATTCCCAATATCATCGCTGGAGGAAGTCCCACGTTTCCAATTCATGCTAGGCGAGAGGGCATTGACCTTAGTCCAGGCACAACCATTCTATGGGATTTTGGATACGGTGACGCCTTTCCAGATCTCCCCTTTCAACACGCCGCCTTTCTACTAACTCGAGTTTTGAGCAAGCCATCAGAAAACCTTGTGTGCCTCGACATTGGCCACAAATCGGTCGCCGCCGAAATGCCCCACCCTCGTGTCCGCCTACTGGGACTGGAAGATGCTGCCTTCGTTGCCCAAAGCGAGGAACACCTCGTTATCGAAACGGACAAAGCAGCCAACCTTTCCGTCGGCAACGTCATCTACGGCATACCTCGACACATCTGCCCCACCGTCGCTCTTCACAATAAGGTCGTTGTCGCGACCAAAGGGAAATCCAATATCTACTGGGAAGTCGTATCCAGAGATCGTATACTAATATAATCCTGAAACCACAAAATCCCGCTTCAGAAAACTACAACCTCAACACCTGGTCCCTTGCCTAAACACCTATCTATTTTGCGAATTTTGCCCCTTACAGCGGCCAATAAACCTTCTGATTAGCTGGTTTCCACCTCAAAAATTCCTTCGATTTCGACGCTGATATTTCCCGGTAGCGAGCCCATCCCTACGGCACTGCGGGCACCGATTCCCGATTCTTCACCGAATACCTGGGCGAAAAGCTCACTACACCCGTTGATTACTGCCGGGTGTTGCCCGAACTCAGCAGTACTGTTGACCATTCCCAATACCTTGATTACGCGCTTTACGTTGTCCAAGGACCCCAAATTTGCTCGCAAAGTAGCCAACATCGCTAGACCCGTCTGGCGAGCCGCTTCGTAACCCGTATCCTGATCCACATCCAAGCCCACTCTGCCCGTGTAAACCGACCCATCCGCTTTCAGGGGACCGTGCCCAGATAAGTAAGCGAGCCCCTCGTGAATGACGATCGGCTTGTAAACCCCCATTGGCTTTGGGGTGGGCGGGAGCTCTAGATTCAGGCTAGCAAAATTCGATTCAGCACTCATAGACTCAGATACAAGGCCTGATCCGGCCTTCGGGCGAACTCTTTTTGCACTAAATGATCTAAATCCACGGTGTATTATGACTGCAGGCGATCTCTTAACGCCCACAATAAAAGAGTCACCCACGCCTCTCATCAATCCTGAACGGAGTCGATTGAACAGCCTGTTTAAATTAACAGTTAGAGGCTGGATGAATTTTCTGTGTTAGATGGGTCCTCGGTGACCGCCCGCTAAAACAGTAAGTAACGGAGCGACCGACAGCCTCCGAAGTAAGCCCATTTTCCAATTTGTGGAAACTCATTGGCCATGCAAAACACCTAGCAGGGCGTCATTTTAAAAAAAGGAAAGCGGGTACACTGGGCCGAAAGGCCGATTTTAAAAAAGAACCTCTTGAATTTAAGAAACAGATTTCTAGCCTATCTTAAACCCAGAAGCTAAATACTTGTGTATCAACCTGACCAACAACATTCCTCTGGATCTAAATCGTGGTTTTTGCACACTTACTAAAATCATACGCATCTCGCTCCACTATCAACTACTGGACTTCCTCTATGAGAATACGAAAAATGGATCGTCGCACTTTTTTGAAAGGCACCGGTGTCGCCATGGCCCTCCCCTTCTTCGAGAACATGGGGCCCCTCTCCGCCAAAGCGGTTGGACCGACAGCCAAAAACAGCAGTACCGGATCTCCGATACGAATGGTTTGCATAGGGAATCCTCTCGGACTCATGCCTGACAGCTTTTTTCCGAAAGGCGAAGGGGCTAATTACGAACTTTCCGACCTCCTCCGCCCGATAGGTCGCCATCGCAAGGACTTCACGATATTCTCAAACCTCGATCACGACATTTCCGGCGGACACAGTGCGGTGCACGCATTTCTTAGCGGCATTAAGGACCAAGACGCATCTGACTGGCCAGAGGGAAACATATCCTTGGATCAACGGGCTGCCGAATTCGTCGGGACCAGCACACGCTATTCTTCGCTCGTGATGTCCACCGGCGAAGGTGACGGCGACTTGAAATGCAAACTTTCTTGGACTCGAAATGGCGTCAATGTGCCCCCGGTCACAAGCGCACGCGACCTCTTCAAAGCACTCTTTGTGCAAGATGATCCCCGACTCCTCGCTAAGCGCAAGTCAGCCTACGATGTGAACGAAAGCATCCTCGATGCCGTGAATAGCCAAGCCAAGATTTTAAGTCGGCAACTGGGCAAGGCGGACCAGGAGAAACTCGACGAATATCTGAACTCCGTTCGCGAGTTGGAACGTAAACTGGGCATGTCACGCGAATGGATGCACAAGCCAAAACCCAAAGTCGACATCGGAGAGCCAGGAGAGGGCGATCTCACCTATACAGTTCCCGCCTTCTACGATCTGCTGGCTCTCGCACTGGAAACCGATTCGACGCGAGTAGCGACCCTCGGCGTTCCCGGAAATGTGAATACCGCCGACCTCGGTCTCGTTGGTAGCTACCATGGATTCTCTCATCACGGAAAAGCCGAAAAGCTACGACAAGGACTCTTTGTCATCGAGAAATTCCAAGTAGAGCAAATGGGACGATTTCTGGACAAGCTTAAGACAATCAAAGAGCCCGACGGGCAGTCACTACTCGATCGCACCATGGTGCTGATGGGAAGCGGTATGGGCAACGGCAGCTCACACTCGAACAAAAACCTGCCCCTCCTTCTCGCAGGTGGCGGATTCAAACATGGGGAACACAAAGTGTATCCAACTCAAAACCACAAACGGATTCCTCTATGCAACTTATATGGATCCATGCTACAACGTTTCGGACTGGAAATCGACCAATTCAATAAGGGTACTGGCACTTTGACCGGCTTGGAAACGGCATGAGCCACGACATATCGAAGGCAGCGACCGATCTCCGAGCACCCAATTTAACCCTTTGTTTGTGGACCCTCGGAGATCGTCTGGCGCCTTTTTTTAAATTACATACTAGTAGGCTCAAAACACCTTGCTTGATCCTGATCGTTCTTACCTTGTTGTTTCTCAATACTCTGAGAACGTACGCGGACACCTACCACGACACGGTCGCGCCCTTCCTCGAAGAGTACTGCGTAAAATGTCACGGTCCGGAGAAGCAGAAAGGCGATCGGCGCTATGATAACCTAGAGAACGACTTTCTTGACAAAGACGAGCTAATACTCTGGCAGGATATCGCAGACCTTCTGAATTTGGGAGAAATGCCTCCGGAAGGAGAATCTCAGCCAAGCCCCAACGACCGTCAGGCTGTCATCAATTGGATTACAAAAGAATTAACGATCGCGTATGAGCACCACAAGAGCTCAGATCGTAAGACCGTTCTACGCCGCCTCAATCGATACGAATACAACCGTACCGTCCGTGATCTTCTCCATCTCTCGCCATTACTGATCGACCCTACGGAGTCTTTTCCTCCAGATGAAACGGAAGAGAATTTCAATAACATCGGATCCGCCCTCATCACCTCCGACTTTCTACTGCAAGGCTATTTGGATGCGGCTGATTCGTACATCGAACAGGCCGCGCGTCAGGGCCCTAAGCCCGAAGTTCAATCCTACCAATTCCCAGCTCCTTTCTACACCGCTCGCAACCGCTGGGATGGAAAAGATATCGCGGGAGAATTTCAGCATATCCGGAAAAACACAACCGACCAAGACGGGTTTCTCTGGCTAGAAAGACTAGAACAAGGAGTTCCAGAAAGTGGATACTACAAGCTCAGATTCAAGGCTCAGGCCATCAACCGCGAGTACCCCTATCCGGAAAAAATTGTCGGGACGCGAAAGAGCGAGCCCCTCCGCGTTGATGTTATAGCGGGTTCACGAGAGTACGGTGAACTCGAATTCAGAACATCCTCAGACCGCAAAGTTGCCGATTTCATCATAGCCGACGAATCTCCCGAATGGTACGAATCCCGCATCTGGCTCGATAAGGGATTTCAACCACGACTGACCTTTCCCAATGGGCCCAATCGAGTTAAGCCGCTTCGCAAGACCCTGGTCCGCAACTACCCAGAACACTTCCAAGAATTCATCCACAACTGGACCATACCAGGCGACGGGCTCTACCCCTACCCGATTGAGGAAGCCGAAGCACGACGCATCGAAGCGGAAGCCCAAAAAATCGCAACCGTCGTCGGCCGCGTTTTGGATACCCAAGGAACTTCGAACAAGTTTAACAGACGGGATGGTTGGGCCGCCTTCTTTCGTGGATACGAAGGTCCTCGAATCCGGGTTTTCGAGATAGAACTGGAAGGCCCTTATTTTGAGGACTGGCCCACCCCCAGTTACCGCGCCCTTTTTGGCGACAAAGAGCCGACGATAGAAAATGCACGACCTATCCTAGAGCAATTTGCCGACGCCGCATTTCGTCGCCCCGCAGATGAAGCGAAAATCGACGTGTTGCACGAACTCGTTCGTTCTTCCTATCAATCTGGAAAATCTGCGTTCGAATCGTTGAAGATCGGTTTTCGTGCGATCTTGTGCTCGCCCGACTTTATATACCTGCAAGAGCCGGAAGGTCGGCTTGATGACTACGCCCTCGCCTCGAGACTTAGCTATTTTCTTTGGTCCACTCAACCGGATCAGACATTAAGAGAACTCGCCAAAGCGGAAGTGTTGTCCCGACCCGACGTATTGAAAGAGCAAGTGCTTCGCATGCTGGATGACAAACGATCACAGGCCTTCACTGAGCAATTCACCTCGCGCTGGCTAGAGCTTTATAAGATCGGCACCATGCCACCGAGCGACAAGGAATTCATGTCCTATTACGTGGACGGCCTGGAAGATTCCATGAAGCAGGAAACGCAGACTTTCTTCCGATACATACTGGAGAACAATCTCCCCATTAGCTCCTTTCTAGATTCCGATTTTACCTTTGTCGATGGAGGACTCGCTCGGCTCTACGGGATCGATGGAGTAACAGGTCCCGCGATGCAAAAGGTTTCCCTCGCCTCTCTTCCCCAACGAGGAGGATTGCTGGGACAAGCAAGCATCCTCACCGCTAGCGCCAATGGTATCGACACCTCCCCTATTATTCGTGGTATCTGGATTTTGGATAATATCCTAGGATCTCCACCGGCACCCCCTCCACCTGATGTGGAACCCCTTGAGCCGGATATCCGTGGTAGCACTACCATTCGTGATCAACTAGACAAGCATCGAGAGTTGGAAACGTGTTACGAGTGCCACCGAAAAATCGATCCCCTCGGCTTCGCACTTGAGAATTTCGACCCGATTGGTGGCTGGCGTGACCACTACCCCCGCGGCAATTCAAAAGGTCCACTGATCGATGCTTCAGGGCAACTTCCGAACGGAGACCAATTCTCAGATATCAAGGCGTTCAAGTCGGTGCTCGCGAATCGCCAAGAGCAATTCGCGCACTGCTTGACCGAGAAGCTATTGGCTTACTCAATGGGACGAACCATAGAATTTACCGATCGGCCCGAGGTGGATGATCTCGTGGAACAGCTAAGCGACTCCGGATCGGGACTACGCGATCTTGTTATCCAGATCACCCAAAGCGAAGCATTTTTGACCAAATAGGCGAGAGCAACGATTTGGAAACTTCATTCCCTCACAGTTCTCACCCCCTAAACAATAGAGGTAGTGCTGACTATCCCTATTCAGCCGAAGCTTCTAAGGCTTATCTCATGCTTCCCCAAAGCGGAATCCCTGCTGACTCCTGCGACACCTGTTTGAACCATCGTGCTCGTTTATCGTTTTCCTTGTCAAAAACGGCTCGCATCACTCGCTTCACCATCTAGCCTAGCTTTCCTATGAAACTCAAAGGCTTCTGGCTTTTCTCTATTCTTCTGATCACCACAACCCTCGCTGGGGGCAATCTTGCCTCACGCCCAAATATTGTTCTGATCGTCTCTGACGACCATGGAACCGACGCCCTAGGATGCTACGGAAATCCCATTATTCAGACACCGGCCTTGGACTCCCTCGCAGCCGATGGAACAATCTTCACCGACGCGAATTGCACCACGGCGAGCTGCAGCCCCAGTCGATCGGTCATTCTCAGCGGCCTTCACAACCACCGTAATGGGCAATACGGCTTGCAGCACACGTTCCATCACTATCAGAGTTTCGACGACATCAAGAGCTTACCGGTCGCGTTATCAGAAAATGGCTACCGCACCGCCCGAATCGGAAAGTTTCATGTCGCTCCTGAATCGGTCTACCGGTTCGATTTCGTTTTATCCACAGGCGCCGCCAACGATCCTGCGACTGTTGGCCGCAGCCCTTGGGAAATGGCAGAACAGTCCCGCACGATTATCGAAAGTGATGATTCCGAGCCTTTCTTTCTTTTCTACGCGACCGACGACCCGCATCGATCCAACGCATTTACCCCCGACGGCCTACCTACCTTTGACACCTATCCTAAGCCCAATCGTTTCGGAAACCGTGATAAAGGTTATCCAGGAATCAACCCAGTAACATATGATCCAGAAAAAGTGATCGTGCCACCTTTTTTACCCGACACACTTGCTTGTCGGGCGGAGCTGGCAGAGTACTACCAGTCTGTCTCTCGACTCGATCAGGGGATTGCCCATCTCTTCGATATTCTCAAACGTTCGGAGAAATACGACCAAACCTTGATCATCTACATCTCTGACAATGGCGTCGCTTTTGCAGGGGCCAAAACCACGCTCTACGAACCCGGAATGAAATTGCCATGTATCGTCAAAGAGCCGAGTCAGAGAATCAAGAGTCGCACTCAGGACGCTCTTGTCTCTTGGGTCGACCTTGCGCCTACTATACTCGATTACGCAGATATCGACCCTACGAATATGAAGACCCACGGCCGATCCTTTCGACAAGGGGTAAGTGGAAACCTAAGAGGGAGGAACGAAGTCTTCGCTTCCCACACCGCCCATGAGGTAACCATGTACTACCCAATGAGAGTCGTAAAGAATCGTCAGTACAAACTGATCTTCAACATCGCCCATGGCCTCGAATTCCCCCTAGCCAAAGACTTGCTACAGTCGCCCACCTGGGTATCCATGCAAATGCAGGGACTCGAGTTATACGGAAAGCGCACTCCCAAAGCCCTCCTCTATCGTCCCCGCTTTGAACTTTACGATCTTGAATCTGATCCATACGAAACGGTCAATCTGTCCGACGATCTAAAATACAGAAAAACCCGCGATCAACTCATGGTCAGGCTTCGGGAATTTCAGGAAGAAACCCGTGATCCTTGGGCAGTAAAATGGGAACGGGAGTGAAGATACGAACCGAACTTCAAGGTAGCAATGATCTCCGAGCGTCCATGTAAGTTCTAATCCTTTGGGCACTAGGAGATCACCCAGAGAATTTCTATGAAAAACCGCATAGGCTGTACCGCATTTTCTGCTAGGCCCAGTACACAAACTGTGCCGCGTCGCCTTATTCTCAGTCGCGGCATAGCAAAGACGACTCCCTTAAAGCTGAATTTAGCAATGCTTTTTCAGTAAAAGGTTGCGATAGCTCGCACTACCGAACAACAGATGGAGAGACTTTACTAACTGAATTCCGTTATGCCAACATTGCAACCCACCCATCCTAACCCACGTCGGGACTTTCTCAAAACCCTAACCGTTGGTGGGCTAGTGGCCGCCGCTAGCCCACTTTCAGTTCTCGCCGCCCATCATAAGAAGACTCGCGTCAAGCTAGGATATGACAATTTTGCGGTTAGAGCCATGAACTGGATGGTGGAAGAGCACTTGAAATATTCAGAGAAGCTGGGAATCGACTCGCTTTTCATGTCCGACCTCGACCATTTCAAGAGCCTCAAGATGCCCTATCTTCGCGATGTCCGCAAAAAGGCGGATGACATGGGTATCGATCTTCACATCGGCACTTGGAGCATTTGCCCGACCTCGACAACCTTCAAGGACAAGTGGGGAACCGCGGAAGAACACTTGCGACTGTCCATTCGAGTCGCCGAAGCGACTGGATCCCCCGTCGTTAGAGTCATCCTTGGGAACCGTGACGACCGTGGAACAGAAGGTGGCATCATAGCACGCATCAAAGACACCGCAAAAGTCTGTCGTGCCTGCCGTACCCAAGCGATGGATGCAGGTATTAAGATTGCTGTCGAAAACCATGCTGGTGACATGCAAGCCCATGAAGTCGTTACTCTAATCGAAGAAGCGGGAGGCTCCTCCTACATGGGCGCCAACCTCGATGCCGGTAATGCCTCCTGGACTTTGGAAGACCCTATCGAGAACTTGGAGATCATGGGGCCCTACGCAGTCACCACAAGTCTAAGGGATTCCGCTATCTGGACATCGGAGAAAGGAGCCACTGTTCAGTGGACCGCCATGGGTAAAGGCAACGTAGATTGGGTAAAGTACTTCGACCGATTCAAGGAGCTTTGTCCGAACGTTCCCGTACACATTGAAACTATTTCCGGATTCAATCGGGAGATTCCCTTCTTGGAAGAAGGCTTCATGGACCTATTTCCCGAAATGAAAGCCTCTACTCTATCTCGTTACCTGAAGTGGGCCCGCCAAGGCTCCCCTCGGGAGCCGTGGAAGGCACCAGTGGGACCCAACGCCGACCGGGCGGACCACAACAAGGACCTCGCCACCCAAGAGTACCAGAAGCTTGAAATTGAGAAGAGTATCCGTTACTGTAAATCCATCGGCCTAGGTTTGAAGGCTTGATTGGATACATTGCTCAAGTCGTTTCTCTCAAGAACTATCTTGAGACGTTCCTCTTATCCTGACTCGCTGGTGGCAATGTTGTTTGAATGGCAACACTTGCATCCGAGCATCAGCATCAAGATGAAAACCGAAGTCTATCCGCAAATTCTCGAACCGTCGTTAGCCCGAGAGATAATTCAGAACCAATGATGCTGTGACTACCTTTGAGAGTTAGCAACTTACGCTTTTTGAATTTTTGCTGTGCGGAATGGCCCTACAGACGATCTTATATCCATCGGAAACGAATTGTCAGCACACTATGCGCTCCTCCTCAATAGATACATTCTACACCTCCAATGGCCCCTTAGCAATTGATAGCACTAGTTTGTATTGATCGTCGATTTTCGACGATGATAAGTATCCTACCTACTCGACTCGTGGCAAATTGAACATTTCATAATTCCAAACACCCCAAAACAGGTCTACTCGTTCATTTAGTGTGGAACAACCGAGGATGGATACCGAAAGCTCTAAGCTATGAAATAGTTTGCTGACCAGTACCTAACACAAGCAAATAAATTTCCTAAAAAAGCTAGACAACTCTACAATCAGCATCAACCAAAAGCAACGCCAGCAAAACAAATTTTGCCTTGCGGAATGGGCTTCGCCCATTCCTAATTTTCCGAGTTACAGCCACTCCATCCCCAAAATTAGATGAACCTACTTAGAATTGCCTCTTACCTATTTACGTTAGTTGTCACTCCCTCTCTCATCGCACAGGAGAGCTACTTGCCCACTCAAACCGACTGGATCGACTTGTATGAGCCACAAGATGACGCCATCATGATTCATCGCTTAATGAAACCACTGGATTACGAACCCGGTCACTTATATCCGGTTATCGTTTCTCTGCACGGCGGAGGAGGCAGAGGGACCGACAACCGGAGGCAGCTCAAGATCTGGAATCAGCATTTAGCAGATGAGGATGTTCGCAGGAACTATCCTTGCTACGTGCTCGCCCCGCAGGTTACCGAACTTTATCAGAAGTCAGACCTTGAAAAGATACAGCAGATAATCTCAGGGCTGCCCTCCGTGGATACCGCTCGCATCTACATGATGGGCCATTCCATGGGTGGCCATGGCACGAATATCCTTGTTCAGCTCGACCCCGAATATTTTGCTGCCATAGCGCCTTCCGCTGGTACCGGCCTATCGAATACAGCACAGTTTATCGATGCCACCCTTATTAAAAACGTCCCAATATGGGCTTTTCACGGGGACCTAGACCCCACCTGTCCCTACGATCGTAACCTCAATTTGTTTAATGAAATGAAACAAATAGGTGGGAACATGAAGTTCACTACATTCAAAGGCGAAAGACACAATATTGCCGGAAAAATTGTTCCAGGCGGCGACAATGGAACGACTCAATTCAGCAGTGACCATTGCGATCCAGAAACAGATTTCCTGAAATGGCTCTTTAGTCAAAAGCGGTCGTATCGATAAGCAGACATTTGCCGCCACCGTTAAAAAGCCCTCTCTTCTAACAGTTCCCTTTTTTGCCGGGGCAAATTCGAGACTGGAAAGCACTAAAGAACCATTTTCTTACTTGATCCCATCCCACCTCCTCTATGGATTTAAAGCTTACAGCTTTGATTCGCTTAGGTTTTGGGCCTGATTTCACTCAACTGGCGAATCCACCAAACGAATATTATCAACCCTAGTTACAATGGCATCGACACCTAGCAAAGACTACAGGCGCCTCGAGCGTGAACAGAAGAAACGAGAAAAGCGGATGGCTCGCGAAGAAGCCAAAGCCGAAAAACTCCGAGCTGCGAGGGAAGCCGAGGAGAAGGCCGCCGAGGAAGCCCGAATCGCCGCGGAAAAGGCCGAGCTAGAAGAGCTTGAAAGAGCGACCAGACCTGACAGCGAATAAACACCTCAGGATTTTTGCACAATTATTTAGTTAGTTTATTAGGCCGATATAACGACCCTTTGGGGTATCAAAATCCCAAAAAACCTCAATCTGGTTACTCTAGTTGCACAACTGACTAATCGGTCGTTAAACCGACGTTCGATCGGTTTTTAGACCACACGCTCTGCTTTCATCCACTAACGTAAACTTCCACAAGCCGGCCCCATAAGTTGTAGATAACCACCTCCTGGCCCGGCACTCATCACGAGTCCGCGGAAATGCTGGGGCACCACATTTATCGATTGTCTTCCACCGGCAGCGTCAGATCTGGAAACGCCACCTTACCACTTCCCATCGCTCTCACAAAGCTGCCTTCCATTACAGCAGGCTGGCTTTTCAAACCTTTCTTGTAAAGCTAACCTCTAGGTAGCTGACGAACCCCCGATTCAATATTCAGTACAACACCTTCAACCTTTCGTCTTAATCCTTTGCAAACTTCCACAGATAAAGCTTCCTTCGATCCTTAACCAGGATCCCATTCTGCAACAACACCGGTGCGGTCCAAGTCGGGCTTTCCCCTACCTCGAAAGATGCGGCCGGCCGATACTCGTTTTCACCGGCTACAAGAAGATCCAAAGTAGCATCGTCTCTGAGAACAACAACATGCCCCGCGATCGCCAGAAAAGTCGCGTATTCACCCATTCGCGACAGACTAGTCCAGATGACTTCTCCTGTCATTGGATCCATCCGGAAAAACTGTCCCTGCCGGAAATGCGACAATCCGTACAAGCTCCCTTCGCTCAGTATGGCGCTGGCCATGTTGAGGGAGACATTCCGCTGATGCCATTTTTCCTCTACCCGCCATTTTCCGTTTTCCAAAATCGGCTCCAGACTGCGAATTCCCCGGTTCTCGCCCCCGACAATGAAGCAGCCCTGATGATGAACCGGCGTAGGGGAATTTTGGTTTGAACCGCGATGCGGCAATGAGTAAGACCACAAACGATGCCCCGTTTGGCTCTCCAGCCCGACCACCGACTCGCTGTTCCATTCCACAATTTGGTGCACTCCGTCGATTTCGACTAGGATGGGCGAAGCATGACTGGCTCCGTCCTCTCCTTCCGTCCAAACTTCCTCGCCTGTTGCGACGTCAAGTGCCACCAGTACGCCATGATCGTCGTTCCCAAAATGCACCACAACCTGCTCGCCGTCCACAAGCGGTGAAGTGGAATGCCCCCATTTCGGGTGTGTATGCACGAAACGATCCGCATAGTCGCGCCGCCATAGCCTATCGCCCGAGTCCGCCGCCCAAGCAGAGAGTACCCCCGTAACGCTAAGCGTGAAGAGGCGTCCATTGGCGTAAGCTGGATTAGAAAGCGGACCGTCTCCATGACGCTTCCCGAAATGGGATATCTGATACGGAACACGATCACTTTTTCGCCAAAGCACTTCGCCACTACCCAAGCTTAAACACCAAACCACTTCCTCACCACTTTGGCGAGCGTGCTGATAGACCCGACCGGCCACCACAATCGGCATACTCGATCCCTCGCCAACTTCCTTGCTCCAGACCCTCTGTAAATCTGGCGGCCATTGGGTGGGTGCCTCAAAATAGTCTACCTGGCCATCCCGATTCGGCCCCAACCAGCCCGGCCAAAATACCACCGGCGTCTTTGAAGCCAGACTATTCGTCCAAACGGTCAGCAGAACCAAAAAGGGGATAACAACTCTTTCCATCGAAGTTCAGATCAAACTCAAGAAGCAATCGACTCGCTAAACGGAGTGTGCTCTCCTAGGATCGGAACCCTAGGACCCAATTGCCTCTGTACAAGCCTCGAAGCCACCGAAAGAGAAAGTTTCGGCAATTTAACCAAACTGCCAACAGGAAACCTCCGAAAGAACGGCTAGCTCATCAAGCAGGCATTTTGTTGACACACCGCTGGCTAATGGGTCTCCCTTCTTTCAGTCCCGAGCGTTGAAAATCTATCTTTCTGAGGACTTTGAAAGCTTTGACTTATTCGCGAGCACCCTCCAAATTTCTCCCTACATAGAGTAGTACTCTGGGACGGGGAAACCCGACTCACCTCATCGAATACCTTTCAAAAGGAACTAATCGCCATGGAATATTTAACAATTACGTGTCAGATAATAGTGGGTCTCGGGATCCTCAATGTTTGGGTGCTAAGGTTTAAAAAGCCTTCCCCCTACCGAGGCGGCCAAGCAATCAACATGAGGGAAGAATTTGCAGCATACGGACTGCCAGCGTGGTCGGTTGCCTTGGTAGGTGTTATAAAGGTAAGTGCCGCGATCGGCCTTCTCGTTGGCTTATTCATTCCCCAAGCCATACTTCCCTCCTCGCTCGTACTGGCCTTCCTGATGCTCGGAGCGGTTACTTGGCACATAAAAATTAAAGATCCTCCCGCGAAGTCCTTGCCTGCCGCCACCATCTTGCTGCTTACGGCGTTCCTAGCTTTCTGCTCAAACACCCTGTAAATATAAGTAGACCAATCCTGTGTTAAGAATTAGGTAGAAAACCGCCGGTAGCGATCTCAGAAGCCCATCCTTGATTCTTATCCGAACGCCTATTGCCAGAACCATCTGAATTGCGAGACCTGAGGCAGCTAAAACACCGATTATAGGAAAAACGTATCCGATACAAAGGCCGATTACTCCGCAAATTTGAAGGAAGCCGGTCAGCATTCTGTATCGATCAAGGCCATACCGCTCAAATTCGAGTTTCATTCGTACGCTAGTCAGGCAATCGATCGCGTACCACAAAAAGGACACGGCCGAGAGTATGCTGCAGGAATAGAATAAAGCGTTTGTCATGAGTAGATCGCTGCCCAAGCACAGCCTCAACCTTCTTGTGGTCAGTACTCGTCGATCGCGGTTTTAAAAACTATCTCATTAATAATCCTCACATACGCCAAAATTTGCCCTGCCAGACAAAACAACACACTGCACCTCCTCTTGCTAACCTGTCAACGAGAACTCCCTTTTCAATCCTCACCAATCCCAATTTCATATGCCCAAACAACACCGCGATCGAATGAAAGCTGAAGAAAGTTTGAATGGTGTGCACTGAAAAGAATACCACAAAGTGTTTTCTGAGGTAAGGCTGACTATCTTTGGTAAGCTGCGGATCAACGAACAGCTTTAAATCCTTAGGGCTTGGGCCGTGATCCCAGCATAGCGGACAATTAGCCCTAACATCAATGAAACCCTACTTACTAGTCGCACTCTATTCTTATATAATGATCCCAAGGTGGATCAAACTGAAACGAGTAAGGTACTCATTTCCGATTTTTAAACTAAGTAGAGTTTGAGGGCATCTGGCACTACTTCCAGCTAAGGCCAACTTGAATGTCCCATTTCGTCTTTAGCAGTCTATCGGGGCTATCTTAAAAGCACACTTGCCGATTATTGGAGAAAGTGCGAGTTTACGCCCATGCCATACGCCATCTTAATTCTCCTCGCTTTGTTTGTTCCCTCATCCCATTGTTCTGCAGTCGATTGCAAGCCCAACATTGTCTTGATCTACGTAGACGATCTAGGATACGGTGACCTCGGGTGCTACGGCTCGGATAAAAACGACACGCCTCACGTGGATCAGCTAGCTTTGGACGGCATGCGCTTTACCGATTATTATTCCGCCAGTCCCGTCTGTACTCCGTCGCGGGCAGCCCTGCTAACGGGTGGGTATCCGGGTCGGGTCGGATTTGACGCCTTCAAGAAAAGCCGCACCAGCTGGGTCCTTTTTCCGGGCTTCGCCGAAGGTCTGCACCCAAATGAGCTCTTGCTACCAGAGTACTTGAAGTGGCAGGGATACACGACCAGTCATGTGGGGAAATGGCATTTGGGAGACCAACTGGAACACCTGCCCACTCGGCACGGATTCGATTCGTATTACGGGATCCCCTACAGTAATGATATGGCGATCATGCCTCGCCGTCCGAAAAGCCCGCCCCTGCCCCTTTTGCGCAATGAGGAGGTCATCGCCGAGCAGCCCAAACAGGCCCCCCTAATTCAAAGCTATACCGAAGAGGCCGTGACTTTTATTCGGGAGAACAAAGAGAATCCTTTCTTCCTTTATTTTGCTCACATGCATGTCCATTTACCGCACTACGTGATGGACCCGTTTCTCCGGGCTTCCCGCAATGGCATTTACGGTGCCGCGGTAGCCGCGGTGGACTGGAGTACTGGGGTCATAGTTGCCGAATTGAAACGCCTCGGCCTTGAGGAGAACACTATCGTTATTTTCACTTCTGACAACGGTAGCCGAGTCGACCATCACGGAGGGAGCAACGGTGCCTTGCGCGGCACCAAAGGCCAAACGTGGGAAGGCGGCATGCGCGTTCCTTGTATCATGAAATGGCCCGGGCAAATCGAGGCGGGATCGGTTTCCAAAGAGCTCGTCACTGCGATGGACTTCTACCCCACTATAGCAGCTATCTTGGGACAACCCCTAAGCGGCGATCCGATCCGCGACGGTCATGATGTCAGCCCGATTTGGAGAGGGGAACCCGGAGCCCATAGCCCCTACGATGCTTTTTTCTACTATCTCGTCGATCAGCTTCAAGCAGTTCGCGTAGGGGATTGGAAATTACGATTCGCCACCGCTGGAGGACGAGATGTCGATACGTCCAAGCCTGAACTATTCAATCTGTCAAAGGACTGTTCGGAGCAGAACAATGTCGCCGCCCAACACCCCGACATCGTGAAGGAACTCAAAAAACGCATGGAGGATATGGGTGACCGGATCGGTGACGGGTTACGCAACAAGCTTGGAAGCGAACGGCGGCCTCATGGGATTGAGGAAAACCCCCATCCCTTGACTAAGTTTGACTCGGACTACCCCTACATCGAACCCAGCTACCTGCTGGATCAGGCAGGCTGAAACGATAATCCCGGGTTTGTATGGGTTGATTGAACAAATTGCTTTTCCAGGCCTGCAGATTCGATTTTCCTCCTAAGCCATGGAAAAACAGAATGGTCGGGTGTTTTCCTTTGCCCACCTTGCTTCGGTAGACAAAAATCTAACCAACTCCGTTCTGCTATTTCAGTTTAACTTTCCCTATCGGTAAAATCGATTCGGAAATAGCAACCTCCGCAAAATACAGTTAGGACTTCTCGTTGTCGCCATCGGGAGATCAGATTGTTCTATATTATTTCGCTGCCACGGTTCCCCGCCTTTTGTCGGTTTTTTCCCGTCATCACAATTCAACGTGCCATCCCATTTTAGATCCGCCTCATAGTGCAAGTTGAGGTAACGATCGACTTGCACATCGGGTTGACTGAAAACGAGCCAATGGACAGGCAAAAAAACCGAGCATCAAGGGTAGGCGAATTCCTTTGCGATAGAGATAGTCGGCTTAATCGACCGTGGCACGCATAGACTTCGCCGTTAGTTTGCCACGATTGAGTAATCTTGGGAGAAGCGCAGGGCACTCACCCCAATACTGAGGTTTTTTTTGCATTAATTGTAAGATGCTTGCGAGTTTGGCAGAACCCAATATCTCCAAATTTATGCAAAAGCTGAAAACCTCATTCTACTCGTTGAGCTCCGTCGTCATAGCTGCCGTCGCCCTGACCCTCGTTTCTCAATCCTGCTTCGCTGCTCACCACGCTGGCTCAAATCCAGAGGCTAACTTAGAAAAACTAGGCATCGCCCTTCCAACGCCCAGCAAATCGATTGCCAACTACGTGGGCGGTAGACGCATAGGCAACACGATCTTTCTCTCTGGACACCTGCCATTCCGAAAAGATAAATCCGTTGTCATTGGAAAGCTGGGGAAAGACCTTACTACCGAAGAAGGGTATCAAGCAGCACGCCTCTCAGCGATCGCATTGCTTGCCACGCTTAAAGCTGAAATCGGAGAACTTTCTAAGGTGAAAGGAATCGCCAAAGTTTTCGGCATGGTCAATGCCACCGACAATTTCACTGATCACTCAAAGGTCATTAACGGATGCTCCGACTTAATGGTTGAGGTATTCGGAGAAAAAGGCAGACACGCACGGGCCGCCAGCGGCTTCAGCTCCCTGCCCCTAGGGGCTGCGGTCGAGATTGAAATGATTGTTGAAGTGGCAGAATAGTTCGTCGTGTTTACAGCAAACGGGCTTAGCCCATGGACATGAGGGCTTATACAAGCGTATCCGAGTACATACGAGGGTCGAATACGAGCGTCAAGTAACCCTCGACATCGGGGAAAACAAGCTCCTGGTCTTCGTCCGCTGGTGGCTTGATAGCCAATTCATGGCCAAGACCGGCAAGAGGAAAAAAAGAACGAGAGGAAAGATATAGGTCTTCACCTTTTCATTGTATTTTTAGATTCGTAAGTGGTCAATAAATACCGTCGATATCTCGTTTTTTAGATTGAGACACAAGTTTCGTAGTACACTTATTTCACAATACTAGGGAATTGCCGCTCTCCAAGGTTTTCAAGGCAGCGGGTAATTCAAATCCAAATTCTTTTCAGTGACCAAACTGACATTACCGTATTCAAAAACCGATTGAATACAGCATCTCACTTCGGGCCTCGCCATTGTAACTGGCGGAACGAATTAAAATCCGGTCACGGCATACAACGGGAGACGCAAATATTTCTTCCCCCAATTGGTTTTCTGCAACTAGCTCAAGCTTCTCCGAATTCGGTTTGATCACGAATACCTTACCCTCCTCGTTAGCGTGTAAGATGTATCCGTTTGCCAATACCGGAGATGCACACTCAGGACCCTTGGGCAATCGCTCACGCCAAAGGATCTCCCCTGAATTGGGATCCCAGCAATGAACCAGTCCCCCTTCCGCAACTCCATACAAATAATCGTCCACCACGAGCATCGACTGCTCGTAACACTTTACTTGCGAACTCCAAATGATTTTCCCGCTGGCGACATCAATGGCCCAAGTTTCTCTTCCCGGATAACCACCCGACGCAAAGACCACTCCATCTTTCCAAACCACCGAATTTGCAACCAAGGGGTCACCGCCTTCCACAGACCAAAACTCGCACCCCGTTTGCGGATCATAACTGGCAACCCGGTCGGCTCCATTGAGGACAATTTGATCTACACCTCCAAAGTTGGCTAAAACAGGCGATCCATAGGACGATCGTACCGCCTTACGTGCGGTTCGCCACACCTCTTTGCCTGAGCTCGCGTCAAACGCGGCTATATATCCCTCTCCTTGGCTTTCAGCAGCAACGACAACGTTCCCTGCAGCTAGAAGGGGAGTCGTTCCATAACCAAATGACTGCTCGGGGTAGAAACGTCCTACGTCGAGCTGCCATAATTCATTCCCATTCAAATCCAGTGAGAAAAGCCGAAGCCGATCTCCCGCAACAAAGAACAGGGCGAATATCTTCTCTCCATCGCTCGCCACACTGGGGGAAGCATGGGTATTCTTTCGATGAATCTTTACCGGTAAAAGCCCCTCCAAAAGAACTTTTTCCCAGATCAAATCTCCCGTCGAAAATGAATAGCAGAGAGCGGATTGGGATCCCTCTTCTTCGCGGGCCGTGGTCAGGAAAATGCGATCGTCAACAACAATAGGCGTGGAATGCCCTCGCCCCGGCACCAGAGCCTTCCATTTAAGATGCTGCGTTTCCGACCACTTAGTCGGAATATTCTGTCCCATCGCAGCAACTCCATCACCACTGGGACCTCGCCAAGATAGCCAATTACCGTCGCTCGCAGGATTGGCACAACTGAAGGAACAAAAGACCAGTGTAATCGCGTTTAGGATTAATCGAAATGGGCAATTTTTCATCGAAGACATGACGACATAAAGAATTAAAGCGATTCCTAGACTTGTCACGAAAAAGCCACCGGCTAGAGCCAAACTTGACGAAACCAGCCGTATCGATTCGCTCTGAAACGTGTGAGAGGAAGCTGAATCTTTTACCTGGCTCAGTGACTCAGCATCCACTCGAGCAATTCCACGGACAATACGCCTGAGCTCTACGATTTAAGTACCAACATTGGAGAGATCCAAAATTTGGCCCCAAAAAACCCAATGGTTCTCAAGCAACTCCTAGCTAAAATGGAAGCTTGGGAATCGGACTTGGTCACACCTCTTTGGGGGCCGGGAAGTGTTGAGCGCGGGTAATCCAACTAAATTTTAAGAAATTCAGGATTACTATTCTGGCTCCAACGAGAAATGTTGCCTTTTTGGTGAGTGATGCCCTTTTTACTTTCGCAAGTCGTAGCAAATCAGACGCGAGCCCTTCGCGTTCTGGTTCACAAAGAGTAAGCCGCGATTCACAGTCGGTACTCCCCATGTCTCCGGGGCCTGAAACAACTGCGTTTCCGCCAAAATTTTGGGCCCTTTCGAATTTAGATCTAGCCAAAGCAACGTACCCTGCCCGCCAATACAAAGGAACGCACTATCAACCCGAAGTAGGCTAGCCCTTCCCAGCCGCGCGTCCTTAAGATAAATCCCGTCACGCCACATCTCGCGACCTGACGCTATTTCATAACACACCACTTCCGTTCCAACAGTACCGTCGACACCATAGAGATAACCTTCATGAGCAATCGGTGTTGTAAATTGACCCCCAAAGCGATCCGCCTTCCAGCGAAGAGTTGAGGAACCATCCGGTGCAAAATCGATTAGCGCCCCGCCCTCTGAGTATCCCTCCGTAATGAAGACCGAGTTACCCACGACCACGGGTGAGGCGGCATTAACCGAGGCATGCATTCGAGCTCTCCAAGGAAAATCGGAGTCCAGGGTTCCTGTATCCGGATTGATACTCAACAAACCACCTGTTGGCGGACGAACCATCCCCCCTGCAAATACGAGAACCCGATCCTCACCGTGAAGTATAGCTGGAACAGGCGACGCATAACTCGCATGCCATTCATGCTTCATTTTCCAGATCAACTTTCCGGTTCTTTTGTGAAAACTGGCGACACACATCTGACCTCCAACATTGACGATCAGCTGTTCCCCATGGACCACCGGACAGCTTCCTCGACCAAAAAAGAGCGGAGCCGGTCCATACGCTTCGTCTAGGTTCCTGCGCCAAACCACATTGCCTGTTTCCAATTCAAAACAGATCAGGTCGCCCCTCACTCCAACCGTGAAAACGAGCTCACCATGGATAACCGGTCCAGAACGCGGTGCGTCCGTAATTCCGTAACTGGAACCCAATTCAACTGGATAGTCGTGCATCCAATGCTGCTTCCCAGTTTCGGGTTCTAGGCATTCAATTGTCTCACGCCCATTCAACTCATGGATCATGACCAAGTAGTTGCCCGAGACGACCGCAGGCGCATGCCCGTTCCCTCGCTCTACTTCCCAAATCCGATTAGGCCCGTCCGCCGGCCACGACTTAAGCAGCTTGGTTTCCCTAGAGTGCAGATCATGCCGCGGACCCAAAAACCGCGGCCAGTCTTCAGTCACCGCCTCAGACGAAAGGGGCTTGGGCGGAGCGTGAAACAACCGCCGATCAAAATCCGTCGGCTCAGCAAAAGCCAAATTTGCGACGAGGACTGTAAACGGAATGATTAATTTCTTCACTAGTGCGGAACTCTAAGGCACAACATTCAATCGGGTCAATGGTCAAGCCTATCGTATCCTCCAATCCTTTACAATCGCGATTAGAATCAATTCTAAATTCACAAAAAATATTTCTTGGTAGAGCGGCAGTCGGAACGGAGAGCCACTTGCAAATTCTCTTCATTACTAAAGACTATCGAAATGCTACTAAAGAACTTTTGAAGGGCCCTAACCAATCTGTTGTCGGCCCTTCAGGTTCTAGCTGAAACGTCAAAGCTATAGCTAGCCTCCCTGTTTTCCGATCACATGGTTTTGCAGCGCGAGATGCCGGTACCATTCTGGGGCTGGGGCGAGTTGGGAGCCTTCGTCAAAGTTTCCGCAGCCGGAGCATCCGAGCAAGCCAAAATCAGTAAAGACAGTCGCTGGAAGCGAATCCAGCAAAATCAATATTTATCAGGCAGTGTTCTTTTCATCACGATTCACCCAAAACGAGTACGGCCGGCATACAGGCTTGAAATGTGATTCTGCTTACAAATGCTCAAATTCAATGAAACGTCTTCCATCCCTACTAGCCGCATGTGCGACGCTAAGTATGTTCGCTGCGGAAAATAAGCCGAATGTACTCCTCATTTGCGTAGACGACTTAAGACCGGAATTAAACTGCTTCGGGGTCGACTACATCCACTCTCCAAATATCGATAGGCTCGCCGCGGAGGGTCGCGCCTTCTACAAGCATTACGTCCAAGCCCCCACCTGCGGTGCGTCGCGCTACACACTACTAACCGGAACGTACGGCGGTCCTAGCAACACGGCTCTGTTTGATCGGGCCGAGGTCCTCGCCAGAGATACTAAAGCCTCTCCTCCTAGCATGCCCGCTTGGTTTCGTCAAAATGGCTATCGCACAGTCTCAGTAGGAAAAGTGTCCCATCACCCTGGCGGTCGCGGAGGCCCTGACTGGGACGATCTAACCATTCCGGAAATGCCCCTTTCCTGGGATCGACACTTACTTAGGACCGGTGCCTGGCAACACCCCAGAGGCTGGATGCACGGGCAAGCCCATGGAGAAATTCGAGGTGACGCCAGCCAAATGGATCTACTTCAAGCTTATGAGGGTCCAGACCAGATCTACCCAGATGGCATCAGCTCGGACCAGGCAATCGAGCAGCTTGAATCCCTTGCAACAAAGGAAAACGACAAACCTTTCTTTCTGGCATTCGGCATCCTCCGACCACATTTGCCTTTCGGTGCTCCCAAGAAATATCTGGATCTCTACGTAGACGCTGAACTCCCGGAAGTACCTCATCCTCAGAAGCCAAAGGACCGTACAACCTGGCACAAGTCCGGAGAATTTTATAAGTACAAGCGTGACGGTATGGACCCCAACACCAATGCCGACTACTCTTTGCAAGTCCGCAAACATTATGCAGCCTGCGTAACCTATGCCGATGCACAAGTAGGTCGGGTACTCGATCGCCTCGACTCTCTCGGTATCCGCGATAACACGATTATTGTCCTTTGGGGTGATCACGGATGGCACTTGGGAGAACATTCGATATGGGGCAAACACTCCCTCTTTGAGGAATCCCTCCGATCACCACTTATTATCAGCTACCCAGGCATCCCCAGTCCTGGCATACTAAGTCATTCGATTGTCGAGACCGTGGACGTTTTCCCGACACTCGTCGAACTCTCTGGTATTCCGAAAGCGAATTACGTCGACGGCGTATCCCTGAAACCCATACTTGAAAAACCCGAATCCCCGGGACACGACGCCTTCGGTTATTTTAGCAGAGGCTATGGCCATACCATACGCACCAAAACACACCGAATGATCGCTCATACAGATGGCTACATCGAGCTATACGATCACCGGACTCTAGAAGGCGAAACCCGCAACGTCGCGGAACATCAACGGGAAATAGTAGCACAACTCAAAGCAAAAATCAAAAAGCGATTTAAAAACAAGTAGCACAAAAAATCCCATTTGTCGCCTCTGAGACATGTGCCCCAAAGGATAATGGCAATTGATTCAAAAAATACAGCCTGCCAACGACCAAGGCGAGTCAGAGAGTAAGATAGGGAGGACTGGCTCGAACCTCATATGCTTATGACTCTAAGCCCAACTCTCAGATCAATAAATCCCATTTAAACCTGAACTTTCGAGCATAAACGTTTATTCCTTAAAGTGCAGTGCTGAGTCCCTATTAAGCTGCCACCCTATGCAGAAGCGATTGAAGCCGTCATACTTACCTTGACTATTCTCAAAATCAACTACTTCCTATTTATTGTAATTATAAAATAATGACATATTCCGAATTAACCGTGATCCAGATTCAATCTGGTTGTTAATTCACATCTCCCATTCGAGAATCGCTTTGAAGAAGAAAATCCTAGTGAGCGCTAAAAACATTGCGAAGACAGGTCCACCAAACTGAGACCCGAAGAGATCGCAGTTCGCTTCACTCAGACTATCAAAAAACACATTTTGCTGGGCACGGGGAGCTGCATTTGTAACGTGGATCCTACCGGTATGATAAGATCATTGATAACAAGTTTACTCACAATCTTTCTCGCGGCCCAACTAGGCTTCGCAAACGCTAAGCGGGCCCGTGATTGGGGCATTCCTTTTGAGGGTGCTCCAGGCAAGTTCAATGCGATCACCGACGTATCGGGAGTCGCGGTCGGGCACGCCACGATCGTAAAAGGTTCTGGAAGCCTAAGAATCGGCAAAGGCCCCGTTCGAACTGGAGTGACCGCAATCCTGCCAACGGGCCAGGACTACCGGCCCGTCTTCGCTTCCTACTCGAGCCTCAACGGCAATGGAGAGATGACTGGAACTGCCTGGATCGACGAGTCCGGATTTCTGGAAGAGCCGATTCTCTTCACCAATACACACAGTGTGGGTGCTGTCTACGAAGCATCCATTCATTGGCGACGAGCCAGGAGCTTTCATAATTCGGAAACCGAAACAGGATGGGCCTCTTTGCCAGTCGTTGGAGAAACGTGGGACGGTCGTCTAAACGATATACATGGCCACCACGTAAAGCGACGGCATGTCTTAGAGGCTCTGGACGCCGCCCAAAGTGGGCCGATTGCGGAAGGCAATGTTGGCGGTGGAACCGGGATGGTATGCCATCAGTTTAAGAGCGGTATCGGAACCGCATCACGTATTACGAAAAGCGGATACACACTCGGGGCGATTGTCCAAGCCAACTACGGTCGGCGCCAAGATCTGACGATCGCAGGGGTCCGATTAGGCCCGCGATTGAACGATTTAATGCCGGAAAACCCTCAATCGCCAGAGTCCGGCGAGGGAAACTCCATTCTAGTCGTGATCGCGACTGACGCCCCTTTGCTGCCCCATCAGCTAAAGCGCCTATGCCGGCGCGTTCCTCTTGGCATCGGGCGTACTGGAGGTTATGGAGCAAACTCTTCTGGCGACTTCTTTCTCGCCTTCAGCACCACGACAATCGAAAACACCGCAAACGGGGAGTTACACATGGTCACGATGCTCGACAATGCTTCAATCGACCAATTATTCCAAGCAACGATTCAGGCAACTGAGGAAGCTATTTTGAACGCTCTTACCGCCGCGGAAACCATGGAGGGAATTAATGGTACCGTCATCCACGCCTTGCCCATGCAGCGGGTCACGGAAGCGCTTGGAGTCAACTAGCCATGAGTACCCCTCGTAACGACCCACCTATCCCAGTACCGCCACTTTGGATTGCTCTTATTCCGATCACCTTCCTGCTTGCTTCTATGGGTATTACCATTCTCGTTTTCGGGAAAGACCCTCATATTCCGCTCGCTTTAACAGCAATCGTTACGGCACTGGTTGCCCGCTCGAACGGAGCTCCCTGGTCAGCTCTCGAAAGAGGAATGCTAGATGGCATTGCAGTCGGAACTAAAGCGATTGTCATCTTGATGGTGATCGGCATGCTCATTGCGGTCTGGATGATCGCAGGAGTGGTGCCGTATTTGATCTCGCTTGGGCTAGAGCTTCTAAGCCCGAAAGTCTTTTTGCCCGCTGCCTGCGTGATTTGCGCCGTGATTTCCCTCTCAACAGGTAGTTCCTGGACAACTGCAAGCACTGTGGGAGTGGCTTTAATGGGCATAGGAAATGGGTTGGCTATGCCCCCCGCCATGGTGGCGGGAGCCATCGTATCAGGAGCGTACTTCGGCGACAAGATGTCCCCTCTCAGTGATTCTACGAATCTGGCTCCAGCCGTAACCGGGGTGGAAATATTCGACCACGTTCGGCACATGGCTTACACCACTACCCCCGCCTTCCTCTTGTCACTCATACTGTACTCTATTATCGGTTACTCAGCAAGTCAGTCTGACGTTTCGACCATGGATGTTCAGAAAATGCAAACCGCACTTTCTACTCAATTTTACTTAAGCCCCCTCTTGCTTCTTCCACCATTATTCGTCATTCTTATGAGTATAATGCGTTGTAGTGTGCTTCCCGCCCTCGCCGCGGCTGTGGGAGCCGGAGCGATAATTGCGATAGCTCTGCAAAAGGCTGACATTGCTGACCTAGTCAATGTCATGCATTACGGATACCAGTCTTCAACTGGTGAGACGTCGATCGACGAATTGCTGTCAGGTGGTGGACTCGACAAGATGATGTGGACCGTTTCCCTAATACTCTGTGCTTTGAGTTTGGGAGGCATCATGGAAGGAGGCCGCATGCTCGAGAGCGTCGCTGCGGCCATTTTGAAGAGCGTTTACAGCACCGTAGCTCTGGTTACCGCTACCGTAGGAACCTGCTTTGCCACCAATATCGTGGCACCCGATCAGTACCTTTCAATCATTGTGCCAGGACGCATGTACCGCGAAGCCTATCAGCGACGGAAACTCCACCCAAAAAACTTATCTCGAACCGTTGAAGACGCGGGAACGCTGAGCTCGCCACTTGTGCCATGGAATACATGTGGCGCCACTATGATGAGTGTCCTGCTGGTCAATCCCTTTGCCTACTTACCTTACGCTTTCTTCAATCTGCTTACACCCTTATTTGCGGTCCTTTGGGCGTATTTAAATATTGGGCAAGCTCCCTTTGAGAAAGACTCTAAAGCCACTCCGTCATCGGCAAAAAAATCAACTACAGACGGCTATCTTTAAGGAAAACAAATCTTTGATGCGAGATATATAATTCCACCTACACTAGGTCTTCAATTTTCCTCGACTTAAAAGCTGTAAACCACCCTATCTTCTTCACCTGTCGATGAACGATCGTTTTCGCTCGAGGTCTTGAGAAAAACAAAGCCATCACGGTCTCCGAAAGGCGATTTTGGACTGGCCCCAATTACATTGCTGATTTTACACTTACCACTATTTCTTCGTTATGTTTTCTGCCCCACTTTACAATCATACTACTAAGCTTTCTTTATTGTTAATCGTATTCGCTTATTCGCTTTGCTTTGCACAAACCCCATTAGATTTCGGGGTCAGCACAGACAAACTTGTCTACCATTCGGCGATGGATACGGATGCCAGTGTTAAAGACTGGGTTATGGAAGGCCCCGGCAAAGTGGAATTCGCAGATGGTTGGCTTGAGATGCGTTCTCCAAACGAAGAGATGCATCACGTTTACTGGTGTCCCGAAACGCTACCTTCCGACTTCGTAGCCCAATGGGAAATGCAGAACCTTCATTCAGAGGCCGGTTTATGCATTGTCTTTTTCGCCGCGACAGGATTGGGCGGCGAAGACGTAATGGATTCTTCACTACCAAAACGCGATGGGACATTCAGCCAATACAATAACGGTGCTCTAAAGAATTATCATATTTCCTACTATGCACATAATCCCAAATTGCCTGCAAGACCCATGGCTCGCTTGCGAAGAAACCCAGGTAAAAACATCGTTTTCGAAGGGCCTCCCGGCATCAATGCAGATAGCGATCGGGTGCACAAAGTAACACTGATCAAGAATGAGACGCATATACAGCTATTCGTCGACGACCGCCCTATCATCGATTGGATCGACAATGGCGATGTCAATGGTCCCTCTTTAGGTTCTGGCAAAATAGCACTCAGGCAAATGCAGTGGACTCATTTTCGCTACCGCAACTTCAACGTGTGGTCGATCAAGTCCGATCCATAGAAATTGGCTATCGGCTCTTTAGGATACTTCAGTTACTACGGATCGTCGTCCTTAAAATCTTCCCTCTCGTAAGGAATAAATTTATCTGTCCGAAACAAAGACGTATCCGAATGTGAATAGTGTTCGGCTAAGTAAAGGGGATCAATCATCGTGTATTCATGGGTTAATACATCGCCCTCTTTGCTCATTTTAAAGCATTCCATGACCTCCATCTAGTCGCTGTGCAGAACAGATTCTGTGGCGTGCCCGCCAATAGCTAGCAGAGGACCTAGCATGAAGCCTTTTGTATGTACCCCCAGCGCTTCACTTTTCCAATCACCGACAGAAAAGCCAGTAGCGCTCGATTCGAATTCGGGATGGCTATGATAATGCTCAAAGCGCTGCAAGGCGAACGCGTCTCCTTGCTCGCCCTTTTGTCTTCAAACTACGGTAAGCTGATAGAATACAAGACGAAGACCTTTACAAGTCTTCCCGCCTCACATCTGTATCCCAGCACCCGGTCCTAAATGCAGTCCCAAAAAGTACCAAACAACCAGTAACAATGTCCATCCTAGGGCGAAGGCGATCGAGTACGGTACCATGGAGCTTATCAAGGTACCGATCCCTAGCTTACGATCGTAACGCATAGCAAAGCTAAGCACGATAGGAAAATACGGATTCAACGGGGTTATCATATTCGTAATCGAATCCCCCACCCTATAGGCGGCCTGTGTCATTTCCGGGGAAAGACCAAGAGCCATAAACATGGGAACAAAGACCGGTGCCATAATTCCCCACTTAGCCGATGCAGAACCAATCACCAAATTAATTCCCGCAGCCAGGAATACAAAAGTCAAAATAAGCGGCAAGTCGCCCACTCCTAGGTAAGCCAGAATTTCCGCGCCTGTAAGCGCCGTCAGCAGCCCCATATTACTCCACTGAAAATAGGCGACAAACTGGGCCGCCGCAAATGCTAGTACGATATAGCCACCCATCGTAGCCATAGTGTCGCTCATCATTCCAGCCAATTGTTTTGAATTGCGACAGGACCCAACAATCAACCCGTAAACCAGACCGGGAAAAATGAAGAGCAACATTATAATAATGACCAAACCATGAACCATGGGAGTCAGGCGACCCTCGGCATCCCGCAGGATCGCTCCTTCCGGAATGGTCAGGAATAGCAAAGCAGCTCCCATCAGGACAACGGCCATTAAGGCCCCAAATAAACCCTTTTGCTCAACGGGTGAAATTGTTTGGATCTGTGCTTCTCTTTCCTTGTCACTATCTGACCCAATGTCCTCTGTATCCATATCCCATTTACCAAGTCTCGGCTCTACAATCCTCTCAGTCACAAACCAACCCGCGGAGGTAACCACAAGTACCGATGCGATCATAAAAAAGTAATTCGCATCTGCCGTCACGACACGGTCCGCTTCATATAATTGAGACGCGGATTGAGTGAAGCCAGACAACAACGGGTCTAGGCTCGTAAGGAGCAGGTTAGCCGAGTACCCACCGCCCGTTCCGGCAAAGGCGGCGCAAAGGCCCGCCAGGGGGTGACGCCCCATCCCCGCAAAGAGTACTGCTCCCAAAGGCGTTAGCACAACATAACCGGCATCCGCAGCCATAGAGCTCATAACCCCTGCAAATACAACGACTACCGATATCAGCGATTTGGGTGTCGATTTAACGAGGAGCTTCAGACTCGTAGAGATAAGTCCACTTCGTTCCGCAACCCCGATTCCAAGCATGGTTACCAGAACCGCTCCCAGTGGCGGGAAACCGGTAAAATTGTCTACCGCGTCGACAAACATCCGTTGAATCTGCTCAACCGAAAGCAAACTGATCAAGTGGATCGTCTCTCCCGAAACCGGATGCACCCGACTCCAGCCTGCAAACGAAATAAGCCAACTCAGTATTGGAATCAGCAACGCCAAGCCAAAATAGAGCACCAAAGGATCGGGCAATCGGTTCCCCAATTTCTCTACGATATCTAGGAAAGCACTAAGGATTCCACCCGACTTCTTTTTAGTTTCACTCATGTTCAGGCAGATTGAACATCTTTTTTGAATCTGGCAAAGTACTTTCTTCGCTAAGCCTTTTTCATATACAAATTTAGTCCATTTTAAGAGTTTCAATCTATCTAAATTTTTCCTATTGTAGTTTTATTTGTCATACACTGGTATAATTGTTTTCTATTCAACCCCGGAGTGTTACAGGCAGTAGGTACTTGGAGGTCAAATGTCACAGCAAAGATACGACAGCAGCCTCGTGTTCTTCGAGGGTCATTAGGCCCTTTTGGTAGCGGCGTACGACATCTTGACGATCGGCGATCGCCAGGGTCGGCTTGGTTATATAAGCAAAAGCGCTGTCTTAACGTTGCCCGATGCGGGTAGCCTACACATGTCCGAGGTTGTGCTGATTGAAGATAACCTCATTAATAACATACACGACGCCCCCAGCAACAAACGGCTGGAGTTGAGCGAATTCGACACGCTTTTGTTTTCGCAACGGCCAAAACTCTGGTTGATACTTCAGGTCCGGACGACGTAAGAAAGACCATTGCGCTGCAGGATAAGCTCAAATTAACCAGTTAATCCGCCACTATAAATACCCATCCACCCTATGAACAAACCAGCTTGGCGGCTACTTAAAGACGATTGCTCGAATTCTAGGGAGACCCAATTAAAGTTAATTTTATACCAATCACCGAGGGCTGGAACTATGTCGTTAGTATGTACCGCCCAAGGTCTTCAATAGTCGCTCGTAGTTGGAAGTATCCATCACTGGGTCACTCTTATATCGCTTTTTGCTATTCCTCTGGAGCGTTTCCTTCCTGGGCATCACGCCAACCGTCTAGGTCTCCGTGGGGCTCTAAGTTCGAGTAGCGGCCCCACTCAGGGCGACTACCATGGGGATAACGCTCTACCATTTCTTGAGCGAGTGCGGGTGAATCGCCGTATTTGGATTGGAGCCGAGCGAGTTCGGCTTCGAGTTCGGCACGAACAGCTGCATAGGCGGGATCGTCGACTAAGTTGACCATCTCGTCGGGATCCGTCTCAAGATCGTACATTTCCCAAGCCTCGATATCGTGGTAGTAGCGGATGAGTTTGAAGCTTTCGGTACGCACGCCGTAGTGACGCTTTACATAGTGCCATCCCGGGTACTCATAAAAGTGGTAATACATCGACCGGCGCCAAAGTGCGACCGGTTGACTTTCGAGAAGCGGCCGCAGGGACCTACCTTGCATATCCTCAGGAGCCTGAATACCCGCATAGTCGAGAAAGGTTTGGGCAAAGTCTAGATTGAGCACAATGCGATCTTCGACGGAGCCAGGCGCAATGGAGGGCGGGTAGCGTACGATGAATGGCATGCGAAGGGATTCCTCATACATGTAGCGCTTGTCGTACCAGCCATGTTCACCGAGAAAAAAGCCCTGGTCGGACGTGTAAACGACAATGGTATTGTCGGCGAGGCCGAGTTCATCGAGGGTATCAAGAATGGTACCAACGGCATCGTCCACCGAAAGCACGCAGGCCAGGTAGCGGCGCATATACCACTGGTAGAGCCAGCGGGTGCGCTCTTTACCAACGAGTCCTTTGGGGATCTCCAGCTTCTCATCCCACTGGTATTGGAGAATGAGATGCGGATCGATGCGCATATCGCTTACGGAAGCTCCTTCACTGCGTCCCGCGTAGTCGTCAAACAGGTTTGCGGGCTCGGGAAAGGTGTGACCGTCGAAGTGGTGATGGTACTTCGGACTGGGATTGAAACTAGAGTGCGGAGCCTTGTGCTGCGAGAGAAGCACGAAAGGCTTGTCCGAATCGCGATTGCGCAGCCAATCGACGCTTTTCTTAGCTATGATCTCCGTGGCGTAGCCCTCGTGAACTGAGGTTTCCCCCATGCTAATAAATTCGGGGTCGTAGTATTCCCCTTGGCCGGGAAGCACATCCCAGTAGTCGAAGCCGGTGGGCTCCGTACCAAGGTGCCACTTACCGATGACAGCCGTATCGTAGCCGGCTTCTTGAAAGAGTTTGGGAAAGGTAATCTGAGAGCCGTCGAAACGGGTGGTTTCGTTAACTAGAAAGCCATTCAGGTGACTGTACTTCCCTGTAAGAATTACGGCGCGGCTCGGCCCGCAGATAGAGTTGGTGCAGAAGGCGTTGTTGAAAAGCATCCCCTCAGAAGCGAGGCGATCGAGCTGAGGCGTTTGGAGCAGGTCGCTACCATAGGCACTAATCGCTTTGTTTGCGTGGTCATCACTCATTATGAACACGATGTTGGGACGCTTAGATTCTCTCGCCTGCAGAGCCTGGGCCAGCAGCAGAAGAGCAGGAAAAATCAAAAAGCATTTTTGGAGCATAACTCTAGCTTGTGTAAAATTATTTAGATAATGCGAAGTTAATTCACACCGCCCCTGTCCGCTTGAATACTTCGAATGAGGAAAAGTAAACGCAGATTGAAAATAGAGGTAATTTCTCCGATGACAAAAGTGAGCAAAGATCAGCGTCGTTGTTCTCTGGGGACCGCTTGAATCGTCTGATCAGACCAACTTGTTCGATTCTCTCGAAGATGGTGATCGAAGAATTTTTCGACGAGCTCTGTGATTTTGGGAGGGAAACCCCGTCCGTGCCCGCCACCGTCAATCGTGATAAAGGTTTTTTCGACTCCTTTTTTCTCCAATGCGGCATAAAGGAGTTCAGACTGATTGAATGAGACCGAAGGATCCTTCGTACCGTGCACGATAAGAAAGGCAGGGTCGTCGGTGCTGATGTAGGTTATTGGATTGGCAGTAGCTACCTTTTCCGGATTTTCCTGAATGGCGCCGCCGATGAGCAGCGATTCGGGAGAGTCCGCAGCGTCGTGGTCCAGTCTAGCTGTCTTAATAGCCGTTGCATTCATGGTCAGGAAATTGGTGGGCCCGTAAAAGTCAGCCACGCAGGTCACGCGACTTGAGTACTGATTATTAGAACCCAGCGATCCGTCCATGATTTCCACGTCTCCACTAGTTCCAAGCATGGTTACGAGATGTCCGCCCGCGGAAGTTCCCCAAACGCCAATACGGTCGGCATTGAGGTTATGTTTTTTGGCGTTGGCGCGAATCCAACGAATGGCGGCCTTGCAGTCGTGGATCTGAGAAGGCCATTTCGATTCTCCGCTCAGTCGGTAGCCAACGGTCACCCCCGCATAATTGCCGCTTGCAACGAAGGGTTCAATGCGATTGCGACCTCTCAACTTGTCGCCATTACGCCAACCACCTCCGTGGATGAAAACGACAACGGGTAGCGACTTATCGCCTCGCTTACTTGGCAACAACAAGTCGAGCATCTGACGGGGATTGTCCGTATCCGCATAAGGGATGTTTTCGTGTAGCTGAACCAATTCGGAGTTTTGGGCCGAAGCGAACTGTACCACGCTGACGGCAGGCAACAGAACTCCTAAAATTAGGGTAAGGCGATGTTTCATGGGATAATCTTCCGAGCGAACCTTCGAATCAATCTGAGGAAAGTAACACCTGAATCCGACACCCCTGCAAGCCAATACTTCAATCGAAGAAAAATGTGCCCGTTTCAACTCGAGTTAGATTACACTTTAGTTGCCAATTAAACTGTCGAATCGTTCACAAAAAATTAGCAGGAAGCAAAAATTGATGCTTAACCCTTAAAAATCCCAAGTCTGAACCATGTAGTACATTTATTTTTGAAACTAGTATCCAAATTATCAATAAATTAGGCCTAGTGATTTTCCTACTCTCAGTTTAAAACCTAGTTGACTAATTTGCCCATGAAGAAGGTGGCCACTAACGGATACATTGTATCAATACCTGAGCAGTTCAGAGGAGCCTCCACCCTTAGCACGTCGAGTTTCCTTTTCAAAGTTTGCCAAAACACGACCTAATGAACATTTAAAGCGAATGTTCGATCGCCTTCAGAAATCGGATCCCCGAATGCCATCCCATATTCCATAAAAACCGGTGGATCATCAGCCGACGGATGGCCGATAGCCAAATTCCTCTCCAGATAATTTTCTACGTTAAAATATCTCTGCCTTCTCCCCGGTAGATCCCAATCAACTGGCATTCTCCCTGCCCCTCGGCTTAGACCCGGAAAGTTCTACCTTGATATCATGAATATCTGCTTTAATCCTACCGATCAAATATAGACTCTAACCAACTAATTCCAATCGATAAGATGAGCCCCATGAAGAATCCCACCAATACCCTCAACCGTAGAAGATTCTTAAAGCGGTCGACGCTTTTCGCCTCGTTTTCTATCTTGCCAAGCCATTTCGTCTTTGGTCAGAAGTCGAGCGACGACCAGCTTCCACCTAGCGAGCTCGTCAACCTCGCGGCTATTGGAATAGGCAATCAGGGAAGAGGCGATTTAAGCAACCTCTTCGCTTCTGGCCACTGTAACGTGGTAGCACTTTGCGATGTTGATTTGAAAGGGACACATACGCAAGAATCTCAAACAAATCATTCCAAGGCGCGGCGTTTCACCGATTTCCGAAAGATGTTCGACGAGATGAGCGACGAGATTGACGCCGTGCTGATCGCCACTCCAGACCACTCTCACTTCTGCATTGCCATGCTTGCTATGTCGCTAGGTAAGCATGTTTACGTTGAAAAACCGCTGGCCCACACATTCGGGCAATGCGAGCGTCTAATCGACCTAGCGGACCGTAGCGGCGTGGTCACTCAAATGGGCAATCAAGGCCACTCCGGAGCCAACTACTTTCAATTCAAATCCTGGACTGAGGCGGGAATCATCAAAGACGTTGAGCGAATTAGTGCGTTTATGAACAAGGATCGACGCTGGCATGGCTGGGGCGAATCAGTGACCCAATACCCTAGTCAACCACTCCCCGAAGCTATGGATTGGGACACTTGGTTTTGCAGTGGGCCCGAACATCCTTTCAGCGACAGGCTTCACCCACAGGAATGGCGAAGTTGGTACGACTACGGTAGCGGAGCATTTGGAGATTGGGGTCCTCATATTTTGGATACTGCACATCGATTCCTAAAGCTAGGGCTTCCTCACAAAATATCCGCGATAAAACGAGATGGAGCCAATGACTTTGTCTTCCCTCAAGCCTCCACTATTGAATTCCAGTTTGCCAAACGAAAGGAAATGCCTGCGTGTAAGGTCAATTGGTACGACGGTGTCGAGAATCTGCCAGAGGTTGAGAAGGAACTGGGAGAATACACCAAGAGCCCCGATACGGGTAAAAAGAGGTTCAAACCACTTGATGTCAACAAACCAGGAAAAGTCATATACGGCAAAGACCTCACATTCGCTGGGGGTAGCCACTCGGATGCCCTTCGAGTGGTGCCGCAAAAGAAGTTCATGGAAATTCGGGAAATCCTACCTCGCATCAGTGGCAAGAACTCGAATCATTACGCCAATTTTCTTTTGGCATGTAAGGGCGAAGAAGAGTCGCGTTCTCCTTTCCGGGTAAGTGGAGAACTCACGCAGGTCTTCAATCTCGGAGTGATCGCGCAGCGACTTGGAGGCACGATTAAGTTCAACCCAAAAACCCGAAGCATCACCAATAGTAAAACCGCCAACGCACTTCTCGACCCTAATCCGCGCAAAGGCTGGGAAGAGTTCTACAAGCTGTAAAACCGCGAGCCGTTAGAAAACCTTCAAGGGCTAAACCATTATAGCCTGAGACGAAGTTTAGAATGTGGGAATGCGTGCGTCCCAACAGGCAACTGCCTCTATTGAAAAACGCCCAACTAGCGACGCAACAATCCCAATGTCAGGTAGGTTGACCGGATTGTCCCTACTAGGTTAAAGCATTGAGTACGATCCCACGATTGATACTAAAAGAAAGGCCTAGACCTCTTTGTTTCGAGAATTGTAACCGTGCTAATAGCTATCGATTTTAAATTTCAATAGGAGAGGTACGTCCCAGAATATTTAGAGGATGCGAGCCTATCGGTGAATACCCGTTAACTCATGTTGCACAAATAAAAATTTAAACGACAACTAGGCTGATTACGCGAGTTATATCAAAGCGTTTACAAACGACTTTATTCAATATAGTGATGACGCTTTCTCTATTACAAAACTATCCTGTTAGAACCCAAGTATTCCGCGAAATCTGCACTTCATAGCAATTCAGGAAACTACCTGCTCTGATCCTGTTCCTTTGTCACATGCCTGCGCCGGAATGCCTCCGCCTGTTGGGCCTCTACGAAACCGTCGAGATAACTCGAGTCCTCCCGCTTCCTAAAAGCGGCAAAAACTGGGTCATTGGTCTTATCCATAAACTCGCCTAGCATCGCTCGGTGAGCGGCAATCTCGTCTTTATAATCGGGATTGTCGATTAGGTTATTCAAATTGTCTGGATCCTTCTCTATATCGAAAAACTCTTCCACGACACGATAGTCGTATTGCTGTAAAAGCTTGGCTGTAGGTGGATCCGTCTCAGCCAGAGTAACCATCTCTCTGTAGCTAAGCGTCCCTTGACCGGCCGCCTGGAACTTTCGCCCACCGGCCGCCCAGGGGTTAAAAATATAGTTGAAGCGCTTGGTTTGTACTGCTCGCATCGGATGACGACGACGTCCCGAGCTTTCGTTGTATTCCTTGATTACGTGATCCAATTCCGGTTGCTTCTTACCCTTCAAGACTTGATAGAACGAGCGCCCCTCAAGGCCTTTGGGGTGGCCAATACCCGCAACATCAAGCAAGGTCGGCAAGAGGTCGAGTGCCGATATCATATGGTCAGTGTCGTGGATTCCCGCCTTGATTTGCCCCGGCCAGCGAACCATCCAAGGCGTGCGGGTGCTATGATGATATAGACACGTCTTGGCAAGGGGGAACGGCATGCCGTGATCGGAAAGAAAAACGACAACAGTGTCGTCCGCCTGCCCTGATTCAGACAAAGCACGCAAGGTCTCTCCTAGGCAATCGTCAGCCCTGCTGACGGACATGTAATAATGGGCCAGTTCCCTTCGTACATTAGGCGTATCGGGAAGATAGCCCGGAACTGGAATTTCCTCCGGCGTGTAGAGTTGGCTAGGAGCATAGGGATCTTCTATCTCTTGACGGCGACTCCAGCGGTAGAATGGCAAATGCGGATCGGAAATGTTAATCAGCAAGCAGAATGGCTTTTCCGCGTCTTCAGAGGCCGCAATTCCTTTGGCGGTCATCCGATAATAGGCCCCCGCGTCCTTGATGTGGTTTTCCTCACGGACGCCTTCCGCCATTTCCATGTCCCATGCGTACGGGTAATAAGGCGTAGTGTGAGACTCCTTTCCAAAAATGCCCGTAAAGTAGCCTCCCTCCTTCATAAGATCAACGACGTGTGGATAGTGCGGCTCCTTGATTGCATAAAACCCTTCGACTAGATTACTATGGGGGGTGCGACCCGTAAACATGACATTGCGCCCCGGGTAGCAGTTGCCTACCGTAACGTGGGCATATTCAAAACGCACGCCTTCCGAAGCTAGCCGATCCATATGCGGCGTGATGTCCTTCAATGGGCTCCCATAAACACCAACAGAGTCGCAGTTCATGTCGTCGACGGAAATAAAGAGAATGTTCGGTCGATCAGCATGGGCAAACAAGACTGAGGAGGCCAAAGCGATGAGCAGGTAGAAAACGTCGCGGATCATAGGTGCCGATAGTCAAGAATAGGATTAGAAATGCAAAGGAATTTTCAAATTGCGCTCTCTGGGTCAGGCTGATTGAACAAAGAGTTATCAATTATAGGATTCTCCTAGGATCGAATATCAATGTCGCCTCAGCTATCAGAATTGAATAGGGAATGCATTCGGACGACTCACTTTTCAAGTGGGGACAAATTGGCGTCACCTTCTCCAACTTGGATGAAAATCGCGCCGGAGCCCGTTTGACACTTCTGGATAAAATTTACCCTCTTGTGGGAAAACGGCTCCACCTATGAACGAATTATATGCGTGCTAAGTCCGCTTGCGGCAGCACTCAATGCAAGTAGTGTCTTTTTCAGTATCTCCGTTTCACCAATCAACGGAGTTTAAAGACCAATATTCATAACGGCGACGACCGATCCGTTCTGGTCTCGCATAGGCGTCGCTAGCGAGCACAGACCAATCTCCAGCTACTCATTTATGATCGCGTTTTCTCGCTGATCTACTGTTTCTAGGATCTTCATCAGCTCATCGATGTCGGTGACATAATATTTCGTTTGAGCGACTCTATCGGCAACCTCTATTAATTCCCTTTCTTCCAAAGACGGAAGAGGGTCGATGCGCATTTGAAAATACAAACTTTTAATACACGCGGGTAGCGGCAAGCGACGCCCCTGAAGAGCACGGCTAGCTCGATAGGACACTGCAACCGTTTCCGCCGGACTCTGGCTATGGCTCGCACAATGCCGCTCCAGTAATTGTTATAATACTGTCGCAGCGGAGCGGGATGCTCACGCCCTACCAGCCAAAGCTAAAGCAACCGTCTTCCGTACATCGTTCTGCGAACAATGCAAGACGCAGCCGCATCCAGAACTACACCGGGTCAAGAGCTTCAGTTTACTAGATCAAGTCCAAAGTAAAGGGCTACCCCGGGCGTTATTGTCTTCCTGACCATAGATCGGTTGCCGGGTCGTAATTCGGATTGGGTGTCATCATCTGTGCACGGACGTTTTTGCGCCATTGGTGTAGTTTCGCTGTGAGCTCTTTTGTTTTCCGAACGTTCGTTTTCGACAGATCGTTACGCTCCCCGATGTCCTTTGCTAAATTGAAAAGCTGAACGGTTCCGTTCTCAAAATATTCTAGCAGTTTGTAATCGCCGTCGCGAATACCACCCCCCGGACTTTGCATCCCATGGTTGCTGTAGTGAGGAAAATGCCAGTATATTGGGCCTCTGTTCATTTTATGCCCCTTTACTAGACGAGTGAAACTCTTCCCATCGATACCGTTGGCATCGTACTCTACCCCAAGCATCTCGAGAATTGTAGGGAAAAAGTCGGTACTGATTACCGGCTCTTCGCTGACAATCCCCGCCTTGCCTTGATGAGGCCATTTAACGATCATAGGAACGCGAATACCGCCTTCGTAGAGCCACCCCTTGGCACCGCGCAGTGGTAGATTCGACGTGGAAGCTCGTGTGTCAATTTTGTCTTTGTTAGTTTCGAAATGGGGAGTGCCGTTCATCACCGACATTCCACCATTGTCCGACATGAAAATAACGATGGTGTTATCCTCAAGGGCATGCTCCTTCAGTTTTTTCATGAGCGTACCCAAGCTTTGATCAACGCTTTCAACCATCGCGGCGAACTCAACATTGTCCTGTATCTGCTTTACCTTTACGAGGTCGTTTGCATAAGACGTGTAGGTATCCCGGTACTTCGGCTGCTTGATCAGTTCATCCAGCTCCGCTCGAGTCGGATTCGTCGGACTGTCGGGGTTTCCTTCGAGTATAAAATCCGGTCCCGGGTGAGGCGGCATGGCGGCCAGTTTCTTTTTGTACTTCTCAACCAGATCCGGCCGACCGTGAATAGGGTCATGCACTGAGAAGTGAGACATATACAATAAGAACGGATTGTCCTTGTTCACATCAATATAATTAGCAGCCAGTTCCGCCAAGCGATCGGTCACGTACTCTCCGCCATCGAGACCTGGAATGTCTTTCGGGTTGTAAAACCCAAGCCTTCCAAGGTTGGAGTTCACGGAGTACGGAACATGCAGGTCAAAGCCATGAGCTGTCGGAGTGGTGCCTCTTCCTAAATGCCACTTGCCAAACAGGGCAGTGGCATAGCCTTCCCCCCTCAAAACCTCAGCTAGAGTAGTCTCATCAGAGTCGAGAGCCATTGCCTTGTCAGCATTCTGCAAGACCTGATAAGGCCGGTCCGAGCGACCATTGAGCCAATCGGTCAGGTTCAAGGTCGCGGGGTATTTCCCCGTAAGAATGCTGGCCCGTGTCGGTGAGCAAACATGGCAAGCTGCATAGGCATCCGTGAAGCGGACCCCTTCCGCAGCAAGTTTATCAATATTTGGCGTATCGTAAAATGGTGAGCCAAAACAACCAACGTCGGACCAACCTAGATCATCGACAAGGAAAAAGACGATGTTGGGGCGGTCTTCTGCCGCTAGCGGTGCCACGCCAAAGATTACAAAGGCGACTGCGGGGAATATTCGAGTCAATTTCATTGAATAACATGGGTTCAATACCTTCGTATATATTTGCTACACTTTGGGTAATGATAGATTACTAACGACCTGTCTAATCTACTCGAAATATTTCTGTCAAAGGTTTAGTCTGACCACATAACCGACAGCCCTTTAATGCGGGTTGAAGGAAACAGAAATAACGGATTCCATTGAAAGGATTTTCTTTTATTCGGCCTCTTTTATGTGTGCTGCAACTTGCTCACCTCTACCTCCGCCTAGAGACTTGCAGAGCACGATTGACTACTGCTATGACTATATCAAGGTGATCTCGCATGCCTTCTTCAGCCAAAACTCTCTGTCTCTTATTCACTCTCGGATTCGTATTGCTCTCTTTCGGAAATGACAAACCGAACATAATCGTCATCTTGGCAGACGACCTCGGTTATTCGGACATAGGCTGCTTCGGCGGTGAGATTGAAACCCCAAACCTTGATAGGCTAGCCAAGAACGGACTGCGTTACACAAACTTTTACAATACGTCCAAATGCTGGACAACCCGTGCTTCCCTTCTAACTGGCGAGTACTGGCAGAAGGTGACCGTTGGGAACGGCTTGAAACCAGAAACCACTACCATCGCAGACCGGTTGAAACTTGCAGACTACCGGACCTACCTGAGCGGGAAGTGGCACTTGGATCAAAATCGACATGACGACCCTTCTCGAAATCCACTGGAGTTTGGATTCGACACATACTTTGGGAATCTACACGGTGCTGTCAGCTATTTTAATCCTTACAGCCTGATGCGCGGTAAGGAGTCCGCCTCCGATGAGATTGGAGAAGAATTCTACTTGACCGATGCGATCAGCGATAACGCTCAGGAGAATATCCGAAACCACGTTCGCGAGCACTCAGAGTCTCCCTTCTTTCTCTACCTGGCTTATACTGCCCCCCACTGGCCGCTGCACGCCTTACCGGCCGACATTGCGAAGTACGAAGCCTACTATGAAGGAAAGAGTTTCGATGAGATTCGCCGCTCTCGTTTCGATAAAATGAACTCTATTGGCGTGCTACCGCAAGGGGCCTCATTTTCCGAACCAAGCCACCGTGCTTGGTCAGATTTAAACCAAAGTTTGAATTCGCGACGCATGGCAGTTTATGCCGCAATGGTCGATTGTATGGACCGTGGGATTGGGAAAGTTATCAAGGCCTTAGAAGATACCGGAAAATTGGAAAACACTCTCATTTGTTTCATGACCGACAATGGTGCGGACTCCACGAAATCGATCGCACACAACAATGCGGTCGGATGTCTCGGCGGTGAGGCAATTACTCTAGACGGCCGCCCTGTAAGCATTTCAGGGCATGAATCTCCCGGCGATGAAGCAACCTTTCAAAGCTACGGCCCCGATTGGGCCAACGTATCCAACACTCCTTACCGCTACTTCAAACTGACCAGCTACGAAGGAGGTATTCGCTCTCCCTTCATTCTGCATTGGCCCGCCGGGATCGAAGCCAGTCGCCGCGGAACGGTGGACCAAGAGATGATTAGCCACCTCATCGACCTGTCGCCGAGCTTCCTCCGCTTGGCCGGAGAACCAATACCCGAATCGATGGATGGAATCAGCGTAGCCCAATACTGGAACGGTACGAAGACTGGCAATCCACAAAGGACTCTATTCAATGCTTTCGGGAAAAGCAGCACAATGCTTGAGCACCCGTGGAAACTTGTGAACCACCATGCTAATAGCCACCTATTCAATCTCGATAGCGACGCTTCCGAAACCAATGATCTTGCCGCCTTACACCAAGAGCGTCTGGAAGCGATGAAACGAAAGCTCGCCGCCTGGAAATCGACATTGGAAGAATAACAGTCCGCTTTTCTCGAAGACAAGGAGACCGCGGCGTCCCTTGAAGAATCAAACCATCTTTTGATACATGGCTGTTACAGGTACAAACTCCTCCAGTCTTGTAATTCTTATTGACAATACAATCGGCCTTCAAGTGACACGAACTACTTGATCGAAGAAAAATCGGTCGGGACCAAGAGTTCTCCTTTGACTCCGCCTTTTATGGTGAGGCGACCCCCAGCTCGTTCTTCCGAGAAGGCCTTGGCAGACTTCCAGTCTTCGTCCTTACCGAATTTGCCAAAGGCCGCCTTGCGTCCTTCTACGCTCTCGTGGGCGACCAGGTAAATCAGGGTATTTGTGGCACCTTTCTGGTCCGCCATCGGGTGAAAGTATACGATATTCTCAATGCCATGCTTTTCGAAAAGTCCGATGGTATGATCGCGGAAACGAGCGTCGAGATGGTTCAGCTTCCCATCATTGGCGATATAGGTCCGCAGCTCGAACAGGCGATCCGGGGATGCCTGAATCTTTTTGACCGGCATGGAGTAGTCAGTCGTTTCCAGCCACACTGATTCGATTTTCGTTATCAACCGCCCATTCTTGGATGATGCCCGGGCAGCAGCCTTCCAATCTGGGTCTTCCTGAAAGGCCTTCCACATGCTTTCTTGGTCTAGCCGACTTGGAAATGCAATGATGTAAACCAGCTTATTCTCGGTGTTATTCTGAGGCACCCAGTAACCCACATTCTCAATACCATAGCGCTCGAACAACGCACAGGTGTGGTCTCTGAATCGGGAAATCAGGTCGTCCAACTTGCCCTCTTGTGCGTAGTAAGTGCGCATCTCGTAAGCCCGAGTGTCATGAGCGTGAACGCTGAGCGAGAAAACGAACAAAATCGAAAATGTGAAGAATAAGAACGCAACTCCATATTTCATAGACGAGGCTTAGTCGGATCTACCGAAATAAGCCAGTAAAAACTTTATACCCCAGGAGCCAAATCGACTGGAACTTCCCCCGCTCGTGATCGAGGACGAGAAGGAAAAGAGTAGCCAATCAGACAGGAGAGATATATTCTTCGGGGGCGTGGATATTGACTGCTCAGGTGGCTTCGGGTCCGCACCGATTTATCATTGAATTAGAATATGGTGTTAATGAATTACTCAGAAACACTTGTAATTAGGATGATTCGCTAGGGGCTTATAATCATATTCCCTTAGTTTCCTTTTACAAATCAACGGCCTGCAAGAACCCAAAGACCTCTGCGACCAGAAGCCCATCATGAAAGTCTTCGCCAAATCGGGGAATAAATTTGAAATTCCAATTAGTACCTTTGTTCGCCTCATGCGTAATTGCAATTGAGTCCAAGATTTCTCGATTAACAGAGAAACCTACCTGCTCATTGTAAGTGCAGACTGAAGACGTATGGCCCTGACAATCAGAGCCTTGAGCATCTTGGCATCGGCGGTTCTTAGGCCATCTGGGGCTTCATAGTTAGCATTACGGTAAAACGCCAGTTAGTTCCTTCGTAATAAATCGATCGATACACTTGATATTTTACTTCATCTGTCTCTTTATCGATAAGTGCCCTGAGAAAATTATCTTCGTAAACAACGTGGAGCAGACCTTGTCTACGATTCGACCCTTTCTCCGTTGATAAGATCAACGTGACCTCGAGATCGTCACCTTTTACAGTCGCCGTGCTTTTGAAATGCTCTTGAGTTAGCTTCAGCACGTTCTGAGTCTGCTGCTTGGTTTTGAAGCCTCCTAACAAACCAAACAATACTACTAGAATAAAAATAAAGTTGAAGCCAGGGCCATTCACGACCTCAAGCTAAATTGGATTCTTTTACCTCGGAGAAATCCCCGATAATTGTGGACTATTCTAGGACGATGGGCTGTGTTTAAAAAGTCCGTCTTCGATCCTTGGAGCACTGCAAGACTGTCATTATCCAACCTCATCCAGTAACTAAGCCTCATGAAAATTCAATCCTCTCTGCTAGTTGGCGGTCTGATGGTCGCTAAATCGTTGACCTTGCAAGCCTTCGCCTCAGAAACCTCTAACCAGTCCGATTGGAAAGGATGGCGCGGACCGAACCAAACCAATATCTCTCCAGACACCGGCCTACTTAAGTCGTGGCCTAAAGGCGGCCCAGAACTCCTTTGGACCTACGAAGACGCAGGAAGTGGCTACTCCAGTGCGGCCATCGTCGACGGGAAGTTATACACGCTCGGTGCTAACGATAGCCAAGAACGGGTCATCTGCTTGGACGCGAATACTGGCGGGGAACTTTGGACTTCGGAGTTTGAAACCGATCCGGAGGAAGGTTATCGCACCCAATGGGGAGCCGGGCCACGCTCCACGCCTACTGTGAGCGATGGACATGTCTACGCACTCGGGGTGGCTGGCGATATCGTCTGCTTGACAGCAGGCAGTGGAAAACGGATATGGCGCAAGAACTTGGTCATGGATTTTGGCGGCAAGATGTCCAAGTGGGGGTATTCAGAGTCGCCCACCGTCGATGGAAAGAGGCTACTAGTAACGCCAGGAGGGAGCAAGGGCGCAATCGTAGCCCTCAACAAGAAGACCGGTGCAAAACTTTGGCAGTCGAAAAAACTGAAGGACGCGGCCGAGTATTCTTCAGTCGTGGTCGCCAATGTGGATGGCCAACGCCAGTATATACAGCTATTCATGAATACGCTCGCTGGTGTAGATGCTGCGAGCGGAAACTTGATCTGGAAATCCGATTGGCCCCGGGGAAAAACAGCGGTGATTCCTACGCCGATATACCGAGACGGTCACGTATTTATAACTTCAGGATACCGAGCGGGCTCCCGACTCGTGAAACTAAACGGGAAAAAAGCTGAGGTTGTCTGGGAAAACCAAGAAATGATCAACCATCACGGCGGAGTGATACTCGTCGGCGATCATGTATACGGATTTTCGGATCAGCGAAAAGGAAACCTGATGTGCATTGAATTCATGACGGGCAAAGTCGCCTGGATGGAGCGCGTGGAGCGCGAACTGCACAAGGGTGCCGTTCATGCCGCCGATGGAATGCTCTACTGCCTCAACGAGACCGAGGGATGGGTCTATTTAGTGGAAGCGAGTCCGTCCGGATTCAGGGAAACTGGAAAATTTCAGCTCCCCAAGGAAACCGCTTTGCGCGATGACCACAATGGCAAGGTTTGGTCCCATCCCGTCGTAATCAACGGGAAACTCTACCTGCGTGATCAGGACCTGATCTTCTGCTACGACGTGAGGGGCTGAGCCGGTAATCGAAGAATCCAGTAACATAACCTTGATCCAGAAGCCCTTCCGGCAAGGCTACCCGCTAGTGATAAATATGGGCCTCCCCATCTAGTTTAAGCGTCTTGCGGTTGGTCTCCGAGTCGCCAGTAAACTCCGTAATCCAACCACTCATCCTGAAATGTTGCACAGCTGATCACTTTTTCTTTCAATACTTTTATTACAACTACAATTCGTATCTTCTAATTGCTTTGCGAATGATAACTGGCCCGAATCTAAAAGGTCATTTGCAAGGTTTGATTCCTTACTCCTTTTCCAATTGGCCGTTTGATTGGTTTGGTCTTTTTCGACCTTGGAGTGCGGATTTTTTTGCTGTGCTCCGTGTTCGCATTAAAATATAATATTATGTCTACACATTGAATATATACCAACAATATATCGAAATAAACAAATTCGTGAGTTCCGAGGTGACAGTACAAATCCACTTCCATCTCCCGCAATCTATATAGATTCCACGATATGAAAATATGAACAGCCATTTGTTGAGCCAGTTGCTCCAGTTCTTCCTAGCTATGACCGGCCCGTAAGGCATCTGGAAAATAGTTCGGTCCAAAAAATTCACCCCGAAAGACATGCCGGGTGATCTTCGTTGCCAGTTCGGCATCGAGTCCTTTGCGGTGGGCATGCTCTTGGTCTTCGATATTCAATGGTTACTGGGAAAATACTATCGTCCAATTAGATGCAACTTACCCCAGAATCAAAACTGCTCGATTGCCGCTTTGGAACTAGGAGAGTATCCTCCTTTCACAAATCTTTCTTTCCAAATTTGCTAATTGGGTGTAAGATCTTTCGTTTTAATCTTTTATGAAATCTCCATACAAAAAACCTATCGACCGTCGGCACTTTTTGAAAGGTTTGGGCGTTATTCTTGCGTTGCCGGCGTTTGAAAGTCTGGGCCCCAGTCTTGTGGCTTCAGAAACAACGACTCGTCCGCGAAGATTGGTCTACGTGGGCAGTCATTTGGGATTTTGGCCAGGGGGATTTTTCCCCAAGAACGCAGGCGAGGATTTCGAGGCGAGTATGACTTTGAAGCAGATTGACCGTCATCGTAGCGATTTCACTGTTTTTTCCCATCTAGACCATGGGTTAGGCGGAGGACACAAGTGCGTGCACTCGTTCTTGAGTGGAATAAAAAAAGAGGAATCGGCGGGATTTCCGGAGAAAAATATGTCGGTAGATCAAGCCGCAGCAGAGTTTTCTGGAAGCCGGACTCGCTACCGGTCAATCACAGCCGGTCTCAAGGAAGGTACAGACATGTGTTGGACACGTTCGGGGGTCAATATTCCGCCTGTCAGCAATCCCGCTCGTCTATTTGAAGCCTTGTTTGTCAATTCTGGTAAAGCCAGTCTTGAAGAGGAGCGTAAACGCCTTTTGCACCGTAGTAGTGTTTTGGATGCGCTGCATGAGTCAGCTAAGACTCTAGGAGGTAAACTCAACATCGCCGACCGAGATAAGCTGGATCAATACCTAACCTCGGTTCGTGAAGTGGAACAGCGCTTGCAAATGTCGAACGAATGGCTGGACCGCCCGAAGCCAAAACCACCAATCAATCGAGTTGTCGACCAAGACCGGTTACATATTGAGGAAATGCCTTTACTCTACGATTTGCTAGTCTTAGCCTTACAGACAGATTCAACCCGCGTAGCGACTTTTGAAATACCAATGGGATTTCAAACCGCCGAATTAGAAGTCAGTTCCTACCATGGTCTCTCTCACCATGGAAAAGAATCAAGTCGATTGGTTCAACTACAAATCGTCGAAGCCTATCTTATGAGACAGTTCGGCCATTTTATGGATCGACTGAAAGAAGCCGATTTGTTCGACGATACTTTGGTCACCATGGGCAGTGGTATGGGAAATGCACATACACATAGCAATAAGGACTTGCCAGTACTGATAGCCGGCGGCGGCCTAAATCACAAGGGGCACTTGATTTGCCCCGAGGAAAAAGGTAAACGAATTCCCCTTAGCAACCTCTGGCTTTCTTCGTTGCAATGGTTCGGCATGGATACTGAACGTTTCGGGCGAAGCACGGGAACATTCTCACTGATGAACTTAGCGTAATTATAGAGGGGACGGCGGGAAGAATATTGCGTTCAGGAGATGGTGATGAACAGTACTCTAAAATTAGGTACGATATCATTTAGTGTATTTCTTTTCGGAGTCCTAGAGATTACCGTTTGTGCCATGCCGCAAAATGAGTTTCTCAAGCAATACTGCATCGATTGTCACGGACCGGAAAAGCAGAAAGGCGACCGCCGCTTCGATGGATTGGGAAAAAGCAATCTGGAAATCTCGGATGTTGAAGCGTGGCAGGAAATTTTGGACATGCTCAACCTCGGCGACATGCCGCCCGAGGACGTAAAACAACCTACGGTTGCAGAACGAGCGGCCATGATCGAATCGACAACCAAGCTGATTTCGACCGAACTGGAGAAGCTGTCCGATTCAGGAGGTCATAGTGTTTTGCGCCGGATCAATTCCTGGGAGTATCAGCATACTATCGGGGATCTCCTAGGACTGAACATTTCTGCATGGAATCCAGCCGCTGACTTCCCCAAGGAAGTCGTCAAAAACGGATTCGACAACGTTGGTGCCGAACTGGTTACCTCAGGAATGCTCCTGGAGCATTATTTCGCAGCCGCCGAAGAGGCAGTACTACGAGCAACCCAATTTCGAGAAGCCCCGAAAAAAAAATATTACGCACAGCGGACACCCTTTTACTTTGAGGGGAAAGTAAATCAGGATTTACCAAAGTTATTTCAAGTGGATCGTTTTCGATTTACGCCCGATACGCCTTACACGGATTTGTATGGTCGTCACTACCGCGGAGGTCATATGGGCTTCGAACCCCTGGCCCGAGGAGGTGTTCCCTACAGCGGTGTATATCGGGTGCGCGTGATGGCCGCCGCAGTCGATCGCTGGCATCCGTACGGAAATGTGATTGACGATTTTCGTAACGGTGACCCGCTTGTGCTCGAGCTTATGGCCGTTGATCGAAAAGGCAGTGTTGAGAGTACAGGCAATGTATCAACGGAACGCTCACTCGCCAAAATTGAATTGACCAGTGAAGAACCACAGTGGTTCGAATGGGAGGTGTATTTTGACGAAGGATTTGAACCAGAAATTCGCTTTAGGAATGGCACACTTGCCACCAAACGCTTAACTCGTCTTCTACACCAGAAAGCCGGCCACCATGAAGAAATCAAACCCTTTGTGGACATGAAAAATGGGCTAGAAAAATTCCATGGTATCTTACGAGGATACAAAGGTCCCAAACTTCGAGTGTGGGAAATTCAAGTTGAGGGACCATTGGAAGAAAAATGGCCTCCGAAGGGGCACCAGCTACTTTATGGAGATCTCAAACCCAATCAGATGAATGGCACGAGCGCAATCAAACGGCTACGCATCTTTGCGGAAAACGCTTTTCGGCGTCCCCTGCAAGTCGACGAACTGGAACCCATCGAATCACTTGTTCTGAATAAGATCGAGGAAGGCCTGAAACCGATTGAAGCGCTTCAGATCGGATTTCAAACGATTCTGTGTTCTCCCGGTTTTATCTATCTAGCGGAGGGAGACGGACCGCTAGACTCAATTGCGCTGGCGTCTCGTTTATCCTATTTTCTTTGGTCATCCATGCCGGATAAGGAATTGATCAATATTGCGGGCAAAGGCGGCTTGAGCGAACTTAAAATCCTGAAAAATCAGGTAGCCAGAATGCTAGCAGATCCGAAGTCGGATCGTTTTGTATCCAATTTTATTAGTCGTTGGTTTGAAATAGACAACATCGGAGAGATGCCCGTTTCGGAAGATTTCAGAAGCTATCATCGGGATAGTATCGAAACTGCGATGCAAAGAGAGACGGAGGCCTTTTTCCGTCATGTTATGGAAGAGAATCTAAGGCCGGGAGAACTGCTGTCAGCAGACTACAGTTTTATCAACCGGGAGTTGGCCTTGCATTATGGTATCGCAGGAATCGAAGGCAATCACTTGCGAAAGGTTGCCATGAATGGGATACCACGAGGCGGCTTGCTCGGTCAATCACTCTTACTAACTGCCTCCGCAAACGGTGTGGATACTTCGCCGGTAAATCGTGGCATTTACGTTTTAGAGAATCTCCTGGGTTATTCGCCGCCCTCTCCACCGCCTGATGTGCCAGCCATTGAGTCAGACATTCGAGGGGCAGAAACAATTCGTGAGCAACTTACCAAGCATCGCGAAGTCGAAACCTGCGCCAACTGTCATCGCAAAATTGATCCACTGGGGTTTGCCTTGGAGAATTTCGATCCAACTGGAAGGTGGCGCACACATTACGAGAATAAGTCGATGATTGACGCTTCTGGAGAATTGCCAGCGGGGGAGCGCTTTAGCGATCCTTCCGAATTCCGATCCCTGATGATTCAGCGGGAAGCGGAATTCACCCGTTGCCTAATAGAGAAACTCCTCGCTTATGCGATTGGGCGGGAACTAGACATCCGAGACCGGGCCATCATTGACGGGATTTGCGAAAAACTGGAAGCCGAACGAGGAGGCCTTCGCGATATGATTCAAGCCATTGTCCTGAGCAATTCGTTTCAGAATAATTAGGTATTGGCAACTTTGTGTTTGTTGCTTCAGTCCGGCCGTCAAACAAATCTCTGGTTTAACTCAAAACAGCATATTATCTACTTTATAAATAGCTACTCTTCTTTCTCATCGGTGAAATTGAGTCACTGTTTTCCATGGACAACCCGCCCAGTATCTTTGTCGGTAAATGTCCACTTGTCGGGATCAAACACGAAACCATCCTTGCCGGGGACGTAATTTGCATAATGAGATGGTAAGTGTTTAGCTAACTCGTCCTTAACTGATTGATACAATGGATTGGTAGCTAAATTTTTCCACTCATTAGGGTCAATCTGGTGATCGTACAACTCCTCTGATCCGTCGCTATATCGAATGTAGCGCCATCGCCTGTCTCGAACAGCCGTATTGCCATAGCCGAAATCAATCAAGCTGGCATGTGGCCAGGAAGCGTTTGGGTTAGCCAGAAGAGGGCCCAGATCAGGTCCGTCGAAATCGATGTCGCTTTCCATTTCTATTAGACCAATGAGAGTTGGAAAAATGGATACAATATTTACGGGAGCACTCGAAGTTTCGCCTGCGGTTTCCATTTCGGGAGTTGCGATGATAAAAGGAACGCGGGTGGCCTCTTCCCAGAGGGTGGACTTGTGCCAATGGTCCTTTTCGCCTAAGTGCCAGCCATGGTCGGACCAAAGAATGATGATCGTGTTGTCTGCGTGTGGCGATTTGGCGAGAGCTTCTAACACGCGCCCCACCTGTGCATCTGCAAAGGAAATACTCGCCAAGTAGAAACGTACAGCCTCTTCCCATTCGCCAGCATCCTTGACTGCCTCCATTTCGTCGCGGTGCCGTTCTGCCCATCGCTGCGGAATGGGGGGTATATCAACCAGGTCATTTTCCGGAGTTTCAGGTAAGTGGATTTCCGGCTCTTCGTAAAGATCGCGGTAGCGTTTGGGGATGTACCAAGGCAAGTGAGGATGAAAGGTCCCAACCGATAGAAAGAAGGCTTCGCCTGAATGGCTCTCCAGAAAATCGATAGCGTAATCGGCTACTAGGACGTCATCATATTCCGATTCCTTCCGCGGCAAAACCCCCCAATCCATTTCTTGTCTGCCGCGTAGATACTCGACTTTACTAAACGGATAGCCTGGTGGGGGTGGCTGCCATTCAGTCCAGGGGTAGGCTAGTTTGTTACTTCGCGTCCAGGGGAAGTCTGCCCAAGGGAAACGGAAGTAGTCATGCCATTGGTCGGGTGGATTGTTGCCAGCCGTGTGGTGAAAGCTTTTGCCTGCTCCCACGACATGGTACCCTTTTTGCTTGAAGTACTTCGGCAAGGTCATCTTGTCTGGGTAATTGGGGTGCAACCACTGGCTGTTGTCATAGATCCCCGTGGTCGATGGCATAAGCCCGGTCATGACCGACGTTCGGCTAGGATTGCACACGGGCGACGGGCAGTGTGCATTAGTGAAGTTGATGCCCCGTGCCGCAAGAGCGTCCATGTGCGGGGTGTGGACTTCGCCTGTGTAGCCACCTAGGAAATTGGTCCAGTCGCGCATGTCGTCGACTGAGATCATAAGGATGTTGCGTGCGGACTCACCGTTTAAAACTGGAACGCTGAGGACGAAGGGTAAAAACAGAAATGACAGTAATTCGTTGATCAATCTCGCTCTGGTCATGATAGGGCATTGATTTCGGGTCATCGGTTCATTAAGAGGAGATCTTACCATTAGTCTGGTCTAGTCCACCGTTTTGCAGAGACAGCGATGGAAACGAATACAACCATAAAGAGCAGAGGTAGATTAAGGTATTTATATACAACTCAGGGTCGCACCTAATCTTCGAGCGACCATAATATTTTCAAACCAAAATCATAAGGGCTTTGTACGCTTTTCATACGGCCAGCTTGCCTGCTTATTCATATTGCGCAGCGTCATGGTCGGCGGACAGTGGTAATAATTTCTCAAGCGTACTAATTCTCGCTTCAGCTCTATTATAGTCGTCTCGTTTTCTGGAATGTAATACTGGCTGATCATCTCGCTTGGATCCTTCTTTAGGTCAAAGAACTCCCACTCATTATGTGCGGGATAATAAATCAGCTTATTACGCCCATCTGTAACACCGTAGTGTGGCTGCACGCGGTGGTTTGCCAGTTCGTGGTACGTGTAGAGAAAAGTCTTTCTCCAATCGTCGGGCGTCTTGCCCTGTAATAAAGGGACCAAACTTCTTCCCTGCATCTCTTTCGGTACATCTATTCCAGCTAGATCTAGGAAGGTCTCGGCGATGTCGATATTAGATACAATATCAACATCGTTGACGACGCCCTCTTCTACTATCCCTGGCCAGTGAACAATAAAAGCAGTTCTCAAGGATTCTTCGTACATGAACCGCTTATCGAAAAACCCATGTTCTCCCAAAAAGAAACCATGATCGGCCATGTAGATAACAATGGTATTATCGGCTAGATTATTTTTTTCAAGAAACGAACGAATTCTCCCCACATTTTTGTCAATTCCAGCACCTGAGGCTAGGAAGTTCTTCAAAAGCAATTGATATTTGAAGCGGGATAGTTCCCGACTAGGATTGTTCCACCCCAAGTTCATTGCTTCAAATTTTTCTACATCCGGGGCGCGGTATGCATCCCATGCCTTTCGCTGCTCCTTATTCAATTCTCCGAGCTCACCGGGATCACCTAGCATAATATTGTAAGACAAGTCTTCGTACAGCGTTAAGGTCTGTTCGCGTATAGCAGTACCCCGGTATGAAAAATCATCAAAGAGATTATCCGGCTCGGGAATATGCACATCGTCATACAAATCATATTCCTCTGGGCCAGGACACCAACCGTGGTGAGTCGCCTTGAACTGGGACATCAGAACAAACGGCTTACTTTTGTCTCGCCCGTTCTTCAACCACTCGATCGTAAGGTCTCCTACGATATCCGAGTTGTACCCCATCACAACACGCTCATCTTTCAGCCCATCCGCATCGCCCGTCAGCAAAAGCGGATTATAGTATCTCCCTTGCCCTCGCATCACATCAAAGTAGTCAAAACCAGTCGGGGTCGACTTCAGATGCCACTTTCCAATGATAGCCGTCTGGTAACCACTCTGCCGCAGGATTTTGGGGAAAGTCTGCTGGGAGCCGTCGAAATTGGCATTTCTATTCCAGGTCACACCATTTCTGTGCCCATATTTTCCAGTAAGAATAGCCGCTCTGCTTGGCCCGCATAACGCATTGGCTACATAGCATTTCCTGAACAGCATTCCCTCGCTTGCAAGTTTATCAATATTTGGCGTATTCGCTACATCCTTTAGCCTCCCTTCATAAGCACCAATCGACTGCCATGCGTGATCGTCGCTGAAAAGAAAGAGTATATTCGGTCTGTCAGGGTTTTCTCCCAGCAATTGGACAGAACTAAAGCCGAAAACCAAGGCTTTAAGGAAGAGTAAAGCCCTTATGATTGGCCAAAAAAGTTTCATTTTTATATGTACTAGTTTTTTCATTACTTTAATTTTAATATCTAATCATAAATCCTAAATCGAAACATATTCAGGGTTCGGTTCCGTCGTCTAGCTATCGACCAGAGAGAAAACTATTTTGGGCCGGCTTTGTACACTTAACGAAAGGAAGCTAAAGATTCCACAGGCAATTGTGGAGAGTTTTCGTGTAATTTTCATGACAAAATTTGGGGTCAATTGTTAAGACAGAAACGCTGCTTAAGGGGCCTTCATTGATCCTACTTGTTATTTTTATGTACTCATCAAATCCTATCGAAGGTTTAGTCGAATCCGGTATACATCTCCCCCCAAGCAGGTACGAGATCGCAAAGAGCCCGGAGGCTTCGGATGAAATCCTATTCGATCGCTCTCACCAACATTTGCATCGAGCTGGACTCGCTAGCACCGCTCAAGAACGAGTAATACCGCAAGGCCCCCAGAAGTGCTAAACCTACTTTTTTAACTTTTAGCATGAACGTATACCCGTAACCTCATTCATTTCCGATTCGTCTTTGGCAGCGACTGTTTCAACCTCTTGATAACGGAACTGTATTCCGGATTCCCCGCCAGATTCGTCCACTCGTTCGGGTCTTCATTGTGATCATAAAGTTCTTCTCCACCATCATTGTATCTAATGTAGCGCCATCGATCCGTTCGAACAGCATGATTCTCGTATCCAAATGTCATCTGCACCGGGCGGTTCCACTCGTGTCCCGGATCCTCTAATAGCGGTGCTAGGCTCACACCGTCCAAGCCCTCTCGCATTGGCAGGCCGCTTATTTCCAAAACAGTAGGATAGAGATCGATCAAGCTCACGGGACGGTCGCACAACTCGCCTTTTGCCACGCCTTCCGGACCTGCAATGACCAACGTGGTCTGAGTCGTCACTTCCCACAAAGCGTGCTTTCGCCAGTGCTGTTTCTCGCCTAGATGCCAGCCATGATCGCCCCATAGCACAATATAAGTATTGTCTGCGTAAGGGCTCTCTTCAAGAGCGTCCAACAACCGACCGACATGAGTATCGATGTAGCTGATCGTTGCCAAATAACTCTGCACCGCCCGCGGCCATTGCTTGTGCTTCAGAACCATCTCGTGATCCTCGCCGTGCCTTGCGAAGTTTCGGGCGCCGGAAACATCGTGAACCTCAATCGCAAATTTCTCGCCCCAGTACGGCAGATCCTCTCGATCGTTATCCAACGTAGTCGGAAGAATGACATCCTCGATTGGGTGCATATCGAAATATTTACGCGGCGCATTCCAAGGCATGTGCGGTTTGGTAAAGCCGCAAGCGATAAAGAACGGCTTCTCGTGATCCTTGCCCAATTCCGAGATCGCCCAATCCACATTCTTTACATCAAACAACTCCGATTCGTCGACATCGATTGGCCCCCAAGGAGCCCAAGCGTCATCCGGCAGGTGCGCATCGCGCTCTCCTGCATGCCTTTCACGTCTAGGCATGTTGTAGAAGTCCCAGGATTTTGGATCGTAAGACGCACTGCCGTGAAACGTCTTGCCGCCACCTTGGACGGAATAGCCGCCTTCGGACCGTAAATACTGCATCAGCGTAACGGCGTCGGGAACCTTGACCCGCATCATTTCGCCATTTCCATATACCCCTGTATTCGACGGCAAAAGTCCCGTAAACAAGCTAACACGCGAGGGATTACAGAGCGGAGCATTGCAGTAGGCCTGGGTGAAGGAAACACCCCGCTTCGCGAGTCGGTCGATGTTGGGTGTCAACGCTTGAGGGTGCCCGCCCAAATGGCCCACCCACGTATTCAAGTCATCGACAGGAATGAATAGTATATTAGGCCTATCCTTCCCACATAAGGGTAAAACGAAAATCAACAAAATGATTACTTCTCTTATTGTCCTCATCATTTAATTACTTTTAATACACCACCGAATTCAGAGAGACGTTACTCGTTCGGCGTACTCCGCGGTTTGAAAATACATATCCATCTCCTACTTCTTCGTCACATACACATAATAAGCACTCAGAATTGTACTTAAGTTTCCGCCTTCTCTATGGCCAGCACCTCCCCGAAACCAAGTATGCAATGCGATGGGACCCTTTTTCAACTGGGCAGTGAACGTAACTGAAGTGTCGTTCGGTCCGATCTGTTTCGTCTCTCCTTCGAATCCATAAGCGGTCTTTTCACTAATACTTAAGTGATGATAGTTACTCAGATAAAAGCTCGCTTGGGTAATCGGGATTGCGCCTTGGCCATCCTCCGATGGAGCTACCAGAGGACGATCGATTTCCTTCGGCCAACGACGAAGCTCGAAATCATATTCCCCGGGCTCAGCCACCTCTAACATCCAGTAGCCTGTTTTGTGCTGTCCATCACGAATCTGCCTTTGCTGGTCAATAAATACGTCCAGCCATTCGCAGCCTGTTAAGCGCGATGGATTTTCGTGCTCGCTGCCAATAATAACCCGCTGAACGTCATTGGCATTCGGCCCTACGTCGGCCCACCAATCATCTAGCTTGACTCGCATCTTCGAAAGGATCTTCGGATACTTATCGATCACGTTGTTTTGCTGCAGCGGATCGGTCTCAAGATTGTAGAGCTCGCGATCTTCAAGCAATCGCCAGCGCTTCCATAGCACCTCACCCAGATTCCGCTGCATGAGCGTCTGGGCGAACGGGGTTGGGTAATTTACGAAATTGGGCATGCGGCTGTAGTTGATCACCAGCATCCGATCTTCTGGAACGACCGCTTTTCCTTTCAAAACAGAGGCCAGGCTCATTCCGTCGAACTTGGCGTCGCTGGGAATGTTGCAGAGATCAAGTAGCGTTGGCAGCATATCCTGAACTTGCGTGAGTCCGTGGATATCCTGCGGCTTCAACAAACCGCCGTTCGGCCAACTGATGAAACAAGGAACGCGATGTCCTCCTTCCCACAACTCCGTTTTCCCACCCCGCATTCCAGCGTTGTAGTAACGTGGGCCATGGGTGCTGCCGTTGTCGGTCTGAAAAATCACAATTGTGTCATCCTTAATCCCTTCGTCGGCAAGAAACTTCATCATCACCCCCATGTTCTCATCGATGTTCAATATCATGCCCAAGTAGTCGGCCAGACGGACCTTCATCGCGGGATCGATGTCATCGAACTCCGGTTGATCGAGGATCTTCTTGATTGCAGCCTCATCCTTGTCCTTCGCAACCAAAGGGCCATGGGGCGTATTAGGCATGATAATGGATAGGAACGGTTTTCCCTGTTGGGCAGCCTGCTTCATGAATGAGATGCTCTCCTCGAAGAAAACATCGGTGCAATAGCCCTTGTACTTCTTCCACTTCCCATTATTCACATAGGTGTCGTCAAAATAATCATTACCCCAAAAATCGGGAACGGATCCGATGTGGGAGGAAGGAAACCAGCAGGTCTCATCAAATCCTCGATCTTCGGGACGAAAAGGGTAGTTGGAACCCAAATGCCACTTGCCAAATAGGCCGGTCTCATATCCCGCGTCCCCAAAGAAGTTTGCCATAATCGGTACCTCCGGTCGCAACAGTCCGCGTCCGCTGCTTACATTGATGCACCCATTGCGGGCGGCATCCAAGCCAGTCATAAGCTGACCGCGCGTGGGTGCACACATGGGAGATACGTGATAGTCTTCTAAGCGTAGACTCTCGCTATGCAGGCGATCGAGATGAGGTGTTTTTAGGATCGGATTTCCGTTAACTGACAACTCCGGGTAACCCTGGTCATCAGTCATGACGATGATAATGTTGGGTTGCTTGGCCAGCGCCGCTGTAGCGACGAAGAGAGCTGCAATGAATAAGTAGGGAGGTATATTGGGGTTCATAATAAAATTCACTTACTGATATCGGCCGATCTCTGGGCGGCCAAACTCACGTTCAAATCTTAGCCGTTCGGAGATCGGCCGCTACCTTTAATTCTCGATTTTGAATCTCTGCTTCAGTTGCTCGAGTTCCATTTTAAGCCTACTGATAGTCTCAGCATATTCAGGATTTCCATATTCGCTTTTCATTTCACCTGGATCACGCTGGTGATCGAACAGTTCCCACTCATCCACATCGTTGTGTTTGAAGTTAATCAGCTTATACCGTTTGTCGACCACGCCTTCATGAGGTGGGACGCCGTGATTATAGTATCCCTCGCTCACGCTTCCTCCGCGCCGCTCGCCGTAGTATTTGTAATAAAAGCTCTTTCGCCAGTTTTGGGGAGCGACACCCTTGAGCAAAGGAACTAGACTGCGGCCTTGGATCTCGCTCGGAATCGACGCTCCTGCCATTTCAAGGAACATAGGAGCGAAATCCAGATTAGAAACAATATCGCTGCTGACCCGACCTTCCTCAGTAACACCGGGCCACCGAACCAAAAGCGGCGTCTTCAAGCACTCTTCATACATCCACCGCTTGTCATACCAACCATGCTCCCCAAGAAAAAAACCCTGATCCGCCGCATAGATCACGATTGTATTTTCCGCCAAACCACTCTCATCGAGATAGTCCAGTAAACGACCCACATTTTCATCGATGCCTTTACTCGTCAGGAGGAAATTCTTGATAAAGCGCTGGTATCGCCACTTTGCCCGTTCGTCGCCTTGAAGATTCGCCATTTCAAAGGCCTCGTTAGCTTCATCGAAATAGCTACGGTACTGATCAAGCTGCTCGCCCTGAATATTTCGATAGTCAATACTGAGATTACTAAGCGGCATCACGTTTGCGATACTGGTGTTGTGATTCCTAGGAGCGCGGCTACGACCAGTGTAGTCGTCGAAAAAGTTGTCTGGCAGGGGGACAGTGACGTCATCAAGCTCACCAAGATGGCGAAGTGCCGGTTGAAACGGGCCATGAGTCGCCTTGAATTGGCTCATCAGCATGAAGGGTTTGTCTGAATCCCGGCTCTTTAGCCAATCCAGTGATCGGTCCACTACTACGTCCGTATTGTAACCTTCATACTCTGTGGGTTCCCCGTTAGTGTAGAAAGTTGGATTGTAGTAGCGACCTTGACCCCGCATCACTTCGTGGTAGTCGAAGCCCGTTGGCACGGATTTTAAATGCCATTTTCCCACGATTGCCGTATCGTATCCAGATTTCTGTAGCAATTTAGGAAAGGTTACTTGTCCTCCATCGAAGGTATTATAATTATTTATCTGCCCATTGAGGTGGGAGTACTTCCCAGTCAGGACCACCGCCCGCGAAGGTGCACAAATCGAATTCGTGACCAGGCATCGGTCGAAGCGAATCCCTTCCGCACCAATCCGATCAATATTCGGTGTCGGTACCAATTTGGATAATGGATGGCCGTACGCCGAAATAGTCTGCCAGGTGTGGTCGTCCGAAAAGATAAAAACGATATTCGGCTTATCCTGCGACTTCGCGGCAGATAGGAGGGAATATAGTATCCAAAATACGGTTAATATTTTGTTACTGCTCATGGCCGCTCGTCTACTTTCCAGTTCTTGTTAGCCCGATTCCCATAATGCGGGTAATAATCCCATTCAACAGGACCCCCAACAACTCGCGGATCCTTCGTCTTCTCCAAATGGGCGAATAACCGCTCGCGCAGTTCCGCTTGAATCGCCTCAAACCCTTTCGAGCCCGCAACGTTGTTCATCTGATGGGGATCATCTTTCAATCGGTACAACTCCTCCGCAGGGCGTTTCCCAAAGGCGAGATGAGCCAACGCGGCGACTCCATGATCGTATTGATGCTCGATCATATAAGTCTTGGTCGGAGATGAATCGTATTCGCCGAATGGTATCAACCGATTGCATGCTTCCGGATCCGGTGAACCCGCCGGCCAGCGTCCCGGCTCGAAATTATGGATATATAGGAAGTCTTCTGTTCTAATGGCCCGACAAGGATACCCTTTCCCCCCCGCTCGAGCACCGCTGTGTCGCTCAAACCCAATGTATGCCACGTCCCAATCCGCAGACCCCACACCCGAGAAAAGCCCCATGAGGCTGCGACCGATCATCATATCTGGAACGGGTACGCCCGCTGCCTCCAGAAAGGTCGGGGCTAGGTCGCTTAGATTGACCGGAGTTTCAATCGAGCGGCCCGGATTCTTTATCCCTTCCGACCAGCGAATCGCCAAAGGAACGCGGGCACCATCATCGTAAACTGTTGCCTTTCCTCGAGGAAAAGGCATCCCGTGATCACTGGTAACGACAATGATTGTATTGTCTAAATCATCACGCGCCTCCAAGAGCGCAATCGCACGGGCCACCATGGTGTCAAAGTGCTCAACTTCAACGAGGTAATCAGCGATATCACTGCGTACGATTCCGTTGTCTGGAAAGATCGCCGGAACTACGATCTCGCTAAGATCTTTTCCGGTCTTTAACCCCGCCCCGTCTTGATAAAAACGATGCGGCTCGCTTGTGCCCAACCAAAAGCAAAACGATTCTTTCCAATCCACTTCCGACAAGAAGTCCGCGAAATTTCCAGCGTAGTCGGTATTGCGTATTCCTCGAAAAGGAGGCTCTCGCGTTCGTTCCATGTAAGCGGGCCCCGCCGGATTTTCGGTGCGACCTCCCGGCTCCAAGCGCCCCGGTCCCCAAGATTTGCCCGTGGTCCCGATTTTATAGCCCGCCTTCCGCAATTCATCCGTGTAGGTAGCGAATTTCGCCGGCAAGGTGCTCCAAATATTGGCCGCTTCTTCCAAGCGCCAAATCGGTTGGCCCGTCAGAATCGCACTGCGGGAAGGTCCGCAAGTCGGGGCGTCGCAAAAGGAATTGACGAATCGCAGTCCTTCGGCCGCTACGCGATCAAATGCCGGCGTACTGACCACTGGATCGCCATTGGCTCCCGTGTGCGCCCAGGACTGGTCGTCAGAAATACAGAAAAGAATATTGGGACGAGCCGCAGCATTCGGTACGAAAAACCCGCAGCTTAATAGAACGCAAAGCCGCACTGAGAAAAGCGTATTCAGTCGTCGCATTGCAACCCGCAATCCCCCCATCTCTCCATCTCTCCATCTCTCAATCCCGCCCTCACGGCTTTTCCTCCACCGTCCAGCCTTCTGTCCTAATTCGACCGTAGTAAGGATAATAGTCCCAATCTACGTTGCCTCCGACGACACGCGGATCCTTAGTTTTCTTCAACTGAGCAAACAACTGGTCGCGGAGCTGAGCCCGATTCGACTCGTATTCAACCGATCCCGCCACGTTAACCATTTGCTCGGGATCCTTCTTCAAATCGTACAACTCCTCGGCCGGACGAATGCCAAAGGAAAGATAGGCGAGATCCGCGATTCCGTGCGTGTGGCGATTTTCCATCATGAAGGTCTTGGTCGGCGACGAATCGATCTCTCCGTACGGTAATGCTCGAGCACATACAGATGCATCGGGCGAACCCGACGGCCAACGTGTCGGCTCGAAATTGTAGATATACATAAAGTCAGCCGTACGAATCGCTCGGCAGGGATAACCCTTTCCACCCGATCGACACCCGTCGTGACGCTCCATGGCGATAAACGCCGCGTCGCGGCCCTTCGGCTTCTTGCCTCGGAATACATCCACCAGGCTCTGAGCGCTCATCATCCTGGGAGGCTTCAAACCCGCGGCATCTAGGAACGTAGGAGCGAGATCGCTCAGATTGACGAAGGAATCAACCACCCGACCCGGGTTCTCAATTCCCTCTGGCCAGCGAATCGCCAATGGTATCCGCGAACCCAAATCATAGAGGCTCGCCTTCGCTCGAGGGAACGGCATGCCATGATCGCTTGTCAAAACGACGATCGTATTGTCGAGCAGTCCTCGCTCTTCCAAGGTCGCGATCGCACGCCCCACCATCGTATCGAAATGCTCGATCTCGACCAGGTAGTCAGCGATATCGCTGCGGACGATCTCGTTGTCCGGAAAGACCGCCGGTACGACAATTTTACTGAGATCTTTCCCTGTCTTTAGACCCGAGCCCGCTTCATAAGCACGATGCGGTTCGCTCGTTCCAAGCCAAAAGCAAAAGGGCTCGTCTCCTTCGACCTCCGCCATGAAATCCTCGAAATTTCCAGCATAGTCCGTGTTGCGCATCATCCTGAACGGTGGATCGAGCGTTCTCCCCTCGAAGAGCGGTCCAGCGGGATTCTCCGTCCGGCCACCCTCTTCCAAACGTCCCGGACCCCACGCCTTGCCCGTGGCTCCTACTTTATAGCCGGCCTTCCGCAACTCTTCCGTGTAGGTTACGAACTTCGCCGGCAAAGTGCTATGGATATTGCCCGCTTCCTCCAAGCGCCAAATCGATTGCCCCGTCAATATCGCACTGCGTGAGGGACCGCAGGTCGGGGCATCACAAAATGCATGGGTAAAACGCAACCCCTCGTTAGCGACCCGATCGAAGGCGGGCGTCTTAATGACTGGGTCCCCATTGGCACCCGTATGCTGATAAGATTGATCATCCGAGATGCAAAACAGGATATTCGGGCGAGCGAGGGCATTCTGTAGTGAATAAAAAATTACGTTTACAAAAAGCAAAGCCTTCAGAAAAAACCGCAGGGAAAAGCGTTCGCCCACAGACGATCGACTACGATTAAACAGGGCTAGTGTCATGGGAAGGGGTACGGGATAGAAGTGAAGATGCTATTTCAAAGTAAACTCGGGCATTTGTTTGAGTGCACCGCCTTCCATCGCGGACTCGTGGGCCAGAATCCCGACGCAGGTGATATTAGCCGACTCAGGTGCGTTCGGGTACGGAGCTCGCTTCTTAAGCAGTGCACTTACAAATTCGTGAACCAAATGCGGATGCGACCCGCCATGCCCACCTCCCTGCGTGAACGAAAGATGCTGGTTGTCGCCGGAATCGTAAACACCACGACCCGTGAATGATTGAATCTCCACCGGTAATCGATCCGCGAAATCCGGCACCTCCACTCGTTCTGGAATTTCCGGCTCGGGCTTTCCTATCGTGTGGATCACCGGATTCTCCCCTTCCACCAACGGCCACTCATAACTCTTTTTAGAACCGTAGGCATCAAAGCTCTCACGGTACTGGCGAGCCGTGTTGTACAAGGATCGTATGATACGCGCCGATACATCTGAATCCTTGAAGGTCACCTGACAAGACTCTATCGCGAAAGGGGAGCCATGGATTGGAATCATTTCTTCCTCTATTCGTCCCGATCCGAAGCAAGACAGCGTTTCCGCCCGATCTCGTTGTAGTGCCAAAACCGGTCCTACGCAATGAGTCGCGTAATGCATAGGGGGGAGGCCATCCCAATAGCTTGGCCAGCCATCCATGTCTTGCTGGTGGCTCGACTGCAAATACTGGATACGTCCAAGTTCGCCCTTGTCGAACAGTTCCTTAACAAACAAAAACTCGCGACTGTAGACCACCGTCTCCATCATCATATAAGTCAACCCGGTTGATTCACACAGTTCGCAAATCTCGCGGCACTCTTCAACCGTCGTGGCCATCGGCACAGTACAGGCCACATGCTTGCCAGCCTTCAATGCTTGGATCGAATGGGGGGCATGGCTGCCAATAGGTGTATTAATGTGCACTGCATCAACACCAGGGTCCTCGAGCAACTCCTCGTATGAAGTGTAGCGCTTCGACGGATCGATTCCGAACTCGTCTCCAACCTTGTTCAGCGACTCCTCATTCCGCTGGCAAATCGCGGCAATATCTGCATTGGGATGCTTTTCGTAGATAGGAATGAACTCAGCCCCAAAACCGAGTCCCACGAGAGCGACATTAACTTTATCCGACATATATTACTTTGCCTAACATTGAACTAATGTTCCTGCAGGGAACGTGAAAACGGCAGAATAGAGCGGGTTTCACTCTCTGCAATCTTATCTTAACAGAATCCGATTTATTCCGCTTGTACTATTTGTTACTAAAAATAGTATCTTTTCGCCATGGAGCTATTCGATCCTTATCTGGAGGAGTTTCATTTGGGCGGAGAGTTCTATCGCCTCTTCGAACACATCCCAAAAATCATGTTCTTCGCCAAGGACCGCAAACGCCGGTTGTTCATGGGAAATCAGCGGTTTCTTGAACACTGCGGATTCACTTCCGTCGAGGAATTAGTGGGAAAATCCGATATCGAAATGTTTCCAAAATACATGGATGACAAATTCGCTCGGGACGACAAAACGATACTGCGTTCCGGAAAGCCCCTTCTCAATCTGGTTGAACTGTTTCCCTCACGCGATCGACTTCCCGAATGGTACATCACAAACAAGTACCCGATTTTCAACAAAGCTGGATCAGTGGCCGCGATTTGCGGCCTCATTCAACCGTATCAGCTCTCGTTTGACGATCCCGATGACCCTATTTCCAAGGTAGTCGACTTAATCAAAGGCAGCTTCGATCAGACTATCAACATTCCCGAACTCTCTCAGCATGCAGGTCTCTCTCAACGCCAGTTGGAGCGGCTATTCAAAAAGCGATTCAGTATCAGCCCACGGGAATACATTCTCCGACTACGCGTTCTTATCGCTGCCGACAAATTAAAGTACACAAATAAAATAATAACTGAAATCGCCCTCGAATGTGGATTTTACGACCACAGCTATTTCACGCGCCAATTTAAGCGCCACATGGGAACGCTACCCTTGAAATTTCGCAAAAGCGAAGGCCGGTAGGTAGGTTACGGTGTACTCAAGTCGGGAGGACCTACGGAATCGCCTTGTTCCAATAATCTCCTTAAGCGACAGGCAAGGAACTATGCCTCGCTTAGGGCCCTATTTTTGGGGCCTTGCGCCTGGGCATTTGCATCTGAGAGTTTTGCCATTTTTTCGTTCTGCATTTATCGCCGCACATGCCGTGGGACAGAGAGCGGTTATCTGGTATTCATCTTGGAGATATTTCCCAATCTTCACCGCGCCCAAGGTCAATCACTTGGCAGTGGTACTCATTGGGTTTTTGCCGCTTTGTTTACCCTATTCTTTCCTTCAATGGAGGAGGCTTTTCCGGCCAGCGTTGTTTTTGGCTTCTTTTGCTTTATGATGATTCTTCAACTGACCTGGGTAAAGTTGTTCGTTGCAGAAACCAAAGGCGACTCCCTGGAGGAAATGGAATCAAGATTTGTGAGTTGAATTTTTGTATATAATAATTAATTGAGTTAGACTATTCATGAAACGAACCCATATCCTATTGATGTCGGCTGTGAGTATCTCAGTCACTACTTTCGTCGCAGCCCAGACTTCTCCTAGTCAATACGCTTCCCCTGTTCCCCGGTTCACCTTTTCGGAGACTCTTGAGGAACAGGAAAAAGAACTGACTGATAACTCTTTGCTCAAACGCTTTCATGAGTCGCGAACAAAGCTATTAGAAGATCCCCATTACCCTCGTTACCATTTTAGCAGTCCGGAGAACCGTCTGAACGACCCCAATGGATTGAGCTATTGGAACGGTCAGTGGCACATGTTCTACCAAGGTTATCCACCGGAAGACCCTCGTCAGCACTGGGGGCACGCGGTCAGCGATGATCTGATACATTGGCGGGACCTTCCCTACGCCATTTATCCTGATCCAGAACGAGCTTGCTTTTCGGGTAATGTAATCATCGAGGAGGACCGTGCGATTGCCATGTATCACGGCACTGAAGTAGGAACGATGGTTGCCGTATCCAGTGATCCCTTACTATTAAACTGGGAAAAGGTCACTGGCCAAGCAGTGATTCCCGAATGGACTGCTGGGCCTCCGCCTCTACCGAACCGGATATTCGATCCGGCTATTTTCAAAGAAGGTGATTACTACTACACCCTCACTGCTGGCCAAACTGCAGACGGCCCGGGAGGTAAAAACGTTCGTGCTACGTATCTACATCGTTCTTCCGACTTGGAAAACTGGCAGTACATCCATCAATTTCTGGAAGATGACCGTTACGGGATGGTGGGTGATGATGGGGCCTGCCCTTACTTCTGGCCGATCGGGAAGAATGAGGAAAAGTACATGCTCATTCACTACAGTCATACTAGTGGCGGAAAATGGATGCTTGGAGATTTTGATAAGGAGCGCCTGAAATTTAAAGTGACCGATGGGGGAGACTTTAATCACGGGCCATCTGCTCCCGGTGGCGTACATGCTCCTTCAGTATTTCCGGACGGTAAAGGCGGCCTCATTACCATCTTCAATATGAACCCTGGTTACCCCAGCAAGGGCTGGAATCAACTAATGTCCCTACCACGGAGGATCACTTTGGTGCCGGATGATCTTTGGGATCCCATCCGTCAGGAACCGGCCGGAGATTATGCTTCGCTACGTGGAGATCATGAGAGAGTCGAAAACCTCATCTTACCGGCCAATGAGGACGTGGTCCTGAAAAACATTTCTGGTAACACCATGGAACTGATTGCGGAAATCGATCCGAATTCAGCGCAAACGATAGAGCTGGAACTACTACGTTCTCCAGGAGGTGAAGAAAAAACCCGTATTATCATCCAGCCTGAGAAGGGTTACAGCCCGAGAACCTTCGGTCTAGATGACATGCGTGCTCGCAGAGCTGCGGGGGAGGTCATGCACGACACCGTGGTTACGCTCGACAATACACGCTCCTCGATTCTTCCAAAAGCTGCGTCCCGTCCACCTGAGATGGATAGTTTCAAACGCGGCAAAGGAGAACCGCTCAAACTCCACATCTTTATCGATCGCAGTGTGGTCGAAGTTTTCTTAAACGGAAAAGCATGTGTGGCGGCACGCACATATCCGGGACGCGAAGACAGTCTTGGAGTTGCCTTGCGTGCCCAGGGTGCGGATGCGAAACTGGTATCACTCGATGCCTGGCAAATGGGCACCATCTATTGATCGGGATACTATGAGAGCGTTGGTTTTACTGATCATATTTCTAGGATTGTCTGCGGCAGTCGCTGCAGACAGGCAGAATATCATTCTTATTCTGGCTGACGACCAAGGCTGGAACGCGCTTTCCACTCGGATGCATCCAGATATCCCGGGATCCGGCAGCACTTATTACCAGACGCCGAGGCTCGCGCAATTAGCCAAGGAAGGTATGCGCTTCTCGCAGGCCTACGCACCAGCACCCACCTGCTCGCCTACGCGCTATGCCATCCAATTTGGTCGTAGTCCCTCCAGTCTGCAGATCTGGGGAGCAGATAATATCGGCAAGAATGTCGATGCGGCCGTGAAGGACTCCCTGGCCAATCGCCTTAAGCAAGTGAACCCGGATTACGTATGTGCACATATGGGCAAATGGCATATCGAATGGGGGCCTTCGGAACTCGGTTATGATGTGGCCGAGTATGGTGATGGGCACGACCCCAATGCAACGAGGGGGAAAACGCGCAACAACCCAGACTCACCCCATCCAAGAGATCCACGCTTCATCTTCAGTCTGACTCGTAAGGCCAATGCCTTTATGGAGAAGCAGGTTCAGGAAGACCGACCGTTCTTCCTACAGATTTCTCACTACGCCAATCATCTCACTTACCAGGCTCTCCCAGAAACCATTGAGAAGTACAAGACTCAGCACGCGAAAAAGGCAACGCCCTACCAAAACAGTCCATTATGGGCCGCCATGAATGAGAACCTCGATGCGGGCGTAGGAAGCGTTCTGGACAAAATCGATGAACTGGGAATTCGGGAGAATACCTACGTCATCTACACCGCCGACAACGGCTATGAAGACAAACACGATTTCCACAAACCTGTTGACAAGCGAGGGTATTATAAAGCGTACCCGCAACGCAGTCACAAGTACCATGTAAGCGAAGGTGGTATTCGTGTACCCTTTATTGTCCGAGGACCAGGAATCCCTGCGAATACCCATTCTGCTGAACCGGTGGTGGGAACGGATATCTACGCGACTGCGATGGATATCATCAATGGCACCAGTCAGTTCCCAGATACCGTCGAGGGTGGCTCCCTACTCGATCACCTGAAAAGCAGCGGTGAACAACCCATCCGCCGCAAAGACCCCTTCCTCGTTTTCAAATATACCAAGCCCAACAACCGTCACGATCTCACCATCGTTCAGGGTCGGCACAAGCTCATCAAGGATGCCGACTCCAATCAGCTACTACTCTACGACCTGGTGGAGGACATTGGAGAAAGTAAAAATCTGGCTGAGGAAAAACCAGAGATGGTCAAACAACTCTACGCTCAACTGACGGCCTACTTCAAACGCCTCGATTGGGATGAATCAGAAATTCCAAAAATCAATTTGGAGGGCCGAAGGAATTAGGACCTTACCAACTACTCGCATGCACCATAAGAAAACGTTTTCCGTATCCCTAATACTTCTTTACACCTGCTTAACCTCTCTCCCGGCGGACAAGCCCAACGTGGTACTCATGTTCATTGATGACATGGGCTACGGTGACATAGGTCCGTTTGGCAACACAGTGAATCAGACACCCAACCTGGATCGGATGGCCCAGGAAGGAAACCGGTTAACTCAGTATTATACTTCAAACACTGCCTGTACCCCGTCCCGTGCTGCTTTGATGACCGGAACCTATGCCGCGCGTATCGGAATGGATGGTACGGTCTGTTTTCCCAACGAAAAACGGGGGCTCAACCCAACCGAGTTAACCATTGGTGATGCCATGAAATCCGTGGGTTACAGAACCGGTATATTTGGCAAGTGGCACCTTGGCGATCAACGTGAGTTTCTCCCTTTGCAAAACGGCTTTGATGAATATTTTGGAATCCCCTACTCCAACGACATGTGGCCCTTTAACCTGAATGGCCATCGGCATACTAAAGAAACCTACACCCCGCTTCCGGTCCTCAGACAAAACGAAGTGGTAGCCTATGTAAGTGATGGCGCCGACCAATCCCTCCTTTGTGAGGTGATCACCGATGAGGCGGTTAAGTTCATAAAGAAAAACAAAGACCAACCTTTCTTTCTTTATATACCGCACGCCTATGTTCATTTGCCACGTTTCGGACGATTGGATCTAGCAAAAAAGGTGGAAGGCGATATTGATCGAGCAACTGTTGAGGAAGTCGATACCAGTGTGGGACGAATTCTAGATACATTGGAGGAACTGGAAATCGATGAGAATACCCTCTTCATTTTCACTTCTGACAATGGTCCCGCACGCGGCATGAGCGCCGGACCGCTTCGTGGAAACAAAGGCGGTCCGAAGTACGAAGGGCATATGCGCGAGCCCACCCTCACCTGGTGGCCGGGAACGATTCCCGCCGGTCAGGTCACTGAAGCGATAACCGCTTCTATCGATGTGTTACCCTCTTTGGCCAAATTGGTCGGAGCCGAAATGCCCGCCGACAGGATAACTGATGGGAAAAACTCCCTGAATGCCCTGCTCGGGAATGCGAAAGCTAAGTCTGCACATAAGGTCCTTTTCTACGAAATCGATGCCATCCGCCGCGGGAACTGGAAACTGGTTCGCGGAGCTAAAGGAAAGTTCGAGCTCTACAATTTGAAGAACGATCTCGGTGAAACCAGGAATCTGATCGAAAAGCGCCCCGAGCTGGCAAAGGAGTTGAACGCAATCCTCGATTCCCATGCAAAAGAGCTTGCCGCCAATTCACGCCCTCCCGGAATGCTGGACCACTCAGATTTTCTGATCAGCGAACCAGGGAACTTACCCAAACTTCGAGACTATTTAGGGATGAAAAATTTCGAAGTGTTGGAGCGATCTAGTTTTATCCTTATGAAATAAATCTATGAAGAATATCGAAAACTTTTACCTTATGATTCTTGCGCTTTGTTTCGCGCTTTCTTCTACCCTCGCAGCAGACCGTCCCAACGTAATCCTGATCATGACCGATGATCAGGGCTACGGTGACTACAGCTGTCATGGGAATCCATTGTTGAAGACCCCGGAACTCGACAAACTCCACGCAGAAAGCATCCGTCTGACAGATTTTCATGTGGCTCCCATGTGCACTCCAACACGTGGCCAATTGATGACAGGAATGGACGCCATGCGAAACGGAGCGACAGCGGTTTGCCAAGGACGCTCTATGATGGGGAATGGAATTCCATTAATGCCAGAGTACTTTGCTAAAGCCGGTTACTCGACCGGACACTTTGGCAAATGGCACCTCGGCGATAGCTTCCCGCACCGTCCACAGGATCGTGGTTTTCAGGAGACACTGCATCATCCGGCATGGGGCATTACCTCTTTGGCCGATCACTTTGGAAACTCCTACTGGGACCCCTGGTTGCAGCACAACGGTGTAGAGAAACGCTACAAAGGCTACTGCACCGATATCTTTTTCGATGAAGCGATGGACTGGATGAAAGAACAGAAGAAAGCGGATAAACCGTTCTTTCTCTACCTTCCGACCAATACACCCCATGTGCCCAACTGGGTGGATGAAGAGTATTCTATACCCTACACGGAGGTGGGGACCTTTAACGGGGTCGAGGTTCCGGCCGCTTTTTATGGCATGATCGCCAATATTGATGAGAATATGGGCAGGCTCGAAACCTTTCTCAAAAAAGAAGGATTAAAAGACAATACCCTTCTGATCTATCTGAATGACAATGGCACGCAGAGTAAAGCGGCTTCAGAAATTTACAATGCGGGCATGCAAGGATACAAGCGGGGCATGTTCGATGGAGGGCATCGGGTTGCCAGTTTCTGGCGCTGGCCTGAGGGATTAGATGGTGCCCGAGACATCGGTGATCTGACCCAGGTTCAGGACATTCTTCCTACGCTGGCGGAGTTGTGCGATCTGCCGAAACCATCGGCTGAAACCAACGGAGCCAGCCTCGCGAAACTGTTGCAGGGAAAACAATCCAAATTGGATGACCGAAAAATCGTGATTCAATACTCCAACCGCAATACCTCAGCCGTTCGCTGGGATCATGCCATTGTGCTTTGGGACAAGTGGCGTCTGGTGGGACAGGATACGCTCCACAATATTGCCACCGATCCGCATCAGAATAAAAATATCATTAAGCAATACCCGGAAATCGCACAGGAAATGAGGGATCATTACGAGCAATGGTATGCCGAAGCCAAACTCCGTTTTGATACGCCCCGCTACATTACCGTAGGGAGCGATACAGAACCAAGTTTGACGCTCTTTTCCAACGACTGGCAGGGAGGTTACTGTGACAACCCACCCAACCTGGTGGCCGCCAACACCACAGGTTACTGGGACATCGAGCTAGCAGAGGCCGGAACCTATGAATTTGAACTGCGTCGTTGGCCAGAATCGGCGAATTTAGCTTTGAGCTCGGGTGTTGAGGGAGAAAAAATTAAGGCTCACAAGCCGTTTATAGGCTATGTAGGGGAACGCCCGATACACTACGCAAGCATTCATGTCGCTGGGTTTCAGGAGACAATAGTCCCGAGAAAGGGTGCGACCCATGCAACCTTTACTGCGAATTTGGATGCTGGAAGGACGAAGCTAAGCACTCTCTTTTCAGATATTGACGGAAACGAGTTGTGTAGTGCGATCTATGTGAAGGTTACTCGTAAGTAGCCTACAAAATCTTTTTTCTTTTTCCGGTTTCAAAATTAATGATCAAAACAAGAGTAGAAACACGGCTGAGTACATCTGTGGTTATGATGGTGGCGGTTCTAGTTGCCTGCGTTGCTCGAGGACATAAGAGCGTTTTGGCTGTAAAGATACCCGAAGAGTTAATCGGAGTAACCGATAGAGAGGTCTATGTGGAGGAACTTGATGTACCTGATAAGCATCATCATGACCCGTCGAATATTATCAAGTACAACGATCAATACTATCTATGGTACACCCAACATCCGAAAGTGACCAACGGCTGGGAAGGTCACATCCGCCTGGCAACTTCCGCCGATGGACTAGATTGGACCGCCCAAGGCACCGCCATCCCGGTTGGCGAAAGTGGCGATATAGATGACAAGGCCGCCATTACATCTTACGTCGTTCCCTATTACGGGAAGTACTACCTCTTTTACACCGCTTATGGAAGCGCTGCAGAACTGAAAGGCATCAGCTATGCCGTCGCGGACACACCGAATGGCCCCTGGAGGAAGTCAGGCAAAAAACTCCTGTGGCCCAGTGGCAATAAGGAGGAGTGGGACGGTGTTCATATAGACGATACCAACATCATTTTCTTCGATAATAAGTGGTTTCTCTATTACAAAGGGAGACCGTTTGGAGCAGAGCCATCCGAAACAAAAATCGGGGTGGCAACATCTGATAATCTTCTTGGTCCCTACGAGAAATATGAAAAGAGTCCGGTGTTTCCTGGCCATGCCTTCACAACTTGGGTTCACCGCGGTGGGGTAGCCGCTTTTGGATACGGTACATTCTGGTCGGAAGATGGACTCACCTTTGAAAAGGCCTCTGATTGGACACCCAGAACGGTAGGACTTTACTGTCCAGAAAATTTTAGGAACGGGGTCAACAACAACGGCGTTTTATGGGGAATGAAGGTAAAATTCCCTGAGGACAGATGTCGGTATATCACTCGAATGGAACTTCCTGTCCTTGATATCTCAAATTAGAAAAAGACAGCCCCATAGGAAGCAGGATATTCTGGTCGAAAGGAAAACAAGATATATAGAAGGCGGGCAATTCGTTAATCTAAAATCATCTAACAACAACATGAATGTTATCTCAGTTTTTTTGGCTCTCGTTGTCGCTTTTCTTTTTCCGCTATCGCTGCTAGTCAAGGGTCGAACACCTGCGGTGAGCTTGTCGAAGCCAAACGTCCTCTTCATCGCCATTGATGATATGAATGATTGGACCACCCTCTTTGATGAGGGGAATCCGATCCAGACACCCAATCTCAAGAGACTGGCAGCACGAGGAGCTTTTTTCAGCCGTGCCTATTGTGCGTCACCGGGTTGCAATCCATCGCGAACGGCGATCATGACCGGCTATCGTCCGACGACCTCTGGTGTTTACGGGAACCGTACTCCTTGGGCAGAGATTATGCCCGACACAGTAACAATCCCTAAGTACTTTGAGCTAAACGGTGGTTATGCCACGCGAGGTGCGGGAAAAATTTTCCATCACGGTGTAACGGGAAAGGAGCCTAAAGGCAAACCCGCCTTCCAAGAGTTTTTCAAGAAACTGGATATACGTGGACCTGGAGCCGGAAAGAATTACAACGGTTACAAGCCCGACCAAAATCCTCGGCTGGGGAAAATTGCATTCGATTGGGGGGTTCATGATCAAAAGATGATCGATGACGACATGTGCGAGTACGTCGAGGCCCAAATGGAGAAGTCCTGGGAAAAGCCGATCTTTCTGGCCGCCGGAATTTTCAATCCGCATCTTCCGTTTTACGCGCCTCAGGAAACCTTCGACCGTTATCCTTTTGAATCCCTCCGTATGCCTCCTATGCCGAAAGGTGATCTCGACGATGTGGGCGAGATGGCCCGACGTATGGTGCGCAAGGAATACTGGATCTGGGACAACACCACGAATCAGTCACGCGGAGCACCAGGAAGCCTTCCAAGTATGGTGCAGGCCTACCAGGCTGCGGCGGACTACGCCGACCAAATGGTGGGGCGTTTACTCGACAAGCTCGACGCAACCGGCATGGCTGATAATACCATCATCGTGCTCTGGTCTGACCATGGTTATCATTTGGGCGATAAGGAAACTGCAGTAAAATTCACACTCTGGGAAAAAGCCAACCGAGTTCCGTTTATCATCGTTGCTCCCGGTATCACAATTCCGGGTACTCGAATCGAGCAACCGGTGGGACTCATCGACATCTATCCCACTTTACTTGAGCTGGCCGGTTTACCACCCAAGGGGGACAACGATGGACTGAGCCTGGTACCGCTCCTTAAAAATCCCGATGGTAAATGGGTTCGCCCTGCCCTCATGAATGAAGGACCTGGGAACCATGCGGTACGCTCGGAGAGCTGGCGTTATATTCGCTACAACACAGGAGAGGAGGAACTCTACGACCACCGCAATGATCCCTGGGAGCACACCAACCTAGCGAGCGATCCACGCTATGCGGGTGTCATTGCAGAACACCGAAAGTGGTTACCCAAAAACGAAGCTCCGGGCGTAGCCATGGACCACTTGCTCGGGCCAGTCCCAGCTCCCGGAATTGGACTGCCGGAGAATCTGTCGAATCGGCCTTAGTTTCTAGCTATGTTCTTTTCGCTACTTATTGATATTCTGACCCAACTCCCCTTTCACTGGATTTGCGGCAATTTGCGTGTACTGCTCGGCGAAAAAGGATAGAAACTGAAGTCGAATAATTGGATATGATTAACCACCAACCCATCGCGGTAGGTCTCGGAGAATTGCTCTGGGACATGCTCCCGAAAGGCAAACAGATTGGTGGCGCTCCATTTAATTTCGCAAGGCACTGTAACCAATTGGGGTTAGAAGGGTTTCCGGTCAGTCAAATTGGAATAGACGAATTGGGGAATGAGATAGTGTCCTTGCTAAAAGATTGGGGGATTACTCCTGACTTTGTTTCTAGGGACCCGCAGCATAAAACAGGAACCGTAAACATTCGACTAGATGACCAGGGAAAACCCAACTATGAGATCCGCGATGATGCCGCCTGGGATTACATACAGCATAATCTGCTCCTAGAGCAACTTGCCCCAAAAGTAGATATAGTGTGCTTTGGGACGCTTGCACAACGAAGTGATGCTTCCAGATCTACCATTTATAGTTTTCTGGATCGCATGTCTTCAAATGCGATCAAACTGTTCGATGTAAATTTGCGTCAACATTTCTATTCGATTCGATCGATTGAAGCTTCGTTGGAACGAGCCAGTATTCTAAAATTGAGTAACGAGGAATTGCCCGTATTGAAAACCGCATTCTCGCTCAGCGGATCAGTGGAGGTACAGCTGTCTGAACTCAAGAACCGATTCGAACTCAAGCTCATTGCCTACACACGTGGAGCGGAAGGGAGCTTGCTCATCGATGGCTCGGGAACTGACGACCATCCTGGTACCACAATAACAACTATTGATACGATTGGCGCAGGAGATTCTTTCTCAGCGACTTTGTGTGCGGGTTTACTTCAAGGGCTACCCCTCGCCTCGCTTAATGAAAACGCCAACCAAGTGGCTGCCTATGTTTGTTCCCAGCGCGGTGCGACTCCCGCGTTACCCGAGTCCATCGTCAAGAATGTATCACATTCCAGAAGTAGCGTACCCAAAATATGAACTTTTCTCGATAACGATCAATCGCTTAATATCTTCTGCTTTTTGAATGAATCAGACATCCAACTATTCCGTCTCCAAATACGAGAATATCGTAATCGTCACTTACAGCAACTGGAACGAACTCGAAGATCGTCGTTTCAAGTCAAGCGATGCAAAATTAAGACAATGAAGAATCCATATCTCCAATTTCTCATTGCTATCGTGGCAATACTCTCCTGCTCAGCCGCAGATCGCCCAAATATACTAATTATATTTACCGACGATCAGGGCTATGGCGATGTTGGTTGTTACGGCAATGAGCTGATCAAAACGCCTCGCCTGGATCAGTTGGCTCGAGAAGGGACGCGCTTCACGGATTTTTACGCTCAACCGGTATGTGGGCCATCGCGCTCCGCACTGTTGACGGGACGCTATCCGATTCGAAGCAAGGGCTGGAATATGCCGACTGATGAAATCACTATTGCTGAACTGCTGAAACCTGCTGGCTATCAGACTGCCTGTATTGGCAAATGGGACGTTTCGAACCGTAAGGCCATCCTGGATCGTATGCCGAACGCCCAAGGCTTCGATTACTACTTTGGGCCGCTCGGAGCGAACGACGACGGGACTGTGAAATTTCATCACAACAACGAACCCGCTGGGCAAACTAACAACATGGGATACCTGACTCGCTTGTATACTGATAAGGCCATCGACTATTTGGATAACAAACGGAATTCAGATCAACCCTTCCTGCTTTATCTGGCGCATACGATGATGCACACCAACATCGATGCCTCTCCCAAGTTCAAAGGAACCTCAAAGGGAGGGCTGTACGGCGATGTGGTGGAGGAATTCGATTTTGAAACCGGTCGATTACTGGACCGAATCGATAAGCTCGGATTAAGCGAAAATACGCTAGTCATTTTCACGTCCGACAATGGCCCCTGGAGTCAGCCTCGATACACCCTCGTAAAACAGGGTCGCATCGGAAGAGGCAACAGCAGCAATCCAAACTGGTTTATGACAGATGGCACTGTATTCTGGGGTGATCCGGGTCCTCTAAGAGGCGCTAAAGGCTCCGCATATGAAGGGGGTTCCCGAGTTCCCTGCGTTGTTCGGTGGCCGGGAAAAGTTCCAGCTGGAAAGACCTCGAGTGCCCTTTGGGCCACCATTGATTTTTTCCCAACCATCGCTGCCCTAGCAGGGGCCGATCTGCCTTCGGGCAGAGCGATCGATGGCCAGGATCAAAGCCATCTCCTTTTTGGAAAGACCAACCTTGGCCGTGAGAGTTTTATCTACGATCAGGTAAGACAGGTTGACGTTCCCTATCAGGGAATAGGCATTCGCAAAGGAAATTGGAAGCTACTACTTCCGGGTCGCGAACCATTAAAACCACACCGATATCTTATGGACTATGGGACCAATAACTTTGAGCTCTACAACTTAAAAGCCGACATCGGAGAACGTTGGAATCTGGCCCATGACTATCCTGAGGTTGTCAAAGCACTCGAAAATGAGCTCAATCAGTTTAAGGCAACAATCGAAATAGAGTAATTGTTTTGAGAATACATATGAATTTTACCGCATCCAGAAATGCATCCACAATAGCTTTATTCATAGCGGGCATCAGCCTGTTTTGGGGATGCGCAAATCAAAACCAAACGGCCACCAAGCCCAACGTGCTGTTTATCGCCATCGATGACATGAACGACTGGACCACTTTATTCGATCCGAACAACCCCATCCAGACGCCCAATTTGGAACGCTTAGCCTCCCGCGGCACGTTCTTTAACAAAGCCTATTGCGTATCCCCTGCCTGCAATCCTTCCCGGACCGCCATCCTTACCGGACAGCACCCTTCCAACACAGGCGTCTATGGTAACAAGGACAGTTGGCGGACGCTGGTTCCAGATGCTGTAACCCTGCCTCAGTATTTCAAAGAGCAGGGTTACTCCACTCAAGGGGCTGGGAAGATTTTTCATCATGGGGAAGCGGGACGCGACCGTGTGGATAGCCCTTCCTTTGAGGCGTTTTTTGATATGCTGGCCACCCGATCACCGGAAGCCAACCACAACGGCTACACCGATGGACTACTTTCACTAACTGTATTCGATTGGGGATTACACGATCATAAAATCATCGATCTGGATACGGTAGAATGGATTGAGGCAGCCATGGATAAACCACAGAACAAACCCGTCTTTATGGCGGCTGGAATATTCCGACCTCACATGCCTTTCTACTCCGACCAGGCAACTTGGGATCGGTACCCCTACGAGACGCTTAAATTGCCAGATTACAAGGAAGATGATTTGGAAGACGTAGGCGATATTGCTCGCAACATGGCACAGAAAGAATTCTTCATCACCGATGCCGTACTGGGAAAGCCTGAGCGGAATCCAGGGAGCCTTCATACTTTCGTCAAGAGCTATCAAGCCGCGTCCGACTATGCGGATCAAATGGTGGGACGCCTTCTCGATAAGCTCGATGCCACTCGTCAGGCCGACAACACCATCATTGTGCTGTTTTCGGATCATGGATACCATCTGGGAGACAAGGAAAGCTGTGTAAAGTTTACACTCTGGGAAAAAGCCAATCACGTGCCTTTCATCATCGTTGCACCCGGAATCACCCAACCCGGCACAGTATGTGATCAACCTGTGAGTCTGATCGACATTTATCCTACTCTCATCGAACTGTGCAAGCTTCCTGAGAAACCCTACCTCGATGGGAAAAGCCTTCTGCCCCTTCTGAAGAATCCCGAAGCGAACTGGGACAGACCCGCCGTCATGACCATGGGACGCGGAAATCACGCCGTTCGATCCAAGCTATGGCGCTACATCCGCTACAGCGATGGGACTGAAGAACTATATAATCATGATGAAGATCCCCACGAGTGGCACAACTTGGCAGGCGAACCGAGCTACCATCAGATCAAGGCCGAACATCGACGCTGGCTTCCCCAGCAAGAAGTACCCTGGAAAATCGACGAATCCAAAAACTGGATATACACCCGTGAACTCTGGGACGATAAACCGGTAAACGAAAGATAACACAGGCATCTTGCCTGTTAAAACAGACAAATACCCTACCCACTTTCTAAAACTGCTTCCAAAGACTACGTATTGCCGAAACTCCGCAATCTGAATACTCAACAGCATCTGCGGGCGCAATTCGTTTCCCTTTTCGTCACTAGGATACTGGGAGTTTTTGGTTTCTAGTGCGGCCATCAGTCCGCTCATCATTTGATTCAGCGGTTCTGGATTACTGCGAGCGAAGTCATTCTGCTCACCGGGATTCTGTGCGAGATTAAAAAGCTTACAGTGGGTGCCTCCTGATTAAATAAGGTCGCCTGAAGTTTTCGCAATGGGTTGACTATAATAGATTACTTTCCGATAAATTTTGCGAAATGTAGATTGATAACTGCTACGGTATGGGCCACGAATATCGTGAATGATAGAAACCTGTGCGTAGTCGCCGAACCTTCACGATACTCACGCGAATTTAAAAGTTTTCGGAATATCGGGTCCGTGCTATTCCAGAAGCAATAAAATCTTTCTGGATTTAATCACTTTGAAACTGGGTTGCCTTCAAAAGAGGGGGAACATGCCAGCTAACAAAGCAGGATTTCGATATCTCAATGAAGGTCAGAACCAACAACACTAATTTCCCTTCCACCAATAGGTGAATGAAGGCGAATCGCAAAACCACTCTTCAGTTGGACTCCGCAACAATAAGTTTTATTGCAAGTATTTTGCAATTGCTCTTGCATATAATGAAAGTTTCTTGCAATAGCTTTTTTATGAACAAACGTATTTTCATTCTTCTTTCGGGTGTTTTGGCCACTGTAGCCCAGATTTTTGGGCAAGCTAACGGCGATCTCGAAGAGGTTGGCCTAGATTCGAGAATCATAACCGCGAGTCCATTCGTAGAACGAAAGGCGGAGCTAGTCGTTCCCTCAAACGAGATTTTAGGAGCAACCCTTCGGCGATTAACGGATTCCTCCCTAGGAACAACATTGGCAGGTCTAGCAGGTCTGCACTCGACATACTACGGCCCTGGAGCAGGTCGACCCGTCATTCGCGGGTTCGACGGTGACAGGATCCGAATCCTGAACCAGGGTACAGATACCTTCGACGTTTCTCAAACGAGCCCAGACCACGCAGTCGGCATTGAACCGCTTTTCGCGGAAGAAATTGAAGTGGTCCGGGGTCCCGCCTCTTTGCTTTACGGGAATGCGGCCATTGGCGGCGTAGTTAATGTCATTGGGAAAGAACTCCCAAGGCGAAAAGCTTCAGCCCCAATCAGCGGGCGAGCAGAGGCTTATTACGGATCCGTCTCAGACGAGAAATCATATGGAATGGCATTACAGGGTGGTGAAGGAAACTTTGCCTGGAGTGCAGGGTTCCACGATCGAGAATCCAACGACTTTGAAATTCCGGGTTTTGCCGAGTCGCTCTATCAAATGGAAGCAGAAGAACACGACGAAGATGAGCATCACGACGAGGACGAGCATCACGACGAGGACGAGCATCACGACGAGGACGAGCATCACGACGAAGATGAGGAGCACGAAGAAGGAGAGGAAGTGTTCGGAGTACTGGAAAACAGCTTTGTGAATACGCGCTCTGGTTATCTCGGTTTAGGCTGGTTCAGCAACAACGGCAGTCTGGCTCTATCTTTTTCCAACTACGATACCGATTACGGTGTTCCCGGGCATTCTCATGCCCACGGTCATGAAGATGAGCATGGACACGGAGAAGAAGAACACGAAGAGGGAGAAGAACATGAAGAAGAGGAACATCACGACGAAGATGAGCACGGAGATGAAGAATCGGTAAAGATTGATCTCGACCAGTCTCGTTTCAGCCTCCGGGGCGAATTAATCGATCCAGTCAATTTCTTGAAAAGCCTTGAGCTCGACATGTCTCTTGGAGACTACCGTCACGTCGAACTAGAAGGTGATGAAGTGGGTACCGTTTTCGAGCGCGATGGATATGAAGTACGCTTGACTGGAGTGCACAACCCAATCGGAAACTTCGCAGGAGCTTTCGGCTTTCAAGCCAAAGTGGACGACTTCTCAGCGATAGGTGAAGAAGCCTTCGTACCTGCCTCTGAAACCACTCAGTACGGTATATTCATGGTGGAACGATTGAATCAGGAATGGGGCGCTTGGGAGTTTGGAGGAAGACTGGAGAGCGTGGATATCGATCCTGTCGACCCAAGTCTAGAGAGCCGAAGTTTCGATACTTTGAACGCATCAGTAGGATTCGTTCGTCGGATAGACGATAGAAGTGCTTTTTCCGCGAATTTGGTTTTCGCGGAACGTGCTCCTAACGCTTCTGAAATCTATGCCTATGGTCCCCACGTCGGCACCCAGACCTTCGAAATCGGAAAGGCTTCTATCGACGAGGAGTTCTCCACCAGCCTCGATTTATCCTATCGCTTAACAGCTGGGGCGATCACGGGCGAATTCACCGCATTTTATTCAGATTTCACCAACTTTATTTACCTGCAATTCCTCGACCATGAAGATGTTGAATCAATATACGGAGAATTGGATACACACGGATTGAATGTATTCAGAGCGACAGCAGCGGACGCAAAGTTCTACGGCTTCGAAATGGACCTCCGCTATCATATAGTTGACGAAGCGGATCGTGCCATGCACGTCGATCTCATCTATGATCAGATAAGGGCGACAAACGAGAGCTCTGGAACCAACATGCCGCGCATCCCAACAAGCCGTCTGGGTCTACGCTACGAGTACCAAACCGCTGCCTGGACTTTCGGTGCAGAAGGTCGATGGCAGGGCGAGGCTTCTAACCTCGCTCCTAATGCACTGCCTACAGACAGCTATACGCTATGGAATGCGGACGTACGCTATCGAATTCGTGCTACCGATACGACAACTGTCGATCTTTTCGCGATAGCAACCAATTTGGGAGACGAAGAGGCCCGTCCGAACACATCATTCTTGAAAGACTTGGCTCCGATGCCAGGTCGTAGCTTTAGGCTCGGATTAAGGACTTCCTTTTAAATCGGCCTTTTGAGCTTGAAACCAATAGCAGTTGCTTTAGCGAAGACAACTAACACCCACAACGAACGTACAGTGAAAGTATCAGCAAAACGAGAGTGGCTCGACCAGATAGCTATCGCTATGGCATTCATTTGTGGTATTCATTGTTTGATAACACCTATTCTACTAATCGCCTTACCTATCTTGGGGGCTACTTTTTGGAGTAGCTCAAACTTCCATTTATGGATGCTTTGCTTCGTTCTGCCAACCACTGCTCTCGCTAGCATTTCCGGCTACCGAAAGCATAGGGACGGGGGTGTCATTTCACTGACGACAGTGGGTGTAGCTCTGCTTGTAACGGCGACTTTCTGGGAACGAGCCAGCTTACCAATGAGTTCAGACGATGTGACACACACATCTGAAAGCTTATCAGGATTCTCCTCTAGGGCCATTCAGCAACTAAGCGTTGTGGCAAACGAATCTGAAAGGTCGCTCGCCGCCGAGGAATCCTGCGAAAGTTGTTGTGCAGTTCCATCAAAGGCAAACCAAACACCCTCTCTCAGTTTTGCCGGGGTCACGTTCTCCAGTCCCATTCTTCTCAACTTTCTGGGAGGGCTTCTCTTAGTAAGAGGACACTGGATAAATTTTCGGCTATGCAAGAAATGTTCACAACACCTCTACTAGACTAGCCTTGCGTAGCCTTTCGATCGAGACAGTTCCAGGGGCGAATACAAATAAAGATTCCAAGAAAACCTTATTCGCTAAGTCAAGATCTCTCCACTTCGTGGAATTACGAAAAGTTGGCGAGATGTTTCTCATTTAGTCAGTCTTGGGTCGATCGCTGCCCAAAATCCAACGCTTATAATGCTGATGCTGAGGTTGATCGCGGGAGATACTCCCTATTAAAGCAGAGGCCGACGACGAGACGGTGTCTACCGCAACTGTCTTTGCTATGCTGCATTTGCCAGTCAAATTCTTCAGATAACTCAACCCATTGAGATCAAAAGCGATGGAATGCGGTATGATAGCTTTCGAAATTGCCAATGTGTCAATAGCCGCCTAATACTCATTTGACCATGACGGTAACCAATCTTCCCATTCACCGACGCCAGTTTTTGGCATCTACCTCCATCACTACTGCTGCAGCGGCATTCGGAATTATTGGATGCAAGAAAACAGTTCGCACTCCAAAACGCTCGTCCGGGATTTTTGTAGGAGAGGGAGAGTTCAAATATGAGGTAATCAATGACTGGGTTACGTTACCCGACCGCTATTCATGGCAGATTACCCACAACGTTGCGGTGGATAGGGATGGCTTTCTTTACGTTATCCATGAAGGAGACGAAGCACTGCCGGATCACCCTGCGATCTTCGTTTTTGATCCGACGGGCCAATTCGTCAAAGCATTCGGGAATCAGTTTCAGGGAGGCGGCCACGGCTTAGAGGTACGAGTAGAAGGAAATGAGCAGTTCCTCTATGTCACCGGTTATCAAAAATTGAAGACATTCGCCAAACTAACGCTCGATGGCGAGGAGGTCTGGTCTCACAAAGCTCCGATGGATGCCGGCATCTATGCGGCAGATGAAAACACCAAAACGGACTTCAAAAATCGCACTGAGTTCTGGGGTCGAAATCATTTTCTCCCGACTAATTTCGCATTTCTCCCAGATGGAGGGTTTTTCCTCGCGGACGGTTACGGAGCCTTTTTGATTCACCGATTCGACAAGCACGCAAACTACATGTCCTCGTTCGGCGGGGAGGGAAATGAAGATGGCAAATTCAAAACGCCTCATGGCTTATGGATCGACAGTCGAGCCGATGAGTCGCAAGTCGTCGTGGCCGATCGAGCCAACAAACGACTTCAATGGTTCTCCCTAGACGGGAAACACATAAAAACGTTGGGTGGTTTCATTTTACCCGCTAACATCGACCTATTTGAAGATACTCTCCTGATTCCCGATTTGAGTGCTCGGATCACGATTCTGGACAAAGATAACAGGCTGATCCATCTCGGCGAAGATTCGGATTGGCGAACGAAGGTAACCAAGGATAAAAATGCCATGCGCCGCGGACCGAGGGAAAACTGGGACTCCGGAAAATTCTTGCACCCTCACGATGCCTGTTTTGCAGACAACGGGGATATATACGTTGCTGAATGGGTAGCGACAGGACGTATATCCAAACTTCTCCGACTCTAGATCCAACTAAAAACTTTTCTTGAACACTGCTCAGCACAGTATGGTCTTAGTTCGGTCAGTACTTTGCGATCCCAAAAAAATGAATGAGTAGTCGTGTAGCGTTAGCTGACGAAGAATCATTATCTAAAAATTGTAATGCTGAGACTCTAAAAATATTGTATCTATTTTTTTGATTCATACAAGCCCTCAGCAATTTCTTTGTTCAGACTATCCACAAAATCGGGCGTAAGAAACTCCATGCCGTGCCCCGGCATATCAAGTGGTGATACATATGGTCCATCTTGGAGTTCCATTGTCGCAATCGGTGCATAGTCACTGAGCAAACGATGTACTTGATGATTCTCCACTGAGTCACAATTCGGTACCGACGCAGCGAAATGAATGCTTGTCGAAAAGAGACAAACGGTGTTAGCCGCGTGTAAGGAAATTCGCAAGTCATGAGCCTCAGCCACCGCTGCAATCTTCAATCCTTCTGTAATGCCCCCACAGACACACAAATCCAAGTGGACAAATTCGGCCGCTCTCTGATCGATCAAATTCTTAAAAGCGCGGCATCCTTGCAGAGACTCATTCGCACAAACAGGAATCCCGCTACGCTTATTCACAATTGAGTGGCCCTTCGTATCGGTTAGGGCGACCGGAGACTCAAACCAGTAGATATTGTGCTCTTGTGCTTTCTTAGCCAAACTCAGTGCCTCAGGAACGTTGTAGGCATGCAATGCATCAATCATAACGCGACAATCCGGACCTGCCGCTTCCCTAGTAACCGCGATTCGTTCAAGGTCATCTCTTTGCGGAAGACCGCCAACTTTTATTTTAACTCCAGAAAATCCGCTTTCGCAGTAGCCTCGAACTTCCGAAGCGAGATCGTCGATCGACTTATCCCTTCCATACAGACCCCCACTCGCATAGGTGTAGACACGATCTGAGTATCCTCCAAGCAATTGATAGAGCGGGACATTCAAAATCTTTGCTCTTAAGTCCCAGAGGGCGAGATCAATACCGCTGAGTGCATTCATCATAACACCCTCCATCGTTCCTATTGGGGCCAGACCTCCGATCCGCTCTCGAATCCGCTCAATAAAATGAGGGTCTTCTCCTCTAACCAAAGGAGCGAAGTCGTGGTTAATGATATCCACCACCGCACGAGTGGAACCGTAAAAAGACCAAATCTCTCCAACACCGATAATATCATTATCCGTCACCACAAACACGAAAACTACCTCTTTGGCACTAAACGCCATGGCGGGATTCCACATATCGCCTCCCATAGGGAAGTTGATTTGCTTCGCGATTACTCGTTTGATTCTCATCTAAGCTAAATCGGAACGATGGATAGAATTTGTAAACAAAAAAGCCAAAACAACCCTAAGATCGCACTGCCTTGAAAATCATCAAATGATGCAGCCTTGAATCGATAATACGCTCTCCATCAAATATCCCGACGGCAGCCCAGAAACAATCTCGAGGGAAAATGAGCACCATCTGCTGTTTGCACACCATCCAATCGAGTCGTCGAATCGATTCGAACAAGGGCATTTAGTTGCTGACCGATCAGCCCTATCTATCTAGCTGGCACGACTACTTGAGCATATTAAAATTATCGTCTAGTTTGATTGAAGCCAATAAAAATATACTTAACGATACTGAGATGGACTCCAACCTACCCGCTTTTTAAAGTGTGTAGAAAATGTGAATGGATTTTCGATAGGTTTTTGTTGACCGATTTCCTTTGCGAGACCACTCATGGCCAACCACAAATACGAATCGATTCGAGTCACACCCACACACAATGATATCCTTTTTTTAATCATGTCAGATTCAATCAAACGCTTCATGCAAGCCACCGACGTCAGGAAGGAACAAGATCCTTGGGCTACCGTCGAATGGCTTTCCAATAAAGAGCTGGTGGGAGCTAAAGAGCTTCTGATGGTGAGAGCCACTATCGCCGCGGGACGCTCTCACCCGTTTCACACCCACCCTACTAGGGAGGAAATAATTTACGTAGTATCCGGACAAGCCGAACAGTGGGTAGAGGACGACTTCAGGATACTCAAAGCAGGCGAGATGGCCCTTGTTCCAAGGGGTGCCGTTCATGGTACCTTTAATCCGTTTGACGAAGACGTCACCTTCCTCGCTATACTTTCCCCTCTCAGTGAAGGCGAACCCAACATTGTGGACGTATCCGAGGAGGAACCTTGGAAATCCTTGCGGGAAAAACATAATCGACCCCCGAAGAATAATTTATCCCCCACAAATGCCACGTAGAACAACAGCAAGCTTTCAGGGGCAAGCCTCGGTGCGTAAAAGATATCGACTATTCTTGCCCAATTGACCCCTTCTGTAATCTAAAATAAATTACAACGCATCTGAAATCCAACCCTTTACATTAACATCTAAACTCATTCATCACAATGCCAAATCCCTGGACTGGAAAAGGAAACCCATATACGCGTCAAGAAATGCGTGATCGCCTTCAAGCAACGCTCGACCACGGTGAAACCATAATCGCTGCGGGAGCTGGAACGGGCATCAGTGCAAAGTTCATCGAAAAAGGGGGAGCCGACCTGCTCATCATTTACAATTCGGGTCGATTCCGCATGTCGGGTCACGGTTCGACGGCCGGGATGATGGCCTATGGAGACGCAAACGCTGTCGCTATGGAAATCGGCGAATTCGAAGTGCTGCCCACGGTTGAGGATATCCCAGTCATCTGCGGCGTGCACGCCACCGATCCGCGTCGTCGCATGTGGCACTGGCTTCTCAAAGTGAAGGATATGGGATTTTCTGGCGTTAACAATTTCCCGACTCACTGCATCGTCGACGGACACTTCCGAAACGTATTGGAAGAAACCGGCATGCCCTTCTTCAAAGAAGTCGAAATGGTGGAAATCGCTTCGAAGATGGATCTCTTCAGTATCGTCTACGTCGCCAAGCCTGAGGAAGCGGCCGCGATGGCCAAGGCAGGAGCCGACGCGATCATTGCCCATGTCGGCACAACGGTGGGTGGCTCCATTGGCGTTACCGAAGCCGTGTGCTCCATGGAGGATGCCGCGGCACGCTGCCAGTCGATCTTCGAAGCAGGTCGAGCCATCAACCCTAACATCTTTCTACTATCGCATGGCGGACCCATCAATACACCGGAGGACGCCACCAAAGTCAACGAACTCACCGATGCCCAGGGCTTCGTAGGGGCCTCCAGCCTCGAGCGAATGGGTGTGGAAGAATCTCTCACCAACCTCACTCGCAAATTCAAGCAAATCCCTGTTTCCCGTAAATAGGATTTTAAAATAAGCACCAGAAGTCTATAAAAAATTCCCAACCCTTTGGGGCATCACCACGATCCATAGACCTTTCCCCAACATGAAATATTGCCTCATTTTAATGCTAGCGACCGTCTTTACCGGCTTAAACGCCCAGGTTGTCGATCCGATTCGCGTCTTCATCCGGGCCGGCGAAAAAACCCACGCTCCGGGAGCCCACGAGCATCCCCAATTTCTGAAAAATTGGACCGAGCTGCTTGAGTCTCGCGGCGTCGAATGTGACGGCTCATTGGAATTTCCGACTAAGGCACAACTCGCAAAAACCGACGTCCTTATTCTCAACGCCAAGGAAGCGGGCAACATAGAAGGTGAGCAACGCGACAATCTGAACGCCTACCTGAGGCGCGGTGGCGGGCTCGTAGTCATTCACGCCGGAGCGGTCTCGCGCGATTCCAACTGGTACAAGAGCATCATTGGCGGATCCTGGCGCCACGGAACCACTAAGTTCCTCGAAGCACCGATGAGCCTCTACTTCACAAACGTTCCGAATCCAATAACCAAGGACATTTCCAATTTCGATCTCGAAGACGAAATCTACTACGACATGGATGTCTCGTCCAAGGTCAAAGTCCTTGCCACCGCCTACACACCCAAAACGATCGATACCAAAGGACGTGGCAACCAGGAAGCCCAAAAACGGGCAGCGGACGCAGTTGCCCTCGGCAAGGCAGTCAACATTTATGACATCCAGCCTCAAGTTTGGACCTACGAAAACAAACTCGCTGGAGGCCAGCCCTATCGTGCCTTCGTTCACATCCCAGGCCATTGGAACAAGAATTTCTCCCACACGGGTATTAAAGCGATGATCCTGCGCGGGATTGCCTGGGTAGCCAAGCGTGACGACGTCGACATGCTTTGCCAAGCCGACGAGCTCGGCGACAACTTAAGGTATGTCGAAGGCGGCGTTCCTAGACCAGAGAAATTACCCAGCTACCTAAACGTGCATCCTGAGTTCGAGATCTCTCTCGTCGCATCTGAACCTCTAATTAATAACCCGATGAATATCAATTGGGACGAGTACGGCCGTCTCTGGGTGGCCGAAACTCCTGAGTATCCTAATGGTCTGCGAAAGGTGAACGTTCCTGCCTGGATGGATTCCGGATCGCTTAAGCCAGGCGAATACGACCGTGATCCGCTCGATCGGATTAGCATTCTTTCGGATACAGACGGCGACGGAGTCATGGATTCCAAAAAGGTCTTCGCTGAAAAGATCGAGCTAGTGAACAGTTTCGTTTTTCATAAGAATGGGGTCATCGCCACCGCCGCTCCCGACATTTGGTTTTTTGAGGACACCGACGGAGACGACGTAGCCGACAAGCGGACCAAACTCTATACCAACCTCGGTATTCGAGACACCCACGCCGTCATCAACAACCTCCACTACGCTGCCGATGGATGGGTGTACGCAACACATGGATACTCTTCTTCTAAAAATGTAACGTCTGGCGACGGCAAAAAAGACTTTGGTCCCATCGACAATGGCGTCGTCCGCTTTAAGCCCGACGGTAGCCACATTGAACAATACGCTTCTCGCAACGGCAATACTTGGGGAATGGACACCACCATGTCGGGCGAAGTCTTCTACACACAACCCACTACCGGTAACCCATTAGTACATGTAGTCTTGCCCGAAGCTATATTAGCCAAGGGGAAATTGCCCGGAGTTAGCGGTACCAATGGCCTACTTCCTGGCACACGCACTTTCCCCGCCATGAAGTGGAAACAACAGGCCTACGTGCAAATCGATCAGGTCGGACGCTATACCGCTGGAGCAGGGACAGTTATTTATGAAGGCGGCGCCTGGCCGAAGAAATGGGAACTTAGCTATTTCACCAGCGAACCCACTATCAATATTATCGGACACTTCAATCTCGTCAAGGATGGCGTATCCTTTAAGGCCACCAAGGAAAACGGTCGAGAACAGCAGGAATTCATTTCCAGCACCAACTTGTGGTTCCGTCCCATCGAGGTGATGACCGGCCCAGATGGGGCTATGTACATCGTCGACTTCTGTAATCAGGCCATTATCCACAACGACACTCGTGGCCCCGTCCATGGACCGGCCAATGCCGCCGTTCGGCCTGACCGCGACCACTACTACGGCCGTATTTGGAAAGTGCAGCACAAGGAGGCTAAAGCGATCGAACCTGTCTCCCTAGACCGCAAAAACCTCGCCGCCCTCGAGAAAGCTGCCAAAAGCCCAAACGAGCAAATACGTAGCACCGCTCAAAGACTTTTACGCGAATACCACGGTGTTCATCCCAGCGCTGTCGGTAGCGACGCCGTACGGGCCTATTACAACGCCCTCAATGAGGGCGACCCTGCCAAGATCGTTGCTAATGTGAAAGTGGCCCGAGATGACTGGACCCGTTCCGCCCTGGTTGCCGCCTCACAAGAAATGGCAATTAAGGTGATGGAGGCAGTCCTGAATACTGACCCAAATGACTCTCTGATCGCTTTCGCGACCGCCCTTTCCTCCGACGCCCTAAAGAAAGGCGACGCCGCGGCCAACGCTGCCCGCCTTCTCAAAGCCTGTGAACAAGCCGACGACCAAGCTCACCCGATTAAAGGAGCTGTGCTGAGAGCCCTAGCTGACAATGTTTCCCAACCACCTCGAATGACTAATGCGCTGAAGGCAGCTCTCGCCTCTTTGCTCAGCAAGGACAATACGAAAGTGCTTGTTTTTCCCTTGGCTATTCTTTGGGACACTCATGGACAACTAGCATCTCAAACAGATGCCATCAAGTCATCCATGATCGACAGTCTTTCGGTTCCGAGTGCCTCCAATGAAGAGCGTATCAGCATCGCCCGAAGTTTGGTTAGTATCCATAAAAATGATCCTAAGATCCTACCTACATTGACCGCTCTACTTTCAGGTAAAGGAAGCGAATCTTTGAAATCCGGTATTATTATGGCTCTCGGTTCGGTTGACGGTGACGACCTTGGGGATGCTCTCATCGTTCAATTTTCGGCCTTGGAGGGCAGCCTCAAAATGGAAGCTTTCGAACAAATCGTCAAGCGACCCCATTGGGCCCGGGAGTTCCTGAAGAGAATCAATAATGGGAAGATAACTCTAGCGGAACTCGGCCCAGGAAACATCGCTCGACTCCGAACTCATCCCGATCGCAATACGTCGCGAGCTGCAGACCGACTTTTTGCCCGTATCGCTCCGGTTAGAGCTGAGAAGGACGAACTCATTGCAAAACTGATTCCCGAGGTGCAGAAGCCTGGTGATCCCGCCGAAGGGGAGGTCCTCTTTGGGGCCTGCTCCGTTTGCCATAAGCTCGGCGAAATGGGAGCCTTAGTCGGTCCTTCCCTTGACGGTATGGGCTCTCATGGAGCCGCTGAACTTCTTGGACATATCATCGATCCAAATCGCGTGTTGGAGCAAAACTACATGGCCCACAACATCACCACAAAGGGTGGCGAAGCCTTTGTTGGTGTTATTTCAACCGAAAACGAATCTACCTTAACGCTGGCGACACAAGCGGGAGTTAAGGAGATCTCTAAGTCCAATATCGCCAAACGCGAAAACACTGGTCGCAGTCTCATGCCAGAGGGATTCGAAGCCTTAGGAGCCGTTGGACTCCGCGACTTACTGGCTTTCATTATGGCTCAAGCTGGTCCTGCCACGGCTGAAAATGCTAATGCGGCAACGCCACCGAAAACGCCTACCCCCATATTAAATCGCCGCAAATGGCCGGACCCGATTCCCGCCACTCCAGTCAATTGGGAAAAAGGTAAAACATCAGTCCTTATAATCAGCGGCGGCTCTTCCCATAAATTTCACGAGTTCTTCGGAAAGTCGGATTCTAAAACCTTGGAGGATGCCGGATTGACTGTTCACTACACCGAAGATGTAGCCCAGGCCACCAAAGAGCTTGCTAACGCCGACGTCGCAATAATTAGCGTCAATCGTGCCGGTTTCGACACATCGGAATACCGTAAAGCCCTTATGAATCGCATCGCTGCAGGCAAAGGCGTTATCATGCACCACCCGGGTACCTGGTATGGATACAAGGAGTGGCCGGAACTGAATTTAAAAGTAGTCGGTGGCGGTGCCCGAGGACATGACAAACTCGGCCCTATGGGTGTTCGTGTTGTCAATAAAAGCCATCCGATTATGAGAGGAGTCTCGCCTGAATTCGAACTAGTGGACGAACTCTATATGATGAACCGAGACGGCTCACCAGAAGGTGCCGCCAAGATCCGCGTCCTCGCCGAAACCAGCGTCAGTGCCAAGTCCGGAGCCCGCCATCCCGCCGTGTGGACTACTGAGCACCCAAAAGCTCGCATCGTAGGATACACTCTGGGCCACGACGAACGTGCCCACGATCATCCTGACTATCGGAAGATTCTCATCAACGCTGCGAAATGGGTAGCACGTAATTAAATATTTGATACCTATTGATTCCTTAAGAACCCACTCTTTAACATCTAGGAAACCAGCAGGCTTTGGAGCTCCTTTGATGTATCAATGGGCCGTGTGTTTGCATAGATCATCGGATGGCAATCTGCTTTGCTGAATCCCGTTTTGCATCCGGCAACATAGCGATTTCATATAAATCGACCCTACTAAGAATTGCATCTTCTCCAAATCCCGTGTCCTTCCGCTATTTTACTAGGAAAAATTAGCTGCGATTGCCACTTCGAACCAGACACTACTTCCCGGAAGTTTGTCCAGAAGCGACATCTAATCATTAACGGTGCGATATTCGGTTCCGAGCTTATCGTCGGATTAATTGCAGATTCATCAGGATTCATCGCTGATTCGATCGACATGTTGGCCGACTACCTCGTTTATGGCATATCGTATTCCACCGTCGGAGCAGCCAATTCGGTGAAGATCGGAGTAGCGAGAGCGAGGGGATGATTCCAGATTGCCCTTGCCGTGAGCATCTTGATCGATGTCTGTCGCCGTGCCGTATTCGGGAACAAACCGTAGCACCAAAACTCGATCCCTTACCGAGACGAAAAGTCATTCAGGATTCCGAGCACTGATTTACGTTTACACCGGCACCCTCCGTATTGAGTCTGATGTGCTCAAACGTTCAGCAGGTGCTCGGAGAGACTGGATGATTCAGCCATTCAATGCCAATCCAACGAGTCTAGCCTCTTCCTCTCCCAACTTTAGACCAAGGGCTGTGTTCTTTCCCTGTTCGCTCATCTTTACCCAAGTTTTCTGAAGGATCGTGACCATTTTCTCCTCGGTCGTTTTAAGTCGGAACTCGGAGAACTGGCTCTCTAGAAAGACGAGGCACAAGGCGTCTTCCATCGCTTGCGAGTCAGGATTGCCTTTCATATCCTTCTTCAGGTTGATCGTCCGTACGGTCTCGATAAACTCAGTAGAGTAATCAAGCTCTGTCAAAATCGACGCGGTCTTATCGGCATGAAAGCGCTTCAAGTCCGCTCGCCACTTGAGATAGCCTGCTCGTCCTTCAGGATAATTCGCCCGGGGAATCTCCCATCGGCAAATATGCTGACTTCGAGCGGCTATCAGAAGTGCCTCCGAAGCTTCTTTGCAGAAGGAGACCACTTTGGCAAAAAGCAGACAACTGAAATAGAATTCGTAGCCCAATTCTATCCCATCCCGTGTTACACGATTCGGGTCGGCGCGGTTCAGGCGGTCTATTCGTTCAATCGCTTCACGAAAACGGCCGCCATTCTGTATCCGTTCCGCTACAGCAGACACCTGTTTCCCGTCAAAAATTGAACTCATCACCGGAATTTAACTGGGGATCTAGCCAGAGTCAATCAACTGAATTCCGAATTTTCCAACGTAAAATTAGGGACGTGGCTCGGCTATCAGGCTGATCGTTACACCCAAAACCAAAAAGCAGATGAATCCGACCCACAACTGAAGCTCACTGTCCCCAAAAAACCCGTTCCTGCTGCAGAACTCAGCACACCACCCTGGGGCAAATCCCTACGGTACTTCGGAAGCGGTTCAGATGAAATGGCTTCAACAGCAGCTCAGCCAAAGCGAAGCGACGTTTAAAGTGCTCCTAAGCGGAAGCACCTAAAACAACCTCGCAGAAGAAAAGCACAACACCTGGACCGCCTATCCGGCAGAGCGCAAGGGTCTCTTTATCTATATTCGCGAAAACGAGATTGATGCTATCTTGCTGCTGTCTGGTGATGATGACGAAGCCGAAATCAAGGCGATCCGAATGTCACTTTGAGGCGGCTATGACCTATATAAGCTCGTAAGCAGTCCGTTGGCTCAGAATCCGGCTCCTGATTATACCGAGGATAAAACAGCAGTAATCGCGATCGAGGATCCCTATACCGGCTCCATGAACTTTGGTACCCTGACCGTTGATGTGGCAAAAGATGGTCCCTTGGTTTCGTTGAAAGTGACTAACGTTTTTGGAGAGAACGTATTTCCGAAATTTGACTTGAGGGCGAGCGAGCTACCCAACGGCAAAACTTCCTTGAAGAGCAAAGTCTCCACTGAACGGTGGCTCACATCGAAGCCCGTACAAGATCCGCCCTTTGAACCAGAATATTCCATTTTCCTCACAGCTGAATACGTCTACTAAAAACACAAACTAAGCTTTCCAGCCCTGCTTCAAAGACAGACGCAAACCGTCTGCTAACCAAACCAAGTTGGTGATTGCAAAGCCCATAGCGAATTGCGACAACAAAAACCCCTATGATTCAAGTCCGAGCCAAAACGTTGTCGCTCCTTCTCCTATGTGCTTCGGCGATCACCCCCGCCTGCGATAGCGATTCACGCAAGATTGAGGTTCAGGAAAATGTGCTTCCCGTCCTCGATTTCGGGCACGCCCGGGTTTCGGTCGAACTGGCTGTTGATCGAGCAACTCAGGCCAAAGGGCTCATGTTTAGAAAGTCGATGCCCGAGGACCAAGGTATGCTTTTCATTTTCGATCGACCCAGGCAAATGTCGTTTTGGATGCGCAACACTCACCTCCCCCTCGACATTGGCTTCTTTACGGCTGACGGCGTCTTGCGGGAAATTTACCCACTCTACCCCTACGACGAAAACTCCAGAAAATCAATACGCTTTGACCTCTTATACGCCCTTGAGACCAACCAAGGATGGTTCGAACGCCACGGCTTGAAACCTGGAGACAAGTTTAATCCAATGTCGGTACTAAATCCTTAGCGAGGATAAACATAGCCGCATGCAGTAGTCGGGATGAGATTGTCGCCGCAAAAAAACGAGTGTATGCCTCACTCCGAATACAGGACTTCGATTGCGGTTTTATTAAAGTCGAGCTTTAGGGTAAGTCCTGTTATCTGGATTAAAGATCGATAGCTTGGTGACCTGCTGGGCGATGTTTTGCATCAAATTAATAAATGGCAGAAAGAGTAAAAACACGATTGCTAGGATACTGATAGAAAATTTCAAGGTTAGAAAGGGCTCTATGACTGAGGTAGCAACCGAATTGGAGGCAGCCACCTCTTCGCCATAAATTTCAGGAATCCGGTTGAGCATGTTGGGCAGTTCTCCGGTTACCTCTCCTCGATCAATCCGGTGACGAATGCCTAGAGTAACCCATCTGCTAGAGGGCTTAAAACTCAAATTCGAATACCGGAGCCACATTGTACTCTATTTTGCGATACAATTCGCCGTCGGCGTAGATTTCAATCTCGTACAGCCCTACAGGATCTGACTTGTCAAAAACAAAGCTACGATTGAGTTCCCATACGAGTTCCTCTTTCGACTGCAGAGCCCTTCCACCCTCAAGTACCGTGTAATACTGCTCTATCCCCTCTGGCAAATTCTGCATTGGCTCTGGAAAACGCACCACGTAATAGAGAAAAAACTGGGTACCATCCTTTCGCTTGATCGAAAATCCGTGAGCGTATGCAAGATCCGTGTGCTTCTCTATTTCCTTGGTTTCCAGATACACCTCCGCAGTTCCATGTGAATTGGGGGAAATCAGTCCAAACTTAAAACGGAAAGCATCTTTTTTGGCGAGGACGCTAGTCCCCGCTAACGTCAAGACAAAAGCGAGAGCCCCACAACGAGCCAATAAGATCACATTTCCCATATTACGTATCTATAAATTCCTAGTAATCCCCGTCAATAGAAGGGTTCGATGACGAACTCCAAACCATACTCTGGACAGCTCTTGAACCCAAGGTTCCCAGCAAGTGGTCAGAACCGGCCCCCAATAAAAACGACATTTGAAAACAACTCCGGTAACGAAACTCAGCCAGAATTTCCAAAAGAAAGAGCCTTTACAAGTGTTATGCCCAACCAAAAGCATGATGCAGATCGCACCCACACCTCCACCTAAAACCGCCACGGTCAAGAGGTTTGATTCACGGACCACAAGTCCTTTCCACTCATCATCCATTTGTCCAAAAACAACAGGCCAAAGGCTAACGCATTTTCGCACGCTGCCACGATCAGTCTGCTTTCGATCTCCAATGGATCGCAAGTGAAGAAAATTTCGGGCCTCTGATCAATTCTTACTCAGCTCCGCCAAGGCTCGCGATCATGGATCAGACAGATTCCCAAAAGCCGATTCCGCTTGAAGGAGTCCTATTTTTCCAAAAAGACTTGTGAAAAAAATCCGAAACCTTTTTCTGAATGATTCAAACTTCTCTAGCCCTTCGGAGATCGGCGACAGGCCAATTTAACGTCCTTATTTTTCTTTAATACATGTATCGTCTCTGCATTTTCCTCCTCCTATTCGGGATCTGGATCATATTCTCGGGACAGTTCGATGGGTTCCATATCACCCTCGGCATCCTCTCCACGGCATTTATCACTGCTATCTCCTCCAACTTCTTTTTTGAGAACCGTTCCCACGGAGTCGCCAATCGGTTGCATCAAATCATCCGGATTCCTTGGTACCTAGTTTGGATGCTTTACCAGATTTGGCTTTCCAATATCCACATCTTGAGGCTGGCCCTCAGTCCCATTGGGATGCCAGAAGTCGAACCTAAGCTGGTTCGGATTAAGACTAATCTGAAGACAGATTTTGGTAGGTGGATGCTCGCAAATTCGATCACCCTAACTCCCGGAACTATAACAATCGACATCAAAGACGACGAACTTCTGATTCATTCCATCAGCAACCTAACGACTGAAGGCGTCGAGGGAGACGATATGGAGAGAAAAATAGCCGCCATTTTTGAAAGAGAGACCACCAACTAATGGAGAAGTTTTTCATCTTTACTGGAATTGCCATTTTCGCCCTTATGTTTCCGATCGTCTGGCGCATTATTGTGGGTCCAACCGCAATTGACCGAATCGTAGCGGTAAATGTAATCGGTACCAAAACAACCGTTCTACTGGTCCTGATTGGTATGATCTACGGCAGGGTAGAGATGTTCGTGGATTTCGCTCTTACCTACGCCCTACTTAACTTTATCGGATCCCTCGCGGTCGCTCGCTATTTTGATCGCGTCAATCCGAATAAGAACTTCGCGAACTCCGAAGCAAAGGAACAAGAATCATGATTCCAGCTACTATTTGTGTTGTCCTTGTCTGTATTGGATTTCTCTTTTTTATAGGAGGAGCTGCCGGGATCATTCGCTTTCCCGATTTCTACACGCGAATGCACGCCGCAGGGAAAGGCGACACGATGTCCGTTTTCCTTATTCTCATGGGTCTAGCTACCTACCAGCTGGCGGACTTCAGCTTGGCCAACATCCTAGTCGCAGGCAAAATTCTATTCATTACGATTTTCATAATGTGGGCTAGCCCTACCAGTACCCATGCCTTGATCAAAGCGGGATTTGAGGAGGGGCAAAAACTATGGACCCCAGACGTAGAGAAGGAGGACTCTGGCGAATGATTTGGGCGTTCGATCTAATTACCCTGATTTTTCTCGTTATCACCGCGATTATTTCGCTGCAGACAAAAGATCTGCTCAGTGCCGCCATGATATTTGGTGTCTACAGTTTCCTCATGTGTCTACTCTGGGCCGGGATGGCGGCTGTTGATGTTGCCTTCACCGAATCCGCAGTTGGTGCCGGCGTCAGTGCTGTCTTTTTAATCGCAACCGTTCTGCGCACAACGCGGAGGTCTTCAGATTGAAATCGTTCGCTCTCATTACCGTTATTCTTACCGGCTGGCTTCTCTTGTCCGCTGTAAGTGATTTTCCCTCCTGGGGAGATACGGAGTCGCCCGCAAATGACTACCGCCTTTCTCAGCACTATATCACGGAAACCTTCCCTGAGTCCAGTGTTCCCAATATGGTAACCGCCGTGCTTGCAGACTATCGTGGATACGATACGATGTTTGAAACGGTCGTTATCTTCGTGGCAGGCATTGCAATCATGAGCATTCTTCGCCGCAAGCCTTTGGATTACCTTAAGGACACAGGAAGGGAAACCCGAAGTTACAAAAAAGATCCTGACCTCATAATAGACACGACCTGTCGTTTGATGATTCCGATTATTCAACTGTTCGCCCTGTACGTTGTCGCTCACGGGCATCACAGTCCCGGAGGAGGTTTTCAGGGGGGAGTTATTTTTGGAGCCAGTTTCATCCTACTCGCTCTTTCACGAGACTTGCAGGCCGCTCAAAGATGGGTCCCCGAAAAACGGGTACTCAATCTCGCCGGTATCGGCATATTGATCTATTCTGGATTCGGATTTGCCTGTATGATACTAGGGAGTAACTTCCTAGACTACGAAATACTCCATAAAATCATGCCAGCGACTCCCGTAGAGGCTAGGTCCCATAGCATGTTGGGAGTTGAAATTGGGGTAGCCTTCACTTGCACAGCAATCATGTTTTCGATCTATTCTAACCTAGCCTCCAACGGCGATATGAAGGAGACTCTTTAGACCGATGGAACTGCTCGAAGCACTAAGTACCAAGTTTAACTACTGGATATACATTATCATCATGATGATCGGGCTCTACGCCATGATCTCGAAAAACAATCTAGTTAAAAAACTGATCGGTATGTCGATCTTTCAGACAGCCATCATTCTCTTTTACGTTTCAATTGGTGTTAAGGAAGGAGCCACCATTCCGATCCTTTACCACGATCAAGTTCACCCCTCTCACGGGTACAGTCACCATAAAGCGGATACTGGACACATCGAGGACCATCATCCAAGCCACGAGGAAATAGTTGCAAATCTCCTTATCGAGCCAGACGACTTTGGCAATCCCCTTCCTCACGTCCTCATGCTAACGGCTATCGTAGTCGGTGTCGCAACTCTTGGTGTCGGTCTCGCCCTAACCCAAAAGATATACCGAGATTTTGGTTCAATCGAAGAGAGTGAAATTCTCGAGTCAATCAAGTCTGCAAAATGATTGATCAGTCTCCCGCTTTAATTCTTCTAGCCCCTTTCCTGCTGGCTATTTTGCTCGCGCTCCTAGGCATCAAACGTGAATGGCTTTGTTTTCCGCTCGTCATTGCGGGGCTAGCTATTTCGGTCGCTGCCAGTGTGGTCACCTTGCTGCGCGTTATCGATGAGGGAACTATCCAGTACTTTTTCGGCGGATGGGAACCTCCGTTTGGCATTAATCTTCGCGTCGACGGACTCAACGCCTTAGTGGCACTAGCTGTATCAACGGTCTCTTTACTGACAGCCATTTATTCAAAAAGAGCTGTTCCTGCTGAGACCTCTGACAAAGTATCCCAATTCTACACTCTCTACCTCCTATCGGTAACCGGACTGCTCGGCATCGTCCTTACAGGTGACGCCTTCAACCTTTACGTTCTGATCGAAATATCCGCGCTAACAAGTTATGCACTGATTGGGATGGGCTCACGAAGAGCCACACTTGCGGCTTACAAATACCTGATCATGGGTACAATTGGGGCGTCCTTCTACTTACTAGGAGTTGGTTATCTTTATATAAAAACGGGTTCCCTGAATATGTATGACATTCAGGAGCAAATTGTTGCTAACAATTTGCATGGCTCGCCTTCGATATTTGTTGCGTTCGTAGTAATCATTGTAGGCGTCTGGATTAAGATGGCTTTCTTTCCTCTACACTCCTGGCTGCCGAACTCATACGCGTATGGCCCCTCCACCACTAGTGCACTGCTGGGGCCTCTTGTGACAAAAGTCATGATTTATGTCATGATTCGAATGATACTAACGGTATTCGGTCCCGAGTTCGCTTTCGATCAACTGGATTGGAGCAATATCATCGTCTGGATGTCGGTTATCGCTATATTGGCGGCTTCTATCTCAGCCCTTGCTCAAGCCAGTCTACAAAAAATCCTGGCCTTCCTTATCATTGCCGAAGTCGGCTACATGGTCGGCGGAGTTTGGCTTGCCGACAAAATGGGTATGATCGGATCAATCTACCACATAATCGCTGACGCGTTCATGACACTTTGTGTGTTTCTTTTTGCCGGTATCATTTTCACCAAGACAGGAAGGCACGATATCTCCGCGATGGAGGGGCTTTTCACTAAAATGCCCCTCACTATGGTGGGATTTCTAGTCGGTGCGTTTTCCTTAATCGGCATTCCCCCGACAGCCGGATTCTTCAGTAAGTGGTACTTGATTCAGGGCGGGATCAGCTCCGGCCATTATGAATATGTAGCTGCCCTTCTCATTTCTTCGTTAATCAATGCCGTTATTTTCTTTCGCATTATCGAGATTGCTTATTTTGGAAGCAAACCTGCAGAGGGACATGGTTACCACCATAATGAAGAGCAAAAAGACGGAACAATGGAGGCCTCATTCTCAATGCTTTTCCCTCTTCTCATCACCGCAGCTGTGTTGCTGGGTATCGGACTCTACAATCAGGAAGTAGTCGAGATCATAACCAACTTCGTCTCCCAATTTAACATTGGAGCCATCATTCTCTAGCATGCCTTCTTCCCTCACTAGCTTCACACCAGTATTGGCCACTCTGGTTTCCCTCTTGGCGGTGCTCCCCATTGTACTGCTCGGCAAAAGGCCAAATTTGCGCGAAGGTGCTACCTTCCTTGCGGCATTTATCAAATTCGGGCTGGTTGTATCCATGCTCCCGACCATCTTGGCCGGCTCAACAATCGAGTTCACCGTTTGGAAAATCGTTCCCAACCTCGCCATCGCCTTCCGCGTGGACGGTCTTGGAATGCTTTTCGGATTGGTGGCGTCCTCGTTATGGATCGTTACTTCGCTCTATTCTATCGGATACATGCGCGGGCTGAAAGAGCATTCTCAGACCCGCTTCTTCACTTTCTTCGCGATCTCTTTGTCAGCTACGATCGGAGTCGCTTTCGCCGCGAATCTTTTCACGCTCTACTTGTTCTATGAAATGTTGTCACTGGCTACGTATCCACTAGTAACTCACCATCAAGACAAAGAGGCACGAACAGGTGGAAGAACCTACTTAACCTACTTGCTCAGCACATCAATCGGTTTCGTTCTACCCGCTCTTATATTTGTTTATGTAAAGACCGGGAGCAACATGGAGTTTTCTAATAGTGGCTTCCTTTCTGGCCATATAACGGCCTCCGAAGCACTCATTCTGCTCCTTCTCTTCGCATTCGGTTTCGCAAAGTCAGGCCTAATGCCTTTTCATTCTTGGCTCCCAGGAGCGATGGTCGCACCCACTCCGGTAAGTGCCCTTCTTCATGCCGTCGCGGTAGTTAAAGTTGGAGTATTTTGTATCCTTCGAGTCTTTACAGGCGTATTCGGGACTGACTATCTCCAAGATTTGGACATTGCTACGGTCGTCGCCTGGATCGCGGCCTTCACCGTTGTCGTATCGTCTCTTATTGCCTTAACTCAGGATAATCTCAAGCGCCGACTAGCCTTCTCGACTGTTGGCCAGCTTTCCTACATCATTCTTGGTGCCGCACTGCTAAGTGACAGAGCCGTGACAGGTTCAATGACCCATATTGCGATGCACGCAGTTGGGAAAATCACCCTTTTCATGTGTGCCGGAGCAATCTTTGTTGCCACCGGAAAGAAATACATCAGCCAAATGGACGGACTGGGCCGCAAAATGCCGATAACGTTCGCCGCCTTCTCCATCGGCGCTCTGAGCGTGATTGGCCTTCCCCCAACGGGTGGCCTCATCAGCAAGTTTTATCTGGTCACTGGGGCTATGGATGCCGATCAAACTGCATTGCTGGTCATCTTTCTCATAAGTACTATTTTAAATGCGGCCTATCTATTGCCCATTGGGTATCGAGCCTTCTTCCCCAAAGACGCTCAACTGGCCAACCAGCCTTTCTCGTGGAAAACCACAGAGGAGGCGAATTGGCAGTGCATCACACCGCTTAGCATCACCGCAGTGCTTGCGATTCTCCTTTTCATTAAACCACAATTCCTTCTTCAGCTCGCCGGACTAATGGTGGGCACGAACGGCTAAGACTGATGGCAGATCCAAAAAAAGAGTTCGATTGGTTCGATAAACCGACTTCCCGCAAACTTCTTTGGTGGGTCCTCTGGATCACCTGCGGGATAACGGTCGTTGCAGAACTTTTCATACACCGGCATCCGCACTTCGGAATCGATGGCTGGTTCAATTTTTACTCAATCCTAGGATTTGTCGGTTGCGCCGCAATGATCCTGACTGCTAAGGCCCTCGGCGTCTATCTGAAGCGCAGCGAAGACTACTACGGAGAGCCCGACGAGGACACACCTTCTAAAGACATCGATGGAAACGCTAGCTAACATCCCCCCATCATTTTTGCTCTTTGCGGGAGCTATAGTTACGGTCTTGTTGAAAGGGACGCGAAGAAACATCTTCCTGGTCGCACTACCCATTCTGACTTTTATTCATATCGCCTACTTGCCAAGCGGAAATGGACTCCGAGTCTGCTTTCTTCCCGGATTCGGGGACAGTGAATTGCTGCGGGTCGACAAGTTGAGTAAGGCCTTTGGTTATATATTTACACTGAACGCCGCCGCCGCCCTCCTTTTCGCTTTTTACGTTAAAAAGGCGATCCAGCATACCGCTGCATTAATTTACATCGGATCTGCTCTTGGGGTTATTTTTGCCGGGGACCTGATCACACTTTACATTAACTGGGAAATGATGGCGGTCAGCTCGACGTTCGTCATTCTTGCTAGAGATACCGCTAAGGCAAAATGTGCTGCATTCCGCTATGTCATGGTCCACATCTTTGGCGGCCTACTACTCCTTGCCGGCATCGTCATGACGGTTTCCAAAGGCGGTAGCATAGCTTTCGATTCGTTTGACTATGCCAACGCCAACCTCGGTACCTGGATGATACTGGGAGGATTCCTTGTCAACGCAGCCGCCCCAGGCGTTTCCGCCTGGTTGTCGGACGCCTATCCGGAAGCCAGCGTCACAGGTGGAGTGATCCTTAGCGCTTATACAACCAAAACCGCAGTTTACGTTTTACTAAGGTCCTTTCATGGATGGGAGCCCCTCATCTGGATCGGCTGCGCCATGACCGTTTTCGGTATCATTTACGCTCTTCTCGAGAACGACATGCGCCGCATCCTCGCCTACTCGATCATCAACCAAGTCGGGTTCATGGTTTGCGCTGCAGGCATTGGAACGAATATGGCGATCAGCGGGGCCACCGCTCACGCGTTTTGCCACATCATATACAAGTCTCTCCTTTGGATGTCTGCGGGAGCGGTGCTCTACCGCACTGGCAAAAGCCGCTGCACCGAATTAGGTGGGCTCTACAAAACAATGCCGCTCACTCTCTTGTTCGGTACGATCGGGGCCCTCGCCATTTCCGCCGTCCCGCTGACTAGTGGATTCACAAGCAAGACAATCATCATCGCAGCTGCAGAACACGAACATCTCCTGTGGCCATGGATCGTCTTGGAACTCGCGTCAGCAGGGGTCTTCCTCCACGCAGGTATCAAGTTTCCCTACTTTGTTTTCTTCAACCAAGATCGCGGACTCCGACCCAAAGAGGCTCCCGGCACAATGCTTTGGGCCATGGGAATACTTTCCTTCCTCTGCATCTATTTGGGAATAAGACCGAAAGCCTTGTATGACATTCTTCCCTACACAGTTGATTACCAAGCATACACGACGAGTCACCTAGTCACCCAGATGCAGCTACTTATGTTCTCGGCTCTGGTATTCTTTCTTTTCCTCCCGATGTTGAAGCGTACCCCAACCATCGTTTTGGATACCGACTGGTTTTACCGAAAAGGAGGTCAGTTTTTCTACTCAACCTGTGACATTTGCCTAAACGGTATCAACAAGATCGCCCATAAAACCCTCATCGCAGGTGCTACGAAAAAGCTTTGCTATTTCGCAAAGGAAGGACCTGCAAATCTATTGACGCTGATCCTAACACCCTTTTGGGAGATTTCTGGTAACTCGATGGACCAACGCGAGAAGCTTCGCGAAGACATACGAGAAAATATGCGAAAAGGCGTTTTCCCTATCGGAATAACCGCCTGTTTGTCCGTTTTGCTCATCGCAGTCCTGTTTTTCTTCTAGGAAAGCTTCGAAAAATCAGGCTTCGTGGGTTTTTGTGGATCTAGGAGCTAATCCAATTGAGATCGCTACAGCAACCGCAATCAAGGCAGATAACACCTTGTTTCCAAGACATACAGAAACCGTCCGTTACTAAAGCGGCAATGGTGTACGTTCAAGACCATAGAAATTCGTGACATGACGCAACCGAGAGCAAGGTCCACATCACGAACTTCACGCGACCATTTTACACCTACTCAGCAAGGACCACGAGAAACTCACTTTCCGCCATGAAGGCCGAGACTTCCGACTCACCGATGTACATGGATACGTGGTGCATGACACCATTGCTTAGAGCATTTTTCAATTAGTCGGCAGTTCTAGCTTGCCGAGTGTCGCTTCCGAAGCTTCAGCATCGCCGCTGAGGCCTAGCAAGCCGCTCTTAATTAACCGCTTAAGCGGCTACACCCGGCCGCACCTTTAATTAATTTAGCGTGGAGAATCAAAAATACAGAAGCGGTATTACAACGCGATTTCTGGATTGCGAAAGGGGACCCAATACCAAACAAAAAAACCAGCTCGAAAAGGAAATCCACCCCCTATTCTGGAAACTCATGTCCCTAATTCTGACCGCTTTTTTGGACTGAATTTCCATACAATTTGCCAGCGAAAAGATAATGGAGAATCTTACGGTTGACAGAACGTGTCAGCTCTACCTTAGTTTATTCCTTTAGATCTGTTTTTTCACCTCGTCTCTGTTGACTCGGGCAGCTTTCGTCCTGAACAGCAGAGCTCCGGCCCTAAAATCGACTACTACTCCTATGATTAATTCATCTTTTAAACCGCAACTGGCTGATCACCTATGAATACTAAACATTATCAAACAATAACCAAAACCGCCCTTATTGGCTGCGGCTTTTTCTGTTCCCTCCTTACGGGATGGGCTCAGAATGACGAGGAAGAAGAAGTCTTCGAGCTCTCTCCCTTCGCAGTAGATGCCTCTGGAGATGAAGGCTACTACGCTTCTCAAACCATGGCCGGTGGCCGTCTCAGCGGATCGCTTAAAGATACAGGAGCCGCCGTTCAAGTCGTCACCAAAGAATTCATGGACGACCTCGGAGCGACGGGTATCGAAGAGCTGCTCCAGTACACCACCAGTTCTGAAGTCGCTGGCATTCTCGGCAACATTTCTGGAGCTGAAGAAGGCGGCACCGGAGAAACCAATGTGGGCGGTGCTCGTCGTGACCCGGACGGAGCCACGCGTGTTCGCGGTCTTACCGCACCGGACCGGACCCGTAACTTCTTTGTCACGGACATACCTTTCGACACTTACAACACGGAGCGTATTGACATCAATCGGGGGGCGAACTCCTTCTTATTCGGACTAGCTTCGCCTGCCGGCATTATTAACAACGACTTGGCCCGTGCTCGCTTTCGCAACACAAACGAATTTCGCTTCCGCATAGGTAGCGGTGGTCGTAACCCCTCCACCCGCGGGGAATTCAAGATTAACCGCGTCGTCTTGGAAGACAAACTGGCAGTACACGTAGCAGGACTAATGGACCGCACGGAATACCGCCAGCTCCCGACCTACAAGAACGACGACCGTATCTACACCGCGTTCTCCTACCGTCCCTTTGGTAATGAGAACACTGTATTTCGTGGCCACATGGAGAGAGGCGAAATTCTCGGCAATGCTCCTGACGTCCTTCTCCCTCAGGTGAACTTTGATACATTCCTTCGGAAACCAGCTCGGATGAATGCCACCATGATGGTCAAGAATCGTCGGAATAAAGACTACCCACTCGCCGCCCAGCACCACGAAGGTCCTACCCAGGGTCAATTTAACAACAAAAAGTTTTATTCCGCTGCTGACAGAGCAGCTTTCTTGGACGCAGGCTACATCGTTCGCGACAGCCCAAATGACGCACCTGCAGGTGCTCAGTACCCAACTCTCACCTACCGTAATATTCGTTGGGGTGGTGGTGCTTACGGCTTCGTATGGGATGGCAGTAATGGCCTCGATCAGCCAGCTTTCTCTTACACTGACCAAATTCCCGGTGCCGCAATGGAAAGACGTTCACAGGCTAACAACGTCGAAATTCCCAACTACTGGTCAGGCGGAATTTACAAAAACAATGTAGGACGTAATGGGGGTGCTCCACAAGGTCTATACCCAGGCAATCTTGGTGAAATTATGGGTATCGGCTGGATCGATCAGGGCTTCACCGATCTGGATACGTTCGACTTCAGCCGGTACAATCTTGGGTGGGATAATGACTACTACTCACGCGATTTCTTCAACTACTCTTTCGGTCTGGAGCAGACCTTTTGGGAGGGCAAAGGCGGGATTTCTATCGAGTACGATTTCCAAGATCTCTACCGCGACAGCTACACCGCCCTCAACGGCGGCAACTCCGTTATCACTTTCGATGTCAACGAGACCCTCTTACTGCCGGAAGATATTAACTACGTGGAATCGGGAAATTACAATGCGAAGGCTAATCCAAACTTTGGACGCCCGGTCATCATGACAAAGTCAGGTCAGCGCACCAATGATGATCAGCGTACCTCTAAGCGTGTCACCGCATTCGCGAAGTACGATTTCCGCGACAGCATGAACAACGACAAGCTGGCTAACATCCTTGGTTCCCACACATTCACGGTACTGGGCGATGAGAACCGCCACCACGAGATGATGCTCAACTGGTTCCGCGGTTCTTTCGGAGATCCTGAGCCAGCACTGCACATCGGGCCCAACAATGCTCGCCAAGCGCTCAATAACGCCCGCAATACGCCCGATTTGGTTTACATTGGGCCCCAGCAATTAGATGCGTGGACCAGCTACAACAAGGTATCTGATTTCATAATCGAGCCAGCCTACTACAACTTGAGAAGCACAACGGGCCGGACGTACGATAAAATCGCTTGGAACTTGGGAGAGGATGCAACTGCCGAGGCACTGCGTCTTGACGTTGACCGTTCACAAGGAAACGAATACTGGGCACGGCACACCTGGACGCCCTTGAACTCCCCGAGTAAGAACGTTCGACGCCAAGAAACCTCGGTACGATCGCTTGCCGCGAACTCCCAATCGAAGTTCTTCAGTGACCATCTTGTCGTTAACCTAGGCTACCGCGAAGATAGTGTAGAGAATTGGCTCAACACTGAACCTCCCATAGATCCCAATAGCCTGGATGAAATTCCTTTCGTGAGTCCAGATCGCTGGCTACTGGAAGACGGTACCTATAACTCGGTCAAAAAGAACATCTTCGGCTACGGGGGCGTGTTGTACTGGCCAAAGGACATCATCCCACTTCCAGAGGCGGTGAACGACATTACCTTTCACTACAATACTTCGGATAATTTCGTGCCCTCACTCGAGCGGGTCGACCAATATCGTCGCCCTATTCCTTCGCAGTTCGGCGACACCAAGGACTGGGGAGTCAGTGCCTACATGTGGAACAACAAGCTGGTAGCTCGAGTGAACTTCTACGAAGCCACCCTCCAAAATGCTACCGCTCCGACTTCTGGTATTTGGAACCGCAACCACGTGCGCATCTTCCAGTGGTACGGACGCCTCAATCGCGACTCAAGGAAGCTCGATTCCTATGACAACGACACCGGGGAGTTCCTGTTCTCCGGTGACGGTAGAGTAGATCAGAATATCGTCGACGAATTTTTCGAATACGATGAAGAGGATGGTTTGTACTATGCCGGAGAAGACGCTGATGAAGGGTTCGCAAACCTGGACGACGCTATAGCCGCTCAATGGCCATATTTGGCAGACACCCGGCTTGCGATGGAGCCCCTAGAGCAATTTGTTTTTGATGATGAGCTCATTCACTCCTTTAACGCTCGCTTCCTTCCAGATGGCGATATCCAAATCCAATGGGCTGGTGCAATTAATGACACAACCGACATCACCTCTAAAGGTATGGAGGCCGAGATCATACTCAATCCTACCAAAAACTGGCGCATCGCCTTCAACGCGGCCCAGCAGGAGGTGATAATGGATAATATCGCACCACGATTGGAGAACCTCGTCGACTCATTCCTCCTACCCTACATGCAGCGGTTTGGCTACATGGATTGGGGCAATCCAGTTGGACCACCTCAGGGTGCTACCTTTGAAAGCACCACTTACGAGCGCTTGGTCGAGTATTTTTATGTCAAAGGACTCGAAGGCCAGCCGACCGCCGAACAGCGCGAATGGCGCTTCAATTTGATAACCAACTACACCTTCCGTGAAGGTCCACTGAAGGGTTTTCAAGTTGGCGGAGCTGCTCGCTGGCAGGACGAAGTTAACGGCGGGTACCCTGTGACTTTTGACGAAAATCTCCGAATCTACCAGCCAGTCGTGGATCAAGGATACTTCACCGACACAGATCTCGCTGTCGACCTAACCTTCGGTTACAGGGCCAAAATCATGAACAACGTGGATTGGCGTATGCAGATCAACATGCGGAATGTCCACAACTGGGACAACACCGACGTCGACGTCTTCCGCTTTCAGCAGGACGGATCGCCGGCTCGAGCGCGTTTCGCTCCTCCAAGGCAGGTCTGGTTGACCAACACATTCCGCTTCTAGGCGGACGTTCAAAACCATTTTACCGACAAAGGCCCGGCTGACCGCCGGGCCTTTTTATTGGTGGTTTTGTACCATTTACGAAAAGCTTTTATGCAAACGTATGGACGGAATTGCTCTTGCGATTGACCAACATCGAGATTGGTTTTGGGTTGATGCCGTTTTTAATCTTGGAGGTTTATTCTTAACGACGAGGAAGAATCAGAAAATGGAAACTCACTTTCCCGTCTGCATGTTCGTTTTCTCGGTGCTATTCCTGCTTCAAGTAGGCTGCGCACCCGAAGTTACTACCTTAGATACGCCCGCTCCACCAATCAATCAATCAGAGATTGACCTCGATCGCTACTCCAGCAGAGAAATCGGCAAGGAGTTCACCAATGTTCCCTGGATCGCCCATGTTCGGGCTTTCGACTTAAATCAAGATGGACTCATGGATGCCATCGGATGCGAGGCTAAATATAACGAAGTCATTTGGCTCCAACAAAATGAAAAAGGACAGTTCACCGAAATTCTTCTCGCCGCCGATATGCAGGCCCCTGTCCACGCGGAGGTTTACGACTTAGACGAAGATGGTGATTACGATATTCTGGTATCCTGCATGAATATTGTGTTCCCCAACAACAATAAAATAGGAGCCCTCATCGCTCTCGAAAATGACGGCTATCAGAACTTCACTAAAAGGATCCTATTGGAGGATGTCGAACGCGTGACGGACGCCCGAGCCCACGACATGGATGGTGATGGAGACCTCGACCTTATTGTAGGACAATTTGGATACGATCAAGGAGAAGTCCGATGGATGAAAAACGTTGGGTCGTGGCAATTTGAAAGCCAGTCGCTCCTTCACCTTTCAGGATTGATCAATGTTTGCGTCAACGATTTCAATCATGACGGCTATCCAGATATCGCAGCCCAATTCTCCCAACACTGGGAGGAGATCCACTTATTCGAAAATGACGGCAAAGGCAATTTCACGGACAGAATAATTTGGGGCTCGACCAATCATGACTTCGCTTCAAGCGGTATGACCACGGCAGATCTGAATCAAGATGGTAGACCGGACCTTGTTTTTGCCAACGGCGATGGCTTTGGACCCACCCTCAAACCAGGACCTAGACCCTGGCACGGTATCCAATGGCTTAAGAACGAAGGGAATGGCAAATTCAGCTACAAGCGAATCGGAGATCTTGCCGGAGCCTATAGCCCGATAGTGAGAGACATCGACCAAGACGGTGATCCAGACATCCTAAGCGTCAGTGCCTTTAACGATTGGGGAAATCCTGAATCGGATTCACTCGTCCTGTTTAGAAACGATGGGGCTCAGAGCTTCACAAAAGTGACACTCGCATACGAGCCGATCCAATTGCTTTCGATCGATTTTGCAGATTTCGACGGAGATGGAGTGGGCGAAATCATCTCCGGTTGTTTCCCAAGTTTTCCGCCATTCGAGCGGATTGGTCGCTTCGCCATCTGGAAGGAAAGGGGGCATCAATGAAGAAAGCACTGATCGCAGGTATGGGAATTGCCATAGGCGCTAGCTTGTTGATTGGAAGTCTATACTGGAAGACCCAAAGACATTTCGCGGCAGTAATCGAAACCCATCTACTACCCACTCCCAGCTCCAAAGGCCTTCATCCAGAACTCAGTAATCGTATAGCAGAACTTAATAAGCGGTCGACCCAAGGCCCCAATCGTGTTGATTCCCTCGCCCTACTGGGCACATTATACCACGCTAATGGATATTTAAATCGTGCCTGGCAAAGCTATCGAATCCTGATCGCGCTCGATGAGAAAAACCCTCTCTGGCCCTACAGGCTGGCTACGATTGTTTCCAGTTTCGGGCAACTCAACGATTCCATTGCACTTTATGAAAAAACCATCGAGCTCGACCCTGAATACCTTCCCTCCTATATCCACTTAGGAGATACCCTCTTAAAATTAAATCGACACGGCGAAGCGAAGCGAGTTTTCAAATCGGTCTACGACAAAAAGCCTACTAACCCATTCGCCCTATTTGGCCTAGCTCGCACCGCTCTCGCTAAGGACGATACGACCCAGGCAAAACGCCTCCTAGAATCCGCCAGGCGCTCAAACAACCGAGTTGGCGGAGATCTGCTCGCCGACATTTACGAGAGGCTCGGTGAAAAGTCAAAAGCCCGGGCCCTCCTTCATGAGGTCACCTGGAGCAGCCACATAGACACACCCGATCCGTGGGTCGACGATATTGTCTCGGAATGCTACGACTCCTTCGAAGTTGCCATGGCCGGTGGGAAAGCCGGAAGAGCAGGGAATACGATCAAAGCTATTCAGCTGCTGAATAAGGCCATAACCCTCGACCCTCTCGATCACAATGCCTATAATCACCTTGCCGAACTCTACGTGGAGCAAGGAGATCTAAATAAGGCTCGGAAAACCTACGAAAACTGCATAAGAACTCTACCCACTTTCGACAGAGGATGGGCTGGTTTGATCTCAGTCGAGATGAAGTCCGGCAAACAATCGAGAGCTCTGGAATTAATCAATCAGGCAATCGCTAAATGCCCCGAATCTTATGTAATCAATAACTACAAGGGAGAGGCTTTAATCAATGAGAATCGCCTCAGCGAAGCGATTCCCTACTTTGAGACGACCATTCGCTTGGTTCCAAACAACGCAGTAGGTTACAATTACCTGGCCAGAATCTACCTCAAAATGGGTGAAAACCGAAAGGCCCTCGAACAGTTACAAAAGGCTCTTAAAGCAGAACCTAGCAACCCTTTGTCTCTGGAAATGATTACGATTTTTTATATTTTAGCAAGAGATCCGGCTCAAGCCTCTCAATACCTACAGAGAGCGATCAATTCTCCTCGTGTTTCGGAAAAGGCGATAAGCCAAATGCAGGCAATGTACACCAATAAGTTTAGGTAGTACTTCGGTCACCTATATAATTGAGGCCTAAATATCACCGGCGACTTATGGTTCCCTCGACCAGGAAAGAGCATCAACACTACTGGGTTATAGACTCTCGGGATTCGCCAGTCTTCTAATTGAAGGCTGCCCAAATCGAAACTGCATAATGGGTCTATCGCTGGGGGTTGGGCTTTTTTTGAATCCAAATCCCACTAGTTAGCTCAGTGCTTCAGTATGATTGTTACAAATGAGAAAGTCCTGGCTGTAGTTTGCACAGCACAGGGCGGCGTAACACTTACGGCAATGGTTTCGTATGCAATGCCCCAACATCGCGACGACCCGCTAGAGCCAGCACCATTCTATCAAACTATTTTGCATGCGGTATAAGCCTTTAAAGTTTAGGACCTCCGGTTAGCGGATATCAACTGCAACGGCGATTGTTGATCAGTTATTTATCGACCCTCTCGACTGAAACCCCAACCATCCACAACATTGTCGACCTGCTGCATTTAACAGGCTGAAGTTCCAAACGGTGCGATATCACGAACCACAAAAAAGCAGTACACGGTAGGCTGTAACGCTGTGGAAAATTGGTTGGAATAACGATCAGTCCAAGACCTTGACTTGGATGTCTTGGTAGTGGGTAATACTGCCAGGATCGTGGGCCTGCAGGGCGAAGGTACCGCTACCCAGTACGCGACCCGACATGCCCGGATTCGGTCCCGCATAGCCCGGAGGCTGCTTCCACTGAACGATCGTTTCGCCATCAACTTTAATCGTAACATCCTCGTCTTTAACGATGATATGGTAATTGAACCATTCGCCGTCGGTTGACGGAGCTTTCTCACGATATACTTGAGCACCCGCTTTGTCTACACGAATGATAAATGGTTCCTCAGGCTCCATAGGAACGTAAACATTGGCAACAGCGTAAAGGCTGCCGGTCTTTTTTGGATCCTTTTGACTGGTATTCACCTGACACTCGAAGCCTTGCGAAGGCCAGCCCTCGTCTTGATAAGCAGTATGAAAATAGACACCCCCGTTAGCGTTCTTCATGGTCTTCGCTCTCAACTTCAGCTCGAAGTTCTTGAATGTACCGTCATTAACACCCCCTGTGTAGAACAGGTGTGAACGTCCGCCATCCACAATTAGCGTGCCGTTTTTTACGGAGAAGGAATCAGGGTTTTCCTTGCTGGCTGTCCATCCTTTCAACGATTTGCCATCGAACAATGAAACCCATTTTTTGCCATGATGGTCCGCAAACGCAAGCGAACCCATGAAAACCAAAGAAGATAACAGGAGAGTAACTTTTTTCATACGCCCCATCTATGCTACCCAACCCAAAAAAAGCCAACTTCAAAAATCTGGCGCTACGCATCTCAGAGGACCGTATAGTTTTAGAAGGTTCTAAATTTCATGCCCTCTATTAATTTTTTGAAGTCGTATTTCGAAGACAAGGTCAGTTGACAGCATTGTCTCCATAGTTTCTAATCAGAATATGAATCGTAGAACCTTCGTCACTGCCGCCGCTGCGGCTGCTACCCCTGCCGCTCTGTTTGGAACTCACCATGAACCCTCCGGTGATGCCCACTACCTGGAGTGGATAACATTTGAGGTACTTAACAACGCCCGACGCGGAGCTCTTGAGACATTTCTAAAGGATGTCGTCGTTCCGGGGTTGAATTCAAAAGGCTGCTCTCCGATCGGCGTCTTCCGCCCTAAGCACGGAGAGCGTGGAACCAAAGTGTTTATGCTGGTACCCCACAAAACGATCGAATCTTTTCTGACAACTTGGGATAAATTGGTTAAAACGGCTGACTACAAAAAAGCTTCTAATACGGAAATGGAAACGCCGCTATACGACCGGATGGAAAGCTCTCTGATGAGAGCATTTTCCCACATGCCTCAGATCGAAATTCCCTCAGCTATCGCCGGAGGAAAAGGCCGCATTTTCGAGTTTCGCGTTTACGAGGCCCACAATCGAGTGAAGAGCGATCTGAAAGTGGAAATGTTCAATGAAGGCGGCGAAATCGAAATCTTTCGAAACGTGGGACTTCACCCTGTTTTTTTCGGTAAGACCCTTGCCGGTCCACTGATGCCAAATCTTATCTATATGCTCGGTTTTAAGGATATGGCCGAACGAGATGCCAATTGGAAGCGGTTTAGTGCAGATCCCGCATGGCAAAAGCTTCGAGCCAACAAGCGGTATGCAGGAACTGTATCCGCGATTACAGACAATATTTTTGTCCCTACGAATTATTCCCAAATTTGAGTTAAATAGAGAATCTTGGAACTAGAAGTCCTTGAAGGGTCCTCTCGGCTCCGCGAAAAACATGGTTTCCTGATACCATTCGTCGAATCTCTGCTTAATTCGCTTCAGAACTTCCGGGTGTTGAGTCGAGAGATCATTTCTCTCTCCGATGTCGTTGGATAAATCGAAGAGTCCTCCCCCTTCTTCTTCCATATCCACCCATTTCCAGTTTCCGATTCGAGCGGACTTTCTGCCTTTCCGCTTCCAAAACATCTCGTTTCTCGGGCTTTCCGTTTCGCCTCTCAACGTCGCCCACCAATTGTATCCGTCAATCTTGACGTCTTCCGGGAGCTTCGAACCGGTTGCTGCCGCTAAACTTGGAAACAGCTCCAGACTCGTCAGAAATGCATCGTTCACAGTACCCGCAGGGATCCCACCGCTGGGCCACCGGGCCAAAGCGAGTACTCTGATCCCGCCTTCCCAAGTCCTAGCTTTGCCCCCTCTAAGAGGATAGTTACTCGAACCGCCTCCCCCTCCATTGTCAGAGAAAAACAAGACAATCGTATTTTCCTTTAAACCTTTTCGATCCAAGTAATCGAGTAGTTTCCCTATGGATGCATCCATGCAAGTAACGGCAGCTCGGAAATCCCGCTGACGCGCTTCTGACGTTGGCACCATTGCCTTCTCTCCGTACTTCGTACCTTCTTTGAAGAGATTCTCTACAGGTGGGTACATTTCTTTAAATTCGGCAGGGGCCTGAATCGTTCCTCGGATTTTAGGATCTAGAGAGGATGAATTATGTGGGGCGTTAAAGGGGACATAGAGGAAGAAAGGTTCGTCATCCTTTCTTTCTTCTAAGAACCGCAGTGCTTCTCGCTCGAACAAATAGGTTGCATAGGTCCCGCGATCTTCCTCGGTCCTCTCATTGTCTTGAAACATGCTGTGCACCCCGTATCGCTCGTGCGTGTAGTAGTCGATCCCCGTACTCACAAGTCCATAGAATGAGTCAAACCCTCTAGCCAAAGGCAGAAAGCGCTTGCTAATACCAAGATCCCATTTCCCAAATATACCTGAAACGTATCCCTGAGGTTTCAGCACTTTTGGTATCAATATTTCCCTGACATCCATTCCACCAATTCGCTCCCAAGTCACTGCGTACTCGTCTTCATCGTATCTATACCCATAGTCCGGTGCCTCATTCCGAATCATATCATAAATTCCGTTCCGTTGTGGGTAGCGTCCGGTCAAAAACGCCCCGCGAGATGGGGTACATGCAGGCCAGGCAACATAGAAGCTGCTCAAGCGAGTCCCCTCTCTGGCAATACGATCCAGATTGGGCGTGATAATTTCACTGTTGAGCTGACCTAGGTCATTGTAGCCCTGATCGTCTGAAACGATGAGCAGAATATTTGGCTTTTCGCTTTGGGCAGAGAGGTTAGCGAACAAAAGCGACGCTAGCCCGATCCAAAATATTTTTCCCGCGAGCATTAAAGATGCTGCAGCCGAATATTGCGCCAACGGACTTTTTGGCCGATCTTCTCTTTGTTTTTCCCAATCCCATGGAGTTGAAGGGCGATGTAGCCAGAAGCTTGGTCATCGTCATGTATATGTGCTACCGGTACGCCGTTTAGCCAGGTTTGAAAGTGATCCCCATTGGCGATGATGCGAAAGTGATTCCACTCTTCTGACTTGAAGGCCTTCTTCGCCGCTTCGTCTTGCCCTGGAGTGTGCAGAAAACCGCGAGCTCCCTCCTCATACACAGAGCCGCTCCAGCCTCTTTCCGTGGGGTCGATCTCAATTTGGTAACCCCAAAATCGTCCCTTTTCCCATACTCTCTCTCTTACGTTCTTCGTCCCATCCTCATGGAAGGTGCCACCCCAACGAATTGTTGTGGTCTCTTCCTCGTATATGTGACTGCGAATCTGTATCCCTGAGTTCAGAAGCGGATCGATCTTGAACTCCACTTCCAGTTCGAAATCGCCATACATATCCTGAGTGGCGAGAAAGCTATTAGGCAGGCCAGGTGCGGCTTCGCCCACGATAGCCCCATCCTCGACATAAAAATTGCCCCCACCAAAGTTTTGCCAGCCGTCCAGGCTTTGACCATCGAATAATTCAACTACATCGGTTTTTGTAGATATGCTGCAAGCGGCCAAAACCAGAATTGATAGGCACAAAAAAGAGGGTTTGGTGCAAAGGTGTATTTTCATAAAATGACTTGGGTTAAATTTTCCGGGATTCACAGTTGAGATATCAAGCCAATATTAGAACACCTCCTCCCAACAATGCAATAGACGAGCTCAATTTGCAGAAGGAAACCCGCCAAGGAGGATTCCGTTAACTATTCCTATTCTTCCCAAAATCGTATTCAGTGATTAGCGACTGATGGCAGTTTGCTAACGAAACCAGCATCGGTTCGCTTGAGTTCATCGATCGTCCATTTTCGGTACTGACGCAGTACTTTAGAGTATGCCGGATTTCCCGCTAAATTGATCAATTCCTGTGAATCACTCACAACGTCATAAAGCTCTTCGGTTTCCCCTTCGATCAAAGTTCGAATGTACTTATACCTCCCTTGACTCAAGAGAACATACCAGGGTACACCCGGTCCGTGGTACAGCTTAGGATCCCCTTTCGGAGGAATGGTATTTGTATCGGATCCGTATTGCTTCGCTGTGTGGACAAGCATTGATGGTTTGCCCCAAGGGGATTCAGGATCTTTCAGTAGAGGTGACAAGTCATAGCCGTGCATCTTCCAGGGCGACCTAAGGCCGGTGATTGAAAACAAGGTAACGGGTATATCCACTGCAGTAACCGGTTCGGTCACCACCGTACCTTTGCTACGGCTTTTCGAGGCGATCCATTTCGGTAAGCGAAAGATCAGAGGGGCAGCGATATTGGCTCGGTACGGTGCAACCTTCGATTTGGATCCATGCTGGCCCCAGGCGAATCCTTGGTCCGAAGTAAAGATGATGATGGTATTCTCATCCTGGCCACTTTCTTGTAGTGCCTCGATCAGTCGACCGACGCCCTCGTCAATAGAGAGTACGCCTTGCTGGTACTGACGAATCCAGTCTTTCAAAGTTCGGCCAGGTAGGTCCTGCATCCCAACCGGAACGGGACCCTCTCGCCCCTTTTCTACCGGCTCGCCATTGGGACCCGGCTTCCAGAATTCCATTTGGTTCATATATTCCGGTTTTTCTGGTCTCGGGGGATAGACATCAGGAATCCTTGGAGTCGTCACATCCTCGTACGCTTCCAAGTGTCGGTCTGCGGGAGTGAACGGAGCATGCACCCCTCCATAGCAAAGCCATAAATACCAGGGCTTCCCGGACTGAGGACCTCTTTCCTTGATGAACTCAACCGCCCAGTCCGTGTATTTGTCCGTTGTGTACTCCTCCACCAATACCGCTTCTTTTCCATCAAACTCAATGAGTTGATCAAAATAGTAGTTGGGAGAATTTTCCGGATACTTAGGTCGATTCCAGACAATCTGATGATCCCAATCACGTCCGTATCCGGAATCCACTCCTGTATGCCATTTTCCAATTTGGGCGGTATGGTATCCTTGTTCCCGAAGAGACTCCGTCCAAAATTGGCATTTTTCAGGATCGTAAACATTCATCGGATTCGGACCGGTCATTCTAAGGGACTCCACCTTATGTTGCTGAAGTCCGGTGAGAATGGATGCTCGTGAGGCCATGCACCAGGAACCGATGTTAGCTCGAGTAAACCGAATCCCCTCCTCCGCTAATCGATCGATATTCGGCGTATCCACCCAATGATACGCATCCTCATACGCACTGACCGTCCGGGTGGATTGATCATCCGTGTAGATAAACAATATGTTGGGCTTGTCAGCTCCAATCGTCAGATTACCAAACAGACATCCGAGATAAAAAAATCTTGTTATTAAGTTCATATTAACACTTCGATTATTCACTTTCTCAGCCCCTAAACAATTTGAATCTTTTGTGGAGCGGAATCGAAAGCAGACCGATTGATACAATCACAAAAAGCAAAGAAACTGGCTGTTGAACAATTGGTAGGTAGCTCCCATTCGACGCCATCAGTCCCATGAGCAGGTTTTCTTCTGCTATGGGGGCCAGGATAAACCCAATGACAAACGGAGCTAGTGGAATCTTAAACCGTTCAAATGCAAAACCCAGTAATCCAAAAAAGAGCATCGTCCAAACATCGAACATGCGTGTTGAAAGTGCAAAGGAACCTACAATGCAAAACACCAGAATAACTGGCATAAGAAGACCTCTGGGGATTGACGCCAGTCGGGCGAGGTAACGAACCGAAAGAATCATGAAGAAAAACATGAACACGTTTGCGACAAACATGGATCCCATAATGGTATACACCATCTCAGGATTTTGCTGAAACAGAAGTGGCCCCGGCTGCAACCCGTGAATGAGTAATCCCCCCAGCAGAATGGCATCGATAACACTGCCGGGAATCCCGAGGGAAATCAGTGGAATCAGCGAACCGCCAATGGTTGCATTGTTGGCAGCTTCAGCAGCAACAATACCTGTTTCCGATCCCTTTCCGAATTTCTTCTTATCCTCCGTAGTAGCCAACGAACGAGCGGTACTGTATGCGGTGACCGAGCCAATGTTGGCGCCTATCCCTGGCAATATTCCAATCCCCGTACCGATAACCGATGATCGAACGAGGTTGATCGCATTTTTCTTCCAATCCTCCCATTTAAAGAGCATGTCCCTTTTACGTTTAACTGGGATAATTGTAATTTTATCACCAATACGGATAATGTCAGATATAATCTGACTGATAGCAAACATCCCAATCAGCACTGGAAGAAGCTTTAGTCCCCCATTGAGTTCCTCGAATCCAAAAGTTAACCTCAAGTTCCCCGTAGCCGTATCAATTCCCGGCAATGCGACTAAGACGCCAAGTGAGGCTGAAAAGAAAGAACGACTCATCGACTTACCTCCGATGGAAGCGATCAAAACTAGTGCCAGCAAAACCAGGGAGAAAAAGTCGAAAGGACCCAGTTTTGTTGAGTATTGAGCAATAGGAGCGGAGAGCATTATGAGAAAAAGCCAGGATATGCACCCTCCCACAAAAGAAGCAGTAATACCCAAGCCCAAAGCCCTTCCAGGCCTGCCGTCTCGGGCCATCGGATACCCGTCCATAGTCGTCATGATAGAAGCAGGGGTTCCGGGCATACGCAACAATGTCGCCGTAATCAATCCTCCACTGACAGCACCCACATACATGCTGATTAGCAGGATGAATGCATTCGCTGGATCCATATTAAACGTGAGCGGCAAGGTAAGGGCAATCAACATAGCTCCGGTCAAACCAGGAATCGCCCCCATCGTAATTCCTAAAATCGTACCCAAAATGACCAAGCATAGTCCTTGCAGGCTAAAGATGTAAACGGATGCGGTGTTTATAGCTTCCATTAAATGTAACTAAGGCAATTGAATCGCAAACAACTGCGTAAATATAAAGTGGAGTCCAAAGGACATGCATAGAGCAACCTCGACGACATAGTATACTTTCTTCCTGTCGAAATTTGTTAGATACAATCCGGTTACTAGAATAAACAAAATTGTCGCCCAAACGAATGGGAGTAGTCCCATTCCCATAAAAAAAACATAGAGAACACACAGTCCGATCACACCAAAAGCCAAATCAAACCTAAGTTTATTTTCACTCGCTTCACCATCAGTCTTTTTCGGATTGAAAATGGCTTTCAACGATACAACTAGTCCCAACGCTAACACCGCAGCAACTGACCAAAAAGTCACATCAGGCAATTCGACTCGACTAGGCACCTTCATGCGACTGTATAGGCTCATCTTCTGGGTAATTCGCTCCGCTAGCTCCACTCCTGCTATCGTTCTTGGCAAAATCTCCAATTCCGCAGAACGCTTCTTCACGTAATCCGTCTCCATTGCACTATTGAGGACCACAGCCATATAGCTGACTATTTCTGGATCTGTTCCCTTGGGAAACCACCAGTATTGTAGGTTGCCGCTGAATACTGGGTACCCTAACTCTTTCGCGGTAGGAATATCCGGAATACTTTCGACCCGCTCCTCTCCTAGATAGGCTAGTGGGCGCAATCCGTTTTCCCTAAACCGAATCAGTTCACCAACCGAAAAGAGGGCGGCATCTAGATGCCCACCCATGAGAGCGGCCAATCGATTGGCTCCGCCTCCTGTCGAAACTAGGCGAAAACGAGCTCCAGGAAGCGTTTCTTCTAATTGTATACCACAAAAATGGGTTGGCGTACCCAAATTGACTCCTAATTTTAACGTCTCCGGCCTTGCCTTAGCGGCTTCCATAAACTCCGTCATTGTCTTGAATGGCGAATTCTCCGACACCAAAACGGCTAAACCTGATTCTCCGGTAGCAGCAACCACCTCGAATGCCTCCGGTCCGTAAGGTGACTGCCCGATAATCTTGGATGTCATCAATGCCTCGTGATTACAAAGTATCGTGTATCCATCATTTCGTGAATCGATCACATAGGTACTGCCTATCGTTGCACCCCCTCCTGGTTTATTCACGATCACTAATTGCTGAGGCATAAGGTTATTGTCCTTGATCGCTTTCTGCAATATCCGTGCATAAGTATCAGTTCCACCACCCGGATTGTAGGGAACGATCACTCGGATCGGGCGATTCGGATAACTTTCAGTTTCCCGAGATCCCATTTTGGCATAACTGAAAATCGACAAACCAATCATTAGAGCTACAACGATGTGGGTAGTGATTTTAGCCATGGATGAAATAACTATGGAGATGAGCGAGGATAATCAATTAGTCGAAGTCGATCTTCGCAAAACCAGTTGAGAATCCAATATCCAAAATCCCAATCAACCGATTCATCACTCGCAAACAAATAAAACACCGCTGGCTCAAGACCCGAAATATTTCGAGGTTGCGGGTGATCTCTTAACACCCATTCGTCGATTCATTTTTGTAGACTCTCGGAGATTGACCGCTACCGAAGTCCGCTAAGAGGCCACCGACAACACTTGACTGCGACATGCTTCGAGTTATTCTACGGAAGGGAATTCAACAGGCCGCAGATGATCCGTTGCAACCTCTTTCCAAAGCCCTAGCTCCCTTCAAGCATTCATAAAAGCAGCAATTGACCTCTATTCTAAATAGAACAAGCTTACATCCGCAGTTTCTCAGAAGCGTATTATGAATCGACCGAAACAATCTCTACTCCTATGGTCCCTATCCGCTCTTACTTCATGGGGACTGGCACAATCGGATAAGCCGCTCAACGTTCTCTTCATCGCGTCCGACGATTTAACACAGTCCATCGCATGCTACGGAGATCCGATTGCCGTTACCCCAAACCTTGATAGACTCTCAGATATGAGTGTTCGGTTCGACAACGCCTACTGCCAAATACCCCTTTGTAATCCCACTCGTGCGTCACTCTTAACCGGCCTAAGACCGGACACTCTAAAAGTTTACGACTTAGGAAGACATTTTCGCGACGAAGTACCAGATGTAGTCACCCTCCCTCAATTATTTCGTAATAATGGATACAAATCGATGAGAGTCGGAAAGCTGTATCACTACGGAGTTCCCGTTCAAATCGGAACCAATGGGCTCGACGACCCTGAATCCTGGGACCAGGTGATCAATCCCAAGGGCCGCGACACGGAGGAAGAGCACCTGATAATCAATCTTGAGCCCCACCGTCCCATCAGTGGTGCTCTCAGTTGGCTAGCAGCGGATGGAACGGACGAAGAACAGACCGACGGCATGATTGCCACAGAGGCGATTCAACTCCTTCGAGAAAACAAGAATCGCCCCTTTTTCCTAGGAGTCGGGTTTTTCCGTCCTCACACTCCTTACGTGGCCCCCAAAAAGTATTGGGATCTCTATCCCATGGATAAAATCAAAATGCCGTATGCCCGTGAAAACGATCGGGACGACATCCCTAAGTCCGCATTTGCACACAATAATCCAGTACCGAATTACGGCCTACCAGTTGAGGAGATTTTGAGAGCGAAACAGGCCTACTATGCCAATGTGAGCTTCGTGGACGCTCAAGTCGGGCGACTGCTCGATGCAATCGAAGATCTTGAGCTACTAAATAATACTATCATCGTTTTTTGGAGCGATCACGGCTACCATCTCGGTGAACATCAGGGCATTTGGCAGAAACGCTGCCTTTTTGAGGAGTCCGCTTCCGCTCCGATGATGATCTTCGCTCCTGGCCGCAAAGGAAATGGCGAGGCGAGTCAGCAAATTGTCGAATTCGTGGATTTATACCCGACCGTCGCCTCCCTTTGTGGCCTTACCCCACCTACAACTGTAGAAGGTAAGAGTATCGTCCCGTTATTGGATCGTCCATCGAAGTCGTGGAGAGGGACAGCATTCACTCAGGTTTTGCGTCCTGGCGATGGCATTCCGGTGATGGGGGCTAGCATCCGCACAGACAGGTGGCGATACACTGAGTGGAACGAAGGTGAGCAAGGAATCGAACTTTACGATCACAGCAATGACCCCGGTGAATTCGACAATTTGGCCAGCAAACCAAAATTTGCAGGGATCATTTCCGACTTACGGAAGAAACTGAGGGCTAATGTATCAGGAAAGGTGCCAGATTCGCCATTCAACCCTGCTATGCTTTGAGGGACCCACGAAACGCCCCGTTTTTTGGTCGAGAGAGCAATTAGACGGCCAAATAGGCGGATTTAGCGCACTTAGTAAGTAAGACGTAAATTAAACCGTCGATTGAAACTCGTTCCTCCGCAAACAAAGCTCACATAACAGGAGGGCCTTAGTATATGGCCTCCAATCAGCACTCAATTCCTGGCTCTTTAGAGCGGGCAGACACTTTAAGAACCTCTCGATTTTGTACTCCATGGAGCCCATTCAAGTTCTTTCCATGCTCACACTATTCATTGCCAATACGAATTTCCGTAACGAAACCACGGCGTGAAAAGATGGATCACTCCCGATCGATGCAAAGATAACTTCAGTAGATGTCACCACCCTATGCGGTGAACCCATAAGCTTATAGGATTTCTTCAAGATCGATCATCAGTCGTAAAATTTTTACCGCCAAAGTTAATACCCCTATTGTAACACAAAATTCTCCGAACTAGCCTCTATCAAAGACATCTCAAAAACGGGTACCAGATTCTCGCTATCAGCCCTTGCAAACCGGAATCGCTCGATGACAGCAGACTGACCTACATAGAGTTGGAGTCAGACGAACCGAACTCCGCAAGCCGATTGTTGGCCTCCTTCAGGTCATCAATAGATACCAGCCCTTTCTCCATCAGACTCGCTCCAAGAAGCTGATTGGTACGCACAATAAGTGGCTTGAGACTGGTCATTTTGGGATTAGTTAAGGTTTAGATGCTTGAGAATCGTCGTTAGCGGTTTCCGCTCTTTGAAATTGCGGCTTCTTTTTCCTTAGCTTTAGCCTGAGTTACCTTTACCCATATAAGTTCTTTCAGTTCAGCTAGTCCCTCCTCGGTCAGACATGAGACTGGCTGGATGGCAACATCGCGAGTTTTCTCGAATATTTTAAGATTTTCTACCGCCGATTCTTCATCCATTTTATTGGTTACCACTAGCTTAGGTTTTTTTAGCAGCTCTGGATCATAAGCCCCCAACTCTTGTATAAGCTGGTCATAGTCAGCCCATGGCTCCCGACCATCAATTCCCGACATGTCTATAATGAGGGTAAGTAAAAAACAGCGTTCGATGTGCCTCAAAAATCGATGCCCTAAGCCTCGGTTTTCGCTCGCACCGTCGATCAGCCCAGGAATATCGGCTATTTCTAGTGTCTTGTGACGTTCTGGGTATTCGATAACTCCAATTTGAGGGTGTAAGGTCGTGAACGGGTAGGCTGCCACCTTAGGACGAGCATTCGTTATTAGACTCGTCAAGGTTGATTTACCAGCATTCGGGTCCCCCACCAAGCCGATGTCCGCGATACTCTTAAGAATTAGCTTAAACTCTCCTGACCCACCTGGTTCACCTGGATTAGCTCTTCTGGGGGCTCGATTCACCGAGCTTTTGAATTTTTTGTTTCCCCAGCCTCCGTTGCCTCCCTCAAGCAGGACCTTGGTTTCGCCATGCTCGAGGATTTCGGCCACAATTTGGCCCGTTTCCAAATCCACCACTATCGTTCCCGGTGGCACCGTCAGTACACAGTTTTTTCCTTGGGCACCGGTCTGATCTGAACCCCGACCATGTTCGCCACGACCGCCATTCCAATGCGGCTGAAAACGATAACGGGTGAGGTTGTTCTCGTTGCTGGAACCCTCCAGTATGACGTCTCCTCCTTTACCGCCATCTCCCCCATTGGGTCCTCCAAAAGCTTCATACTTTTCACGACGAAAACTTACACAGCCTCGGCCGCCATCTCCCGCTTGCAACTTTACTTTAGTCTCGTCGACGAACATTACGCAGAACCAATAGGATACCTTCTACATAATGCAACCCCTGCATAGGGTTAAAGTGATCCGCTTGGACTTGCAAGGATCCTTAGTGTATTCCAAATCATCTGAGTTCGAATACTTCGATCAACGCTATTCCTTCATCTCCGTCGAATCCTCTCGCTATCCCCGTATATAAGCCCGGTTCCAACCAGACCAGCATCGCCGAGTCCTTCGAACCGAAATTCAAAGGCGTCGCGCCCGAGGATTCAAAGGCACTCATTAAGCCCCTCGCGGGTCCCCTTACCGCACTCCCATTGAGACTCGGCCAAGATCCTTCGCTCCAGTCATTATTGGCAGCAATTGGCACAGACTCGGAATACAGTTCAAGCCAAGGATCTGCCAGGGGTTCAGAAACGCCACGGTCACCCAAGGCTGGTCCGAGAACTCTGATCAGGACTCGTTTAGGCTCAAATCCTGAAACTACAAAACCGGCAATCAAAGGACTCTCTTGTCCCTTTACCTTACCTCTCGTGGATACATTGAACAGAGAGGGCTCTGATTCGCCTGGGTCATCGAAAATCTCAAAAAGTCCATCACCTTCACCTCCATTAGAATCGAGGAAAACTGTGTAGAGCCCAGGATCTAATTCCAAAAGCATCGCCGCATCCATACTCTCGGAAGAAAGCGGAGAAGCCTGTACTCGATTCGAAAACTCAATGAGCTCTTCCAAATTGGGTTGGCTACTCCAAAACTCATTAACCGCGATTACCTCACTTCCGCTAAAAATTCTGATTCGCGGATTCTGAAGAAAGTTTTCCAATCCTCTATTTTCTAATTCAGGCCCTAAGCATCTAATAAGCACGGTTCTTGGCTGAGTTCCACCAAGGACAAATCCACCAATTAACACATCCTCTCCTGGGCTGGAATAACCTCTCGTTGAGAGGTTTACATATCTGTTTACTGGATCAAGGTTACTTTTTCTTAGGTAAATGCTACGGGCTTCGTCTCCAACGCTAACCTCACCCCTAACTCTACCATTTCCTGAATCTATTCTTCCCAAGATTGTTGCACCATCGTTAACCGAAAGGCTAAAAGTTCCATCTTTGGATACAGCCCCTTGGGTTAAATCCGATTTAGCGCCCGCTTGCCAAAGATACGCTTCTCCGTTTTGCAAAACTTTGAGGTCTAAAGATTGTCCAGGATCACCAATAGCACCTCCAGAGTAGAAGCCATCAAAACCAGTTACCAAGCTGTTCGGTTTAATATTATGGCCTGAAAAAGTAATATTCAAATCCTCGATCTGACCAACGACCTCACCATCAATCGTACCCGTAATTCGAAAAGGAAGAAAAGGATCTGTCCCAAAATCGCCAAATGGATCAATTGAAATGGGCTCCCGAATTCTAAAGACTTCGGCATCTTCATCAAATATAGTGATATTTCCCATGCGTCGCCCTTCCTCTACCTCCACCCAAAGGGTTCCACCTGTAGAGGTAGTTCCCGTATAGACCCCCGGTTCAATTTTAGGGGGATCGCTTACTAGATTGTATCTATAATAACGAACGCCGAAGGAGCTGGAAGCCTTTAAAACAACGCTTGTATTAAGATTTTCAGGATTCCGTACTTCAACAGAGGATCCATCCGCATCGCCCAAAGACACTCCGGTAGAATCATCAACGAGACTCCATTGAAAATCCGCATTGGGTGCATTGCCGGATGCATCCCTCAAGCCCAATGAGACTGAATCACTCGAAACGCTATTAGGCAGTTCCGATATCGAATAAGCATCCCAAACGGCGGATGCGTATCTTGCAGCTAGCAAAGAGACTTCCTCTTTATCTACTATACGATTAAATACTCGAACCTCGTCCATTTGGCCATCCCAGGCCCGAGTTCCGTCCGCGCGATCCCCAAGAAACGATTCACCGCCTCCGATCGTCTGTTCACCGACGGGAATCCTCTGCAAACGCACCTTTTGCTCCACTCCATTTATGTAGAGCTTCGGTGTATTCGCCGTTTCTCTACTATCGTAACTCGCTAGGACGTGTATCCACTCGCCTTCAAGAACCGTATCTGGTGGTGAATTCCAAACTCCAAAGTCTTCTGTCCGATTCGAATAGAATTTCAACGTATTCGCATTACCGTCGGGCACATTCGAAATTCCTCTAGTTGAAAAATAGAGGAAGTAGTCCGGCATGTTGATGATGCGCGGATGGGGACTTGATAATAAGTCATCCGCTTTCACAAACGCAGACAGTGTGATGATCGGTGAGAACCTTGCATTAAACCGGGCGAAACTGGAGGTACCATCAAAGTCTATACCACGATCTAGTGGCGTATCCACGCGTGTAGCACCTACAAGCTCCGCATTACCGTTTCCAACACTATCCACTAGCAGGGTTCCGTTCTCTTTAAAATTCCACGAATGGATTAGACCTGTAGTCACGTCAGCTATCGCACCTGAATCCACAACCACTATCTTCTCAAGCTCTCTCACTATCCCAAGTTTCTTTGCGGTGAATCTAAAACGGTATGTTCCGGGAGAGCTGAATTGAATCGAATAGGTTCGATCGGAAATCTCTTGAATCCGGACGTCACTTTCCTCCCCTAGATACTCAAAAGCTACATCCGCGTCGTCTAAAGCCTCTAACTTAAAGTCGACCGTGAAATCACTATTAGGTAAAAAGATCAAGTGTGGCTCATAGCCTTTGACTGAGAGCGTGTGTCTCGCTAAATCCATTTCTAGCATCGCAAGCAAATCGAGTCGTCCCCCAGTCGAAATTTTTCCTGATAAGCTTTCCAGCGGCTTTGCGGTATCAAAAACTCGCTGACGTATTTCCTTTGCCGACATTCCAGGTTCGTATGTTGCTAGCAAAGCTATTGCACCCGCAACAATCGGCGACGCCACAGAGGTTCCCGTCAAAAACTCATAATCGTCGTCAAGGTAAGTCGAATACACACCTTGACCCGGTGCGGCTATATCGACACTTTCAATACCATAATTCGAACCGAAAGACAGATCATCTCCTTGAGTGGAATTGGCTACAGAAATAATGTTTGCATCTGGAAATCCTGCTGGATACTGGGAGTTACTAGCCGCATCTATATCCTCACCAGCGTTTCCCGCTGCTGCGACAAAAACGATTCCGATTTCCTCATGGACTTGAATCGCAGCCCTCGTGACACTATTCGGAGAGCTCGACCCGTAAGAATTGTTAGTAGCGACTACATTTACTCCTCTCTGTTTCAAACTCGAAACATAGCGTAACGCTTCCGCGATGGCGGAGCTGGAAAGTCCCGTATTATCCCCAACCTTCAGAGGTAACACCTTGATGTTCCAACCGACACCCGTCGTACCAATTCCGTTATTTCCCCTCGCCCCCACTATTCCCGAAATGTGAGTACCATGTCCAGTCTCATCTTCCGGATTCGGATCGTCATCAAGAAAATCCCACCCTCTCACATCGTCAATAAACCCATTACTGTCATCATCGATCCCATTGTTGGGAATCTCGTCCGTATTCATAAAAATATTTTCAACCAAATCTGGGTGTGAGGTTAGACACCCAGTGTCAATAACCGCGACAACGACATCATCTTCACCAGTTGAAAACTCCCAAGCATCTGGGGCTCTAATCTGATCAAGGTGCCATTGGAGAGAGGGCAAATATTCCCCTGGTTCCGCTGAAACAAAATGAAGATGGTCCTGCGAAACGACTGTATTTGGAAACTTGGTGCGAAGTCCGCTTAGCAGATTACGATAGCCTAAAACACTAGGCTTAAGAAGCTTTATCTGAACAAAGCTCGAGAGTCTTGATTTGCTCGATATAAAACCATCCGCTAGTTCTAAGTATTCTTCGAGAGCCACTTTATCCACAAATAGCGGGTTCGCATCAAATATCACTTCATCCCCAACTGAAGCCGACTGATTAACTAACGAAAGTTCGCCTCCTATTTTTCTTTCATATATTTGCTCAACGAGAACCAGACGTTTTCTATCTGTACCACTGTCAACTAGAAAATAGGCAACGACTTTTTCCTTTTCCGAACCTGTTGATTCGACTAGCTTTTCAATTACTAGGCTGTTTTCAAAGCGGCCCCTTGGTACAAACTGTTCTTCGATTAATTCGCTGTACTCCTTCGCATCCTCTTGAATGGAATGGCCAAACGAGTCTAGCCTTGCTATTTCATTCTCTTCAATATGAGTCTCAACAAGCCCTCTGTTTTGATAGGGTAATACGACCTCAGTCCAGACCCAAGACCAATAAGATAGGGCCAAAATTGTGGCGGTAATCGAGATTGCTAGAAACTTTCTTCTCATCTAATTCCGCTCTTTATTCAGTCTGCCTAACTCAAACAGATCAGGGGACCTTATAAAGGGGTTATACGCTCATAAGGCAATTTCGTATTCAAAAAAGCCGCGAGCATAAACTCGCGGCTGACAAAATTCCACTTGTTGTTTCAGAATGGACCCAAAAAAGCGATCGGTCCCTGTTCCTCAGCTTGATTCAGACTCGGAAGCAGTCGCCTCTGCCTTCTCTATGCTTGTGAACGTGAGTTGCTTTCCATCGCGGTCAATCGCCACACAATCCTCTTCATTGATTTCACCGCCAAGTAAGGCTTCAGCTATTGGATCTTCAAGCAATTGCTCTATCGAACGACGAAGGGGTCTCGCGCCATACTTCTCATCGTAACCTGTATCGATAATGAGTTCTTTCGCGTCTTTCGTCAGTTCAATTGAGATCTTCTTTTCAATCAAGCGAGACTGCACTTTCGCAATTTCCAGATCAACGATTTTGAAAAGGTGCTCCCGCCCCAAACTATGGAAAACGATGAGGTCGTTAATCCGGTTTAGGAATTCAGGCTTGAAGGTTTTCTTCGCCTCTTCGGTAACGTTCTCCTTGATTGACTCATAATCGTTACCCAGATTTTTGGCAGCTCCAAAGCCCATCTTGTTCTGACGCTGTATGGCGGCTGCTCCAACGTTGGTCGTCATGATTATTATGGTATTACGAAAGTCGATTTCCCGACCTAGGCTATCCGTAAGACGACCCTCTTCGAATATCTGAAGCATGATTTGGACAACATCCGGGTGGGCCTTTTCAATTTCATCGAAAAGCACAACAGAGTAAGGCTTGCGGCGAACCTGCTCGGAAAGCTGTCCCCCTTCTTCGTGGCCGACATACCCAGGAGGCGAACCTATCATACGCGAAACGGAAAACTTCTCCATGTATTCAGACATATCTACCTGAATTATCGAGTTGCTATCGCCAAACATCTTTTCAGCCAACGTTTGAGCAAGAAACGTTTTTCCCACTCCGGTCGGTCCGAGGAACATGAACGCTCCGATTGGACGATTCGGATCCTTTAGGTCTGCCCGACTCCGACGAAGCGCTTTAGCAATCGTTGAGCACGCCTCATCTTGACCAATAACGGTATGTTGAAGTTCTGTAGCCAATTGAAGAAGACGTTCTGTCTCCTTCTTTTCCATTCGGTTCAGTGGTATTCCAGTCCAGTCAGCCACGACTCTCATCATGTCTTCCTCGTCCACCGTGATTCGATTTTCTTCACGACTCTTCTTCCAGTCACCCAAGACACTTTCTTGCTTAGCTCTAAGTTGCTTCTCCTCATCACGAAACTTAGCAGCTTCCTCAAAATGCTGCTTGCTGATAGCTTCTTCCTTTTTCGCACAGACCTCTTCAATGGTCGTAGCCAACGACTCAATTTCCGGAGGTCTCGCCAAAGAGGCAATGCGGGCCTTCGATCCCGCCTCGTCCATAATATCGATCGCTTTGTCCGGGAGGAACCGTGCGGTGATGTAACGTTCGGAGAGCTTTGCAGCCGCCTCTAGCGACTTATCTGTGAAAATCGCTTTGTGGTGCTCCTCGTACTTGTGGCGGATGCCTTTCAAAATCAATATGGTGTCTTCAACGCTCGGTGCATCGACTTGAACGCTTTGGAAACGTCGATCCAGAGCACTATCCTTTTCGATGTACTTGCGGTATTCGTTCAGGGTCGTCGCCCCAATACATTGAAGTTCACCTCGCGAAAGTGCAGGCTTGAATATATTCGACGCATCCATGGCACCTTCAGCGGCACCCGCACCGACGATTGTATGGAGTTCGTCGATAAATATGATGATGTTCCCCGCTCTTTTGATTTCGTCCATCACGGCTTTTATCCGCTCTTCGAATTGTCCGCGGTATTTTGTACCAGCGACCATGAGAGCCAAATCAAGCGTAATTAGACGCTTGTCTACGAGTATTTCTGGAATGACCCCACTTGCGATTTCAAGGGCAAGACCTTCTGCAATAGCCGTTTTGCCAACTCCTGCTTCCCCAATCAGAACGGGATTGTTCTTCGTCCTTCGACACAAGGTCTGTATCACACGCCGGATTTCCGACTTTCGACCGACCACCGGATCCAGTTCGCCATTTTTGGCAAGCTCCGTTAAGTCCCTGCCAAAAGCCTTCAATGCAGGTGTCTTGGTATCCTTATTTTCGTCTCCAGATTGACCTCTTGGAGCCGCAATCGCATCTTCCGTCTCACCTGAGAATTGAGGGTCCAGTTCTCTTAGAATTTCGTTGCGCGTACGCTCGATATCGACTTCGAGCGATTTGAGAACCCGTGCTGCCACGCCTTCCCCTTCCCGTAAAAGACCCAACAGAATATGCTCTGTCCCTACGTAACTATGATTGAGAGCCTTCGCTTCCTTTCCAGCCAAAGCGAGCACCTTCTTAACTCGAGGCGTATAAGGAATGCTTCCGGAAGCTTTACCCTCCGGTCCTGAGCCCACTTGCTTTTCTACCGCACTTCGAACAGTTTCCAGATCGAGGCCCATTTTTTGGAGTACACTAACCGCTACTCCCTGGCCCAACTTAATAAGGCCGAGGAGAATATGCTCGGTTCCCACGTAATTGTGATTGAATCGGTCCGCTTCTTTCCTCGCAAGAGCGAGTATTTGCTGCGCACGAGGAGTGAAATTGTTCATAGGTTCCATAAAATTCTATTTTTTTTCTCCTTTGGTTGAATCCGCCTCCGTCGAGTTTTCTCGCTTCTCACTTTTTTCAATAGCAAACAACGGCCTTTCGACATTCTCAAACTGTTTTCTTAAATATTCAGACCGGAAAGCGTCGCGTTCGTTCGTATCGATGGATTTCCCCACGAGGTGTTGTATGTGCCCCGGTTGACATTCGATAAACGTTCTGTCGACTGTGTTTCTTGTTTCTTCAGAAAACATTTCGAGGTCGACACCGAAACGGACGAGTGAAGCCAAATTCATGCACTCGCTGGAGCTGAGCAGGTGGCTGTTCTGAAGAATTCCATAGGCACGGCCGATCTTGTCGAAAAGCTTGTTCGGGTCTTTTTCAAGTATTTTCTCCCTCGCATTCATTTCTTGATCAATGATTGTCTTTAAAACCGAGGAAAGGCGCTTGATGATTTCCTCTTCAGATTCGCCCAAGGTGGTCTGGTTCGAAATCTGGAAAATGCTGCCACTCGCATCAGACCCTTCACCAAAAAGACCGCGTACGGCAATTCCAAGCTGATTGACGGCCCGGACAACTTTCTCCATTTGATTGGAAATCACCATTGCAGGCAAATGCATCATCGCGGAGGCACGCATTCCGGTGCCGACATTAGTCGGACAGGCGGTCAGGAATCCAATAGTGGACGAAAAGGCGTAGTCGAGGTCATTTTCGAGAGTGCTATCAACAACATTTGCCGAGTTCCAAGCTTGTTTGAAACGATAACCCGATTTGATGACCTGAATCCGAAGATGGTCCTCCTCATTGATCATAACAGAAACCGACTGGTCTTTGCTAATAACGACCCCCGCTTGATCTGGAGCACCAGACAGCTCACGACTAATTAGATGCCGCTCAACTAAAATCTGTTTTTCCAATTCAGAAAGTTCCTCAACTTCCGCGGTAATACCGCGCTTCATTTGATTAAGCGACGCCACGGCGGGTAAACATGTCTCAAGTACTTGAGTTCGCTGAGGCAGTTTGGCCCAACCTGGAAAATGAGTTTTGCTCAAATTTCGGGCCAATCGAATACGCGTCATCAGCACGACCGGGCACTTCTTAGTGCTCCCTTCAGTCATCTCTGACTTACCGTCAAATATACTTTCGATCAGCATCGAACTTTAAGCGGTTTCCTCTTCTTTCTTGGCCTTTTTTAATTCGAGGATTTGATCCCTATATCGAGCCGCCTCCTCATAGTGCTCCTTTTGAATCGCCTCATCTAAATCACTTTCTAAAGTGCCAAGTCGGTCTTCGAAGCTCTTACGCTCGACCGCACGCCCAGGCACCTTGCCTTTATGATTTTCCCCTCGGTGCATCCCCGCTAGAGCGGGCGAAAGAATAGGCCCAAAGGCCTCGTAACAGTGCTCGCACCCCAAACGACCAGTCTTCTTGAACTCCTTCTGCGTATATTCGCATTCCGGGCATTCTTCGAACGAATCCAACACTTCCGAAGAGCTCTCGCTCTCCTCACCTGGCTTGACCAAGAGATCCGCTAGAGAGTATCCGTTTGGATCCGTTATTCCCTTTGATTCAGCACACGATTCGCAAAGATCTATCTTGTGAATCTGGTTATTGAGAATCTGCGTCAGATGCACCGTTGCAGATTCATCACAAAGATCACATTTTAGAGATTTGCCCATATCTTATTGGTGTTTGAGTTTAACCTTAAGTTCCAACGGTAATACGCCCGCGTTCAAACAAACCACAACGCACGAGACGTGCCAACATTCACATTGTTTGAATATTCATCGACCAGAACGCCCCAAGCAAGGTTATTCCTACTCGCTTTGCACCCAGCTTTTGATCTGTTTTGACACTTATGTTCAAGAGTTAAGGTTACTCCAACCCGACAAGGCAATTTTTTCCCGCTCTCCGAAGTATTTCAAATTAATCGAGCATCGTGCCCCTAGTCGAAACCTCCTCATGAAACGCCGCATGCAAGCTTTGAGTCATTGGGCCCGGATTGCCCGTCCCAATCACGCGGCCGTCCAACTTTACTACTGGGATTAGCTCCGCTGCGGTGCCCGTCAAAAAGCACTCGTCCGCATTCCATATTTCATGGCGGGTCAAGTTGCATTCCTTGACCGGAATGTTTGCTTTTTCTGCCAGTTCGATAACAGCACTCCGCGTTATTCCTCTCAATGCCCCGTTGGACACATCCGGAGTATAGAGCGTGCCTTTGTGAATGATAAATACATTGTCACCCGTGCACTCGGCAACATAACCTTGGTCGTTCAACATAATAGCCTCCAACGCTCCGTTTTGTGCTGCTTCAATTTTCGCTAGTATATTGTTCAAATAGTTAAGTGATTTTATGGCAGGATTCAAGGCAGCTGGACCCGACCGACGCGTAGGCACCGTTACGATTGAAAGCCCTACTTTATAGTGATCCTCAGGGTAGAGCCGGATCGAATCCGCAATGATAATGACCGACGCGTGTGAGCAGGAAGCGGGAGAAAGCCCGAGATCCCCTTTCCCGCGAGTCACTAGCAACCTGATGTAGCCATCTTCGATACCATTTATTTTGCAAGACTCACAAATCGCCTTCGACAGTTCCTCAGGAGCCATGGGGATGTTCAGCAAAATGTCTTTGGCGGAATACCAAAGCCGCTCAAGGTGCTCGTCTAGACGGTAAATGCACTTCCGATAAACGCGGATCCCTTCAAAAATGCCGTCCCCATAAAGGAGGCCATGATCAAATACCGATATTTTTGCGTCGTCTTTGTCAACAAAGGCTCCATCCAGAAAAACTTTCATTCAGCCTATTTCTGTTAGTTCAAGTCCCGCTTGCAAAGAAATTCTGACCTATAGGGAGAAATGCTTCGGGCACACCCGTTTTACGGCCAACAACAGGAAAACCCCTAGAGACCCCTGGGAAAACCATCCGAGCAAATCCAACTACCAAGTCGGTTAAGTTGTAAATTGATTCAATCTTACTTGAACTATTGCCGTTTCGCCTGACTCAGTGCCCTTTGTTAAGCTACATTAAGGCTGGATCAACAGACAAAGCTCAATTGTATTTCTTGAACAAAGGCACGTAACTCAATGCTCCTGCGCTCAGACGGTTTCACCACAATAGAGGTTCTCACCGTAAATGCGATCACCGCGATTCCGTCAGCAATTCCAGTCCCCACGGTTACACAAATGCGGGAAACCGCTAGGAACACCAAGGACCTCAACAATCTGATACAAATTATCAACGCCTCTTTTTTGTTCGTTTGCCAGAACAGCGAGCGATTCGTGAGCCAAAACAACAGTGTAGACTCAAATGGAAAAATATTACCATTTGGCGGCTAAGGCGACCTTGACGATGTTATTGCTACTTTCGCAGTCAGTGCTGGCCCGAACGAATTAAACACATCGGTAATTGATAGTGATGGAGCAGCAATTTAGTTGAATGGATGCGTTCCGGCACTTCCTGGAGCCAGGGGTCTGTTACTCTAAACACAGCTTTGACCAGTCAAACTGTCTCTTACGAGTCAGCAATGAATCTTACGATAGCTTCCCCATCCACCATCCATTTATCCTTCCCCCAAATGACGGATAGCTCAGCATCTGAATGCGGAACAAACGATATTTTTGGCATCGATTGTGGCCATATTGCTTTCTAAGGCGGTAACGCTTAATGGTACGAAACACCAACTGGGAAGCCTGTAAATGGCGTTGGATCTAACGCTAACAATTTAAACGCGGGCTTCGAATCTGTACCAGGACTTCGAGCTCCTGGAGCGATCTCCATTGAAACGTATTCTCCTCCCCCTCCTTGATTCTCTCAAACACTTTCCCCAAGCTCCACCATCTTTCATCCGTTCGAGAGCTTTTTTATTTCCGTGTTATGACCGCCGTTTTCCTATTGGGATAGAAGGTCCTGCACAAAGGGCAAACCGTCCCATCGCACCCTCTTGCAGTACAATGCTCCCGTCCGTAATAGATAATCTGCAAATGCAACGCGTTCCAACGCTCAATCGGGAAAAGAGCTTTTAAGTCCCTCTCTGTCTGATCAACGTTTCGTCCATTAGTAAGGCCCCAACGCTGGGCAAGTCGATGGATATGCGTATCCACCGGAAACGCCGGATGACCAAATGCTTGAGACATGACGACCGAGGCGGTCTTATGGCCTACTCCGGGTAGTGCTTCCAAGTCATCGAAACAAGCCGGCACTTCGCTATCAAACTTATCGACCAGTATCTGAGAAAGATCTCTTATCGCCTGAGATTTTCTGGGAGACAGTCCGCAAGGTCTAATGATTTCCCTAATCGCTTCCGACTCCACCTTTGCCATGTCCACCGGATTGTCTGCCAGTTTCCAAAGAGCCGGGGTCGTCTTATTTACCCGAAGATCCGTACACTGTGCAGAAAGCAGTACCGCTACCAGCAACGTGTATGCATCCTTGTGGTCGAGAGGAATTGGCGGATCCGGATAAAGCCGATCCAACTCCCTGTCCACAATAGCCGCCCTCTCTTTTTTCAACATGGCCGACGTTAATGCCAACAAACAGGATTCACGCAACGGCTTTCTAGATGTTGATTGGCCTCCCCTCCGGAATGGCGAGTACTTGCCCTACACCTGCTACTAACCCTCTTACCTAGATTCTCTGCGGCATAGCGCAAGCACTAGCCCTGTGAACGTATTTCCAACTTTAAAAAAGCGTCCCGAAAATACCTATTCCACATTTCATATTGATTTGCCTTTCCGCCGTTCTAATCTGCATTAGATTCTACTAACGCAGAGGACTTCCGCCATGATCAACCCATCCAGTCAAGAGCTGGAAAAGAAGGATACCCTCCTACGTCGCCAAACGACTGATAGACTACGGATTCCACCCACCGGCAATGTCCTGGCCCGTTCAGGGGACAATGATGATCGAGCCAACAGACAGCGAATTCAGAGATGAGCTCGATCGACTTTGCGACGCACTCATATCGATTAAGTCAGAGATTGAACGAATTGCTAACGGCGAGTGGACACAAGACGATAACCCTCTCATGAAAGCACCTCACACCAGTAGTCGAGTTGTATCCGACTACTGGAGTTCAACCCATGGCAGAGAATTGGCGGATTTCCCTTTGACTTGGACTAGAGACTGCAAATATTGGCTCAGGTTTGGACGAGTCGACAACGTCTAAGGCGATCGGAATCTAGTCTGCTCTTGTGTCTTTATGTCTGAGTACGAAAGTGATTGATTCACTGTCATCCAAATGTTCAAGACCTTTTTTATCTGACACAATAAGAATATACCTATGGCATTCATTCAGTGCGATTTCTACTCAGAGATTCTCGGAACGCGAACATCGCTCAACGCAGTCATTCCTTCGCGTGATGAGTCTGGCCAGGAAACTCCTCGAGAGATGCCTCAGCAATTTCCGGTACTGTTTTTACTGCACGGATTGCACTCTAACTATTCTGCCTGGTCTCGCTACTCCTCAGTCGAACGTTATGCTTCTGAAAAAGGGCTTGCACTTGTCATGCCGGACGCTGGACGCAGTTTTTACACGAATATGCATTATGGCTACCGTTACTTTGATTTCTTTTCCCAAGAGCTCCCAAAGGTGGCTAATCGACTCTTTCCTCTTTCACGCGACCGATCCCAACGATTCATCGCTGGGGTTTCCATGGGAGGGTACGGCGCTTTCAAGCTAGCACTTTCCCATCCCGAGCAATATGCCGCCGCCGCAAGTATATCAGGAGCGCTTTCGCTAACCCAGATTGAAGACCCCGACTCGCTTCTACCTGAATGGCCCATTATTTTCGGAGACAATTCGAAGATCGCAAACTCAGAAGATGACCTGCTTCATTTAGCAAAACGCTACTACCACCAAAAACATTTCCCTTTACGCCTTTTCCAATGCTGCGGGACGGAGGACTTCCTCTACCAATCCAATCAACATTTTCTTAAGAACGTAAACGATTTAGGGTTAAACCTTTACTACGAGGAGAGTCCCAGCGGTCACGAATGGCAGTATTGGGACGAACAAATAAAGAAAGTTATCGAATGGCTTCCCATTGACAGTAGCAAAAGTAAAAAGGTCTGAAGCTAATCTCACTCAATTAGCGACTACTAACTTCAACACGTCCTAATTACAATCATTCCATGAACAAAAGCTTAGTCACTAACTCTGTAGCAATCGTTGTCTGCATTTTAGGATACGCAATGCCTGAAAGCAGCCTCCGTCCCTTCGTCGTCAGTGCGGGACTGTTTTCCCTATCAGGTGCACTCACCAATTGGCTTGCGATTTATATGCTTTTCGAAAAGATTCCTGGTCTCTACGGCTCTGGCGTAATCGTCGCTCGGTTCCAAGAATTCAAAAGCAGCATACATTCGCTGGTACTGGAGAATTTTTTCAATGAGGAAAACTTCAAGCAATTTGCCGATGCCGCAATTCATCAGGGGTTAACTTCTGAAACAATCGAATCCGTGGTCGATATGGACCAAGCTTTTGATGGTTTTCTGGATGTGATAGGAAGATCCAAATTCGGAAGCATGCTTGCCTTTGTGGGCGGACTTAAAGCTATCGAACCCCTCAGAGAGCCATTCAAAGCCGAGTTTTCGGCACGATTTGTCCAGGTTATTGAGGATCTCGATCTCACCAACAGCAATATGCATTTCGAGACCTTTCGTCCCACAGTTGAGAATCTCGTCCAGGGAAAGCTCGATCAATTGAAACCACAGGAAGTAAAAACCATTTTAGAAAAGATCATTCGCGAACACCTGGGATGGCTGGTCGTATGGGGAGGCGTTTTTGGTACAGTCATTGGCATACTTCACGCTCTTGCCAAAATCTGACTAGGAGAGATTACAGCGATTGCCCTAGTCCCGCAGCCCTACGCCTGATTCAGCAAGTATTTCGGAATACTAATATCTTGGTAGAGGGAAAACGCTTAGGAACATAAATACCTCAAAACATTGTGACTTGAAGTAAATCTCAGCGTTAATCACTTTCCTCCTATCTATCGAGAAGAAGTACAAATTGACCAACCGAATCTACATCGTCGACGACCATCATCTATTAAGTTGAGACTTGTTCCAAATCGTGGCCATCGAGGCCAAAATCGAAAGTTGTGGTGAAGCTGAAGATTCACCTGCCGCGATCAGGAGAGTTAGATAAGCTATTCCTTAAGCTATCATCGTAGACGATTAGCTCAAGCGTGCCAACGTTCTTGAGCTTTCAACAAATCTTATAGCCATTCACGAAGACATTCCCATCATCGAGTTTTCCATGTAAAAAAATCCATTTACGCCCAGCGAGCCCTCACAGCCGGTCCAAAGGCCTGTTTAATTAAGAAAGAGTCTTCTTCCAAGGTCGTAGATGCGGTTCAAAAAATCATCCAAGGGAAGATATGTGTGGGCCCTTTGGTCGACGACCAAGTTCTGCATCAAACCGTTATTGGACCCGGGAACGATTTAAATTCTCCTGTCGAATGATTAACCGACATAAAGTTGGAATTGGTCCAGCTTATTAAGCGATATCTTTCTGACCCCGAGCTGTAGGTCGTCTCAGATTTCAGTCAATCGATGGACAATCGAGAAATTGCTAAGCAAGTGAGTAACAACAGCAAAGCGATTAAATATCATAGCTCTCGCATCAAGTCAAAGTTTGAGATATTTGGTCCATCCAAACTGTTCAGATTCGCCTTGCGACTGCAAAACAAGGCTTTTAGACTATTTCGATCAAATATACAGGATCGTACTGACGGTAATCTAAAGTCATTCGTCGATTGTGCCATTCAGATCGATTTTTGTATTGCACTGCCCAAAAAATCGATTCTTTTAACCAATCTACGCTAGAGGTCGGCGAGGCAACCGCCCTCCTCCGCGGAACCTTCAGGACCTTCCTGAGCAGTAGCGGTTAGCCCAGCGACGAGCTTGGCTAGCGATTTCCCTCTCGGGCAATCATCGTTTCCGTGATCTCAAAAACTCATATGCCACACAGCAAAGCAATCGATAAAACTAAAATCATAGGCGACTACAAGACGCACGATACAGACACTGGATCCTGCGATGTTCAAATCGCTCTTCTCAGTGCCCGGATTAATCATCTGACAGAACATCTACGAGCCAATCGCAAAGATTTCCACACCCGCCGCGGTCTGCTCGCAATGGCTAGCCGACGCCGCAAATTGCTCAACTATTTGAGAAAGAACGATCTTAGCAAGTACAACGAGCTACTGCAGCGCCTAAATCTGCGCAAATAGTCGAAGCCGCCTCAAGACGCTGTTCTAAGTTGCCAACCGATCGCATCAACCAATTAGGTAAAGCGCGACATTCCCAGAATCCGGGCCTGCATCCTCAGTCATGAAATCTAGAGGATCGGGCACTTTTTCATAAATAGTAGATACAACAAAAGTTCCCTCCGATAGAAAACTCGGCGAACAGGGACATTTCCGAATGACATCGCTACTGGTCTCATCCGGAAATCTCTCTTAGACGCCATGTTTTCGTCGGTCGCGAGTATGTAATAAATATAATGATACAAAAACATAGTGTAAAGATAGATGCTCTAAACATGACCATCTCTACTGGAGATCTTGCTCAACTGGCAAGCGGATCCGTAACTGTAACCGTTGGCGAAACCTGTGTTTTCGTTTCCGCCACGGCTGCGAGTACCGTCCGTGAAGGCCAAGACTGGTTTCCTCTTACCGTCGACTACCGCGAAAAGTATGCAGCTGCGGGACGCATCCCCGGTGGTTATTTCAAACGTGAAGCTCGGCCCACTGAAAAGGAAATTCTCACTTCGCGCCTTTGCGACCGCCCTTGCCGTCCGCTTTTTCCAAAAGGCTTTTTGAATGAAGTACAAATCATTGGCTTCCTTCTTTCAACGGACAAGACAAACGAGCCTGACATTTCAATGCTCAACGGAGCATCGGCTGCTCTGGCCATTTCAGACATACCTTGGAATGGTCCGATCGGAGCTGTGCGTGTTGGACGTGTTGATGGCGAATTCGTCACAAATCCCACTTTGGAAGAGCAATATGCATCAGAACTTGATCTAATCTATGTCGGAACTAAAACCGACATGCTGATGATCGAAGGGAGTGCTGCTCAACTTCCGGAAGATGATTTTATCGCAGCGCTGGAGTACGCTCACGCAGCGATTCAGCCAATCATCGCTGGCATTGACAAACTGGTTTCAATCGCAGGCAAAGAAAAGTCGGAATTCCCACTCGTAGTGCTGAATCCCGAGGTACGGGAATTCGTTGAAAACCTGATTGGCGAGGACGTTAACGCCGCAGCTCGTCTTGGTGACAAGCAAGAACGCAACGCCAAAATGGACGAGCTTAAAGAAAAAGCTGGATGTGCTCTCAAAGAAAAGCTGGGCGAGGAAAGCTACAATCCCGCTCAGCTTTCGATGGCAATGGAGGAAATGCAGGAGGCGGCCTACCGAGCCCCGATTCTCGAATCTCAGGTCCGCTCCGGCGGACGCGGTCCGACGGAACTCCGTAAGTTGCAAAGTGAAGTGGGCCTCCTCCCACGTGTACATGGTTCCGCCCTATTTTCTCGCGGAGAAACGCAAGCTCTTGTATTTGCGACGCTTGGCCCGACGAACGAGGCACAGAGACTTGATGCGGTGACGGGAGGTCCAGAATCCAAGTCATTCATGCTACACTACAATTTCCCTCCTTTTTCGGTGGGAGAAGCAGGTCGCTTTGGTTTTACGGGTCGACGCGAAATTGGGCATGGGGCCCTAGCTGAACGCTCTCTGCTTCCCGTGGTTCCCGCAGAAGATCACTTCGCCTATTCGATTCGAATCGTGTCCGAGGTTATGGCATCAAATGGCTCCACGTCGATGGCTTCCATTTGCGGAGGGTGCTTGGCTCTCATGGATGCAGGAGTACCTATCTCAGACCCCGTTGCCGGGATTTCATGTGGACTCGTAACCGAAAACGGACCTGATGGAAAAATCGCTAAACACGTACTTCTAACCGATATCCTAGGTGAAGAGGATCACTTTGGCGACATGGACTTCAAAATCGCTGGTACCCGCAACGGAATCACTGGATTCCAGCTAGACCTCAAAATCAACGGTCTGCCTTTCGACATCATGCGTGAGTCAGTCGCCCAATCGAGAGATGCTCGCATTGCTATTCTTGATTCCATGGCGGAAGCGATCGACAAGCCACGTGACAAGGTCAGCGAAAACGCTCCGAGGATTACCACGGTTCAAATTAACCCCGAAAAGATTGGTGCTCTAATTGGCCCTGGCGGCAAGAACATCCGCCGCATCGTTGAAATCACCGGGGCACAGCTGGATATCGATGACGACAACAGCGGTAAGGTGAACATCTACGCTACTAGCGAAGAGGCAATGAATCGTGCTATCCAGGAAATCGATCTCGTTTGCGGCGAAATCGAGGAGGGAAAGATCTACCGCGGTGTCGTCAAAGCCGTTAAGGAATTTGGCTGCTTTGTAGAGGTATTGCCCGGTCAGGAAGGACTGGTACACATTTCCGAGTTAGCTGACTTCCGCGTAAGGCGTACAGAAGATGTATGCAAGCCTGGCGACGAAATGGTGGTCAAATGCATTGGCATCGACGAGAAAGGCCGCGTACGCCTTAGCCGAAAAGCAGCCCTGGAAGAACTCGAAGCCCGCAAAGCTGCTTCAAGCGAAAGCGAAGGGGAGCCAGAAGAATCGGACTCGAGCGAAGAAGTCGAAACTGAAAAGGCTGCTGAATAAGGTTACTTGAAGCTTTCAATCTAATTATAGGCCGGAGCATCATGCTCTGGCCTTTTTTGTAACACTCCATTGCCTGAAACTATGAATATCCTTCTCTCGAACGACGACGGTATCGACTCACCTTTTCTTAGAATTTTAGCTGAGGTGTTCTCAGAAAATCACGAAGTTGTAGTAGCCGCTCCCGCAAAAGAACAGAGCTGGATAGGTAAAGCAATGAGCAGACGCGGATCAGTACAGCTCGACGAAGAGGCATCATTTCCATGTCTTGCCTACAAATTAACCGGTACTCCTAGTGACTGCGTCAATATTGCATTGGAGTACCTTTGCATAGAAACGCCAGACGCAGTCCTCTCAGGCATAAACGTTGGCCACAATGCTGGCCTTAGCTTTATCGCGTCATCGGGCACAATTGGAGCAGCACTAGAGGGGGCCTTGCAACGCTTCCCCTCGATAGCCGCATCCATGTATCTCGATCCGGAACAATTCAAAGCAATTGGGGAAAACGAAAATCCTCTGACCAAGCAAATGGAAAGCCATGTCCGTTCCGCAGCAAAAATTCTTTTATCTCGTGTAAAGGATATCATCAAAGCTCCCACAGCCCCTTATGGAATCGTGCACAGCTTCAACTTTCCCTGCCGGGATATCGAAAAGGCCCGAATCGTAAAGGCTCGGGCTGCGAGAACCATCTCTCGGTCATTATTCAACCGGCAAGGAAACTCTTTTCAATTCGTGTACCACCCTCTGGAAACGATGAATTCAGAGGAAGTGTCTGACAGAGAGCTCATACACGGCGGCGATATAAGCTATACCGTAATCAACTTGAATTCCTTAGATAATACATAGTATTGAGGTAACTGATACATATTTTATACTATAGATTATTGACACCAAGGTTCCAGTCCATTACCCGGCACACTTATTGTTTGAAAAACGATGAAACCAACGCATAAACCAAGTCGCCCGTTTTTCTCCTCTGGGCCCTGCTCGAAAAGACCTGGCTGGTCACTAGCCAAACTGGAAAACGCTCTCGTGGGCCGATCGCACCGAGCAAAGAACTCGAAGGCGAGGATCCAGGAGGTGATTGATCGGTCGAAAACGATTCTCGAAATTCCAGACGACTATGTTTGCGGAATCGTACCGGCGTCCGACACGGGCGCAGTTGAGATGGCTCTCTGGTCGCTACTCGGAGCAAGAGGGGTTGACATGCTCGCTTGGGAATCGTTCGGAGCAAGCTGGATAACCGATGTCGTCAAGCAACTTGATTTAGAAAATGTGAACACATTAACCGCCGACTATGGTAGCTTGCCCGACTTTACGAAAGTCAACTTTTCGAACGACGTCGTTTTCACGTGGAACGGAACTACTTCCGGAGTCAAAGTACCAGATGGAGACTGGATTTCGCCAGACCGAAAAGGCCTAACAATTTGCGATGCCACGTCCGCCGTTTTCGCAATGGAGCCGGCTTGGGATAAGCTCGACGTTGTAACCTGGTCATGGCAGAAAGTTATGGGTGGAGAAGCCGCCCACGGCATGATCGTCCTCAGTCCTCGGGCGATCGAGAGAATAGAAAGTTACACTCCCTCCTGGCCATTACCTAAAATCTTTCGTCTCGCAAAAGGCGGTAAGTTGATCAAAGGGGTTTTTGAGGGGGCAACGATCAACACCGTTTCCATGCTCTGTGTTGAAGATGCGCTTGATGGACTGCGTTGGGCCGAAGAAGTTGGTGGCCTGCCTACATTGATCGATCGATCCCAAGCGAACTTAAAAGCGATCGAAAACTGGGTGGCTTCCAATGATTGGATCGACTTCCTAGCTGTGAACCCTTCGCAACGATCTAGCACATCCATATGCCTAAAATTCACTGATCCTTGGTATAAAACTATTTCGGACGAAGAGCAAAATAGATACGCAAAGGGACTCGTGTCACGGATAGAGGCAGAAGGTGCCGGCTTTGACTTTGGCTCCTATCGCGACGCCCCACTGGGCATTCGTATTTGGGGGGGTGCCACTGTCGAGACATCTGATATCCAAGCCTTTCTCCCCTGGCTCGATTGGTCGCACAACGAAGCGAAAAATGGCTCGTAGACTGCACTTACATACTACCGCTTCAAAATTGGTTTTTTATCCCAAGGAAGACGGATCGCAACCGGATTCTTCTCCCAAACATGATAAGGCTCGAATACCTTTCCCGGATTTAGAATTCCATTCGGATCCAAGGCCTTCTTGATAGCTTGCATGGCAAAAATTTCAGCGTTGTTCCGAGCTATTCTGAGAAAGGGGGACTTCGCTAAACCAATCCCATGCTCGCCTGAAATGGTTCCTCCCAATGAAACAACCGTTTCCATCAGATCCTGCACAGCCCCTTCTGCTCGAACACATTCCTCACGGATTTCGCGATGAAACATAATATTCACATGCAAGTTTCCATCCGCCGCATGACCAAAAGTAGGCATTGGCAAATTCCATTTTCTTTTTAGTCTCTTTAAGGATTCCGAGAATCGAATTTGGTTCTCAAGGGGAACAACGATGTCCTCATTCAACTTGGCATTCCCAAGAGCGAACATGGCCCCGCTACACTTTCTTCGTACTTCCCAAAGATTTTCCGCCTCGCCTTCCGAACGAGCACCTTTAAAGGCGATCGCCCAACGCTCGGCCCAACCTTTTAGGCGACGTTTCGAATCTCTCAACTCGCTCTTACTGCCGTCGAACTCAATCAAAAGAAGTGGCTTTCCCTCCACCTTTTTGAACAGTCTAACCCCTGCAATCTCTTCCGCACAGTAGATCGAATCTTCATCCAAGTATTCAAGTATCGACGGGGTCAATCCTTCTCCTAGCAGAGCCCGCACAGCTTGCAGTGCCTTCTTTTCAGAACTAAAAGCAGCAACACTCGTCCATCGAAGATCCGGTTTCGGGATGAGGCGCAGGACCGCTTTCGTGACTACTCCTAAAGTCCCTTCACTGCCAATCCACAAATCCCGTATATTGTATCCGGTTGCAAATTTTTTGTATTCTCCTCCCCATGACACTTTCTCTCCGTTGGGCATAAACCCTTCCAAAGCCAAAACAAAGTCACGCGTAACCCCATATTTCGCGCACCTCATACCACCCGCATTGCAAGCGATATTGCCTCCAATCGTGCAATACTCAAGCGAAGAAGGATCTGGTGGATAGAAGAGCCCCTCCTTCTCTGATAGCTTCTGAATCTCACTTACCACTGCCCCCGGCTGGACAATCGCCATGGCTTTGTCTTTCTTGATCGCGATCCGCTTCATAAGGCTCACATCTATAACCCAACCTCCCTTAACTGGACTCGCTGAACCAGTCAGCGAGGTACCTGTTCCACGCGGTGTTACGGGAACTTTATACTTATTTGCCAATTTCAGAGTCTCGCAGACGTCGTCCTCTGACCGAGCACGAATCAAAGCGTCGTATTCGTACGACAGCTTGCTGCTATCGAATGATGCCATAAATTTCCGTTCGCCACTCAAAAAAACTTTTCGAGGACCCAGTCGTTTGAAAATTAGACTTGTCCCTTGTGCATTCAATTCACCCTTTTTCATTTAAACCTTTCAATAGCTTCGACCCTTCCTTTCGAACAAATCGCTAATAGCACTAATCTCTCTTACCTTTAAAATCCTCAAGGCTATAAAATATGCTGTGCCTCCAATGGGCACCGATACAGCCAACCGAATAGATGGTCGTGCATCGACGAGCGCTAGCTCTAACGAGCACACCACAATTGCCAAAACGGTGCAGCCAACTAAATACTTCAACATAGACGGCATAACTTCCGCCAACCGAAGCGAAAGGTCTAATCGGCGCAAACGAAAATGCATGTAAGCCGCCTGGACTACTATAGCGATGTTGCTGGCTATTACTAATGCTTCTATCCGCCCGAGCAACCTCAGCAGAAATATACTTAGGATAATGTTCACTATCAAGGCCAGCGTAGATCCCTTGACGGGAGTCGTCGTATCCTTGTTAGAATAAAAAGCTCGAGTCTCAATAGATACAAAAGCGTAGAAAGGCATGCCAATGGCACAGATAATCAAGATAGGTGACAACGAAATCGAGTTCTCTGTCCTGAATTCTCCCCGCTCAAATAGAACGGTGACAATCTCTGGAGCTAACATTGAGAGCCCAACCGCAGCTGGCAACGTCAGCATCATGGACAACGATACTCCTTTACGATAGGTTTCCCCAAACTCAATCCCTTTCCCTCTGGCGATCGCTTGAGCCATCGATGGAAAGATGACGGTAGATATTGCTATAGTGAATACGCCCAGAGGAAGCTCAACCAGACGATTCGCAAGGTATATGAAAGTCGCTCCAGATTCATTGAAGTCCAAAGCAAGAAAGCGGGAGACCATCACATTAATCTGATGTGATGTCGTACCGTAAATACCCGGAAGAGTCAGGGAAAGCACCGATCTCAACCGAGGAGAAACCGAGAAATCCAATCGTGGCCTCCAGCCCTCCCTCACAAGAGCCAAAGAGGGCACCATAAATTGAAGTAATCCTCCCAAAAGAACGCCCAAGCAGAGGAAGTTCATCTTCTGTACCTCGCTCTCCACCCATAGCCAGGTCCCTATACCAAGCGAAAGTATCATACAGCTATTCAACCAAATTGCCGTCATCGCGGGAATAGCAAACCGCCCCAGCATGTTTAATACGGCAGCAACCACGGCAGCCAAACAAACCGGGACAATGTAGGGAAACACTAGTTTCGCAAGACCGGCCCCAATAATCCAATTTTCCAATACCGCTGACTCTTCAATCCAAAACAATACACCATAGGCCAATCCCGTAATAAGCACGCAAATGACAAGTAGCCACGACAAGGTTTTGTTAACGAGTCGAAAAACGGCTTCGCGTCCGTTCTCCTCCATTTCCTCCGACAAATTTGGCATCAATGCTGCCGTCAAAGCGCCCTCTCCTAGTAGTCGTCGGAAAAGACTCGGCAGTGTGAAGGCTGCCGTAAATGCGGAATTGAGGAGACTCGCTCCGAATACCGCCGTAATCAAAATATCCCGAAAAAGGCCAAACAACCGCGACACCATAGTCAACGCGGAGATTTCGCCCATTCGAGATATCATTTTCGACATTTCCTAGATCACAGAGAAAGACTGCTAACGAGCAAGACATTTGGTCCGGAATCGAATCACGAACATTGACACTCCTGGCCTCAAACCTACTTATCGAATCTCGTCTGTTACCTAAAACCGACCTAACTGAAATTGCTAAACAAGCGTATATATAGCCTCAGCGTCTCAAGAACTAGCAAAACTCCTTAAGCAATGAATTTGATCGAAACATTGATCTGTAAGCTGCAAGCCCATCCCAAGCGATTTGTATTCACTGACGGAAATGACCCTCGAGTCCTTCAAGCGGCCCGACAAATCGTCACTCGAACTATGGGTGCCCCTGTTTTGATTGGCAATAGGACCTCAATAAAAGTAATGGCAGCCAAACTCGACATCAATACTAAAGGGATTCGAATAATAGAACCGGAACGCAGCTCTGACATTAACCAGATGAGGAACTTACTCCGATCCATCCCACGATTCGCTGGATTAAGCGACGAGGAGATCGAGGCTAAATCCGTTGAGCCATGCGTTTTTGCAACTCTATTGCTAAAGAGTAACCGTGCCGACGCGCTCGTGTCAGGAGCTACAACGAAAGCATCAAACGCCCTCAGAGCGCTCTTCCAAGTAATCGGAACCCAGACAGGAGTGAAAACGGCATCTTCCCTGCTTGTAATCGATATGGAAGAGAAGGAAGTCGGAATTCACGGGGCGCTTTTCATGAGCGACTGTGGAGTGATCCCTGATCCTGATGCTGAACAGCTTGCCGATATAGTGATTACGACCGCATCTCTCGCCTACCATCTTACCAACGAACGCCCCAAGGTGGCACTATTAAGTTTTTCGACCTACGGAAACCCTCGCCATCCCTCAGTCGCAAAGGTTCAGACCGCTACTGCCTTAGCGAGGAAAAAAGCTAAAAAGATAGGCCTCGAGGCAGACATTGACGGAGATCTTCAAATCGATGCCGCCCTGGATCGAGCGACTGCTCGACTGAAAAAAACGGAAAGCAGTTTGGTAGCGGGAGATGCTAACGTCCTCATTTTTCCCGATTTGAATAGCGGGAATATCGCCACAAAGTTAATCCACCTTCTTTCCGGAGCAAACAAATACGGACAAATCATTATGGGTCTCAACAAGCCCGCTGTCGAAATCAGTCGCGGCGCTACTGCCCATGACATTCTCGGAGCCGCTGCAATCTCAGGATGCCAAGCCATCGACCATCGCCTTCTTTTCGGAATGGGTGAGAACCCAGACGCATTCTGACGGCTTTTTGAGATATGAAGGATCGCAAACTAAAGTCGTGCCCTAAAAACCATACAACGCCTCGCATTTTCGTGGCTGGCACGAGAATGAACGACGGGAAGACGACAACCTGCCTCGGCCTATTCGCCGCTCTTCAACAAAAGTATTCAAAGGTTGGATTCATTAAACCGATTGGCCAAAGGTTCGTAAAAATTGATGGACAACTGATCGACGAGGACTCAATTCTTCTCGAAAAGACTTACAACGTTGAAACCCCCATTTCAAGTATGAGCCCGATCGCAATCGATGGCTCCTTCACCAAACGTTACCTCGATGATCCAGAAAAGATGGGTGCAGACTTAACAGATAAAGTTTGCAACGCTTTCGACCGAGCTTCTTGGGAGAAAAACTTTACCTTGATCGAAGGTAGTGGTCACGCAGGTGTTGGGTCTGTATTTGCACTTTCAAATGCGAGAGTCGCTAAGTTACTCGGTGCTAAGGCGATTATCGTAAGCCGAGGGGGAATCGGTCAACCCATTGATGAGATTGCCTTAAACAAGGCCCTATTCGATCAGGAGGGGGTCGAAGTCGTTGGTGCGATCATCAACAAGGTAGAGGCCAACAAAATGGATATGATACGGAAGTATACAAGCTTGGCCCTAAAACGTTTGAGCATTCCCCTTCTTGGTCTGTTACCCTCAGAAAAGGTGCTCACCTCGCCCAATCTGGAGCAAATCCGAGAACGAGTAAACGGAACTCCCTTGAATTGCGTCGATGAGATCCGGCCCAGAAGATTCAGGCACATCGTTATTGGGGCAATGACGGTAACTGGATTTTTGGATACAGTACCTGCAGACACGCTTCTAATCACTCCTGGCGACCGTGAGGACATCGTTCTTGCCGTATTATCCAACGAATCTCACCACACTTCAGGCTCGATCGCCTGCATAATCCTGACGCGAGGTATTCGGCCGAGCCCTGCACTTCTTGAACGAATTGTAAAGAGCCGTATCCCATTTATTTCGGTATCGACAGACAGTTACACAGTAGCGTCTCGAATACACAGTATGACTGTAAAAACACAGCCTGGGGACGACGACAAGATACCTCTAATCAAAAAGATTATCCAAGAGAACATCGACTTGAATCAAATCATTGATGCCTTCAAGCCCATCAAAGACTAAGGAGCCAAGAAAATTTGGTCTTCTAACTACTCAACTTCACGAATAGCTCCCAACGAGCTTATCACTTCAGTCGGTAGTGGAAACATTGCTTTGATTGACTCAAACAGGCTATCAACTAAAAAACCTCCTTTTTTGTTTCGAGATTTCAAAAGGATTTTGTCATTTTTCTTCTTTAGCCCACTATCCCCATTTTCAAACCTTATTTACGTCTCCAAAAACACCTCGAAGCGGTCTTTTTGTGGCTTGACGATATTTTTGCAGCTAAAAGCGGTACGATCGGTCTCGATTCGTACTCTAGGGTAGGAAAACGAAATATTTGAAGGAGTACCATCCTCATTCGTATCCGCACTATTGTACTGGCTCAAGTAGTGGTTGATCTTCATCTCCGTATTGGGGATGGAAGCAGGTATCTTACGTACCAGCCTACTGGTCCGAGACTCAACCGTCGCCGACTCCGCCGCCACTGCAACCCCTGGAGAATAGCAGACCGCGTGATCTCCAATTTTGCCGGATTCGGCAGGTTAGTTTCTGTTTAATGGCACTTCTATTAGCAAAATGAAACTTCCTAGCAGAATTCCGATTGAAACCCCGGATATCGCAGTGAGAATTATGTCGGCTATAGATGGCCATTTCGGGCGCCTTTTTTTATATTCTAACTAACCTCTATCAGCCCTTAGCTGAAGGTTCTTGAAGACATTACCCATGAAATAGAAATAAATAATACCTCCTACAAAATACATAAAAGGAAGTATGTACAAGAGCCCGATATACGCGATCGTAGGTACCCAGTACGCATGGATTCCGGCCTTCATCAGCCCAACCAGAGCTTGGAAATTGAAACAGTTTTTAAAATCTTCATTGAGCAAATAGAGATATAAAGCAGCACTCGGGAGCGGAACCGCGAAGAACAGGACCGGAGCCATAGGAATCTTCACAAAGACCGAATCCCAAGGGGAAATGCCCACTAATGCACTCATCAATGCGACTGGAATAAATCCGAACAGAAAAAAGATGAGGAATAGCTTCAAACCATCAACGAACATCCCTTTCCAATCTCCCCAGTCCGGAAGAGAGATCTCGCGTTGAGCTTTCCCCTCGGCGAACAGGCGGTATAGGTACCCAAAAGCTACGAAATGAGCGATTGGAATTATCGAGAAAACAACCCCTAACATACACTTGTTAAACCAACTTGGGTCAGACGACAGCCGTTTAGATACTTGCTCAATTGTTTGCATTTCGGAAAGTTCAGGTGATCTTTAATCTACAATCGCGCATTTTGCATGGAGTTCAAAGAGAAATTAGCAGCATACGTCCGAGACGTTGAGCAAGCGCTCGACGAGTTGATCCCTTCCTCATCAACACGCCCACAACGAATCCACGAAGCCATGCGATATAGTCTTTCTGCAGGAGGAAAGCGCATTCGACCATCGCTGCTGCTTGCATCCAGAGACCTTTTCGACACCGAAATATCTGCTTCCCCAGCTGCGGTCGCGGTTGAATGCCTCCACACCTACACATTGATTCATGATGACTTGCCTGCGATGGATGATTCCCCGCTTCGCCGCAGAGTCCCGTCCTGCCACATTCAATTTGACGAGGCCACGGCTGTATTGGCGGGAGACGCTCTCTTGACGCTCTCATTCGAGCTATTGGCAACCCACTACTCCAATTATCCCGAAATCGGCCTCGGACTCGTGAAAATACTTTCTGAAACAGCCGGTAGCCAAAAGCTGATCGGAGGTCAAATGGAGGACATTCTTGGAGAGGATCAACAACTCAGCGGGGATGAACTGAATTTTATACACCTAAACAAGACTTCTGCCCTAATCGAAGGAAGCCTCAAGATGGGTGCGACCATTGGGAAAGCGAGCAGGGATCAAATAGAGCAAATTGCCGATTACGGACGCTGTATCGGACTCGGATTTCAGATAATGGACGATATCTTGGACGCCACGAGCAACTCGGAAACGATGGGTAAAGAGGTGGGTGCCGATGAAGCCGCGAACAAGTCCACCTTCGTATCCATTCACGGCCTCCAATATTCGCGTTGCAAATTGGACGAGCTAACCGAGAAAGCCTACCAGATCTGTGCCGATCTAAACGCCCCTTTCCTAGGAAACTTCGCCCGCTACCTGAACGAACGAACGTTCTAGTCACCCATCAGGAGCCATGTCCGAGTCAACGATATCCTTCATCATCTCCGTGCACAACTGCGTCGAACTCACGCGGAAAATGATACAGACACTGTTTGACACCGTCAATTTGGAAAACCACGAGGTGATCTTGATCGATGATGCGTCCACCGACGAAACGCCCGACTTTCTGGTAAGCATTTCTAACAGGTGCCGGGTGCTTCGAAACGCTGAAAATCTTGGTTTTAGCAAGTCCAACAATCGAGCTGCGCAAGCTGCGACCGGCGACCTACTACTTTTCTTAAATAATGATCTCGAGCTCGTGCCCGGTTGGCTCGAACCAATGTTGAATCTCAATAAACAAAATCTCAAAGTTGGGGCCGTCGGGAACATTCAGCGCAATTACGCTACGGGGTTGATCGACCACGCGGGAATATTTTTCGACCTAAATGGAATGCCAACACATGCTTGGAAGAACCGGAAAAGACTACCCCCTCACAAATGGAGCGAGCGAGCCGCCATCACCGGTGCCTGCTTTCTCATCAAGCGATCATTGTTCAACTCCCTGGACGGATTCAGCGAGGACTATCGAAATGGCATGGAGGACGTTGACCTCTGTGCACGAATAAAAGAGCAAGGCTACAGATTGCTCGTGTCTCACGAGAGTGTAATCCGGCATCATATCAGTCGCTCACCGGGCAGACATGATCACAACGATCAAAACTCGAATCTATTTAAAGAGCGATGGTCTCAAACCATGCGTTCTTATGGTTCCAGGGAATGGCCAAGTCAGTACTTCCATCGGTATGCCCGCTACTGGTGGCGAATGGATCCCAAGCTAGCATTCAAGGCCCTATGGATGTTGCTAAATTTCCGCTGAGCATAAACTCGCGATTTTTCTTCATATTTCCTTACAACTGATCAACAGTTCGAATTAAATTCCAACTAAGGCAAATTTCTACATGATTCGTTCCTTGATAAAAAAAAGCAGTAATCCTATCCGAAAGCGCTGCGACAAAGATGACTTCACACGTCTTCGAAAACGCTATGAAATCTGGTATAATATTTTGCAGGAACAGAATGGTACCCGCGTTTTCAGAGACGGAAAAGAACTCGTTATGCTGGCAAGCAATGAGTATCTTGGATTGTACGATCATCCGAAAGTCATTGAAGCCGGAAGAAGGGCTCTCGAAAAATGGGGTGGTGGCACAATGGGTGCCCGATCCGCAAATGGGGGTAGAGCCTTTCACGAAGAGCTGGAAGAACGCCTCGCCGCATTTTTAGGGAAAGAGGCCTGCCACGTCACATCGGCTGGATACTTGTCATGCATGTCGTCCTTAACAGGCTTTGCCAGAAGGGGTGATGCGGTGCTAGTTGATAAGAATATGCACTCCAGCGTGTGGGATGGTATTAGACTTTCAATGGCGGATGTCGAACGGTTCAGCCACAACAACCCCGACCACCTAAGATATCTCCTTGAGCAGCTAGACCCAAATGTAGCTAAAATAATAGCTATTGAGGGGATTTACTCGATGGAGGGGCATATCTGCGATCTACCAGAATTCACATCCATAGCTAAAGATTTCAATTGCTTCACGGTCATGGACGACGCCCATGGGATAGGCGTATTGGGGAAAAAAGGACAGGGTACAGCAAGTCATTTTGGACTTACCGACCAGGTTGATATCATTACGGGGAGCCTCTCCAAGTCACTCGGTAGTACCGGAGGATTTATTGCTGGAGACGCAGCTTCGATTGATTACCTGAGGACACATTCAAAACAAGTGATTTTCAGCGCAGCCCTCTCACCATGCCAAAGCGCTTGTGCCATCGCAGCTCTCGGTGTTATGGATACTGAACCGGAGTGGCTTGAAAGGCTTTGGGCGAACACGAAGCGCTACAAGGCTTTCCTCGACGATCTGAAACTCGACACATGGGACAGCGAAACTCCAGCTATACCTATCATCATTGGGAATAGAGAAAAAGCCTACCATTTCTGGAAAAACCTTCAAGAAAAAGGAGTCTTTGCCATTTTCGCAACCGCTCCCGGCGTTCCCCCAGGCAAGGATTTAGTTCGTACAGCAATTTCAGCCAGGCATACGGAAGAGGATTTTGAAATCATCGAGAAAGCGATACGCTACGCTGTAAGTAGAATGTAGCTTATACAGTAAAAAACTAACGAGCACCTTCAGTTACGATCTGATCTACAATATCCGTGACCGTGTTATTCCATCGTGGAAGCATATCGGTCTGAATACTATTCGTCAGATCTCTCAATTTCACCCGATCTGAAATCAACTCGCGAAGGCCGCAAGTGAGGGCCCCGAGATCGCCGGTTTCAAACAACTGGCATCCTCCAAAGCGGGCATTTTCGCGGACGGAATGAAGAGAGCTACTCAAAGTAGGCACCCCCTTCCACAAGGCTTCCAGGACGGGGAGTCCACAACCTTCCGCAAGCGAAGTTAATACGACCAAATCAGTGTTTGCAAATAGATCCCTAAGTTCTTCATCCCTCAATTGGCCATGCAATTGAACTGCGTAACCGCGTTTTGCGGACTTTTTAAGACTTCGTTCGATTTCTTTTCCATAATAAGGATTGGTTCGACCAACAAAATGGTAGTCGAAATCCAAACCCTCGTCCCATATTTTTTTTGCTGCCTCGAAGGCTAGATCTTGGCCCTTCCTTTTCTCAAGAATAGCTAGCGTTAATAATTGAATACGATCATTGTTTTTCTGCTTCGGATTTGACGGCTCTTTGAATACCCCATCTGCACCGAGCTGAATAGATCTCACCGAAGGCGTTTTCTTTAGATCAAGCCACTCCCAATATTCCTCCAAAAGAATTGCACTGTGACTGGACACCGCAAAAACACCCGAGAAAAGGGCTAGCATTTTCATATAGCTCGGATGCCTTTGAACACTGTGCGGCCAAGTGAACTCTGGATGTTGCAGCGGAATAGCGTCATGGAATATGGCATACGAAAGACAAGGAGATTCCTCTAGGAACCGCTCTATCCCTCTGCGCTCGTTTTCACAAAATAATTCACATGTCAACAATACATCATTTTCGTCCAATTGAAGATTAGTCGATTTTTCACGACGCCTAAAAGCCTTGTTTTTCTCGTCCCAAACGACTTCTACCAGCGAATCTCCAAGCAGTGCCTTAAACTCCCGCTTAAGACAGCTCGAAACCCTTGCGATCCCAGACTTCTGATGCTGCCTGGATGACTGCGTTACGTCATAAAGAATTTTGCCTTTGATCATCAAATCAAATGCTTATTAATATCTTCAATTATGAAGAAATCTCAAGAAATTAAGAAGCAATCTTCAATTCCTCACGAAATCGATTGCTGGGCGAGCAAATGAAGCAAACGACCGGAATTACGTGAGGCGAGGAACTCACGTTCAGCCCAATTTCGAGCATTGAGTCTTAACGCCTCACACAAACCATCATCCGTTTGGATTCGGCGACACCGATCCACCCAAGCACTCGCATTCTCTACTTCACAAAGGAATCCAGTTTCGCCGTCCGTAATCGCCTCCACTACTCCGGATACGGGGGATCCCAAAACAACGGTGCCCGACGCCATCGCCTCTGGTATGACATTCGGGAGCCCATCCCTGTCCCCATCGCGGGCGATGATTCCAGTGTGAATCAAAATGTCTGCCCAGCCTACATTCTGAAGCGTTTCTTCTAAAGAAAGCCTCCCTTTCAAAGTAACACGGTCCTCAAGGCCTCGATCACTAATCCCCGACTGGATCGATTTTGTCATCTCTCCCTTCCCAATTATTCTTGCCTCAAATTTAATTCCCGCGGATCGCAGGGCTTCATAGATCGCCAGTTGGAATGGAAATCCTTTTTTTTCCACTAGTCTTGCGACGCAAACGATCCTCAAACAATGCCGGTTCATTCTGAGCCGCTTGAATTCAGGAAACCGGTTCATCCCTCTTCTGATTAAATGCACTTTATTACTCGATACGTAATTCTTTAGCACCATGGCCGCTGAATTTGTAGATGTATGGATGAATGAAGCATCGCGGGCTTTTGACTGCAAAAGCCAGTCGCCTCCTTTCTCAAATACATCATAAGCATGAGCTCCCATGGAAAATGGAACTGAGACAAGCTTTGACTCAAGCCACCCAAATGCCGCTGGAGCACTTGACCAGACACAATGAATTATTTCGGGTTTTTCTTCCCGTAGTGATGACTCTCTGACGATGGCCGCTCCCAACCCTAACATGTTTTCCCAGAAATTGAGCCAATAGCTGGGTTTTGCGCCAAAAAGATCACTCAGATATTTCCGAAACAATTCGAAACGAGAGAGTATTAACCAAGGGAGCAGCCAAAAGAGCTTCATTAACTCCCATTTGCTAAAACGGTCGATCTCAACTCCCTCAAACTCGGAGTCCCCTCCATGAAGAGATACGATACGCAAGTCCGCTCCCAATTCCTTCAAAGCTCGAACCTCCCTCTGCAAAAAGGTCTCAGAAAATACGGGAAAAGTCGTCGTCACATATAGGATACGCATACGACTCGAATAAATGAATTATTCACCCACAATCTTCAGAAGCGGAACTTCTCCCACGGGCAGTGCTTCATGCGCAAGATCGACCAAATCATAAATCGCCTCTGACGGACGGTCTTTGAAACGCATTCTTTTGAAGCGATTCTTGAGTTGGCTGAAACGATTTGGGAACCGGCTCCAGTTCATAAGCAATTTTTCCAAATCACCGGCGTTGCTGATTATCTCTGCGGCGTCGTCTTGAAGGAAATATTTTACAGTCAGCTTTTCCTGGGGCATCACTCCACCGATCCCGTTGAAAATAATTGGGCACTTGTAGTGCAAGGCTTCTGAGCAGGTTGTCGTTCCTCCTCTAGTAACCACAAGGTCGCTCACCTGCATGAATAAATGCATTTCGTTACAATACCCTTCGACATGGCAACTTAAGTCCGGGTTATTTTGCTTCCACTGCCGCACTTTCATAAACGCTTCATTATTCCGGCCACATACCACAAGGACCTGATATGTCTCCGAATACTTCTTGATGGTCGGTAACAGAGCTAGGTGGTTGTTCGCCCCCGTACCACCGGTAGCAAGAAAGATTGTTTTCCTATCCGCTCTCAATCCCAATCGCTCCGTAATAAAACGATGTCGCTCGTACGCGGATAGACGCTCTTCATAAATTCGAGGAATGAGGAAATGGCCTCTGACGATAATTTTGCTCGGATCTAGATCGAGTCTCGACACCGCGAAATCCTTAGCCGTTTTCGTTCTCGAAATGTACAAGTCTACGCTAGGCTCCACCCAGTTCCGACTGTATCCATAACCTCCCGAAAACTCTGAACAATAAGTCGCACACCGAACGTTTTCCTTTCCTAGAATTTCACGAGCAACCTGAAAGTAGCCCCTATTCAAACAGTCATGCACACTGAATACCAAATGCGGGCGAAAATTATTAATGACCTCAGCATAGTACTTTCTTCCCAGTGTAACCCTCGAACGATTCAAGAAGCTTAATCCCTCCACCAAAAGGTAATAGGGGTGATGTAACCAGGGCATATGCCTTTGTATGAAGTTATATAACCCCACTCCAAATTGGCCAATTCGAGAAGAATCCTCCAGCATGCTCTCAACACGAACTTCAACTTCCCAACCATAGATCTTGCGTACCCATCTCCGGAACGCGATCGCTCGAGCGTCGTGGCCTCCTCCCGTGCTCGAAGTCAGAACAAGAATTCTAACGGTCGCCATGCACCACTCCCCCTTCTACTTCGTATAATACGCGATGTTCCCGCAACGCACGAGACTTTGAGTCACCAATCGAGACAACAACGGGACCAAGGTGGCCTGAAAAAAGGTCCCGGCTCGTATCGTGCCCGATTTGTCTCGCTGGATACATTTTATGAGTTTCTTTGCCACCATCATTGGCTCAGGCGACTGCTTTGTGCGAGCTTCTAATCTATTCCAAACCTTACCCATGCAACCCTCATTTATATTTTTACCTAAATTTCTCACCATATTTTGATTAAAGCCCGTTTTTATGTCTCCTGGACGAAAATCGATGGTCCTCATACCACTCGAATTCGTTTCGATGATTACGCTTTCCGTAAAGGCGGACAAACCCGCTTTCGACACGTTGTACGCACTCATAAAGGGCACAGGAAAATCCGCAGCGATAGATGAAACATTGACCAGGCAGCCCTTTCTTTCAATTAAGCCTGGGAGGGCCAAACGACAAAGTTTCATCGTCCCCGTCAAAAGAGCCTGAACCTGCTTCTCCCAAACTTCGAAGGGCACTTCCTCATATCTTCCGAAAGTGCCATAACCCGCATTGTTGACGATGATATCAAAGCCAATCAAATCCATGGATTGCGATTCCCACGCCTCATCTACATAGTCCGGTCGATCAAGGCTGAGCTTCAAAGGCTTAACGCCTGTGTGCCATTCAATGCGCCCTGGCTCTCGAGAAGTTCCCCAAACTTGGGCCCCATTATTCACAAGTTCAATCGCAATTGCCTTCCCGATTCCACTACTCGCACCCGTTACAAGCGCATTCACTCCCTTTATTTCCATAAACGCCTACGTCGTCGACTCCACGTGTTCCGCTAAAAGGTCCCGAGCGTGAGAACGAGCACTTTCCGCCGAACGGTCTCCGAGCATCCGAGCCAGCTCCATGACGCGGGATTCGCTATCAGAATCTAGTTTTTCGATAATTACGTGCGCACGATCTCCACTTTGGTCCTTCTCAACCGTAAAGTGCGTATCCCCCAGTGAAGCCACCTGCGGCAAGTGCGTAATGCAAATCACCTGGTGAGAACCTCCGATACCTTTTAGCCGCTTCCCAACCGTACGCCCGATCTCTCCCCCTACATTCGCATCTACTTCGTCGAATACAAGAACAGGAATTTCGTCGGTATCCGCGAGAAGCGTTTTCAACGCCAACATCACCCTGGCTAATTCTCCACTGGAGGCCACCTTTCTCAGCGGTCTAAGCGGCTCACCCACATTGGGCGAGAACTGCAAATCCGGCAAGGCGTCCCCATACCGCTTCAAATCTGACTGACGGACCATCTGCAGTCCACATTTTCCTTTCTTGAAACCCAACTCCAACAAAACTACCTCCGCTTTTCGAGCCAACCCCTCCCCAGCTTTTTTGCGCTTTTTAGTTAGTTCCGCTGCTTTCTTTTTGAGGGCTGCTTCCTGATCGTCCGCCTCATCGCTGAGCCGTTTCAGTGAACCTTCGATATCGCCTTGCGACGCAATCTTTACCGCCATCTCATCCCTTGCCTTCAAAATATCAGAAACCTCGCGACCATACTTACGACGCAGTTCCTGCCATTCGACCATTCGCATCTGCACTTCTTGAGCAAACTCCGGCTCGAAATCCAAGGACGCTCCCAGCATTTCGTACTCAACTCCCAACTCTTGGATTTCCAAAATAAGGTTTTCAAGGCGGCTAGCTAATTCGCCTGAGCTAGGATCCATTTCTGACGCCTGGCTGGCAAAGCGGGTCAAATTGACCAATACCGACAGGGCACCATCATCACCCGTCAAACCGTTCGCAAGTTCACTCGTCAGTTCTAATAAATCTTGGCTACTCGATACTCGATTAAAATCCGTTTCCAATTTCTCGATCGACTGCTTAGACAATTCAAGGGCATCGATCCGCTGGATTTGCATTTTTAGGAAATCAGTTTGATCCGCTGACAACTGGGTTGAACTCTTCAGCCGGTCAATTTTACTAAGCGTTTCTTTCCATTCATCATAAGCCTTCTGGTATGCAGCCGATTCATTTTCCAGCTGAGCGTACAAATCGATCATTTCAAGCTGGCATTCGCTTTTCAGAAGTCTCTGAGGCTCGCCCGGTCCGTGGAAGTCAATCCAGCGGGAACCAAGCACCTGTAGGTTGGCTAGGGTCGCCAAGCTACCATTTATCGAGATCTTTGACGGCTTGGAAACGTGCAAACTTCGTCTTAGCAAGAGCCTCCCCTCTTCACATAGGGGTAGGCCTAGTTCCTTAAGTAACGCATCCAACTCGGTTGAGTCTTCAAAATACAAGGCAGCCTCCACTTCACAAAACTCAGAGCCTGACCGGATGATCGATTTCTCCAACCGAGATCCAGACAGCAGACTTAACGCCCCTAAAAAAACGCTCTTTCCGGCTCCGGTCTCACCTGTAACAACGGTAAATCCAGAATCGAATTCAATAGACGCCTCTTCCAGCAAGGCGAGGTTCGAAATATTGAGGTATTGCAGCATTGGTAAGTTAAAACCCGCAAAGTAAGGAGGGTTTCACTAACAAAGAAAACGAAAATTGTTCTTGCTCCCTATATATGTCTAAACAACGTTTTCCCGCTCTATGGAATTAGGGCCCTCGGGACATCATCCACGGCCTATTGGGGGATTAGCTCAGTTGGTTAGAGCACTTGCTTGACATGCAAGAGGTCGGCGGTTCGAATCCGCCATCTCCCACCATTCAAATGCCTAATTGAAAACCACTTGCGAATTTTCTAAGATATTATAAAACGGATAACGACCGCTAAAAATAGCATTGGTCGACAATTTAGAACCCCGTCAAAAGCCGAGCCTCTAGAGTCTATTCCGGTCGAGCAATGATTGGAGGAGTCCTCAAATATTAGTCCCTGAAAACGACCGACTTTAGGATCTCTCAGTTCGTGCTCGTCAGATTCATGGTATCCATTCGACGTCAACGTCGCATCGCAAAGAAAAAGCCTCTCTTAATCAAATTCGGGTTCCTACTTGACGTTCTTTCGTCCGAGATCCGGAACCACCGAGAAAATCTCCCGCAACAATCGAATCCGGAATTCACTCAATCAGGCCTCTTTGGAGTACCTGACTCCAACTCGAGGATCTGACTCCCCTTGACGTATCTTATGACCACATCAAGAGATGGGATGATAGATTCAGGCAAAATGGAACCGGATTAGTCGCTACCGCATCTAAGACCGGCCTTGAAAGGAACTCGTCTTCGACGATCAATCGAACTGTGTCCAATCTCACCAGAGCAATTGACATCGCAGTCAATAGCGGATTCGTCGTCGCGATAATTGCCTAACTCGATGGTCTGGGTGTAAAGGACGATGCAAAGAAAGGTCTTATTCCTTCCCGTCGCGACTTCGGACGGATCCTCGATCGTCGAGTCGTCTATTGCGCGACCTTCCTCGCAGCAACCATGGCACGGATCGAAGAAGTGCTGTCTATCGTGTGGAGAGACGTCGACTTCGATCGCAGCGAGATTTGGAACCAGGGAACAGAACCCAAGAGCTAGAATCGTAAGATTCCAATCACAGATCAACTCTTCGCAATCCTCGAAGACTGCCGGGACGCATAAAAAAAGGCAGCCTCCTTCCCTGACCTGTCCTTGTTTTTATCATACTATTTCTCCTAAAGCAAGTAATTGAATTTACTATCAAAATTCCCTCCGAATCAAATCGGAAAAATCGAATTTTTTATCATTTTAAAGGGAGGATTTTGCGCTCTCTTTTTCCATAGAGTTACTTGCGTGACCGATTTACAGAAAAACCAAATCATTTTGCAGCTTAAAGTTAAACAATAAAATCTCTTTTGTAGGAGGCAACGAATACGGCAGAGGCGATAAGGACTCCGCCAATCGCCAATCTGCTTAAATCTCCTGCCGAAAGTACGCCTACTTCACCAAAAATGAACAAGGAGAAGAATAAGGCTAGAGGGACCACGGCATTATTAAATGCGGCAAGAGTGCCAGGGTTGCAAAGTACGGCCCCCTTGTTCCAGAGGAAGAAGCCTAAGCCAGAAGCAAAGAAGCCCAAGTAAAAAATAGATTGCCATTGGTTTGCGTTTATAGCGAGTGAAGCTTGATCGGCGAAAAACAAACTACTAGCCCAAGCGAAGACCGTACCTCCAAAAGTTAACATAGAAAATACAGCTGTATGATTAATTGATGCATGACTTTGTTTCCAGTCTCTGTAGGCGATTTGTCCAAATGCGAAGGACAGGCCTGCGATTTGCATTAGAATAAATCCGAGCCAAATGTCTCCAGAAGGCATTCCTTTTGCCTTAATTGTGGCGGCACCGCAGACTGAAAGTACTGCCGCTAGTAGATGGCTATAAGTGAACTGACGTTTCCGGAAGTCATTTATAAGTACGACGTAAACAGGAGTCATTATAGAAAACAGCGCAACTAGGTGTGAAGGGAGATATTGGTAGGATTTCATATAGCAAACATACATGAGACCAAATTGAATAGCTCCATAGGTGAAAAGCCGAAATGAGTTTATGCCCCAAATTAACTTTGGGCGGAAGAAAGGTAAGAATAGTAAAGTTGCGCAACCTAGGCGTACGGTAGCGACAAAAAATGGATCAACGCCGGAAAGGGTGCTCCCAATTAAGCCAAAAGAAAAGGCCCATATGAAAGATACAATGGCTAGGTATAACATTTCATCATTTCCAACGCCTTGAGGCTGTATGCTCGTAATTGTCTTTTTACCACTGGCAGATCATCCCAACCGATAGTTGATCACTTCGCCCCGGAGTGCCTGGAATTTCCTGAAAGTTGTTATCCCAAGGTTTATCAAGAGCGAAGAATACCTCCAAGTCTTTAGCAGGGTTTGGGTAGAAGCTAATTCCAAGATGGCTGAAGAGTGCGTGGTTTGCCCCAGTCCTAAGTGAGTTTCTTCGATGATCGCGCCATTCGTTGTCCAGGCGTATTTCAAACTTCTCGTTTAAGTTATAAATAATTCCCAAAGTCGCTCTATGCTTTGGGAAATTTAGAGCGTAGAAACTACCGACCACGGCTGGATTGCTGTAGTCCTCATTCTTTCTTAAATATGCATAACTCGCGATGGCTTCGAGTCTATCCCACTGTCTAGATCCTATTACCTCAAAGCCAAAAGTTTTGAGATCCATATTTTCAGCGGAGCGTGCACCCGATCCTGAATATGTCCAATCCACCAAATCTTCATCTCCTCTGTAAAAGATTGCACTATTAAGTTTCCAGTCTGAGCAGTTACGGTTATAACCGATCTCTATATTTTTCGAAGTTTCACGAAGCAAATCGTGATTACTACGGAAGAGACCACCAGTTTCACTTCCTCCTATCGCACCATAGCCGACCACTTGTGTCGTGTCGGCGAAAGAGAGGTAAGTACGCTGTGATTGACCTTCGCCTTGGACTGTCAACATACTTATTTCTGCCATTGGAGAAAATTCTGAACCATCGCGATTGGTGTCGTCTAAAGAGGCACCGGCTTTAAACATCACACTTGTTTTATCGTCCAACTTATGACGGTATTCTGGAAGAAGGCTCAGCTTGCGATAGTTCCGACGGGTGAAATCACCTTTTTCTAGAGCGCTTGATTCTATGTGGTCAGCGGTCAATTGTAAGTTGTAGTTTAGCGATAATTTATGATCGATTCTACGGACTCCAGATAACCCAAATGCAAGAGCTTCGGTTTGATGGACAAAGTTATTGTTCGGAGAAAAGCGGTTGAAGATATAGTGGTCGTTATTCTTCCGATAGTATGCACTAGCTTCCCAATTACTATCTTCAGCATAGCCTTGTTGATGATTAACGATGAAGAGGCTTGTTTGTATGTCTTCTGTTTCGTAAGGGTTGAAAGCGGTATACTGATCACCGGTATACATACCGAATTGTCCAAAGAACTTGGATTGGTAACCGGAGAAGAAATCCGTTTGTGACTGAGGTCCGATTATTTGAATCCTCGCAGTCGCTCGCTTAAAATTATGATCGCTATAGCTTACGGTTCCATCGCTTTCAGATCTTGAGAATTCCGTTTCATAGCCAATGGTCCATGGGCTATTTTCATCAAGCGGTTGGATATGGGCGTTATGAATTCGTTGGAAGTTCAGCTGATTATCGCCTACACCTAGTGTTGTACTCCCGCCATTTCTCATCTGGCTCCATTTGTAGGAGATGGTTGCTGCCGTACTATTAAATCCACGAAACGCGTTGTCGACGCCCGTGTAAACATTAGGTTCCCTGAGCATCTCTGGGGCGATAGGTAATTCAGTGGAGTAGTGTCCAGTTTGTGGATCAAAAAGTGTGGCCGCACCTACTTGAAATCCAGTTGCTTCAAAGATACCGCCACGAATGTTAACGTCACCCTGAGCTTCCGCCATATTACGCGATTGGAAATCAATACGAGGGTCGAAGTCTAGGTTAGAAACAACAGATTCAAAAGTGGCTGCGGGACGAAGGTTCGCAGTTCTTTGAGTACGTACGGTTAAAGTCGGAAGGGGATAGTTATCAAAAGTACTGTCGCTTGCCGCTATTATTGGTTCGGGATTGCAGAGACTGAACTTGAAAGCTATGAGTGAAAGTAGAATAAAATGTGCTGTTCCCTGAGTAGTCATCTTCAACTTTAGTACATACTTCCTTGTAAAAAGCGATTGTTAACTAATATTATTTATGAGTTAACAAATATACTTGAAGCTGCGAGGAATCCTTATTTTTGGTTAGGTCCTACACCACTTTTAATTCGAAATAATTAATAAATTGAAAAAAAAAATCCAAGAAATATTCTTAGCTGGAGGGTGTCTTTGGGGCGTCCAAGAATTTGTACGCCATCTTCCTGGAGTTGTTTCGACGCAGGCGGGTAGGGCTAATGGAAGCTTCCAGTTCCTCACGGGGCAATATGATGGCTACGCAGAATGTGTTCGGGTTTCTTTTGATACGGACACACTTTCAGTCACCCAGTTATTGGAATATTTTTTTGAAATCATTGATCCTTACAGTGTCAACCGTCAGGGGCCCGACGTTGGCATGAGATATCGCACAGGTATCTACAGTCGTGAGGACAATCACTTGGCTCAGGCAAAGGAATTTATAGAGTCTAGGAAGGATGCCCGGAAGATAGTCGTTGAGATTCTGCCTTTAACTAATTACCTAAGGAGTGCGGATGAGCATCAGGAACGCCTTAAACACTTCCCTGAAGATGCCTGTCACTTGCCTAAAGAGATCTTACATAAGTATCGAAAGATCAAATAAACCTACAATAAACGGGCTTTTTAAAAGATTAGGTATTTTGAATCGGATTCCCGATACAATCCCCAGATTTCAACATATTTTATTAGTCATTCGCTGATATATATACGGAACACAATGAGTGATTCAGAAACCCTAAAACCACACTTGACATGCAAGAGGTCGGCGTTTCGGAACCGCCTTCTCCCCCAGCACCCCTCCCGTTTTTGTTCGCAAAGACAGGTCGGATCCAGCCCTGAGATTAGGAATACCTCATTTCGGAAAGAAACCCAAACACCTAGGACTTCTCCTTTATTATCGCCATTCGTGCTTTGGATACCTGCCAAGGAGCTCCTTTTTAATGCTCGGGTAAGATATAGTCCAAAAAGCTTCCAAATCATCCGTCAGTTGAACCGGTCTCATATTCGGTGCCAATATCTCTAGCTTAGGTGAGCACCGACCCTGGCACATCTTGGGCACTTGCTTCAAGTCGTAGAGCTCCTGGATCTTTGCGGAGAGCACGGGAACACCCGAATCATACCGCAGCCGGCCCGTTTTCCCATTCTTCATCTTAATTCGAAGGGGAGCTTCCTGCTCAACCACGTTTTCAACCTCAGTGCCAAACCAACTTTTAACCACTGAAAGCACTTTCTGACGCTTTAAGTCTCTAACACTCTTAGCCCCGTAGCAGCACTGCTCGATCAGCAAGCCTTTGACCTCCTCATCAAATTCATCGATATCGTATTCAGTAAAATGTGACGCTACAAATCGGACTCGTTCAAGATAAGACTCTACTTCAGCATCCCACTTGTCTAGTTTCGCTTTTCCACTTCCGACTACCTTTGCAAGCTCGCGAGCCGCCTTGCCTAAATCCACATCTAAATTTTCCTTACTCTCAATTATCAGATCACGGTAACGCACAAAGGCCCGCTCAACTACACGCTTCTGCTTTTCATCAAACACAGTTTCCGAGCCCGACTCGAACCTAGTGGGAAATAATTCATCCAGCCACTCGCGTTCTATACGTGAACAGAGATTCAGCACGGTTCTCACCTCCCCGCTCTGACTTCCGATTTCATTAATCTCACAGGCAATAAACAAGTCCGAGTCCCTAGCAGCGCTCTCACGGGCAAGAACTCCTCTTAACCCTCCCGTCATTTCCGCTCTCAAAGTCCCACGATCCAATCGTTTGCAAACTCGATCAGGAAATCCCGTCAGCAAGCATTTGACAACCAACTCTTCAGCGGCCGGAGCCTCCCGGACGAGAGAAAGATCCGCATATTGGGCATTTCTGAAAATCTGCTCCGCACCCTTCTCCACCTGACGCACTGTCTGGGTATGAATCCCCAAGTCCTTGCAGTATCCAAGACTAAAGCCTTTGGCTTTGGCTCCACTCCACGCCCTCATTTGAGCGATCAAATCGCTGTTTGAGCAGTCCCCAAGAATCTGTTCTCGACGGGCCTGAATCGACCGGTCCACGTTTCGCAGGAGAACCCCTTTTGACTGGGCGATGGCCGCTGCGAGAGACATTTTCTCAACACAGCTGTAATAATTCGCCGCGAGCATCATAGCTCCATAACGTGGATGGAGCGTAAACTTGCTCATTTTAATCCCTTTCCCAGTGAGCCTTCCCTGCTCGTCTATTGCATTCAACATAAGCAGCAGTTCGCGAGCTTCGATCATCCGACTTTCAGAAGGCGACTCAAACCAATTGAAAGTATCCAAGCATTCTATACCTGAAGCAAGTATGGCTAGGAGCGACTCAGCCAGATCCATCCGCTGAATTTCGGGCAAATCAAACTTAGCACGCTGGGCATGATCCCTTTCAGACCAAAGCCGAACGCATTGACCCGGAGCAGTGCGTCCCGCCCGTCCCATTCGCTGTCTAGCAGAAGCGTGACTAATCTTCTCAATCCACAAAGTATTGATACCCCTTTGGGAATCGTAGCGGGCAATCCTGGCTTGTCCGCTATCGACCACTAGTCGAACATCGTCTATCGTGAGAGATGTTTCCGCTACATTGGTCGAAACAATCACTTTCCGGCGATCGCAGGCGTCAATCGCCGCGTCTTGACTTCGCGGACTTAGTTCACTATGAAGCGGAAGCAATTTAAACTCTTTCGCCGAAAGGCGTTCTCCCAACGACCGGATCGTTCGACTAATCTCGAACGCTCCCGGCATAAATACTAAGACATGCCCTTCGCTTTGCTCTTTCACTGCGTTTGCGACGGACCGAGCCGCCAAATCCCAAATGGGAGTTTTGGACTGATAATTCCTCTCATCTATGTGCGAAACTTCGACAGGGAAAATGCTTCCACTCGATCTCACGATCTTGCAGGGGTCCAAATACGCTTCCAGTCTAATCGAATCGAGCGTGGCCGACATTACGACCATCTTAAGATCTGGTCTAAGGCTCCGCTGCAGCATATTCGCCCGGGCTAGCGTCAAATCCCCGTGTAGGCTTCTTTCATGAAACTCGTCGAAAACAATACCCGCGACTCCCCTAAGCTCTGGATCATTGATAAAGCGACGCAGCAGGATACCCTCTGTGACAAATCGAATCCTCGTTTGGCGAGAGCTCACATTCTCGTTTCGGACTTGGTAGCCAACAAGGCCTCCAAGCTTTTCCCCCATTTCGAAAGCGACGCGACGGGCTAGCATGCGAGTTGCTATCCTCCTCGGCTGAAGAACTACCAGCTCACCTTCATTCAGAAGGCCTGCTCGGTAAAGCATTTGCGGTATCTGAGTCGATTTACCCGAGCCCGTGGGCGCCTCTAGTATTATGCGGTTCTGATCGCGGCATGCTTTCAGAAACTCTACTTCTATCTCCGAAATAGGAAGGCTCATTGGATGAAGTCCAACAAAAGTGTAAAAACACGCTAGCGAAAAATCAGTCTACTTTATTACTGTAAATGGTCGATCCTGCCCATCAATCCGCTTGCCAATGGGCATACGAAGCGCCATGCCCATCGCTTTTCAGATTTCCGGGACTATCAAAATGAAACAGAACCAAGAAATTCGCAACATCGCCATTATCGCTCACGTCGACCATGGCAAGACGACTTTAGTCGATTGCCTGATGCAGGAGGGCGGCATTTACCGCGAGAATCAGAAAGCGGAAGAAAGGGCTATGGACTCGATGGACCTAGAGCGAGAGAAAGGGATCACGATAAAAGCCAAAAACACTTCCGTCCACTGGGAGGGAAAGACAATCAATATCGTCGACACTCCCGGACACGCCGATTTCGGCGGAGAAGTTGAGCGGGTAATGAAAATGGTGGATGGCGTGCTGCTTTTGGTAGACGCCAAAGACGGACCTCAGGCCCAGACTCGATTTGTGCTTCGCAAAGCCTTGGCTCACGGGCTCAAACCGATTGTCGTCGTAAACAAAATCGATCGGGAATTCGCGGATCCTGAGCGCGTTCACGACCTGGTACTGGAGCTTTTTCTCGAGCTTGACGCAGACGAGGACCAATTCAACGCTCCCTTTCTCTACGGCTCCGCCAAAAACGGCTTCATGGTCAAGAATCTTGAGGATGAACAACAAGACATGACCCCGCTTTTTGAAACGGTTCTTTCAGAAATCCCAGCCCCAGAAGCTGACCCCGGGGGGGAATTCCGGATGCTAGTCAGCAATATAGACTGGGACAACTACGTCGGGCGTGTAGCAATTGGCAAAGTCATCAGCGGCACGGTATCGATAAGCGACAAGATTTTCCGTATCAAAAAAGACGGGGTAAGGGAACGAACCAAAGTGACAAAGGTCTTCGAATATTCTGGCTTGGGATCAAGCGAATCTGCAAAGGGAGAGGCGGGCAACATTGTTGGTATCGCCGGATTCGATGAAGTAGACATCGGAGAAACACTCTGTTTAACCAAAGAACAAGAACCTCTGCCATCGGTGGACATCGATCCGCCGACGGTTCAGATGCAGTTCTGCGTCAACGACGGGCCGCTCGCGGGACGCGATGGCAAACTTGTGACATCGAGACAGATTCGGGAAAGACTTTTTCGCGAGATGAAAACGAACGTCTCTATCCAAGTTGAGGACACAGATATGAGTGGTATATTCAATGTTTCCGCGCGCGGTGCAATGCAGATTGCGGTATTGGTGGAAACAATGCGCAGAGAAGGATTCGAACTTCTAGTCTCGCGACCGACTGTAATTACCAAAGAGATCGATGGGAAGACCATGGAACCATTTGAGACGCTATGGATCGAGCTACCAGAGGATTGCATGGGAGGAATCATGGAAAATCTGTCAAATCGACGGGGTAAAATGACCAGCATGGAGACCCGTAGCGGAACTATTTTTCTGGAAGCGGAAATTCCGACTCGGGGAATCATCGGTTTGGAAATCGATTTGGTAAATGCGACAAGCGGCCACGGTATAATGTCGCACCTGTTCAAGGAGTACCGTCCAATGGCCGGAGACATTACCACGCGATTAACCGGAACGCTTGTCTCCATGGACCACGGAAAAACAACCTCCTACTCGCTCGCAGCCCTCGAAGACCGAGGCAAGCTTTTCGTCGGTGCCGGAACCGAAGTATACGAAGGGATGATCGTGGGAGAGAATCCACGCACTAACGATATTCCAGTTAATCCGACTAAAGCGAAACAACTGACAAATTTCAGAAGCCAAGGAGATGGCAAAGGTATCCAACTTTCCCCGCCGATTGAGTTCTCACTTGAGCGTTCAATTGAGTATATCGCTCCCGACGAATTCGTTGAGGCGACTCCATCTTTTCTTCGTCTTCGCAAGAGAATCCTAAATGCGACCCTGCGCAAGCGAGCAGCTCGGATTTAATTTTCCTTTGATTCCTGCAAAGTAACTGATTCTTGAAGCAACCAGTCGCCTGCCTGCCTACGATACAATTCTATCTCAGTAGCCCGACAAGAAATGGAGAAGTAGTCTTCATTCATGAGGAGGAATACCTCCTCTAGCTCGTATTGGCTTTTACTAAAGTTAGCCGCAAGCAGGAGCCTCGGCTGGTAACCCTTGTCGCGATAACTTCTTTCGAGATGCAGTCCCTGTTGAACTCGTTTCCAAATCGATTTAAATCCGTCTGCATTCCTCGGCCCCAGGCCAAGCGACTGGGTCTCTTCGTCCCAATCTACCATTGATATATTATAAGAGAACGCCGAAAGATCGCAACTAAACCCCTGAATAAAATCAGCGAACCTTCTTGTTTCATAACCTGAAAAGCGGTCCGTTCCCGACAATTCTAAGATCAGCAAATGAGGAGGTATCATCGCCCTAGAAGACTGCAGCTATTTCGACCTAAAGCCGTGGAGCACTCGTGTCCATACTTTTGTGGGCAAAACGATTGAAACGCTTCCTTCCGTAGTCATTAGCTCACGTCCGCATCGACACGAGTTTCTCCAGCCGATCCCATTCCACCAAGTACCTCTCAAAATGCGATTTGCCATTCACGATTTCGTTTTCTAGCAACTGCCGCACAAGACTCTGCTCCTTCTCATAGGCTTCATCGCCGAGAAGTCCCCCAAAGTGGGCAATTCTCGCCCAAAGCAGATGGGTGGTAATAGCATCAAACTCATTATAGTTCACAATCCCCTGAAGATCGCCTCGCAACCACATTCCTGATACACTACCTCCATCTGTTTCCACTTTTCCTGGAATCCCACACAGACAAGCGATCTCGTTTAGCTTGGGCGTCTGGGCAAAACGTCCCAATATTGGTGCTAGATCTACATTGAAATCACCGGACTGGGCGAAATAGTCAACACCCTCCCAAGGTTTATCCGGACGCTCCCCCAACCCTTCCCCAAACAGGCTGTTCACAATCGAACGCTGGATAATTATAGGTACATCTGCATTGTGCGAGTTGTATCCAACAAGTTGAGGCTTTCGCGATCCTATTGCCTTCAAAAGCGTTTGTAGAATCGACTTTTCCTTAATCTTTTCGGGGTCACTAACATCAACGGGCAGGGTAACGAGCTTGATCGAGACTTCTCCTTGACTTATCTCCCTAAAGACGCCACAAATAGATACGATTCTGCAGAGCACGGTCTTGAGATAAGGCTCTGGCATTTCTTCAGTCGCTCCAGCCTCCAACCAAAGGCGTCTCATGGCATCTTCATTTCCCTGAGCACCTTCACCGAGAACACCATATAAAATCTCAGCTGAAAGCGGATCGGGAATCCACTCGATATCGAATGAAAAGAGGCAAGGATGAATCGTCTTAAACACGGTCGATTGCTTATCAGCTTGGCCACAAATTGTTAAGGTAATTTTTCGCCTAGGCTAATAATGCTTCGGAACTAAATCTTATGCGAATACGGGGCTAATCTTCAGTATCGACATCCTCGTAGCGACGCCTTGAGCTCTATTTCGAATAATGAAGCTACAAAACGAACTCACAATCGCCAAAGAGGCAGTACGACAAGCAAGCGTACTATGCGCTTCCGTTCAATCGAGCCTTGGTTCAGTAGTGCAATTGGACAAGGCCGACAAGTCCCCAGTTACAGTCGCCGACTACGGAGCCCAAGCTTTGGTTCTAAATATTCTGGCGGAAGCTTTCCCAGAAGATCCGGCGGTTGGCGAAGAAGATGCGGGCGAGTTACGAGACCCTGAAAACGCTCCCCTTCTCTCATCGATCATCGAGCAAGTACAAAAAGTAGACTCTTCACTTGAAAGGAATAGAATACTCGATTCCATCGATAGAGGTTGCCATACCGGAGGCCCTTCAGGCCGATTTTGGACACTCGATCCCATTGACGGGACGAAAGGTTTTCTTAGGGGTGACCAATATGCAGTCGCACTGGCTCTCATCATCGATGGCGAAGTAGTACTTGGCGTTCTCGGTTGCCCGAACCTAACCGTGGATCCATACGTTTCAAATCCACAAGTTGGCACCATACTTTACGCGGTAAAAGGCCAAGGTGCCTACCGAGCCCCTCGCTCGGACCTTTCAAGAGCTTTCAAGATCACATGCGATCAGATCAGTGATCCCGCCCTCGCGGTCTTCTGCGAATCGGTTGAAACCGGTCACACCGCTCACGGGTGGTCTAAAAAGATCACCGAACTCTTAGGGTCCAAATCAAAACCCTTTCGGATTGACAGCCAGTGCAAATACGCGGCCGTTTCCCTAGGTCAGGCATCCATTTACCTCCGTCTGCCGACCAGACCCGGCTACGAGGAGAAAATTTGGGATCACGCCGCGGGCTACATTATATTAATGGAAGCAGGCGGCAGGATTTCCGATACCCTTGGACAGCCGTTAGACTTTTCTGTAGGTCGCACGCTCAGAAACAACCAAGGAATCGTCGCTACTTCATCAGGAGTTTTTGACTTAGTACTGCAGGCAACCATTGAATCCGCCTGATTGCTCAAGTTGCTATCAAAACCGGTAAAAAAGTTTTAGACTATCTAGTGAAACCTCTGATGCAGGCGAAAATGAACGCCCTCACAGAACGCTAGGGACCATAGATGACGCCCCTTCCGCTCGGACCGTAGATTATTGAAGGCATACTGGATTCCCTACGCGGAATCGGCGTTGGATACCTTTCCTGAATTTCACGGCCCCGTGCCTTGAGCGTTTCGCGTTCGAGCCCTACAAACGCCCCGCCATGCTCGTAAGTCAATTCACGCATAAGGTTGGCAAATTTTAATCCAGATTGGCTGAGGGACAATGAATTCCGAATAAGATTCGGAAAACCAACGGCATTTATAATCGCCATGCGTTCTCCATTATTGTTCTTATTGAGCTTGTCCAAGGTATTGAGGACGGGTTCAGAACGGCCCGTAAACTCGTCCCCGAAAACATAAACGCCCATCTTCATTTCCTTGTTTTCAGGCTCCGCAAGATTGCGAATGGCTTGAGCGATTCCCGGAACAGGATTACTGTCGCTATTATAGGGATATAGCCTGACTGCTCGAATCATATAGTCTCGCGTCTCCTGATTGTCCGTCATCCATTTGCTTCGCATACCCCGGCCCATGATGAAATGCCCGTCTGCATCTAAAAGTTGTATACCTTTTACCTCTGGGTATGAATCAAGTGTTTCCTCAAATTTTTGGATCACATATCCCCAGACCAGACTCGTACTCGGATCACGCATACTTCCAGATGTATCTATAACGAAGGCAATATGATTGCTCTCCACCGAAATCCCTACGGGCGAGGGCTGCATCTTCTTCTGCTCAATTTCGGGGTCCGTCTGCATTACTGCCAGCTCATCCTCAATTTGCTCGAGATCAGTCAACAATTTGTCTCTGCTAAACACCTTGTCGCTTATCTTCCTTTTCAGATCCGCCAGCACCGCATCCAAGTCCTGCTCCACTATCCTTTTTTCTTTTTCCTTGTCCCGTTCCAGACGGATAAGAGTGGCGATCTCCTCGGTGACTATTTCGTATTCATTAAGCTGGAGCATTCGCTGCTGAATGATCCGCTCCAAGGCGATTCTCAAATTCGTAATCTCTTTGGTCTTCTTTCCCATCGTTATGACAAACAAGAGGATAATTGCCCCAAATCCACAGCAAATGACGTCTAGAAATGAAAGGCTAAAAATCTGTGTGGACCGCTTCCGTTTCATGTATTGGGCCAGGATTTAGAGGGGCAGACCATGGAGCCTCCTTGCTCATCCGCTAACCGCCAGTAGTGCACGGCAGCGCCAGGATCATTCTTCATAGGATATAACAACACGCTAACTGGAGCATTATAAACCAAGGCTTTCCTTGCTACCCGAAACATGTTGATTCGATCATGGTCATCCAGGACCGACGAACCTTCGTAACTTTCGGCCAGCGTAGGGAGTCCATCGACGATAAGAACTACACGATCCGGCGTGATAGGCATGTCATCTACCATATCGAATGCCTTTTCCAAATTCGCTCCTTGCTGGGGAACGACCTTGTCTAGCTCTTCGAGAACCTCTTGCGTTACATCGCTATCATTTGGGTCGAACCATTCTGACCCATATCTGGATTCGATAGGATTCAGCTCGTTGTTGAAAAGTATAATTTTGTATCGAGAAGTCGGCTTTAGGTTCGCAATCATCCATGTCATTCCCTTTTTGACACGACTCCATTTCGGGGAATTGCGTTTTTCTTCATCCGAGTCCGCTTGCCGGGCTACAGCGGCTTCATACTCATCATCCGTCATACCACCCGATGCTTCGATCAGGAACAGTACATTGTCTCCCTGGATATCGAATCCGGTTAAATACTGACGGCGTACCGCGTTTGGAATCGGGATGGGAGGTTTTTCTTCCTGCATGGGCATATTCTCTTTGTCATCTAGCAATTTACCCAAGCCTTCTTCCATCGAAGCCAACTGAGAGAGCAACAACGCAAACTCATCTTCGAGCTCGGTTTGCATCTTCTTTTTTTCGTCAATTTCAACGGTCGCATAGCGGTTTTCATTTCGTATCGTGCTTAATGACCTTTGAAGTGCTTTGAGCTCTTGGTCTTTCAGAGAGATGTCATTCTCCATCTGGCCGATCACTTGCTCTATCTTCGCTTTGATATCAATGAGGGTATCCGATTTTTTACCTACCGTTAGGACGAACAAAAGGAGCACCGCTCCAAATCCGCAGCAAATACAGTCTAGGAACGACAAGCTAAAAACCTCAGTCTCCCGCTTCCTTCGTTTCATGCGGAATCTCCTCCCTGATTTCCAGAATCAATGCGGTGGATCAAGAGAAGTCGTTTTCGATAACCCTGCATGAGCACTTCAACCGCATCTCCGGCTTTCAAGATTGCGTCATTCTCGCCATCAAAAGCCGCTCCTTCAGAAGCCTCAAGAGTCCAGCGTTCGCCTGCCAACTTCAACTTGCACAATTCGACGGGTTTTCCCGCGATGTTGCGATTCGCTACGAGATCGAATAATTCACTCTCGCCGATACCAATAGAAAATAAATCTCCAGACAACTCGTAGGCCAACCCGTCACATACGATATGAGTAGGGCTCAGAGAACGGCCATCCTTCGAAACCCTGATCGTCGCAATCTTCTGTATCACATCCAGAGTCTCAGGATTTCCAAGTAATGAAATACCCACTTCTGTACGCGTCTCTTCCAATTTATTCACCACATCCCAATTTTTGCCATAGTTCGCCGCTCCGAACGCACCACTTTCCGTCTGTAGTTCTTTCACAAACCCTATTCCTTGGGAGACAATCGTGCCCTTCAAACCCTGTATTGCTGCAGCCCTTCCCGAGAGAGCAATTTGGATTTCCTCGTCGCTTTTGGTAAAGTCATTCACTGCTCTGAGAATCATTTGAGTAAGTGCTTTGACCTGGGGTGCCAACTCCTTGCCTGCAAGATCTTTGGAAATAACCATTTGGCGCGACTTTTCGTGCGTTGAGACCTCCAGACTCGCCTCATTAGACCGCCCAAGGTTGAAAAGCATGTCTCGCGTTTGAGCATGAAATGCACGCTCGATCATTCGGTCTTCAGTGATATCGAACGAAGTCTCGACTAAGAAGCGCTTTGACATCGAAGTCGTGAAGCGTTTAAGCATTTTGCTAAACCCATGTTGAGGCAAACGAGCAAAGTAAACACGCTCCAATCCTGATTGCTTGTGAAAAACGGTGATGTGCGTTGCTTGGGAGAGCAGGTCTATATGAAAAATACGCTCTCCCTCCGGCACATTCCAAAGACCTTCACGGTACAATGCCGCCGCGGCCATGTCGACGATTCCCGCTACCGGAATACCAATGTCCGAAAGAATCCCTAATAACAAGCCCAACCGCTCCTCAGACTTTTCGTTTTCTTCAAGATAATGCCCAGGCGCAGCAATGACCGCCCTGTCAATCTCTCCAATCTCGTTCTTAATTCGATCCGCAAGCTCCACAAAAAATTTGTAAGCAAGCTGCGAATACATTAATCGACTATAGTGTCCATCTAGGCTCGTTGCTTGGAAGGAAAGATCATCAATAAACTCACTGCAAGTCCGACGTGGATAGACGAACGCCATCTCTTGAGCGTCAGAGCCAAAGGTAAGCTCGCCCGCCCGCGCATAGGCACAGGCGGGAAACGAATCACTTCCATCTGCCAACTTGAGAACATGTGAAGTACCATCATCTTCGATTACGACGCAATTTACGCCAACGTCACTCAATTCTATACCCAACGTCGCCATAATTTTAGGTATAGTTGATTTGGCTTCCCTCAGCAGCCGGAGTTTTCATTAGCGTTATCACGCTTTTCGTCGCCAAGTCCTCCATGTCTATAATGAGCGTTTCTTGCTTCGACTGGAGTAGGTGGACCATCAACATCAAAGCAATACTTAAGAGCAACGCAATGAACGTAGAATTGAAGGCTAGGCCCAAACTCGAGGTAACACCGCTAATATCTCCTTGGATCGCCATATCTGCCTGTCCCAACGCTTCACTAATACCTCGAACAGTACCAATGAAGCCAACCGACGGGATCGCCCAAGCTATGTAGCGGATCAAGGACAGGTCAGACTCCAGTTGTTCGTAAGCCATTTCACAGCGCTCACTTACTGCGTGTGCCGCATCTTGAATCGAACGGGTCGCATCAAAACGATGAAGAGCTGCGAGGATTACGTCCGGCAGGATTTTACCCCTTAATCGAGGCGTACGCCTCACTTGGCTTTCGACTTCTTTAAAGTGAGCCAGCGCATCCTCCGGCATAATTCGCTCACCCCTAGAAATCTTCAAGAACTGGCGGTCTGCCATCGATTGTTCCCCAAACAGTTTTGTGAACTTAAACACCATAATAATCGATGCCCACATCATGAGAATAAGGCACGCTAGTTGCTCGTTATTCTTTAAAATGACCGTAAATGAACGTTCCGGAATGAAAGTCCCCTCCAAATTCTGACTTTTCTGGATGCTATTGGTAATCTCAATTGCCTCCGATACCGGCCAAATGTAGAACCTGTAGACGAGCAATACAACGATCACCGAGACAATTAGCCCCACCGTTTGAGTTAGGAAATCTCGCGATAAAAACCCTTTATTCTTCATATTCAATAGTTGCCGAACCTACCACTTTGTAATCTTATCACATTACTTAATCTGACAATGAAATCCAGCACTCGTTACGAGAAACAATACGAAAGAGGGCACCTAACGGATTCACTGAAAAATATGGGCAACAAAGCGGATTTACAAATGTCTGGAATGAGTCTACGTAAAGCAACATAACAACGAATCCAATCAATTGCGCTATAGCGTAGTTATATTTACAGGTATGAATCGGTCGAAAATCTTAAAAAACACTACAGCAGCAGTCGTAGCCTTGGCTTTCCTGATTTTCCAGTGGGGTTGTGCCGGTCCCGCGGCGTCTAAAACGGTCAAAGGAGCCGGCACGGGAGCTGCCATCGGTGCCGTTGGTGGTCTGGTAACGGGCCAAGACACAGGCGGGCTTCTTGCTGCTGGAGCCGCCGGGGCCGCCATTGGGGCCACCGTTGGGGCAATCCAACAGAACAAAGAAAACAAGCGACAGGATACACTAGCTCAGCAACGTGCTTACAACCAAGCTATTGCAATGCAAAAAAGGGCTATCGACAAGGAAAAGGCAGAGCTGCAGGAAGAGCTTGAAATCGCAGAAGGCTTTCGAATTTCAAACGCGGAGCTTGAGGAAATGTCCGGCCGTGCCGAATCAGCAGAGGAGCGCCTGAAAGCATTGCAAGCTGTCAGACAAGCCGCCATTGACCGGAAAAAGGCTCTCGATGAGATGGAGCAACGGGAGAGGGACGCTCTCGCTGAAATTGCCCGCCTAGAAAAAGAACTGGCAGCATTAGAGTCCGAGAGTGGATCGAGACCGAGTGATTTAGAATAGGTAACCGCACCCTTTCACAGCTTTTAACCGATGAAACTGAAGTTCTTACAGAACAAGTTTTACTTTAGAGTCGGAGCGATTCTCGCCATCGCTTTCCTAAGCGGGTGCAACACAACCTACGAAATGGAAGTGGATGCGATTACAAACCCTGCGTTGAACGATGCCGAATCCTATGTGATCGTACCTCGAGACCCAGAAACGGACATCAATGATCTGCGTTACAAAGAAACCGTAGCCTACATTAAAACTGCACTCTCCGGAAAGGGCATGTACGAAGCTCTGAGTACGCAAGACGCAGACATGGTTGTCGAAGTAGACTATGGGATGGAGCCGCCAAGAAGGGAATTCAAAGTCGTCGAGGAACCCGTGTTTACAACCATTCAGCAACCAGATAGAATCCAGACCGTTTCTCAAAGGGACCCCAAAACTGGCCGTATTATCACCTACACAGTCAGGGTTCCTGGAGCTCGATCGCGCGAGTTGATTGGCTATCAGGAGAGGTTGGTTTCCGTTATCGTGAACGAAAAATACATGGAACTAACTGCCAAGGAGAATCTCTACGAACAGAATGGTGATATTCCCGCACAGGAAATTTGGAGCGTGCGAGTGAAGAACTACGATGAGAATGATGATCTTAGAGAGTATCTTCCCATAATGGCAGCATCAGTAGCGGACTATGTAGGTGAAGACACAGGAACTAATCACAGTGTCCGCTTAAAAGAAAAAGACGAAGTGGTTCAGTTCATAAAGCGTGGCATCACCAAGAAACCCGAAGACGATGCTTTACCATCCGAGGGATAAGGTTTCAGGCTTATTACTTGCGGATCTGCTCCCAACCAAACCCTAGCATTAGCCCGCCGGACCTTTACCTTAAAATTTTATCCAACAAAGCCTGAAAATTGGATTTAGATTCGAGAGGCTATTTCTAAGGGAAACGCTCTTTTGAACGATTTCGAAAGCTCACGCGTACTGTTTTAGAAGCGTCTTGTCGGCACACCAATCGATAAGATGAGAATCACAAAGAGTAGCTAGTTCTAAAATCAACCCACAGGGGTTGCTTTTCTTAATGTTCTGGTCGTTCATCAAATCTTTTTACGAAGGAACCCTGATATCGTTGCCCCCAAAGTAAAAGCCATCCACCCCACGGCTCATATAACCGATGAAACGTTCTAGAACTGGAGTAATGAATCTCGTGCTAACCATAAATAAGAACCAAGCATTACTTACATAATCAAGTTAATGGGAACACGTCTCATCTAGTAAGGACATGACCGAGGCTCTTTTGGTCAGCTGCCATATAGAATCGGGCCATGCAGACCGCCCTTTTGCTTTGCATTATTATTACACGACGAGTGGAGCTTCCATAACTGTAATCGCAACAAATCGTTTGTCGATCACGGAGTACACGTGACCTTCTTTTTACCTAGATTCTGTCGTAAAATACACCATATATCTTGCCTGGAGGGAATTCCTGCAGAATGAGTTCCTCTTGATGAGCCACGAACAAACCTCTGACTGCCTCCATCGATTTTACAATCGAGACTCCCTCGCCTTATTGTTCTAAATCGGCCTTTTTGTATATGAGCAGACTAAAATGTAAACTGTATTTAACTTTTAAATACTTATTATTTCCTTTCCAAATCCCAATCTTTAGAAATAATTCTGAATCTTCCGACCGGAGATCCATGCTTCTCCAAATGGGAGAGGATCTCCCCCTCGAATTCGTAGACGAGTCCAATCTCTCGCATGAAAATGTTGACAGTGGTGAAAAGCACTATGCCGATTACACAGCATTTTCCACAAATGATAAATTACCACTGGTACATAAAAACCATATTGGCCAAAATTTCTACTGACTCATCCGCTTTAAACTGGAAAACAATCTTCACCTCCCTTACCTTTAAGGATTCCAATCGTATACAACCCCCTAAATTACTGGTCACCGCCGATTGCCTCCAACGCTCTGCCGGAGCAAACTATGCCACTTTATATAGGAATTCTTACCCCTCGCCGCAGAAACGTAGGAGTGTCAAGGTCCTGCCCTTCAAATACGAATCCGTCTGTGTCTTCAAATTCACCTCTCGGATCACCTTCATTGAAAGAGAACTCGTCTTGCTCCACCTTTACCTTCTTGGCGTGAATTTCCTTATTTTTCCTGTTCTTGGGCAAGGTCAGCTCGGCTGGATCAGCCTCGAGTGATGGTGGTCTGGGCTTTTTTCGCCCTCTGAAGATCGAAATATCACTAATATCACTAGTCCCAATAACGCAGATCTCGACCTTGTCCCCAAGTGATTCGTCAATCACAGCTCCCATGACGACATTCGCGTCTTTCCCAAAAGACTCAGTCACCCTGTCCATAATTAGCTGCGTTTCACCGATACTAAATCCAGCGCCTCCTATCAAATTAACGAGGAGCTGATCTGCCTTCTTTGAAAACTCAGGAGTATGAAGAAGGGGGCAGAGCTTTAGGTTTTCAAGCGCTTCTTCCGCAGCATTTTCACCCGAACCTTCACCGAGCCCGAAAAGCGTTTTTCCTGCACGATGGGAAAAAACCTGCTGCAACTGGGAAAAATCCAGATTAATCAATCCCGTTTTGTTCATCATCGACCAAATCGATTTGATCGCTCTTTCGATCCAAGCATCAGCATGGCTAAAGGCTTCTAAAAGGGACGCTCCCGGCTCACTCTCTTGAATGAGCAGATCGTTAGGCAAAGGTATTACGGCATTCGCTACCTCCCTCAAATGCTCCAGCCCATCCTTGGCCACTTTTGCTCTTCCCGCCCGCTCGATCGTAAACGGCATCGTAACGAATGCTATAACGGTCGTTCCATTTTGGGAAGCCAAGTCAGCGAGCACTGGAGATACGCCCGACCCTGTTCCACCGCCCAAACCTGCGGTGATAAAAAGCAAATCGATGCCTTTTACAATACCTTCAAGGACTTGCTTGTCCGCTACGGCCGCTTCCCGTCCTATTGACGAATCCCCCCCTGCTCCGAGCCCACGCGTAACCCGCTTTCCGATACAGTACTTATCAAGCACGGGCGACCCAGCCAAGGATTGTTCATCTGTGTTGATAGCCGTCAGGCCAACTCCATTGGGATTGGAAAGCATCAGTCGATCTACAATGTTGGAACCAGCCCCGCCGATACCAACAACCTTCATTTTCATTCGCCCGGTTTCGTACATCTTAAATCCGTTTATCTTAGTTAAATAGACCCTTCAACTTACCAATTATTCCCGCAGGCTGCCCTTCCGAGCCCACTTTACTTTGGTATTGCAGCCCATACTTTAAAAGCCCCAGAACAACGCTGTACTGAGATTCCCTCAATTCGCCAGAAGCCATTGTTCCGTTTTCTCCAATTCTTGCCGGAACACCAAACACGAGTTCCGCACAATTATCGCTCCGTATCAGGTTGGCACCGCCTCCACTCAAAATCACCCCACCCAAAAGCCTTTCTCGGCGTCCATAGGCACCGAGTTTCTTCTGTACTACCTCAAAAATCTCGGACATCCGCAACTCAACGATCTTTTCGATGCTCCAAAGCGGAATTGGGCGGTCCCCAATTTCGAAATCGTTATTGAGCCAAACTTTCTCCGTCTTGTTCTTATGCTCTAACACAGCAGTCCCGTATCGATGCTTTAGACTCTCTGCCTGGCTCAGGCGCATGCGAAGCCCGATACTCAAGTCATTGGAAATATGGTCTCCCCCAATTGGCATACTACCCGCCATTACGCAGTTTCCATCTTGGTAGACGGCGTAATCTGTCGCACCCTGCCCAATATCGACCACGAGACAGCCATTCGTTTTTTCCTCATCAGACGCTACTACTGAACCCGCCGCGAGAGCTGATAGAACAACGTCATCCACATGCAAATTGAATCCGTTGATGATATGGATCGCGTCTCCAATCTTTCGTGCATTGCCATGAATAGTCCAATAGCTGGCTTCGAGCCGGTCACCTTCCAGATTCAATGGCTTTTCGACGGACCTATTATCCAGACGATAAGGTCGTCTCAAATGGTGAATCACCGCACGGTCTTCAGCCAGGTCTCGACCTTTCGCCATAGTCGACACCTGATTGATCTCCTCCATGGATACACGACGATCTCGAGATGTTACATTGACCGAAGCTTCGCTCGGAAATCCCTCGATATCGCTGCCACTTACTGCTAGGTACACTCCATCTATTTTTACTCCAGCTTGCTCCTCCGCCGTTAAAATTGCGGCATGGACACAGTCGCTCGCGTCATGAAAGTCTACGATATCCCCTTTCAAAACACCTTTTGAAGATGACTGTCCGAGGCCGATGATATTCAGACTGCACCCCTCCACTATTTCTCCGAGCAAAACGGAAATCTTGCTCGTTCCAATTTCAATGCCCGCGATTACTTTAGATTTGTACACGTTCGGAAGCGATTTAAATTTATGTAGTATTTAGTTCGATACTCTAACGAGTCATTGCCACGTTAGTAACCGGAACCTGTGAATTCATCGTCAAGTCCACTTTAGCGATGCTCTTGTTGGAATGACTCTTGTGGTAATCAATTATGTAATCCAGCTCAGCCAATTGGCGTCGGTAGTCCGTTGAAACCTGTTCAAAGATGATTTCTTTGGCAAAATTGCTTTTCACAATCAGCTTTGGAAGTGCTTCTAGCGAAACTACTTTCCAAGATCGGTAAATGTGTGGAGCGATTTCAAACGCTTCAGACAAAAGCTTGCCCACATGTTCCATACCTGTGATCGCCTCGTACTGGTCCTCGCTTCGCTTCAATCGAATTCCGTCAAGAAAAGGTAATAGGCTAATTCGCTTCGAATCGTAGCCGATCCCCTCATAGACGACTCCCGTCCGATCAACAAGAAGCGTAATTCTTCCACGCTCAACGTCCTCCGCGAGAACTTTGGCGATAGGCTCTCTTTCCTGAATAGCAATGTAGAGCGTATCCGGAAGCTGGCGGGCTATCTTGACGGAAGAAACTTGTGCTTGAATTTCCAGTCTCTCCTTTAAAATCCCCAAATCTAAACCAAGCAAATTCGGCTTTTCATCACCATCTAGGCCAAGATAGTTAAGTACCCATTCACGGGACAGAGCGTCACTCTCAATTTCGATACTCTTTATTGGAAGCGACTTTCCCGCCCTCGTCAGTGCTGAAGAAACGCCTTCCGTCATGAGAAATAATTTTGCCCCTCCCACTAGCACTACTACGATAATGGAATAAAAGGCAAATTTACGGCAGCGACAAAAAATCGCTCTTTTAAGAGCAGTTGAGCTCATACTCTTCGCCTTAACGTCTTGGTCGATATCTTTCCAAGACCTGGATCTGCTAGCATTTTTCGACGGTTTTCCCCGAGACATATCAACAGACTGAATACTTAGAAAAAAATCTCAAGAACGCAGGCTCTACTAATTTTTTTAACAGAGCTTTAAAACTTATACCCGCCGCTGCTGCAGACATGGGAAGGAGACTTGTTTCCTTCATCCCCGGCAGGGTGTTCACCTCCAAAACAAATGGGTGATTTGATTGGCTGAACATAAGGTCGACTCTAGCATAATCCCTACAGCCGCAGGCCACAAACGTCCGCTCTACGATCTCTTTTATCTCACATTCCAGCTTTGCTGAAAGTGGTGCTGGTACAAAAAACTCGGTTAACCCCTTTGTATACTTACTCGCGAAGTCATATTGCCCCGATCTGGGTCGAATCTCGACGATTTCGGTCGCTTTTCCGTCCAGCACGCCTACCGAAAGCTCTTTCCCAACGATCATCTTTTCCAACATCCAATCATCGAACTTGAGATCTGAAAGCAAATTTTCCAGCTCCTCGACCGAATTCGCAAAACCGAGCCCAATACTGCTTCCTTGCTTCACCGGTTTCAGAACAACTGCCGACCCCAATTTTTCAATCACTTCTCCCGGATCCGGGGGCGATTGTCGATGAAAGGCTATTTGTTCTGCAACCGGAATACCAGCATTACTCAGCACTGACTTTGTCTTCACCTTGTCAAAAGTGAGCTCGCTGCTCCGCACATCGCTTCCCGCATATTCGATTTCCTCTAGCTCCAACAAAGACTGAAAAGAACCATCTTCTCCAAACGTTCCGTGGAGGGTGGAAAACACCACATGTCGCTTTTTATTCAGTTGTACGGGGACAGACTCCTCCGACAGCTCAATTCGCTCTACCTCGAAAAGCGACCCAAACGCTTCAGCAACTGCCAAGCCTGAACTTAATGAAATTTCCCGTTCTGCGGACGTTCCTCCGCATACCACAGCCACTACAGGATCGTTTTTCATGACAGCACATCTTTCCATTCACCGCCGTAAAGCAATGCCTCTGGTTCGAGGTCTACGGATCTTCTCATTTTTGCGGCTCTTATCACTAATCGCACAAGTTCTATCACATCCTCGCTTGTTGCACCGCCCCGATTTATGATAAAATTTCCGTGAACCAGACTGATTTCAGCGCCTCCGATTGCGGATCCTTTTAGACCGAGCTCATCAATGAGCTGCCCCGCGGAGGCACCTTCGGGATTTTTGAAAATGCAACCAGCACTCGGTTCCCTTGGCTGGGATTCTTTACGCTTCGACTGGTAGACATCGATCGCCTTGCGCAATTCAACTTCCTTTTGCCCAACGGAACTAGCGACCAAAATAGCATCCATGGCAATCGCACTCTCGAGTTCTCGACAATGGCGGTAGCCAACACTCAGCTCCTTCGCATTCGTTTCGACTATGGTTCCATCAAGGTTGACAAATCGAACGCTCTTAACGACATCGAACATCCATCCACCCATTGCTCCCGCATTCATTCGTAGGGCACCACCGACGCTTCCAGGAATTCCTTCCAAGAACTCAAACCCTTCGAGACCTTCACGACAGGCGATACCACAAAGTTCCTTAATTCTCATTCCGGCTCCCACTCGGATTTCGCCATCCGATAAAGTCTCATAACGCCTCCAGTGAGGATGGGAAAGACGAATCACCAATCCTGATACTCCGGTATCGGGCACTATGAGGTTGGATCCTCGACCTAATGGATAAGCCGGAATTCCGCTCTCATGGCAAACTCGTAGTGCCGTCGCCAGTTCTGGTTCAGAAGCTGGCTCAAAATACACTTCCGCCGTACCCCCAATTCGAAGGGTTGTCTTGTTGCTTAGGGGTTCTTGAGAACGAATTTTGGAACCATAATCAAGCACACTCGATAATTCTGAATACAGCCCTCCCCAACGCCAGTCTTTAGCAAAGACATTTTGGACAAATTGGCGTGCCAAAATGTCTGTTTTGCCGGCTCCCAAAAAAACTACATTCAAGAGATTACTCTCAACAATTTTTGACTCAAGAACGCGGAGCAACGCGTCCTCATCAGAGTGGAATTCGCAGTGCTCAAAGTGATTTTTGCAGGCATCCCACAAATCACGCCCACTACCCCCATCGATTGGATCCTCCGATGCCTCGTACACCTCTAAAAGATGTACATAGTCGAATCGCGACAACTCGGCAGCCAACTCTCCTTTCAGCCAAAGCGTTCTCGAATAGCGGTGAGGCTGGAAAACGGCAATCGTCTTCCTTGAAAAGACTGACGCCAGACCTTCCCTAATAGCAGCTATCTCCACAGGGTGGTGAGCGTAGTCTTCAATAACATTCAATGTAGGTGAAAAATAGAGACACGACTGACGCCGCTTGATCGGCGTAAAGCTTACTTTCGCCAAATCTGGCTTTTCGAGTCCCGCCGCTTCCATTGCGGCTAAGGCCATTTGCTGATTATTCTTACTGAATTCGCCCAGTTGATTAGTCGCCAATCGCCCGGAATTTTCGACTTTACCATACACAATTCGATCCTTTACCAAATACTCTCCTACTGAACCGCGTATTACTTCATTCAATACAACGTACCCCATTGTTCTGTTTCCCAATCGCCTGAAAATGTCTAGGTATTCTTTTTCCGTCGCATATTTTGAATGGTGATCATGATCTGCGTTTAGAATGATTGAAATTTCAGGACTAAATTCCTCAATCGTTCCATCGCTTTCGTCCAGCTCGACGATCATCCATTCTGATTGAGTCCATCTTCCGGGGTCTCTCTTCGAAGCGAAGCACCCCCCCATCGCATAGCTAGGCTCTTCGCCAATAGATTCAAAAAGATCTATCAATAACCCGGTAGTAGAAGTTTTACCATGGGAACCTGCTACCGCAATTAGCCTCTTTCCTTTAACAAAGTCCGCTAGAAATAAACCTCGCTGAATCTGTTTCCAACCGCGACGACTCGATTCCTCCCTCGAAGGGTGTGAATCTCCAATCACGGATGAATAAATAACTAGTACCTCACTATTTTTGATATCAGAGGCGGACTGGATAGGAATTTGATAACGCTCCAAAGTTTCCTTCGCCTCGGAGGTCATCCGGTTATCCTCGCCGCTGACATTCGCCCCTGCTTGTTTTAAGCAAAGCGATAAAGGCAGCATTCCAGCTCCTGAAACTCCAATAAGGTGAATTCTCCGAATTTCCGAAGAGCGTTTTAGTGGCATTAGGTTACTTCAAGGGCCTCCTTCTGCCCGTCTTTAGTCGTGGTGGCCAAACGCTCCAGATCGTCAGCAATTTCGGATTGGGAGTTCGACTGGTCCATAGCTTCAAGATTCTCCATTAATCGATTACGTTTTTCGTCACTAGAAATCACATCCAAAACGATATTCAGGAGACTCTTCATTTCTTCTTGCCGACATAAAACCCCGCCTCCTTGAGTTACAAATCTCTGCGCATTGAAAAGCTGGTGATTGTCTGCCGCATGCGGATATGGGACCAATATTGCGGGTACTCGACATCGAATAAATTCAGCAATACTGCCTGCACCCGCTCTGGAAATCGCCAAGTCTGCAGCCGAAAGCAATATTGCCATTTGTTCGCTGAATTCCATAAAGATCGTCTTTGATTGAGCTGCCTCATCCGAATCGATAATTGTACTTTTCGAACAACCACCAGAAATACCTGTTAGACACAGTAACTGGATTTGGTTTTCGTTTAAAATTCTCGAGTGTTGTTTCGCCCACTCATTCAGAACCAGAGCCCCCTGGCTTCCTCCAAAAACGAGTAACAATTTTTTATCAGGGTCAAATCCCAAAACACGCTTGGCTTCACCCTTAGAGCGACGTTCAAATTCCAGGCGAAGTGGCATCCCCACATTTCGTATACGGTCTTTCTTCGCTACTTTCAGAACTACTCCATTTGGGAGGTACACACGACTCGCAAATCGACTCGTGAAACGAGTCACCCTACCCGGAATCTGATTTGCTTCATGAATCGCAACTGGAACTCCGTTGCGGGCGCCCGCCAAAAGAGCAGACGCGGATATAAAACCACCAAAGCCAACCACAAGCTCCGGACCGCTCGACCGAATGATTCGAACACAAGATCGATAACCGTTTAGCAAATCCCTCAGAAATCGGAAAAATTTGACGGGATGAAAACTCAGCCCACTACCAGCGATAGCTTCATACTTAAATTGGGTATACTTATGAACGACCATCGAATCTACCTGCTTGCCGCTGATTAGCAATTTGCATTCCCAACCGCGAGAAAACAGCTCCTCAGCAAGAGCGATTCCAGGCGCCAAGTGCCCCCCTGTTCCGCCACATGCGATCAGAGCTCGTCTCATTCTCAGATTTCTTTTAGTTTTCTCTTGGTATCATTCAACACTGGGGATTTCCACGCTAAGCTTGTATTTAATATCAACGCTACGCACAAACCCATTACTAGGAAATTGGATCCTCCGTAGCTTATAAATGGTAAAGGAAGCCCTGTAGTGGGCAAGGAGCCCGTGACCACCCCCAAATTCACCAGAGCTTGGATACTGATGGTGAAGAGACATCCTGATGACAATAAGAACTGATAGGAATTAGGGGCTTTTCTAATATGACTCACCCCGGCCAAAAACAATACCATAAAAACGAGCACCACAGCCATCGTAGCTATTAGGCCCAACTCTTCGCCGACTATCGCGAAAATGAAATCCGTATGCGCTTCAGGTAGCGACTTCAGTTGTTGTCTTCCATTCCCCGATCCAACCCCATCAATCCCTCCGGCACCAAATGCCAGAATGGCCTGCCAAACCTGGTAGGAATCACCTGATTTATTGCCTTCCATATCCATAAACGCAGTTAGGCGACTGAGGCGCTCAGGATCTCTAGAGATGAGAAAGAAAACAGAGATCGTAGCAGTAATCGCTGACCCTACGAGATAAAATACATTCGTGCCCGCCAGGTACAATACACAAAAGCTAACCATCGATATAATCAGAGCTGTACCAAGATCGGTTTGCATCATGATCAATCCAACAATGAGGCCAATCGCCAAACACGGAACCACAAAACCCTTCCAAAAAGTACCCGATTCCTTCCGTATCAAACTGAAGTAGTGAGCCAGAAAAAAGATTAATCCGATTTTCGCGAACTCTGCGATCTGCAAGCCGAAAGGCCCGAAGCGAAACCAGCTCCGACTACCATTTATAACCGATCCAATACCTGGAATCAAAACGAGTACGAGCCCTACTAAGCAAATCGCATATAGCACCCAAACAAATTTCCGAGCCCATTCTAGATTAATTTTCAAAACCATCAAACCAGCTACGAAAGTGATGCCCATCCACATCATTTGTTTCTCAATTATCTGATAGGGATTATTGATATCGATCGGAAGACTCGCGCTAAACAAAACAGACACACCAAGCATCGCCAAAGCGAAGACGCACACAACTATCGCAACAGCGGGATTTAGAACCCCATGATGTCCGGTATGGACCGCTTTCGTCTTCCGCTTCGCCATATACCAATGAAACAGGATACCGTTAGTTCTCTATTTTGATGACTGGTTGCTCAATCCAACCTTCGTCCTCTAGGAAGTCGTCTTCATCAGGAAGAATCAGTTGTTCATCTTCTGGTATTATACTTAACGTAGGCACAAGGTCTCTCTTTTCGACAACAACCGGAGGCGGCGACGAGCGAGGCGTGGTAGAAAGGCTACTTGGGATGATAAGCGTTTGCCCGGGATTAATTCGGGATGGGTTTTGAATGTCATTATGCAGAATCAAGTCTTTGGCCGAAACATCGTACCGGATGGCAATCGAGGACAAGGTGTCACCTGGCGCGACCACGATCTGGAGCCCCTGCTTCCTCAAGGGGGTTAGAGCAATACTCTCCTTACGTCCATTCGGGATGACTAGTTTTTGACCCACTCTGATCAAATCGCCGCTTAGTTCGTTTGCTGCTCGAAGTGCGCTCAACGTAACTCCCTGGTTCGCTGCAATCCGGGAAAGAGCGTCACCGCTTTTCACCACGTAAATACTTCCGTCGACAACCGGTTCCGATTGGGCTGAACCACCTACCGGTTTAGGAGCCTGACCAGAACTAGGAACATTGAGGACTTGTCCTGGCTGGATATTTACCGTCAATCCTGGATTCATGGACTGGAGCTGACTTTGTGAAACGCCAAACTTCTGCGTTATTCCCCAAATACTGTCCCCACTTCGCACTGTGTAACGAACAAACTTCGACATGCTGCTTGGCGCTATTATATTTTGGGGCTGTCCCGCCCCACTTCCTTCTGCAGGACTACGACCTAAAGGCGTCAGAACACCACTATCAAAATTTACTCTCGAAGGAGTCGACGCTGGCGGACTGGCTTTTTCCGATCTCCCCGGACGTCTCGGTTCGAATCTCTGCTTACTTGAGATTTCTGGAAGCGTTGCCCGATTGACAGAGCTTCCATCATCCGCATTGAAACCGGTCAATTGATTGGCTCTCGAATCAAACCCGGTGCCACTAACAGTAGGAGCAAGAGCATTCGGATCATCGCTAGACCAATTTACAATACCATTGGCTCCGGCTACCGATACTCGACTCTCTTTAAATCCACTGTTTCCAAATCCACTCATCAGGTATAGGATCACTATAACAATCACATGGGCCCCAGCAATGACTCCGATTCGTAATACTTTCATCTTAAACTCCTTCTCACCAAGTTCTACCATTTCAAATGCTACTCGCTCCTTACAAACAGTCAACAGCCTTTCGAAACGCCTCACCTCTTTGTACGTAATTTTCAAACATATCGAAACTCGCAAAGCCGGGACTAAATACAATGTTGTCGTCGATTTCGGCAATTGCAAACGCCTTTGTGACCGCCTTCTCCAAATTATCGTGAATAGTTGTTTCGATGCGATCACGGTTCAACGCTTTTCTCAATTGGATCGCCGTCTTGCCAATAAGCGAGGCGTATTTTAACTTCGGTGCAATGCGTCTGACAAAATCCTCGATATCACCGCCTTTGCTCTCACCCCCTCCTAGCCAAACAACTGGCTTCTCAAAACGTTTCAAACCACCCAAAACCGCATGAAAATTCGTCGCTTTGGAATCATCCCAAAAACGAATTCCCCCCTTCTCACCCAAGTATTGCATCCGATGCGGTGCCTTCTTAAACAGATGGGCTGCCTCTACAAGCAAACTCTCATCAAGCTCAAGAGATAACCAAAGTGCTCGCGCCATCAAGTAGTTGCTTTTTTCGGGTTCAGTCGCAAAAACGCTACCTCTCAAACCCAATTCACCTGTACTATGATTCGATGTAACGACTGCCGCTTTTGGCAGATCCAGCCCGATTCCAACTCCATAGTCATAAACCGAGGAATCCACAAACAGCGAATCTTTCCTGGCGTTGGCAACAATTCTGTATTTGCTCTTGAAATACGCTGCCTGCGAACCGTGTCGATCTAGGTGATCTTCGTCGAAATTGGTCCATAGCACATGATCCGCCTTCAACTCTCTAATCTGCTCAGACTGGAAAGAACTGATCTCGCAAACCGCAATTGCCTCTAGATTGCGATCCTCCGCTAACAGTTCGCAGAGCGGCTTTCCAATATTGCCAACCGCAAAGGATTCAATCCCAACATGGGAGAACGCCTCGTGCAAGAATGAGGTAAGTGTCGTCTTACCGTTCGTTCCCGTCACCGCAATCAATGGGCCCTGCCAGAGCGACGCCCCGAGGTCAAACTCCGGAATCACGCGGCAGCCGTTCTGTCGCGCTCGCTCTATCCACACGTGATCATGTCGAAAGCCGGGACTACAAACAACCAAACCGGCAGCTTTAGCCGAAGAATCGTCAAACAGTCTCTCTTCTCCCAAATGCGTTCCTTCATCATAGAGGAGAGGATTCCCTCCCAATTTCTCGATCAGTGCTTTCACTCCTATCCCACTTTTGCCCGCACCTAGAATAGCCACCTGCGAATCTAGACAGGTCTCAAGCCATTCAGGGATCTGTGCGGTCAATAGACTCATCGGATTTTCAAAGTCGCCAAACCTGCAAAAGCAAAAATTAAGGAAAGTATCCAAAACCGTATTACAACCTTGGTCTCAGCCCAGCCTTTAAGCTCAAAATGATGATGAATAGGAGCCATTCTAAAAATCCGTTTCCCCGTGCTCTTGAATGACATTACCTGTAGGATGACGGACACCGTCTCCATAACGAAAATACCCCCAACAATTATGAGTGTTACCGCTTGATGAGTCATAAATGCGATCACACCGACTAGTCCTCCTAAAGCCAGCGATCCCGTATCCCCCATGAATATCTCAGCGGGATGGGCATTGTACCAAAGAAAAGCCAATCCGCCCCCTACAATCGCAGCACAAACGATACCCAATTCGCCCACCCCAGGCACATGAGAGATAAGCAGGTATTCTGAAATGATGAAATTGCCTGCTGCATAAGCCATAATGGAGTAAACAATAGCCACCGTAATAGTGCACCCTATCGCCAATCCGTCTACTCCGTCAGTAACGTTTATTGCATTGCTCGCCCCAACTAGAACCAAAAACAGAAACCCGAACAATGCCCACAAAGGCATCTGGGTCATCACCGCATTCTTGACGAATGGCAGCCAAAGCTCCTGAACTTTGTCCACACTCATCGGGTTGTTAAGGAGAATAAACAACGTTGCGGCAGCGGTCAGGCCTTGCCAAATCAGTTTCCCTCTCGAAGGAAACCCTTTGCTGTTGCGCTTCGAAACCTTTAGATAGTCATCGAGGAAGCCTAGCGACGTTAAACTGGTGTAGACGAAGAGAGCTGTTAGAGTCCAAACATTAAATTGGGCCCATAGCAATACGCTCACGCTGACGGAGACGAATATCAGAAGTCCCCCCATAGTCGGCGTATTCCTCTTGCCCGAATGCAATTCTGCCAGCTTTCCCACCTCTGACTCATCGCGAAAACTTTGCTGAAAACTAAGCCTTCCGAAAAGTCTGATCAACCGAGGCCCTATGATGTATCCAATGAATAAAGCTGTCCCCGCTGCAAATAGCATTCGTAGGGTCAAAAACCGCAAGAGTCGCAGAGGACCAAAAACTTCCTCGTACTGGGATAGGTAACTTAGCATGGAGTCCTTTCATCAACAGTTATTTTTGGAAGATACTCCATCACTTTCTCAAGTCGATATTTACGGCTTCCTTTCAAAAAGACATCTCCTTCAAATTCTGCTAGAATTAGCTTCAATGTTTCGAGGCTCTCGAGTTTTTCTACATGTCCCCTCGACCTCTCTGAAACTTGAATTCCCTCTAAAACCCAATCCGCTCCCTCGCCAATTAGATAGGCCCTGTCACGCGGTCTCAAGCAAAGCTCGTAACCAATCCGCTTATGCCATTCTTCTGACTCGGAACCCAATTCCTCCATACTACCGATGACGTACAGCCTATTTTCAGCTGGTTCCGCACTGGTTTTGAAATTGTTGAGGGAATCTAGCATGGACAATGGATTGGCGTTGTAGCAATCCAAATACACTCGGGATTTGCCTACTTCGATCCACTCACCTCTCATTCCGCTAGGCTTCCATTCTTCCAATCGCTCCTGGACACTTTCGGGAGAGACACCAAGGCTCCTAGAAACCACAATGGCCAGAGCGACATTCGATGCCAATCCTCGTCCCGTTCCCTCCACAAAGTAGGACTCATCCCTGTTTCCAAAATTCAATCGCATACCGGATCCTACTTTCTCCATCTGATAATTCCATCCCGATGAGCCAACTGACGATTCTGATTCCAAGACCAAAATTCCCTCTTCAGCATTCAAATATTCCCGATACAGTCGACAGGTCTCCCCAAGGTAAACCGTTTTCGACCTGGCTTTACTCGCAAGTATGCCCTTCTCTCTCGCAACACCTTCCACCGAGCCGAGCCCCTCCAAATGAGAAGGCCCAATCGCAGTGAAAATCACTCGATCGGGATTGATTGTATCCACGAGAGCCTTCATTTCTCCTCGCTCGCTTATTCCGGCCTCAATAACGGCAAAACGACATTCATTAGAGTTAATTCCAAGCAGGGTAGACGGCACTCCAATCAAATTGTTGAGATTGCCTCGGGTTCCTTGGGCCGCGGGAAATCCTCCGAGCAACTGGCAAAGCAGTTCCTTAGTAGTTGTTTTACCACAGCTTCCCGTAATCGCTACCACTGGGAAATTCCAAGTTTCGCGAAATCCTTGAGCTATCGCCAGGTAAGCCTTTAATGTGTCGTTTACGCACAACAGGGGAAAGCGTCTACTGAACTCCATGTTTTTCTGAACGATTGCCCCAATCGCGCCCTTAGCCTGCGCATCGGCAAGAAAATCATGCCCGTCTCTTTGGTGCGTTTCGAAAGCTACAAAAAGGTCTCCCTTTTTCAAAAGTCTCGTATCGTACGCAAATCCTTTGATGGACTTTACAGGCGGTTCGCCCAACCACTCTCCGTTACTCCATCTCAAGAGATCGCTCCCGTCCAATCCTACCATTTCAGATTCTTCCGCCCAATTTCATCGACTCCAACAACTCTCTTGCAACCTTTCTGTCATCAAAAGGAATCACGGTGTCACCGTATTCCTGAAAAGGCTCATGTCCCTTTCCCGCAATCAAAACACAATCTCCCGGATCAGCGCTTTTCAAAGCCAGTTCGATTGCCCTTCTACGATCCAATACAAATTCAATCTTCGAATCACCCGATACCCCTTCCCGCATATCATCAAATATTTGCTCTTGCACCTCCGAACGAGGATTGTCGGTTGTAGCCCAACAATAGTCTGCCAATTCCGTGGAAACTTTCGTCATCTCAGCACGTTTTCCACGATCGCGATCTCCGCCACACCCAAAGACCACTTTTACCTTTCCCGGAGTGATCTCTTGAAGCATTTTCAAGGCGTTTTCTAAGGCGTTTCCAGTATGAGCATAGTCCACTACAACTTCAAAAGGCTGCCCAGTACTGACGCGTTCCATTCTTCCCGGAATTCCTCCAAACGAATTCAAACTACCAATACTTTTCTCGACCGGGATGTCTTCTAGAACCGCCATTGAAAGAGCGGCCAAGGTATTACTCACATTGTATAGCCCGATAAGAGGCGAGTTGACAAGATACCGTTTACCATCCCATTCCAGCGTGAAAGTCGCTCCGTCCGGAGCTAATTCAATGTCCGTGGCCCTAAGCCGTGCCTTTTTGGATGTGCCAAAAGTAATCGTGGACTCTTCTTTATGCTCCTCCGCAAGACGGCGACCATAAGCGTCATCTACGTTCAACACCAATTTTTTTGGCCCAGTGCCAATCTCTCCATGAATAAAGCGTCTTTTCACCGCGAAATAGTTCTCCATGTCTCCATGATAGTCTAAATGGTCACGGGTCAGATTCAGAAAGACCCCTACTTTAAATTTCAGCTCTGCTATTCTGAGCTGGTCGATTCCATGCGAGCTGACTTCCATAACTGCACGGGTACAGTCGAAGTCCCTCATCTGCGAAAGCAGTTCGCACAACTCGTGTGCCTCAGGAGTTGTTCGAAACGAAGGGAGGACTCGATCGACCAGGTCATACCCAATAGTCCCCAGGCATCCCGTTTTTACGCCATCGAGGGATAGGAAGTGTTTCGCCAAATATGATACCGTAGTTTTCCCATTCGTACCGGTTATTCCAAATAAATCGATGCCCTTGTCAGGCTTGCCAAAAAAACGCCTCGCTACCTTTGCTAAAGTCAGGCGCGGATCATCCGCTTGGACAAATACCGCTTTCGAATTCCCGAATCGTCGAGGTTCGCTCGAGACGACACCGACAGCCCCTCTTCGAAGAGCCTCGTCAATAAACGCACTGCCATCCTGCCTGAGTCCAGGGAGAGCGAAAAACAGGCTCCCTGGAGTAACACGTCTACTGTCGATCACCAGTCGAGTCACAATAGGGTCAGGAGAACCCCGCTTTAATTTGGCCCCACTTTTCCGTATCAACTCACTTAGGCTCTTCCCACTGCCACTCATCTTCTTAAGTTTATTCATTCGACACCCAATCTTATATTGTTCCGGTGCCGGTCGACTTCTCAATTTGCCCATCTCCCCAGAATCAATTGCTTGTTTCCACCGGAGTTGTTCTCCCACTCAGAGCAAAGGCTGCTCTCTCTTCTTTAGGTGATATCGCGTAGTAGGGAATCAGCTTCTCTGATATTCGCCTGAAAGCGGGCACAGCCGTTCCACTTCCCGAAACCGGCATATCTTTCCTTGATCCGTCAACAATCACGGTGATTACCAAACTGGGGTCATCTGCAGGGAAAAATCCAGAAAATGAGCCGATGTGATGATGGGAAGAGTACCGACCATCAACGATCTTTTGTGCGGTACCCGTTTTCCCGGCAACACGATAGCCCGAAATGAACGCCCCATGGGCCGTCCCTCCAGGGGAAGCGGTCTTAACAAGAAGCTGACTCAGGGTCTTGGCCGTTTCACTGGAAATGACGCGGCGCTTCAACATCGGGCCATAGGTCACGACCTCCTTGTTTTCGGTATCCAATATCCGTGAGACCACTTGAGAACGCATTAGCAAACCTCCATTCGCCACTGACGCCATGGCGTAGTGAATCTGCAAGGGCGTCGCCGATATGGCGTGGCCCATCGTCATCCGTGAAAGCGTCAGCCCGTCCCAATTCCGAACGGGGTGGAGAATCCCTCTGGATTCAATTCCGATGTCCAGGCCTGTCTTCTCGCCAAATCCAAATCTTCTTACATAATCGTAGAACTTTTCTGAGCCTACAAGCGTTCCTAAGTGGGCAGCCCCTCGATTCGACGAATAGGTAACGATTCCCTCAACCGAGAGAACTCCAAAAGTCTTCCAGTCTTTTGGCAGTTTAGCGACGTAGCCATTTGGCATCCTCAGTGTCGGAAGCGAACAGTCAAACTTCGAGTGAACATCCACCACGTCCTCCTCCAAAGCAGCACTCGCGGCAACGATCTTAAAGGTTGAACCTGGTTCAATCGGATCAGTCATCGCTCGATTTTTATGGCTCGATTGATCGAATTTCGCATATTGGTTTGGATCAAACGTCGGGTAATTAGCGAGACCTAAAAGGAATCCGCTGTACGGATCGGAAACGATAATACACGCTGACTCTGGCTGGTACTCTTCCGCTATTAGCTCGAGCTCAGCCTCTATCTGGTGCTGCACATAAGAGTCAATCGATAAGGCCAGGCTCATACCGTCCCTCGCTGGGACATAACGTCTTCTAAATTGCGCCATTTCTTGGCCTGCCGTTACTTCTGACTCACGCCAGCCACGCTGCCCATTCAGGTAGAAATCAAACTCTTTCTCTATCCCGAATACGGATTCGCCATCCCGCCTAACCAGTCCGACCACGTGGGAAGCTAGCGATTTCTTAGGATATACCCGCTCGTACTTCCGAGTTCCATACAACCCGGAAATCTCTAAATCTACGATTTTCTGGTATTTTGCTTCGTCAATCCTCCTCGCCAACAACCGCCATCTTTCTCGACCTGATTTTTGACTCTCAGGCAATCGGTTTTCAACTACGCCGAACCCTTTTTCTACATCCCATAGTTCCTTCCCCAACAGCAGACTTAGCTTGGAAAGCTTACCCAAGTCCTTTTCCTTTAGAAGTGTAGGATCAATTCCTACTTCCAGCAGCGTTTGACTGGTCGCAAACAATTCCTTTCCACCATTGAGATCATAGGTGAAAATATCCCCTCTTCTCGAATTAAGAGGAATTACCCTGTATCGGCTATTTTCCAATTCCTTAGTCAGTCGAGGGGCATCAACTACGTGCAATTTGACAAGACGATACCCTATCGCCCCGTATCCAAAAAGAATACACAAAGCGAGTGTCCAGAACCTTATTCTTGGAGCAAAGCTCTTCGCCATTAGACACTAATTAACTGTAGAAAGGGACGCGGTGAAAACACTATTAGCACTCTTTTCGTACAACCGCAATTCAACGTTCTCCGTTACGTGTACAATCTGATTGTAAACGGGTTCCCGAAGACCCAGATTGAGTTTTCGGTTCAAATCCATCAGCCGATCTGTCGACATCCCTATCGCCAGTTGGACATCTAATTGGGAAAGCCATCGACGCTCTTCAACAATCTTTTGCTCGATCGCGTGAAGCCGGTTCGCCGTTTGCGACGTCTGGTGCCGCATCCAAACGGTCAAAACACCGAAACCTCCAACGAGGGCTAGCGAGGTCAAGGAATAAAGAATTAGGCGATTCAGAATTCGATTAGCCTTGCGGGAATTATTTGATTTCCGATTCATCTGGCCTCCAAATTTGACAAAGACGAATCCTGAAACGCCGGATACGCTCTCTCGAATGAATTGAACGAAATTGATGGTTTATTCGAGCTGATCACCTCGCTCCTTTCGTATTCAAATGTGCCACTTTCCAATGGCAAATGTTTGATCAAGGCCGCGAATTGACGATTCAGTGCTTCTTTGAGTGTAATACCGTTATTCATTATCCTACTACTACTTTTTGTCTTGGTGGTTATCATTCCCTACGACTCCGACTTCCTTAGCACTCTGAGTTTCGCCGATCTACTCCGAGAATTTAACGCGATTTCCGTATCACCTGCTACTGCTGGGCGGCGGGTAAGCAACTCCGCCTTCACTTCACGCATGTCCTGGGGCCGATTATCTCCTGGCTCTGGTCGTCCCGCCCATCGCCGAAACAGATTCTTTGCGATTCGATCTTCCAACGAATGAAAGCTAATCACACACAATCTGCCGTTGGGCTTTAATCGTTTGAACGCAGCTGGGAGTCCGACTTTGATGACATCGATCTCGTTATTGACCACTATTCTAATCCCTTGGAAGGTTTTCGTAGCGGGGTGGATTTTCGAAGCAAAACGCAGCCTCGCTGGAGTGCAGGATAAGACAATTTCCGACAGGTCTTGGGTGGACTTGAGTAGTGACCGGGTTCGGGCTTCGATGATCGCGTCGACGATACGCCGCCAGTTTTTTTCTTCTCCGTAAACGCGGATTGCTTGTATCAGCTCTCGCCGACTAGCAGACTTTAGCCAGTCAGCAGCTGAAATACCCGTTTCCGGATTCATTCGCATATCAAGGGGAGCTTCTCCTTTAAAAGAAAAGCCACGATCTAACTGATCGAGTTGAAAAGAGGAAACTCCAAAGTCGAATAGGATCCCGTCGAAGGGCCCCTCTTCTAAATTCTCCAGATTTGCGAAATTCATGCGGCGAAACTGAAACCGGCCACCAAATTCTTGAGTAAATTGATCCGCTCGCTCGATTGCTTGTGGATCTTGATCCAGGGCAACAACGCTCGTGTCGGCAGCTTCTAAGATCAACCGTGTGTGACCTCCACCACCGAAGGTGCAGTCCAAATAGACCCCTCCGCCTTTGGGATCGAGAAAAGTCAGCGTTTCTTGCGAAAGTACTGGGACATGAAAATCCATCGGCGTGTTCGAAAGGTAGCTACCTAAAATTGAAATCATAGAAGCCTTTTTCCCTCTGCTCAGCAATTCGATCGCTCGATTCGGACCTTCGTTGGTTGGCCAGTTCTTTCATGCTCTTACGAACCGTCACTTTGTCAGGAGCCGGAACACCAATCTCCCAATTGTTGCGGTTGCGCTCAACTCCGTGGCCGAAGGTCCCACTCATTCCAAAAAGCTGAAGTCGACCTATCCCATCACCTCGACTTAGGCGGTCGGATGTAAAACCGAAGATCGATAAAATTATTGAATTTCGTCTCTTTATCATGCTTGAACCAATCCTCTACCAGTTAACTCGCTTCATTAGTTTGCCCAAATCTTCATTGTTCGCCTTGGGATCGATGTTCGCCCATCTTCCAGGGCTCCAAATCCGGAAGTTGACCATACGCCCTACAAGAATCGCCTCTTTCTCAATTCCAGAATGTATCAGGAGATCCTCCGGCAAATTGATCCGACCCTGCTTGTCACAACTGAAAAAAGTAGCTTGTGAAAATACTTTATCCTGCAGTTCCTGAGCGTCCTCGTCACTTAGCTGCTGTGCTTCAACTTTATCATACAGCTTCGCCGCCTGCTGTGGCGGAAGTACTAGAACGCAACCACCGGGATCAGGCAGTGCCAAATACCCATCATCTGAATCTCCATCAAATCGCCACTTCGAAGGTATCGCTAACCGACTCTTCGAGTCCAAATTACGCTGGTGGTGGCCAACGTAGATCATTCTGGTGCAGGATGACATGGGTGAGTTTTTTTAGGTTCCTGGGAAACTCCCCCAAAATTCCCCATTTCTCCCCACACTGTCAAAATCTTTCGCCACCTCGACTCACCTTAACTATAAACATTTTGTTAATGGGGATTTTTTAGCGGACTTTTTACTTACCTCGATCCAAATCGCGAAGTCTAGACGGGATCAAAGAAATAAGTACTTGATTTTCGCGATGCGGTATCAAGCTCGGCATTGAAAATCTAAATTCAAGTCTTAGCTTTTTGATAATGATTCCACCGAAAAACATGCAGCTGATTGGTTCCGAACTAGCGATAGCTTGGGAAGATGGCGAAGAAAGCTACATCGACTCGCCGAAACTCCGGGCCAATTCTCCAAGTGCTTCAGCTTCTGGGGAAAAGGACATCTTTGGCACGCAATATGGAGGCGAGGCAGGGAAGGATCACTCGCAAGTCGAAATCGAATCGTGGGCTCCGGTTGGCAACTACGCCATTCGATTCCATTTCTCCGATGGGCACAGCACCGGAATTTACTCCTACGACCTACTACGAAAATTGGGGGAATATTGATCGTGTCCAACCTCGTTGAAGCGATTTCGTTCGACGCCGCGGGAACACTCCTTTTTCCCAAACCTTCAGTCGGAGTAATTTACCAAGAAGTGCTCGCGGCACACGAGCTAGTGCTCGATTCCCATCACTTGGAGCAGGCCTTCCAAGCTTCGTTCAAAAAGGTCAAAAAAGACCCCTCCATCCCCGAACCTGAAATTCGTGAACGCGCCTATTGGAAAACGGTGGTTGCAGAATCAATCCTGCACCTAACTTCGCTGCCCAATAATTACGAGACCGTATTCGCAGCGCTGTGGCAGGAGTTTGCTAAAGGAAGCCGATGGAGACTAAACGAAGGGGCATTCGATCTCTTCGACTTTCTAGACAGCCGGGGAACCCCATTCGTTTTGCTAACGAATTGGGACGCACGAGTTCGATCCGTTCTCAGCGACCACGGGTTACTGGACCGATTTTCCTACCTTTTCATTTCGTGCGAGATCGGGTCCGAAAAGCCAGACCGAGGCATTTTTGATTTTGCGGCCAGCTCCTTAGGCATTAAGCCAGACAATATTCTCCACGTAGGAGACCACTACAATCAGGATGTTCTCGGAGCTCGAAATGCTGGCTGGATGGCCGCTCATTTTACATGTGCGGATGAATCTACGGCAGAGGACGCCAATACGATTTCCCGTTTGGGTGAGCTATGCGACAAATTTGAATTTGCCTAAAACTTAGTCGCCAATTCGCATCATTGGCTTTACAGTGAAGGTTCTCTTCGATTGATTCTCCCGACTATGTCACAGAGCTGTCTACACGAGAGGTCTTCCAAGGAAGAAATCGAAAAAGGTTTAGCCCTTCAGCCAAAATTCGACGAGAATGGGTTGATCCCTTGCATAACGACCGATGTGCATACCAACCAAGTTCTTATGTTCGCCTTCATGAACAAGGAAGCACTCGAGCTCACCATTGAAACGGGGAAGGTCACCTATTTTAGTCGGTCGCGTGAAAAACTCTGGGTGAAAGGTGAATCCTCGGGCCAAGTTCAAAAGCTTCGCGAGCTTCGCACCGATTGCGACCAGGATGTCATTCTTTGCAAAGCAGACATTGGGGAAAAAGGAGCATCCTGTCACAACGGATACAAGTCTTGCTTCTACCGAAAACTCGACACCGATTCGAACGAGCTCGTCTACGATGGGGGTGAACCTTTATTCGATCCGAACAAAGTCTACGGCAAAGACTGAGATTCTAAGCACGCTATTAAGTCGACGAACATGACTGCTCCGATATCCTACCACATTGGCTGTCCCGTCTGGACCTGCCGCGACTGGATTGGGTCCGTTTTCGATCGGAATGTTGAACCGAACGAATCGCTGCGGGAATATGCCAGGATTTTCAATACTGTGGAGGCGAACTCTGTTTTTTACGCCATCCCTCCTTCAAGCAACCTTGAGCGTTGGATGGCTGAAACCGGGCCCGGGTTTCAGTTCTGTCCAAAATTTCCGAAGGCTATTTCGCATGAGCGTCGACTTGTGGACGCAAAGGAAGAAACGAATTCTTTTCTCAAAATGCTCGAAGTTCTCGACCATGGAGAGCGACTCGGGCCGAGTTTCCTCCAACTTCCTCCTTCATTCAACAGCAATAGCTTCAACGTCCTCGAAAGCTACCTTGAATCATTGCCACCGAATTTTCAATACGCTGTCGAACCCCGGCATGTCACCTGGTACGATAAGTCAGAAAACGAGCAAATGATGAACGACTTGCTCCAACGGCTAGGCATAGACAAGGTTATATTCGATAGTCGTCCACTTTTTTCCAGTGGACCTGCAGACAAAGATGAAGTAGCTGCTCAATCCAGAAAACCGCAAACTCCTGTGCGAAAATCAGTGCTAGGCCAACATCCCTTTCTGAGATTAGTCGGCAAGAATGACCCATCCTCAAACCAACCCTGGCTAAAGGAATGGGCTCCTATCATCAATAAGTGGATACTAGACGGGAAGAGGCCATTTATTTTCACTCACTGCCCGAGCGAAGCCAATGCTCCCTATTTGGCTAGGGCACTTCACGAGCAACTTAAGAAGCTCAATCCACTTCTGGAGCCGTTTTCAAATTTCGCTAGCGATTCAAAGAAAGCTGTTGAGAACCAGAAGCAGCTCGATTTTTTTGATGCCTAGACAATTCGCCGCTAATATCGCTAGCGGATTTCGAATACTTCAACGAGGCCAACACCGGTTTCACCGCCGACTCCACTGACGACCACGGAGTACCCTCCTGGATCAAGAGTTACAATCGTTGCTGCATCTTTACTACCTTCATCTGGAACAATCGCACCTGCTCCAATCATTTCGCGAACCAGTGAATCCCTATGAAGAGAATCGCCCCAGTCATCAGACGCACCCACAGTGTTTCCAGCACCATCTACTACTCTCAATTCAATATCTGAAATCGCATTTTGAACACCATCTTTTGCTAAGCCAGGGCCAATCGCTCTTACAAGGAGATTCGCCTTTTCTCCTCCTACAACCCAAAAGCCGGCAATAAGCACATCATCTCCAACGCCTACTTCAGCTCGCGTCGCGATATTGAATAGCCGAACATCGCTATTCAATCGATCTTCGTCAGCATCAAACGCTTCCGCCAAAACAATGCCATCTACCTCTCCAACATTCGGACCAATCAGTGCAGTGTATCCAGAAATTGGAAATGAACCAACGATAACGGAATCCTTACTTCCATCCATCAGCCCAGTAGCTCCGGAACGAGGCATCAATTCAGTTAAATATTCGAGATCGTTTCCATTTTCCCAATTATCGTTAGCTAAACTCACACCACTTCCACCAACCGACAGCAATCGAATTTGAGGATCTAGCATTGCTCCTTCAATCCCTCTATTTAGCAAGTCCGGCCCAATCGCACGAATGATCATCTCCTTTTCACCGGATACGCCACTTAGGAAGTAACCAACAATCATGGCCGACTCCCCGGAGCGAGCGATTCCTCGAGTCGAAATATTGATCAGGCGAGCGGATGCCTCAATTGCAATTAGCATTGCCGGGGAAGAAACACTCGTTCCCTCAGAGTTGGTGACACTAAGCGTGTATTCTCCGGCATCCGAATTCGAGAAAGAAGCGATTATGTAAGTCGACTCAGTCGCTCCAGTAATGGGAGAACCATCCAGGTTCCACTGATAAGTAGCCGCCAGAGCAGACTCCACTTCAGCCGAGAGGGTAACAGGCCGTCCCACCTCTACCGCTCTTGGCATGGGCTGGGTCATAAAGAAAGGAGCGGCCGGTTCCACTTCGACCACAAAATCATCTGAAACCTCGTTACCGTTTGTATCGGTCGCTGTAACCACGATCGTTGTGGATCCCAAACTAGCTCCGCCCGGCGTAAGGACGAGAATTGACCCGTCGAAAGAGGCGTCCGCGATTTCTGGAGCTGAACTGGTAGCCGCAAAGGATACCATGGAAGGGCTACCATCAGAATTTGGGAACGCCGTCACACGTCTGGCGGTTTCGAGAACAATCATGAATTCCGCCGCTATCGGGTCGTTTGCCGTTCCAAGTAAGGGAACATCATTGAAGGAGGATCCATTTTGCAATAAATCAATCCCTGGCTCATTTAGACCAGATCTCGACCATACAGTGACATCCTCCATTACACCGACTGTGGCCATTCCCGAACCGATGACTCGAGCAAAAACAGTGAATCCTCCATTTTGCTCATCTAGATTCCCGGAATTGTCACCAAGGTTTATAAAATACTGATTCGTCGCGCTATCGGGATCATTGCCAAGCTTCGCCATGGACAAAGTTCCTATCAAATTCGAAAGATTAAATTCATTTACCACTGGAGGGTCGGCTGGAATAGCGACCACTGGAAACCCTGCTCTGAATCCTCCTCCTTGCAGCACAAATCCAGTCAATGACCTGTGGATCATTGAATTGTCGTAATCTCCATCATCAACATAATTTAGAAAGTTCGCTACTGTCAAAGGGGCTGCAGTAGCAAGCATCTCGATATTCACTACTCCCAAGTTGTAGTCCAACTCAACGATCTGGCCCGTGACTCCCTCGAGCTCGAAAAACTCTGAAAGATCAATCTCCACCGGATCTCTACCTATCTGAGCCGTCTGGTCGTCAATCGCCTTTGTCGATTTAAGCTGCAGCGTTTGGCTATGCAAATTTGAGCACAATACGAAAGCTACCAACGCGGCAGCCAAAACGGACTGTAGTTTCATGTATTCAATGGGAGTCGAAATCTGTTGTAACTTGTTCTCAGTACGGTTTTCAAAGCCATACTTTAGGAATGCGAAGGCAAAAAAAGACCGATTTTCCCGACAAAAGCGAACAAAGACTTATTATGAGGATTTTTTTCCTAAAGTTACTCCACCTTTCCAGAATTATCACCCATCGCAGTCTGAACATCATCCCCAAACGCCTCACATAGTTCGATCATCGCGTTTCTGGCATCCGTCGCCCTTACTTCAATCAGAGTTAACGCCATCTCAAGGTTGACTCAAAGCGACCGTCTCATAGCTGCTGCAAGACTGTCGCTCACTGCAGGTTTCCCGGCCAGTGCCGCCCTAATGTTAGCCTTCACCGTTTTCAAATACGGGTTGCCCGATACTCAGAATATCTGACTCTTGGAGCGCCATATCCACGTCAATACGAGTCTTCATCGAACATCCGCCGGAGCAAACTCGTCTATTATCTCATCCAGTGCGAGATGCCCCATACCATAACGTCCAAAGTGGGTATCCACCATGAGGATCTAGGAGTTCCCATCCTCTAACTTTTGTTGCCTCAAAACTGGAATTCAGTGGATCTTCGTGACCGATTGAATACTATCGAGGCTTTTCAGATACAAATTTCAATTTGCACCTGCACCCATAAAACCACAACAATCATGACCGTTGACGAAGCGATTCAAATCAAAGGAAACTCAATACTCGGATTTAGCGAAGCCGCTGGCGGCACCGAATCGGTAAAAGCCATCGACCCTTCAACTGGAATTGAAATTGAACCTTCTTTCATTAGCGCCACGAGTGCTGAAATCGAAACCGCGGCCGCTCTCGCCCAAACCGCCTTTCTCAGCTATTCCAAGAAGAGCGGCGCTCAAAGAGCCGAATTCCTCAACGAAATTGCCTCCCAAATAGAATCACTCGGCGGTACTCTCACTCAGAGAGCAATGCAAGAAACCGGTTTGCCAGAAGCTCGGATTAAGGGCGAAACGGGAAGAACCATTGGCCAGCTCCGGCTTTTCGCTAATGTTGCCGCAGAGGGTTCATGGGCTCAGCCTCGAATCGATACCGCTATCCCCGATCGGGCTCCGCTACCCAAACCCGACATTCGGTCTATTCAACGACCCTTGGGCCCTGTGGTGGTTTTTGCTGCAAGCAATTTTCCCCTAGCATTCTCCACTGCGGGAGGCGACACCGCGTCCGCTTTGGCTGCAGGTTGCCCCGTCATTGTCAAAGCCCATTCCTCGCACCCAGGGACTGCTGAGCTAGTAGCTCGTGCTATTCGTAAAGCAGCTCAGCAAACCGAAATGCCTGACGGCGTATTTAGCCTTCTTTTTGGTGGAGGTCGCTTAGTGGGATCTGCAATTGTGTCTCATCCCGCGATCAAAGCTGTGGGCTTCACTGGATCGACCGCCGGAGGAACAGCTCTCATGAAAATTGCTTCCGAGCGAAGCGAACCGATTCCCGTCTACGCTGAAATGGGTAGTGTTAATCCCGTAATACTACTACCGCAGGCCCTCACTAACCGTGCGGGCACTATCGCGAGTGGGCTTCATGTATCTGCAACCATGGGAGTCGGACAGTTCTGTACAAATCCTGGAATCGTGTTTATCAAAAAGGGCCCCGAAGGAGACGCATTCATCGAAGACTTCGTTCATAAGATGAAAGAAAGCACGGCACAGGTGATGCTCAATGCCACTATCCGGGACGCTTACTACGAAGGTGTGAATCATCTTGAGAGCAATAGTCGCGTAATAACCCATGTCGCAAACGCGGAAAAAGGATCTAATGGGGCTTGTCTCGGGACAACCGCTGTCTTCGAAGTGAATGGATCAACCTTCCTTAACGACGAATCTCTCAGCCATGAAATATTTGGTCCGGGAACTACCCTAGTTCGTTGGACTGACAAATCTGAATTGATACGCCTACTCGAGAGCTTTGTTGGACAACTGACCGGAACGCTGCACGCCACAGGCGAGGATATTTCTGAATACTGTGAAGTGGTCTCGATTTTAGAGCGAAAAGTAGGACGGATTGTCTACAATTCCTTCCCCACCGGAGTCGAAGTTTGCCACTCCATGGTTCATGGAGGTCCTTTTCCTGCCACTTCAGATGGACGAAGTACTTCTGTCGGCACGCATGCCATCCCCCGATTCACTCGTCTAATCGCCTATCAAGACAGTCCCCAATCTCTTCTTCCTCGAGAGCTCAAGGATGGAAATCCTCTTGGCGTGATTCGGCTCGAAGACGGAACTTTAAAAGATCCAAAACGATAGACTCGTCTTGGGGTTCAAGACACCTCATTAGCTCGGTTCTTCCACAATCTTCCGACTAGGGGTCAAGATCCCTTTGACCGTAATCGTGAACCAATTACGTAGATCATCGAGTAACGCGTAAAAAAGTGGAACAACGATCAGCGTTAAAAAGGTTGATACCATTAGACCTCCAATAATCACGCGTCCCAAAGGCGAATACGACATGTCCATAAGCTTAGACCCGCCAATGGCCATTGGTATCATGCCAATTATCGTGGTGAGCGAAGTGATCCATATGGGTCGAAAGCGGCGGCGACTGGCCTCCCGCAACGCTTCGTTTCGAGCAAGTCCATCCCTCATAAGCCTCTGCGCCAGATCTATGAGCACGATTCCGTTGTTCACTACGATCCCCATCAGAATCATGGCTCCGACACTTGCCATACGATCGAAGGCAGTCCCAGTCGCAATCAACATCCATACGACTCCTACACCTGCCATGGGTACAGTAGCTATCACCGCCATCGGCATGACAAAGGACTCAAAGAGAATACCCATAAGAAACAGAACGAAGATGAATATCATCGCCAAGGCAAAGTTGATATCCTGAGCCTCCTTATCAATCCGGTATGAGGCACTACCTCGATCCCATCGATAGCCTCTTGGCATTTCAAAACCTTCCATGAGTGCGTGGATTTTGGCGTTGGTGGCACGAAGATCATCCGTATCCATCATCGCTTTTATGCGCATGGATGTTTTTCGATCGTCGCGCCTTATAGAGTAGGTGGAATCCCGAAAACTTAACGATGAAATTGACTCTAAAGGAACCTCCGTCCCACTACTTGAGAGGAAACTAAGCCGACTCAACTCATCCAGCGACTTACGGTCTTCTTCTCTTAACCGAGCCTCGATATTGATCTCCTGCCCGTCCTCCGTGTAGAAACGACCGACAGAAGATCCCCGCATCATCGCAGAAATTCCATTGGAAACATCTCTCGTGCTTATTCCCAGTTTTTGAGCCTGTTCGCGATCTAACTGGATATTCAGCTCCTGAATATTTTCCTCTAAATCCATATCGATCGCCACTAACTCTGGAATCGACTCCAACCGTCGAGCCACCTCCTCACTCAAGGCATAGAGCGTTTCAGTATCTTCTCCGTAGAGATACAAATAGAACGATCGTGTTGGATCACTTGAACCCCTGCTTTTGTACCCATAGCGCATTTTCAGTCCTGGAGGCATCTCCAGCCGTTCCGCAACATCGCGCAAAACGTCTGCTCGATTCATAGGCATGGGTTTTCCCATTCCGACAAGATTTCTAGCCCAGCGAAACGCGACCTGATACCAGTTCAAGGACTCCTGCCTCATGTTCATGCGTACAGACATCGAAGCATAGCTGTGGTAGGAGGAGTAAGATTCGAAATCATACTGTCCTCGGTTCTCCTCCAAGAAGCCTTCTACATAGTCCACCCATTCACCGACCTGCTCCTTTTGCACCCCAGCAGGAAGATTGAAGCTTATACTAATCACACTCGCATTGTTACTCCCTTCACGACGATCGATCCACTCATCGTATACCGGATAAAAGGAACCCCCAACTAGAATGATAATCACAAGCATCGCTAGTCCTTTGTCATTCAACGAATACCTCAGAAGCGACTCATAAATTCCGCTCAGTTTACCCGATTTTCTACCACTCACGAGCTTTATCGGCTTCGGAGAAAAAGTCTTAGTCGCTAAAGGAATTAGCAAAAGGGCTATTCCCAATGACGCACTCAAAGAGGCTATCACCGGAATTCCAATACGATAAAAAATGAAACGAATATCACCCCCCGCATCCATCAATAGCAAGGGAATGAACACCGCCATGGTTGTCAACGTAGCCATGGTGATCGCTAACGAGATTTCACTAGCCCCCATCAAGGCACCCTCCCTCGGACCCAATCCATTTTCTCGCTTTGACTGTATATTCTCCACCATGACAATCGCGTTATCAACGACAAGGCCAACTGAAATCAGAAGGCCCATCATTGTTAGAACATTCAAAGTCCAGTCCATGAAGTACAACACGATTACCGAACACAAAAGTGACAAAGGAATAGACAGGGTGATCGTCAGAGTGATCTTTGGTGATCTTAGAAATGCTAATAGAACAATAAATGAAAAAAAAACTCCCCAGATTGCCGACGTTTTCAAATTTTCAATCGACTGAATAATATGCTTTCCCTGATCCTTAAACACACGGATTTGGATTCCCTCCCAACGTTTGGAACCAGTGAAACGATTGAATACCTTGTTCACCTGTTCGCAAATATCCACAATGTTCGCCTCCCCAGAGCGCTTTATTTCAATGCCATAGGCGCGCCCTCCTTCCAATCGCCAGGTCCCCGAACTCTCCAGCTTGCTTATATAGACCTCGCCCAGATCTGCCAGCCGAACACCTTTCTCTTTGTCTACGATGAAATTCTCAAGATAGCTCAGATCTTCGATCCTTCCCACTGAGCGAACCATGTACTCCTGTCCCCCTTCCAATACCCGACCGGCACTTAGATTCAAGTTCTGGTATCGCAATCGTCTTGAAAGTTCAAATACATCAACATTATGGGACCGCAGTTTCTCTTGGTCCAAAGAAATCCGTATTTCCCGCCTGTTGTCTCCATGTATATCAACCTCCCCCACTCCGTCGATTCGTTGTAGGGCAGGGGCGAAGTAGCGCTCTAGAAAAAACTCCGGGTTGTCGATGCTTTCTCCCAAAGTCATGGACGCGAAAAGAATTTCCTCATCATCAGAGTCATGCTTATATACCCGGATCTGCTCCACTTCCTCGGGCATCTCGACTAAGACGCGATCCATCCGGTCCTTGATATCATCATAGGCGTCGTCCATGTTGACGCTATTATGGAAGTAAATATAAGCCCTTCCAGAGGTTGAGTAGGCACGCGTATGAATTCGATCGATACCTGTGACCGTGCCCAGAATATCTTCCATTGGCTCAACAATCCTATCTAGCGTATCCAACGGAGTCGAGTCAGGATAGTCCGCCCGAACGTAGAGACGCTTCTCCTCCATTCCGCCTGGGAAAAGCTCCACTTTGATCCGAGTATAGGCAATGACTCCAAGCACGAGAATCGTAAACAGCCCCATCATAACCGTAATCGGCCGATTTACCGAAAGCGATGGCAGAAAACTGAATTTCGACTTATCCACGATCGATTTTTTTTACCTCGAGATCCGCAACTTTCCCTAATTCCTCCACCATTTCTTACGACCCTACTTCGATCTTTTTACTGTCTACCAAGAGGTAGACTGAGGGAATGACAATAAGCGTTAGGAATGTTGAAGTTGTCAGACCTGAAATCACAGTGATAGCCAAGGGCACTCTAATTTCCGAACCTTCCCCCAGCCCAAGCGCCATAGGGATAAGTCCTAAGACAGTGGTCATCGTAGTCATTAAGATAGGACGGAAACGTGCTAGTGCAGCAGTCTTCACCGCCACCATTTTTTCCATTCCACCCCTTCGTAAATTATTCATGTAGTCGACCAGTACGATGGCGTTGTTCACGACAATACCTGCGAGCATAATCAGCCCGATAAATACAAGGATGTTGATCGACCATCCTCCGAAGAAGAGAGCGATGACGACCCCGATGATCGCAAGAGGTACCGTAAAGAGAATAATCAATGGATGGATCAGCGACTCGAATTTGCTAGCCATAACAATGTAAACCAAGAAAAGTGCCAAGGCTAACGCGAACATCAAGCTGTCAATTGAATGCTTCATCTCAGCCGCCTGACCCGTCACATCATAATCAAATCCAGGTGGCAGTTCCAACCTTAACAAGGCGTCTTCGATTAATAACGACGCTTCCGATAGATCGATCCCATTTACATTAGCAGAAATAATCGCACCGCGTTGCTGATCCAAGTGTCGTATTTCATTAGGCCCCTCTCTAACTCTCAAAGTGGCGATCGATGACAGTGGTATAGGAACTTCACTACGAGGGTTTATGATGATGCTTTTCAAGTCGTCCAATCCCATCCGGTCATTCTCTTCAAGTCGGACCATGATGTCGACTTGTCGGTCTCGCTTTTGAAACTCCGTCGGAATTTGCCCCTGGATCTTGTTTCGAACGAGCTCGGCCACCGTTTTCAAATCAATATTCAATTGAGATAGCCGCTGCCGATCATAAATAATCTGAACTTCTGGATTTCCCTTAAGTACGCTCGATTGCACATCAACAATTCCTGGAATCGACTGAATTGCCGCAACAACTAAGGTGCTCGCGATTTTCATGTCTTCTAGATCATAGCCAAACAGTTCTACTTCTATGGGAGCCTTCATACTAAAGAGCTCCGGATAGCTGACCTCGATCTCTGTGTCGGGAATGTTGGAAGTATACTGCCTTAAATCCTCTAGTACCGTTACCTCCATCTGCTTGCTGGAACCGTCAATCAGAGCGGTCGTAATGACCCCAGTATTTTCCCCTTCATCCGACCCACTGGAGGCTCCGCCATCCGTTCCCACCAGAACCGCAGTACGGGCTACATATTCGCTGTCTAGAACCTTCGCCTCAATTGATCGGACCACTTCAATCGTTTCCTCAATCGGAGTACCCACCGGAAGTTTGACCTTCACATTAAACTCACCCTGGTGAACCGAAGGTATCAGTTCGCTTCCCAAACGAGGAAAGACAAATCCAATCGTGAGGCCGAAAGAAACGAATGCGATGCTCGCAACGAAAGTCTTGTTGTTCAGTGCCCAATTCAAAAAGTTCCGATAGAACGAGAGGATACTTTCGAAAGCAAAATCGAAAACCTTCAAAAAAGGTCCCATGGCACGGATGAGCTGTTTACCCACCCACACGAATAGCCCAAAGACGAACAGTATTCCCATGAAGAGGACGGTAACCACCTTACCCAGCAAGTACATGAGAATTCGGAAAGGAAGAGACGTAAACAGAACCAGCACCACCACAGGGTAGGCCAGCCCCACTGCGACTCGGTAATGCCACCCACCCGTGTTAAAACCTTTATGATAACTGCGAATGGACCCAGTAAACTTTTGCCAGGAATCAGTCAAAAAAATGAGACTGAAGACATCCGATAGCTTTCTAGCAGGCCGATCGCCTGCGTCACCAAATTTTCGTGACGCGAGCATAGGTATAAAATAGAGCGACACTGCAAGAGACGCTAGGAGCGAAAAGACTACGGTCAATGACATGTCAACAAAGACCTGACCGGCAACTCCCTCAACGAAAACGATTGGCATGAATACGGCGATTGTCGTCAAGGTAGAGGCGGTCACCGCACCTCCCACCTCTGACACGCCTCGAACTGTGGAATCGACAAAGCTGTCTCCTTCCTCACGGCACCGGAAAATGCTCTCCAAAACGACAATCGAATTGTCGACCAGCATTCCGACGCCAAGAGCCAATCCTCCCAGTGAAATGATGTTTAATGATACATCCGAAAGCTCCATCGGTGCGAAGGTGGCTACTATCGAGACAGGAATAGTAATCCCGATAATCACGGTATGCCCTACGTTTCTTAGAAATAGAAAAATAACGAATACTGCGATTAGTCCGCCAATTAATGCGTTTCCCTTTACCTCGTCAATCGACTGTTTAATAAAGATAGACTGGTCGGTAAGCACCTCAAGGGAACAGCCTTCCGGCAAAGTGTACTCGATATAGTTTGACATGGCTCTTTCTTCCCGAGCTGCGAGTGCGGCCAACCGCCTTTCCTCGCTTGTGTTCATACTCCGCTCGACACGATTTCTCCGACCACCGTTTTCAGCTAACTGATCCGCAACATAATTCCGCTGCTCGGGTGTCCCATAGATGCGGTTTCGAACTCGCTGTGCTATCTCCACAATATTCGCGTCGGCATCCTTATAGATCTCAATTTCAACGCTCTCTCGGCCATTAACTAGGGTCTCGACTTGAATTTCCTTATGGCTTTGCTCAATGTCGGCTATATCACTGAGCAATACGTTGACATCGTTTTTTCGAGCAATGACTATCGACCCGATCTCCTCAATCGACTTGAACTCATTCAAAGTGCGGATCGAGTATCGCACTCTACCCTCCTGCAGACGCCCACCAGGCAAATTGACATTATTTTGTGCTAAGCGGGAATTCACCTGCTGAATATCTAAATTCAAGGAAACTAGCTTATCCTCGTAGATACGAACTTGGTATTCCTCCTCGAGCCCTCCGATTACCTTTACTGCCGCTAGGCCTTCCTCTCCCTCCAATTCCCGCTGGACAATTTCCTCTGCATAAAGTCGCAGCTGGCCAAGAGGGAACGGACCTGTCATCCCTATCCGCATTATCGGATCCAGGGTTGGATCGTATCGGAGGATGAGCGGCCGTTTTGCATCCCGCGGCATTCTTAACCGGTCCAATTTTTCCCGAATGGACTGTGTCGCTTCGCTCATGTCCGCACCCCAGGCGAACTCCATAATTATATCCGACTGGTCAGCTTTGGAGATTGAGGTGATCGAATTCAGTTTTTGAATTATTCCCAGTTCTTGCTCCACGCGTTGCGAAACCTGTGTCTCAACTTCCTGAGGCGCCGTCCCCGGATACTCGGTACGCACTGTCAAAGTCGGGTAAGAAATATCAGGCATCAAGGTCAGAGCCAACTTCCGATACGAAACGTACCCGAAGACGCAAACTGCGAGAACAATCATTAAAACCGACACCGGGCGGCGTGTCGCTATGGCAAAATGGGAGACTTTTTTCACAACACGATTCTATTTTCCGGTTTCAAAGACCAGACGAAGCCATGTGATTTCTCTGATTCGCAAACCAGAAATAGTTTTGGCCCAATCGTATTCAACGTCTCAATGCTGTGCAATCCAGGCTCAACCCTGGCCTGCATCACTTGAATTAGTTGTACCCTGTTCGGCAGCTACCGCTTCTTTCACAATTTTAACATTTGCTCCATCCTTAAGTGCGCTGTGACCCATCACGATTACTAAGTCACCTTTAACAATATCTGATGTAGCTTGAACAAAACCGACATTGGAGTAGCCTTCCTGAAGAAGAGTTTTTTTGGCTTTTCCATTTTGGACCTTGAAAATGTACTTGAGGTCACCTTCGTGTACAATCGCTTCCTTGGGAATTAGAACCGCGTCATCACTCGTATCCACAATTACGCGTACGTTAACGAACATCCCCGGATAGATGGGCATACCGTTCAGTTTAGACACCGCTACTTTTGCTTTGAATGTCCCACTTTCAGGGTCAACAATTGGGCTCACCAATTTAACAAACGCGTCATATCGGACACCTTCAATTAAATCCGAGTCGATAACGGCCGGAAGACCCTCCTCGATACTCAGCATATGCTGTCCGGGGATGTTCACATTGGCGAATAGCTCGTCCAAATTCATTATCGAAAACAGTACGCGATTGGTAGCGACTCGCCGACCTGCCTGAGCATTGCGCCCTGTTACGACACCACTTACAGTGGATCGTACAATCGTGTTTTCCAATTGGATCTTAGCACGCTCGAATCTCAGGCGCATTTGCTCAAGATCGAATTTCGCATTGTCGTATTCCTGTTGGTTGATGAGCTTTCGCCCGTACAGGTCTTTCGTACGCTTAAAATTCGCTTTCTGGTGCTCATAGCGGGCTTCCGCCTCCTCCGCATCTACACCCTCCTCTACATTCTCCATGAGTGCGAGAATTTGCCCAGCAACAACCCGGTCGCCCTCCTCGACGTGCACCTCGAGAATAAGACCCGAAGTTTCAGCAAATATCTCTACCGAACTTTCCGTTTCAAGGACTGAGTCAAAAACGAGGGATGAAGTGATCGTACCTTCATCCACTTCGGAGGCCTTTACCGGAACAGCCGGGCGGATTCTCGCCGCCCTTTCCTGCCTTTCGTCTTTATCAGACTTACTCCTTTCCTTTTTCGCTTCGTTGGACGCGGTCGTTTTTCCTGTCTCACCACTTTTCGAGCACCCACAAAAGGTAATCGATAAAGCTAAAAACAGTACTGTTCTAATCCACGATTTCATTTTCGATACAAATTACTGGTTTTGACCCAACACTGGACCACGGGTTGTACCCCATTTTCAGACGTTGAGAAAGAAAATTATTATGTAGGCGTTGACATTAATTTTGTAATCTCAGCCCTCTTCGTGGCGGGTTGGAAAACTCCACTCCCATTGAACGAACCAAATGGATATTGTGTAATATTTCCGTTTTCCTTATTTTCCCTTTTTCGCGATGTAGTATACCACACCACCTATCATGAAAAGAGGTAAAAGAGTCAAAAATACAGTTGTGCCGTAGTAGGCATAACGCGACGCTTCATTTGTGACCGAGCAAACGGCACACGCATGAACAGCTTTCTTTGCCCCTAAGCAAAGTAAGATTACAGTAACAAATCTAATTAGCCTAAGATCCATGCTTACTAACTGAGATATACGAGCACATACAAGATGGGCCAAATGCCAACGACAAAGAACCAAAACAGCTGGACCGCATGAAAGGTATCTTTCGTCAATTGCCCCGCATTCAGCTTGACGGACAGACGTAATAGCCCGATCAGGGCCCCAACTGCGTGAATTGCGTGGGTGCCGATGATAAGATAGAAAAAAGCTCCATATTGGCTCGAGATCATCGTCAGTCCAAAGTTCAAGAGTCGAATCCACTCAATACCTTGAATTCCAACAAAAGCCACACCAAGCCAAAGGGTCAGTTTGACCTGCTTTTTGACAACGTCGCCTGTAGGATCTGCTTTAAAGGAGCGGTAGGCCTTGAAAATCATCCAGCCACTCGCAAACAAAACAAGTGAGTTTAAAGCAGAGGCGACGATTGGGAGCCGAGGCTGGTCCGGCGGTGGCCAGGCTTCAGCGGCAGCACTTATAATTAGAAATGCACTTATCAATGCGGCGAAAAACATCAGCTCAGCGGCTATGAACATCAGCATACCGAGAGCACTGCTGTTCAATCCGCGCTTTGACCTGGGGACCTCAGGTCCTCCATATGCTGGCTCCATCGTTTTCATATCTAAAACTGCTAACTTACAAATCCTACTTTAAGCCAATTAATGCGATCTTTCTTCGTTGTGCGAGTCGTCGTGAGACTCGCTATGGCCGTGATCATCTTCATGGTGCTCATCTCGAGCGATTACCTCTGCTAACGCTTCGTCCTCGGAGTATTTCTTTACCCAATTATGTCCATTAGCGAACATAGCATCAGTTGCCGTTCCGAAAAAGAAAACGAAAAGCAACGAAAGACACGCCAGTAGTATATAGGGAGCGTAGATCTTCTCGACTTTCAAGTGCATGAAGTACGCGCAGACCAAGTATGCTTTCCAGATTGCGATACCAAAGGCGGTCGACAACACTAAAAGTGCCCTTGGAACCCCTTCCAAGCCTAGAACGTGAGCCATTTCTGGTCCAAGAACACTTACGATAAATAATATGAGCAGAGTAAAATAGATCTTTAAGTAACTTGGATGCTTGTGTCCTGACATTTTTCGGCTTTCTTTTGATTACTTTGCAATATACATCAGTGGAAATAAGAAGATCCATACGATGTCTACGAAGTGCCAATACAGACCTATGTTTTCTACACGGTGCCAATTGCGCTCATTTTTGATATCGTTTTCGGCTATGATCGCCATGATAACCATCCCACATAACACGTGGAAACCATGTAATCCTGTTGCTAAGTAATAAAAACTCCAGAAGTTGCTGGTGAAGATTGTGTAGCCGTGCAGTATCTCTGTCACGTATTCGTAGGATTTGAAACCCATGAAGAAACCGCCTAGCATGATGGTTAGCCAGATCCACATACGCGTTTTCTTAGCGTCTTGTCGCTCCGAGGCAGCATGTGCGAACACGACAAAGAGGCTGGAAGTCAAAAGCCAGAAGGTGTTCGCCGCTCCAATAAAGGTGTTAGTGTGTGCCGCCTCTGCAGACCATGATGGCCCATGATTAAAGCGGTTTAGTAAGTAGGTAGCTATGAGTCCGCCGAAAATCACAATTTCCGAACCGATTATCCACCAAACGGCTAAGCGACCTGTGGGGATTCCAGTGCGACTGCGGCCTGTAGCAACTATTTGGTGAGCCATATTGAATTTTCTATTAGATTCAGGATGCCTCAGGCTCCGGCTTCTCGTTCTGCGGCCAATAATCCTTTTCCCGACCATCGACTGAGTACTCGTATGGGCCACGATACACCTCAGGCAAGACCGGACCGAAATTCCCATGAGGAGGAGGCGATGGGGCGACCCACTCTAACGTATTCGCCTTCCATGGATTTTTGCCTGCCTTCTCGCCTCGCTTAATACTTACGATAAAGTTTATCAGAAACGGGATTTGGGATACCAACATCACGATGAGTGACATCGTCGCAAACACCCGCATGTCTTGCATGTCAGCCCCAGCAAGATCGGGATAATTTTGGAAGTTGTATATGCGACGGTGCTGACCACCTGCTCCTAAAATGAATAGTGGTATAAAGATTCCATTAAAACCAATTATGGTACCCCAAAAATGAATTTTTCCCCAAGACTCATTCATCTTTCGCCCGAACATTTTCGGGAACCAATAGTAAATTGCTGCGAACGTAGCTATGATAGCGATAGGCACAAACGTGTAGTGGAAGTGGGCCAATACGAAATATGTGTCATGGAGATAGATATCTGTTCCACTAGATCCAAGCCAAATCCCCGTCACTCCTCCCAGGAGAAACTCCCCTGTAAAGGCTAGAGCAAAGAGCATTGCGGTTGTGAATCGGATCGACCCTCCGTAAAGAGTCGCGACAAATGCGAACAGCATAATTGCCACAGGAATCGATATCAGCAGCGTCGTTGTCGTGAACAGATAGGTCGCTCTAGGATCCACCCCAGAGATAAATTGATGGTGTGCCCAGACGAAAAAACTTAGGATGCCCAGTCCAATCGAGCTGTAAAGAATCAACTTGTACGAGAAGAGCTTCTTGCGAGCAAATGTACAAGTCACCTCGGCCACAATGCCCATTGCGGGAAGTAGAACGACGTATACTTCGGGGTGACCAAAAAACCAGAACAAATGCTGCCAAAGAACGGGGTCCCCCCCAGCGTTCGCATCGAAAAAAGCAGTCCCCAAAGTTTGGTCGAAAAGTAGCATTACAGCACCTGCCACCAATGGACCTACAGAACACATGAACAGAATACTGGCGATCACGATCATCCAAACTATCATTGGGATATCGTATATTTTCATACCCTTCGCCCGAGCATTCATCGTCGTTGTAATGAAGTTGATACCCCCTAGCAGGAAAGCCACAATTTCCAGAGTCACCGCTATCAGCCATAAGGGGGCGCCAAAAGGGGTCGAGTTGTATTGGGCCTTCGCTGACAAAGGAGCGTACGAAGTCCAAGCTCCCCCAAATGCACCACCTGGAACAAAAAAGGAGGCGAGAAGAACAATCGCACTTAGGAGGAAAATCTGGTAAGAAAGCCGATTTATTTTTGGAAATACCATATCATCACAGCCTATCATCAGGGGAATAAGAAAATTCCCCATCGCCGCGATTAATACGGGCATTGCCACCCAAAAAATCATTATAGTCCCATGATTTGTTACTAAGCTGTTGTAAGCCGCTGGTGACAATGTCCCCCAAAAAGGGATCGAAGAACCCGGAAACGCTAACTGCATCCTGAAGACATAAGCGAAATAGCCCCCAATGAGAGCCATCGCCATTCCTGTAAACATATACTGGAAACCGATTATCTTGTGGTCAGTGGAGAAAATGTATTTGCTCCAAAAGGAGAGTTCGTGGTGGTCATCATGGTGCTCCCCATGACCCACCTCTACGTGCACTACTTCAGCCATTGTTCCGGTCTTTCTTTTCTTGAGATCGATTTTGATTTACTATTGCTAAAGTGCCTGTATCCGAGGTAGCGGGCGTATTCGCCGCGAGCCACGCATTGTGCTCGGCTTCTGACTTAATAAATATTCGAGCCCCCATAATCCCATGTGCCACTCCACACATTTCCGCGCATTGGATGTCCCACTCACCTTCCAAGATCGGTTTAAAGTGTCCGCTGATAACGCGACCCGGTATGGCATCCTGCTTCAATCGAAAAACGGGGACAGAAAAATTGTGCATTACATCTTTTGATTCGAGGTGGTAAGAATACTGGGTGTTATTTTTAATGTGAAGCTCGTTCACCGATACAATATCATCCTCAGTACCTAAAACCTTGTCCTCGCCCGCGTGGTAGAACGTCCACGCCCACTGCTGTGCTACGATTCTTACCTCTTCATCAGGTGGAGGAACATCTATCTTTATGTTAAACCATACAAGAAAGGTCGGGATAATAATCGCCACGTCGCACACAAGAATTAGATAATGCGGAATTTCTATGGCTTGCTTCTGCTTATGCGTTTCACCTGAAATATACTCGGCCTTGTGACCATCCCGCTGGCGATAGCGAAAGATTAGGTAGAAAAAATACCCGAGTACCAAGAAAAACCAGAAACCCACTAGAATAGTAATGACGTCGAAAAGGACATCTATTTGTACCGCATAGCTCGATGCTCGGGGGAGCAAAGACTCCAAAATACCTGGCATAAATTTATCTAAAAACTCAAACATGGCTGAATAGGGAGGGAAGTTATCAAATCGGGTTTTTTAAAAAACGTACCACAGAACTATAATTACGGCCGAGAAGCCAATGGTTCCTACTAACGTGTAGTAAAACATCTTGCGAGTGGCGGAGTAAGCGTGAGCTTCTGCCTCTGGATCAAGTTCGTTGTCGCTGTCGCTCATAAAATTACAGTTTTCGTGGTTAAGATTCGTGAGCCTAGTTCCCAAGCGTTTTGATGTACGCAATTACATCCTTCATCATCTGCTCATCGGCAAGAAGCATCGACATCGGACGCATCTGTGCTCCCGTTATGTCCTGCGGATTCGATCCCCGAACACCTGACTTGAACTTCTTCAATTGGTCTAGATGATACCAGTCGTGCTGATTCACAAGACTTGGGGCATTGAGAAGGTCGTTGCCCTTGCCCTCAGGACCATGGCAGGCTAAGCAAGTCGCGTAGGTTGCTTGTCCTTTGACCGGGTCTCCACCTTCGAGAGTCGGCTCAACGGGAGAAGACCCCAACGAAACGATGTAGCTTGCGACTGCTTGCATATCATCTTCTGTAATCATCGTCTGGGCCATCGGCAGCATTCTCAGACCCGCAGTGTCTTCTGCATGTGCACCACGTATACCCGCCTTATACTTTTTCAGCTGCTCCACAATATACTTTTCGGAAAGAGACGTCAGAGACGGTGCCAGCTGCAACGGAATTCCCTGTCCGTCGGGACCATGGCAAATCGTACAATTCCGGTACAGTTGCTCTCCTCGCTTGTCTGCCTCCAACGTCGAGCTAGCGAGGGCGACAACGAAAAGCGTCAGTGCCACCAAGATTCGCTTTGAAGAATAAAACCCCGCATCAGATCGGTTCGATTTCATGGGTAGGATTATTAGCAAATACCGGGTACCTGTATAGCATTAGTTGCGAATTGAAGAATGTATTAAAGCTCTTTATACGCACCACAAGGAAGACTTCGAACTCGGGGAGGTTCCCCAACGTTCGGAAGAGGGATCCAGCTGTTCTCGATTTGGAATGTATGCGATCGACAAACCGACTACTACCTTGAGCGGCAAGCCCTGTGTCAAGGTAAAATCTGCCGGATTGCCCACACTCATTACGGCAGTTAAGTCCTTACCAATCTCTTGCAACCAGATCGATCGGTCGCTCGTCTCACACAAAGGCAGTTAGGCCCCCTGAATCCGAGGCTATTTTGTCAGCCCAAAACGCTTGGTGAAGGGATAGAAAATCAGCACCGGCCGACCCACAATAGCCGGCTCTGGCACGTAACCCCAGTCGCGGCTGTCAGAGCTGTGGGCACTGTTATCGCCCAGCACCACATACCTCTCCTCAGGTACTTCGATTGTTTCCCCTCGTCTCAAAAGGGAATTTCCAATGTGGAAATACCCATCGTAAGGAGCCTCTTTTGAGTTGTTTTTAACAAAGCCGACCGAGCCCTGCGCCTCTTCCCCGTTTACAAGGAGTTTACCACTGTTGATCTGGAGCTCATTCCCTGGGACCCCGCTCAGTCGCTTAATGTAATAACTATCCCGGCCTCTCCGAGTCAGTGCGGGTACTTCACTCGTCTTGAAAACGAATCCGTCTCCAACCTTCGGCCTGACAAAATGGTAGCTCATCCGATCCACAAATAGCTGATCGCCGGTGTGAATGTCGAAAGACAAAACCGTTTCCCCTTTTTCAAAGAACCGGCCCGTCTTAACAAGGATCACGTCCGTCACCAGCCCATTAGCCAGCTTTCTTTGTCCCCTTCCAGCGGTTTCTCCGGAACTGATCTTCTTTTGGATGACTTCGAGAAGCGAGCTCTCTTTAGGAAACCAGGACTTAAGCAATATGTTCTGATCCTGTTCGTTTAGCATCGGCATATCACTGGAAACATCGAATTCCTGCGGCGTTTTCAACAAAAGAGGTTTCCCTCCGATCTCAAAAGCAAAACCATTGCCTTTGCCCGGTATTATCAAATGGTGCCGCTTGCTAACCGTATTGACCGGCAACAAACTGTTAGATCGAATTCGGGTCGAAATCGGTATAAGGAGTTCACCAGCTGCCGGGGCCTTCAAATCGTAGCGAATAGCTCCATTAGCGATTAGTCTAAACGCCCGGCTGATTACCCCCGGAGCAGGATTGTCTTCCGTCCACACCTCACTCGTCATTCCGTTGTAGGTCGGCCACATAGAGTTTGTCGGAATCTTGAACGGCTTGATAAAGAAAGCCGTGAAACCCAAGTAGAGGATCAGAAAGTAGAGTGCGAAATCCACGTTTTCTCCAATCATCGACTGCGGGTAAAAGGCACCCCCCACCTTTTTCATGTGCCCTTCCACTCCTTCGATCGCAAGCTTGAGTTTGCCCGCGTCCGCGGTCTTCGCCTTCAACTGTACCCTCAGCTCCTCCAATGTTTTGCCCAGTTCCGAAACCTCGGAATCGGTGAGCTGGTCTTTCCGAAAATTGTAGACCTTGTGCCCAAGATAGAGCCAGTTTTTGGCAGCACCGCGAAGTTTAGAGTTTTCTGACTGTAGGAATCCGAACATAGGAAGGGTTTAAAATACCTAGCTGAGCAGCCTTGAACGTATCTGGTCCGATAGAAAGTCTAAACTGCTCATTTGGAAGGAATTTAACGATAGTTCGCGATTTGTTGAGATCCCGGTTCTCTGGTTTTCACAATCCTCGCCTCTAGTCTCGATCGTTCTTCAAGACCTTAATGAAAGCATCCGGCGGAATGGAGACATTACCGATATTCTTCATCTTCCGCTTGCCTTCCTTCTGCTTGTCGAGTAGCTTTCGCTTCCTGCTTATATCCCCGCCATAGCATTTTGCCGTAACATCTTTTCGCATCGCCCTAACGTTGGCCCGAGCGATGATATTACCGCCGACTGCGGCCTGCACCGCGATCTTAAATAGATGCATCGGTATGATGTCCGCCAGCTTCTCGCAAAGCACCTTCCCTTTTACCCGTGCCTTGTCCTGATGTACGATTGACGAGAAAGCGTCCACTGGCTCGCCATTCACCATGATGTCCATCTTGACCAGCTTGGACTCTCGATACTCGTCGAGCTCGTAGTCCATCGACCCGTATCCACGCGTGATGCTCTTCAAACGATCGTTGAAATCGACCAGAATCTCGTTCAACGGGAGATTGCACACCAACATCAAACGGGTTTCGTCGAGTGTCTCCGTGTGGTCGCAAACGCCTCGCTTGTCCATGACTAAATTGAGAATATCACCTATAGAGTCGTTCGGAACGTGGATGGTCGCCTTGATTGTTGGCTCCAAAATTCGTTCAATTGCAGAAGGGTCCGGCAAGTTGATCGGATTATCAACTTCGATAACTTCACCAATCACCTTCTCTACCTTGTATATAACACTCGGATACGTTGATATGATATCGACGTCATACTCCCGTCGTATGCGTTCCTGGATAATCTCCATATGCAACAGACCGAGAAAACCGCAACGAAAGCCAAAACCAAGGGCCATGGAACTTTCTGCCTGAAAACTAAATGCTGCATCATTAAGCTGAAGCTTTCCCATTCCTGCTTTCAATTTTTCAAAGTCCGACGTCTCAACCGGGTATATACCCGAAAACACGAGTGGCCGGACTTCCTGATAGCCGGGCAGCATCTCCTTTGCCTGATTGTGGTAATGGGTAATCGTATCGCCAATCTTTATTTCCGCCACGTTCTTGATATTGCAAACCAAGTACCCCACATCGCCCGCAGTCAATGTTTCCGACTTCTGCATCGAAGGTGTGAATACACCCACCTCTTTGACCTCTGCTCGCGTATTGTCACTCATCATGACGATTTGGTCGCCACGCTTAATTTTTCCCGAGAAAGCCCTAATGTAAACGATCGCGCCTCGGTAGGCATCGTATACTGAGTCGAAAACACCCACCCTCGTTTCCCCACAATCTGTCCACCTTGGAGGGGCAATGCGAAGGGCGATTGCTTCCAGGATTTCCTCGATTCCGATCCCGTTCTTAGCACTCGCTAGAATCGCTTCTTCCGCTGGGATTGCCAGCAGGTCCTCCAGCTGTTTCAAGCACAGGTCCAGATTAGCGCTGGGCAGGTCAATTTTATTGATCACTGGAATGATAACCAGGTCCTGATCAACCGCTAGGTTCGCGTTGGCAACTGTTTGAGCCTCAACGCCTTGGGCCGCGTCAATAAGGAGAAGTGCTCCTTCACAGGCTGCTAGGCTCCGAGACACTTCGTAGGAAAAGTCGACATGGCCAGGCGTGTCCATCAAGTTTAGCTGATACAGCTCCCCGTTCTTCGCCTTGTAGTGCATTGTCACGGGATGGCTTTTGATCGTGATTCCCCGCTCCCGCTCCAGATCCATCGAATCCAGATGCTGCTCGGTCAACACTCGCTGGGTAACGGTCGCCGTATGCTCCAACAACCGGTCCGACAAAGTCGTCTTCCCATGGTCGACATGGGCTATGATGCTGAAATTTCGCTTATGGTCCGTTTTCATCGAAGCGGAAGAACTTGGTAGTTCCTTCCCCCCCTTTCAAGCCGCGATGTGGGAATTTTACGATAAAGCTTCGGAATACGTACAAACTCTTCTCACGACTCGATCATGGGGCTGATGGAATAAGCCCAGCATTTCTCCTACGTCCGAAAGATGACGACAATGATATCCAATCGGAGTCTTGTCGCGACGTGCGTCCAGCGGGCTGATTTTCTCACGCATTCAGCAGATTAACCTTTCTGAAATGCCTCATACCAACATTTCCAATCACTTCATAGCTTTACGCCTGCTTTAGATTCACCCGAAATACACAGAGCCTTATTCCTTGCCCAGAGGCTCCCGTAAATCGGGAGACCCTAAGAGCAGCCCTTTAAATCGCTTTTCAGTAAAACCCAGGTCAACGTTGCTACATTCTCAACAATCAAGGGAATTTCCGCAGACATATGGCCGTAATCGTAAAAGGAGAAGCCACTTTATATAGCTAGCGACTCGCCGAGCTCGTCCAGATACTTGGATAAAATTCACGAACGCTTTTTCATTTTTCCGCTTCGAGCCACAGCCTCAACTTTCGCATCAAACTCAGGATTAGGCGACGTGGGCACCGGAGCACCGATTTCGGCCCTCCATGCTTCCAATTGAGTCAGAAGCTCTTTAGCTTTTTTTGGGTTTCGTTCGGCCAGGTTACGTTTTTCGCCAATGTCCCGCTTCAAGTTATACAATTCCAAGTCTCCACTTTCAAAATACTGGTGCAGCTTCCAGTCACCGATGCGGATGATGCTGCACGGTCGGCTACGAAATAGGATGTCCCGTTGCTCATCGGTTACCGCATAGGATTGCAGGTAGGCAGGAAAGTGCCAGTAGAGAGGCCGCTCTTTCAAATTCATTTTCTCGCCCCTAATCAATGGGACGAGGCTCACTCCATCCAAGGCCTGGCCTGCTGGTAGCTCGGCCCCAACCATTTCACACAATGTTGGATAGACATCCACTCCGGTTATAGGATTTTCGTTGCGGGTCCCCGCCTTCACGACTCGCGGCCACTTGACAAAAAAGGGCACTCGAATACCTCCTTCATAGTAGGTCCCTTTGTATCCTTTGAGTGGATCCATGTCTGTCGCGGGTCCATATCCGCCATTGTCCGAAAAGAATAGAACGATAGTGTCATCCGCAATTCCTATTTCTTCTAGGGTCGCTTGAATTTTACCGATCCCATCGTCAACCGACTGAATCATCGTCGCCATGGCGACATGTTTGTGCAGTTTTCCTTTTTCCTTCGACTCGTATTTAGCCACAAGCTCCCTCTTTGCATCAAGCGGAGTATGCACGGCGAAATGGGTCAGGTAAAGGAGCCAAGGCCGGTCTTTGTTTTCACGAATGAAGGCATCGGCTTGATCGCTCAAGTAGTCCGTTAAATAGGCATCCTCCGGCGATCCTTGCAAACTAGGGATATTGGGATGCGGAGGGTAATAGCCCTTGGGCGGAGAACCCGAATGCGTTCCTCCAATATTGATATCGAAACCATAAGGAATAGGATCACTACTCAAGTGCCATTTCCCCATCAACGCGGTTTTATAACCGGAGGCCTGAATCTGATGGGCCCATGTCCTAATGCTCGTATCCAGCACATCCACACCGGATACATGCTGTAAACGACGGTGTTTCGAATTTCCACGGGGTCCTGTACCAACGTTATAAATTTCATGCCGAGGGGTATACTGTCCCGACAAGAGGCTCGCTCTCGCAGGAGCACAATTTGCAGATGCAGAGTAAGCATTAGTAAAGACCATCCCATCAGCAGCTAGTCGGTCGATGTGGGGCGACTCGTAGAAATCCGAGCCCATATAACTCGTGTCCTTCCATCCGAAATCGTCTAGAAAGATGAAGAGAATGTTCGGCTTCGTTGATGCGGCGTCCACAACCGATACAAGGATACTCAGTGAAACTAAAATTTTGATATATCTATTCATACGGAACTGGTTTACAATTAATGGATTAACTAAACAATTATATCGGAATCAATTAAACAATCGCTCGACCGGTATGGTCTGCTCTTCGATCGAAGGACCACTCCATTTCAGGTCAAGTTGGGGCTTGTTGCCCGACTGCTTCAAATAATTTATTCGGAAGGGATGAAGACCGGCAGCTAACTTCACTTGGGCTGAAACCTCTGAACCCTGATTATAGCCGTAGTCCGCATCAATAATGTTTGCATCGTGAATGCGGAAGACCGCACGTGAATCAGCCGTAAGCGAGAAATGATACTCTCCATCTTGAGGTACATCCAAGTAACCCGTGTATACGACCGCACCGTTTTCCGGACCCACATCGCTTCTTATCTGGTTCACCCCTCCGACAAAGCCGGGAGTCACGTTCCAAAACTTTGGTGCCCAGGGAAAATCTCCTTCGTAAGCCACCCATCGCACACCCGGTCGCACCGCCGCTACTTCGACTGAGGGCACCAATTCATCGTCGTAAGGTCGAGGATTGTCCCCGTTGGGTCGGCGCAGCTGCAGTGAGCGATCCTTCATGCGCTGCTGCAGGCCCACAAAAAAGTCATTTGTCCCAGCGAGATTTTTTACTTCCTTCAAATCCGTTTTCACGTCGTAGATTTCAAAGTCGTCGCTATGGCGCTGAATGTCCACGCGAACTCCCTTATAGCCTTCTAAAAAAATCGCCTGCATTTCTTTCCGCGGGCGATTCCGATGGCTGGGATCAAAATCGGGATAATTTGGCGTCTTCCCGCCATTTAAATATTCAACATAAACAGTACTCGGCTCCTGCACACCTGTCCCGGTAAGCGTTGGAACGAGCGACACCCCGTCAGACAAGGCCGGTAACGGCAAACCTGCAACATCCGCGAAGGTCGTCAACCAATCATGAAACTGCGAAGGGGTGTGGTCAATACCTCCTGCCGGGATTTTCCCAGGCCAACGAGCTAGAGCAGGCATGCGAATGCCTCCCTCCCAGACGTCACGCTTTTCCCCATCGAACGGTCCATAGGACTGAAAATGAATTGGGGTAAAGGGCTCTCCTCGAATATAACTCACGGACAGGGGACCATTGTCATTCGTAAACACGATGAGTGTTTTCTCATCGATATCGAGATCCTTCAACAACTGCACCAAATCTCCCACTGCACTATCGATCCTACGAACCATGGTCGCAAACCGCTGCTCGACATTGGACCAGCTCTGATTACGATAATCTGGATGTATCCAGGAATCAATCTCACCAGTGGCTGTATTGATCATTTTTCCTGGTTCACCCAGCCACTGCAATCCGCCCTTCAGGCCACCCCCTTCCGGAAAGGCATCGGTAGGAACCTGCAACGCCGCATGAGGAGTATCGTAGGCAAGATAAACGAAGAAAGGCTCATCACGAGCGTCTTTCGCCTGCTCCAAAATCCACTTCTTCGTATAAGCCGTAAAGAGGTCGGTTGTGTAGCACTTGTCGAGCTGGGCAGATATCTCCTTTTCGTTATGCCAGACCTCTTTTCTGGTTCGATGCGATTCAGAATTCCCAATGGGCCATTCGTTGTTGGGGTAGTGAACATGACCATCAACATGACGAACGTAGCCCAAGTACTCGTCAAACCCTCGCTTAGTAGGATAGGCAGGCCATTCATCTGGATTCTTGAATGAATCCCTGGATTCACCCAAACCTGGCAAACCATACTTGCCTACGTGCAGCGTCCGGTACCCTGCTTCCTTTAACACCGTTCCCAAAGTGTGATTATCAGGAATGGCTTTGTCGAAATCATTATTACGAACTTCCGTATGCCCTTGATGCAACCCACGAAGGAGAGAGGCACGGGATGGGGCACAGACGGGTGCCGGGCAATAGTGACGGCGCAGCTGAATACCTTCACTAGCGATTTGGTCTAGATTTGGCGTGGCGTGTTTTTTCCCCGTTCTCTGATTTTGGTGAAACAAACCTATATCACCATAACCCATGTCGTCCGTGAAAATTAAGATTATATTTGGTTTAGATCCGCTCGAGATTGCTCCAAGGGAACTAGAATGAGCCAAAAAAAGGATCAATAGACCGAAAAAATAGCCTATTCGGGAAAACACAGGGGAAGTAGATTTCATAGGATTTAGACTGAAAAAGAAATACTCTGCATTCCCTGAATCACTCGTCAACGATCGACGCATTGACGATACAGAAGTCCCCTGAAAGCCCTGCTCAAAATGCGAAATCTGGAATCCGGTTGATTTGACAGAAACATCGGGTCGAGCCGATTCTCCCTACGCTGTGACCGATTCAGACTCTCCAAATCTCTTCGAATTCCATTCCAAACTGCGAGAGCGATATCCCAATTTTCAAAACTACTTCGATCGTAATGAGAATTTGAGCGGATAAACGAAAAGCCTACCCTCACAAGTACAAACACTCTGATTAAAGCCATTCGCTGCAAACCATCGATTTCGTGCCTGTTCACAAAAAACGCCCCGTCTTTGTATTCATCCAATACGGTTTTTCGAAATCACTAGACAAACGTCTTTATCACTTTACGGCAAGGCCCCTTTGGAGAATAGATGTTCTGCACCCCACATCAACTATCGCTTGGCCTCGAATGCCAACATGGTAGAAAGCGTGCCTAAGATAGGGGAGCGTTTAAGTGGATACAACATGGCACGTCAAATCTTAACGGAAACCCGGCTAAGATACACATTCCAGGGCATCAAGCAGGGCCCCATTTAGCCTTAACTACAGCCATCGATATTCAATCATATGGCGACCCAATTGCGAGATCGATCAAGAGCGTGCTGGGCATCCGCAGAATTTTTGATCTGGATCCGATTAGACAATCCTATCTCAAAAACGAACTCAAATTAGATGATACAGCCGTCAACAAATTCAGTCCTTTCGGAAGAGAAAGAATTGTTATAAATAAATCGGTTTTTTTCGCTGTTGGCGGGGACGAAACAAATCAATTTCTAGAGCAATCCAGAAACATGTAAGAGCGACTGAAGGCCGCAAACATACCGAGATCCCATGCTCAGCGCACTTCAAAGTGTCCTCGCGCTTCAGTGCACAGAGCGATTCAAGTTCTAATTACGCCATTTCCATAACGTAACCTCTGTTCTGATACTGCTTAAATTTAGCAATCGCTTTGTCAAAATCCAATCGCCCCAGAGCTTTCTTTGACGTATCCAATGACCCACTGTATTCCTGATTCGCAAAAAATTCCCTCAACGGCAATTCATATTTGCATTGTTTCGTTTCTTCGATCGGTGCCACAAGTTTCTCGAAGTTAATTACAGGTACGTTCAAAGTGGTCTTCTTCCGCAGAACGGGCATTGATTCCCCAATATCCGATAAGAATCTTCGCGGTTCATGTTGCCAAAGGTTCAAGCCGTGAGCGGGTCAACTAAGAATTGAATTTGAAACAATATTAACCCCACTGGCAAAGACTTCCCTTTATGCTTCGATCAATTAGACCCCTATCTGGGAAAGCTACCTAATCTCTCGCAAAATAATCTATCAACCGTTTAAGGTTGTAACGGAGCTCGTTTTAAAAACCAAGTAGATTCTTAATCCTGATTCCAAATGCAAAGCTTCAATCGCATCGTAAGTCACTTCAACGACAAATTCTGGAACCGCATCCACAACTAACGCGTGGACAAGCCAACGAGTTCCAGCGTTTTCAACTCGGGAGATTGTCGCTGACAAACAATTACGGGCAGACAGTCCACGCGGCCGCTCAAGACCGACTAGTACATTTTCAGAACCTATGCTAGCCAATACCCGATCTCCCAAAAGAGAATCTGTCGGCGGAATTTGTATACAAATATTACCATTCTTTCCCGAAAGACTCAAACAGTCCACTTGATCTGATTTTTCAATAATGGTACCTGGAAACACATTCTCAAATCCACGCTCTTTCGCCACGTTTAACAATAAATCACTGGCGAAGAGTTCGTTCGGACTGCCGGTCATAACATTCCGACCGTTCTCCAAGATGAGAACCTCGTCACACAAGACCTGCAATTCCGTTGGATTGTGGGAAACTACAACTATCGGCAGTTCAAAGGCCTCTTTAATGCGGATTAGAAACGGAAGGATTTTTTTTCTCATGCGAAGATCAAGCGATGCGAGAGGCTCGTCCAACAAAAGCAGTTGTGGGCCCGAGCAAAGCGCTCGTCCTAGCGATACTCGCTGACGTTCTCCTCCAGACAACTGATCAATCGATCGGTCTAACAAAGGCTCTAATTCGAGAACAGCGACGACTTTTTTCAATATACTTTGAAAGTCTCGTCCGCCTTGCAACGCCCTTGCCTTTCCCGCTTCCAGGTTTCCTAGCACATTTTTGTGGGGAAATAATAAATGATCCTGGGGCACGAAGCCAATATGACGTTTCTCTGTGGGGACAAAGCAGCTGGTCTCCGTATCCAGCCAGATTTCACCAGCTACTGTAATCTGCCCCGACATCACTTTTCTCAGTCCTGCCAGGCATTCCAAAAAAGTCGTCTTTCCCGCACCAGAAACCCCAAAGACACCTAGGACACGCTTGGAACCCTTGTATCCAAGATCCAATTTTAGACTGCCAAATCGAGCTTTTAATGAGATATTGAAAATCGTTTTTACCCCTTTCATCCCGTCTGCTCCTTTCTTAGAGAACGTTTTGAAGCGAGCCTCTCCGTAGTGTAAACCGCGATAAAACCAACGAGCAAGGCGACACCCAATAGCTGATTCGCCAGGGTTTCATTCCCGCTTTGCTGGGCACTGAAAAGAGCCGAAGCCAAGGTCTGCGTTCTACCCGGAATATTTCCTGCCAGAATTATGGTTGCTCCAAATTCACCTAATGCCCTAGTGAATCCGAGCAAAGTCGCCGCAATCAGTCCCCGTGAGGCCAGCGGCAGAGTAATTGAAAGAAAAACTTTCTGCCGGCCCATTCCTAAAGTTCGACCCATACGTTCCAACCGGGGATTGACCTCCTCAAAGGCGACCCGTGCCGTGCGAACGAAGATTGGAAAAGACATTATGGAACAAGCGATGACTACTGCCTTCCAGCTCAGGATAATATCGAGATCGAAGCCGAGTCGCTCCCGCCCTAGCCAGCCATCATCTGCAAACAGTCGCAAAAGCAAGTAGCCAACCGCAGTAGGCGGAAGCACCAAAGGCAAGGTTGTAAAAGTCGATAGAACTTTTTTCCCAAAGAATTCTCGTCGGGCCAATAGGTAAGCAATCGTCAATCCCGGCAAGGCAACGAGGAGACTCGCAACAACGGCCCAAAGCAAAGTGGATGAAACTGTCTCGTAAATCGTTGGCACGGTGAAAGTTGCCGGATCGATCCGGATTTAGGGAAACTTAAGAAAATCACTCTGTAAACTCCTGCTTGCAAGCGTGAACTCTAATCTACTTCAGACAAATCGACTCGAAATCCAAATTTTTCAAAGATCAATCTGGCCTTATTCGATTGCAGAAAAGTAAAGAATCGGCCAGCCGCTAGTTTTTCCATGCCTTGCTCCGTCATCGCAGCAGGATATCGAGCTTTTTCACTTGGCCCTTCTACAAGCAATTTCACACGATCTTGGTAAATTAGATAGTCAGTAAAATACACGATACCGATCCGGTCTTTACTGCTGGCCACTTGGGACAAAGCCGCTCGCACGTCTGGAGCCAGTGACAAACGGTCTTGAAACGCTTCCCAAAGTGTCGAATCACCACAGTTTAAACCTGAGAGCCAATCACGTGCGTACCTGCCAGCCGGCACCGCGTCCGGGTCCCCGATACACAAATAAGTAAAATCTAGCCCGCACAACGTTTCGACTTTCACCTCATCCCAACTAACGCCCTGGGCACAGACCATGACGAGGGTATTCGTCAAAAGATCGATCCGAGTATTGTCCCCTAACTTTCCCCCACCTTCGAGATAATCCATCCAGCCCGAGTCCGCACTGATAAACAGATCCGCTCGGGGACTCGCTTCAATTTGCTGAGCCAAAACGTTGGAACCAGCCGAATTCAATGAAACCTCAAAACCGGTCTCCCTCTCAAACAGCGTGCCGATCTCTTCAATAGCCTCTTTTAAACTGACTGCGGCGAAGACATGAACAGTCTCGCTTTCTGTATTGATCTCTCTTTGACAGCCACACAAAATAGATATGAGAAGGCAGCCTGAGGCATAAGGTAGAGAGTTCCTAAATCGGAAAATCGTAGGACCAGCTTTTATCATCAGTGATCCCAGTTTCAATGCGATTCAGGCCAATGACAATGCGAAATAAGAGGTCTTCTCAGCCTCCAATTCAAAGATTCAGGTGAATACTCTGCCCGCATGGACTCCATTCGTTCCTGGCTTGCTTCAGCGTTCAGAACAAATACACGGCCTTGAGATTCCCATTTACTCGTGATCCAGCCCGATTATCTTCTTTCGTATTCAAACTTATATAACATTTTTCCTCATCGAATTCTTCCAATTCGGCAACAAACAGGCGATACACCACGTCGGCATCAACGCAGATCATAGCCACCATGCTATCCCACCACTTTATTGGGCGACATTCTATGCCTTACTGAGCCAGGAATCGCGATGTCAGCTGCGGAGGTAAATCAAATTCTGTTCTACAAGCCAGTCAGTTATTTCCGTGGTTTTCTTTGTGAAATACTTGAGTCTCGGTCCGTCGGATATCTAGTTGACGATACCGTCATCCAATGGACCCATAAACTCATCGATGAAATCTAGAATAAACTGAAAATAAATGCCCACTACAACCACCAGACTTACTGCCAAAGCCAAATATAGTGTGAATGTTCGATGAAAGTACCGCTTCTTCGAAGCGTTTTCCGTACTGGCTTCCAACGCAGCACGCAATTCTGACGGAGGCTCGAGGCTCCCAATCAACCCCTAACAGAATCAATTCCGCTGTGTACATGGCGCTACTGATCCCAAAAGATGAGCAAGACGAAATTCGCTGTATACTTTAAGACCCAGCAACTTTGCCGCCGAGATTCTCCAATCGTGTACGCATGTCGTCAGGCGTTTGCGCTTTTTCAAAAGCCTCTTTGGCTGAGATCAATCAGCTATTTTAAGGGCTCATTGGATAAGTATTCATCGTAAACATGCTCAATTTTGCACCCGTTTGGATATCCGAGTTAATACGATAGGTCTTGTTGTCCCGAATGAGAGCAGCAATTAACTTAATCATAAACATAGCTTTTAGTCCGGCGACACGCCCTCCGACTGCTTTATTCCATAGCACTTGAGAAACGAAGGCTACAATAGAAGTTGCCAACTGCGTTCGAATCATCTCCTTCATATTCGCCGAAAACGCATCTACAATGCGACCGACCGTTTTAGCAGCGCTGTTGGTATACAGGGTACCGAAGACCCAAATACCAGTTTCCGCTGCTCTACTAGCCGCTTCAATCGTTTCCAGCAAATAGTCATCCGGCTCTTTGGGGAGATCAAACACGGTAAAGTCGACGAAGTGTATGGAAAATTCGTCTGCCAGAAACCGGTAAACTGTTTTTCTTTCAACAAAGCATTTTTTAACGAGTTCCTCGAATAATCCGTTTGGGTCTACCTATTCACTCCCTTCTTCCAATATCTCAAACTGATATTTGGATACTACACCCTTCTGAACAATGAGTTGTATGATGAGAACAAAAACGGGAATAGAATGAATTAAAGTAGAGACTGGATCTTATTTAACAAAGCCTATTTACATACCCGCCAATCCGAACCAGAAGCCTCCATCTTTCCCTACTTCAGCGACATGAGGAATTCCACATTCGACTTGGTCGCCTTCAACCGCTTGATGAGCATCTCCATCGCCTCCACGCCAGGCACTCCCTGCATAACGCGACGGAGACCATATACCTTTTCCAATTCCTGCGGATGATAAAGGAGCTCCTCCTTCCGGGTTCCGCTTCGCTCAAAATTGATCGCGGGGAAAACACGCTTATTGATGAGATCGCGGTCAAGATGTATTTCCATATTACCCGTACCTTTGAATTCCTCGAAAACGACTTCATCCATTTTACTTCCGGTATCCACAAGGGCGGTACCCATTATCGTCAAACTACCCCCTTCCTCAATATTGCGAGCCGAGCCAAAAAATCGTTTCGGCTTTTGCAGCGCAGTTGCCTCGATACCACCACTCATGATTTTACCGCTATTACTGGCGAGAGCGTTATAGGCACGAGCCAGACGTGTAATCGAATCAAGTAAGATCACAACATCCTTGCCCACTTCCACCATTCGTCTTGACTTTTCAACTACCATTTCTGCCGCATGGACATGGCTTGATGGTGTCTCGTCAAAAGTTGAGCTGACCACTTCACCCTTCACTTTACGACGAAAGTCCGTTACTTCCTCGGGGCGCTCATCAATGAGCAATACGATCAAATGGGCGTTCGGGTAATTTTCCTGCACGGAATGGGCGAGCCCCTGAAGCAATATTGTTTTTCCAGTACGAGGAGGTGCAACGATTAAACCCCTTTGCCCTAAGCCAATCGGAGTAAGGATGTCAAAGGCTCGCATGGAGACGTCTTTCTTGCTATTACTTGGTAGCGGAGTTTCTAATACAAAACGCTCCGTAGGGTAATAGGGGATTAGGTCTTCGAAAGGGGATACCTTATCGATAGACTCGGGATCTTCGCCCATCACGGATACGATCTTAATTGAAGCAGGACAACGCTCTCCTTCCTGAGGAGCGGTTGCGATCACCTCGATTTCATGACCCCTTTTCAAACTGTAGTGGTTGATCAAGGATGCTGGAACATAAACACTTTCCGGTTTAAGCTGATAATTGCTAGCAGCATGCACAACAAATCCATATCCTTCGTCGGAGACATCTAGGAAACCGGCGTCTTTGAATTGTAGCTTCTTCTCCGCTGCCAGTTTAAAAATCTCCTCAATGATCTGCTTTCGGCTTGGTTTCTCTTCAAAGACCACTCCTATCGATTCCGCACCCAAGCGACCTTGATCGATTGAAAGTTCGTACAACTCTGAGAGATCAACCGGATCCTCGATTTCACCCAACTCGTCCAGAATCGCTTTTACGTCCTCAAACTTCTTGTATCGAGCGGCGTCTGGCAGCACTCCGCCCACGTGGTCGGTTTCTATTGGAGGCAAAGGCTGCTTCCAACCTCCTCCACCTTTCCTTTCTTGCTGATTTTGACGATGCCCACCTTTTTGGTTTTTAGATCGATTTTTCTGATTGGGATGCTGACCTTGCTTATTTTGGTGTCGATTTCCGCCTTGGTTTTTGTGGCGGTGCTGTTGATTCCTTTTTTTTGGGTGTTTTTCAAGATCCTGATTGCCGGAGCCCTTATCGTCTCTGTCACTGCCCGAATCGGAATTAGAGAATTTTTCTGGCGCATCGCGACCTCCCTTGTCCTCTAGCTCATCGCGAACCGCTTCGATCTTATCGACATCGTCAAAATGCGAGCCCCTACCCCTAAAATCTACGGGGCTGAATTCAGAGCTTTCCTCTGTCGGTGGCTCGAATTCCTTTTTCAGTTCCGCATATGGCTCATTATCTAAACCTGCGTTCGCCCCCTTTTCCTTGGGGATTTTCTTGGCGACCTTCTTGGCCGTTTTGCGAGCCACCTTACGGGCTACTTTCTTCGGTGGCTTGGGACTATCGCCCAAATCCGATTCAGCAGGAGCGTTTGATTCGTTCGTATCTTCAGATTCGCTAGACATAAGAGGATTGGTATAACCTTCGTTTGGAGGATCGTGCAACATCGGCTGACCGTTTCCAAAAAGATGGTCGATGGGTAGTATCGAAAATTATATTCGCGTGAGAAGCGTTTTGATTTGGTCTTCCAGAAATTCGAGGGATCCCTCATTAAGCAGTACAAAATCGGCATTCTCCGCCTTTTGGGAGAGCGGCATTTGTCGGTTAATGCGTGCCAACGCCTGAACTCGGCCTATGCCTTTTTGCTCTAAACGTTCGACCTGCGTCTTAAGATCACTGAACACGCAAATGGTAAAATCAACCCTATTCTGCAGGTTTTTTTCGAAGAGCAAAGGGATCTCCAAAATCCATTTTGCCTCTTGATCCGACGCGACTGCCACCTCCCAGGCCTCTTGAACCCTTGGGTGCATGATATCCTCGAGAGCTTTGAGTTTCTCCACATCGTCAAACACAATCGATCCCAGCAACGAACGGTTCACCCCGCCATTGCTTGAAATCACTTTCGGCCCGAACACATCCATCACCTCCCGAATAGTCGCAGGATCGCTCTCCAGTAGATCATGCACAATCTGGTCACTGTCGAGACGCCTGAAGCCACGCTTTTCGAACATTCGACCCGCCGTGGACTTACCGCATCCCATTCCCCCTGTCAAAACGACAACCATAGGGACTAGGATGACCAATTCAGCCGGTTGGACAACAACGATTATATGCTTCTTTCTTAAAAGCAAAACCGCCACTGAAACTCGAAGAACGGATCTAAATTCCAACATCCAGAATCCCTCTTATCTTTCCAATTCGTTAGTGACTGAATCGACTTTTGACCAACTATTACCGCATTTTACCCTCACTCCAACGCTAGCTAACGTTAAAGTGCCGCTTTGCAGGGCATCGAAGCCATCACCGTTCTCGTATAAGTCAACTCTGGCGGAAGCGGAGATCCACGTCTGATAATGGTCGGTCTACCTGACACCGGGGTGAAGGAGTGTGGTTACCGCGTTTTCTCCACCTTGGCAAACTCAGGATTTTGTATACCCCGATCCCGAACCAACATCAACCTCGCTCGCAGCGACCTGAAAAAAGAAAGTCCCATAAACGACCTCCCAATCGCGTTGGGAATCCTGGAGTCTACTGGTCAGGTGAAAACCATTGAACGCTTCTAGAAGTTTAGATCGACTGCGAGCCAAGCCTATCCGGTGCAGTTAGAGCAATAGGAGGAGGATTGGCATTCACGATACAGACCGGGCAAGGAAACAGCACGATGTCAATCTTCCAGTAAAATCTGCCCATAAGGCTGCTTTGGAAAGAGGTTTCGAAGTTTACGGCGTGGAGACCTTGGAACAGGCCAAACGTTTTCTTGAAGGGGAGCTTCAACTAACCCATTTGACCATTCGAGTCTGTTGGAACTGAAGGCCTAACCAACTGGTCTTGATTTCCTTGATGTAAAAAAACATGAGCTGACCTCTAGAACAGTGTAGATTTCTATTGTTGGAGGACACGAATTTTATTTGTCAGCACACATTGCTCGGTTAAGTCGATGATCGCTAAACGAATTTCCACCATCATGCCAGATCCCACCCTCGAGGAACACCTGGAAATCCTGCAAATCCAGTCTTCCTCGGCGGCGACCAAACGGTGGGAAACTTTGGAGAAGAAGCGACCCTTCCGATCACCTCACCATACCATTGCCAATGTCGGCCTGCTGGGTAGCACTGCAATCCCTGGACCCTGGAAAACTCACTCGCCCACAACGGCGTACTATTTATGGACGAGCTACTTGAATTCAGGTGCCCGTCCCTAGAGGTGATGCGAAAACCCTTTGTAGACGGGCAAATGACCATTTCCCGATCTGCTGGCAAGGTCACCCTGCCCTACAATTTCATGCTAGTCCCCGCCATGAAACCTTCTCCCTGTGGCTACCTAGGTTCCCGCCAAGGAGATTGTTCTTGCTCCCCAATTCAAGTGCAGCACTACCACAGCCTCATCAGCGGCCCTTTGCTTGACCGGATCGACATTCATATTGAGGAACCTACTCTCAGTATCAAAGAATTGATGACATCCGATAAAGGCGAAAGTTCAGAAGACATGAGATAGCGAATCTCTGCCGCTTACGAAATACAGCAGAGACGGTTTCAACACACCGACTACGTCACCAATTCCAGCACATTGGAATCCACCATCGAAACCCATTGCTCCATCACGCCTCAGATGGGATCCATCCTGCAAATTGAAATGTAGACACTAAACATCTCAGCCCGTGCTTATAATCGCGTCCTGAAAGTAAACCGAACCATCGGAAACCTAACGGAATCCAATGCCATACAGCTCAACCGCCTGACCAAGGCCATCCAGTACCGTGGTCTAGATCGCACAACGCGAGCGTGGTAAACCGCAGAAAACAGGCACCCTCTGACGGCAATCTAACGAAATATCTCGCCATCTACAAAGAATCGTTTCAGTTCAGCTTCGGCCGTTTCTGGACCGTCGGAGGCGTGGACCACGTTGCGCATCATATCAGTGCCAAAATCGCCGCGGATTGTTCCTTTCGGAGCCTTTGAAAAATCGGTGGGGCCAAGCAAATCGCGAACGCGGTGGATTACGTTTTCACCCTGCAGAGCCATCATGATCACTGGACGCGAGGTCATGAATTCCTCGATCGCCGGAAAAAAAGGCAAGTCCGCCACATGGGCATAATGCTCACGAAGGATGGAGGACTCTAATTGTACCATTTTAGTGGCGACAATTGAAAAGCCCTCGCTTTCAAAACGTTGCAGTACCTCGCCAGCAAGACCTTTTTCCATGCAATCCGGCTTGAGAATAATGAAGGTTTTTTCCATCTAATTGTGCTCGTTGATTATAAGATTCTAATTCGCTTTTTTCGGCCAACGATGATTTTTAAAAAGTTTTAAAAACTAGCGAAGCATTTTGACCCCCGAATCCCAGGCTATTGCTCATAGCGACAGAGATTTTTGCTTCCCGCGCTTCGTTAGGCACGTAGTCTAGATCGCAATCAGGATCTGGCTCCTGATAATTAATCGTCGGTGCCAGGATTCCCGTCTCCAACATCCGGACACATGCCACGCTCTCTACTCCACCTGCCGCACCTAGTAAATGACCGGTCATGGACTTGGTAGAACTCATGGGAACGTTCTTCACGTGCTCGCCAAGGAGAGTTTTGACCGCCATCGTCTCGAACCTGTCATTGTATGGAGTGGACGTTCCATGAGCATTGATATAATCAATGTCGGAAGTATTCAACTGCGCGGAATGCAATGCTCGCTTCATGGCTCCAATAAGACCCTTTCCCTCTGGATGCGGTGCCGTGATATGATTCGCATCGCAAGAAGCTCCGTACCCTACGAGCTCACAGTGAATTTTCGCACCCCGCTTTCTGGCGTGCTCCAGCGTTTCCAAAACAAGAACGCCAGCCCCTTCTCCCATAACAAATCCATCCCGATTCAAGTCGAAGGGACGGCTTGCGTGCTTGGGATCGTCATTGTTTGTTGACATCGCTTTCATTGAGCAAAATCCCGCGTAGCTCAGGGAGGTGATTGTGGCTTCGCTACCACCGGCAATCATTACATCCGCTTCGCCCAGACGAAGCGTCTTCAGAGATTCCCCAATCGAATGGGCACCCGTAGCACAAGCACTGACAATGGAAAAGTTTGGCCCCATCGCCCCCAGCTCGATTCCTATGACTCCTGAAGCCATATTGGAAATCAAAGCGGGAATCATGAAAGGAGATACTTTACGGGGACCTCCCTCGATCAGCTTGATGCAATTCTTTTCGATGGTATCCATCCCTCCAATGCCTGACCCTATAAATACACCCACTCGATCCGGGTCCTCCTGATCCATGTTCAAGCCTGCATCCGCTAAGGCTTGCTTTGTGGCGGCAAAAGCAAAATGGACAAACCGGTCATTGCGGTGTGCCTCTTTCCGGTCCATGTAGTTACTCGCGTCGAAATCCTTGATTTCTCCACCAATCTTACAAGTGAACTTTTCAGTGTCGAAAGCCTCAACTCTGCTGATGCCATTCCTGCCTTCTACGAGGCCCTGAAAAAAGGAATCAACCCCCAGTCCAAGCGGAGTGATTGCTCCTAGACCGGTTACAACTACACGTTGCCTGTCCGCCAGCTCAGTCATAAATACGTCTCGCGAGTTTTAAGCACCAGAAAGGGCATTCCGGCACCAGATTTGGTGTGGGAAAGCGGGTTAAGATCCCGCTTTCTCTTTAATGTATGAAGTAACGTCACCGACCGTCTGCAGCTTTTCCGCGTCAGACTCCGGGATTTCACCTTGGATCTCATCTTTGAACTCTTCTTCAAATGCCATGATCAACTCAACGGTGTCGAGTGAATCGGCTCCAAGATCGTCGAGGAAGGAGGCTTCCGGCGTGATCTGCTCTTCGTTAACGTTGAGCTGGTTTACGATGATTTCTGAGACTCTTTGTTCGATGCTTTTTTCGTCAGCCATTTTCTAGACAGATTAGTTATAAACTCAACTTAGGTGCCATCACATCGCCATGCCGCCGTCAACGGTAAAAACTTGGCCTGTGATATAATTTGCTTCCTCAGAAGCCAAGTAGGCTACCATATTCGCAACATCACTGTCCTCCCCCATCCTTTTGAGTGGGATCATGGGGAGCACCAAATCAAGGGCTGCATCGGCCATTTTAGATGTCATATCGGTCTTAATGAACCCGGGAGCGACACAATTTACCGTAATTTTTCGGGACGCTAATTCTTTGGCTAGGCTCTTTGTGAAACCGATCATACCGGCTTTAGACGCTGCGTAGTTAGTTTGGCCAGCATTGCCCATGACTCCGGATACCGACGAAATATTGATGACTCTGCCCCAGCGTTTTCGCGTCATTGGGCGGGCAAGCCCTTTGACCCAGTAAAAGCAGCTGTTTAAATTCGTGTTGATTACGCTCGTCCAGTCGTCTTCCGACATGCGGAAAAGCAGGTTGTCCTTGGTGATGCCTGCATTGTTAACAAGAATATCAATATTCTCGTATGCAGTCAGCAACTCTTCCCTCGCCGCCGCAACCGCGGCCGAATTCGACACATCAACCGCCTTTGCGATCGCTTTTCCACCAATATCGTTGATCGCTTGCGCCGCTTCACCACAGGACGATTCCGAATAGGAAACGCAAATTACGGTAACGCCCGCTCTCCCAAGCTCCTCTGCAATCGCACGACCGATCCCCCGACCGGCACCGGTTACCAATGCCACTTTGTTTTTAAATGTAAGACTCATAATTTCCTGACGCGAATACGCTCCAAAGCGTTAAATAACTGCTAAGTAAAACCAAAGCAAACAGTCCAAAGTTCTAGAAGCCCTGAGGCAATGTTAGATTTCAGCGAAAAACGCCCGTTAACCCTGCTTCCGCTTGCCCTCATAGACCGGGACCATCTTTATTTCATCAAAATTTGCAAGCAACTCTGTCAATGAAATTAACGCGTCTTAAAGCAAGGAAAACCATTACATTTTAGCTCCTAACTCGGGGAACCGTGCAATTCCAAAAATGGCAACTAAAACTAACTCGCTGCGACTTCAAAAATATCTGGCTGACATGGGCGTCTGCTCGCGCCGAGCAGCGGAAGTGCTCATCCGTGATGGATCGATAATGGTCAATGGCAAGATCGCCCAGATTGGCGATAAAATTGAACCTGGTATCGACGAAGTCATTTACGAGGGGCAGCGGATTCGGCATCGCAAACAAGGTCAGGTTGTATTCGCTTTGAACAAGCCCAAAGGGTTCATTTGCAGCAACGACGATCCACACTACGACCGAACTGTTTTCGATCTAATCCCCAAGGACTATCAAAGCCTTCGACTTTTCTGTGCAGGAAGGCTCGACAAGGAAAGCGAAGGACTCGTCATTCTGACCAATGACGGAGATTTGGCAAACCGACTGATGCATCCGTCGAATCTCGTCGTGAAACGCTACCAGGTATCTCTAAAACAACCATTCCCAAAAAAAAACATTCCTAAACTCATCAATGGCATAAAATACGAAGGGGAGAGAATGAAAGTGGAGAGTGCCGCCCTTCTTGGAAACCAGTGCAACGATGCCTCAAAAGAAGTCGATGTCCAAATGCACCACGGAAAGAAAAGGGAAATACGCAACCTGTTCATAGTTCTTGGATACGATGTTAAGCGACTGAAAAGATACCAAATCGGAACCTTCAGCATCAAAGGAATGCCTAAAGGCGTCGGAATAATTCTACAAAAAAACGAGATTCAGAAACTATTCAAACACGAGAATACCTTATGAGAGCTGTCATAATCCTACCTACATTGTTGCTACTAGCGACCCTTTCTGGGGGCGTCTCCGCATTAGCCCAAGAGTCAATCAACGTTCGGATTCACCCTGACCCTAACTCCACTCTAATCGGAAAACTCTCTTCCCTTTCGCTCGCTGTGACCGCAGATTGGCCAAAGAATACCAAGCCTGTATCTGGTTGGAGACCCATTCACTACAGAGGCGATTTTCTTGTGTATTTAGATAGCCAAGACATAGGAAAGAACTTCCTTCCAATTCCTGGCTCTCGCTACTTGATAAGCCCAAGATCCGATGCTGATATCCTCACGATCGCAACCGACCTAGACAAGGCGGAGATTATCTCTATCGACCCGCGGTTCTTCCATATTAACCTTGAAACTATCGTACTCGGTTACATTCGTGACTACTCAGCCCCGCCCACACCAAAGACTAAGCCGAACGCGGTAAGAACTGAAGTGCCCAAGCAGCCCAAAAGCGTTATCGACTCTGGTCAATCCTTCGAAGGCATACTTGTCTCTGCTAGCTATCTCGAGTCAACTCGATCGGGATACAAATTCAAGTTGATCAACAGTGACAACGAAACAATTGCCTACGTCGATCACTCGAAGCTTTCTGATACGGAGCCGTTAACCAATTTCGTAAATACACGATTGACGGCTTGGGGGACGATCGATGACAACACTAACGAAAATTCCATCGTACTTCGTATCAAGATGTTGAGAAAGAAAAACTAACCATTTCGCACTCATAATTGGTAAATTCGCTTACATCTAAATGAAACTAATTGATGGCAAACAAATCGCTCGCGATATTGTCGATGAGCTCACTTCAACAGTATCTCAGATAAAGGGAGCCAAACCCTGTATCGCCTTTATTCGAGTCGGCGAAGATCCGGCGTCTGTTTCCTATGTTCGCAGCAAGAATCAGACCGCTGAAAGAATCGGGATTCGTCCCCTGCTTTTCACCTTTGAAGACACGATCACAGAGGACATACTTTTTGCAAAAATTGACGAATTAAATGCAGATAGCTCGGTAAACGGAATTTTGATACAATCACCGTTGCCCTCACAACTCGATGAACAGTCCGCATTCAACCGTATTGACCCGATCAAAGACGTCGACGGCTTTCACGTCGTCAACGCTGGAAGGATTGTTCAAGATGATTCCACCGGGTTCGTTTCCTGCACTCCAGCTGGAATCATCGAAATCTGCCAAAGGGAAGGCATCCCACTTGAGGGAAAGCATGTCGTCGTTTTAGGTCGCAGCTTAATCGTCGGAAAAACATTTTCTCTTCTCGCAATGCAGAAAGGACCGCATGCCAATGCGACGGTCACAGTCTGTCACTCTAGAACACGGAATCTGAAGGAAATCACTCGACAAGCGGATGTTCTCGTAGCGGCGATTGGCAAGCCGGAAATGGTCGCTGGCGACATGGTTAAAAAGGGTGCCATTGTGATAGATGTCGGGATTAACCGGGTCGAAGATTCATCGACGAAAAAGGGGTACAAACTTGTGGGAGACGTCAACTTTAGCGAAGTTTCCCCTCTCGCTTCAAGAATCACTCCAGTTCCGGGAGGTGTTGGGCCGATGACCGTGGCAATATTGATGAAAAATACCGTTAAAGCATACGATTTGCAAAACCCTTGATTGGCTTAATGTTTCAAATAATTCATCTCTTCCAAATATGACCGATCAAAATTCGCCCGATCGTACGATACTGGTAGTCGATGATAAGCCGGTTAACACTCAAGTTTTGAGTCGTAAACTCAAACTAGAGGGGCTCGGAGTACTTACCGCTCGAAACGGACAGGAGGGACTCGAGCTAGCTCGGTCGGGTTCGCCCGATCTAATACTTGTGGATATCATGAAGCCCGGCATGGATGGCCTTGAAGTATGCCAAAGACTCCGTGAAGATGACCGCACAAAATCTATCCCGGTCATTTTTGTAACCGCCCAAAACTCAAAAAAAGGAAAGCTGGAAGGACTACAAGCCGGTGCAGTCGACTGCATTACCAAGCCCATCGATTTGGAGGAGACCACCGCTCGAATTAGGTCGCAACTCAAATATCTAGCAATTAATCAGAGTAATATCGAACTGACCAAACGGCTCGGCGAATCGCGGCGGGCCGCATCGATAGGAGCACTCACCCAGGGCATCGCCCATAACCTCAATAACCTCCTCGGAGTTGTTATGGGTTACATGGAACTGGCGAAAGCCAATCACAATGATGCAGAGAAAGTTTTACACAACCTTACCCGGGTTGAAGGAGCTGCAAACCGAATCGTCGGTATCATAAAACAGCTGAGTACGGTTGCATTCACTACAAAGCTCTCTCTACACAGCATGTTGATCGACAAGCTTGTTGCCAATAGTATTGAGCGAGCAAATGAAGCTGCGGGCACGAGCATCGGTGTCGACATAGACAACCAGCTCGATGGAGAGTTGATCCATACAAACATTGAAGCCTTCGAGGATGCACTTTCCAAACTAATCCTAAATGCTTGGGAAAGCTATATCCCGTCTAAAAAGACAGAGAGGCCCATTAAGCTCACCACCAAATTTTCCGATGACCAACAGAATGTGGTTTTTCAATTGATCGACCAAGGGGATGGGATCGACCCAGAGGTGGAAGACAACATGTTCGAACCCTTCGTCAGCACGAAAAACACCGTTGGGGTCGGAATGGGGCTGACAATCGCTCGCCACGCCATTCGCACCTTGGGAGGTGAAATTCGAATAAATAAAAATGATATTTGCGGAGTCACGGCCGAGTTCACTCATCCGTATCAAGAAAGCAACGCCTAGTTTAGATGAGTATTGGATTTATTGGTGCAGGAAACCTCGCTCGGGCGATCGTACTTGGCATTTTAGAAAAAGGCGTTTTTTCCCCGCAAGAAGTTAGTTGCATCTCGGGATCGGGAAAGACCGCACGGGCTCTCTCCCTGGAAACGGGTATTGGACTATCTTCCTCGCGTCTCAAGCTACTCAACCAGTCCAATACCGTTATTCTAGCATTCAAGCCCCAGCATTTGGATACCATAACGGAAGAGGAAGGGGATGCTGCCAAGGGCTCATTGTTGATTTCCGTGCTCGCGGGACGCACCCTGCCGTCACTTCGAAGCACATTTCCTTCAGCTCGAAATGTAGTTCGAGTCATGCCTAACACTCCATCGCGAATTGGCAAAGGCGTGAGTGCCTATTGCTTTGAAAATCCTCCCACCAAAGACGACCGCGAAATCGTTGAATCAATGCTTGGGGCATTGGGGGCCAGCTACGAAGTCAATGAAACGCAGATGCATATCTTCACCGCGGTGAGCGGCTGTGGACCCGCAGTCTTTTTCCAGTTTGTCGACTTTGTTGCACAAGCAGCTGAAACGCATGGGCTAGAACGCTCCCTTGCCACTCAACTCGCGATAGAGACCGGAATCGGTTCCCTCGAACTAATGAAGCAAAGCGGCCAGCTCCCTTCTGAACTAGTCGATGAGGTGGTTTCGCCCAACGGTGTGACCCACGCTTTGCTAGAGAGCCTCAAGTCCGCCCATTGGTCCGAAACGATCCAAAAAGGGATCGACACAGCAGTTAACCGTTCAGAAGAACTTTCCAAACCAGCATGCTGAATAGGATTCGAATGAAATCCGTGCAATGCGGCCTAGAGTTCTTCTGCAGTATACGGGTTACGAACCCCGATTTCGGCTCGTATAGCGGCAACTAGATCAGTACTGACCTCGCCTGCCTCGTTGCCCCAGTTATTACGAATGTAGGTAACTAGACCTGCAATTTCATGATCCTTTAAGCCCAGACCATAAGCCGGCATATTCCCATTATATTCGTTTCCTTTTACGGTGATTGGGCCTACCAAACCAGCTAGCAAAATTTTCGTTGGCACGGCTTGGTCTTCGGTGACCACATACTCAGAACCTGCCAAGGGAGGGAACTGACCGGGAAGACCATTTCCATCCGCCTGGTGACAGCCCACGCAGGCCATCTTTGTATAGAGCGATTCACCAATCGCATAGTAATCGTAAACGATTGGACCTCTAGGTCGCTCTTGCCAGTCATTGTATAGAGCTATATCAGCTCTTTCGTGCAAATAAGAATTATCCTCACCTAGGTAGCGTCGGGCATAAAACCAACTGAAAACTATTACGGCGATTACCGCCGAACAAGTAAAAAAGAGTGCTGGGAACGCCGTTGATGGCTCGCGAAGGATCCGCGCATGGGGCTTTACAATACACTCATCACTGGCAAGCGATTGGTCGATCCCAGGTAAATCCCGATTCTGAAATTCGTCACTCATTACTGTGCAATCTCCAACGCAACGGCTAATTCCTCAGCCATTGTCTCGTTCGATTTCGGAGCTTCCTTTAAGTCGTAATCAACTTTCAAGCTTAGCATGTATGAAGCAAGCGATTCCGCCTTCCTTGTTGGTATAACCTCAAGTCCTTCTCCAGGAAAAAACTCTTCCGGAAGATCAAGGGCGTTCGCTGACGCCTCACCAACGACTTCACGCACTTCGTAAAGAAATGGATAAGGTGGCATGTTCGTTCCCTGAGAATTGATTTGGGGATTGTAGAAATGAAGGAGGTACCAATTCCTGTCTAGCTGACGCGACCCAACATTGGAAAGATCCGGGCCAATCCGAATATTTCCAATGAGTGATCTTTCTTCATTAATATAGTCGCGCGCCACAGACTGCCGTTCACCCCACCCTCGAGCGATGTCCATTCCTGACGCCACACGCACCTGCTGCGTATGACAGGCAATACAGCCCAATTCCTGATAAACTTCCTTACCGTGTGCCGCAGCTCCAACCGTTTTACCAGGGACGTACTTACCTAAATCTTCATCAAGTACTGCAGAAAGATTACCTACCCATTGATTTGTTTCAAAAAGAACGAACGTCCATGAAGTTGCGACGATAAGGAAAATCCCTAAAAATATGAAAGGACCACGATTCATGAGGCGCTGTACTCTAATTCCGGAGCCTCTTTAATCAGACTAGTTTCGGTTTCCTCAGGTATCCGAGTCGAAAGTATAATTCCAATATAAGTTGCTCCGCTCGCCACCGCTCCAATAATAAAGAACACCATTCCAATTGTAGTTAGATAGAAACTACTCTGCATAGTCTTTACCACAACGAGTGCTTCAGCAGTACTTCCGTTCATCAGTTCTCCTTGTTGAGTACCTCCTGAAATTAGTCCTATGGATACAAGTATCAGACCTATCAAATGAGACCAAAATTGCAAATCGATCAAAGAAGTTGAAGGAAGTTCCTTATTCAAAAGGCGTGGAAGAATGAAATAAATGGCACCTGTAAAAGTCATCCCAGCGAATCCAAACAGCGCAAGTTGAGTGACGCCTGAGTCATAAAGGGAAAACTGAGTGGTATCCAGAGCACCTCTAAGCGATCCAAAAATCTTTTGATACATTACCAGCAGGAATGTAATGCAGCCGGCAAATAGGTAGCGGGCAGTCGCTGAATCCCATATCACACTAAAACGGCTGAACAAACTGGAAAAGAACTGGATCGACATAGTAGTTGTTGGAATCAGCAGGCCGAAAGTCGCGATAATTCCTAGCGAGGATACCCACGCTGGTATAGGCCCATTAGCTAGATCCACAAATCCTGAAAAGCTAGCAAACAAGAACCATGACCAGAATGCCCAACTCGAATACTTGTATCCAACAACTACCGTACCCAACGTTTTGGGAAGAAGATAATAGAGAGTCGCGAATGTTAAAGGAGCAATAACCAATCCAAATACATTCTCAACGTACCAAGAGTTGACCAATGTTTGAATGGCTCCCTTCGCCGGCGTGCCGACCAACATTACCTGTGCAGCGGTGTAGATCCACGCAAACGAAAAGATTGAAGCGAGAATCCACCATTGCGAGGCGTAGCTCGATCGATGAATTCGGGCCCTAAAAGTCAACAAATTCCAAGTACCAATCCCTAAGAACGCTAAGAACAATATCGGTGCTGCAAATGCGGGAAACTCGAGCCACTGAAAAGGTAATTGCTCGCCCCACATGATACCAATTATCCCAGCCGTAACTCCCGTATTCCAAAGAGTGATAGAAATAGTTAGAAACGCTCCTAGTCCTACATTCTTTCCCCCTAGTCGACTCAACAAAAAAACCGCACAGGCCAGACCAGCATTAAAAAGCCAGCCGTACACCAAGGAGTTCCAGAAAATGGGGGCCACCTTTCCGTAAGTGAGGAAAGAGTAATCCGCGAGGAATCCAGGCGAGTGCATCTTTATGGATGCAATAAATCCGACAACAGTCGCTATAATCAGCCAAACAGAAGCACTTATGATGAGAGTAAGCAAAGGAAACCGGATCGATGCATCAATCCTACGGACACCTTCACGGTTCTTTGAATCTCCAGAAAGATTCGGAAAAAGCGAAGAGCATATGTTGCCGATCAAAGTCATATTCAAAACCACATTTCGATGAACTCTTAGTTCTGTGTAAACTACTTTGAGTTTTCAGAGACGACAAGCTCCTTAGCACGCTCTATCGGCAGCCGAACTTTACCTGCCGATACATCCATAACCGAGTAATTTGAAAGTTTGTCTGAAGCGTTTGCTTGGTGCTCCGCCAATGAGGGTCGCTCTAAAGAAGGCTCTCCCGATTCGACTTCTGAATCCAGATACGTGAAACTAATAAAGAAATAGAAGATCAGTAAACTTCCCAATATAGCGACAGCCGTTGGGAGGGCACTTCGTGAAGGTGTTTGGGCGGTTTCGCTCATCGCTCGTCAAGTTAATGGTTATGGTTCAGGCAATCCCGAATGCGTGGATCGCGAATCGGAATGATCTTCGTTTTCAAGAAACTTGACCAATAGGCCCAAAGTAGAACTCCCCCGGCTCCGGCAACTCCTGAAATGTACCAAATGATATTGTGAAAGCTTGAGAACAATTGAAATGGCTCGCCATGCGAGTCTTTCAAAGAAGGGAGGACATTGAAGAAAACATCTAGCAGGTTCAAACCGAGTACCCAGGTAGCCATGAAAGTCATAGACTTGAAATTCGTCTTGAGCGGGAACTGAAGCATATATAGAAACGGAAATAGAAAATAACCAAAAATCAAAATCATAGAGATTGGCCACCAAATCCCCTTTTCGCGATCGTTAAACCAAAAAGTCTCTTCCGGAATGTTGGCATTCCAGATCAGGAAATATTGGGAAAAGCTAATGTAAGCCCAAAATACTGTAAACGCAAAGGCAAGAGTAGCCACGTCGTGCAAATGCTTCGTATTCAGAATTCCCTTCAATGGACCCTTAGCGACCAAAAAGGCGCAGGTTAGAAGCATTACCGATAGTGCCGCACGCATCGCACTCGCGAAAATCCACACACCAAACATAGTGGAAAACCAGTGGTACTCGAGGCCCATAATCCAATCGAATGCCGCTGAGGTCCAAGTCAGAGCCACCAGAATTAGTCCAGCGGCAGCGTGTTTGCGGCTCGAAAAAGTATGATTCGGGGAACCGTCCTGATCCTGCGTGAAAGAGTTTTTCCTAAACGCTCGAGCAAAATAGGTCCAGACCGCAAAACAGAAAAAAGCTCGAGCCCAAAAGAAAGTCTCCGACAGCCACCAAGTCTTCTTTTGGTAAAGTATATCTGTGCTCACGGTACCATGACCATGAAGAGGTGCGTCCTGGTTCATCCACAGCCAAAGAATCCCTTGGTCCTTGCCCATGTAGGTAATGATGAAAAGGGGGATAAAGAGAAATCCCATGTAGGGTAACGCAGAAATGTAGTGCTCAGCCTGGCGTCTAACAATAACGGACCACTCTGCATCGAAAATATGGTGGATCATCACCAGAAACAGCATCCCGACAGCAATGGATGTGATGAAAATCAACCCGATTAGATACGACCATACCGCTAGCTGCGTATCAACAAAGAAGCCGACAAACGAAATGGTCAGTCCAACTACTCCGATCGCCAGCCACTTCTTTGGGTTGGGTGAAAAATCTTCGCTCATAGTCCAAGCTCCCCTCGTTTGGTAGGCGTTAGATCATCCACAGTACCGTTTGCGGCCCTTTGTAAAGCACGAACGTAAAGGACAACGTTCCAGCGATCTTCGACTGTTAGACGGTCCGCGTATCCCAGCATAAGCCCTTTACCGTTCTTGACTACATCGTACAGCTGCCCATCCGTGTAGTCTACCAATCGCTGTTCTGTGAGGTTCGCTACCGTCAGCATGCCATATTTTTTAGTCATGCTGTCTCCATCCCCTGCTCCACCATGACAAACCGAACAGTATATATTGAATCGTTCCTCACCGCGCGAAATCGATTCGAAGTTGACCTCAATAGGAAACCCACTGCCAAATGCTCCACCGCTTTTCCCCGTGCTGTAGTATTCGTTTTCGTAGTATGTACCTCGAGCAACTGTTCCGTCAACTGGGAGCCGGTCGGTGCGGCCATCCGCGAAGAAAGCACTTTTCGCTTGGGGTTGGTACTTTGGCATCCGATCCATGTCAGAAAATACTTCCAGTGGTGGACGAGTTGAAACCCTGCCTCGCGGACCGAGAATTGCCAGCACCCCGATAACCCCTAAAATAAATATTAGAAAGACGTATCGCATCGAAATTATTCCTCCAATTCCCCGACTTCAACCGGTCCAAGATTTTTTAGAAACGAGCGTGTCTTCTCCCCATCGAATTGCGGATCTTCATTTTGGATATAAAGAAAGAATTTATCGTCTGAACTAGCCGCAACGTCCTTGTATTTCAAAACCGGATGATGATGCCTAGGCAGCTTGTTTAGAATGAACATTCCACCAATGGAAGCGAAAGCAGAAAAGAGAATGGTCAGTTCGTAGGAAACCGGAAACGCAAACTGCGGGCTAAAATAGGGTTTCCCACCAACGATCAGCTTGTAGCCGTCCATGTATGGAAGACTCAGTTCTGATGCACCCGTGAACCAAATCATCAACATTCCCGTCGTGAGTCCAATGGTGCCACCAACGATTGTGAATCGACCCACTAAAGACCTCTTGATTCCCATAGCTGGATCCATTCCGTGAATTGGAAACGGCGTGATGACGTCCCAGTTTTTGTAGCCAGCATCTCTCACCTTTTCTGCCGCATGCATTATCCCTGCAGGGGTATCGAATTTCGCGATAATTCCGTGTTGATTAGCCATTGTAAGAGGAATTCGCTTTCGATTAATGATTGTGAGGGTCCGCCTGTGGAGTGACGACCTTTATTTCCGCCATCGCCATAAGCGGCAGGAAGCGAAGGAATAGGAGGAATAGAACAGAGAACAATCCGAACGTCCCCAGGTAAGTGAAAATGTCGATGATTGTGGGAGAGTAGTAGCCCCAGCTCGATGGCACGAAATCGCGGGTCAATGTCGTGACGGCTATCACAAACCGCTCAAACCACATGCCGATATTGACAAAAATCGTAATGATCCAAACCAAGGCCGTATTTTCGCGAATCTTCTTAAACCAAAAGAATTGAGGCGAAATCACATTACAGGAAATCATTATCCAATAAGCCCAGGCGTAGTTTCCGAATGCACGGTTGACGAAAGCGAAAATCTCGAAGTCATTCGCTCCGTATGCCGCTATGAAGAACTCCATACCGTAGGCGTATCCCACCATCGTACCCGTGGCCAAGATGATCTTGGTCATACAGTCGATATGATACTGTGTAATCAAATCCTCAAGACGGTAGATCGCTCGCAAAGGCAGCATAAGCGTCAATACCATGCCGAAGCCCGAGAAAATAGCACCGGCAACAAAGTACGGCGGAAAGATAGTCGTGTGCCATCCCGGCAAAAGAGAAATCGCAAAGTCAAACGATACGATCGTGTGAACCGAAAGTACCAGTGGCGTCGATAGTCCAGCCAAAAGCAAGTAGCACATTTCATAGTTGCTCCACTGGCGATTTGATCCCCGCCACCCCATTGCAAAGATTCCGTATAGAACCTGGCGGATCTTGTTCTTCGCACGGTCGCGCACACTCGCCAAATCAGGAATCAATCCAACGTACCAGAAAAGGACCGATACAGTGCCATAAGTTGATACCGCAAAAACGTCCCACAGAAGAGCCGACCGAAAGTTTGGCCAGATCGCATTTGCATTCGGTATAGGGAAAAGGAACCACGCCATCCATACACGCCCCACGTGAAAAACCGGGAAGATACCGGCACAAACTACCGCGAAAATAGTCATCGCCTCGGCCGCTCGATTGATGGAAGTACGCCATTTTTGGCGCAGGAGGCAGAGAATCGCGGATATAAGAGTACCTGCATGACCGATACCGATCCAGAAAACGAAATTCACAATCGCCCATCCCCAGTTGGCGGGATTTGCCAGGCCCCATACACCAGTGCCAGTGGCGACCAGGTAGACGAGCCCCATAACGGTGAAGGACGCCCCCGCACAAGCGATGATGAAACACACCCACCACCAAGTGGGCGTCTTCTCTTCAACTATTCCGCAGATTTTATCGGTTATCCAACTAAAGGAGCGGTTGTTTTCGACAAGAGCGGGACGCGGAATATCGACTGGGTCAACTTCTTTGAGGATAGCCGGCTTAACTTCGTCGAGAATAGGATTTGAGCTTCCCATTAGTGCGACCCTCCTACTTCTGAATGAGCTTCCTCGTAACCGTGATCGTTGTGTGAATCATACCCGCCTTTTTTCTTTGGCTTCGTCGCCTTGTACTCCGCCTTTGCCAGCGGTTGATCGTAGTAATCCGGCATGTCTGGGTTCGGGTTTCGCAATTTGGCAAGGTAGGTTGTGCGAGGTCGCGTATTCGTGTATCCAAGAACTGCGTAATTTCGCTCGTTAGCCTGTAGTTCAGAAACCTTGCTGTTGGGATCGCTAACGTCCCCAAATGCAATCGCATCCATCGTACAGACCTGTTGGCAGGCTACCTTGATCGTTCCGTCAGGAATCTGAATGTCGTTGCTGTCCTTCGCTTTCACTTTTTGGGCGATCTTGGCTTGCTGGATACGCTGCACGCAGTAGGTACACTTTTCCATCACACCACGCATGCGAACCGAAACATCTGGATTCTGGGCCATCTGGACCAGCTCCGGCATTCCCTTTGGTGCTAGCGGACCCTCATACAGCCGATCCAATGGACGCTGCTGATAATCCATGAAATTGAAGCGACGGACTTTGTAAGGACAGTTGTTCGCACAGTAGCGAGTTCCAATACAGCGATTGTAAGCCATCGTATTGAGGCCGTCTTCATCATGTACTGTAGCATTGACTGGGCATACCGTTTCGCAAGGGGCTGTTTCGCAATGCATGCAGCTTATTGGTTGAACCGAAACTTGCGGATCCTCCGGAATCGCTGCTAGATCAAGCTGCGTTTCTCCATAACTATCTAAAATGGGTTTTCCGTCCTTATCAAGTTTGACATCGCCTGAGGAGAAGTAGCGATCCATTCGGATCCAGTGCATTTCACGACCGCGACGTACTTGGTCTCTTCCCACGATTGGGATATTGTTTTCGCTTTGGCAGGCAACGACGCAAGCGTTACAACCAGAACAGACATTCAAGTCGACTGACATCCCCCACTGGTGTATGCCCGTGTAGTCGGGATGCTCGTAAGCTGAGCCTCCGCGAGGAGTCGATATCGAGCGCTCCTCCACGGGCATCCCCTTATCCTTCCCAAGTATGGGTGGCGAGTGGCTTTCCATTCCCATTTTTTCCACCCAACGCGGATCCGAAGCGTAGTCGTCGAGGTTGGACTCGCGGATGATGGCTCTTCCTTCCATCGACCAGTGCTCTTGCGTATTCGCGAGCTGTATGATCTCACCCGTCAACTCGATCGAAGCACCGGTGGCGAAATGAGCGGAATCCGATGTCCGTAAAGAGTAGGAATTGAAGCCAGAATTAGTACCCACTCTCCCAGTGCGGGCACGACCATATCCAAGCGGTAGGATGATCGAATAATTGTCCAAACCTGGAAGGATTTGAATGCCTCCTGTAACCTCACGACCTCCCACCGAAACCCTGCCCACTGGGGAGTAAGACCGTCCGTCTTTGACTACGTTAGGATTCTTGCGGGTAATTTGCAGCAATGAATCCGGTGCCACAATATCTAGATCATTGGCCAATCGCGGACTCACGTAAATAGCGTTGTCCCACGTCATCTTTGTCATGGGATCCGGGCACTCTTGAAGCCATCCGTTGTTAGCATAGCGCCCATCATCAATGCAAGAGTCTACCGTGAATACTACTTCTAGATTGTCTTTACCAGTCGGCGAAATTGGAGCTTCCGCATTCGCAAGGACATTCGCCAGTCTCATTCCTGAAATCAGGGACCCACTCACTTTGAAACCCGAATCACTCAAGAAACCGTCATGGAGAAACTTATCAAAAGCCCGTTTCCCCGTCGAACCAATATTCTGAAAAGTTCCATAAACTAGGCTATGCCCATCTACGTTCTCTTCACCAACCAATCGTCCCAGCATTTCGATCTCCGAGATACCATCGAACAAAGGCAAGATCATCGGCTGCTGGGTAAGGATATCACCATTGTATGTACGGCTATCCCCCCAAGCCTCTAGATAGTGAGACTGAACGAAGTGGTAATTGGATTTCTCGGACGTTTCATCATCGTAGTACCCTAGTCGAAGAACCGATTCAACCTTCCCTAGCTTGGGACCAAAATCAAGGTCAGCGGGTGCATTGTAGACCGGGTTACCGCCAGCGATAATCAACGTTTCAATCGAACCGGAGTCAATTGCCTCGCTCAATCTCTGGATGCTTGCTGAATTATCCTCTTCAACTTCAACCAACTTGAGCGTCTTGCCCAAATTTCCAAGTTTCTCGTTGATCAGCAACGCGATCCCCTGAGCTTCCTTGCTCAATTGCGGTCCAGCATAGACAACACTTTTGCCTTTGAAGTGGTCTAGGTCGACCATGGCCTCGCTTATCCATTCTTTCGTTTCCGAATCGAGACCACTAGCGAGTTTCTCAAAGATCGGCTGCAGGGTTTCGCCCTCCACTCCTAGATTGATTTCCAGTGCCGCCGCAGCAAGTAAAGCGGTCATGTGGCTGCTTGCGAGACGCTTGCGATGATCCGCCATCGCACCGGTCATGCTGAAGCCGCTTTCGGCAACATACAACCGGTTCATCTGATCTTCCACTGAAAGCACCCGCCGGCCATCGGCAAACTGCTTCGTCATACTCAGACTACCTGGATTGTCTCCTAGGAAGTCACCCTCAACACTGAGTATGCGCTCAGCGTCAGTAAGGTCGTATTTAGGCTCGAGATTGGCTCCAGAGATTAAAGCCGCTGCTTCCTTAGCATTTTCTGTAGAAACCGGCTCATACTCAGACCAGATCGCACCAGGATAGGCCGTTAGAAACGCCTTCTTCAGGCGGAGGCGAGTGGGTGAAGAGGACTTTTCGGTTAAAACGGCGACGCCTTTTCCATTGGAGGCACTAAACGCTTCATTTAAATTCCTGAGGGTATCGAGTGCTTCCTCTTTTGTAAGGTTCACACCGTCTTTGGTGTAGCGGGTCGAGCGATCAGGATCGTAGAGCTCAAGCAATGAGGCCTGGGCTTTAAGGCTTGTTCCACCGTTGTAGCCTTTGTAATCTGAATTACCCTCGATTTTTGTGGGGCGACCCGCGTGAGTCTCAACGAGCAAAGGGATCCCTTCACCCCTCAGGCAAAATTGGGACGCGTAGTAAAGAGGCTGACCTGGCACCTGGTACTCGGGGGCCTTCGAGTGCGGCAAAATGTAGGACTCCGGGCGACGACAACCCGTAAAGCCTACTCCACCCAAAGCGAGAGATGCGGCCATTATCTTGAAGAAATGACGGCGGTCGACCTCATTCATCTCCGATGCTTCTGGGCCGAATTCGCGGTGAACTTGCTCGATGAATTCAGGAGACTGGGACAACTCGTTGAGGCTTCGCCAGTAACGAGGCCCCATTTGCTCTGCCTTGGTGGAAGTTGTGGAATGAACCGGTTTCATCGATGGCAGCCTGAGCAACTTTGAGGCGGGGTAATGTTCCACTCTTCCACGAACTTCAAGCCATCTTCGATCTGGCCTTTCTTGCCGCCCGGGTGCACCCAATCGAGATTCGTAACCAGATCGACAGGACGAATATGCTCTTCTGGATTCCGGTGACAATCCAAGCACCAACCCATGCTGAGGGGCTGGTCGTGGGCCACGACTTCCATCTCGTTCACCTTGCCGTGGCATTCCACGCATGAGACACCACGGTTTACGTGCACCGCATGATTAAAGTAAACATAGTCCGGTGCTTCGTGGACGCGAACCCAAGGAACCGGGTCCCCCGACGCGTAGCTCGCTCTAACAGGCTCCAGCAACTCGCTGTCGGTTTTTATTTGACTATGGCAGGACATACAGGTGCCCGCAGACGGGACGTTTGCGTGACCTGACTCCTCAACCTTGCTATGGCAATACCGGCAATCCAGCCCAAGTTGACCCACATGAAAACTGTGATCGTAGGGCACGGGCTGCGAGGGCATGTATCCAACACGTGTATAGTTTGGAGTTGCGTAATATGTTACTCCAGAAACAACCGCCGCCGCTAATATGAATAAAAAGACAATTATCTTTAGAGGAAGTGCGTTAGACCACTTTGGAAACACTTTTGACATGACGTGATATTCGTTGTCGCTCTATTGAAATGATATGTGGTCTAGACTGATTCCGATTCGTTCCTCGAAATTGCGTTAGGATCGCTTCGTAGCTTGAGAGCGATCGCAACTTTGTCTGGATCCGATAGTTTGGACTGCCTTCGACTCAGCAGTGTTCGCGATGCAACTAATCCTGAAATAGCGGCCAGCGATCTTAGAATAAATGATTTACGGGATTTTTCGGAACTCACTGTTTGGTTTGTAGTCGATCTGAAATTCCGGAGTGAAGGAAAGCCTGTTTAAATAGCAAATAAAATTAGTGAGTTGCGGCTTCTGTTTTTGAAGTTATAAGAGAGGGCTTTGAATTAGAACTGAAAATCTAATGACAAGCCGTTAGTTGGTCCGGATATCTCGGATCCTAGAACTCACCGCACCGGGATAGAATGATCAGGTAAACTGTCCGTCTTGCATCCTCAAAATTCGATCACACTTCTTGGCCAAGTCGGGATTGTGAGTGACGATCAAAACAGCTTGACCTTTCTCTTTTGCAAGACGAGTTAGCGACTCAAACACCATTAGCGAGTTTTTGACATCCAAGTTGCCGGTAGGCTCATCCGCGAGTAACACACCTGGCGTGTTAGCCAATGACCGAGCGATCGCCACTCTCTGCTGCTCGCCTCCAGAAAGCTGGGACGGCAAGCGGTGTGTCTTATCACCAAGCCCAACTTCGTTTAACAAAGCATGGGCCCGCGATTTCATCTCCTTCGGATTGAGCCGCCCTAGCTTCCGCATCGGCAATATCACGTTTTCCATTGCACTAAATTCAGGTAACAGGAAGTGAAACTGGAATACAAACCCTACATTTTCCCCACGGATCCGCGTATGCTCTCCATCATTCTTCGGCGGCACTTCCTCCCCTTGGATCGAAATAGAACCCGAGTCCTGCAAATCCAACAGCCCAAGAAGATAAAGCAAAGTGCTCTTTCCACAACCCGAGGGCCCGACAATCGCGGAAACCTCGCCGCGATAGAGCTTCAAGCTCACCCCTCGCAGCACATGCACTCGAGTCTCGCCCTCTCCTAAGTGTTTGTGAAGCTCGCGACATTCCAGAGCGACTTCCTTTTGCCCTCCCGCTTTAATCTCACTCATGCTGCCGTCCCCCTAATTACGTCTCCCGGCACAAGTTTTCCCGCTTTCCGGGAGGGAGCGAAACAGGCAATCATCACAATAATAATCGCCGCTATCACCGCTTGGACATAGTGCCATGCCGTCGAATTGACCACAAAGTACTCCGTGGCGAAAATTCCTGAAAGAGGCATCGGCAGATAGGAAATAGCAAAGGTAATAAGGTAACCTATTCCACAACCAAGAATCGTGCCACAGATTAGAACGATCACCCCCTGCCAAAGAAAAATATTCGAAATGTCATTACGAGTGTAGCCCATGGAGCGGAGAATCGCGATCTCACGAGTCTTATCCATGACGATCATGAACAACGTGCTAAACATGCCCAGCCCTGAAATGATAATTATCGTCGATACAGTTATCGCTGCCGAAACCTGTAGGGTCTTAAACAGTTGCATCCATGACTTTTCCCTCTCCTGCCAAGGGGCCGAGAAATGCTTGGTAACCCGCTCGATCACCTCCGCATCCACAATGGCGCGATCTCTGTCGTAGATGCCAACCTGAATGAAGCTGACCCCGTTCGGCTTCTTTAACAACGATCGGGCCGCACTCAGGTGCATAAATACACGGGTCTTATCGATGTCTGATACCCCAGTCTCGAAAATCGCAGCGATTCTATACCTTTGCTGCTGATCCACTGCCCGAATGATAATCGAGTCACCCACAGTAACATCCAGGCGTGCCGCCATCTTGTGTCCCATAATGATTCCCATAGGGGAGCCCCTGAAATCCTCGATTGACCCCAACTGGATCTGGTCCTCAAGGGCGGAAACTGCAATATGCTCGTCCACCATTATACCGTAAATTTGACCATTGTCTTTTCGAAGAGGACTCTGAAGCTGGATACTTCCCTTGATCACGGGAGACGCCGCTTCGAAATTTTCTAATTCACTGATGGCTTCAATCACGCTATCCGGATGCTCGATACCCTCGACAAAACGCCGGTTGTTCTTGTCGGTAATGAAGAAATTCGTGCTGGTGTTTTTCTTCGTTGAGGCAGCCACAAAGACATTCGGGTCTTGGATGCGATCTTCAATTCTTATCGCTCCATCGGTCCCAAGGATAGTTTCGATAAAAAGCTCCTGATATCCGCTAAGTTGAGCTTGGGTCGAAATGAAAAAGCCAACTCCAAAAACAATTCCTGTCAAACTCATCAACATCGAGCGCTTTTTAGCGAGCAAGAACCGGATAGCTATTCTGATTGTGGGTGACATTGCGGTAATTTTCCAAAATCCTGAAGAGAATAATAAGAAGCCATTGCACGATTCCTTTAACCACAAGACTATTTTAATTCACGAGCAAAAGGAACCCAACTAAACATATGATTAGCTATTTGGTTCTCCAATTAAAATTTCTTTTTCTAGGTCTAGCTGAGAAATTAGGGCCGAAAAAAGAAAAGGCTCCAGCAGTTCCATCTCCAAGACTCAGATATCGAGTACACGGATCGACAGAGCCCTATGGTTATATCGAAGTGGGAAGACTGTCATGGGAAAGTATCGAGAAAATTCTGGCCAACCTCAATCGTCCAATCGACGGATTTGAAAACATACTCGATTTTGGATGTGGAACCGGCCGGGTCCTACGGAATGTAATAAACGGCGATCAAACAAACCTATTGGGCATTGATATCGACTCCGCTGCAATACGCTGGTGTCAGAAGTATCTTCACGGTGCTCGATTTGAGCATATAGATCCAAATCCTCCTACAGATTTCAATAGTGAATCGTTCGATCTGATATTCTCAATTTCTGTTTTCACCCATCTCGATGAACGTCGTCAAAACCAATGGTTGGAAGAAATGTGCCGCCTACTCCAGCCTGGGGGGATTCTCATTGCTTCGGTCCACGGTGAACATCATCGAGAGCTCCATTCCCGGGAACTCGACATGATGAGTGGATTTGTTTTCAATGACTCTAACCGACGATTCTTCAAGAAGGACGGTTTGCCTCAGTTCTACCAAGACGCTCACCATACAAAGCAGTACGTCCTAAAAAACTGGTCACGATTTTTCACCATCATTGACTATGTCGAAAGAGGCATCGTCGATCACCATGATGCTGTAGTACTCACCAAAAAGCTCTCCAACTAAGGCCAAATTGATTCGCCCACCTTCGACTACCCTGCCGAAAGCGAGCTGGAAAGCTGGAACACTGCAGAGATGATCCCAAACGCGATCATCCCAACCATCGCAAATACGCCAAGCAATACGCCTGTTGAGACAAATCCAAGAAGCGTCTTAACAAACTTGTCTATCATCTCTGAGTATTGGCGAGACATCTGCCTAAGCCCGGGTACAACATCCCCTGTACTTTCTCCCACTGTAAATACGTCTAAAGCTATATCTTCGAAATACCAGGTGGACTTGAATGCAGTCGAAAGAGCAACCCCTTCGACCACCTTCGTGCGTACTTCAGAAAAGGTGCTGCGCATGGAATAATTCGAAAGCGAGCGCTCCGCCATGGCCAGAGCTTGGACCATGATGATTCCGTTCTCCAACAAAAGGGAAAGCGTTTGCGTGAATTGCAGTATTTGAGTATCCCTCACGATTCGCCCGGCTCCCGGAATGCGGAGAAGTAAGGCGTCGAATTTGAAACGGCCAGCAGGGGATTTGCGCCAGGAAATCAGCAACGCAACGGCGAGGGCAATCCCTATTGCCGCGATCCAGCCGTAGTTGAGAAGTCCATCCGCAGTTGCTATCAGAATCTTCGTCGATGCAGGTAAATCACCCCCCAAAGACGCCAGCAATCCTTCAATGCGAGGAAGCAAGCTGAAAAGGAAAAGAAGTACTAGACCAATAGCAACAAGTATCAGAAAGCAAGGATAGGACAAAGCAGCGACGAGCTTGCCTCGAATCGCTTTTTGCTCCTCCATGCTTTCCACAATTCGCGTAAGAACGTTCTTCAGGTTACCGGTCGCCTCGCCTGCCTCAACTAGACTTACAACGCTTTCATGGAAGACTTTTGGCTGTTTCCTAAAGGCCTCCGACAAAGACCGACCCTGACTCAGTTCATCCCACAGATTGGTAGCCAATAGTTTCTGTTGGGGATCACTCAAACGGGTACTCATCATCTTTAAAGCATCCGCAGACTGAATACCGCAATTAAGCATTTCACGAATGCCAGTCAGAAACGGGAGTGCCACACTTCGGTTCAGCACCTTCACCTTTGGCTTGGAGCTATTCGATCTGAACAGGGAGCTAAAACCAGATAAGCCAACCTTCCCAGCCCGCGACTCATTAGTCTCATTTACCGACAACGGCCTAAGCTTCTGAGCAGTCAGCTTCTGCAGTGCCACTTTTCGATTCACGGCATCAATTGACCCTCTTACAGACTCGCCGCTTAGATCTTTTGCACTGTAGGTGAAACTTGGCATGGACTAAATCAGGAATGCAAAAGGAGGATAGACATTTTTTATTAGCAAACTATCCTTCTTTAACGGAAATCGTACGTACGACTTCGTCCAAAGTAGTCAGATTTTTCCGGGTGAGATTCCATCCCGATTCTCCCAGTGTGACCAAACCGCCTTTGCGGCCGATCTCACGCATCAGCGGTGCTGCCTCACGATTCACGATAGGATCATGCAATGCCTCGGTAACTCTTAAGATCTCGTAAATCCCAATTCTCCCTTTGTAACCAATATTCCGGCACCGTTCACAACCTTTTGCCACGGGCAATTGAAGAACACCATCCATCGCTGAATCAGGCATATCCAATACACCAAGGGAATCCAATACAACCGTTCGTTCAATCGGTTTCAATTCGTAGCAATCCTGACAAAGCCTTCTCAAGAGTCGCTGTCCGATAACAAGCTCCACACCGGATGCAATGAGAAAAGGCTCAATCCCCATATCCGTCAATCTCGTTATAGCCCCTGCTGAGTCATTCGTGTGGAGTGTGCTAAAAACAAGGTGCCCTGTAAGGGAGGCTCGAATCGCGATGTCTGCCGTCTCCCGGTCGCGAATTTCCCCCACCATAATGACGTTCGGGTCTTGTCTCAAGACGTGTCTTAATGCCTCGGCAAAACCAAAACCAATCTCTTGTTTGACTTGAATCTGATTCACCCCTGGAACCTCATACTCGATGGGATCCTCAACCGTGATGATACGACGGTCTTCGGAATTTATTTTCCGAATAAACGCGTTGAGCGATGTCGACTTACCAGAACCCGTCGGACCCGTAACCAAAATAATGCCGTGGGGTAGTCCAAGTGCACGGTCCACTTTCTGCTGATCCGCATCCGACATACCGAGTTGCTGGAGGCTCAGAGGAGAACTCTTCTTGTTCAGTAAGCGCAAGCTAATGCTCTCGCCATACATCACCGGCATGGTTGACAGGCGGATGTCCAAAATAGTTTCCGCCGTTTTCAAGTTGATTCTTCCATCCTGAGGGAGGCGACGCTCAGAAATATTGAGCTTCGCCATAATCTTCAGTCGGGAGACTATCGCGTCCTGGAACTTTCTGAGGTTGTCAGGAACGGGAACCGAGACTAGCAACCCATCAATCCGATAGCGGATGCGAAGCTCGTCTTCCATGGGCTCGAAATGGATGTCAGTCGCTCCCTCTTCAACGGCTTGGTGGAACACCTCGTTGACAAAGCGAATGATCGCCGCGTCATCATCCTCTTCTTCCGCGACTTCAGCAGAGACTAGATCATCATCGATATCAAACGACTCGTCTAAACTTTCAGCTCCTACCCCTAAATTTTGCGTAATAAATTTAGAAATACGGTCCGGATTCGCCAATCTCCAAATGGGGCGCTGACCGCAGGTTGCGTACACCCAGTCATCCATGATACCTTCAACAGGCCACCCTGTCGCAAGGGCTAATTGGTCCTCCTCCCAATCCCCATCCAATAGCTTGATTGGAACGCAATGAAACTCGTGTAGAATGCGAAGTGGAATCGCACTCAATCGATCGAGATCAAAATGCTCATGGGAAACAACCGCCATTCCAGTCTCATCTCCCAGCCAATCAACTATTTCGCTCAGGTTACTATTCTGCCAATCGGCGATTTGCTCGAGGCGTTCCGAGCGTCTCAAACCCTCCAACTCGGTCAATTGATCCTGGCTCAGTTTGAGTCTATCCAAAAAAGTTAGCTCAGCAACCATCATTTCTGGTTTCCGTCATTTATAATATTGCTTCGGAGTGCCCTCCGACGGCGGATTTCTTCAGCGACTCGCTGCATTCGTTCGCGAACCTCCTCATCACTAGCGGCTTCCATGTTCTGATTTCCATTCGGCAGCGACCTCCTCACCGGGACGGTGGGAGTTCGCTGCACATCCTCTGCAGTCCGCTGCGGAGACTGCCGAGGCGTTTCCTTAAGAGTGATAATATCGGCGTCTTTAAGACTAAGCTGCTTGGTTAGACCATTCTGCCGAATCCAGATCTTTTCCTCCCCCGGTTTTCTACCGCTATCGTAATTAACTAGGCTAAATCCGTCCTCTCCCAATTCGTCTTTAGTGAGCCGATAACTCTTCTTGGTTTGAGGATCGTAAACACTTACCCAAGCAGTCCCACCAATTTCTATAATGCCTCGAAATTCGACCGAATCCAAGGCGGTCGCAGGCGCCGCTTTCGCGGGAGCTGCTGCGGGATTTCTAGCCGAAGGCGGAGCAAAGGGCGACCGAGGTTCGCTTCCCTGAGCGTGGACCAACCCCTCAAAAAAAAGGGAAGCTAACAAGACCCCTGCTTTTACCGCCATGTTCATTATCGATTACTTACCGTTTGTAGGGTTTTCTGGCAACGGAATCTTTCAACCCTTTCTATTTAGAATTCGAATCCTTCGTTGTGTCTTTAGTGAGGTCAAATCGGCCATTATCTAAAAACTCTCCGAGCTTGCTATCCATTGGATGGCCCAGCATCTTTTCCCGTGCGTCTAAATCCGCCTCAACGGAATCGCGAATGACTTTGGGACGGATAAAGACAAGTAGCTCTCTTTTCTCATAATCGGTTCCCCGGCTACGAAAAATATTTCCAAAAACGGGGATATCGCCGAGTAATGCCATTTTGTTGAGCGATTTCGTTTCCTTGCTTCGCTGCATACCGCCAAGCACCACCAAACCATTGCTTTTAACGCTCACAAACGAAACCATCTGACGTCGACCAATAATCGGCTGCTGATTTCCATTAATTTCGACAGATCCATCAATGTCATTCACCGATTGGTCGATTTCTAGCTGAATGATGTCATTCGGCCCGATTAGCGGTTTCACTTTCAGCTCAATAGCGATATCCTGGTACTGAACCGTCTCCCGAACCGACGTACTCAGCGTATTGTCGGTTGTTGTGCCCGTTACAATCGGACGTTGCTGGCCAACAGTAAAGGTCGCTTCCTGATTGTGCGTGGTCAGTAATGTCGGTATTGAGAGGATACGGACATTACTATTCGTTTGAGCAGCAGACAGAATTGCATCGAAACTCAGGTTAGAAATTATCCCGGTTGTTGCATCCATATTAAATGACACGTTATTCGCACCGATTCCCAAAATGTCTAGGCCTTGCAGGTTTCTAATGTTGGGCTCACCCGCCACCTCGTTTTGAATATATGAGCCTGTGATTTGATCCATTCCTCGATTCGAATCTTTGTCTAAGTTAACCTCAGCAATGATAACTTCAATTCGTACCTGAGGGAGCAATACATCGATTTTCGCAATCAGCTCTGTCATCAAATCCAAATCACTTCGAGTACCTGAAATTATCAGTGAGTTGCTTCGCTCGTCTGCCTCGATCGTCATGAATTCGCTGAATTGGCCGTCCCGCTCTTCCAAAGTCGTATTGACTGCATTCCTTACCTGCTGCTGCAAAGGCTGATTTCGCTGTAACAGTTGACGGCCATTCTGACTTACACTCTGGTTGCCTCTCTGATTTTGCTGCTGAGTGTTCTGGTTCGCATTAGCCTGAGACCTGTCACCTGTTTCTGCAGAAGTAGAGCCACTGACAAAACTGCTCAAGAGTCCCGCGACTTCCGTTGCTTGAGCGTGGTTTAGGATTATAACCTCGATACGCGTGGCAGGGTCAGACTTGATATCAAGCTTTTCGATTATCTCGTCGAAAAACACGATGTTCGACGGTTCCGTCATTATAATGATCTGGTTCGTGCGATCATCAGAGGCAATGGCCGTATTTGATCCAAACAGGATTTGGCTAGGAATGGCACCCTCTCCCGCCGATACCGCATTCACCGTGGGGCGCGCAGGTTGGTTCCCACCAGTGTCTTGACCTACCCTAATTTGGTTTTGATTGTTAGCCTTCGATCCAGGATTAGACTGTTCCCCGAAGTTTGCCCTTGCAGCATCAATGAGGCTCTGTATTTGCTCCGCCACTTCACTGGCTTGAGCGTATTGCAAAGTGTAGAACTCTGTCTTCACATTGAGACGACTCGGCTTATCTACCTCAGAGACCACATATTCCAGCCGCTGCAGATTGCTAATCGTATCCGTCACCAGCACCGCATTTGAATTCTGAAACGGAATAATCGTGCTAAATCCAGGGCTCAGGAATTGCTGTATTTGGGACTGAAAAGTCTGGGAATCCAAATACTGCAAGCGAAACAGCTTACTCACTACCTTCCCGCTCGGCTGACGATCTAAAAGCGTTTCCACCTCCAACTCAGGGGCTTCGGTCCGAATTGTGTTGATCGATACTACTTTGAGAAATTTTTCCCCAAGAGGAGTCACCCCAATGCCATTGATACTCAGCAAGCTTTCAATTGCCAGAATCGCTTCACCAAGGGTCATTTCTCCGCGACTGTCGAACGTGAACTCTGGAGTAGGCAATGCTTGAGGACGGATGACAGACCTACCTGTCAAGGTCTCCAGAGAATGGAGAACACTCACTAGCGGCTCTCCTCGCCAGAGAATTCTAACTGGATCGTCTTCCACCGCATTCACCATAGGGGCATTAGTGTCCTGAGCCTGTCCGATCAGGGACAGCATTCCCCAATTAAACATTAAAGCCAAGGTAACAAAATTCGCTTTTCGTATCCAATAATTCATGGTGTATATTCGATGGATTTCAATTCTAGCTTCACATCGAGGAATTCCGGTGTCCGCCGCTGGGCTTGAATCGTAATTTGACGCAGACTGACATAAGGTAAATTCGTCTTAATCTCATTCGTAAATTGGATAAGCCGGTTGTAGTTCACTTTCCCAAGATCTATGGTGAAGGTGTGAAAGGTCAGCGAATTGCCTGAACTTGATTTAGGAGAATTGATTTTGAAGTCTCCAAACCCGTACTTTCGAATCAGATCATCTATACGAGCGTTGACCTCATTCACAGAGGGAAGTTCGCCTAAGTTGATATCTTGGATTAAACTATTGTACTCCTCTTCCGTTATAGCTTGCTGCTCTAGGTAATCCCCCTGGTTTTTAGCTGCACTGTTTGCGACCCTGATGTCGAAAAAAGCGGTGCCATGCCTTTCGATTTGGAACGAAAACCATACTCCGAGCAGGGCCCCTACGAATAAAACAGTTAGCACTTTCTCCCGCATCGATAGCCGAAAGAAACGGACGCGCAAAAAAGCGATCCAATACTGGAAGTCGTTTTTGATACTTGAACTAGCCATTGTTCGCGACCTTCTCGATCACATTTTTAATTGCAAAAGAACCGGCCTTAAAATATATTAACGCCGTAAACGTTGCACCACCCGGACGGCTCTGGATATTTTCCAGCTCCACGTTATCAATCTTAACAAAACGATCCAACCTTGCCTTGAACTGATTAACTTGTCCATTGCTCGTCGCATTAGCAAAGACTTTGAGGCTATTGGTTCCGTTGGTTTCGACTTTCGTAAACCAGACCGCATCCGTCAAAAATGGTTGTATAGCCACTAGCATGTCGAAAGGCACCAAGTCCGAGTCCTGAAAACTCAATAGTTCGTTGATCGTTGTTTGCTGGGAGATGATGCGTTCCACAATCGGAGCCTGCTCGGTATTCCAATCTTCACGCAAGTTCAGATAGCCACGCTCTACAAACCAAAATAGCTCTCCAAATACTAAAAGTGCGAGAGCGGCCGCAACCGCGAGAACAACTCTCCATATGAGAAGATTTCTCTGCTCCTCCTGTTTCGCCTGTTCAACACTCTCTGGATCTCGTAGATCCATATTCCACAGAACTTCACGTTTTATCTGAACCGCAATTGACTTCCCAGCTTCCGTAGCTTGAAATTTAAATTTTTTCTCTTCAATCGTGATATTAGTATTTGAATACCAAATACGAGTAATATTTTCACCTATGCGATCTTTTAAGCGCTCTGTGACGACCTCCAAATCCCCACTGGCGAGTCGAACGGATCCATCTCCGCCTGAATTTCTGGGAAAGGACTCAAAGTAGCATGGTATCTCCGACACGTCGTCGAACTCGAAGTAGCTGATTGACGAATCAGAAACCAGCAACAAAGGAGCCCCTTCTTCGCCTTTTCCAGCCAGAACCCCTACACTGAATTCGGGTATCACCACTTCATACTTGGACCATTCAGACATCTCAGTGCTGTCGAACGACCGCCTGTATCCAGAATATATATAGGCATATCGCTTGGCTTTATCAACGCAAAACCCAAACTGAAGATGCTCCAGGGGAAAGGGCGACATGCCTTCCAGCTGAAGCTGCAAATAGCTCTCCCGTTCACTATCTTCAACATCCTCGGGGATTTCCACCCTCCGACAGAAGAAAACATGACCTGGAGCAGCAGCGACCTGCATCGTCATCATCCTATCATTTTCTGGATTGGTTAATGTATTTTGCACAACTGTAAACTTGTCGGTCACGTGGGATTGGCGTTGTTTATACTGGGCTCTTCCCTGAGCTCAAGGAAAACGAACGGATATTCGAGATTCCCGGTTTCACCATTTTCTGTGGTTTCAGTATTCGTACTGAACGTTCCAATCAAACTGTACGAACTTCCTTTTTCCTGCACTGTCACTTTGACTGTTAAGACACTGATTTGTTGCGTAATCGGAATACCCCGCCCGATTTCGCCAATGACATCAGTCATTTCAACCGCATTGGCGAAGTAGTTGTCATCCGATGTCCCCGACTCCCCATCAAGACCTGCCAAGTATTCCAAGATAGTCTCAACCTGGATTTCGTTCAATCCCGCCAAGGACTGGAGAGCAAGCGGAGATGCGGAGTTTACGTTCAATTGCATCACGGGATGGTACGTCACCACTTCGGACAATCGTTTAAAATTGTCATTTGGAAATCCATTCTCGTCGAAAAAATGCTCCTTAAATCCGATCACCGAGGAAAGCTCATCCAAAGAGCGGAGCGGTCCATTGGCCGGGTGCATCTCTAATTCGGTTGTACTGTACTCTCTCGACTCCGCTCCATCTATTCGGGCGTCGTCGTCCTCGTCGATCCAATCGAGTAGCGTGTTGGTCAAAGACTGGCTCAGATCCAAATCAAAGTCCATTTCGTCAAACAGCAGAAAGAGCGACCCTTCATCCAGCTCGTTGATACTGAGCTTCGAAGACTCGTCTATAAAATCGACGGTCACATTCATTCCTTCTGGAATCTCAATCTTCGAGTAGTCAATTGGATCACCCCAGCCTTGGGCCGGAGCATAAATGGCATCGTCTATCGCTTTCACATCCGCCAGTACCGCAACCGCAACTTCGAGGATCGACCAAGCTTGGAGCCTTAAACGCGTCCGCTCCACATAGTATCCCTCGCCGCGGACCTCGACTTGGGCTTGCTCCACGAATTTTGTTAAAACGTAGCTCAAGACAATTATTAGCACTAACACCATTAGCAAAATGGAGCCCTTTTTGGAACGGCAACGGTTTGAATCCAGGCGGCGTATCATCAGAAAAAGGGAACCCCATCGAAAGAGACAGGCAGCACAATCTGTCGCTTTTCTTCTCTGCCTTCGTATTCGAAGGTTATTTCAATTCGCTGCGGCAAGAGAAATTGGCCATCTGCTTCTTTATTGGGATCGTCTTCAATTTCCCATTCTGCTTCCTCATCCTCAGCTTCTAGATAATAGTAATTTATTTCCGTTACGAAAGGTGAAATAAGCGTTTTGCGCGGTTCTTCCTCTTTAAAGCCTGTTTCAAGCCGCGACCGCCAAAGCAAATAGAGCCCATCCTCCTCGTCCAGCTTCAGCGAGCATACAACATGCGGCAAAGGCATTTCAGGCCAAACCAGCACACCAGGGCTTTTGTCTAGTTCGAAAGTTAGTAATTGCTCATTCTCATAGGCCCGACCTCCACGATTTGACCAATAGACAGGGGTCTGTGCTTCCCCCGTAGACGTCTTCCAACCAGATTTTTGTATGGACTGCTCCAAAAATCTGGATACGCCTCGCACGTGCTTCTGAAATAGCCAAACGTTTGCCCCCTTACCCCACAGCTCTCCTAGGGCGAACACAAATGTGGTCGCGGCGACCAGCAAGGCGGCACCCATGAACACTGCAAACATCACCTCAAGCAAAGTGAATCCTTTGCTCGAACGGAGAGATCGGTTTCGCTGATTTGTTAAACTCATGCTTATTCCAAGCCGCTTTGCTTTGCAAGCAGCCGGTCCCTTGTTTCTGCCCGAAGCTCCGCTCTCTCCACAGGGTCCGACCAAGTCGGTCGTGTGAGATAATGAACCTCTTCCACTTCCTTCATCTCGTCCTTTTCCTTGTCGAAGATTTCCACGAGAAGACTAACCCGAAAAAGGTCAGCAACCAAGGTGGGCTCGTACTCAACTCTCCAAGACGCCTCGCCATGGCTTCCGGTGAAAACCTCCCCACCCTCTTCCAAGTCTTCGACTGAAACGCTCGAGAACGCGTCTAACCGGATCATGGACATGTCTTGCTCGTAAGCCTGGTCGACGTGTATGGCAGCGATGGCATTGATAATATTTAGATAAGCCGCAGTAAAGGTCGTTACGGCCACTCCAAATAAAGCGAGGGAGAGCATCACCTCTATAATAGTTAATCCCCGGTTACTCTTCCTTTTCGCCCTAACCCTCATGAGTCTTCCTCGGGGGCCGTTAATTGGGACCCCGTCCATGGATCGATTTGATATCCACTTTTATATTCGCCAATTTTCAAATCTACAGAGAACGGCGTGCAAGTCCCGTCGGGAAAAAATGTAACCGACTCGATTTCGCGATAGGTGACCAATTCGCCACGTACAAGACGATAACCATCTTTGGGAAGAATCATTTTAAAAAAAACCTCGATTTCGACTTCTTCGCCAAATCCACTAGTATCCACTTGATAGGCGATCTCTTCTTCGCCCGACGAAACCATGAACGACTTAAGCTTTTCGTCAAAACGGACCTTGTGAGGCTGACGACTAAACACCGCCGCCTGTTTTGCTTTTTCTACCACTCCCCACAACTCGTTCTGCAGGGCTTCCAGTTCTCCTTGCTTCAAAAGTGCATTAATATTCCAGATAAACAGCGACGACAAAAGGGCTATCAAGGCCATCGTGAGCATAAGCTCAATCAAAGTGAACGCACGACGCCAATCACGATCGCCAACTTTAACTTTCATCGACTGATTACTCTAACTAGGACTGCCCGGCAGAATGCCAACCGGACCAAGCTCGCAACTTAAACCCTCCTCAAAAACGATTACCAGTTGGTAATATCGTCGCCCGACTCAGTGCCATCCGGCCCGAGGGAGTATAGGTCGTACGATGAGGCATTGTGCGTGCCAGGATACCGGTATTGAAGATCGCGGCCCCAGGGATCCTTCAGATTTTCTTCACCCTCGATGTATGGGCCTCTCCATCTGCCGCCGTCACCTTCCGGGCGAACCGCCAACGCCTTCAAGCCCTGCTGGGTCGTGGGGAAACTGCCCATGTGAATTCGATAGCTAGTCAAAGGTGTCTTGAAGGACTCTTTGACCTTAAAGCGAACCAACTCCGTTTGGTTTGTCCCGAAAAGATTGTCGACATTTGTTACGACAAGTCCGACTAGGAGAACCATCAACCCTATCACGAGCATTATCTCTATTAGGGTAAAACCACGTTTTTTAGAAATTGGCCGTCTTCTTTTCAATTGCTCTGTAATCATAATGTCAAAAATGGCTCTGCAAGCTTTAGGATTAATTTAGGAAATGCTACCGCACATTGGGCGACTGATGCAATCCTCAGGTTTCAACTTTGGATTTCTCTTGCCGCATTTGCCAAGAGTCAACGTCCGCATAGACATCAGTTGTCTGAAATCCATCCATTTTTGAGTCTGAATACCGGCCAATTTTTGTCGCAATAACTAGGCAAAAAAAGCTTAAATCACGGAATTCTTCATTAATCCTTTAGGTTTTATATTGTTTATCAAACACTTACGGATTTGGTATGAGGTTAGTTCCGCATCCGACCACCTCTTATTGATCGCAACGAGCAAAGTTACAGAGCAAACGGAAGGTCGTTGGGCACTCACAGTCGAACGTTTTTCCTCCGCCTGTATACTCCACCGGGAGAATTGGGAGGTCGAATCGCGACAGCCCATCGAAGGGGAACTTCCCGTCTTGGTCACATCGTGGATCAAACTTTTGCCGACCTCGCTGGGGAGAGGCGTCAAAGCAGATCTCCGAGACATGTTTACTAAAGAGCAGTACCTCGTTGACCAGAGAATGCGTCTGCGAAACGTTTTTTGAGAAACACTTGTCAAGCAGATCATTCCTCAAGTGGAGGAATAAGTTGCAGCAAAATACCGGGCAATCTATTTAAGATAGCATCAAGAGCGAGCTCACTACCTCTTAGCAGTACGGAAGCGTATATGGGAAAAGCTATCTTCGCCCGAAGCCACTTCCTTGTAATCTTCACAGAAAAGGCTCGTCTCGGTCACCCATGTCAGGAGCTTGATCGACGCCGGAAAGAAAAATGATTCTGAACTAATAGCAAAATCCATACTTCCTATCGACCAAATCGCGGGAACCCTGAACCGAGCTGGAGTAGACACTATTCTCCCCGGATCCTGATCCCTCCCTGACCCGCCACGCCGTCTAACTTTTTTCTGCCAAAGCCATGCAACAGAAGACTGTCACTCAAAATGCTGATAGCCTCTGTGCCAAGTCTCAGGACAACGCATTCCTAGGCTATCCGTACTCACCATCTCTCGTTTCTACAGCTGATCCTGATTTTGAGAAAACTCCGGAATCCTTACCCAAGGTTTAAACCTCCAAGAAGGAGACGGAGTCAATACACTGTCAAACACTGATCACAAAAAAATTTATAACAAGATACAAGAGGAAGAGTGCCCGATAGCATCCAGGTCAAATGCTTGGACCTCTTTTACTCCATCAAAGGAAAACTGGGCACCGGGCTCGGGCTATCGATAGTGGCAGGAATCCAAATGTCACAAAGTAGAGAAAGTGCTTGAGATTTAGAGAAAATACCCTCGCTGCCTGTCACTAATCGGTAGACCGCAACGCTCCATCACCTTGAGCAGATCTTCCCACGCAGATCGCTTATCTCGCTTACTATCGTTTCGGAGCAAATACGAAGGATGATAAGTGGCGAGCAAAGGTGTTTTTTCAAATTCCCTCCATTCCCCTTTCACCTCTCTCAAACTACGAAACGATTTCGATCCAAGCAAGCCCTTCGCTGCAGTCGCACCTAGCGCCACGATCAGCTTTGGCTTAACGATCTCAATCTGAGCCCTTAAATATGGGAGGCAAAATTCAATCTCACCGATTGTTGGCGGTCGATTGCCCACTCGGGTAGGAAGCTGCGGACGCCAGTTCATGATATTTCCGATATAGACTTCCTCACGAGCAAGCCCCATGGCACCAATCATCTTATCGAGCAGCTGTCCGGCTTTACCGACGAAAGGCTCCCCCTGCTCTTCTTCGTCTGCTCCGGGAGCTTCGCCACAAAAAAAGATATCAGCATCCAAACTACCTACTCCAAACACTAGCTGATAGCCCTCTCGCTTATTCTCGTTGCATTTCGGACAATTTAGTACGATTTCCCGCAACGCATCCCAACGCTTTTGCTTGTTGCCCTCCGGCAATTCAAATGCAAGTGGAATTCCGAGGGTAGCTTTTCTATCACCTGAAGTTTTACTAGCCTTTTTTGGTTCTCCCTTGAGAACTCGGTCAAAATCTTCTGCCGTTGCCGAACGTATCCTATCGGGTATTAAAGCAACAACACTCTCCATTTCCTTTTCAGAATCTTCCGCAATAATCTTCCCTACTGCCAATTTCAAGTCGCGTAAGGACTCTTCCGATACATAAATTCGATCCTGTCCCTCTTTTCGTAAACGTTCCAGCTCATCAACGACGCTTTCTATTTGATATCTCATCTAGCGTTCTTGTTTTGACAGGATTTTTTCGGTATATTTGGCAAGTAGATCGAACTCTAGATTCACTTTATCCCCTGGCTTCAAATCACCCAACCCCGTCAATTGGAGCGTGTGAGGAATCAGCCAAACAGTAAGAACATTTTTCTCCACTTCAGCAACTGTCAGAGAAATTCCATCGATCCCAATGCAGCCCTTGTACACCAGATAGTGCTCAAATTCTCTAGGGACTTCAATCTTCAGGATGACATCCTTAGCTCTCATTCCGAGCTCCAAGATTTTGCCTAAACCATCTACGTGCCCTGTCAGAAAATGTCCACCTACACGGCCGTTGAAGCGCAAGCTCCTCTCCAAATTCACCTTGGATCCCAGATCGATATTTTTGAGATTTGTCAGCCGCCGCGTCTCTTCAAGCACGTCAAAGGTTAAAATCGTCTTGCTGATTTCAACAACTGATAGGCAGCACCCATTGATAGCCACACTGTCACCCAACTCCAATTCCTGAGCCACCAAGTCTGCCCTTACTCTCATCCTCCACGCCTCCGACTGCTCGTGAAAGCTCAGCACCTCACCCTTTTCTTCAACAAGACCTGTAAACATTTACCAGACTTAATCCGAATTCATATTCCAAGTGCAACGGATTTATACCAATATCTAAGGAAACCGAGCCTTAGGAGAGTTCCAAAGCTCGGATCGATGTTTTTTTAGCGAGCCCCTCTAGGTGATGGAGGGCACAGCGTAGCCAGGTCGGTAGTTCTTCTTCAGGAGCTTGTTGGCCTGCTTGTATGAATCCCCTCCAGTAAACTTCTCAGATCGAGCATCGAATTCAAGCTCAGGGCCTATCTTCCACAGCTCTTTCGACTGATCGATGCTCCACTGAGCCATTTGCTCATTATACCGCCCTAGTGTTTCCTCGAGTACTCCATCCTTCGACGCGAACCTCTCGACTGACCTCCCATCAGCATCCTTACCCCTCAAGTAGGAGATGTTTCCGAGATGCGCTAGGCAACTGGATTTGTAAGCGCTCTCTAGGTGAGCCGCCACATCGCTTTCCTTGCGGCTATTCACAGCTTTCACGAACGCAGGGAAATGATTAGAGCCACGATCACCCTTGAATGCCTTCACCCGCTCACCATCATTGTCATAAACGAATCCTCCGCCTCGACCTCCTCGGAATTCTCCGCCTTCACACGTTACTATAACGCCAACACGGGAGCCTTTAAAGTTTGGGGCATTGTTCAGGTCAGGCTTCACCCATAGATTACGCACCTCGAATAGAGCAGGAATTCCTCCCCAATCGAATGTAGTGATACCCATATTCGGCGTATCGCCGGCATCGTCCCATCCAAATCGACCTCCCAACGACTGAATCTTAACCGGATGATCCGGATCGCCAAGAATCCAACGCATTATGTCGAGCTCATGGGGACCTTGATTCCCCAGATCGCCATTGCCCGTGTTGAAATCCCAGTGCCAATCATAATGTAATTCCGGACGGTAAAGGTCTTGGTGTTCAGCAGGGCCAAGCCACTTATCGTAATCGACCGATTTTGGCGGCACCAGAGAAGTTTCTATCTTCCCTATGCTCGCTCGATTTCGGTAGCACAGACCACGCACCATCTTGATTTCACCTATGTTACCCGCATGAATCCAGGGAAACGCCTCTTGCAACCCAACATCAGAACGATTCTGGAAACCAGCCTGTACGATACGATTGTATTTCTTTGCTGCCGCCACCATCTGGCGACCTTCCCAAACCGTGTGGCACACGGGTTTCTCTACATAGACATCTTTTCCCGCCTCGCAACCCCAAATTGTCTGCAGGGCGTGCCAGTGGTTTGGTGTCGTCAGAACAACCGCATCGACATCTCTTCTTTCGAGCAGCTTGCGGTAATCGGTTTCCTGGCTTACGGTGACACCGTATTCTTCGTCAACCGCGACTGCCCGTTTTGCTAGTTCCGCTGTGTCCACGTCACAAAGTGCAACCAACCGAGCACCTTCGGTACGAAATACATCGTCAATTAAGCTCTTTCCACGTCCGCGAACGCCAACCACGGCTACTCGGACATCACCATTTGCCGCTTTTGCCCATGAGGATGTGATCGCGAAGGTGCTCGCTGCCAAAGCAGACGATTTAATAAATTTGCGACGAGATAACATAATTCTGTAGGAAGATTCTAATTCTGTTTTTATCGTTACACGCTTTCATTAACGAGGCAATTGAAAATTATCCTTTCAACTGGGAATTTTCTGAAGTCGCGACTTCGTCAACGACTGCCACATGAAGGGTCTTTCAAAACGGCAAATTTCACTAGGGGTTCGGTTGCAGAGCAGTAAAGGTATCAAAACAATTTTCTTTCAGCTTCCAATCGTGGGTAGCCAGCCTTCTTTTCGCGATCGCAGAAGCGGTTCCGCTAATCCATAAAGACCGCGATTCATCGTAGAGATCATTTGAAAGCAATACTTCCGAAATCTCTTTTGACCAGTGCAGATAATCTAAAGCAAGAGGGAGTACCATCGTTTCCTCTTCGTCGTAGCAGACCGCAAGGCCTCGGCGAATCGCAACCTCCTCGATCGGCTTCACCAGTTGGTGATAATTTCCAATCGCAGAGATGATCTTAACCATCAACATCGCTTCCTCCCTCGTTTCTACCTCTAGCATTAGTTGAATGAGGTCTAGCCTACCATCCACTTCGATCTCCTCTAGTGTGATCACTAACTCAGTCTTTTCCGTCAGCGTATACTGGTCTAGTTCGTCAAACTGGACGAGAACACTTGTGTCGACACCCATCGTCTTCAGGGATTTTGAGTTTAACCTCTCTAGCTCCTTTTCAGACTTGCTCCAAACCATTTCCTGAGCTTGCAGCGTGTACGAAAGGACCGAACTGGAGGGAATGGCAAATTCACCTGCGAAGGAACCAACCGTCGAAGCCCAAGCTATCCGCTCCAACTCAAATTGAAGGTAGCCGTTGGTTGTGTAAGGATCAACCTTCAAACGCCTCGACCAATCCCGTTTCGCCTTGTCGAAACCCAAGTGTCGGCGACTCAATTTCTTTGTCGTGTTGCCTACTTTTTTTGCTGCACCCGTAACCTTTTCCCCGACTGGCTCTTTCTCATTACTCTCACCTCTGTATCGATGCTCCTTAGTTTTCGCCGCTAGCTTTTCTGACCCCCGTTTTACCTCAAAAAACTTTCCCTGCAGGTAGCGGACAATTCCACTAGGAATTCGTGTAACCGTAGTAACCGGTCTTCGAGCCACGGCCCATGAGCGGACAATTGGATTCTTTAGGGCTTCCGAAAAAGACGTCGCAAAGGCCTTTGTTTTGGTGATTTCCTCCAACTTTTCGAGTGCGTCTATTTCATGGACAATCAATTCCAGCATCTTGATGCCCCGAACATGAAAATCGCCGAAATCGCTATCCAAATCGAACTCGTATCCAAAATTTACCACATATGCAATTGGGGCTAGCTTAAAACGCTCTCCCTCTCTAAGCTCTTCGCTTACCAAGTCATAGGCAAACACGAGCGGTGGCCCCTCTATCGGTTCCCAGTCCAACGAATCGGAAGTCAATGAGCCAATTGAAGTGATCGCAAAGATTCGTAGCCAGGTGGAAAACATTTAATTTGGAAGAAACCGTCTCAGAACTATACGTTATGTTTCGACATTCTTAATTCAATTTGCCGAAATTTTAGCAATTTGGAAACAGAGAACCAACCCAAAAAAAACCCAAACTTGGGAATTTGCGATGTTAAAGCGGAAGCGGCATTTAATCTATTTCTAGCTTTTACTTTTCATGGATCCTTTTGGCAATCATCAAAACCCAGACTTTTTTATCCATGATCCGCATAGAGCTGACCCAATTCAGCCCACTTGAAACCAGTATCCTTCAAATACGATTCAATGTCTTCGTAACTGAGCAAGGTGTCGAACCAAGCCTCGAGGTTGATGGTAGGGACCCGGATTGCGTTCACGCGATCGCGTATGACGAAAACCTCCCGATCGGTACCGGCCGCCTCTTGCCCGACGGACATATCGGTAGAATGGCGGTCCTCAAAGAGTACCGATCAACAGGAGTTGGACAGAAAATACTCCTAAAGCTCGTCGAGGCCGCCCGCGAGAGAGGATGGAAAAAGGTTGAGCTGTCATCGCAAATCCAGGCAGTCGACTTTTACGAGAGGTTCGGATTCCAACGTCTAGGCGAAGCTTACATTGAGGCCGGAATCGTCCACGTGGATATGCGTCTTAATCTCGAATGAGTAGCGAGAATGAATCTCAAACGCTTCAAGGGGAACCCGCCACAAAATGCGATTCGACCTAACCTTAAATCTTACAAACTTACCCAGCTAGACTCTACTAGATCCCTGGAGGATCCGCGAGCCTTATTCCAAAAACCCTAGTCTCGTAACACTCGAGATATCCTACCGAACGAGATCTCCGAAAAGCGGCACATTAAGGACGCTGTAAATGCCTGATTCTACGAAATTGATTTTATCGACAAGGCCACTATCCTCATGACCCAAGTCTCGAAACAGTCCCGAGCGACCTTGAAAATAGAAAAAGACAAGCCGTCTTTAGATCCAAGGATTTACATTGGGACTTTTCCTAATGGTTTTGCTCGAAGCCTATTTTCCCAGCTTCGGGTCGACCGCCCGTATTCTGAGAGCGAAATTAACCACCAAAATTGCGATTGCTCTCATTTTTCTCCTCCAAGGCCGCTCCTGAATTCGAAAAAGCTGCTTTCCAGCGTAGTCAACCTGCGTTTGCACATATTTTGCCAAAGTTGGATCTTCCTGCTATCTCTCACTTTATCATGATCAGGATTGTATTTGTCTGCGATCCTTAGATGCCAGCGGATATTCGCCACTGACTTCTGTTCTAGTCGGTACTGCCCACGACAATTCTTTCCTTAATCGTGTTCAAAGCCAAAAGCAATCAGGACGCTGCGGCCGTCCTTTCTAATGTTAATTTCCCAAACTAATCGGAGTCCTAACAATACGTTTTCAGTGCATCACCCGTTTTTCCACTGAGAACAGCACCTTTCCTCCCGTCGATTCACTCATCACAAAAATCGCTCTCTATATATAATGCTCCCCATTACTTTTGCCCAATTTCTAAGTTATTGGTAGTGCCTGAAACCCTTGGCCCAAGGCCGACTTCCGAAACGTCTCAATGATGCCCTGATCCTATTTATCAAGTAAGTGGCATTCTGTAATAGCTTTGCAAACGAAGTATGGAGCATATTAAGTCAAACCTCTTTCGCTGGAGCATCGCTAATCGCCACACTATTCCTCGTCGCCTTACCAATTCCCGTCTGTGTCACCTCCCCGCTGAGCTCGACCAAACACGCTTAAAGGAATGCCGCCGTCTTCTTTGGCTCCCAGACAACCCTCGGCCCGGAGGTTCATATGAACCATTTCAAATACGCGGTCCAGTCGGGCAACTTTCAAGAATGTCTAGTTTTACCCCCACTTAGAATCTACCATAGCCCACTATAGTTTCTTGCAGGAATACTCTTACCGGGGATTTTTCCGCAGGAACAAAGGCCCAACCGATAGGCTAAAGTCATATCATACCAAATTCGCTTCGAGAGCCCATTTAAGATCGAGCGGACTTTTTCCGCCCCATTCGGTAATCTGAAAAATCATTATGAATTCCGTCATAAGGCTGATCCTGCATGAACAGCCTCAGAATTTCCTGGTGCTCATATTCAGAGGTTGGCCACTCTTCATTATAGCCGGGCAGCATGAAAACCGTATATGACTTCCCCCGAGTTACCTTTCTACGAATAACCAACATTAGTTCGATGCAAAGGTGCGTGATCTGTCTGACAACCAGAATTCGACCTTTAAAAGCCCTAAAACCAATACTGGTACTCCTTATCACTGCTCATTTCCTGCGCAAGATTCAAAATCATATGGACCGCCACTTAAGAAGCCTACCTCCCCAGAGACCTGCCTCGCCCATGAACATACACGAGACGGAATGGATCCCAGATTTGGCCGCTCTTTTCGTTAGTATCTTTGACAGCAAGCGCTGAATCCTTTATCGAGAGCTTCACAATTTCCTTCATATATTTCGAACATTTGAGCGAGCTTTCCAAGATTAGCGTCGAATTTAGGGCCAACCAGGTTTGTCAACAGCTCTTGGTTCATAGGATCAGACTAGTCGGCTTTTTTAGTGAAAGCAGATTCACTCGGCTAAAAGCATCTTTCGGCGAGTGAAGGTGCTTCAGCTCGAAGATCGAGAAGTCTATCACTAGGAAAGTCTATTTTCCTCAAAATCGGTTGCCTTAGGAAGTAAAAGCGTTCCTTCTAAACCTGAATGACCTCATCTCAAAGAAATCCAATCCGTGCAGATAAAAACACTTCTCGATGAGATAAGGTGACACAACTGAAGACGAGCCAACAAATATTCATCCATAACCTTACAAATGGAACGCATCGAACCGAATTCCACCTCGCGCCCAGTCCATCCCAACAATCCGCAGCAAAGCGGGGATGCTAAACGAGCCATTACAATCTCGCTCCCTCGGGAGGATTTTCAAAAAAAAAATCCGTTTACTCGGACATATTTGAGAGACGAGAATTGGAGTGATTGCAGAACAATCTTCAGTCGGTCTCAGAACTAGCAAACAAAGCCCTCCCTCATCTTAAATTTCCTCGTGTCCAAAGACCTCAGCCAACTTAGAGAGGATTATTCGGGAGAAAGTTTGCGCCGAAAGGATCTGTCTCAGGATCCCATCGAACAATTTCAGGCTTGGTTTTCCCAAGCTCAAGATTTGGAGGTGGTGGAGCCTAATGCCATGTCGCTAGCTACAGTCGACGAAAAGGGGCAACCGTGGCAACGCTCTGTATTGCTGAAGGGATTGGATAAACGAGGCTTCGTCTTCTTCACAAATTTTGGCAGCCGCAAATCCCAGCAGATCGCAGGAAACGCAAAAGTCTCCCTGCTCTTTCCGTGGATCTCCATCCATAGACAAGTAGCGGTCACCGGTTCTGCGACAAAGATTCCAGCAACCGAGTCCCTCAAATACTTTGTCACCCGTCCTTTTGGCAGCCAGATTGGGGCCTGGTCTTCACCCCAAAGCAGCATCATTTCTTCTCGTTCTATCCTCGAAACCAAGTTGGATGAAATGAAACGGAAATTCAAAAAGGGCGACGTCCCGTTACCCTCCTTCTGGGGAGGCTTCCGGATTACTCCTGAGACGGTCGAGTTTTGGCAAGGGGGCCAAAATCGTATTCACGACCGTTTCCTGTATTCTAAGTCCGATGACGTTGGCTGGAACTTGAATCGTCTCGCTCCCTAAAGCAAAAACGAGAGCTCACGACTGCCATTTAGCGGACCAACAGGTTGTTCGTCCTCCAATCGTGCTTCGACTTAGTGCTTCACCCGTCTTCGGACAAATTCCACCCGCTTTCCAGCGATGCTGAAAAAGCCAGGTCTTCGGGGGAATGGAATAATCTGTGGCAACGTACTTCAAAGCTCCGTCCCAAACGAATTTGACAGCACGGAAAAGCGATTTCTTCTCAGAGCTACTCAGTGATACCGCAGCTCGGTTGGGCCTAACCCTCGCCTTCCATAATATCTCATCCGCCATCCAATTGCCCACGCCAGGAAAAAACTCCTGCATAAGTAAAAGACTTTTCAGCGGCCCTCGCTTTCGTTTCTCAATGATCGAATTGAAATAGTCGTAGTCATATTTCGGCGATCCTACTTCCAGAGGTAACTCATTCCAAAACTTGGGGAGACCTGACGACTCGAATAGCTCTATTTTGCCGAACTGCCTTTGATCATTGAACACAAGCCACCCGATGCACGTCTTCAGGGCAAGATGATCATGTTTCTCGGGAGGCTGATGATGACTTCGGATTCGGAGATTTCCCGTCATCCCGAGGTGAACCCCTAGCCAGGTTTCCCTTTCCAATTGAAAAAGCATCCGTTTCCCGTGAGTCCTCGACCCAATGAGGCGGTTTCCTTCGAGCTTTCGAGCCAATCGCACTGGATCAACATCACGAAAGCAACGAACTTCTCCGTTCAGCTGTGCCGATTGAACCAATCTCCGTTTTCCGGGATCCCATTGGCGGCAGAAAAACACTACCTCAGCGAATTCAGGCATCTTGAAGGAACATCTATTCCACAATCCAGTTGTAGTGATAGGAGCTTAATTTCTTCGGCCCCGTATCTGTCACTGCAACCACGTCTTCTAATCTACAGCCCCCTAATCCGGGATAGTACAAACCGGGCTCAATGGTGATAACCGAGTTCCTCTTCAAGCGAAAGTTTACGATTGAGACTCGCGGCACCTCATGAACTTCTAACCCCAAACCATGGCCTGTCCCATGAAAGAATCCTTGAGCTCCACTCTCATCGTGCGTGGTCAGATAATTGCGATCATCGAAGTACTTCTGTACCGAGGTATGGATAGTCTTTCCGTCTACTCCTGTCCGAACTTTTTTGATGGCCTGACTATGTGCTCCTTTTACTGCCGTAACCAGCGCTCTCTGAGCATCAGAAGGCTTTCCTTTCAAGAAAGTTCGCGTCATGTCACCAAAGTATCCCGTTTTCGCGACCCGCGGAAACACATCCACAATGATCAATTCATTCGCTCTTAGCGGTCCCGAACCCGTGCAGTGTGGGTCACAAGCCTGGTCTCCACCCGCTGCAATTGTGTCCATAGGAATCGAACCTGCGGTCAAACAGGCAACCTCTATTGCTTCCCTAAGCTTTTCCGAGGTCAGCCGTTTACCCTCGAGGTAAAGGTAGTCCCTCTTGATAGTGGACTTTTTCAGAGTTTCTTCTGCCGCCCGTATTCCCGCCGCACTACACCGGTTACTCTGTCGAAGAAATCGCATTTCTTCCTCCGTCTTCGTTTCTCGGGCTGGAAATATCGACGTCTTCATTGCATCAATTTTTATCCCAAACCCTTGCAGTTGAAACGCCAGCCAAGCGGGAAAATCCGACGAAACTCTAAATCCATTAACCCGATACGCCGCTGCCAAGGTCGCAACAATTTCAGCAACGCCAACATCATCCCGCCTAAATTTGGTACGAGCCTTCTCGATCCATTCCTCCAGAGCCAGAATGGTACTGAACGCCGATTCCTTCAATCCTCTCGAAAATTCGAGCTGGTTTAGCACCGCGATTGATTTAGCCCCCTTTTTCATGGATATGAAGGCATCCGGAACGCCGAACTTTGCCAAATAAAGCTGATCCGCTGAGGTACGCGTATCCGCATACATTAAAATCGGGAGGGGCAGTTTCCGCTTTCGTGCACGACTAGACTTGCTCACATATTTAACCAATATCTCTCTCCGAAAAATGTAAAGCCCGCTAACCCCTTACAACACGGCCTACCTCTCGCAAGACGACTGGTGTGAGTCCTTCAAACGTTCAATCGCCCGCGCAATCAGCAAGGCCAACCGAGAAAGAAAAATCCACCAACACTAATACCACCAGCATTACCGCCATTTCCTCAATCACACGCTCGTGCGAACGTGGACTCAGACTGGATATCGAGCCCTGCTTCATTCATCGTTCCAAAGACCAGCTCCTAACTACTCCACTTTGTCTTTCAAGCCCTCATCGTAGGCTTCCATCGTCTCTTTACTGATCCGATATTTGCCAGAGCACCTTGGGCAATTCACTTCAATCAGCTCCTCTCCGAGAAACAGTTCATCGGGGCTTTGGCGCCATACTGGTTCCAACGCCTCGAGAATCCGCTTTTGATTACAGCCACATTCCCATTTTACAATTCGAGTCTCCAAGGGGTTCACGTGCTCGGTTACCGATAAGACACGCAAATCGTCTACAGTCAGATCCCTGAACCATTCTTCATCATAATCTGGGTGGGCAGAGACGATAGCAAAGGTCTCCGTATCGAGCCTGAAAAAACGGGCTGGGCGCTGCTCACTCATCGCGTAAAAGGCCTCCACGGCCGCCAACGGATCGTTTCCTTCAAAAGGGACTACACTGCGATGGATCGGCTTATTTCCCTTCGCGACTTCCTGATAAAAAACGTTCTCTTCCGCCTCCTTTACATTTTCGGTGAAAGCACGCCCTACCACCGACCCAATTTCGGTATCTCCTCCTAGAAAAAGATTGAGCAGCGGATCCTGAAAATTGATGGTCCAGGCCAAGACTTCATTTCTGGGGCGCGAAACACAATGGAGAGAAAATGCGGCCAAAGTGGTTTTGAGCAGATCATCCGCTCGAGGATCCATCCCGATCTTGTTGTCCTTTAGGTGGAGATAGTATTCCACATACAGATCGCTGAAATTCGCCATTGCGAAAAGAACGTTTCGCTCTCTGACAAAACTCGAGACGATTGTGAAGGCAGGTTCGTTTGGTAGTTCAGCCTCAGGCATCTGGAAAAACAACAAAACCAGATGATTACCATTTGTCCAGACCCAGATGAGGAGGGTCAGAGGATAATCTCCCTATAAGAGCAGAAACGTATTGAGACCTTGATTACTGCTGTCTCAAGCATCAATCGATGCAAGAGCAATACCCTATTTCGGATTGAGGGCTTCGATTCGAAGAGCGACTTCGCCCCTGCGATCATCCCCATTGGCAACATTCAGAAAATCCTGGAGCGCCGCAATTGCGACGTCTATCTCTCCGAAAAATTCAGCTAGCTCGGCGACCGAAAGCATCAATTCAACCTGAGTCTCCGGAACCGAGGACCTAATTTTATAAGCCACCTTCAAATGCTCGTAGGCCTTTTTTTTAGACAATTCGTAACCCAAATAGGCATCTCCAACCGCGCGGTGATAGCCCCGTATCATATCTGGAATAGTGAGCTGATCACCCAGCATCTCTAAACTCGCAATTCGATTGGATACGCTTTGCGTGCTTTCCTCGTTGTGTAGCTCGATAAGGAGGTACTTCAAAAAGGCTAGCTCCCCAAAAAACCTCGATGGATAGGACTCAAAAATGTATCGGTAAGCAGACCGTGCTACCTCCAAGTCAGGCTCGTCAAGATGCTTGTGGTTGATTCTTGTTAGGTAATAGGCCGACGCAATTCCCACTTGATCGTTCGGGTTCGACTCAAAAAGGATCTCGAACGTCTCCTTCGCCAAGAGCGCATTTTCCTCCCTCATGGGTTGGACGTGCAACTGCCCTAACGCTCTCGCGTACAACTTTAGCCGCTCGTTACCTGTACTCCTTGCTCTAAGGTCGTTGATTTCTGGAGACCCAGAATTGTAGAGCAGCAAGGCTTCCTCCTCCCAATCGCCTGCCCCCCAAAGCGAGCCCTGAAACGCGGCCGCCGCTAAAACAGCAACGATCCCAGTCGCAAATCGGAAAGAAAATACAGGATACATAGAATTTGAGGTCTGGCTAAGCCAAATTATCTCCGACATCTTATTCGACAATAACCTATGGGTGGATTCCAATTTGTCCAGCTAAGTAAGCGAAAGCACTTCCATTAAAATGAAATGATATCGCTTCGCTCAAACTGCCCTACTCCCTATGGCAGCACCGAATCCATTCAGGCAGGCAGCGCAGCGAGCAACAACTAGGCCAGGGTACCGAAGGACGAAGTCCCGGCACATTCACGTTCTAGTAAATTCAATCAGCCTCGCAGAGGGCCAACCGAACTCCCTTTAGTCCTCGCACTTTCAAACCTTGAACCTTTTTCTGTTTCGAATTTCTAGAATTCTTTGAAACACCCGACCCTTTATGAGCCAGAGATTCCAATCGAAGCGACTGCTAACTGCGATTTGCCTGATAACCCTATCACTTACGCTGTCCGGGTGTGTCTATCTCCGACTTCTTTATTTCAAGAACCAGCTAAAGAAATTCGACCAAAACGTAACGGTCCAATCCTCCCAGAAACTCGTTTTCGGATTTCGTGATCCAATCGTGAGGGACGCCGACTTCGTTTTCCTAAGCGGTGCGAGTCCTGAAGAAATCGAGAAACTCCACCAGGGTCTCCGCGAAGAGGTCTGGACATGGACCTTTCATAAAAAGCTAGGCTCCCCCGACGACCAGCCCTTTTCTATGGCCTTCAAAACGCACTTCAAGGATCGCCTGTTGACGCACATGGAGATCGACGAAACGTTTGTTAAGCTGATCGGCTCGGACCCTATTCTGTCGATGTTCAAGAATATCGGAGAAGCCAAAATCAACAAATTGAGACGATCCATGAGCATTGAGCTGGACAAAACCTCCGTACTCACCGCTTCCCTGCCTTCACTCAACGAAATTTTCGATGTCATGGGAAGACCGAGTAGAATCGCAAAACCGCAATCCAACTCAGGGGCCCGATGCGAGTACGAGTTCAATTTCCACGATCCCGAAAGCGGAAAGAAAGCTGGTCAGTTTCAGTTGCATTTTACCGGGCCTCTTCAAAATCCGAACCGTTCCATAACGGGATTTACTGTAACGGGAAAAGCTCGATAAACTCAATTTACAATGCCCTATTTAAATATTGAAACGAACGGTTCGCTAGCCCCATCAAAAAGCGGATCTATCCTCAAGAATCTCTCGACCCAAATAGCGAGCCTTCTTGACAAGCCCGAGGACTACGTGATGGTGCGTATCGGGTTTTCCCCTTCGATGAGCTTTGCAGGAACGACTGAAGCCTGTGCGTTCTGCATCCTCATCAATTTGGGATTGGATGACCTACAAATTCCTGATCTCTCTCAGACTCTCACGAACGCGGTTTCTCACGGCCTCTCGATAAGGCCCGAACGTATCTACCTTCGGTTTGAATCACCGCAAAGAAGTCATTTCGCCCACAACGGAAATCCGTTTGCCTAAAAATTAAACGTTGACATATCCGCCCTACCGAGATTCCCAGACTCGCATTACGAATGTTGCTTCGGAATAAAGTCTTTGGCAGTCTGGCGATCATCGTTATTTGTCTCACCAATGGGTGGCACCTAGCACCTATCCAAGCCTTTGCCTGGTTGTCGATGGCCATAGAGAACTCAGACTCAGACAATTTCACCGAGGCTTTGAGCTCGGCTATGGAAGGAAAAGAGACCTGCGGTATTTGCCAATACGTCATCGAACAAAGAACGAATGTAGACGATCAGGTGATCGGGTACTGGAACGTGGTCCCCAAGTGGCTACTTACTGCACCGAGCTCTGCAGAACCTTTGATAGTCCCTCCTCAGAGTTGGAAAAGAGCCACCCAACAGACTTCTGTTATGGGCGATACTGATAACAGTTTGGAGCTACCCCCGCCTAAGCGGCTGGTGCTATCCTAATCAGATTCTTGTTTCTATCACCGGATTGACGGTTTGACCGCGAATAGTTGCATCCAAATGGGATGCCTTCTGTCGCTATTTCGCGTTTGCCTTACCAACTCGCAAAGAGCCCTCGAGGAAACACCAGGGCCAACCTGCACTAAATACAAATTTCCAAGTTCAATGAAAATTTCCAATCACACAATCACATTGGCAGTAGCCAGTACACTGCTTCTAAAATCGTCCCAAGCTCACGAATACGAGTTTGCCAGGCCAGATAGCCATGCTCCCATCATGGTCATGGCCGACCATACTCACGAATCAGGAGAGTGGATGCTATCCTTTCGCCAAATGCAAATGAAAATGGAGGGAATGCGAAACAGTGAAACCAGTCGGGCTTCACAGGATGTATTCAACGCAAACTACACCGTCACGCCCACTCGTATGACCATGGAAATGACGATGCTGGGTGTTATGTACGCCCCCTCTGACAAGATGACTCTATTTGCCATGCTGCCCTACCTAGACTCCAGCATGGACCACGAAATCTTTGGGATGGCGGCACCGCTTATTTCACTAAACGACGGATCTAGCACCTTCACCACCGAAAGCAGTGGTTGGGGCGACCTAAAACTGGGCACTCTATTGCCATTCTATAAATCCGCTGGAGACAAGGCCCACTTCGGTCTCAGTTTCAGCCTTCCAAGCGGTTCGATCGCGGAAACCGATTTAGTACCGGGACCCGGTGGACGCGCTCAGCGTCAGCTTCCCGCACCGATGCAAATGGGAAGCGGTAGCATGGAGTTCAATCCGTCGATCACCTACATCAGTCAAAAAGAGTCATGGTCCTATGGTGCTCAAGCCAAAGCAAAAATCCGCCTAAACACAAATCACCACGACTACCGACTTGGCAACTCCCTCGAAGCTTCGGGCTGGATCGCGTCAAAGCTTATGGATCAACTTAGCATTTCGGGAAGAATCGCTTATAAGTATTCCGAAAAAATGAGCGGAACCCAGTCCGATCTCTCATTCAACCCTCCGTTCGCTCCCTCTCGCAGAACGGTGACGGCAGCCTTTTCTGAAAATTATGGCGGGCAACGCGTAGACGCCGCAATCGGGTTTAATTATTTCTTCAATAAAGGATCCGCTTCAGGTAACCGAATTGCCTTGGAAGTCGTGTCGCCAATCTTTCAGGACCTCAACGGGCTCCAATTAGAGACGAAACTCACAACCATATTGGGATGGCAATACTCCTGGTAGAAGTTCAAGGACAACGCTGACCAGTTGAACATTAAAACAGCCTGGGCCCTGGCAAAAATCAAATTTTAACTGCCAGGAACCACAACGTGGTACTGGTTGATCGCGGGCGTATCAATCCTAGTCTTCTCACCGTCTGGCCACTGCACTTCAATCGCTTCTATCGCATCCGCCTCTCCGATGCCAAAATGCAACGTGGATGAGGTTTGAGCATTTCGCGACTGTCCAGATACTTTTGCCTTAACCGCTGTAAAGTCATCGGCTATTATCCGGACTGTCGCTCCCACTGTCGAACGCTTCTTCGCAGGGCGCAGTTGAACCCCTACCCAGTTACCCGTCTGCAGCATCTTATTCTCCAAAAACCTCAGGAACACCTGGCTTTCGACCGAGTCGGACTCCACCACTAGTAAATCAGGTTTACCATCCATATTAAAATCTTCAGAAATTGTCGCCTTTCCGTCCCTTTCTGAAGACAGACCCATGAGATAAGCGATATCTACAAAACCCTCTTCTCCAAAATTTGCTGCAAGACGGTTTTTCTGAAATGGTGACCAACTCATTTCATTTTTTGACAAATAGCTTCCAGGACCCTCGAGGCGAAGAAATAGCGACAGCTCCTTTCGGTCTTCGACTTTGCTGTCATAAACGTCATGTCTCCAGAAAATTTCGTCGTAATTCTTCGAGGTCGTTTTACTTACATAACCATTGTTCAAATACAAATCGGGAAATCCATCGTTGTTGAAATCGATGTCCGTACTTCCCCAAACCGATCCTGCGCGCGTGAAGACATCCTCATCCTCAAACAGCAAGAACCCGCCTTCTTTCTTGCCAAGCCATAAACGACTCCCTTTCGAAATGATCGCACGCTTTGCTTCAATGCCTTCGAATCCCTCTCTGTGGGATCCTGCTTTGCTCATTCTACGACCCACTTCCGAACTCGAACCCGCTGCGAACAGATCCAATTTTCCATCGCGGTTAAAATCCGCAATCACATGACTAGAGCCAAAGAGTTCCGGCTCTTCAAGCCATTCCAAGGTACGATCCTCAAGAAGCGCGGCGTTACTCCCGGCAAAAACATCCACTCCAGCAAAGTTACTCGTTATCACTAGGTCCATTTGCCCATCTAGATTCAGGTCTACAATTGAGCTTGTTCGGATCCTGCGTTTCGATTTTTCGGATACGCCTGACTTGTCTATCATTTCTCGAAATTTTCCAGCTCCCTGATTAATCAACATAAAGGAAGGCAAACTGTCATTCGAATCGAAGATGGGCTCTGGCAGTAATCCTTGCACGTAAGCCTCAACATTCTGTCCTATGAACAAGTCCGGTAATCCATCCTCATTCAAATCTCCAGCCGTCATAGAAAACCCGCTGAAGAGCCTTTTGGGCTTCACTAAAGTTTTCGGCTTTTGATCGAATTGCCCAGACTTCCGATTAGGCTCGAAAAGAAGCACTCCCAAACCACGGGTCGTCACTATGTACTCGCGTTCACCATCCAGATCGACATCAATCAGCAGAGCTGCGTCAATTGCCGCTGGAACCTGGTGCTTTACGAATGGACGGGGGTCGAAGCGAAAGTCACCCACGTTTCGATAGAGCATATTCGCTCTGGGAAAAAGAATATCCGGCCGACCATCGAGATCAAAATCCTCTACTAGAATAACGCTGTAAGCAGACCCCGATTCCTCTCCGTCCAGCCAGTCCGAAGACTCAAACCCAGACGTACCTGTTCTTCTATACTGCCGAAGGTTCTCAAAGGAGATCGATTGAGGGTAGTAGAGGTCGTCCTCTCCGAGCTCTTCACTCCAAACGATCCTCGCCGTGCCTTGAAACGACCTTCGGTAAAGCGTGTGGGTTGGGCCGCTCACATTCATTTCGAACTCAACCCTCGAGATCCCCACACCATCCGGTTTAACTTCAAACTCCGAATGCCTAAAGTCCACCTGATCGACGCTATATCCCTCTTTCTCGAACCGATTGAGCATCGTTTCGAACTGGTAGCTTCTGAGATATTTTATCCCCGAAGCTGGAGCTCGGTGGATAAACTCAAAAATCTTTTCGGGCAATCGCCTATTTAGCGTCCATTGTGGCATTTCGATAGCCCCTAAAGAAAAAGTTCGGAAAACGTCTAGCGGGTTTTCTGCCTCGCGAATCTCATCCCAAAGCTTCGCAATGGTATCCCCATAACGCTCTGCTCGGACTTCGTTCACCCAAACCGTTTCGTCCAGGGCCTTCCGCTTCAGGTCGATTCGCGTCCCTACATCTTGTGCGGTTAAAGAGCCACCCAACAACAGGACGACTAACCCTATGCCCTCTTTTAATATTTTGGGATATTTTGCCATCCTTTTTTATAATGACCCTAAAAAGCTAGCTCACGAATCGGGTCATGCAAACGGTCACAAGGAATCCTAGCAAGACAGAACTGAGAGCAGCCAACTTCAGAAAATCTATCGCATCCTCAATTTGCCTGGCATTACCTGATCAAACCCAGATCCGGAAGGATGTCAGAATGCACGATAACCCTATTTACCCTGCTTTTCCGCTCGGATCACTTCTTTGAGTGACTGAGAAGTCAGGAGATAATAGACTTCTTCCGCGATATTTTTGGCATGGTCTGCAATTCGCTCGAATGACTTTGAAATAAAGACCATCTCTGTCGAAGTCGCGACAGTTGACGGATCCTGCTTCATCAGCTCTACAAACTGGCTTAAATTTTCTCGATTCAGTGAGTCAACTTCTTTGTCCCGATTGATAATTGAGTAAGCGATATTCTCATCCTCCTGGATGAAACTCTGTAAAGCCTCTTTCAACATGCTAACCGCGAGCTCACCCATTTTGGGAACCTGGCCTAGGCTCGACCCAATGGGGCCTTCGGTCAGGATTTTAATCGTTCTTTTCGCAACGCTTGATGCCTCGTCCCCAACCCTTTCCAAATCGTGACTCGCTTTGACTGCAACAAACAAAAGTCTGAGATCTCTAGCTACCGGTGCCCTTAAGTTAATATATCTTGCGACCTCATCATCGATTTCCGTCTCAATGTCATTTATTACATCGTCGGATTTGATGATCTTCTCAGCCAGCACTTTATCACCCTCCAGCATTGCTTTCATGGCGGAATTCGTGATCTCAACCGACTTTTCGCCCATCAGCATCAAATTTGATCGAACGTCTTCAAGCTCTTCGTGGAAATATCTTTTCATGCTTATAATCTACTTGTTTTAACTACCTCTATTATTAGCCGAATCTTCCGGAAATATAGGCTTCGGTTTGCTCGTTATCCGGGCTCATGAACATTTGATCCGTTGCATTCATCTCTATCAGCTTACCCATGTAAAAGAACGCCGTCCTGTCTGATACTCGCGCCGCTTGCTGCATATTGTGCGTTACGATTACAATCGTGTAATCGTTTTTTAGATTATGAATGAGTTCTTCCACTTTCGCCGTAGCCACTGGATCCAATGCAGAGCAAGGCTCGTCCATTAGAAGAATGTCTGGCTCCACCGCAAGGGCACGAGCAATACAAAGGCGCTGTTGCTGACCACCCGATAGGCTCAAGCCACTCGTATCCAAACGATCACTCACTTCTTCCCAAAGAGCGGCACCTTTCAGACACTTCTCTACAGCGTCATCCAAAACGGATTTCTTGCTGATCCCCTGAATCCTCAATCCGTAAACAACGTTTTCGTAAATACTCTTGGGAAAGGGATTCGACTTCTGGAAAACCATGCCCACTCGCTTGCGCAATACAGTGGCATCTACGCGGGGGTCATAGATATCCACTCCGTTCATCCGAATATGCCCCCTGCCGATTCGGGCGATCTCGATCAAATCATTCATTCGATTGATACATCTCAAAAGCGTGCTCTTTCCGCAGCCCGAGGGTCCAATGAATGCGGTCACCTCCTTCTCATCAATGTCCATATTGATATTAAATAACGCTTGCTTGTCTCCATAGAAGAAGTCGAAGTCAGAAATTCTGATGAGAGACTGATTTTTCTCGTCGGGGGGGGTTTCCACATTCATCGCATCCATCATTGTTACGTTCTCGAGGATGCACTCCATTACGGATATTACCAGCGGTATTTTTTCCGCATGCGGATTCTCATCAAAATTGAAGCTAAAGCAATACCGGCCACGATGAATAAAAACACGAATGCCGTTCCGTACTGCATCCGCGACGTGAATTCGTTTTGGGGTATTTTAGCGCTCACCACATAAATGTGATAGGGCAACGCCATAACTCCTTGAAAGAGGAAATCGTACCAATGTTCGAGACCTTGCCACGGCAACTGGTCTCTCAATGCGTAAGCCGCCGTGAACATGATCGGCGCCGTTTCTCCCGCGACCCGAGCAACACCGATAATAGAGGAGGTCAATATCCCTGGCATCGCATAAGGGAGGACATTGGTTCGGATAGTCGTCCACTTTGTAGCTCCGAGAGCAAGCGACGCGTCACGCAGTCCTTGAGGGATCGCGCGCATCGACTCTTCACTGGCCGATATGACGATCGGCAGAACCATGAAAGCCAGCGTGAACCAACCTGCAATGAGTGAAACGTTCCACCCAAAAGCCAGGACGAACATGCCCATACCGAAAATCCCAAACACGATCGAAGGCACCCCTGCCAAATTAAGAATAGAGAGCCTGACCGAATTCAATATTTTTCCGGGACGGGAATACTCACTTAAAAAGATGGCACTCAATACTCCAAGCGTAAGTGCGATTAGCATCGCCCCCAGAACAAGCAAAACCGTACCCACGATACACGGCCAAATTCCTCCGCCAGAATAAGCGTAGGTTTCCGTTACAATCGTCTCGTCGATCGTCTCTTTAAACTCTCGAAACTTCGTATCGCTCAATTCGTACTGCTGTCCCTCATATTCGAATACGTGGAGCGTCTGCGGCGACTCAGATAGGAACTCCAGGTTTACAAACGGGAATTCACTTTCGAACAAGGTTTTTCCTCCTTTGTAAAATATGTCTACGAAGATCACCGCAGCACAAAGCAATACGAAATAAGTCGCCAAGCGAAACATCCAAAAAACAACTCGCTCAACTAACTTCGCCTTAGTCGGCTTTCCAAAGAGTGCTTGCTCCATCGACTTACTTGAACTGGCTGCTATAGTGGACATGCTCGCAGATTAGCCTCGTGAAATTTGGAACTTGGTGACAATCTTCTGAGCGAAGTAATTGATCAACAGGGAAATCAAAAACAGGGTGAGCCCGACTACAAACAGGGCTCGGTAGTGAAGACTGCCATTAACAACTTCACCCAACTCCTGGGCAATGATACCCGTCATAGTGTGAACTGGTTCGAAGAAGACTCCGACTCCCTTCGATATTTGGGGTATCTCGATCCGGTTCCCGGCACACAAAAGTACCACCATGGTTTCGCCAATTACCCTGCCAAAACCGAGTAGGGTTGCAGATATAATCCCGGACAAAGCGGTCGGAATGATGATGCGGACAATCGTTTGCAATTTAGTCGATCCCATCGCCATCGAAGCCTCCCTGAACGCTAATGGAACATTATTGAGAGCGTCCTCTGCGAGCGTGAAGATCGTAGGAATGGCCATCAAAGCTAGCAAGCAGCCGGCTGTAAAACCAGTTAGCCGCTCGCTGAGAGGAAAGAACTCAATCCAGCCTAGTACATCCCAACCGGAAACGGTTCGTAGCAGTGTTCCAAATACGGCAATCCCGAAAAACCCAATGACGACAGATGGGATCGCAGAAATGAACTCGATATAAGGTTTTATCAAGTTCTGCTCAATGGGTTTAGCGACCTGGTTCACATACACGGCAGCTCCCACGCCAAGTGGAATTGCGAAGCTCATCGCAATGAAAGCCACCAAAAGCGATCCTGAAAACAGCGGTACAATTCCGTACCAATCTTGAATGGAACTATTGGTGACCCACTCCTTTCCGAAAACAAAGGACGTAAACGCGTCTTCCAGACTAACAGATTCCGCACGATTCCACGAAACGACTTTCGATTCATAGTCTGGGATTTCCAAGATAAACATCGAAGCAAGCTCTTTGAAACGGCCCAATTTTAAACTCAATTCGGAATCGTCGTATTCTGGGGCTCTATCTAGTAATTTCGGAATTTCCGACTCCAACTCGCGATTAATCGCGAGATACTTAGCTTCCGTATCTTTAACTAGGCTAAACATCATGTCCAAATCGACCTCTGGAATTGTCAAGTTTTGTGCCTCGTCCTCCCTTCCTGCTTTCAACAGGTTCTGCTGATGTTCTTGCAGATCGAGCATCTCATTGTAGCTATCCCGAGCCGTCGCAGCGATTTCGTTCGCCTCGAGAATATGCTCTCGCAACGGATACGCGAGATCCTCAAAATCGTAGAAAAAGTCTTCGTCTCTTCGAAGGATCGCTTTGACGTCCCTAAACTCGAGACCGCTTTCGGAGAGCTGTTCGCTCTGCAGCGTTCGAATGGAATTCAAATAACGATTCAGCGCGGAAAGTGCGTCCTGCTCTTCCCGCATCAACTCGACATATTCGAGACCCGAACTGCGATAGATCGTAAGATCCTCCCGGTACTGGCCAAAAAAGCCCGCCCCCTCCTTGAATAGGAAGAACGTAATCAAGCCTAAAACCAAGATCGACACAAACGCATTTCCACCAAAAAGCCCCTTCAAAGCGGACTCTTTGGTAAGGCCAAGAAATGACCTTTGGCGGCTGCCTAAATCGTATCTGCTATCGGTATCTTGAACGCTCATTGCGTTTGTGGTTTAATTTCCATACGGTATATTTCAAACCGTAATTAGATTGCAGTGACAACCTCAGAGGATGGAGATAAAGTATACCGACTGAACAATCTCTTGTCCCTTAGGACTCAAACAGAAATCCACGAATTCTTTCACAATCGGTCTCATTTCAGATTTTGCGTCGTAAAAATAGTACAGAGGGCGTGCAAACGAGTAGTCTGGATTGTCAGGCGAAATGCCATCCACCGGAAGGGGCTTCAATCCGGGTGATCCGAGATAAGCCAAACCTACATAGCCTATGCCATTTGTGTTTTTCGCCACTTCTGACGCGATTTGCTCGTTACCCGCCATCTTTTGTGAGGAAGATGCGTAGTCACGCTTCCGAAGGGCTAAATCCTGAAATACCGCATAGGTTCCCGAAGAAGTATTGCGAGTATATACAGAAATTGACCCTGGCTTCCCGTTGATCGCCGACCAGTTTTCCACATCGCCTGTGAATATCTTCTCCACTTCTCTAGCGCTGATCTCGTCCATCGGATTATTGTCTTGAACGACAATCGCGATTCCGTCTTTTGCCACAGTGATGGGTTCCATTTTAATTCCAGCCAGCAATCCTTTGGATATTTCGGTCCCTTTTGCATCTCGGCTAGACATTCCCAAGTCTGCCGTTTTGTCGATAACTGCAGCGATACCCGTCGATGAGCCTTCGGCCGCAATTTCAAAGGTTACGTTGATACCTTGTTTCGCTTTGATCGCTTTGAATTCCTCGGCAAGTTGGGGAACCATTTTTGCCCCCAAAGTATCAGACCCTTTGATTACTATCTTCTCGGCTGCATTAGCTACGGAAAGAGCATTGAAAAAACTTAGCAAAGCAGTAACGCACGATAGTTTTGTAATACGTAATATTTTCATTCTGGACGGGTTTTCTATTTCTTGTTGAATTATCCTCTATAAAGTTTGATGAACTCATCTGTTGCAATAAGACTTTCACTGTAACGAGTAGGAGACACTTGTTTTGCAAAGCGGAGTTCGATTAAGGCTAAAATTTTATCTCTCCATCAACCAAAAGCACCTGCGTGTTTCCTAGGTTCCCCGGTGATGCCATATAATCGTTATCAATGCTGTCACCTGCGAAATACGTGACGCTAAGACCAAAGAAGTCCGTGAACATCTGCTTGTAATTGATCACGTATCCAGCTTGGTTGACCTCCCCACCGGCCCAGTCGGAGTCCGAGAGATTCGGCGTGTATCCAGCCGCTTCCATTAACCGGTATTCGGCACTCCACTGCTTTTGGCCGGCCTTCTTAGCGGAACCAAACTGGTATCCTAGATTGGCAAATTGGTTTTTAGAGCTTTGACTCGTACCATCGAAGAATGGCGAGTCCGGATCATTGATGAGCTCATCTCCCTTGAAGTTGGTTCCCCAGACTCCGAAGATTTTGTGTCTCGCTCCATTATCAGTTTTGAAACCGTATTCAAATGGTACTGCCGCAACTACAAAATCGTGGAAATATCGTACCGGGTTCGCCCCAGCAAAAGTACCGCTCTCAGAGAAATTAGACGTGCCGCCGGTTGTCGCCATGAATATGGGAGCAAACTTAAGTCCTTCTCCATTGCTCCACGCCGCTTGGGCCATTAGCAAAGCGTCATCAGCGACTGATGGACCACCAACGACCTCTCGAGATTCGTTTTCCTCATCAATTATATACTGACCCGCCGTGAACGTCCAATTACCCAAGGTTGTCGATTCAGATAATCCCTCGACATTCAAGTCGCCGTCCCAAAGCATCTTGGGTAAATAAAACGGGCTTTCATGCTTGCCGAACGTGATTCGCCAGTCCTCACCTTTGTATGCGAGGTATATGCGACCCACATTGATTCCACCACCCGACTTGTCGAAAAATCCTCCAAAGTTGGTGTTGTTCGAGTCATTCGACGTGGCGGTCTCAAATTGCACTCCAAGAGAAAAGGGACTTTCCTTAAAGCTGTAAATAGAACCGAGCCGTAATCGGTAGCGCCAACGAGACCGGTCATTGTTTTCACCCGATCGACTTTCCCGGTTTTCGTAATGGTAGCGGAATCGCGCATTTCCATAGAGCTGCAATCCTGAAAGTGCGCTCGGCATGGGTACACTAGCTGGCGCTTCACTAACGTACTTGCTTTCAACCTGTGCAACGGCGGCGTTTACAATTTCCGTTTTCTGGGCCTCCATCACGGACGATACTTCGGCCTCTATCTCAGCAGCTTCCACCTGTGTGAGGATTCCTTTTCTAACTAGTACATCTATAAGAACATCTGTCGTTGCATCCTGCGAATAGGATAGTCCAGCTCCACAGAAAATTGCCCAACCTGTCAGTATTAATTTCAATAATTTTTGCCTAGTCATTTTGTTTTATCGTTTTCAGGATTCGAACTAAAGACACTGTTTCAACTACCTGTGCTGCGAGCCACCGCCGACAAAAGCGAGCGAAAATCAACAAACAACAAAAGAGTTACCTCACCGTAACACATTCGTAACCTAATCGTAACATTTTGGGAAATACACGCTCTTTAGACGCTGCTTAAAATTTGAAAATGACCTTTTCAACCGAGTCTATTTTAAGACTCCAACTAACGCTTCGATCGCCTCAAATGAGAATGGGTCGTTTTCGAACGATCCAGATACCAATTTGGCTTTAGCGAGAATTTCTAGACTCCGATCACGATTACCTGCCAAGGCTTCGGCCTCTGCCAGTCTAAGCAGCCTAAATGTATCGTAACAACAGTCCCACAATCCTTGAAACCAAAGGTCGAAAGGTCTCTTTTCGTAAGAAAGCGCATTCTTAATCGCCTGCACCTCCTCTATTTTGGCACGATCACCACGATAGAGCATCAGTTCCTCGGCAAAGGAATAGAATTCCTTTACATCCTGATCGAGTTCGATTGCTCGCTCGATAAACTCGAGAGCCTTATCGTAACCCTCTTCAATCGCCAGCCCTCTCGCGAGCCCATAATACGCCCAGGGCGCCCATTCTTTTAATTGGGTCAACGATTCGAAGTGGACAATCGAATCTAAAATGTGACCCGAATCCACAAAGGCCATTCCCAACTCGTACCTGATACTGGGATAATTGGTATCCAGTAAGAGAGCTCTTTCAAACGATCGGATCGCAACACTCTTGTCTTGATAGTCTCTTGACGCCAATCCCATGAAGTAAGGCCAGCGGGGCTCCTTCGGTGCTATCTTCATCAATGCCGCGAAACACTGAGTCGCTTCTCCGTAAAATCCATTTGCAAAATAAATTTCCCCTAGTCTACCCAATGCCGTAACCCTCTCACTCGCTTCGCTCAAAGCCGCATGAGTCTGCTTCAGTTCGGTTAACAGATCCTTGGGCCAGCCCACAAGGTTCGGGACAGAAGGGATCCCTGATATCAGGGTCGCTTCGTCAAGTGCATCTTGGATCCTTTCGCTTTCTGAATCGGGAACCTGCTGATTCACCATCGCCAACAGAAAACCCAATAAAATCGTCGCTCCCATCAGGATGTAGATCTGCTTGGGCAATCGAGACTTCATCAGAGAATACTAGGAATTGTACTAATTTTACCCATTTCACAGGCTGCATGTCTATCTCGTCCTCGTTAATTAAAGCGGTTGCTATTGGATAGAAATCAGTTTGGGAAATCAAAAAATGTTTTGCCTCTTCCATTCATCTGAGGCAAGTACGTATTCCATGTCTATGAAGTCAGATCTGGAGATGAACTTACTAACGGAAGCTCTGATATCCCGATTCAAGACTTTGATTAAGACCTGTCCCAATCACACTTTACTAGCAGCGGGGACAACGCGCTTGGGAAAGATTGAGTTCATTAACGTTCCGAACTGGCATTCTTGCCCAATTGGTTCGGCGCTGCACCTAGAGGAGAGTTTACTTATCAAAATCCGCCAGGATCGGTATTCATCCGCTGGAATCATCGCCAAGCGATTAACTCAAGCTGAATCGACAATTCAAATACACCTCGAATATCAATCAAGGTATGCAAGGGCTTTCCAGATTCCTTATCGTGAGAAGCGCCCTCGCTTAATTCGACTAGGAACCCCTATTCGAAAAGAGGCCTCTCCTCGCTGGTTTTACAACCCATACAGCGAGACGAACCGGCCCAAGAATCTTCTAGCTCTTATTTGACTTCTCTTCCCCCGTTTCACTCGATCCCTCTCCTCCCGTCGAACCCAGAAATTCAAGCTTTTCCTGATTTTCGATAAAGAATTGAGGATCGAGCTCTACATTTGGAACGGGATACTCGTTCTTCGTAGGACGGTGAATATAGTGCGTGAATGTACTATCCTTACTTTTCACCCTCAACAAACGTCGCCTTTCCAGCATAAGCCCAAGTAAATGCTTGAGCTTAGCATTCTCTTGGGTAGGTCCATCCTCGCCTTCGAATAGACTGATAAACAAATTGTCCGCAGTTAGCTTCATCGCTTCCTGAGCTTCCCTTTCATCGGTGGAGCGAGGCTTGAAAATGTACGTCCAACGACAAATCAGATCACCGGGTGGCTCATACAAAGGCTCTTCGCTTTCAAGTACGTCCGCTCGCACAACATCGTCTTCCAAGCGAACCAATATACTAGCGATTCGGTCATCCTTTTCAAATGCCGTATCACTCATTGCAGACTTTCGGGAGATCGGGGCAATGTGCCATTCCATATTGTCCTCACTATCCCAGTCGATTCGTCCCTGGCTAGTAAAATCTTCTCTCTTCTTGTTGATTTAACAACTTAGCGCATCATGTTTCCATACTATATGCCTAATAAAAAGAAGGATTCAAGCGACCTATTCAGCTCCATTGCTCTCCTCGTCATAGACGCGCAAGATACTTTCATATCGTCGCTTACGGATAGTTCGACCTTCCTTCAACGCTGCTCATTTGCCATCGAAGCAGCTAGAACGCTCGGCCTACACACTCTATTCACCGAACAAGTACCTGACAAGCTAGGCCATACCAACAAGGAGCTAATTCGAAGAGCGATCCGCCCAAAGATCTTTCATAAAACCAGCTTTTCAGCACTGAGTGCCCCGGGGCTCGAAAATTTCCTCAGAGACAACGAAGTCTATCACGTGCTGGTGTGCGGACTGGAAACACCTATATGCGTTTACCAAACAGCGGTACAAGCGATCGACAAAGATATTGACGCCACCTTTCTGTCGGACGCCTTGGGATGCCGCAGAATCGAGGATGGAAACGTCGCTCTCAACGCCATCATCGGCTTAGGTTGTTCAGCACTTCCCACTGAAACAGTTTTCTATAGCCTTCTCAGCGATGCCCTCCATCCTCGGTTCAGAGAGTTTAGCAATTTGGTAAAGACCTATTCGGACCAAAATTTCTCTATCCACGAATACCTGCAAAGCAACCTCGAACCTGCCAAATCAGAAACGGACAAAACTAAAAAGGAGAAGCCCTGCAAACAGGGGAGTCGCCCTTCCTGGCAGGAAAGAAATCGAAACAGGAAGGACCGGATAGTCACTTCTTCGGGCCAGACGACCAATAAGCTTGAAGAAAAAGAAATCAATTCCTCGCCCAAATCAGGCCCAATAAAGATCGAGAAAGATTCCCAAAAACCTAATAAAACTATCGAAGGACCTAAAAAAAGGCCTCGAAAACGGATCGCTAAAAAAGCTGTCCCACACAAACCGCAACCCGCCAAGCAATAGTTGCCTTGATCCCCTCGGTCCCCTTGAGTTTCAAAACGTTACGTCGATCGCTGCATTCGGAACTATATCGACTTTCGAATTTGGAATGTCCATCGGTTCGAACACCCGACTAAACGCGATCATCCCGGCATTGTCTCCCGTATGTTCGCGGCGGGCTAGGAACGTGGGCAAATCCTCTCGGTCGCCAAGAGCCATAAAGCACTCTCGCAATATTCCATTATTGGATACTCCCCCTGAGAGGCCCAAGCTCCTAATCCCCCCCTTGTTCAAGCCCCACTTCGTTTTTTGGATCAACACGTCTACGACTGCCTCCTGATAAGAAGCACAAAGATCGGGCAGCTTCGCTTCCAAGTCCTTATCAGAAAATTTTTCAATGAGATATCTAAGGCTCGTCTTCAGACCTGAAAAGCTGAAATCAAGGTTAGCCTTCCTTAGTAAGGCTCGGGGAAAATCGTACCGGTCCGGCGTTCCAGTTTTCGCAATCAACTCGAGTTTTGGACCTCCCGGGTAGCCAAGCCCAAGCAGCTTGGCCCCCTTGTCCAAAGCTTCACCCGCTGCGTCATCAATCGTTTGGCCCAATATCTCAATTGACCGATCTTTATTTATCCGAGCTAGGATCGTATTCCCTCCAGACACAACCAAACTCAAATGGGGTAATAGATGAGACACTCTCTCTTCAAACGCGTCCACATTTTCTTCATACAATGAAATAAACACTGACTGAGCATGGGCACGCAAATGGTTTGCAGGGAAAACCGGAACCCTCAACGCGGCAGACAAAGCATTCGCCACCGATAGTCCCATCGCAAGGCAACCAGCCAACCCAGGGCCTGAGGTCACAATAATCTCAGTGATTTGGGAAAGATCGTTTTCACGCTCCAATTCGCCGAGTAGAGGGCCAAAATTCCTGAGGTGTTCGCGACTTGCGAGATCCGGCACAACCCCACCGTATTCGGCGTGCAACGACACCTGACTACTTATCCATTCACCTAACATCCCTTTCGACACGTCCAAAAGGGCAAGGGCTGACTCGTCGCAGGAACTTTCGATTCCCAGGATCATGATCTCGTCTCGCCAAGTTCTTCCCACAAGAGCTTCTTTGCCATTTCAAGCTGCTTATCTTCAATCGGCTCGAACTCATACCTCTCAACAAATTCCTTAAGGGGCATTGTCTTCAATCGGCTTCGTTGAATAAAAAGGCTCTGTTCCTCTTTGGGGGAAAGTTCGACGATGGCATCAGGCTCAATCCCATTTTCATGGATCAAATACCCACCGGGTGTATAGTATTTGGCGGTCGTCAGCTTTAGACCAGTTTTCGAGCTTAAAGGAAGGACACTCTGGACGGAGCCTTTTCCAAATGTCTTTTCCCCAACCAGCTTAGCTCGTCCCGAATCTTTGAGCGCACCAGCCACAATTTCTGAAGCACTGGCCGAACCTGGATTAACAAGCAGGGCCAAGGGGAAGTTGTACGTCTCACCCGAATTCTCCGCATACCACTCCTCACTCATCGCTTGGTGTCTGCCCTTGGTATAAACAATGAGCTCTCCATCGGGCACGAATAGCTCTACCACATTCACAGCAACATCAAGCAGACCACCCGGATTGTTTCTCAAGTCGAGCACGAGGCCCCGCATGCCTTGGTCGATCAACAGGTCGATCGAAGACTTAAGTTCGACACCGGTCCGCTTGCCAAACTGGGAAATCCTCAGGTACCCAAGATCTCCGTCCAGAATCTCCGCTCCTCGCACGTTATCGACTTCTATAAGTTCGCGTTTCACCTCAAGATCAATACCATCGCTTCTGCCCTCTCGCTCCACCATTATTAAAACGCTGGTTCCCGGCCTTCCTTTAAGTTTGGAAACAGACTGATTAATACTCAGACCTCTGATGCTCTCTCCATCAACCTCGACAATTCGGTCCCCTCGCAAAAGCCCGGCACGCTCACCCGGAGAATCGACCAGAGGAGCCACTACCGTCAATACTCTGCCAAGCATCTCAACCTCCACCCCTATTCCACCAAATTCCTGGCTAGTCTCTTCCTCCAATCGCTTTCGCTTCTCGAAATCCAGATATTCCGAGTACGGATCCAAGTCGGAGATCATTCCGGCAAGGGCAGATTCTGTCAGGGCGTCTAGATTGGCCGACTCACTTTCGACATAGAACGCGTTTACCAGTCTCAACGCCTCTTCCAACTCCGACGCTCTTTTTCGAGACTCCCAGTAATTGCTGAATCCTCCTTGAAACAATACATCTGAGACAAACTGGTACCCAACCGTCAGCGAAAGGCCGGCGACAAGAGCAAAAAGGAACCGCTTAAAGAAATTCATTAACTGGCATTTCGACTGATGCGATAATCGAACCCGGTTCAATAGTTGGTGATTGAACCGATCCACCAGACCGCAAGAGTCAGCATCTAATTTATGGATTTCACAGAAATAGCATCCCAAGCCATACGGCAAGCCCTAGAATCAGCCTCCGGCTCAAATCGACTTCTGGGTTTCAACCAATTCGTGGAAATTGCTCTTTATCACACCGAATTCGGGTATTACCGATCCCAGCGTGAGCGAGTCGGACGCAACTCTGAAACTGACTTCTTCACCGCAACCAGCCTGAAAGAGTCTCTCAGGCCAATTCTTCTAGAAGCATCGATCGGTCTCCTCAAAAAATCCGGACTGGATCCAACTAAAACAGATTGGGTTGAAATCGGAGCCGAGCCCGGTTCCACTCTTCTCGCGGGGGTCGCCAATCCTTTCGCCTCCTCTCAAGCTATTCGTTTAGGCGAACCGATTTCGCTAAAGGGAGATCTCGTCGTATTTTCTAACGAACTCTTTGATGCACAACCTTTTAACAGTGTCATCTATCGGGGGAGAGCCTGGCTGGAGCGGATGGTTGAGGTGAGCGATTCTGGATTACGCATCGTTGAGAAGCCGCCAATTTCAACTGAAGTCATTTCCCTATTAGACTCCTTGCCTTCTCCCGCACCAGAGGGCTACATCGTGGATTTACCAACTGGTTCAAGGGTATTGATAGACCATATCATCCAACAACCGTGGAAAGGAATTTTCATTGCACTCGACTATGGGAAAACCTGGCAGGCGATCACCCACGACAGTCCTAGGGGAACCGCTCGCTCCTACCAGCATCACCGGCAAAGTCCTAATCTGCTAGAGAACATTGGTCAACAGGACCTAACCTGTCATATCTGCTGGGATTGGATGGAAGAAGCCCTTTGCCAAAATCGGTTTCAGTCCATTGATCTGGAAAGCCAGGAGTCCTTCGTTCTCAAAAAAGCGCCCGATTTCGTACGAGGCGTTTTCGAATCCGATTCAGGTTTCAGCGATACTATTAAGGGAACGCTACGCCAATTGATACATCCTTCTTTGATGGGCCAGAAATTTCAGTCCCTAAGTGCCATTCGAACGGAACCTGTAAGCAGATCCCAATGAGCCTAACATTTCCCAAGAAACTGCTTGCCAAGATAGCACGCCTACCCTTTTTTCCTCCGTTCTTAATAAATTCCAGTCATGGCAAGAATTTGTGCAATCACAGGCAAACGACCCACAACGGGCAGTATCATCCACCGCAAGGGGCAAAGCAAGAAAAGCGGCGGCATCGGTACTCACGTAACCAAAGCAACTAAACGCAAATTCCGTCCTAATCTGCAACGTATCAAAGTTCGCCTCCCTTCCGGTCAAGTAAAGCGCCTGTGGGTCAGCGTTAAAGCGATCAAAGCAGGTCTGGTTGAGAAAGCCTGAACGGTTATCAATCACCAAAAATTTCCTCGGGACGTTACCTGAAGTGATACCAGCTTGTTTCGGCTCGGCTGGAAAGGGTGTTAGATCTGGAAATCCACGTTACTCGAAGCCTCGTGCAATCCGCATTCGCGACTCGCTCCACCAAAACGCGTATCCGACTCACTCATGCCTGCTTTAAGTTTTGAAGTGCTGTGCCAGTCGCCTAACGAAACGTACCCTAAATCCCAAAGCGGATGGTAAGAAAGTCCGTTAGTCTCGATATACTCATGCATCTCGCGGCCGCTCAAATCGAGGATAGGATAGATCTTCGTCATCTTGTTCTGACTCTCTACCACTTTTCGGCTCGCTCGCGTCTCACCTTGGGACCGACGTAAACCCGCGAGCCAAGCCTTCGCCCCCAATTCCTGAACGGCCCTGTCCATCGGCTCCACCTTATTTATCAAATTGTACTGCTTGAGCCCTTCATGACCTTTTTCCCACAAACGTCCGTGGAGGGCTTCCTGTTCCGCGGCTGAAATACAAGCCCGATACTTTTTGAGATTAAGGTTAAGCCTTTCCGTCAATTCAACCGCGAATCGGTAGGTTTCAGGGAACAGATATCCAGTATCAATAAAAACGACCGGGATATCCGGGACAACGGAAGTTACCAAATGCAGCATCACTGCTGAGTGCGTACCAAAACTGGTAGTCATGATCAGCTCGTCGCCAAACATATCCGCTGCCCACCTTACCCGCTCCTTGGGAGTTGCCACCTCCAAGTCTGGAAACTGTACAGACTTTTCATCCATTTGCACCAACAATCGCTTAATCTCTAGTAAATCTATCTGGTTATAGTAGTTAAATACCTTGAGAGGCGACCGTGTCAAGAGGTTGATCAAAAAGAGATCATTACAATTCCCATAAACCACGATTTCTATGATAATCTGAAAGCCGTGATTCAAAGACTTACTGATGGGTCAGGCTACAAGCTCTTGAGTAGTCGAGCGATCTCTCCTCTCCTCGCTTTGGTTTCTAAAAGCTGTTTTCTTGCACCTTCAACTACCTGACTTGGGGCTTTATCAACAAAACTTGGATTATTCAGTTTTCCTTCACCCGCTTGGATGGCCTTGGTCAGCTTCTCGAATTCCTTGTTAAGACGATTTTTTTCTGCCTCAACGTCCACCGCACTAGACAGATCAAGGTAAACAGTGCCCAGAGCGGACACAGACCCGGGCAAATTGCCAACCGTTTTTACGAGTTCGATGGCTCCGGCACCCGTAAGTCGCTTGATCGTATCCAAGTTGGCCTCGATCAACGTCGCACATGAATCGTCGGTCGGTGTTACAAAAAGGGTTACGTCGCGCTTGGAGGCTACATTGTACTCTGCTTTTGTAGCTCTCGCTTGAGTGATCAGCTCCTTGATCAATTCGATCTGCCTCGCACCTTCTGCGTCAATTGAAACACTCTTCGCATTCAGCAATTCTCGCAGTTGGGCAGCCGGCAAAAGCCCCGCGTCTTGCAAGAATTCCCCGTCCACCGAATAGCCCATAGCCTGCCAAAGCTCTTCCGTAATGTGAGGCACTATCGGATGCAATAAAAGCAGCGTATTTCGTATCACAATATCCGATACTAATAAAGCCGTATCATGCCGTGGATCGTCTTTTGACTGCAACATCGCCTTCGCTGCCTCCACGTACCAGTCACAGAAATCACCCCAAAAAAAGTTGTGCAAGGAGTGCGTCAACTGATGCATCTCAAAACGGGCAAACTGTCCCTCAATCTCCTCCATCGTCTGCAACAACCGAAACAGAATCCAATTTCCGTATCCCTCCAGCTGCGATCCTGCCAGTCGATCTATGATCGCTTCATTACTTTGTCCTACGACAGCCCCGCCCGCCATTTGTCTAAAGCGACAGGCATTCCAAAGCTTCGTGCAGAAGTTGCGCCCAATCTCGATGCGCTCCTCGGCAAATAAAATATCCGAACCGCTTGGAGCTATATTTATTATTCCAAAACGCAAACCGTCCGCTCCAAATTTGGCAATTAAATCCAGTGGATCCGGCGAGTTCCCAAGTGACTTGGACATCTTACGTCCTTTCGCATCTCGAATAAGTCCATGAATGAAAATGTCTTTAAAGGGGATGCGCTCGGCGATCTCTTCGTCAGTCAAACGCTCTTTGGATTCTCCCATCAGCTCCAGCCCTGACATAATCATTCGGGCTACCCAAAAAAAGATGATATCGAAACCCGTCACCAACATGCTTGTAGGATAAAAGTAATCGAGCTCAGATTTTACTTTCTGATCTTCGATTGGCCACCCAAAGGTCGCAAACGGCCAAAGGTTTGATGAAGCCCATGTATCCAAAACGTCCTCATCTTGCTCCCAATTTTCAGGATCACTGGGACCGTCGACAGAAACATGCCAATTGACCGAATCGCTTCGGTCAGCGTCTTTTGCATACCAGACCGGAATACGTTGACCCCACCAGAGTTGCCGACTGATACACCAATCCTGTATATTATTTAGCCAATGTAAATAAACTTTTTCCCAGCGTTTGGGATGAAACCTAATAATTCCTTTTTCAACCGCTCGCTTAGCTTCCTCAACTTTTGGATACCTCAGGTACCACTGCTCCGAGAGTCTCGGTTCAATTGGAACTCCCCCTCTCTCAGAGAAACCCACATTATTGTCATAGTCCTCGGCATCGATAAGAAGCCCCAGTTCTTCCAGTTTCTGTACCGCAAATTTACGGGCTTTGAAACGCTCCATTCCGTCGAACTCTTCACCTGCTAGTTCATTGAGAGTTCCGTCCGGATTCATCACATTGATTAAAGGTAGATCGTGTCGCTTTCCAATATCGAAGTCGACTTGGTCATGAGCTGGAGTTACTTTGAGAACACCGGTACCGAACTCCTTTTCCACCGAGCGATCCGCAACAACGGGAATCTCCGCCCTGGGAAACGGTCGCCAGCAATGCTTGCCGACAAGATCTGCGTATCGTTCGTCATTGGGATGCACCGCCACCCCAGTATCGCCCATAATCGTTTCTGGACGTGTAGTTGAAATCTCTACGAATCGGCCGGGCTCCTCCACAATCTCGTATCGCATTTTGTATAACTTCCCCCTTTGAGGTCTCATCTCAACTTCCTCATTACTCAGAGCCGTTTGAGATGCTGGGCACCAGTTTACTAGGCGCTTTCCCCGATAAATATATCCGCGATTATAAAGCTCAACAAAGGAAGCCTGTACTGAACGTTGATAAGCGGTATCCATGGTAAAGCGAGAGCGGCGCCAATCACAAGAAGCTCCCAACTTTCTGAGCTGATTAAAAATAATGCCCCCATGCTCATCCGACCATTCCCAGGCTCTTTCCAAAAATTTCTCCCGGCCAAGCTCGTGTCGGGAAGTTCCTTCATCTCGAAGCGCTTTCTCAACTTTATGCTGAGTGGCTATGGATGCGTGATCGGTCCCTGGAAACCAAAGCGACGACTTCCCTTCCAATCTGGCCCGTCGAATGAATATGTCCTGAAGCGTATTATCCAATACGTGACCCATGTGGAGAATACCTGTCACATTCGGAGGCGGAATCATAATGGTAAAGGAATCCTTACCATTTTGGACGTTTCCCTCGAAACTGCCCTCCTTCTCCCAAGCTTTATACCACTTGGATTCCACCTCTTTAGGATCGTAGTTTTGATTTAGTTCCGCAGACATAGCACGCTTCGATTTTAAAAAGGGCTAGCGATAAGTATCCCCTAATTCGAAGACAAGCGGATTCGCCCCATGCAAAAGGACTTAGATCCAATATACCCTACACTGGTCAATTTTCGAAAATCGCTCCGATAGATGATAGGCAAAGAACGCGATCAGACTACAGAAGACCGCTAGGCTTTAGCGCCCTTTCGGAAGAAGCCATAACCCAATGAGATCTAAACGATCCGGGTTGTTCTATCTGAGAGACTTAAATACTCACTTCTCGATAGCTTAGGCCAAGTGCCAAATTCAAATGGGGAATTAAGCTAGTTCTCGCTTTCTGATCATTTGGAAAAAGTCGTTTCCCTTGTCGTCAATTAAGATGAAAGCAGGGAATTCCACCACGTCTATTTTCCAAATGGCTTCCATACCGAGCTCTTCGTACTCAACCACTTCAACTTTCTTGATATTTTCCTTCGCTAAGATTGCGGCCGGACCACCTATAGAACCCAAATAGAATCCGCCGTATTTGTGGCAAGCATCCGTTACCTCCTGACTTCGATTTCCCTTCGCTAACGTTATCATAGACCCGCCGTGCTTCTGGAACAGTTCCACATAGGCATCCATTCTTCCCGCGGTTGTTGGTCCAAAGGAGCCCGAGGGAAGCCCTTTCGGTGTCTTCGCTGGACCTGCATAATAAACGGGATGGTCTTTGAAGTAATGCGGCAACCCTTCACCGGCATTGAGGCGTTCTTTTAGTTTCGCGTGCGCCATATCACGAGCCACGATGATCGTTCCTGATAGTGAGAGCCGCGTTTGAACCGGATATTTGTTTAGCTCGGCCAAAATATCTTTCATGGGACGATTGAGATCGAGCTGCACCGCATCGGCCCCTTTTTGACCGCCAACCTCCGCCGGGATAAATCTTCCTGGATCGCCCTCTAGTTTCTCTAGCCAGATTCCTTCTCGGTTTATTTTGGCCTTGATATTCCTGTCCGCAGAGCAGGAGACTCCTACCCCAACAGGGCAACTCGCTCCGTGCCTCGGAAGGCGGACGATTCTGACATCGAGTGCAAAGTACTTCCCTCCAAACTGGGCTCCGACCCCACACTCTTGTGCCCGCTTGAGCATCTTTCCCTCTAGCTCAACATCCCGAAAGGCCCGTCCTTGTTCGTTTCCGCTAGTGGGCAAGCCATCCAGGTACTTAGTCGACGCCACTTTCACCGTCTTTAAGCAAGATTCAGCCGAAGTCCCTCCAACCACAAAAACGAGATGGTAGGGCGGACAGCCCGAAGTTCCGAGGGAGACCATTTTGTCCACCATGAATGCCTCTAAAGAATCCGGGTTCAGGAGGGCTTTGGTTTCCTGATAAAGAAAGGTCTTGTTGGCTGAACCTCCTCCCTTGGCAATACACAGAAATGAGTATTCTTCTCCCTCATTCGCATAGATGTCGATCTGAGCAGGCAAATTGGTCCGAGTGTTCGTTTCCTCGTACATAGTCAGAGGAGCAACCTGCGAATACCTGAGGTTTTCGCCTGTGTAGACGTCATATATGCCTTTCGCGATTGCCACCTCATCGTCACCATCGGTCCAGACCTGTTGACCCTTTTTCGCCAAGACAATTGCAGTTCCCGTGTCTTGGCAAAATGGGAGCACTCCTTGAGCAGCCACTTCCGCATTGCGCAAGAGGGTCAGGGCTACATGACGATCATTTTCGGAGGCTTCCGGATCTTCAAGAATAAAGGCCACTTGCTCGAGGTGGGCCGGGCGAAGCATAAACGAAAGATCGTGCATCGCCTGTCTAACAAGACAGGACAATCCTTCAGGTTCAACTTTAAGAATTCCTTGTCCGTTGAACGAATCTGTGGATACGAACTCTTTGGTGAGAAGCCGGTACTCAGTATCGTCCTGGTCCAGTTCAAAAAGCTTTTGAAAGCGAAAAGGAGGCGTTGCCATAATCGCAAAATTAGAGCGAATTCGGCAAAGTCCGCAAGCTAACTCAGAAACTTCCTCCCAACCAATGGTCAACGAACTGGCCGATAATTCCGTCAAATGACCCATTCGTTAAGAAAACGACTAACTGTTGTCTTGAGTCATCTTCACAAAGCTCAATCAAGGCCTTTAGGCTCGCTTCGTTCGACACATTCGCAATCGTGGCTATGCCCGAAGCATTCAAATCCGAAGCGAGTGCTTCCGTATTCATAATTTCTCTATGTTTATCAGGGCTCTTTTTTGCCGCTCCTATCACTACCGTATCCGCCTGGGACAACGCCTCACACAAAGGCACCCGCATAATTTCTAAACGTGAGGTATTGCTTCGCGGTTCAAAAGCAGCGATGAGCCTTCTATTTGGATACCGAGCTCGCACCGAGTGCAGTATTTCCTTGATCGCAGTTGGGTGATGGGCGAAATCCTCAATAGCGATTAACCTATCGGTCTCCAAGCGGATCTGCTGCCTTCGCTGAACCCCCCTAAATTGTTCGATTCCGGGTGCCTGAAAATTCGAGATCCTGTCTTCACCCAAGAGGGACAGTGCTGACGCTAAACACGCCATGGCTGCATTTCTGGCATTAAATAGACCCAACATAGCCCATTCCACAGACAACCATCTTCTGTTCTTCCACTCTAAATCGAACTTTGAGCCCTTCGAATTCGTCTCATATTTTGTGATACGCAACTCACAGGACTCAGAAACTCCTACTCGGATAACGCGCGTCCAGTTGATCGGGAGAAGAGACAATACATTCGAATCATCTTCATTGATCAATAAAAAGCCACTCCGTGGGATCAATCGGATCAAATGATCGAAACTTCGCTTAACGTCTTCGAGATCCCTAAAAATGTCCGCATGATCAAATTCGAGATTGTTTAAAATTACGATGTGAGGCACGTAATGAATGAACTTGCTCCGCTTATCGAAAAACGCACTGTCATATTCGTCACCCTCAATCACAAATGGGGCATCTGCAGACCCATTATTCCAACCTCGATCTGGATCTAAAGGTGCCCCTCCGATTAAGTAACCCGGATTCGCTCCCGACTGCTCGAGCAAATATGCGGTCAAGGAAGTCGTCGTCGTCTTTCCGTGAGTCCCCGTCACAACAATATTTTGGCGCTTCGAAAGCACAAACTGGTTTAGAACACTCGGAAGGGAAACAAAGGGAATAGATCTTGATTCCAAAAGAAACTCAACCTCTTCGTTACCTCGAGAGAACGCATTTCCAATCACCACAAGATCAGCCTCAAGTTTCTGCAAGCGATCCACACTATAGCCCTCTAGCACCTCAACCCCCGCCGTAAGGAGCATTTCGCTCATTGGCGGATACACCGCCTGGTCCGATCCAATTACCTCGTGTCCTAAATCACGCAGCAACAATGCCGCGTTCCCCATCGCGGTCCCTGCTACTCCCAGGAAATATATTCGCATCTCTGCAACATACAAGCCCAGTCACTTTCATCAACCAACTTCTTCAATCAATTTTTGATTAGTTCTTGGCCACTCAAAGATTGAAGCTACATCACTTTTCCTGTCTAATCTCACGGCACGAGGTTGAGTAGCCATAGCAAGGTGGTGAAATAGGTAGAACTCACCAAACCGGTAACCAAACATCTTCGATTTAATGGTACACTCATGCTAGCGTTTTTCTCTAGCTTCGCAACCATTATTAAATAACATATCAATTCGAGGTAGCGAGAATACGAGCCCTAATCAACTCAACGACATCGGATCTACATCAAGAATTTGTACAACATCCGTGGGCCAGCCGATTTCACTAGCGACCCCTGACAACTCAGCCATGGTATTCGTTATATTCGATGCGAAATACCATATTTGGAATCGATAATGGTCCTTCATTTTTTCGATCGAACAGGGAGCTGGTCCTCGCGTTTCAATTTTGCTCCCCAACCTTTTGTTTGCCCGCTTGGCAAATTGCTCAGCAAAGAAAGATACTTTGTCTGGATTAGGCCCTCTAAAAACTTGCCGGATTAGATGACGGTACGGGGGGTACTTAAAACGCTTCCGCGACTCCGCCTCGATTTCCAAAAATGCATCCACCTCACCTCTTCTGGCGAACTGGATAGGATCCGCATGAGGAGTAAAAGTTTGCACCACCACTTCACCTGCCAAATCTCCCCGACCCGCTCGACCTGATACCTGAACCAAAAGCTGGAACGTTCTTTCATTCGCTCTAAAATCTGGAATATGAAGAGACAAGTCGGCATCCACTATTCCAACCAGTGTCACATTCGGAAAATCAAGCCCCTTAGCGATCATTTGGGTCCCGACAAGTACGTCAATTTTACCAGATCGGAACTCTCCAAGAATCTGTCGAAACAAGTATTTTCGACTCATCGTGTCCGCATCGATACGCACTACTTTCGCTTTCGGCATAACTCGTGTAACCGAATCTTCTATACGTTGGGTCCCCAAACCCTTCCAGCGAATCTTGGGGCTCTTACACGACAAGCATTGCGTGGGGGCATTGGCTTCCTCACCGCATAAATGGCATTTCAAGGTCTCATCACTACGGTGATAGGTCATGGGTACGCTACAATGGTTGCAGATCTCAATATGACCACAGTCCTGGCAAAGCATGCTCGACGAAAATCCCCTTCTGTTGATGAACAGTATACTCTGCTCTTTCTTCTCAAAACGGTCCCGTAGTTTCTCAACCAACGTCGTTGATAGCTGAGTTGACTTGCGAGTACGAGCGATCTCCTGTCTCATGTCCACCACATGCATCATCGGCAGTACCCGATCGTCCACTCTTTGCGTAAGTCGATCGAGAGCGTATTTTCCTAGGGTAACGTTACGATAAGACTCGAGTGAGGGGGTGGCAGAACCCAACACGCAAAGCGTATTCTCCAAATACGCCCGATACACAGCGACATCTCGACCATGATAGCGGGGGGTCTCATCCTGCTTAAAAGCAGGTTCGTGCTCTTCATCCACGACTATCAGTCCAAGCTTATTAATTGGAACAAAAACAGCTGAACGAGCTCCAACGACAACCTGTGCTCTACCCGATGCCAGAGCCATCCAGGCGTCCAAACGCTCTCCGTCAGAGAGATGACTGTGCCACACGACCGTTTTTATATGAGCATACTGAGCTAACCGGGACCGAATTCTTCCTACGGTCTGCGGAGTCAACGCCACTTCGGGCACGAGAAAAAGCACCCCCTGCCCCTTTTCAAGAACTGCCTCCATCGCATCGAGGTAAACTTCGGTCTTTCCGGAGCCCGTTACTCCTTGGACTAAGTGGGTTGCAAATCCCCCCTTTGACAAGGTTGCCCTCAAGCTCTTGGTCACTGCGACTTGCTCATCGTTCAGCGTGAATTTTTCTTCCACCGCGAACTCTATTTCCCCAATCTCGTCCTCATAGGCTACTCGCTCCGCTACACGTGACTCCTCGTGAATGAATCCCTTCTCCAGAAGTCCGTTGTATGTGGCCGCCGATAGCTTCAATCGATTGAGTAGCAGGCTCTTTTTTTGAGGCTTTATTTGTTGGAGGACAAAATCATACAAATCACGCTGTTTGGGTGCCCTCCTACCCAGCGTCTCTAGTTCCTCCTGGCCAAGTTTTTTTCCGACTGACACATATTTGTCTCTTTTGGCCGACATTCCCTGACGAATCGGACCTGGTATCATCGTCTCCAATACAGCTTCGCGTTTCGCCCCGTAATAAGACCGCATCCATCCCGCGAGCTCTAACAACCTTGGCGTCAATATAGGTTGGTCATAGCAAACTTGCGAGACCATCTTCAGCTTTGAATACTCCACATCCGGATCCGCTTCTTTTTCGACAACGACCCCTAATGTGAACCGCCTACCCACAGGGACACGAACGAGTGTCCCCACAGCAATTCGCCGAGACATTCCCTCAGCCGCCTTATAATGGAGGGTTTTTTCAAACCCCGCCAATGGCCATACCGCTACTATTTCGTTATTCAAGTTCACAGGCGGTAATCCGACATTGACACTTATTGAGAACATATTGGGACTGCCATTCTTGGCAATCGAAGATTGGAGAGAACGGTTTCGTACCTTTTCGGTAAAAATTAATCTGAGAATGACTGGCCAAGGTTTGGCTATCTTCAAAACCGTATTCAAGGAGTCGAGTCATTTCATAGCAGAGAAACTTCTAAACAAGGCACGGCTTTTCGATCGCACGGTTTCCCGAGCTTCCATATATCGCATCCTTCCCATACTCTCCGAGAGCAGTCTGGTACGTCAGGTCGATATTGGCACGAACCTGAAGCACTACATGCCCAACCGTGAACAAGGCGCCCAGGTGGCCCAGGTCACTTGCAACGACTGCCAGAAAATTTTCGAAATCCCAGCCCCCTTCATGGAATAGTTCCAGATAGGATTGTATATTTTTAAAACGACTCCTAACATCTGTTGAATCCGGGGTGATCTGCAGATTTTCTTTTAGAATGCGGGAAACCCGCAACGCCTCTAGCCTGCTCTACGAATCGACCGGAACCTACCTGGTTTTGACAAGCGAAAGTGCTCAAGCTCAATTCAGTTTCAATGCCTGGAACGAAGCATCTATAGAAATCTTCGGCATCCATTCAGATATCTGCTCTCAGCACTGGCGTCGATATATTTTTACCGCCGAAAAACCTTCGCTTGCAGGTAAGTGCCCTCAGCATAACATGGACTCCGAAATGGAAATCGATGCCCAAGATGCCTTCGAGATAAATTTTTTTGAGAACCTTCTCAAGAAAGACTCCAAGAACCCAGAGACGCTGGAGCTGCTTGGCGGTCTATACTCAAAATATGAGATGGTAAATCAAGCTCTCCGCATTGACCGAAGGTTAGCCCGAATCTCCCCTCAAAACCCGCAGGTACATTACAATCTGGCCTGCACCTTGTGCTTGCTAGGGCGAAAACGCGAGGCTCTTGAGTCACTCAGGAGAGCGATTGAGCTCGGGTACAATGACCGAAATTGGCTTATGCAGGACTCCGATCTCAAATCGCTCAAGAACCATCCTGAATTCCAATCGCTTGTCGAAGCGTGCGGGCAATCCCTGTGAAAGACAGAAACTCCAAAATTCCTGATCCTCAGATCTCAGCACGCAAAGTCGAAATCGCTTGTCAAACTTTTCGCTGGGACATTATTCGAAGTTTTTTGAGTGGCCTCATAGATTCAGGGTGGCGCATTTTCGCGCTTCTCGTTGTCACTCGCTACTTCGATGGAACGTCCTTTGCAAAGGCATTGGTTCCAGCTGCATTCACAATTGGACTCCTTTCAACGCCCATCACACTTTTCTACCTACCTCGACTGAGACTACAAACCTCCAAGTTATGCAGCACCAACTACATGATTTCAGGGATTCTTTTCTGGGTGGCCTCTTTAGGGGTAGACTCACTTTGGCTATTTTTAGGGGCGGGAACCGCGGCAGCCGCTCTCTTGGCCCAGCAAATGCCGCTGCTTATCCACATTTACTCCACCAACTATACTTCTGGATTACGGGGCAAGCGAGTCGCCTATGCGATTTCCGTCGGTATCGCAATTGCCCCTGTATTTGGCTGGTTTGGAGGACAACTCCTCGAGGAGGATCTTTCTCAATTCCCGATTCTCTTTCGGATAATGGCGGTAGCCTGCATTCTTTCCGGAATATGCATTAACAAGGTCCCGTCTGAGATTCTTCAGCGATGCCCTAGCGGAAACCCACTGACCCACCTATCACTAGCATGGAAGGACAAGGTGTTCGGCTGCATGTTGGGAATGTGGATGATCCTTGGATTTGGCAATTTAAGCACCATGCCCCTTCAAATTGAGTACATGACAAGCGATGAATACGGTATTAACGCTACAAATACTCAAATAGCCGTCGCAGGCATCATTATTCCTAGCACTGTCCGCATTTTCGCGACTTCAATCTGGGGGCACCTTTTTGACGCCTTTAATTTCTTCCTTGTTCGTGCCTTCACGAGTGCCATTCAGCTGGCTGCAATTTTGATCTTCTTTTTTTCGGATACGATGGCGGGAATTTATATCGGTTCCGTCGGCTACGGCCTCGCGATGGCGGGAGGGAACGTCAACTGGAGCCTCTGGGTCACTAAGTTCGCGCCACAAGGGCAGGAGTCCGACTACATGACGGTTCATTCATTTATGACTGGGGTCCGGGGTCTAGTGGCTCCCTTTATCGGTTTCTACATGCTTAATTTGATCTCGATCCAAAGTTGGGCAACTATTGGCTCCCTGCTGGTCGCCCTGTCAATCGTGCTGCTCTTCCCAATTAACCGTCTTGCTAGAAGTTAAACCAAACCGAATCCAACCATTCTATCGCCCTTCCGAAGAGATGCCTTGATTCGCCTCACCTTAAGCGCAACGTGTCTTGGTCATGAACCAAGTCCGAGTCAGATTTGCTCCTAGCCCGACAGGATCCACCCACATTGGTACCGTGCGAACCGCACTTTTCAATTGGCTTTTTGCCCGCAAAGAGGGGGGGGTTTTCGTTCTCAGAATAGAAGATACCGACAAGGAGCGAAATACACAGGAAGCACTCGACGAGCTCATCGACGGCCTCCAATGGCTAGGTCTGGACTGGGATGAAGGTCCAGGTAAGGAAGGCGATTTCGGCCCCCATTTTCAAAGTAAGCGAAACGATATCTACGCTAAATACCTAAAAATCTTGAAAGACAAAAACCGGATTTATGAAAAAGACGGTGCCATCTACTTCAAACTTAAAGGCGATCGCTTCACCGAATACGACGACTACTTGAAAGCCGATGTCGAGAAAGTTAAAACGCTACCAGTTGTAATTGAGGACATCATTCGAGGCAAAGTAACACGACGAGAGGATCGAGACTTCGTGATTCAACGCTCAAACGGCGACCCGAGCTTTCACTTCGTTAACGTGGTCGACGATATAGCAATGAAAATCACACATGTCATTAGAGGTGAAGACCATCTCTCAAATGCGTCGAAGCACATCGAGCTATTCAATGCTTTCGGAGTAGAACCCCCAAAGTTCGCTCACCTGCCGATGATTCTCAAAAACCCGAAAGAAGGAAAAGGGAAGATGTCGAAACGTAACAAAGGAGCCTTGATTTCAGAATACAAGGAGCGCAATTTTGTCCCCGAGGCGATCCGCAATTTCATCGCTTTACTAGGTTGGTCTCCAAAGGATGGGCAGGAGGTTTTTACAATCGAAGAACTAACTTCAAGGTTTAGACTCGAAGATGTACAAAAAGGGGGTGCTCGATTTGATGAACAAAAGATGTCCTCGATAAACTTTGAGTACATGAAGGCAATGCCAATCCAAGCGTACGTGCAATTTGGGAAACGGTCGCTAGTCCAATCTGGATTGATTGAAGAGCCAGTTGATGAAACTTATCTAACCGCTGTTATGAAACTCTGTCAGGAGAAAATTGACAGCTTCGAAAATCTTCCCGCGTTCGCCTCCTATTTCTTTTCCCACCAATACGCTATTAACGAAAAGGCGGAAAATAAAGTAATGAAAAAAGAAGGAGCGATCGATCGATTGGAGGAGTTGCTGCCCCGACTGGCAGCATTACAAAACTGGACTCAAACTGACATTGATTCCGCGTTTAACCAATTGGCCGATGAAAAAAAGCTTAAACCTTTTACCTGGTATCCCATCGTTAGATTCTCCGTAAGCGGTACGCTTTCAGGGCCAGACTTCATACCAATGCTTGAAGTACTAGGAAAAAAACGTGTTCTGAGTCGCCTAGAGTTGGCTATCAACAAATACTACTAATAAATCTAGCGTGAGCATTTCCAATATGACTGAAGAAACCTCATCCAATTTCATAAGAGATATCATCGAAGAATACAAAGCAGCCGAACCTGACCAGGAGGTAGTAACTCGTTTTCCTCCTGAGCCCAACGGCTACCTGCATATTGGACACGCATTCGCTATTCAAGTATCGTACGGCATTGCTCGAGACTACAATGGGCAATTCAATCTACGTTTCGATGACACGAATCCAACGAAGGAAGATTCTGAATACGTTGATGCGATTAAGGAAGACATCAAATGGCTGGGTGCGGACTGGGGGGATAATTTGTTTTTCGCGTCCGACTACTTTGATCAACTCTACGATTGGGCACTTCACCTGATTCGCGATGGACTAGCCTATGTAGATGATCAAAGCCCAGAGGAAATACGGAAAGGTAGAGGGTCTTTGATAGAACCGGGTAAAAACTCTCCTTTTCGTGACCGAACGGTAGAAGAAAATTTGGATTTATTTCAGCGAATGAAAGATGGTGAGTTTGATGAAGGCAACCGCGTACTCCGGGCTAAAATCGACATGGGCAATCCAAATCTGAATTTGCGTGATCCTGTTCTCTACCGCATTCTACACGCCAATCATCATCGGACTGGGGACAAATGGAAAATCTATCCGTCCTATGACTTCACTCACGGACAAAGCGACGCAATCGAGGGAATCACACATAGTCTCTGTTCTCTCGAATTCGAATTTCACCGACCTCTCTACAACTGGTTTTTAGAGAACCTTCCCGTTCCTAGCAAGCCACGTCAGATTGAATTCGCCCGTCTCAATGTAGAGAATATTGTGACGAGTAAAAGAAAGCTATTACAACTTGTCAGTGAAGGCCATGTGCGAGGATGGGATGACCCAAGAATGCCTACTGTATCCGGATTCCGTAGACGCGGTTATACTCCTGATTCGCTAAATGAATTTTGCCATCGAGTAGGCCTTGCCAAGAGAGAACGAGTGAATGAATACGCCTTACTTGAGTATTGTATTCGCCAAGACTTGGAAGAACGAGCCTATCGCAGAATGGCCGTGCTCAATCCCGTTAAAGTGATCATAGAGAATTTTCCTCAGGATGATATCGAATACTTCGACGGCCCCAACCATCCAGCGAAACTTGAACTTGGAATGCGTTCAGTTCCTCTAACTCGTGAAATCTACATCGAGCGAGAGGACTTCATGGAAGATCCTCCAAAAAAGTTCTTTCGACTCAGCCCTGGTCGCGAAGTTCGACTTCGCTACGCCTGCTACATCACATGCACCGGATTCACAAAGAACGCAGAAGGTGAAATACAAGAAATCCACGCCACCTTCGATCCAGAATCGAGAGGAGGATGTACCCCCGACGGACGTAGGGTCAAAGGAACTATCCATTGGGTTAGTGCCACTGAAAATCGGTCTCTAGAGATTCGTAATTATGAGCAGCTTTTCACGAAAAAAAACCCAGAAGAGGTAGAGGAAGGACAGACATTCATAGACAATCTGAATCAGGATTCTGAGTCCATCATCACCGCCTTCGGAGAGCCGGAATTGGGGAAAGCCACAGTTGGCGAGCACTTTCAGTTTGAACGTAAGGGCTACTACGCCGTCGATCCAGACACCCAATCAGATCAATTGGTATTAAATTGTACCGTTGGATTACGCGATAGCTGGCGGAAAAAGCAAAAGAAGTAAGACATCTTCGTATCAGACTATTGATAACGATCCGAAAAATAGAAATACTTCTGCCATCGATATTTGAATTTGAGCCTACTATAGGAGGTCTCTTTCACCGATTCGATCTTTCCGCAAAAGTTCCAATCTTTAGATTCCTAATACTTTTTGCTTTATTCTATGACCTTGGATTTACCAGCGATCGCGTATTCAAGACTGAGCTCCTGACAGGTCCTAATCGATTGCAACAGTATTTTGAATACCTCTATATCCAACCTCTGGAACTGCTGCGTATCAAAAATGACGTGAGAGATTACATAGTCTAACGCTTCACTGGTCTTGGTTTTTAAGTAAATTCCGAGCCCGCTGATCGACGAGGAATAAGACTTTTTGGGTGGCTTGACCATCATAGCACCATCATCTAGGTCGAAGTATATCCCTGAAAAGTCTAAATTAATCGCCCAAGAGATTTTGCTCTCCAGCTCATCAGAATCGGTCAGCTTCGTAATGATCGTCGAAAATCTAGTCCGCTGAGCACGCTGTTGCTCTTATACCTCGGTTTTGACTAAGAGACTAGAGATCGGCAGGTATTTTGACTTCACACTCGATCGAACAACTCTTTACAAACGCGAATCCTCATCTTCGGGAACCGATGGGCTCACAATAATACAGTCTGGAATTCTCCTTTGACAGAAATCGATAGCCTCTCCGTCAAGTTTCACTTTAGAACTCATATTAACCGTTAGTGATTCCTTGTAATTTGACAGGACCCACACGCAACGTTCCAGACTCCAAAATGCGGCAACGAAGGCCGCCTCGACCTTGCATAAGAGTCTCCGCTCCCCTACCAAGCACTTCATTCATCCAATAGCAGGGTGCACACTCTTCGACTCCCTCGAAGACTACTTCTCCTATCTTAAAGCACTTACCAATCCATTGCATTAGCTCGGTTCCCTCAATAAGAATATTCCGACGCAGCTGCGATGTATCAAAATCTTTTAGACCCAGTGAGGCTTCAAGCTGCTTTGCTTCATTTACGTCAAAGAATGTCACTTGCCCCTTAAAGTTCTCCTTATAATCAAGAAACCGGTCGCCCAGCAGTCCTCTTCCTGCCAAACATTCTACCGAGTTCACTGATTCGTTGCCATGGTTCAAGCGGCTCTTCCCATGCCTTCCCTTGAAGTCATGTCCCGGGGAAATGAAAATACCTAATATCCTAGTTTTCGTAAAAGACGACATCTACACTGACTCTTTCGCTATTTGTTCCTTCACTAACTCCAGGTCTTCAGGCGTATTTACACTCGCAAGTAATTGGGAACTTTTACAGTAAATATGCTCAACGTCTGTTCTTTCAAGATACTGTCTTAAGCTTAACATCCCATCGAGCGAAAGCTGTTCAAGATCCTTCAACGAATCTGGCTCGTACACCGCCAATAACGGCTCTGGCCTCCCATCTTGCCCGATGAAGCAACTCGCTCTCTTCTCAGGATTTCTTTGACAGACCAATTTCAATACAAGAGCGTAATTAACCCGTGGCATGTCGCACGCTAATACTAAAACCGGAAGATTACCGGCAAATCGCAGTCCAGCGATAACTCCAGACATCGGCCCCTCCACACCGTCGACATCTGATACAAATGGCGGGGCCCATAGACTTCTTCTTTCATAGCGTTGGTCTGCCCGACCCGAAATCGCAATCGTGGAACAAAAGGTGTTTAATACGGCTAAAGTATAGTCAAGCTGGCTTAAATTTCCATGAAACGTGAGTGTCGTCTTATCCCTACCCAGTCTCCTGCCTGTTCCTCCAGCCAATGCTAAGCCCAAAATGTTGCGTTTCATCACTCAACAGCCTAACTAATTAGACTCAGATGCAAGCATCTTAGCGGTTGGTTCGAATTTGAACTGAGTAACGAATACCATCAATCAGACGGCTTGAACAGGTCGCCAATCTGGGGCTCAACAGAGGATGTCCTCCATGACTAAGTAATTTTTCGCCGAAATTACGCCCTTTAAACTAAAAATATCTGTGGAGGACCGATACTTATTGGCTTAACCTACTGCCGTTACCCGTGCGGCTAACAAGATTTAACACAGCCCGTCGCGAGCTAGTGGAGATCGCTTCGGAAACAATCGTTATTTTTCCGCCCTTCCGACGAACTAAACTGATTAGGATGAACACTAAAAGGGATCAAATAGAGTATTCTACCCACTGCCATCTGAGTACTATTCTTCAAATTACTAAACGTAGAATCGCACCGTTCGAAAAACACCACTGAGCATTCCCATCCATGTAATTCTTAGATCAACCGACTGAGGACTAACCACATGAGCGTATCACCAGTCCATCCCTTAACATTATGACTCCGGAACCGGCTCCCGGGACGAATAATGCTGATCCACCTGAGAAAGTGGTTTCCCGCACATCGATTCGAGCCACCGCTTGCAAGAGACGATCAAACGAGGTTCCTACGCGGGCAAACGAAGAATCTCAGAAGAGAGAAATCAAAAGGAAACCTAGGCCCATAATGAGTATACCTTTTTTAAGGCATGATTGACGGGGAAAGCATTTTCACCAACATCTCGTCCTGTTCCCAAGAAAATGGATTCAAACAGCCCAGAATACAACTTTTCCGAGATCGAGTCTAACTGGCAGCAGTACTGGGAAGACCACAAGACCTTTGCGACGTTAGGCAAGACAGATAAGGAGAAGTACTACATTCTTTCCATGTTTCCCTACCCATCTGGGACCGGACTTCATATCGGTCATCCGCTTGGATACACTGGTGCGGATATCCTCGCGCGCTACCAACGGGCCCGAGGGAGAAACGTTCTCCATCCGATCGGCTGGGATGCATTTGGACTGCCAACCGAGCAATACGCCATTAAAACGGGCCGCCATCCGTACCAGACTTCAATTGAGCGAATCGCTCATTTTCGAAATCAGCTCAGATCGGTTGGATTGTCCTACGACTACGACCGTGAAGTAAATACAACGGATCCAAACTACTATCGCTGGACCCAGTTTATTTTCCTACAGCTCTTTAAACGTGGTCTCGCCTACGTCGACAAACGCCCGGTCTGGTGGTGCGAGGAACTGAAAACGGTTCTTGCAAATGAGGAAGTGATCGACGGCAAGTCAGAGCGGGGCAACTATCCAGTGGTCCGACGCAGCCTTCGCCAATGGGTCCTTCGAATTACCGCCTACGCCGAACGGCTTTTAGAAGATCTCAAAGACATTGACTGGCCAGAATCCACAAAAAAAATGCAACGGGAGTGGATCGGGAAGTCCGTCGGCGCCACGGCTCGTTTCGCTCTCGACGGTTTTGAAGAAACTATTGAAATTTACACCACTCGGCCTGACACGCTTTTGGGAGTCACCTACATTGTACTATCCCCAGAACATCCCCTCGTGCCAAAACTTACTTCTGAAGACAATCGTGATGCGGTCTCAAATTACATTGAATCTGCCGCTGCGAAAAGCGATTTGGAACGAACGGATCTCGCCAAGGATAAAACCGGGGTTTTTACGGGCTCCTACGCCCTTCATCCTCTGACCGGTAAAAAAATCCCAGTCTGGATAGCCGACTACGTCCTCATTAGCTACGGAACTGGCGCCATCATGGCAGTTCCTGCCCACGATACTCGAGACTTCGAGTTCGCCGAGAAATTCAATCTTCCTATCGTACAAGTGATCAAAGGAGATGGGACCGAGTCCCTCCCCTACATCGGTGATGGGACCCTCATCAATTCAGATCAATACAATGGTCTTTCCTGTCAGGAAGCAAAAAAGGAAATTACGAACAAGCTAAAGGAAGCGGGTTCCGGAGAAGAGAGTACACAGTACAAGCTGCGCGACTGGCTTTTTTCTAGACAGCGATACTGGGGCGAGCCTTTCCCGATCGCATGGGTTTCTAGAGAGGACTACGACAAAGCCGTTGAGAGTGGAGATCTTGCGGAATGGCTCCCCAAAGAGCCAGTTGCCTACACAGATGATTCCGGCACGCTTTACGCGCTTCCCGTGCCCCCACATTCACTTCCTCTCGAACTCCCAAATGTCGAGTCCTACGAACCGGCAGGCACAGGCGAAAGCCCACTAAAAAAGGCCGATGACTGGATGGAAATCTGGTATCAATTTGAAACAGGCGAATTCCTTCCCGCACGCCAAGAAAAACCGGATGGAGAAAAATGGATACGTGCCTCACGAGAAACCAATACTATGCCGCAATGGGCTGGATCTTGCTGGTATTATCTTCGCTACATGGATCCAAATAATTCCACCCAGCTCGCATCAAAGGAGGCCCTGGAATACTGGAAAACTCCCGATATGTATATAGGTGGATCAGAGCATGCCGTTTTACACCTACTGTATTCACGTTTTTGGCATAAAGTGCTGTTCGATGAAGGATTCGTTCCCAACAAAGAGCCTTTCTCCCATCTCTTCCACCAGGGGATGCTTCTGGGTGAAGACGGGAAAAAAATATCCAAAAGCGCTGGCAATGGTATCGATCCTGTCGAAATCGTCAATCAGTACGGAGCGGATACGCTACGTCTCTACCTAATGTTTCTGGGCCCTTTAGAAGCCCGTAAGCCTTGGAATTCAAAGGGGATTGAGGGCATTAACCGATTTCTGAACAAAACCTGGAGAGAGATTGTTGGAAGAGATGGTAATTTGAGCCCAAAGATCAAAGACGACCATCAGGAAAGCAAGGAAACCGAAATCCTCCTCAATCAGACGATAGAAAAGGTCAGCCAGGACCTGGACAAACTCAGTTTCAATACGGCCATTTCCCAATTGATGATCCTTATCAATCATCTGCATGCGTCGGATGCCTTTCGCCTAACGACCGCCAAAAAATTCGTTCAACTCCTAGCTCCGATGGCTCCACATATCAGTGAAGAATTATGGAGTCGGTTGGGAGAGTCGCATTCAGTCGCCTGTGGTCCGTGGCCCGATGTTGACAAATCAAAACTGGTAAGTGACGAAGTGAAGATCGTTTTTCAGGTCAATGGCAAGTTTCGCGGACAATCACAGATACCTAAATCTTCAACCGAAGAGGACATTCTCACGCTTGCAAAAAAGGAGCCTCGGGTAATCGCTCAGATTGAGGGGAAAACCATTCGGAAGGTTGTTTTCATACCGGGCAAAATTCTCAATATCGTAGCGAACTAACCACGTACTCGGACTATTGCGTCCTTTTTATCTAAATGCTTTCCCATTTTCTTCCTAGCGACTTCGATTCAACGAAACCAATTGGCTTAATAGCGGGACGGGGGAGCTATCCAAAACTCGTTGCGGACCGTGCTAAGGAGTTGGGAGTGCCTGTCAGGTTGATCGCATTCGAGGATGAAGCCAACGATGAGCTTTTTGATTCTTTCCCTGAGGAGCACAGAGCTCGAATCAACGTAGGACAGTTAGGCAAGTGGTTGAGAGCCTTACGCAAGTTCGACTGCCAGTACTCAATAGCTGCAGGCCAAGTAAAACCGGGTAAGTTATTTCGCGATCTTAAACCGGATTTCAAAGCAACCTCACTTTTGGTGAAGTTGAAACGCAAGAACGCAGATACTATTTTTAACGCAATTGCTGAAGAGCTCACTCAGAATGGCCAGACGGCGTTAGATGCTCGAGCATTTCTCGAACACGACTTGGCAAGCGAAGGCCCGATGACAAGGCGCTCCGAGAAAATTGAGGATACCTACCTACAACATGGTATTGAAATAGCCTCAGAAATGGCCCGTCTCGACGTGGGTCAAAGCGTGATTGTTCGAAAAGGAACGGTTATTGCCGTGGAGGCCTTCGAAGGAACAGACCCCATGATAAAACGGGCCGGCAATTTTAATACAGACCAACTCATTCTGGTAAAAACCGTTAAGCCTCAACAGGACTATCGATTCGATGTGCCGGTTTTCGGCTCACGTACACTCGAGACGATGAAAGAAGCCGGCATCAATACCGCTCTCCTCAAGGCCAATAGCGTGATCATCCTCGACCAAAAAAGAATCATTTCCCAAGCAGAGGCCGCTAAAATCCAACTTATCGGGTTTTAAAAGGCTAACGGAATTTCCTTTTACTTAATCTCGCTTAATGAGGCAGAGACTTGGGCCGATTGCTCAATTGGATTGTACTATCGAGGCTGAAGCCCTAAAGTTTGCTCCAATCTCACAAATCATGAATTCAAGCGCCATACCTGTTTCCGTAAAAGGGGTTATGCCCACTGTCAACGGATGTGCTGTCTTCCTCGGGAACGATGAGAAAGCGTATGTCATTTACGTTGATCATAGTATTGGGAACGCTATTTCAATGGCTCTGAATGGCGTGAAAAAAGAGCGCCCACTAACGCATGACCTCGTAAGCAGTATGCTCGTCGGTCTTGAAGCGAAAATCACGAGAATTATCATTAACGACGTTCAGGAGAGCACGTTCTTTGCCCGTCTTTTCGTCGAAATGGAAAACGAAGTCGCGAAGAAAATCCTCGAACTAGATGCCCGTCCAAGTGATTCGATCGTGCTTTCCTTGCAAAACAACGTGCCGATCTTCACAGCCGAAGACGTTTTCAATTCTGTGGATGACATGAGCCCGATTCTTGAGCGCGTGCTCAAGGAGCAGGGAGAAGGAAATAAGGACTGAAGCCCCATTTCTTAGCCAATACGCCGGGTCTCGGTGTAGCAAAGACAAACTCGAACACCGGGATAACTAGAAGAAGCTTGATCGCTCTTTGATTTAGCATCTTTTTCCGCAAAGAGCATGCAAACGGATTTGAAAAGAGCGTTACCGGAAACGATCGTGTCTGGTCAGCCGATCACCGCCCTGGCTCCCATGCAGGATGTCACGACACTGCCCTTTATGTCCGTAATCTCTGAGATTGGCAGTCCGGACTACTTTTTCACCGAGTACTTCCGCGTTCATCTTCAATCCAACCTGGAAAAGCACATTCTCGAGTCGATTACAAGAAACCGGACGGGACGTCCAGTTTTCGCGCAAATGATCGGTGAGCATATTGAACATCTGAAACGAGCAACAAAAGATCTGCTCAAACACAACGTGGCGGGGATCGACCTAAACATGGGATGCCCTGCTCCAACCGTTTACAAAAAAAAATGCGGTGGGGGTTTGCTGAAGGAACCCGAAAAGGTAGATCGGATTCTTGGATCTCTCCGCGATGTGATCCCTGGATTGTTTACCGTAAAAATGCGTATCGGATTTGAAGATACACAAAACTTTGAAGCTATACTGAATTTAGTTAACAAGCACGGAATCGATCTTCTTAGTGTACACGGTCGCACGGTCAAGGAGAAGTATAAAAGCCAGGTTCACTATGACTCTATTAAAACTGCCGTTGAAATCTGTGATTGTCCTGTTCTCGCTAATGGCGACGTTTCTTCCGCGCTAAAGTCCAGGGAAATCTTAAACTACACGGGAGCCGCTGGAATTATGATCGGTCGTCACGCCATTCGGAATCCATGGATTTTTAGCCAGATTCGCGAGTATGAATCTACCGGGCGGATCCGTCGAATTCCCTTGCAAGAGGTCTTTCTATACGTGCAAACCCTCTACGATGCATTGAAAAAACCTTGGATTACAGATAAAGCTCAAGTCAATAAGATGAAAAAGTTTCTAAATTTTATTGGACAAGGAGTAGATCCGGATGGCCAGTTCATCCACCTGGCCAGACGAGTGCAAAGCGAACGGGAACTTTTTGAAATCTTAGATCGGTTTATGCTATCCGGCTCAGAACGCTACTTTGCCGATGAGCCCTACGAAGGCCTAGTGGCACGCCCAAATTGCGAGTAAGATTCGGTCAGATTAGGATGACTCCAAACCAAGTGCCTTCCTGCCAGCGTCCGAAATCATCTGCGGGCTCCAAACAGGGTCCCAAACAATCTGTACATCCGCGTTTTCCACATCGTCTAGTTGCTCGACGCGATTTTTGGCATCCTGTGCAATCGTGGGTCCCATACCACAGCCTTGAGCAGTCAGCGTCATCTTAATTGTGACCTCCCTTTTCCCCCCTTCCAGCTGGTCAATCCGCAAGTCGTAAACCAAACCCAAGTCTACAATGTTGACAGGTATTTCAGGATCAAAACATTGCCTTAAAGCCGCCCAAACGGATTCTTCTGAAAACTCACCTTGACCCGAGACTTGAACAGATACTCCGGTTTCACCGAGATCCACTTCCTCAAGTGCATCGATATCCAAATTAGATATCCGATAGAGCCTTTGCCCGACGCGCACAGTTACATTTCCTCCCAACGTCTGAGTGATGTACAACAGTGTATCCTTCTCTAATGTTATTGCAGTTCCCTCAGGAATAATAGTTGCGCTGCAATCTCTGACTAGCCTCGTTTCCATACTCTAATTTGTCCTAGTTCGCATCCATCTTGTAAGGAAGAATCGCATACACTCCCTTGGGATCATTCCACTTTGTAATCGAACTAATTTCATCCAGAACCGACTCAAATTTCTCAATTGCGGGGTTAGAATGGCGAATCGAAGCACTACCCGTCAAATTTTTCATTAGCTCTTCGATGAAATCAGTTGGCTTAGGATAATCTCTGACCGGAGCACCCTCAGCCATAGCCGCCATCTTCGCGGCGTGAGCAATGGCTTTTTCCAGCCCACCTAACTCATCCACTAACCCTAATTCAAGCGCGTCTGCCCCTGACCAAACTCTACCATCCGCTATCTTCTCGATTTTATCCAATGGCTGATTTCGACCTTCAGCGACCTTCCGAAGAAAATCCGAGTAAACCTCGTCCACCTCTTTTTGGATAATCGCCATTTCTTCGGGTGACTTGGGACGTGATATGGACAACACATCAGCAAACTTTCCCGTCTTAACGACATCAAACGTAAATCCATGGCGATTCGCGATCTCCTTAATGTTAATAAACATGCCGATAACCCCAATTGAACCCGTTATAGTGTTGGGTTCCGCATAAATTTTATCCGCATAAGTCGATATCCAATACCCGCCTGAGGCCGCAACCGATCCCATGGAAACTACAACCGGTATTTTGCGGTTCGCCAAGCGAATCTCGTGCTGTATTTCCTCGCTCGCCAATGCAGATCCGCCGGGACTGTTTACTCGCAGAACGATAGCCTTAACTTTCTCGTCTTGGCGAAGCTCTCTAATTTCCCTAGCTAGTTTGGTGCCACCGACTTGGCCATCATTTCCTTCACCCATAACGATGGTGCCTTCGGCATACACAATTGCAATGTGGTCCCCACTAACGGTTTCGCGTGATGCCAAAATATAGTCGGAAAAAGATGCAGAATTGTATTCCAATTTTTCAGATTTATCGTCCGAGACCTCTTTAAGTGTTCTGATTACCGAATCTGTAAATCCTAGTTCGTCAACAATTCCCGCCTCGAGCGCATCTTTTGCAGTGAGTAGTCCCTTTTGATCGACAAGAGACTGAAACTGGGCTGGGGACATTTCCGCTCTTTCAGACAACGCCTCTACGTACTCTTCCCAGAGATCCTCTAACAATGCCTCCGTTTGCTCCCTCGCCGGTGCACTCATTTTTTCCATAACAAAACTTTCCGCCGCCGACTTGAACTCTCCCGCCTTAGTAACCTGAACTCCAATACCGTACTTTTTGAAAAACCCCGAAAAGAAAATTGGTTCCGAAGCCATTCCCACATTCATAATAAGCCCTTCAGGATTCAAAATTATTTTATCCGCAGTAGACGCAATGTAGAGATCCTTGTCTGTTGGATACACAAGATACGCGATAACGGGCTTTCCAGAGATTTCTTTAAAATCAACAATTGCTTCCCGTACTTCCTTGAGTGCAGCGAAACCGGAGCCGTAATTGCTCGATTTCAAGGAACCTCGAAGGTATAGTGCTTTTATACGCGTATCATACGACGCATTATCCAGTGCTCTTAAAATATCTCGTAATGCATAGTTTTGAGGTCCGACATTTCCTATGGCCTCGTTTATAAACTGTTCCTGAGTAAACGAAACAGGTGAATCCCGAATATTGGCGTCCATATCGAAAACCATTACGCTTCCCTTCTTAACCACCGGCTTTGGAGCCGGCATGCTGGAAAGTGCCCCTACAAATAAAATCGTTAGTATAAAACCTCCGAAAAACACAGACGCTATGGCCAGCGCGGAGGCGAAAAACATCTTCAGAAATTCCTTCATAACGAGTATTTAATCTCGTCAAAACACACACACTAGCGATTCCTGCAGCAACGTAAATTTACAGCCAAGCACTCTAGACCGAATTTTTACGAAAACTTCTGAGTTTTCCCTAATCAGCTGTGAGTATCGCCACTCAACAGGAACGACCCTCTTTGGACTGAGGTTCCAACACTGCAGTACTAGGAAGGCTGGGGAGAGCTGGCTCCAGAACTCCTTTTGCTTTGGGCCAGGATATCAACGCCTCGCCGATCATCCAAATTTCAAGCCCCATGGTCGCCAAACCAATAATAACCAAATGCCATTGCCTCAATGCCAGCCAGCCATTGGGTTTAAACAGTTCAATACACATAGCAATTCCAGGAAGCAGCAACATAAAGACGGTTGGAATTGCCACGAAGAAAACCGGCAAATTGCGACGCCACATCCAAAATGTAATAACGAGAAAGGCGAGCCCACCGAGCAACTGATTGGTCGCTCCGAAAAGCGGCCAGAGGATGAGCCCTCCCTTACCCGCTGAATCCCATCCCCAAGGGGAACCGGGCAACGGGATAGAAGCTATAAAACCTGCCGTGAGAATTGCGAAAATAGTCGCCCCATGCTTACCCCTAAGCCATGCGACGGGATTCCAGCCACCTAGTTGGCTCGCTTCACTTTCCTGTTCGTAGGACTTAGGGAAAAAAGTAGAGGCTAGCTCCTGGATCACGTAGCGTTGGAGGCGGCACGCAGTGTCGAGTGTCGTCGCTGCAAAAGACGCTACGAAAACGCTCATGAGGGCGATCGCAAACGATACCGGCAATCCCATCGCCCTCAGGAAATTCGCTGACCCTTCAATAAAGGCTCCAATTTTGGCTCCAAGACCCTGTGCGGTTGACCAAGAAGAATAACGAGCCTCATACGCGGCGTCGCCAACCAATATTCCCCCGTCGATAGATGCCGCCCCCAGACCAATACCGGCAACACACGCTAGAATAACGAGTGTCGCGAGGAACCCTTCCGTAAGCATGGAACCATAACCTACAAACTGGGCATCCTTCTCAGATTTGATTTGCTTGGAAGATGTACCCGAAGAGACAAGACAGTGAAATCCGCTCACGGCTCCACAGGCGATCGTTATAAAGAGAAACGGAAATATCCACGGAGCACCTTCTGGAGCCCAACGAAATGCGGGTGCCACAATCTCCAGGCTGACTCTACTCGTTCCGGCTAAAACGGGAGCACCTCCCACTAGGGCTGCAACCGCAAGTCCGATCACGACTAGTGCCAGAGCCGAAAGCAGCTGCAACGAGTTGATAAAGTCGCGAGGCTGCAGTAGCATCCAAACCGGTAAAACTGAAGCTACATAGGAATAAATCAGAAGTACAAGAACCCAACCAAAAAGGCTTAATCCATCATTCAGCATTCCCGGCTCGCCTCCTAGGCTGTAGTTTACAGCATGGAAGATTCCCCAGTCAGCAAATATGATTGAAAGATACATTGTCGCTAGTGCGATAATTGAGGGAATGAGAATATTGACCCCCTTGCGATGCAGGGATACTCCAATAAAAATGGCGATCGGGATTTGCACCAAACACGGAAAAATAGAGGATGGATACAAATCAAACACATTGGCGATGACGAGGCCGAAAATCGCCAACACAATAGTCAGAGCCATAAAGAGAATGGAAAGAAACAGTAAGCGGGTTCGCTTTGTGAGAATTCGTCCTGCAATATCCCCTACAGTTTGACCTCGATTTCGCATGGAAACAACGAGGCTGCCAAAGTCGTGGACCGCACCAATCAATATCGAGCCAAAAAGAACCCATAAAAGTGCAGGGACCCAGCCCCAAATGACTGCTAAGGCGGGCCCAACAATAGGCCCCGTCCCGGCAATGGATGTGAAGTGGTGACCAAAGATGATTCCTTTGCTTGTCGGAACATAGTCTTTGTTGTCATTCAACGCAACGCTGGGAACAGTGGCCTTCGCGTCCAGTTTGAATATTGTGCCGGCGAGCCATTTACCGTAGGTGTTGTATGCAACGACATAAAGTACTCCAGCGGCCAAAGCTATAAGAAGAGTCTGCATGGGTGATGTAGGGAAAACTTCAGACTAAGTAACTCCCACATCGAAGGGCTACCGTTTCATTAGAGCAACACTATTGTTGCAACTGCGTTTTCTTCAATTCGCTTAGAATGAATCTTTTGCACCTATTCTAGAACTTCGGTAGCCATCTTGCTGGGCACAGGGCAACGAGCGCATTTCTTTTTGCACAATAGTATCTGAGCCTATGGGGCTTCTATTCTCAAATTTGTCTTATGACTGAATTTGCAAAAAGCGAACTCTTCACCACCAACCAAAAAGCCTTGTCAGTAAATTTGGATGACTCCAAATGAGGCACATTAGCCGAAATTGGAGCCGGCTAGGAAACGGCTCGCAACTTTTCCCAAGCGGGAGACACCGCCAGAACGAACGCGAAAACTATTTTTCTATATGATATTACCTTTGGCGATTCTGTAAACGTTTGCCTCGTAGAGGTCGCTTGGAAATATTCGATCGTTCCTGGTACAGCCGGGTTTTGGTCGAGCGGGTCGAAAAACTCTGTTCCAACGAAGAATGGCAAAGAGCCTATGGTGAAATCAACGAGATGGAGTCCCATTTGAGTGACAACGGCACCGTGATCATAAAATTCTGGCTTCATATCGATGCGGAAACCCAATTCGAGCGTTTTAAGGCACGGTAAGAGAACCCCCTCAAGCAGTGGAAAATCACTGACGAGGATTGGCATACTAGCGAAAAATGGGACCTTTATGAAGAAGTCATCAACGAGAAGATTTCAAAGACCGACAAACCACACGCCCCTTGGACAGTCGTGAACTCGGTCTTTAAAATACATTCTCGCATCCAGACGCTCGATTGTAAAATGCGATAATCAATACCAAAATCCCTCCGCTATAGCCGCCGAGTCTGTTCGGTGATATCACTTTTCCCAAGCATCACTTGAAACGAGCGTGATCTTGGAATACCGTTTCTAAAGTCTGGGACAACTGAGATTGAAACGACTGGAGTTCCTCATACTTAGACACAGCAGACTCATTCGGATCCAAGCGGGTCGACTCATCGAGTGAGGTGGCCCCTTCCACTACAGACTCGATCGTTGTTTCCGAATCGCGATTTCGAAGTACGCACCAGACTGACTGCAACGCCCCTCCCAGTGCCGCGCCTTCATTCTCCTTCATACAAACCACAGTCACGCCGAAAACGTCGGAGATTATGCGTCTCCAGGCAGCACTACGCGAGCCACCTCCCGTAAGTCGAACTTCGTTCGTAGTCACCCCTAACTCTCTTAGTCGCTTCAACCCGAAATTCATCCCCATCGTAACCCCCTCTATCGCCGCTCTAATCATATAGTCGGGATTCAGAGTATTGCGGTTGATTCCCATCATTACACCCGATCCGCTAGGAATCGACGGAGTCCGCTCTCCCTCTAGATAGGGGAGCAATACCAATCCCCCCGACCCTATCGGGACCCGACTAATGGAGTCGCTCAAAGCATCGTGGTCTTTTTGAAAGAGCGCTCTGAACTTCTCGGATACTGTAGTGACATTCATGGTGCACATCAGTGGCAGATATCCTCCTGTAGAGTCGCAAAACGCAGCGATTTCTCCTCTCGGATCCAAAACCGGTTTTTCGTTGTATGCGTAAATTGTCCCGCTCGTTCCAAAACTAGCAGTAGCTATCCCCGGAAGCACGTTTCCCGTCCCAATTGCTCCCATCATATTGTCACCCCCTCCCGCACTGACCATGACACGTTGAGACAGGCCATACTTCTCTGAGATTTCGGGCCGAAGATTTCCACAAGGTTCGCTACTGGAAGACAAGGCAGGCAGGTAGTCTTCAACACACGGGTCAATCGCCTCAATCACCTCCACACTCCATGATCGGTTCCGGATATCCATGACAGCTGTTCCCGATGCATCCCCATACTCCATAAACAACTCCCCAGTAAGATAGTAGTTTAGATAGTCATGAGGAAGCAGGATGTGTCTCAGTCTAGAAAAGTTCTCCGGTTCATTCCGCTTCATCCAGAGAATTTTCGGGGCCGTAAATCCGGGGAGAATACGGTTCCCAATCTTTTCAATTGACTGTTTTTCACCGCCCAAAGCTTCAGAAATTAGCCCGCACTCATCCAAAGTACTGGTATCACACCACAGCTTAGCCGGTCTTATTACTTTTCCAGACTCATCCAATGGAACGAATCCATGTTGCTGTCCACTGACTCCGATTCCCTCAATAGCCGCTCTGTCAACTTTATCCAACGCTTGGAGTATGGCAATGTCCATTGCCTGCGTCCATTCATCAGGATTCTGCTCCATGTGCCCAGAGGGCAAATTTTTGATAAGCGAATGGGACGCTCGACCGTCAGAAATCACACGTTTGGTTTCTGCATCGTAAACTACGGCTTTGACACTCTGGGTGCCACTATCAATTCCGATGAAAAGGGACATAAATTGGTATATTGGTATTCAGGAAGCGCTGCCAACGAATCTTGGAAACCCCGATGTCAGGACCAGTCGTTTCCTTAATCATTCCGCTCGATTGGCAGGACCTCAATGATAAAATGCTTCCCCTGGATGCTACCGAATCCTTCAGCGGCATCTGCTATTCATCGGTTAGGAGCCAAACCATGCCATTTCCGATACGAGTATTATGGCATCCCGATTTACCCACTTCCGTTTGACCTGAACTTAAATACAAAGCCCCTAAATTTCTTCACCTGAACCAGATAAAAAAAGCCGAGGCTAGATGCCTCGGCTCTCGAAATGAATCTAAGAAGATAGTCCTCTTTACTACTTCTTTTTCCTAGCTGCCCTTTTGGCCGCCTTCTTTGGAGCTGCTTTTTTCTTAGGTGCTGCCTTCTTGGCTGCTTTTTTCTTAGGTGCTGCCTTTTTCTTAGGAGCTGCCTTTTTCTTTGGAGCTGCCTTTTTCTTTGGAGCTGCCTTTTTCTTTGGAGCTGCCTTTTTCTTTGGAGCTGCCTTT